>Ga0224555_1000169_pt1 | contig 94992 bp, 74 predicted proteins | sample 714S23034metaG_FD_180687 | JGI IMG/M metagenome (GOLD analysis project Ga0224555, IMG submission 180687) | Peat soil microbial communities from Stordalen Mire, Sweden - 717 S2 30-34 | ecosystem: Environmental > Terrestrial > Soil > Wetlands > Peat | place: Sweden: Norrbotten County, Stordalen... | reverse complement strand
TCGCCGTCGCGGCAGCGATGGTAGTCAGTAGAAACGTGCGTCGTGTGCTTGTCGTGTTAGCCATACAGGAATGGTCGCCACAAGAAGCGAACAGCGCCTAGTACAGATGCGACAAAGCAAGAAGATTAGGCTGGCGTATTCATCCCGAGAAACGCGCATGTCGCCAGGATCGATTCTGGATTCGTGACAAATCGCCAATGCACTCGTTGACAGAAGTTCGGTCCCGCAAAGTCGGCCAGTGTTCATCGATTTGCACCAGATGAATCTCAAGGTCCGCCCATTTCATGAAGGTAGGGCTTGGTCTGCACTAGCCGGTAATCGCCCAGGTCAACTGCCGGGTTGTCAACCACCGGGGAACCAACCCACCACCAAAGAACCGCCGCGCAGACCGGATAAAACATTCATGGATCACGCTCTGCGAGGAATCGGAAAACCCTGGGCAGGCCGGGTGCCCCACTCTCGCCGCGTCTTTGTTTTTGCGGCTAGGGTGGGATACCAGGATGCCCGTATTTTAGTACCTACGAAAATGTTCTATACCTGAATCACTAGCTCGCTGTACTGCTTGAGTTGCGGATCGACCGTGACCAGATGCAGCGGCTCGCTGATGGCCTGAGCGATCAGCAGTCGGTCAAAGGGGTCGGAGTGATAGAGCGGCAGTTCGGCCACTAGTGCGGCGTGTCTTGAAGAGACAGGCAGTTCGATTAACCCGCCCGCCATGAATTCTTGGGCAATTCGATGGGGATCCGCGTTGATCTTCCCCAGACGGGCCTTGATGGCGATCTCCCAGACCGTGGCCGAGGAGACGTAAACAGCATCCGCGTTGACCATGAGACGCCGGGCCATCTCCGGTAGGCGTTGCGGCTCGTAATATTGCCAGCAGACGATCTGCGTATCCAGAAGAATCTTCATCAGCGGCCTTCAAATCCAGCCAGAATCTCATCCGGCAGAGGCGCATCAAAGTCTTCCGCAATCCAGCCCTTGCCCTCCAGCAGACCAAAGACAATGGGTCGTTTTTCAGGCTTGAGGCTGGTCAACCGCGCCACCGGGTGGCCCGAGCGCGCGATCACCACATCGGTGCCGCTGGCGGCCAGGTCAACGAGCTTGGAAAGTTGGCTCTTGGCTTCGTAGATGTTCACGATGGGCATGGCAATCTCCTCGACTTGACGAGCTGCGGAAAAACTCCCCCGGGCGGTAGGCCGGGGATTTATCCCCGGTATAAAGCCAATAGAATCAGCGGTGGCTTTAGCCACTGAGGTATGCTTTTCGGACTTTTGCCTGGGAACAAGCCTTTTTCCGCAGCCTCTTGACTAGCTCCTCTACATGATTCGCTCCTCAACTTGACTCGTTCCTCAACTTGACTGGCTCCTCTTTTTGACCGTCTCCTCTATTTGACTAGGTCTAGTCTAGTCTGATTTTCCTACTTTGTGCAGCAGATTTGTGACAGATGCTCCAAATTAAGTCCAATTTAACCCCGAAATGCGATGGAAAACAGGTTTTTCGGGCAGAATTTGGCCAAAAAAACGCCAAAGAATCTCTATATCGAGACACAGGCTTTTTGGCGTGCAATTTCTCAACAATGGTGCGGGTGCCCCTGGTCTCGATTCTGAGACCGGGGATCGTCGGACTCTACCAGCCCAGAACGTAGGCAAAGAGAAGCGGCGCGACGATGGAGGCGTCCGACTCGATGATGAACTTGGGTGTCGCCTCGCCCAGCTTGCCCCAGGTGATTTTTTCGTTCGGAACGGCGCCGGAGTAGGAGCCGTAACTGGTAGTAGAATCACTGATCTGGCAGAAGTACGCCCACAGCGGAACGTGCTCGCGCTGCAAGTCCTGATGCAGCATCGGCACCACGCAAATGGGGAAATCGCCGGCAATTCCGCCCGCGATCTGGAAGAAGCCCAGCGGCGTTTCCGCCGTGGTTTTGGTGTACCACTCGGCCAGCTCCATCATGTACTCGATGCCGGTGCGCACGGTGTGGATGTTCTTCACGTCGCCGGTAATGCAGTGGCCGGCGAACATATTGCCCAGCGTCGAATCCTCCCAGCCGGGGACAAAGATGGGCAGGTTCTTCTGGGCCGCAGCCAGCAGCCAACTATCTTTAGGATCAATCTGATACGACGCCTTCAGATCGCCGGAGAGCAGAATCTTGTACATGAATTGATGTGGGAAAAAGCGCCCCCCCGCCTGGTCGGCGCGCACCCACTCCTTCAGGACCACGTTCTCAATGCGCCGCATCGCCTCCATCTCCGGAATGCAGGTGTCTGTGACGCGATTCATGTGCCGATTCAATAACTTGGCCTCGTCTGCCGGAGTCAGATCGCGGTACTGCGGCACGCGCTCGTAGAAGTCGTGTGCAACCAGATTGAAGACATCCTCCTCCAGATTCGCCCCCGTGCAGCAAATGCCGTGAATCTTGTCTTGACGAATCATTTCGGCTAGCGAGATGCCTAGTTCAGCCGTGCTCATGGCGCCACCGATGGTGACGAACATCTTGCCGCCCGCGGCGAGCAAGGTATTGTAGGCTTCGGCGGCATCCACCAGCGTTGCGGCGTTGAAGTGGCGATAATGGTGCTTGATAAACGACGAAATAGATGGCATTGTACGCATAGTTCTCCCACATCAAAACTAACACACGCGATTTGACGGGAGACGGCTGGCCGAAGCCGCGTAGACCCTTCCGGTAATGAATTGGATGACTTGTACTCCGCTCTCCATTATGATCGTCTAAGAATAGAGCAGGGAATACGCCAAGCGTCTTTTTCGCAGTCTGCCCCCAGACTGTGCCTGTCTTGTTGTGGATGGAACAGTTCGCGCTGCTTCTGTCCCTGCCTGCTAGATGAAAAGCAAGAGGGCATTCAGGAGAAGAGTCCTTGATCAACGGAAAGCGTATTGCGGTTGTGATGCCGGCTTACAACGCCGAGCTGACCCTGGAGCAGACTGTCCGCGAGCTGTCCGACGTTGTGGACATCCGGATTCTGGTGGACGATGGCAGCAGCGACCAAACCGCATCGCTTTCAGAAAAGCTCGGCGTGCTCACGTTTATTCATGATGCGAATTACGGCTATGGCCGCAATCAGCAAACCTGTTACCGCGAGGCTCTGGCTGCCGGCGCCGACATCGTGGTGATGGTCCATCCCGATTACCAATACACGCCTACGCTGGTTCCCGCGATTGCGGGCATGGTGGCCAGCGGAGCCTATGACATGGCGCTTGGCTCTCGCATCCTGGGAACGGGGGCGCTGAAGGGCGGAATGCCGCTCTATAAATACATTGCCAACCGGATCCTGACGGCAGGGCAGAACCTGTTTCTTGGCGTGAAACTCTCGGAATACCATACCGGATTTAGGGCTTTTTCGCGGAAACTATTGGAGACCCTGCCGCTTCTGGAAAACTCCGACGACTTTGTTTTTGATAACCAGATGATCGCTCAGGCGGTCATGTTTGGCTTTCAGATTGGTGAGATTTCCTGCCCCACGCGTTACTTCGCGGAGGCTTCTTCCATCAATTTCATGCGGAGCGTGCGGTATGGCCTGGGAGTACTAAGCACGACCGCCGCTTTCGTCGCGCATCGGTGGGGATGGATACACGCGCCCATCTTCAATCCATCAGGAAGAAAAGTTGTTATCCCGCATGACTTCGGTATAGCGCTGGTTTCTGATCTTCCAATCGAGCATGAAATCAAGGGAGAACAGTGAAGCCATGACGACTTCTACCGGTCACACCCTACGCGCGGAACAAGCAGGTTCGCGCCGCCGCCTGCTTCCCATCATTATTCTCGTGGCCCTGGCCATCCGCATGGTGGTGGTCTTGTTTACCTTTCGCGGGCTGCCCTTCGCGGAAGAATACTTATCCCACGCTCAGTTCGGCTGGGAGATGGGCTGGATTGCGCGCGCGCTGGCCAGCGGCCATGGATTCAGCTCTCCTTACTACTTTTGGAGCGGAGCCACAGCGATGCAGCCGCCGCTTTATCCTTTCCTCCTGGCCGGTGTCTTCCGGCTCTTCGGCATTTACTCGCTCACTTCGGGATTCGTCATCCTCTCCATCAATAGTTTGCTCAGTGCGCTAACATGCATTCCCATTTACTACAGCGCCAAATACTCCCTGGGCGCGCGAGCGGCGAAGATAGCCGCCTGGATCTGGGCCTTGTATCCCTTCGCCATCTATTTCTCAGCCGGCCGCGTCTGGGAGTATGCGCTGACCGGCCTGCTCTTCTCCACCTGCTTCTGCGTCGCGCAGCGCATTCATCACTCCGCCAAGCCCCTCGCATGGCTGGGATGGGGCGCGCTCTTCGGCCTCACCGCGCTCTCCAACCCCGCGATACTCTCCCTGTTGCCGTTTCTGCTCGTGGTGGCGATTTGGAATGCGCGCCGCACCAGCCGTCGCTGGCTGCTCAACGTCACACTCACCGTACTGGCTGCCCTCGCCGTTCTTACGCCCTGGATGGCGCGCAATTACCGCACCCTGGGCATTCTCTGCCCTGTCCGCGACAACTTTTGGCTGGAGTTTTACTCCGGAAACTACGGTGATTCTTCGTTGAACCCGGTTGCGGCGCATCCGGTCAACAATCCCGTCGAGATGCAAAAATACCTCTCCATGGGCGAGAAGGCCTTTCTGGCCGAAAAGCATACTCTGGCCATCGCCTCCATCAAAGATCATCCGCTCTTTATCGTGCGGAAAACCATGCGCCGTATCTTCTATTACTGGACCGGATTCTGGAGCTTTTCGGCGGATGAATTACAGCGGGAGCCCTACTCGCCGGGCAATGTTTTTTATTGCTGCTGCATCTCGCTGCTGATGCTACGCGGCGTGCTCCGCCTGTGGCGACTCAACCGCTCCGCCGCTCTGCCATATCTGGTTCTCATCGCCGTTTTTCCGCTGACGTACTACCTGACCTATCCGCTGATGGATTATCGCCAGCCCATCGAGCCGGCTATCCTGGTCCTGGCCGTCTCCGGCGCGCTACCGTTTAGACGCCTCCACCCCAGCCGTATCCTTCACTGGATCGGCGCCGAGCGCGCGCTCGAGCCGGCATTCGTCGCGGAGTCTACGACGGCATAGGCGCACAACCCAACACAGAGGTGCCCCATCCATGCACGTTCTATGCACAAGGATGGGAAACCCCACACTCTTTCCCGGCGGAATTTACATCTTCGCCGCTTCCAGCAGCGCGTTGAGTTTGGCCATCACCGGAAAAGCGTCGGCGACATAGACGACGTCGGCTTTCCCGCGCGTCCAGCCGCAGTTGGGGTCCAGGCTGATAGCGCGCCTCGAGCCGATGAAGCGCCAGCCCACTACGTGCGGCTCTTCGCCGTGGCAGCAGGTGGAGAGGCCCTTGGCGTGGCGCGGCGTTGCGCCGGTCTGCCCGATCTGATTCAGGTGCGTCAGGAATGGAAGCACGGAGTTGCCCTCGCCGCCCTGATCGACCAGCGATTTGCTGCTGCCCAGCGACGCGCTGGTGGCGTGCAGGAAGCCGAGAATCAGCTCGCCCGCCTCGGCGACATGCACCTGGCCGTCGGGCTGCTTCTTGGTCCAGCCGGCGCCGGCGACGAACAACATCTTTGCGTCTGGCCGGATGGTCTGCGCGCCGAGCGCGGGAGCGCGGAAGCCGCTGACCGTGGTGCGTTGGGCGGGGAGTTCAACAGAAATGTTTTCGATCTGAGCCGCGCCGGGTTCGTCCACAAAGGCTGTATGAGTGCCCGCGTCGAGCAGCAGGAACCAGGGGCGCGCGCCGCGGCTGATGACCGCCTCAATCCGCTGGCGATAGAACCAGCGGCTTGCTTCGACATTTTCCGTGCCGCTCAATGCCGTGATGTGCGTATCGACGAAGCCGCCCAGGCGATGCGCGACACCGGCGGCGATGCGCGTAAAGCGCGAAGTGCCGGGGGCGAGAACGATGGTGGCGCTGGCGGCGCGGCAAAGGGCTTCGGCGGCAACGGCGTCCGAGGCGTAGCGCGCCTGAGCAAAAGCTTCGCCTGAGACGGCCAGCAGGCGCGCGCCTGTGGACGCAACGGCGCTGGCCGCTATTGCGGCGTCGACGGCGATGATGCCGATGGTGAGCGGAGCGGAGAGGCGGGCGGCCAGCTCCAGGCCGGCCGTCACGGCTTCGAGCGAGGCTTTACTGAGGGCGGAGCCGGTTTCGTCTGCGTGCGTGAGTACGAGAATGCTTTCCATTATTCGGCTCCAATCCATTCGACCAGCTCGGCGGCGATCTGATCCGGGGTCATATCTTTTTCCACACGCGTGGTGCGCTGCTGTTTGGGCAGGCTCACCGAAAGGTAGCTGAGGCCGTTCGCTTCCAGCTTGGTGGCTTTGGCCTTGGCGAGCGCGGGCATGATGGTGCGCATATTCGCCATGCCAACCTGCGGATTGTTTCTTGGCTCAGCCAAATTGCCGGTTGCCCAGCCGAGAACGGCGGGCGTTCCGGCGCAGACCGAGACCTGATGCTTGCCGCCTTCGACGCGCTCCAGCACTTCAAAGCTGCCATCGTCGCGCAGATCGATCTGGTCCACGCCCTGGAACTGATCGGTGATGCCGAGGCGCTCACCCACGAGTTGCAGGGTCACACCCGCGCCCCTCGTCGCCGACTCCCAGCCGCCGAACAAAAGCAGCTTGGCGCGGTCAAGCCCGGGCAGGGCAGCGATGGTCTCGGCCAGCACGGCTGCCGTCGAGTGCGCGTCCGGGAAGCCGCCGATAGGTCCGTCGATGGGAACCAGCTCGAAGGCGACCTTCTGCGCCACGGTCATCATCACCTGTTGAAGCTTGGCCTTGGGGCCGAGCGAGACCAGCCACAGCTTGCTGCCGGGGTTCTTGGCGGCCAGAGCCGCCGCTTCATAGAGAGCGCTGGCCGCCCAGGGGTCGAGGACCGCGGGCAGAACCATCTCGTTCTTCAGCCCCGGACCGGCGGGGCCTGTGACCGGCTCCAACGTTTGCAGCGGATCGGGTACAATCCCCGCGCAAACCACGATGTGCAATGAGTTAGGCATGATTTCTTTCCTTGAATGAGAGTTAGCAGATCAGCCGGTAAAGTTGCGTATCATTCCAGTAATCCAGTGACCGCGCAGGGCCAGAAAGTTCCGTCGGCTACGACGATTTGGTATTTCTGACCTAGGTAAGGTCCATCCTTGGGCGTTTTATCTTTCAACGCCCGGGCTTTGTAATCGCCAATGGCAAAGCGAGCCTGTTCGCGGTCAGTATGGTAGTACTGGTTGCCCGCCAACTCGAGCTTTTTGCCGCTCAGCGTCGCGTCCACATAGATGAGGTTGCTGCAATTGTTGGCGCCGTCGCATTCTGTGCGCATTCGAATGGCGGAAATATGTACCGGAAGGGGAAAGTCGATGTTGGGATAGGGCTTGGGCGGCGGTTGTCCTGCCCGATATTTCTGAGCATGGAGAGACGGCACAATGATCAGCAGAAACAGCAGTACCATAACAAACTTTTTCATGGTTCCCCTCGCTGGCATAGAATTCAATGGTTGCACTCTGTAGAACCCCTTCTTACAGTAAATGTTTCGCGCGTGTTTTAGAAAACTAGCATGTTCGCCGCCGGCTCACTTCTCTGCCGAATGCAGGCCCCCGGAGCCGGCGCGGAAGTTGATCTTTAGGTAGCTCCAAGTTCGTTATTGAGGCCAGGGAGTCAGCCCCTTCTACAAGCCGAGCATCTCCAGCAGTTCTTCCACGGTGAGATGGTGGTGAGCCGCAATTCGCTTGAGGATGCTGGCGAGGGTTCCGGTTTTGATTGGCTGATGAGCGGGAATCACTTCGTGGTTCTCTCCGTCCAATTGAGTGGTCACGCGTATGTGCGATCCCTTTTGACGTGTAACCTCATAGCCCAGGACTCTCAACGCTCTGGCGAGCTGCGCTCCGTCAATGTCGCGCGGCAGTCTCATCAGGCCAGCACTTCATCGCGCACGAAATGAAGGCGGATGATCGCCGGCGGCTGCATAGTCTCATCGAAGTAGCAGTTAACCGCATCCTTGACCATGGCACGCAACTCTTCGAGCGTATCGCCCTGCGTGTGAATTCCATACCCCAAAGCGGATGCAACGTAGCCTCCATCCGCTTCGTCTTCACGCACATCGAAGATGATTTCATTCATGGGGAAAGCTCCATCCTGTCAGCTTTATGCTACACCGGCAGTAGGCCCACAGCAAGCTGCGAAGGTCACTTAGTCGTCAGCGTTCGCCGCCCGCGAAAGGCTCAATTTTCCGCCGAATGCAGCCCGCCGGAGCCGGCGCGGAATTCGATGTTACTGTGCTCGCCGTCGGGGGAGTTGCCGCAGTTCCACAGGCAGGCGCCGCAGTGGATGCACTTCTCGCGCTCGAAGGCTGGAGCGCCGTCCTCGCCCAGCGTGAGTGCCTGACCGCTGCACATCGCGATGCAGGTCTTCTCGCCGCACGCGATGCACAGCTCCGGATTGCGGAAGACGACGTGATCGGCGAAGCCGGGCATCGCCTGGACCTTGCCGCCCATAAGCAGCGCGTCCTGCTGCGTGACCAGCAGACGGCCATCAAGCGGAATCTCCGGCCAGCCGCGCACCGAAAGCAGCGCATCGTGGAAGGAGCGGCCATCGGCGATAGCCAACTTCGTTGCGTCCTTGAGCTTCAGCCCGTCGTAGGAGTTGGCAGCGAAGGGGCGAATCTGCTTATGCGCTGGAGGGATGTGCGCACGCAGCGAAAGTTTGCCGCAGGTCAGCCCGGCCAGCGCCATGCCGATCATGCCTTTCACGATGCCGTCCTGAAAGCCGTTGCGGGCGTTCTCGGCTTCTTTCGCTCCGCGCTCCACCCAACTGGCGCGGCGGCGGGTTTCGTAGGTGGCTGCGAGATTCTCCTGCGTGAAGGGTTTGCCGGCGCGGAGCAGTTCGATGACCGCTTCGCCCAGTTGCGTGCCTGTCGCCCAGGCCTCGTCCACGCCGGAGCCGGTCAACATATTCGTGCTGCCGGAGCCTTCGCCGATGCGCGCGTAACCGTCGCCGGTGAGGAACGGCTCGCCGTGGCGGCCTGACTCTTCCAGCGACTTCGCGCCCCAGGAGCGCAGCGTTCCGTCCTTCAGGTACTTCCACAGCGCGGGGTGCTGAATGTAGTGCTGCAAGTAGCGATAGGCGGTGCGCGAGGGGTCGCTCATCCACGACGGGACGAAGATGCCGACGGAGACGAGCCGCTCCGGATGCACGTAAAGGAAGCCGAAGATCTCCGGCTCCGGGTAGCCGAAGCTGTGCCAGACGACGCCGGGCTGGAGCGGGGAGCTTTCGAGATTGGAGTCTTCGGGCAGCTCGATCACGAACTTCATTCCCAAGGCCCACTCGCGGTGCGCGTGACCTGCGGGCAGGCCGAGCTTTTTGTCCAGTGCCTGGCCGACCGCGCCGACCGGGCCGTCGCCAACGACGGTGAGCAGGGCGCGCACATCCATTCCTGCCATAAAGCCATCGGTTGGCGCGCCGGATTTGTCCACGCCCTGATCGGCGAGGCGAACTCCCTCAACCCTGTTCCCAGAGAAGAGCGGTCCGGCTACCGGACTGCCGGGCCAGATCTGCACCAGGCCGGTGGCCATCAGTTGCGTACCGATCCACTGGTTGAACTGGCCGATGGAGAGCACCAGGCCGCCGTGCTTGTTGAGGAAGGCTGGCGTCCAGGGCAGCGTGAAGGCATGGTCCTTGACGCCGAGCAGGGGGCCGGCTGTCCGTAGTAGCCTGTCGCCGAAACGCAAAAGCACGGAGCGCCGGCTGGCGCCGATGGGGTCGAGCAGGTACATCACCCGTTCAGATTTGACGGGGACGGCCATGGGGATTTCGGCCGGATTGAGGTTGGGAAAGCTGGAGCGAATCGCCCGGCCTTGCGTGACCACGCCGCTGACGCCGGAGCTGATGTCGTCGGCGCGTTCGTAGCACAGGACTTGCAGCGGCATTCCCGGCGCAACGCGGCTCTCAAAGGCGGGATCGGCGGGGTTCTCGGTCCAGGCTTTGGTGAGAGTGGAGAGAAAGCCGCCCATTGCGGGGCCAAAGCCAGCGCAGGCGATGTCCACCTCCATCGTCTGACGATCGATCTCCGGGGATTCTGTGGTTGTTACTTCCGCGCTCATGCGGGCCTCCTGAGAATCGATCCGTGGTCTTTGACAAAAGCAGCAAGTTAGCTTCCACTGCGCGGAAATAGCGAGTTCGTGGGTGAGCGTTGCTGGTTTCGGTTCGTGGTATCCCACCCTAGCCGCAAAAACAAGAACGCGGCGAGGGTGGGGCACCCAGTTTGTTGCATCAAGATCAAGCTGAAAGCTGAGAGCTGACAGCTAAAAGCTGTTCCTACACGGGATAATCCAGCGCCTCGGGAATCATCACTTTGCTGACCGTTTCTGCGGCGCGGTCTTTTGCTAATCGCGAGCCGGTCAGGCAGGCGGTCAACCTGTTTTGCATGCGCAGGAAGTCGGCGTTGCCGGCGCAACCGGCGCAGGGTCCGGCCTTCTGCGGATGGGAGCCATCGGCGGCCAGCACATCGAAGGCCATGGCCGAAATGCCGGGCATGGCCTCCTCGTACTCGTCCAGTTCGCTGGCCAGGAAGCAACTGCGATGCTCTTCCTCGTTCCAGGAGGGGTGGCAGTTATAGCCGAAGACCAGCTCGGCGCAGATGCGGGAGACCTCGCCGGCAGCGGCGGCGGCTTGCGTGTGGCAGAGGTCGCTGAGGAACTGCACGGTGCCTTCCAGGCCTTCGGAGGCGACGGGATCTTCGGGTCCGCGCTTTTCCAGTTCGAGCACATCGAGAATCTGATAGCGCGAGGCGAGCAGCCAGCAAAGCGCGTCGGCCAGCGCAAAGGTCACGCCCTGGCGCTGCCCGTGATAGAGCTTGCCGCCGGAGGGGTCGGTGGCCTTTTGCAGGTGGTTGAGGGTCCAGAGCCACATCTGCATCGCCGAGGCCAGCGTGCATGCGCCGGTGCCGGGGCGCGAGGAGGCGATGCGCCGCATCTCGGTGGTCCAGGCGCGGAAGAGGGCCAGAAAAACCTCCGTGGTCATGGTGACCGTCAACTGGCGGCGCTGCACGGCTTCGGGGCCTTCGTAGGTGGCTTCCAGTTGCGCGTCCATCCATTTGTTGCCCAGAAAGCCGGGGCAATCCTCTGTGATGCCGTAGCCGCCCATCAGGCTGACGGCCTCGCGCAGCAGGTTTACGCCGTGGCCGGTGTTCCAGAGCTTGGTGGCGGGGCAGATCACGTTGGCCTCGGCGTCCATCAAAACGTACTTCACCAGCGGATCGGCTTCCAGTTCGGCGCGACGGGACTCCTGTGTGTCGAGAGCAAGCAATTCAAGCGCGCGCTGCTCGCTTTCCCTGAGCGCCTTCATCTCCGCCCGTCCGCCCTGCACGCCGCGCTCTTTCAGGATGGCCGTCTTCTGCTTCTCGGTAGGTTCCATCTCATCGAAGAGCCGAGCCGTGGCAAAGCCCAGCGAGGCGGCCGCTTCGCCGGTGGCCCAAACGTCCACCAGCCGGTGCAGCGCATCCTCGCGCTGCTGAATGCCCTGCTCGTAACGGACGGAGCCGGGTCTTGCGCCCTCTGCTCCGCGAAAGCGCTGGCGCTGGTAGCGGATGACCGGCTCGACGGCGGAGAGCAGCTTGGCAGCCGACATCAGGCCCACGCCCACGCGAGTGCGCTTGAAGACCGCATCGAGGACTTCGCTGTGGCTGTAGTTGGGAACGATGATGCCGTCCTTGATGGTGTAGCCGCCAACGATGCGGCTGGCCGGAACCTTGAGGTTGAAGATGGGGTCGCCGGTCGAGGAGAGCTGGTGAACCAGCTTTTTCGTCGGAGTGCCATGGTCGAAGACGCCCTCGTCGGTCTCTTCCAGGATTACGAAGCAACTGCCCTTGATGCGCGGATCGTCTGAGCCAACGGCGGCGGTGACGAAGTTGGCGAAGGCGATGTTGGTGATGAAGCGGCCGCGCTTGTCCACTTGCAGCCAGGGCTCTTCGCCGTCGGCCCATTCGGCCACGCGCACCTTGCCGCTCAGCATTCCGGTGTCCACGCCGACGTAAGGGATAGGCTCGGTCAACACAAAGGCTCCGCGCCAAGTCTTGCGGTCCTCGCCGGGCTGCGGAGGCGCGGAGAGGCTTTTGTAGTGCTTCAACTGCTCCGGCGTGCCGCGCTCGTGGATGGGCGCGAGCGCCAGGGAGCCGGCCAGGCTGGCCGTAGCCGCGCCGCCGTCTACCCAAGCCAGCTCGAAGGCCGCCAGCGAGAGCGCCAGATTCTTGGGCCCGGCAATAAAGCCCCCCTCTTCCGGCTCCATGTAGGCCGCGGTAATGCCGGCGCGATCAAAGGCCTCCATCATGCTGGCCTTGCCGGGGGTCCATTCGTGGGTGTTGCGCTCGCCGGCGGCGACCAATTGCGCGACAGTTCCCCGCGCCACGCCGCGCGCCGACTGGACCAGCATCTGCAAATCGAAGCGGTCAGCGAAACGCCATTGAATCTGGCGCACCGCGTCGCCAGGAAGAGTAAGCATGATTTTTTCCTCGATAACCGTAGCTGTACCCATAGATTTTTGTCCTCAAGCCGCGGTCATAGTGTGAATGAACAGACGTGTGATGGGATGTGACTTGGATCACTTTGGCGAGCAGGGCCGCCGTGCCGGCCCTCCAGAATGAAGCCGCGAACGATTTCTTGAGATCGTCCGGATGATACGCGTGCAATGCGGGAGCGGGCTTCTCGGAGTGTGACCGGCGTCACTTGCGATTGCGCAACGCAACCTATATGACAGGTACGTGACCGGGAAACCTCCGGGCGGCTGGCCCGCAAAGGTCCGGCCCTCGATCTTCCAGCCAAGGAGCAACACCATGATGCAAGCAATCAGAGCGGCTGCCGTGATTCTGCTGGCCGCGTCCATAGCGGGTCCTGCCTTTGCGCAGGTGTCCGGCGCCGACACCTATAAGACGGCCAGCCCAAAGTGCGGCATGTGCCACGGAGCCGATGGGCTGGCCACCACGCCGGCAGCAAAAAGCATGAAGGTACTCTCCTTCAAGGCCCCGGCGATGCTCAAGGCCTCCGATGCCCAGTTCTTTGCCTCCACCAAGAACGGCAAAGGCAAGATGCCCGCCTACAACGGCAAGCTGACCGACGCGCAAATCAAGGACGTCGTCTCATACATTCGCACGCTGCAGAAGTAGCGGCGCAAGCGAGGCCGGAATGGTTCAAGAAGGATCGGAGTCTTCATGAAGACTGCTTCCTCGATTGCGCTTGCACTTGGGGCGCTTCTGGCTGTCGCAGCGCCGCGCGCCGCCTGGACGGAGACCGATTGCCTCTCCTGCCACGCGGACGCGAGCCTGCAAGACGCCACGGGCAAGAGTGTGGGCGTGGATGCACATACCTTCGGCGCGAGCATCCACGGCAGCCTGAAGTGCGGCGATTGCCACGCGACCATCAAGGAATATCCGCATCCGGATCAAATCACGCCGGTCAAGTGCGAATCCTGCCACGCGGATCAGGCGGCCGGTCTGGCCGGAAGCGTTCACTCCGTCAAGGCCGAGCATCCCTGCACCAGTTGCCATGGAGACGCCCACGCCATCTTTCCCAAGGATGATGCGCGCTCGGCGGTCTATCCGCTCAACGTTCCGCGCACCTGCGGCGCATGCCACGGCAACGATGCAATGGCGAAGAAGCATGGCCTGCCCAACGTCTATCCGTTGTACATCGACTCCATCCACGGCTTTGCGCTGAGCAAAGAGGGGCTGCTGGTGGCGGCTAACTGCCAGAGCTGCCATGGGTCGCATCACATCCTGAGCCACAAGGATCCGCTAAGTCCAACTTATAAGACGAACATCCCCAAGACCTGCGGAAGCTGCCATGCGGGAATTACCGCCAATTATATGAACGGCGTGCATGGAAAGGCCGTCGCGGCCGGCGATCTGAAAGCGCCTGTATGCTCTGACTGCCACACGGCGCACGCCATTCTGCAGCCGACGGCGGATGCATTCCGCATGCAATCCACGCCCATCTGCGGTTCCTGCCACAAGGATAAGCTATCCACTTACAGGGATACCTTCCACTCGCAGTTAGGCTCGCTGGGCGGCTATGTGGAGACAGCGCGCTGCTGGGATTGCCACGGAGCGCATGATGTATTGCCCGCCTCCGATCCGCGATCCCCGGTTGCCAAGGCCAACCTGGTGGCCACTTGCGGCAGGTGCCATGCGGGCGCCAACCTGAGTTTCGTGCAGTATCAGCCTCATGCCAACGCGCGCAATCGCAAGCTGAATCCGGCTCTCTACTTTGTCCGCTTGTTCATGAACCTGCTGCTGGCCGGGACCTTGGGGTTCTTCGTGATTCACACCATACTGTGGCTGATTCGCTCGCGCTACGACCAGATCAAGAAAAAATCCACTGAAGGAGACAAAAATGCCTGATCTGGAGCAAGCCGCAATGGAGAGCAGGGAAAAAAGTCACGCGGAAGTCCGGCATTTCATGCGCTTCACGCGGGCGCAGAGATACCTTCATGCCGCGCTCTTCTCCAGCTTTCTGGGGCTCGCCGCCACGGGACTGCCGCTGCGTTTCAGCGAGAGCATCTGGGCGCGCGGCCTGGCCAAAGCTGTGGGTGGCTTCGGAGCAATTCTTTTCTTTCACAAGTTTTGCGCCCTGGTGCTGACCGTGGCCTTCTTGATCCACCTGAAGGAGATAGTAACTCGCGGTATTATCCATCGCGAAAAAGGAATCTTCTGGGGAGCAACCTCAATGGTGGCGAACTGGAAGGATGTGAAGGATCTCTTCGGCCATATTCGCTGGTTCCTGGGCCTGGGGCCGAAGCCGAAATTCGACCGCTATGCCTACTGGGAGAAGTTTGATTACTGGGCGGTCTTCTGGGGCATGATTGTCATTGGCTTCTCCGGCTATGCGATGTGGTTTGCTCCGTTCTTCGCGCGGTTTTTGCCCGGCTGGGCATTGAATGCCGTGTTAGTGATTCACAGCGAAGAGGGCTTGCTCGCCATTCTCTTCATCTTTTCCATCCACTTCGTCAACACCCATTTGCGCCCCGACAGTTTTCCTATGGACATGGTGGTTTTTACCGGCGTGGAGAGCGAGGAAGAGTTCAAGACCAAGCGTCCACTGGAGTATGAGCGGCTGAAGGCGCAGGGAAAGCTGGAGGGGAGAATCGCGGAGGCGCCGGGGATTTGGCAGATCAACTTCTCCAAAGTCGTTGGCTTCACAGCCATCGTTATCGGCCTTGTTCTTCTGGTGCTGACCTTGAGCGCCTATCTCAGAGAGTAACGAGGCAGAGAATGTTCGCATCGATCAGCCTAGCGAGATTTGCCCGGAATGAAACCGCTAACTCGCTAACTTGCGATCACCGCGAAGCGGTGGCTAACTCGCTGCCTTTGTATAAAACTAACTCCATTATTTCACAACACTGTTTCCGTTTCGTTTTTGTTTTCTTCCTTCTTTTTGCCATCTCCCACGCAGCCGGCGCCGAGCACAAGCCCAAGGATGCAGACTGCCTTGCCTGTCATTCCGACACAACCCTGACAACCGAGGTCAACGGCAAGCAAGTCAGCCTTTACGTCGATCAAGCCAAGCTGAAGCATTCGATCCACGGTGATCTCTTCGCCTGCGTGGATTGCCACACGGATGTGAAGGGGCTGATTCACGAATCCACGCCGAAGAAAGTTACTTGCGCCCAATGCCATGCGGATGCGCAAGAGGCTTATTTGCACAGCCTGCATTCAAAGGCGGCTCAGGCCGGCCAGGCGGCAGCGGCTAACTGCCAGGATTGCCACGGAGGCGCGCATGAGATTATGGGCGCTGATGATCCCAGGTCGCCGGTCAATCACGCTAACATTCCGGTAACTTGCGGCCGCTGCCATGGCCAGAAGTTTCTCGTAGCATCGAACGGCGAGAGCGCCCAGAGCTTTGTCTCTTACCAGGAAAGCGTGCATGGGCTGGCCATCGAGAAGGGATCGAAGAAGGCCGCGGTGTGCACCGATTGCCACGGCGCGCACGAGATTCTTCCCGCCAACGATCAAAAGTCTCCGATTTATAAATTCAATGTTCCAGCGACATGCGGCAAGTGCCACACCGCAGTCTCGCAGACTTTCATGCAGAGCATTCACGGGCAGGGAATCGCCCGCGGCAACGGATTGTCTCCGGTATGCACCGACTGCCACGGAATCCATACGATCAAGGCGCACACCGACCCTGACTCGCCGGTTTCGGAGCAGAATATTTCCAAGGATACCTGCGCCCGCTGCCATCAGGGCGTGAGGCTCTCGCAGGAGTTTGGCGTGCCCGGAAACCGCGTGACGAGTTACATGGACAGTTATCACGGACTGGCGGTCGAAGGCGGCTCGGTGGTGGCAGCCAATTGTTCAAGCTGCCACGGCGTGCATAACATACTGCCTTCCAGCGATCCCCGCTCGACGATCAATCGCGCCAACCTCGCCGCCACCTGTGGCAAGTGCCACGTCGGAGCTACGCAGAAGTTTACGTTGACCAAGGTCCACATGGAGGTTGGTCCGGCAAAGGACATCGGTTCGGTAGCGGTGCGCTGGGTGCGCTGGTTCTATCTCGCGCTGATTGCCGTGGTGATCGGCGCGATGTTCCTGCACAACGCGATCATCTGGCGGAGCAAGACCGTGGCGCGGCGCGCGATGCTGAATCCGATGATGACGCGCATGAGCGAGAACCAGCGCTGGCAGCACCTGATTCTGCTGACGAGCTTCATTGTCCTGGTGATTACAGGCTTTGCTCTTAAATTCCCCAACTCATGGATCGCCGCGATACTCGGCAATGGCAACGGAGAAAAGCTGCATGGCCTTGTCCATCGCATCGCCGGAGTTATCCTGATCGGTGCCGGAATCTATCACCTCTTCTATCTGGCCATGACCAGGGAAGGGCGGCGTCTGATTCGCGATGTTGCGCCGAGGCCACGCGATGCCTTCGATGCCTGGGGCGCGATGAGTTACTATCTCGGACTTAGCAAGGTCAGGCCCCAGTTCGGCCGCTTCAGTTATGCGGAGAAGGCGGAATACTGGGCGCTGGTGTGGGGCACGGCGCTGATGGCCCTGACGGGAATCATGATGTGGGCCAAGGTCTGGGTGGGCAACCTGCTGGCGCGCTGGTGGGTGGACGTAGCGACCTCGATCCACTTCTACGAGGCGATTCTGGCCACACTGGCGATTCTGGTCTGGCACTTCTATCAGGTCTTTCTCGACCCCGATGTCTATCCGATGAACTGGGCGTGGTGGGACGGCAAGATGCCGGTCGAGCACTATCGTCATGAGCATGGGCTGGACACCGAGGCGCTGGCCGAAGCTGAAGCAAGCGCTCCCTCCGCCGCGGCCGATGATTCCGCCAAGCTGCCCGGCGACTGACCACCTATCCATCAAAAAAGGTAAAATGAGCGAAACATTTGCCCGTGCGGAGGGTTTGAACCGGAGTGGTTTGCGAAGGCGAGCAAATGCCTGGCTTGACTTTAGCGAAACAGTCTCTTAAAATCCGTGCGTCTATTGATTTTCCTCCAACAAGACACGAAAGGTGCAAGGCAAATGGCGAAGATGAGGTGGTTTTGTCTTTCAGGATTGGTTTTCATCACACTGATATCCGGAGTCTCTTTAATAGCGCAGACTATGGACGCGAAGAATTTACTGCTCAAGAAGCTGAATGAGCAGTTTGTGCCAACCAAGTTTACGGCGGACAAGAGCGATATTGTCACGCCGGGCGTTGTGGTGGCTCTCAAGGAAGATGGACTTTTTCTATACCACGCTTCCGTTGCCATGGCTCCGGTCAGCGTACCCAAGAAGGGCAAGCTGACACAGGGATTTGGAGATATGCTCGCGGTGAGTATGGCCGACGGCCTGGGTCGCCCCGGAGGAGCAGCCAGTATTCCTACTAAAAAGCTGGTTACAGGAGAAAAGGTCTGGGTGCGCGCGATTGAAGTTGGCAAAGATTCGATCTCGGTCCAAGTTGTTACCGATCCGTACGATGATGGGCGCTACTTCGCTACGATCAAATTCCTGATCCCCAAGGGCACGATTCCTACACCAGAGGATGGCGTCAAGATGGTCTCTGAAGTTCTGGAGGTGCAGCAGGCACAGGATCAAAATGTGCAGCAGGCTGCGGAGCCTGCTCCCGCGCCGGCTCCAGAACCCGCGCCGGCTCCCGCTCCCATGCAGGCCATTGCTCCTCCTCCTCCGCCGCCCGATGCTCCGCCTCCGACGATTGCCCTTGGCCAGACCAAGGATGAAGTAATTGCCGGTTTCGGACAGCCGGCGAGGGTTGCCAAGCTGGGAGCGAAGGAAATCTTCTATTACAAGGACATGAAGGTGACCTTCACGAACGGAAAGGTCAGCAACGTTGAGTAGGCCGCTTGCGCGGCAAGGTTCGCGCAGCCTGGTTCGCAGAGCAGGTACCCGCTTCGTGAAAGGAGCGCGGGACCAGAAGATTGAAAGTGAAAAGAGGATTCGATGACGATACAACTTCTCCGCAAAGCCATCTGCTATGGCACCACAGCAACAATTCTTGCCCTACTCCTTGGGTTGGGTAGCATGACCAGCTCCGCCGCCGAAAAGAAGCCGGCTCCCAAGCCTGCTCCCAAGGCGGCCGCAAAGGCGCCCGCAAGGCCTGCCGGCGGCGGTGCATCGCATGGACCGACGGCCGGCGGTGCATCACATGGACCGACCACCGGAGGGGCCACCACGCATGGACCGACGACCGGCGGAGCTACCACGCACGGGCCAACGACCGGCGGTGCGGCCACCGGCGGCACGCACACCACCGGCGCTACCACTGGCGGCGGCGCTGGCGGCGGCGCGCATACGACTCCCGGAGGGGCGGCCGGTTCTCGCCCCGGAGTTGCTGGGGGTGGAGCACATCCTGGCGGCGTTGGCGGAGCCGGAGCGCATTCTGGCGGTGCAGCCGGCGGCCACCCATCGGCGATTCATGGCGGTGCAGCGCCGCGGGGAAGCAACGAGCACGTCACCAAGTCCGGCAGCGCGGTGCGCACCCGCCCCGGCGGCAGGGTGAGCGACGTGCATGACGCCCGGCGGGGGATGGATGTCCATCACGGGCTGAACGGCAACCGCAGGGTCTCGGTGGAGCGCCATGACGGCAGCCGCATGGTTTCCGAGCGGGGCCGTCCCGGATACGTGCAGCGCGGATATAGTTACCATGGCCACGACTTCGCGCGGCGGTCTTACTACTACCATGGCCATGAATACAACCGCTATTACCGCGGCTATGGCTTCCGCGGATTGAGCCTGAACATCTACGCTCCGGGTGTCTACTATGGCCCCGGCTTCTATGGATGGGCTTACAATCCCTGGGCGGCTCCCATCGCCTTCGGGTGGGGATGGGGAGGCAATCCCTGGTATGGCTACTATGGCGGCTACTTTCAGCCGTACCCGGTCTACCCCAGCGCCTCTTTCTGGCTGACGGACTACATCATCTCGCAGGATCTGCAAGCGGCCTATGCGGCGCATCAGGAGGCCGGCGAAGTGGATGGCGCACCATCCGCCGCGGGCGGCCCACCGGCGCTGACTCCCGATGTGAAGCAGCAGATCGCCGACGAAGTGAAGGGCCAGTTGGCTCTGGAAAACGCCGAGGCAACTCAGACCGCGCAGCATCAGGATGTGGACCCGGCTTCCAGCGGGATTGCGCGCATACTGGCTGACGTGTCCGCCGGCCGTGCGCATGTCTTTGTGGCCGGAGGCGCTTTGGACGTGACGAACCCCAATGGGCAGGAGTGCGCGCTCAGCGACGGCGATGTGCTGCTGCTGCAGGCTCCTCCGCCCGCCGACGCAACCACCGCGGACCTGGTGGTACTGGCCAGCAAGGGCGGGCAGGAGTGCCCGAAATCCAGCGCGGTTACGGTGCAGATGACCGACCTGCAGGAGATGCAGAACCATATGCGGGAGACCATCGACCAGGGGCTCCAGGATTTGCAGGCCAAGCAGGGCAAGGGTGGATTGCCGCCAGCGCCGCCTTCGGCGCAGACTCCGCCGACCGCGACGGAGTTTGCCGCGATTGCGCCTCCGCCCACTCCCCAGGACGCGGCTGATCTGCAACAGCAGAGCCAGCAGGCCGACCAGGCGGAGCAGGATGTGCAAGCCGAAGCGGCGCAGGATAGCGGAGCGGCAGCGCAGGACAACGGCGGGGCGGCCAGCGCGGCTCCGGCAGCGCCCGCGTCTGTCGAAATGGGCCAGACTCTCGACCAGGTGCAGGCGGCAATGGGCACGCCGACGCGGGTGGCCAACCTGGGGTCGAAGGTCATTTATTACTACAACGGCATGAAGGTCGTCTTCCAGGACGGCAAGGTGGCTGACGTGCAGTAAATCCGGAGCGGGAGGGACACGATGAATCTCTCTTTCGCGAAGGCCGCAAAAGCATAGAAAGCGCACGAGTTTACGGGCTGCGGAATCGAGTTTTCCGCAGCCCGTAAATCTGTGCCCTGCAAACCAGTCTTATTTACTGAGGTTGTTTCGGAGTTCTACGCGTAGTTGATGGGATTCTTGGTGAGCCACCGCTCGTCGCGCACCTTGCCGATGTTCTTCATCGCGCCTTCGGCGACGCTGGCGCTGAGATGGCGGCTTTTCCAGGCCATGCCGGTGGTCAGCCCGATCGCGCAACCAAGCAAACCATAGGCCAGCGTGACCGTGGCAGCCGAGGACTTCTTGCGGAAGATGGGATAAGCCACCAGCGCGCCGACGCAGGCTCCTATCGCCGCGGGCACCAGCGAGCCTTTGACCGACTCGCCCAGAAAGGGAGCAAGAGGTTCCCCGTCCAGGAAATCATCCTGGCCGGAACGCGCTCCCTCAATTCCGGAGTCCACCAGCCGCCGGCCATAATCGACATTGGATTTCACCCAGTTGCCCAAATCCATGGAAACCACCTCAACTTCCGCGAAAACACTCCCTAGTTTAGCAGATCGTCAAAACCCTGTGTTAAGGCCGTATCACAGCCGCACCACATTGTGGGCGCAGCACGCTGGACGCCGAGCGCCGTGGACGGCTTGTGAGCAAATTTTAAGGAGGATGCTGCCAGAGGCTGACCGCGATCATGATTAGCGTCCTGCTTGGTAGGATAGGGGCGGGTGTGGTTGGATGCGAATTGCTTTTATGCTCACCTCGCTCGGCATGGGCGGAGCGGAACGGCAGGTGGTGGCGCTGGCGGAGCGCATGAAGGCGCGCGGCCATGCGGTCGTGCTGATTCTGCTGCGCGAGCGCCAGCCTGAAGAATGGCCCACCACAGTTGATCTCGTTTGTCTCGAAATGCGCAAGACGCCTTTCAGCTTTCTCGCCGGTCTGCTGAGAGCAAACCGCTGGTTGCGCGACTTTCAGCCGGAGCTGATCCACAGCCACGTCTTCCCGGCCAACATGGCGTCCCGGATGCTCAAGATTTCATTGCCGGCGGCGGCGGTTCTCTCTACCGTTCATAACGTTTATGAAGGAAGCTGGCCGCGCATGCTGGCCTATCGGCTGACCGATGGGTTGAGCCGCCGCACTGCTTTTGTCAGCCAGGCTGCGGCAGACCGCTTTGTGTGCCTCAAAGCAGTCCCGGCCCGCAAGGTTTCGGTGCTCACCAATGGGATTGACTTGGCGGAGTTTGCGCCGAGCGCCGAGCGCCGCGCCCTACTCCGAGCGCGGATGGGTGTGCGGGAGGAGTTTGTCTGGCTGGCCGCCGGGCGCATCGTGCCCGCCAAGGATTTTCCCAACCTGCTGCGCGCCTTTGCGCAGGTGCGCGGAGAGATTCCGGAGGCGCGGCTGTGGATTGCCGGAGAGGCGCTTGGGACCGCCTCCGAGGCGATTCAAGCGCAGGCGGCTGAGTTGGGAGCGTCCGTTCGCTGGCTGGGACTGCGCCGCGATATGCCCGCCTTGCTGGACGCCGCTGACGGCTTTGTGCTGGCTTCGGCCTGGGAGGGAATGCCGCTGGCCGTGGGCGAAGCGATGGCCATGGAGAAGCCGGTTGTGGCCACCGATGTGGGCGGCGTGCGCGAGCTGGTGGGCGAGGCCGGCGTGATCGTGCCCGCCAAGAGCCCTGAGGCGCTGGCCGAGGCGATGCTGGAGATGATGAAAAGGACAGAGGAGGAGCGCCGCACACTGGGTCGGATGGCGCGAAAGCGAATTGCGGCCCGCTTCAGCATCGACGCCAAGGCCGATGAGTGGGAGGCGCTCTACCGGACCGTGCTGGAGAGCGAGCGATGATCGAAGCCAGCATTCCCGGCCGCGAAAATGCGTGGGGTACACCGCGGCTTAAAGGGCCAGCGGTCGCGGCTGCGGGAGTCCGGCTCTTGCTGCTGGGCGCGGCTCTGGTGCGGACCGGGAGCGGCGTCATCGCCAGCGGCGATACGGCCAGCTACCTGGAGCCGGGGCGCAATCTGCTGCTTCATGGCCGCTTCATCACCGGCGCTCTGCCGGAGATCGATCGCACTCCCGGCTATCCGCTCTTTCTTGCGCTGTTCAGCCTGGCCGGTCCGGCAACCGCGGCGCTGGCGCAGGTATTGCTTTCGGCCTTCACCGTACTGCTGGTCTGGCGGCTGGCCCGCGCCGTCTTCCGCGAGGAGCGCATCGCGCTGCTGGCGGCCTGGCTCTTTGCCTTCGAGCCGGTCTCGGTGATCTACTCAGTGCGCCTGCTGCCGGAGACGCTCTTTCTCGCGCTGATGCTGCTGAGCCTGGAGCGGCTGGCGGTCTTTCTTCGCGACCGGAATCTGTGGGTGCTGGCCCAGGCGGGCCTGGGTCTGGCCTCGGCAACCTTTGTGCGCCCGGTCAGCTACTACCTGCCGGCTGCGCTGGCGCTGGGTTTGTTCGTCGTACTGGCGCGCGTGCCCGGCCTCCGCTGGAAGGCTCCCGCGGTGCTGTTGCTGAGCGTTATGCCCTGGCTCGCAGCCTGGCAGGCGCGTAACAAAATTGAAACCGGTTTTGGCGGATTTTCCAGCATAGTGGCCTGGAATCTTTACTTTTATCAGGCCGCCGAAGTCGAAGCCCGCGTCGCGCACCGGCCCTTCATGGAGGTGCAAAGCGGCCTGGGCTATCCGGACGAGCAGAGCTATCTGGCGCGGCATCCCGAACAGGCCGGATGGGATCAGGCGCGCCGCGTTGCCTTCATGCGTTCGGAGGCGGAGCGTGTGCTGCGCGCGCATCCGGGGACGGCCTTGAGGGTGCAACTGGAAGGCGCGGCGGTGGTCGCGTTCACGCCTTGCGCTGCTGAGCTGCTGCGCCTGTTGGGCGTTTATCCGCAGGACGGACCAAAGCGCGTGGTCGATGAGGGGCCTGTATGGTCGGCTTTATGGCTTGCACGGGCACATCCGGGGCCGGCGGCTCTGATGGCCGCACTGGAAGTGGTGCTGCTCGGTTTGTATCTGCTGGCCGCGCGCGGGGCGCTCAGCGGTTGCGCTCGCCGCGAAGCTATGGGTCTTCTGCTGGGAGTTTCGCTTTACTTCCTCGCCGTTTCAGGAGGGGCGCAGGGGGTGGGGCGATACCGGCTGCCGGTGATGCCGGTGGTTTGCGTCTTTGCGGCGGCGGGCTTGGGGCGCAGGGATGCATGATAACCTTATCGGCGAACGAGTAGAGCGGCCTTTTTCATCCGCGAATGCGGTTGCGCGAAAGGCCTGGAGGAGTTGGATGCGAGCAGCAACGGCCTGGGGAGTGATGTGCTGCGTTCTGGTGGGCGCGGCGGTGGGCTGTGGAGGCGAGATGGCGCAAGCGCAAGTCAGTGCGGCTCGGAATGCGGTCGTGGCGCTCGATCATGGCTGGCAGTTCCGGCAGATCACGGCCGGCGTCGAGCAGAGCGAAAGCGGCTGGCTTCCCGCCACTGTTCCCGGCGACGTGCATCTGGACCTGCTGGCCAACAAGAAGATTCCCGATCCATTCTTCCGCGACAACGAGGCCAAGCTGCAATGGATTGAGCTGGTGAGCTGGGAGTACCGGCTGAGCTTCGAGGTTACTCCGGCCTTGCTCGCCCGGAGCAATGTGGACCTGGTCTTCGATGGCCTCGACGGAACCGCCCAGGTTTCTGTGAACGGCGTCCAGGTACTCAGCGCCGACAACAGCTTTCGCGTCTGGAGAGTGTCCGCGAAGAGCCATCTGCACGCCGGAAAGAACCTGTTGCGGGTTGTCTTTCCATCACCCATCAAGGCTGCGGCCGAGGTTGCCGCCGGCGACTTTTTCCGGGTTCATTCGAAGACCGCGGAGAAGACCTACATCCGCAAGCCGGCCTATGAGTACGGCTGGGATTGGGGACCGCGCTTTGTAACCAGCGGCATCTGGAAGCCGGTGCGCATCGAAGCCTGGGATAAGGTTCGCATTGCGGACTTCGCGATTCGTCAGCGCGACGTGAGCAGGGAAGTGGCCCACCTCGACGCGGAGGTCGAGATCGAAGCCGCCAGCGCCGGACCGGCCAAGGTGAGCGTGCAGTACTCCGATCAAGGCAAGCCGGTGACGGAGACGGCAACGGTCAGCGTTCATGCCGGGCGCAACATCATCGATCTGCCCATCGAAATTCGCCAGCCGAAGCTGTGGTTCCCGGCTGGCTATGGCGAGCAGCCGCTCTACGAATTCACCGCGCAAGCGGGCGCGGGCGTGCAGCCGAGCGCCAGCGGCCAACCAATGGTGGATCAGCGCAAAGTGAAAGCCGGTCTGCGCTCGATCGTGCTGCATCGCGAATTGGACAAGTGGGGCCGCAGCTTTGAATTGGTGGTCAACGGCATTCCCGTCTTCGCCAAGGGCGCGGACGTGATTCCCTTCGACAGCTTTCCCAGTCGCGTAACCACCGCCGACTATCGCCGCATTCTGCAATCGGCGCGCGACGCCAATATGAATATAATCCGCCACTGGGGCGGCGGCTATTACGAGACGGACGAGTTCTACGCAATCTGCGATGAGCTGGGCATCATGGTCTGGCAAGACTTCATGTTCGGAAACGACTGGCAGCCGGGCACCTATGCCTTCAAGCTGAACGTCGAGGCCGAGGCGGAGGACCAGGTGCGGCGGCTGCGCAACCATCCCAGCATCGTGGTGTGGTGCGGCAACAACGAGACCGAGAGCGCCTTCAGTTGGGCCGGACGCCCCGAGTATCCGCCCGATGTGAGGCTGCTGATGTGGCAGGACTACCTGACGGTCTTCAGCGGCATACTGCCCCGCGTTGTGGCGCGGCTGGACGCGGAGACGCCCTACTGGCCCAGTTCGCCCAGCGCCGACTACGAGGCGCTCAGCGAGCATTATCAATCGGGCGACGCCCACATCTGGGATGTGTGGCATGGACGCGTGCCGTTCTCGACCTACGAAACGCATCACGCGCGCTTTGTGACGGAATATGGCTTCCAGTCGTTTCCCGAGATGAAGACCATCGAAGCCTTCACGCAGCCGGAGGATCGCGCGAATATTTTCACGCCGGTGATGCTGGCCCACCAGAAGAACAACGAAGGCAACGCGATCATCCACGATTACCTGCTCAAGGACTACTCCGAACCGAAGGACTTCGCGAGCTTTCTTTACGTGAGCCAGGTTTTGCAGGCCGAGGGGATCAAGATCGGCGCGGAGCACTTCCGCCGCCTGCGCCCGGAGACGATGGGCTCGATCTTCTGGCAGTTGAACGACTGCTGGCCGGTGGCCTCGTGGTCGTCGATTGATTACTACGGTCGCTGGAAGGCGCTGCAATACTATGCGCGGCGCTTCTATGCGCCGGTGCTGGTCTCGCCACACGTGGAGGACGGAGCGCTGAAGGTCTACATCGTCAGCGACAAAGTGAGGATGGAATCCGCCACGCTGCGCGTGCGGCTGATGGACTTCAACGGCAAGGTACTGCTGGAGGAAACGAGCGCGGTGGAGGTTGTGCCGCTGACCAGCAAGGTCTATCTCGACTGGCCGCTGAAGAAGCTCACCGACGCGGGCGCGCACGACACTTCGCGCGTTTTTGTGGTGGCCGAGTTGACCGCCGGCGGAGTTGAGATTTCACGCAATCTTGTTTACCTGGCGCCGACCAAGGGCGTGCAACTGAAGCCGGCGCAACTGAAGGTGGAGACGACGGGCGCGAATGGCCGCTACAAGATTCGCGTCACTTCGCAAGTGTTGGCGCGCAGCGTTTATCTTTCTTTCGGCAATCTCGACGCGCAGGTTTCCGACAACTACTTCGATCTGCTGCCGGGCGAGACGGTGGAGATCACGGCCACCAGCGCGGCTTCGCTCGATGCGCTCAAGGCACAGTTGAAGGTCATCTCGCTGACCGATGCCTTCGCTCCGGGCGATGGACAGGCTGCTACGGTGACGGCGGGCAGATAAATGGCCTTGTTCATTTACTTCTCATGAACAAGGCCGTTTTGGCTTTGTCGTATCCCAGGTCCGAAAATCCGGACCTGGGGCACTCTGGGATCGTGGTATCCCACCCTTGAATCAAAAAACGATTCAAGGATGGGGCACCCAAATGTTTTCACAGATCAGATACAAGATCAGAACGAGAAGACAGCTTGCACGAAGATGCGCCGCGCGGCTGAGCCTTGCGAGAAGATTCCACCGGCTAGGTTGGTTGATTTTGCAAATTGACTGCCTGGGCCGGTGATTCCGGTACTGGGATCAAGCGTCGGAATGATGGTTCCATTCGGCGTTCCTTTGTCGATGTCGTTGAAGAGGTTCAATGCCTGCGCGCTGAAGGTCAGAGAGTACTTGTGGCCGGTGCTGTTGCCGCCGCCCATTCCTCCGGGACCGCCGGGGCCACCGGGGCCACCGCCAAAGCCGCCATGCCCACCACCGCCGCCACGACCACCACCACCACCGCCTGGTGGCGGTCCGCCGGGGGGTGGTCCGCCATCAGTCTGAGGAGTTGCGGAGGCAAGTTTGGGACCGATGCCGATAGCCTTGCTGATGCGCAGGTTCACGGCTACCGCCGCTGGACCGCTGCCCAGGTTCACGGGGATCGTTGCGCCCGTGAGTCCGGTGTCGTCCAGAACGCCGAACTGCGTTGTGACCTGGTCGGCCAGCGGAGTCGAAGCGGTCGCGTAAGTTGGGCGCTGATTGAAGAAATTGTTCAGCGGGTCGGTGGGCAGCGTGATGTTGTAGGGGCGGCCGGACTGCGCAATCATGAATGGACTGAAGCGAATTCCCCACGGGCCGGTGTAGTTGCCCATCATGAAGAGCGAGTTGCGAGTGACAAAACCGGCGCGCCCATAATCTTTGGCCAGATCGTAACCGTCGGTTGCGCTGCCGTTGTTGTCGCCGTTTGCAAACGAGAGCGTGTAAAAGGCGGTGAGGTTCAGATTTTTTGTGAAGTTGGCGCGCACACTGCTGATGAACTGATTTTCGTTGAAGACCGCTTCGGGGTAAGTCTCGTAGAGGTATCCGCCGGAGTTGTTCTGCGGCGTTCCGTCCGCGCTGATCTGGTTGGCGTTGCGCGTGATCGTCTGGTGAACGCCGAAGGTGTGCATATAAGTGAGCGTAAGACTCGTGGCGGAAAACAGTTGCCGCTCCAGACTGACGCTGCCTTGTTCGTTGTAGGGCGAGTGATAGCGGGGAGCAACCTCGTACTGCACCGGCGTTGATGCGGAGGATGTGCCGGCTGTGCCCGAGCAGGTACTCACGTCGATCGCGTCCAATGAGGTTGCCGTGGAGGTGCAGACCGGATCGAGGAGCACGATCTGCTGCTGGACGTGCGAGCGGTTGATGCCCAGCAGGGTGTTGCTTCCCAGGCGGTCATAGAAGAAGCCGTAACCGGCGCGCAGCACGGTCTTGGCCTTCTTGTCTTTGCCGTTCCCGTCCAGAGCATAGGCGAATGCAGCGCGCGGCGCCCAATCGTCGTGGTCCGAGATGTGATTCTGCGTCTCCCAGCGCATTCCGCCGGAGAGCGTCAGCCGCGGATTGAACTTCCAGTCGTCCTGCGCATACCAAGCCATATCGAAGACATTGGCGAGCACAGAGTTCTTGCCAGCGACAGCATCGGTGGCGACGTTGGCAGAGCTGGGACCGAAACCGTCGGTCACCAGGTTGGAGAAGGTCGTGCCAGCCGCCAACCCGTTGGCCATTGCCAGATAGCTTGCGGGCGAGGCAAAGGTGAACGAGCCGTTGAAGTTTGCATTCGTCCAGTTCGCGTCCCGCGAGTCTCTAATGCGCGTTCCAAACTTGATGGCATGAGCGCCATGGCTCATCGTCGTCATATTCTGAAATTCAAGGCGCGTGGTGTGATCGAGGTTCTGCTGCCCGCTGTAGCCGCCGCCGGTGAAATCGCCTTGAACATTGACGGTGAGCGCCGTTGAATCGGGATAGATGTTCGTATTCTGCCGCTCGAGCTGGAAGCGGCTCTCGTTGACGATGTGATCGTTGACGACGATTGCATCGCTCATCTGCACGGTGTGGTCGGTGTTTGCCTCATGCGTGGAAGCGCTCGCCAGCGATCCGGAATTCAGATCGCCGTGCTCGGACTCAGACCAGAAGCCATAGCGTGCGGTGAAGGTGTTTTTAGCGCCCAGTTGCCAATCGATGCGCGCCGAGGCGTTGTCGCGGATGCGGCGATTCAATAGGTTGACGGAGTAGTTCAGGTTGTCCTCGTAAACGCCGGAGCTGTCTTCGAGAATCGCATCCGGAATCGCCCAGGCATTGATGCTCCCGGTGTTGCGCTGTTCGGCGCTGACAAAGAAGGACGCCGTCTTGGAGAGCGCGCCGCTCGCCGTGCCGTTGAACTGGTAGCTGTAGTAAGGGGGGATGACCGGCGTGAAGGGATTGCCGGTATTGAAGGCCTTGTCGTTGCCTTGCATGAAGACCTGCCCGTGCAGCTTGTCCGTTCCCGGCTTGGTGAGAATCTCGATGCGGCCGAAGCCGATGCGGTCGAATTCTGCCGAAAAAGGATTCTGATTGATGCGAATCTCGCGAATCGCCGACTTGGGTGGAAGCTGTCCGCCGCTGAAGCCGTCGATGTAAATCTGCCCGCCATTCGGTCCCGCCGAGGGGCCGGCCAGCGCTGTCAACTCATTCGACAGCTCATCCGGATCGTCAGAGAGCGCGTCCAGGTCCTTGCCCTTGAGAACGATGGCGCTGGCGTTGCCGCCCGCCTCCACGTTGACCGCGGGCGACTCATCGGTGACCGTGACGTTCTGCTGCTCGACGGCCATGGCCATGGAAATCTTCACGTGCATCACCTGGCCGGCCGCAAGCTGAATGGGCTGCGAAGCAAAGTCAGCAAAGCCCGCCACCGAGGCCAGCACAACATACTTGCCGGGAGCGATGCCGCTCACCTGGTAAGCCCCGCTCGCGTCTGCGGTTGCCGTGCCCACGGTCACTCCCGCGGAGGTGGTGATGGTGATCGTTGCGCCCGGAATCATCGCGCCTGTAGGGTCAGCGACTTGACCGCGCAAGGTGCCTGCCGCAACTGGAGCCGCGGTAGCCGCTGTTGCCGATGAAGGTGTCGCCACTGCCGGCGCGGGAGTTGGCGCCTGTGCGGCGGCCACACTGGCCGCGCCCAACGCCAAGGCAACAAAAAGATGTGTGAAGCAATGTAATTTTGAGTACACGTGTCCCTCGCTTGTCTCCGATAAATGTTTGTGTGCGTCTACTGTGCGGCCGCTTCGGCCGCGCCCGCGCCGCCGTTCATGCTCCAGTTGGAGAGCAGGTTCTGACTGGCCGCGGGAGCCTCCAGCAGCGGTTCAACGCCTGCCAGCAGCGTGATCGCCGATACCTCGCTGGTTCCGTCGGTCGCTACCAGCATCACCGCCTCGCCCTTTTGCAAATCGCCGAGTTGAATCGCCGGCGCCCGGCTGAGCATCTGCTGGGGATCGGGAGCGACGCCGCCCGCACCGCCATGCTGGCCGCCCCATTGGCCGCCGCCTCCGCCGTGCTGCCCGCCTGTCGCGCCGCCATTCGCCGCGGAAGCATTACCGCCTAATCCGCCTTGACCGCCGCTTGCGGTTCCTTTCAGCCGCATGGCCAGCATTCGCGCCATCATCTCCGGCAGCCGCCGCATCTGCGCCTCGGCGGTGATGTGGATGGTGACCTGCTTCTTGGTCGCCAGATCCTTCACCACCAGCGTTGCTCCCGCCGCATCGAGCGACGTGATGGTTCCGGCGATGCTGCGGAAGCTGCCTGAAACCACATCTTCGGCTGTAATCTCCGTGCCGTCCGCATTCTTTTCACCGCGCGCCCGCAACTGGTCGCCCACGTGAATCGCATCGATCAGCTCCGGCTGCGCCTCGTCATAGCGCACCGAGGCCGGCGCGTAACGCTTGAGCATCGTCGCCTTGGCGGTATGCACGGTGATCGTCTTGGCCAGGACTCCCGCGCCGCTGGTCAGCACAATGACGCCCGCTGCGGCATCGACGCTCTTCACCAGCCCGCCCACGCCGCGCCGCTGCCAGTCTTCGCGATCCTTCTGCTGCTTCAGCGCCACATCCGCCTGCTTGATGGCGACGATGCGAAGAGCATGGACTGTGGTTCCGGTTGCATTCGAATCCGGTTTCACCAGCGCTCGATCGCTCACCGCCAAATCGCTGAACGAAATTTTCTCCGCGCTGCTCAAATCCTTAGCTCCGGGCGCGATGCGCAGGATCGCCGCGTCTGAAGAAACTTCGACCTGGTAAACTCCGTCGGCATCCGTCTTGACCGTAAGCGTGCTGCCATTGATGGCGGTGATCGAGCCCTGGAAAGGTTTGGGCACCTGGGCCAGCGCCACGCCGGCCAGCAGAGCGAAGATCACAGCCAAATGCGTAATTGAAAGCGGATATCGAATCTTCATCTTGCCTTTCGTAAGCCAACTTTCCACAGGCCAACGCCTTTTGGCGTGCGGGATGGGAAAAATCATCACTGTTTGAGTAGACGGCTCAGGCCGCCAAAAGGTTGAGGGAAGCCTTATCAATCCTTCGCCAGCTCCGCCGTCTCCAGAAAGGCAAAACTGCCCGACGGCGTGGGAAGCACGTGCGTCAGCCGCCGGTTGTGCACCACGACCGTGTCCCTGTACCAGAGATTAATGGCGGGCAGATCGCGCGCCAGCGTCTGTTGCGCCTCGACGTAATCGGCGCGCCGCCGGACCGCGTCCGCGCTCTCAGACGCATCGGCAAGCAGCGCGTCAAGCTGCGGATTCGAGTAGTGGCCGCGGTTGGCGCCCTGAGGAGAAAAGCTGGCTGTCGCGAAGGCGTAGGTGAAGATGTCCGGCTGCTCGTTGCCGCCGATCCAGCGCAGCGAATACAGTTGAAAGGTTCCTCGCGTCACGTCCGAGTAGAACGTGGCGAACTCGTAGCTGCGCAGATCAAGCGCAATGCCCGCCTTCGCCAGTTGCTGCTGCAAGACTGCGGCCAGCAAGCGAGTGTCGCCGTCGGTTGAAGTCTTCATCGCCAGATGAAAGCGCACGCCGTCGCGCCCCGGTGGATGGCCCGCTTCATCCAGCAGCCGCGCCGCTCGCGCAGGATCGTAATCGTAGCGGGCGACGTCACCGGTGAAGGCCCAGTGGCTCACGGGCAGCAGGCTCTCGGCCGTGTGCGCGTGGCCTCCGAGCAGCGTCTGAATAATCAGCTTGCGGTCGATGGCGCAGGCAATCGCCTGACGGATGCGCGCGTCTTTCAACAGCGGATCGCGCAGGTTGAAGCCAATGTACTGCACCTGCGTTCCCGGCGCGTCCTCGACGATCAGATTCGGCCGCGTGGCCAGCACCGCCAATGAATCCATCGGCAGCGAATTGACGGCCACGTCGCCCGAACCTTTTTCCAGCTCCAGCGACTCGGTGATCGCATCCGGCACCACGCGAAAGCGCACGCGCTCAATCTTCGGCGCGCCGGACCAAGAGAACGGATTGCGCTCCACTACAACATCCTGATCGATCTGCTGGCTCACAAAGCGAAACGGCCCGGTGCCCACCGGATGCCGCCAGAACTCGCGCCCGCTACCCTCCGGAACAACGCCGAAGGCGCCGGTGGAAAGATTAGTCAGCAGAAAGTTGTCCGCGTGCTTCAAATGAAAAACAACCGTCCGCGCATCGCGAGCCTCGACCGTATCCACCGACGCATAGGCCGCGGCCTTGGGCGAGATCACCGCGCCGGAGCGGATCGAATTCACGGTCCACGCCACATCGCGCGCGGTCATCGGGCGGCCATCATGGAACTGCACGCCCTCGCGCAGATGAAAGACCAGCGTCAGCGGCTCCGGCTGCTCCCAGCTCTCGGCCAGCGCGGGCGTGAAATGAAAGCTGGCATCGCGGGCCACCAGCCCATCGAAGAGCAGTTCGTCAATGTGCTCCGATTGGGCATCGGTGCCGACGCGCGGGTCCAGGCTGGCCGGGCTGCTCTCGATCAGGAAGACCACCGTCCGCGGATCGCGTGGCGCCGAGTGGCAGCCCGCCAGCGCCACCAGCGCGGCCAGCATCACCAAAGAAGTTTGGGTGCCCCACCCTCGCCGCGTTCTTGTTTTTGCGGCTAGGGTGGGAATCCACGAACTGCGGGTGCCCCAGGTCTCGATTTTGAGACCTGGGAAACTGCAAGCCTTGGTTGCGCTACGCATACGTCACCTGCCCCAGGATCGCCGGTCGGGCCGCGCCGGTTGCTCGCGGCAGATTACCCGGCAGATGGTTCCAGGTTTGCCAGGCCAGCAGCGCAAAGGCCGCGGCCTCCTTGGCCTCGGCGGGCAGGCCGAACTCCTCGCTCGCCGCCAGTTCGCAACCCAGCGGCTCAAGCCTTTGCGCCAGCATTGCCATCAGCGTCGCATTGCGCGCGCCGCCGCCGGAGACGATGTAGTCCACGCCTCGGCCTCGCATTGTGCTTTCAATGTAAGTCTTGTAACTCCGCGCAATTGTCTCGGCGGTCAGCGCGGTCGCCGTGGCCAGCGCGTCTTCGGGTTTGCTGCTGTGCCTGCGGCACTCGACCAAAAAGGCCGCCGCGTAAGCGCGCCCAAACTGCTCGCGCCCCGCGGTGCGCGGCGGCTTCTGCTTGAAATACGGATTGCGCAACGCCTCGGCCAGCACCGGTGCGAGCACTGCGCCCTGCGCGGCAAAGTTCCCATTGCGATCAAACTTTTTATTGAAGAGCTTCTGAGCTAGCGCGTCGATGACCATATTTCCTGGGCCTGTGTCGAAGGCGATCACCGCCTCTGCCGCGGCTCCGGCGGGAATCGACGTCAGGTTGGCGATGCCGCCGATGTTCTGCAATACGCGCCCGCGCTTGGCGTCGGCAAAGAGCACGTAGTCCAGCAGCGGAACCAGCGGCGCTCCCTGGCCGCCGGCGAGCATATCCGCGGGGCGAAAATTGGAAACCACCGGAACGCCAATCGCCGCGGCCATCACCGCCGCCTCGCCGAGCTGCCAGGTGCATGCGAAGCGCCGTCCCGCATAGCTCTCCGCGCGCGGCTGATGATAAAGCGTCTGCCCGTGGCAGCCTATCAGATCAAGCTTGACTTTGTGTTGCACGAGCGCCGCGCTGACCGCCTCGGCGTAGGCCAGCCCGAGCCGCCAGTTGAGCCGCGCCAACTCGGCGGTTGAAGTTGAACTCGCGTTCATCGCCGCTAAAACCGCTTGCCGCAACGCAGCCGGAAACGCGAAGCCCTCATGCGCGAGCAGCGTGACGCGGGGCCGCAGTTTTCCCGGCGCAATGCGCACCACGGCTACATCGATTCCATCCGCCGAAGTGCCGCTCATGATGCCGGCCACCGTCATGGTCTTCGCGCTCATGCGGTCTGCGCCTCCGCATTGGTTTGGGCGCTTCGGACCGTTTCGCCAAAGTGCAAAATCCGCGCCCCCAGCGATTCGAATTGCTTCGCCGTGAGCGCTGGCGGAACACCGCTTGCAAAGAGCTTCGCTCGCGCTGTTGCCGTTTCGAAAGCGCGCGCAATAATAAGCTTTGAAAACGCCGCCGACCGCTCAGCTTCGGCAATTAATGCTTCATACGCGCGCAGAATCAGTTCTGGAGTATGACAGATTTCCATCAAATCCATTCCCGCGCGAATCGCCTCTATTGCAGCCTCTTCAATGGGCATGAACTTCAGTATTCCGCCCATCTCCAGATCGTCGGAGAAGAGGATGCCGCGATAGCCGATGCGCTTGCGCAGCACCGTAGTAATCCAGTAGGGCGACACGCTGGCGGGACGATTCTTGCCGGGAGTCTCAGGATAAGCCGCGTGGTTGACCATCACCATTGGCAGTTCGTTGCGCAGATCGCGATAGGGCGCAATATCCTCGCTCCATAATTCGCGCATCTTGCGATGAATCGCCGGAGTTTCCGTGTGCGAATCCAGAGAGCCGCCGCCGAGACCGGGAAAGTGTTTGCCGCAGCCGGCGACATTATGCGCCGCAAGGCCAGCGAGAAAGTTGCGCGCATACTCGATCACTTGTTCCGCAGTTTCACCCGCTGCGCGTGAGCCAAGAACGGCAGCCGACGCTGGCAGAGCCAGGTCGAGGACCGGCGCCAGCGTTGTGTTGAAGCCAAAGGCCTTCACGGCGCGCGCGATCAACTCGCCGTGCTCGCGAACCAGCGCACTACGGTCTGTTCGTCGCGCCGCCTCCGCCACAGCCTGCGCGGAGGGCATCGGCGCGAGCGCATCGCGCAGCCGGTCCACCGTTCCGCCTTCTACGTCCACGCTGCGAAAGCTATGTGGCGCGCACAAGGCTGTCGCCTCATCCAGCAGCGCCCGCGTCTGCCGCGCGTCGGTAATGTTGCGCCGGAAGAGAATCACGCCTGCCGGACGCACCAGCTTGAGCCATGCGCGCTCCAGCGCGGTCAACTCCGTGCCGCCGAGGCCGACGACCAGCAGGCTTCCCGCCGCGTGACGTAGATTTATTTTCATCCTTTTTCCTTTAACTCACTTTGTAACTCTTCCAGCAGATTCAGCGCTTGCAGCGGTGTCAGCGAGTTCACGTCCGTCGCCTCGATGCGGTCCACGATGCGCTGCGAGAGTGGCGTGAAGATGGTCAACTGCACCGGCTCGGCAGCCGTCTCCACCTGCACGCTCTGCCGCTCCTGCTTTTCATGCTGGCGCAGTACGTGCCGTGCCCGCTCGATGACGGCCATGGGCAGCCCCGCCAGCCGCGCTACTTCAATGCCATAACTCTTGCTGGCGGCGCCCGGTTCGATGTTATGAAGAAAGACGATTCCGCTCGGCGTCTCTTTCACGCCCACGCGCAGATTGCGGACGCGCGGCAGCTTCTCGGCGAGCATGGTGAGTTCATGATAGTGCGTGGCGAAGAGCGTGCGCGCGCCGCTCTCCGCATGAAGAAACTCGACCGTCGCCCAGGCCAGCGAAAGCCCGTCGAAGGTCGCCGTCCCGCGCCCCATTTCGTCGAGTAGGATCAGCGAGCGATTGGTCGCCGTGTTCAGAATCGTCGCCGTCTCGGTCATTTCGACCATAAATGTAGATCGGCCCCGCGCCACATTGTCGCTCGCTCCGATGCGCGTATAAATCCGGTCCACGAGGCCAAAACGCAAACTCTCCGCCGGCACAAAGCTGCCCATCTGCGCCAGCAGAACCAGCATCGCCGCCTGGCGCAAATAGGTGCTCTTGCCGCCCATGTTAGGGCCAGTTATAAGTAATAAACTCGGTCCCTCGCCCGCCGCGTTCAAATAAATGTCGTTCGGAATGAAGCGTCCCTCGCGCGTCTCCTCCATCCACTGCTCGATGACCGGATGGCGGCCCGCAACAGCTTCGATCACCGGAGCCTCGTCGATGATTGGCCGCACATACCGGCGTCCCACAGCCAGATGAGCGAAGCAAGCTAGCAAGTCCGCCTCCGCCACGGCAGCCGAGGAGCGCTTGATTCGCCCCGCGGCCTCCAGAACCGTCCGCCGCAGTTCGGCAAAGATGCGCTTCTCAATCTCGATGGACCGTTCGTGCGCGGAGAGAATCTTGCGCTCATATTCCTTCAACTCCGGCGTGGTAAACCGCTCAGCATTGACCAGGGTCTGTTTGCGCTCATAATCGGCCGGCGCCAAGGCCATATTCGCCTTGGTGATTTCAATGTAATAGCCGAAGACCGAGTTATAGCGCACCTTCAGCGAAGTTATCCCGGTCCGCGCGCGTTCCCGCTCCTCGATGGCCGCAATCTGCTGACGGCCCGTCGTCGAAATCGTACGCAGTTCGTCCAGTTCCGCGTCAACGCCGGCGGCAATTGCGCCGCCATCGACCAGCGTCAGCGGAGGCTCCTCGACCAGCGTGGTTGAAATCCGCGCCGTAACGTCTTCGAGCGTGTCCAGCCGTTCAGTCAACTGCTGCCAGCGCGCCGCCTGCATCGCGTTCAACGCCTTTTTAAGTCCCGGCAGACGGCTCGAACTCGCCGCCAGCGCCCGCACATCGCGCGCTCCCGCCGAATCCAGCGACAACCGCGCCAGCAATCGCTCCAGGTCCAAAAGTCCCGCAAACGCGCGCCGAATCTCCTCACGCCTGACCAGATTCCCATGCGCTTCGCCCACCGCCTCGTAGCGAGCTTCCAAGGCTTCGGCGTCCACCAGCGGCCGAAGAATCGTAGCTCGCAGCAGCCGCTTGCCCATCGGCGTCTGGCAGGCGTCCAGCGTGTGGAAGAGTGTCGCGCGCGCGTCCTGCCCGGCAAAAAGCGGTTCTACTAATTCAAGGTTGCGCACCGTCACCTGGTCCAGCTCCAGCGCCGTCGAGTGCTCCTCGAATCGCAGACTGTCAATGTGCAGCGCCTCGTTGCGTTGCGTCGTGCGCACATAATGCAGCACCGCCCCGGCCGCAATCGCAGCCGCCGGGTGATCGCTCAGCCCATAGCCTTCCAGCGAGCGCACATTCAACTGACGCTCGACCAGGGGCACGGCAAACTCCCGCGTCCACACCCAGTCCTCGACGCGCGTCCGCGCCGCAACCCGCTCCAGTTGCGCGGGTAGCTCGGCGCTCGCGGCGGTGAGCACCTCGGAGGAGCCGGCCTTCAGAATCTCGTCCACCGCTTGCTGGCGGGCCGTGGGTCCGGTGAACTCCGCCGTGCGGAACTCGCCGGTGGAAACGTCGAGGAGGGCTACCGCGCAGATCAGGCCGCCTGCTGCCGATGAACTTTCGGCTTTGGAAGGGAGCGGCTTCAGCTGCGCCGTTCGTTGTCCGGATTCAAGCAGGGCTTTAGCCCCTGAGGGAAGTTTTTTCTCGATCCCGCCCACAGCCTCGAAATACGCCGCCAAAAAATTGTTCTGCTCCTGCCCCAGCGCGGCATCCAGAGCGGTCCCCGGCGAAAGCACGCGGGTGACCTCGCGCCGGACGATCTTTTTCGTCAGCTTGGGATCCTCCATCTGGTCGCAGAGGGCAATGCGGTAGCCCTTGCGCAGCAGGCGCGTCAGGTAGCTCTCGACCGCGTGATAAGGCACCCCGCACATCGGCTGCGCCCGCTCCCGGTCGCGCGCCGTCAGCGTCAGTTGCAGCTCCCGGCTGGCCGTCACCGCATCGTCGTAGAAAAGCTCGTAGAAATCTCCCATGCGGAAAAACAGCAGCGCGTCGGGATTCTCCCGCTTGGCCGCCGTCCACTGGCGCATGAAGGGGGTCAGCTCAGCGGAACCCTTCTCCGAAGGGGGAATTGACGGAGTCTCGGATTGATTGTCTTCTCGAATCACGTTGGCTTTAAGAGTATCGCGGCGGGACGGCAACGGGGTAGCCTGAGCGCGGCAGGACATAGGAAAAAGTGTCATGACGGGTCTGGCACGGTCTTCAGGTATTGCGCAAGAAGCATCACCTGTGCGAGAATCTTCCCATGGCCGGGCGAGGTGGTCTGCTCAAAACAACCGACTACGAAACTGGCTTTTGGTGTGCCGGCGGCACCGGAATTCTGCGCGAAGAGGTTTGGGTGAATGATAAGAGTGAGGTCATACGATACAACCTTGCCTTTCTCATGCCACATCTGACCGGAATCGACAATGGCCGCGTGCTTGGCTACGATAACGCACATGGTGTTCATGAGCGTCATTTTATGGGTCAGGTGAATCCGGTCGAGTTCAAGGAGTATGTGGCCACGGCGGACCACTTTTATAGGGAAGTCGAGGCTATCAGGAGAAGCTATGAAAACTCAACTATTCGCGGACGGATTTGAAGGCCATGTGCGCCGTTCCCTGGAACGCGCGAGGAGACTACAGAACGGCGAGCGGCTGGAGCCGGAGAGGATCATCACCTTTGCCGACCCGCTCGATATGCTGGAATGCCTGACGGCGCAGCGCGTCCGTCTGTGCCAGGTGGCCCGCAAGAAGCGCCTCAGCATCTCGGCCCTCGCCGAGGAACTGGGCCGCAATCGCGGTTCGGTTACCCGCGACGTGAACAAGCTTAAGAGCTATGGATTGATTCGTCTCCGTCAGCAGGTCAACCCCGGCCACGGCGTAGTCCAGATCGTCGAGCCCGTCGCCCAGAAGTTCGATATGCGCGCCGCCTTGTAGGAGTTCCTTTGGTAACTGGCTCGGGCTGGGCGCGAAAGATTAAAATCGCATAGGCGGGCAAATTGGTGCATTCATGTCCATTGTTTGTCGAGCTGAAGTTGCAAGACATTGATACTAAACGAGCAGGAGCAGATGGAGCCGATTTCCCCCAACTTTCCCCAGTCCGAACCAACCCTCAACCCTGGCGCGGACCTGAACCCGCAGCCTCTCGTCCAAGTGCCCGCGCCGTCGCCAAAATCCAGCGGTATAGGGCTGTGGGTACGGGATTTGTTGGTCTCCGCGGCCGCCTCGGTGCTCATTATTACCTTCCTTTACCAGCCGGTGCGCGTGGAAGGCACCAGTATGTTGCCGTGGCTGGAGGATCAGGACCGCCTCTTCATCAACAAGTTCGTCTACAAATTCACCTCCATCGAACGCGGCGACGTGGTGGTCTTTCACTATCCGCGCGACCCGGAGAAGAGCTACATCAAGCGCGTCATTGCCCTGCCCGGCGACCGGCTGCGCATCGACCACGGCACAGTTTGGCTCAACGGCCAACCCCTGCGCGAGAGCTACGTTCCCGAAGAGTTCCGCGACAGCCGCTCAATGGCGGAGATGGTGGTTCCCGAGGACGCGTTCTTCATGATGGGCGACCACCGTTCCATCTCCTCCGACAGCCGCGAATTCGGTCCCGTCGAGCGCTCGCTGATCTACGGAAAAGCTGTCTTTGTCTACTGGCCGGCGCGCGACGCGGGCGCAGTGCATTGAGGGGCGGAAACTGCCCGGTATTCCACCGGCACAATCCCCGCAAAGCTGTTAAAATCGATAGAATCCACTCCTCGGAGAGGCAATGCAATCGATTCTAGCGCTCGAAGACGGGCGTATCTTCCACGGCCTCGGCTATGGGCACCCAGGCGAATGCCGGGGCGAGGTCGTTTTCAATACTTCCCTTACCGGCTACCAGGAGATCGCCACCGACCCCTCCTATGCCGGGCAAATCGTCGTTCTCACCAACCCCCAGATCGGCAACTACGGCACCTGCCAGGCGGATAACGAGTCGGCCAAGCCCTATATCGAGGGCCTGATCGTCCGCGAGTTCTCGCCCATCAGTTCCAATTGGCGCTCCGAGCAGGTCACCGACGAGTACATGGAGCGCTATTCGGTTCCGGTGCTGGCCGAGATCGACACCCGCGCCCTGGTGCGCCACCTGCGCACTTACGGCGTGATGCGCGGCGTGATTTCGACTGTTGAGAGCGACACGAATCTACTTGTTCAAAAGGCGAGAAGCCTCCGCAAGATGGATGGGACGGATCTGGCGCGCGTGGTCTCGACCAAGTCGGTCTACACCTTCGACGTGACGGATAGCCGCAACCAGACGGGCGATCCTTTACTGGCGGTTGGCTTTAACCAAAACGCGGACGGGCGGAAGCCCCTCCATGTCGTAGCCTACGACTTCGGCATCAAGCAGAACATTTTGCGGATGCTGGTGCGCGAGGGCTGCCGCGTGACGGTGGTTCCCGCCGAGACCACGGCCGAGGATGTCTTCGACCTCAAGCCCGACGGCGTCTTCCTCTCCAACGGCCCCGGCGACCCGGAGCCGGTCGATTACGCCGTGCGCGCCATTCGCAAATTCCTGGGCCGCGTGCCGGTCTTCGGAATCTGCCTCGGCCATCAACTCACCGGCATTGCCCTGGGCGGCAAGACATACAAGCTCAAATTCGGCCATCACGGCGGCAACCACCCGGTGCGCAACAACCTCACCGGCAAGGTGGAGATCACCGCGCACAACCACAACTTTGCCGTCGATCCAGACTCGATCAACGCCAACGAGGTCGAGTTGACGCACGTGGACCTGAATGACCAAACGCTGGAAGGCCTGCGCCACCGCACGCTCCCGCTCTTCAGCGTGCAGTACCACCCCGAGGCCGCGCCGGGGCCGCACGATTCCAATTACCTCTTCCGCGACTTCCGGCGGATGATGGAGGAGTGGAAATCATGAGCGGACTCGCTGCCAGAAGGGAAGAGCCAAGGCCGGAGACAATCATCATTCCGGAGTTGGATCTCCATTCCTTTCTGAGCGAACCGCAATTGCTCGACTCTCTTGAGCAGACTGAGATTCCCCGGCTAGCGCGTAATTCTGAAGCGATGCATCTGCTCGATCAGGTACTGTTGCGCATTCCTACGAGCCACTTTTTGGTGCATGGGGATGCGCGTGAGATGCAGTCCCTGGCTCCAGATAGCGCGCATCTAATCCTGACTTCTCCGCCCTACTGGACACTGAAGAAGTATGACGATACCGATGGACAGCTTGGCCATGTGGACAGTTACGATGAGTTTCTTGCGGAGTTGGGTCGAGTGTGGCGGCGCTGCTTCGACTTGCTGGTTCCGGGCGGGCGCTTGATTTGTGTTGTGGGCGATGTTTGTCTGTCGAGAAAACAGAATGATGGCCGTCACACGGTTGTGCCTCTCCATGCTTCCATACAGGAGCTTTGCCGCAAGATCGGCTTCGACAATCTCGCGCCCATCATCTGGCACAAGATTGCCAACGCCGTGTATGAGGTCTCGGGTGGTGGAGGCTTCCTCGGCAAACCCTATGAACCCAACTCGGTCATCAAGAATGATGTGGAGTACATCCTGATGTTCCGCAAGCCGGGCGGCTATCGCAAGCCGACTTCCGCCAAGCGCCTGCTCTCCATTATTAGCGCGGAGAATTATCAAAGCTGGTTTCAGCAGATTTGGACGGGCCTTACCGGGGCTTCGACAAAAGACCATCCGGCGCCCTACCCTGTCGAACTGGCGGAGCGGTTGATTCGAATGTTTAGTTTTGCCGGAGATGTGGTGATTGATCCATTCTCCGGCTCGGGTACCAACGCTATTGCCGCCGCACGAACAGGGCGGCATAGCATCGGATTTGAAATCAGCGACAAGTATCACAAAAAATCGGTGGAGCGGTTCTATCGGGAGACCGGCGGCCTTTTCTGGAAACCTCAGGTTACGGAGGTTGAGGAGCTATGAGTCCACATTGGGAGAAGCGAATCCACGCAGCCGTCAAACATTTTTGGGCAACTCGTGGGAATCAAGCCGAGAGGCAAGGCGCGAAGACAGGGGCTAGAGACGCCGGGAATCGCACCGCGGTTACGGGCGGCAAACAGTTGGACGGATTTGTCGAGTTAGTTCGGGATTTCCTTTCTGAATGCGGAATCGAGAAATCCTGTATCTTCTGCAATCAGGCGGTCGAGCTTCCGGGATGGTTCCGCGCAGAGAAAAAGTGGGATTTGCTGGTAGTCGTAAAGGGTCAGTTGATTGCGGCAATGGAATTCAAGTCGCAGGTTGGTTCATTTGGGAATAACTTCAACAATCGCACAGAAGAAGTCTTGGGAAGTGCAACTGACATTTGGACGGCCTATCGGGAAGGGGCATTCACTCTTTCGCAGCGTCCATGGTTGGGGTATGTGATGGTACTTGAAGAGATCGCGCGATCATTGAGCCCTGTCGGTGTGAAAGAGCCTCACTTTCCGGTGTTCCCAGAGTTCCGTGAAGCTTCTTATGCCAAACGGTACGAGATTCTGATGACTAAGCTGGTAAGGGAACGACTGTATGACAGTGCTGCCCTTCTTCTTTCCAACCTCGCCTCTGCGAAAGATGGAAGCTATCGCCAGCCATCGTCCGAATTAAGTTTTGAAAACTTTTTAACCTCGCTCAAGGCGCGAGCCATGGCAATCACAGGAGACTCAAAGTAGACCATGCCACGCAGAAATGACATTCAGAAGATACTGGTGATCGGCTCGGGGCCGATTGTGATTGGGCAGTCGGCGGAGTTTGATTACTCCGGCACGCAGGCCTGCAAGGCTCTCAAGCAGGAGGGCTATGAGGTGGTGCTGGTGAACTCGAACCCGGCCACTATCATGACAGATCCCGATCTGGCCGACCGCACCTACATCGAGCCGCTCACCCGCGAGTATGTGGAGGAGATTATCCGCATTGAAGCGGAGACGCTGGCTAATGGACCCGGCCTTTTATCGGGCGGAAATGGCGTTGATGCCGCGGGTGCAAACCTTCCCGGCAAATTCGCACTGCTGCCGACGGTGGGTGGGCAAACGGCGCTGAACCTCGCTGTCGATCTGGCCGACGCAGGGATTCTCGACAAGTACAACGTCGAGCTGATCGGCGCCAAGCTGGAGGCCATCAAGAAGGCCGAGGACCGGCTGCTCTTCAAGGACGCGATGCTGCGCATCGGCCTGGATGTTTCCAAGTCCGCGCTGGTGAATAATCTGCGCGACGGCCTGGAATTTGCTTCGAAGTTAGGCTTCCCGGTGCTGATTCGCCCCAGCTTCACGCTGGGCGGCACGGGCGGCGGCATCGCCTACAACCGCGAAGAGCTGATGGAGATTCTGGCGCGCGGACTGGACCTTTCGCCGGTGCATGAGTGTCTTATAGAAGAGAGCGTGCTCGGCTGGAAAGAGTTCGAGCTAGAAGTCATGCGCGACTTAGCCGACAACGTCATTATTATTTGTTCGATTGAAAACTTTGACCCGATGGGCGTGCATACCGGCGACTCGATCACCGTGGCCCCGGCGCAGACGCTCACCGACCGCGAGTACCAAAAGATGCGCGACGCCGCGATCGCGGTGATGCGCGAGATTGGCGTGGAGACCGGCGGATCGAATGTGCAATTTGCCATCAATCCTGTTGATGGGCGCATGACAGTGATCGAAATGAATCCGCGCGTCTCGCGCTCCTCGGCGCTGGCCTCGAAGGCTACCGGATTTCCGATTGCGAAGATAGCTGCGAAGTTAGCCGTGGGTTATACGCTCGACGAGATTCCCAACGACATTACGCGCAAAACTCCGGCCTGCTTTGAGCCGACGATTGATTATGTTGTCGTAAAAATTCCCAAGTGGCAGTTTGAAAAGTTTCCCGGCTCGGACGAAACGCTCGGGCCGCAGATGAAGTCGGTGGGCGAGGTGATGGCTATTGGCCGCACCTTCAAGGAAGCGTTGATGAAGGCCTGGCGCGCGCTTGAAACCGGCAAGAAGACCGGCGCGGAGGTTCTTGATCCTAGAAGGCTGACGCAGATGCTGGTCACTCCGCGGCCGGAACGGCTGGGTTACATCCGGTACGCCTTCGAGCGCGGCATGAGCGTGCGAGAGGTGGCGCGGCTTACCACCATGGACCCCTGGTTCCTGCATCAGATTCGCGAGATCACTCTTGCGCAAAGCGCGATTGCGCAGACCACGCCGGAGACCATCGGCACCGAAGAACTCCGCCAGCTTAAGCGCCTTGGGTTGAGCGACGAGCGCATCGCGACTGAATGGAAGCTGGAAGGCCACGCGGGAACGCAGCAGGTGAGGGAACTGCGCGAAGGGAAGGGAATCAGGCCGGTTTTCAAGTTAGTGGACACCTGCGCCGCCGAGTTTGAGTCGATGACTCCCTACTTATATTCGACTTATGATGAAGAGGACGAAGCGCCGCCGACGCAAACTCCCAAAGTTATTATTCTCGGCTCGGGACCGAATCGCATTGGGCAGGGAATCGAGTTTGATTACTGCTGCTGCCACGCGGCCTTTGCGCTGCGGGAAGACGGCTATGAGACCATCATGGTCAACTGCAATCCGGAGACCGTCTCGACCGATTACGACACCAGCGACCGGCTTTATTTTGAGCCGCTGGTGCTGGAAGACGTGCTGGCGATTTATAACCATGAGTCGCAATCGGGCGCCAAGGTCGGAATGATTGTGCAGTTTGGTGGGCAGACTCCGCTGAATCTGGCAAAGCGGCTGCTCGCGGCTGGCGTTCCTATCATCGGCACCTCGCCGGAGTCGATTGACTTAGCCGAGGACCGCAAGCGCTTCGGCAAGCTGCTGGATGAGTTACAGATTCCGCAGCCCGCAGGCGGCACGGCTACCAGTGTCGAGGAAGCTCTGGCCATCGGCGAGCGCATCGGCTATCCGGTGCTGGTCCGGCCGAGTTATGTGCTGGGCGGCCGGGCCATGGTGATTGCTTATGACGCCGAGGCAGTGACGCGCTATATGCGCGAAGCGGTCGAGTACTCGCAGGAGCGGCCGGTGCTGGTCGATCACTTTCTGGAGAGCGCGGTCGAAGTGGATGTGGACGCGCTGTGCGACTCCAAGGATGTTATTATCGCTGGCATCATGCAGCACATTGAAGAGGCGGGCATTCACTCGGGCGACTCATCGTGCGTGCTGCCCGCCGTGAGCATTCGCGAAAGCACGCTGGAAACGCTGCGCACTTATACGCACAAGCTGGCTCTGGCGCTCAAGGTTGTCGGCCTGGTTAACTTGCAGTTCGCCATCCAGCGCGACGCCCAGGGCCAGGACCACGTATACGTGATCGAAGTGAATCCGCGCGCCTCGCGCACCGTGCCTTATGTCTCCAAGGCCACCGGAATCCCGCTGGCCAAGATCGCAGCGCGGCTGATGACCGGCCGCAAGCTGAGCGAGTTATTACCCGCCCAGTTAGCTACGGGCAAGGACCTTGAAACCGGGACGCATTCTTATGTAAAATCGCCGGTCTTTCCCTGGAACAAGTTTGCCGGAGTCGATACGGTTCTAAGTCCGGAGATGAAGTCCACCGGCGAAGTGATGGGCGTGGCGTCTACCTTTGGCGAGGCCTTTGCCAAGGCGCAGCTCTCCGCCGGCCAGGTGCTGCCCACCGGCGGAACGGTCTTTTTCAGCGTCAACGATCCCGACAAGCCGGCAGCCGCCGACTTAGCACGCCGCTATTTGGAGTTAGGCTTCAAGATTATCGCCACCGAAGGCACGGCGAATGTGCTGGAACAATCCGGCCTCGCTGTTGAGCGCGTTTTTAAGGTGAAGGAGGGCCGGCCTAACATTGTGGACCTGATCAAGGGCGACCGCATTCAGCTCGTCATCAACACTCCGCGCGGCCAGGACACTTTCTTCGACGAGAAGGCTATTCGCCGCGCCGCGGTGCTGGCGCGCATTCCCACCATCACCACCATCGCCGCCGCGCAGGCTGCCGTCGAGGGCATCAGTGCGATGCAGAGCCACCAGACCACGGTCTATGCGCTGCAACATTTGCACGCCGTGACTCGCGGGTGAGGAACTCCGGGCAAACTTGACCGATGGAAGCGCATCTTATTCTTGAGACAAAGACAGCAAGTTAGCTCCCGCTTCGCGGGGTTAGCGAGTTAGCGGACTGCCTTGGTCAACGCCAGTTCCATCTCTTCGTTGGCCGGCAAAGCCGGTGGTGGACTAAAATGTTTTTATGCTGATCGAAGGCATTTTTGCCGCTGTTCCCACGCCGTTTTACCCGGACGAGCGCGTTTATTATCGCAAGCTCGAAGCCAACATCGCGCATTACTCGCGCACGCTGCTCTCCGGAGTGCTGCTGTTAGGCTCCACGGGCGAGGCTGTGATGCTCGACGACAGCGAGAGTCGCGAGGTGCTGCGCGTGGCCGCCGAAGCCGCGGCGCCCGAGAAGGTGCTGATCGCCGGCGTGGCGCGCGAGAGCGTGAAGGCCACGGTCGAGCTGGCCGAGGCGGCGGCTCAGTTCCGCTACGACGCCGTGCTGGTGCGCACGCCGACTTACTTCGCCAGCCAGAGGAGTGCGGCGGCCGTGCTGCACTACTTTCGTAGCGTGGCCGACCGCTCGCCGCTTCCGGTTCTGATCTACAACATTCCGCAGTGCGCGCCTTATAACATCCCCGTTGAGCTGGTGGCCGAACTGGCGCAGCATCCGAACATCATCGGCATCAAGGATTCCAGCGGCAGCGTGGAGCGAATTCGCGCGCTGGTCGAGGGAGTGAAAAACGCGCCCCGGCGGACGGTGACCGTGACGCCGGTCTTCGAGGGGGTTACCGGTCGGATGCTGACGGCGAAAGCGGGGAGCGGCGAGGCGCTGGTCTCCATCGGAGGCGTGACCGCAAATTTGCCGGCTACGCCGATCAAGACGCGCACCAAGGAAGTTGGCTTTCCCGTGCTCTGCGGCTCAACGGCCATGCTGCTTGGCTCGCTTGAGGCAGGCGCGGCCGGGGGCATTCTCGCCTTCGCCTCGTGCGCGCCGCAGGCCTGCCAGGAGGTTTATCTTGCCTGGAAGGATCGCGACTTCAAGTTGGCCGCGGAGAAGCAGCAGCGCATCGCCGACGCCAGCCAGCGCATCGTCGGCCAGTTGGGCATCAGCGGCGTCAAGTACGCCTGCGACTTCAACGGCTACTACGGAGGCCACACCCGCGCGCCGCTGTTGCCCGTCAGCGGGGCAGAAAAGGCGGAGATTGAGGCGCTGCTGGCCGGGATTCGCAACTAGCTGTGAAGTTTCAATACAAAGCCGGATTGCACCGAAATGACGAAGGCGAAGCCGCAGTGGGCTTCGCCTTCGTCGTTTGAGTTATGCTCGGTTACTTCGCCAGCGGCACACGCAGATCGCCGCCGGTCATCTCCTTGGGCAGGCCCAGGTCGAGAATATTCAGCAGGGTGGGTGATATGTCGCGCAGAGAACCGTCGGGGCGCAAACGGAAGTGCTTCGCCTCTTCGGCAACATAGATCAGCGGCACGGGGTTGGTGGTGTGCGCGGTGTGCGGGTTGCCGGTCACCAGGTCCACCATCTGCTCGGCGTTGCCGTGGTCGGCGGTGATCAGCCAACTGCCGTTCTTCTCGCGGATGGCCTTGTAGACGCGGGCCAGTTGCGCGTCGATGGCCTCGATGGCCTTGATCGTCGGCTCCAGCTTGCCGGAGTGGCCCACCATGTCCGCGTTGGCGAAGTTGGCGACGATCAAGTCAAAGCTCCCGTCGTTGATGGCTTTCACAATGGCGTCGCCGATGGCCTCGGCCTTCATCTCCGGCGCCAGATCATAAGTGGCCACTCTGAGCGAGGGAATCAGCACGCGCTCCTCGCCGGGGAAGGGCGTCTCGACGCCGCCGTTGAAGAAGTAGGTCACATGGGCAAACTTCTCCGTCTCGGCCACTCTCAGATTGCGCAGATGGTGCGCGGACAGCACGTTGGCCAGAATGTTATCCAGCGACTCCGGCGGCATGATGTACGGCAACTCGTAGAGCTTGTCGTACTGGGTCATGCAGAGGTAGTAAAGATTTTTTGGAATTTCGGAGCGGGGAATCGTGGCGTCGAGCGACTCCCAGCCGTCCAGGTCGCGTCCGCCCTGCTTGTTCAGGCCGCTCTCGCGCGTCAAGACTCGCGTAATTTCGCGGGCGCGGTCAGCGCGGAAGTTGAAGTTGATGCAGACGTCCTCGTCGCGAATCTGGCCGACCTGCTTGCCCGCGGCATCGACGACGACAAAAGGAATCAGGAATTCGTCGGTGATGCCGTTGTTGTAATTCTCCTTGATGCGCGCGACGGCATTGGGATACGCGCCGCCCTCGGCCTTGCCGTTGACCATGGCGTCGAAGGCCTTGCGCTCGCGCTCCCAGCGCTTGTCGCGGTCCATCGCGTAGTAGCGTCCGTTGATGGTGGCCACTTTGCCCACGCCGTACTCGCGCATCTTCTGTTCGAGTTGCGCAATGTAGCCGGCGCCGGAGTCGGGCGGAGTGTCGCGGCCGTCCATGAAGGCGTGGACGAAGACCCGCTCCAAGCCGTACTCGCGCGCGGTGCGCAACAGGGCGTAGATGTGCTCCTGGTGGGAGTGAACGCCGCCGTCGGAGACCAGGCCGAAGAGATGGAGCTGCCGTCCGGCCTCGCGCGCCCGCTTCATGGCCAGCGCGACGGGAGGGTTCCGGGAGAACTCGCCCGAGGCGATCTGCGCGTCGATGCGGGTAATGTCCATCTGCACGATGCGTCCCGCGCCGATGTTCAGGTGGCCGACTTCGCTGTTGCCCATCTGCCCGTCGGGCAGGCCCACAAAGTGGTCCGAGGCCTGGATCAGCGTGTTGGGGTACTCGCGCAGCAGCTTGTCGTAGGTGGGCTTTTTGGCCAGCGCAATGGCGTTGTTGGCGGTTTCGGCGCGATAGCCCCATCCATCAAGGATGGTCAAAACGAGAGGACGCTTGAAGATGGACACGTGGATTACACCTCAAAACGGAATCGAAGCACTGCTTTCAGGATAACCTGCAAGGGCGTTGCATCCGATTCACAAACAAATCAACTTCGCTCGATGGAGTCCGTAGTGGGACGCTTCGCACGCGGTCAGCACGTAAAATACTCTTCAGGGAGAAGGAATGTCGCAGCCCCCGATTATCGATCCGACCGGCAAGACCAGCATTGCCACGCAAGTCGTAGCCAACGAGAGCCTCGATCCAGTGGATTGGGCTGCTTTTCGCGCTCAGGCGCACCTCATGCTGGACGATATGCTCGGCTACATCGAAAAGATTCGCGAGCGGCCCGTCTGGCAGCCGATTCCGGCTGAAGTTCGTGCACGATTTCACTCGTCTGCGCCGCGCGTGGGCGAGGAACTTGCGCAGGTCCATGCGGAGTTCATGCAGGATGTGCTGCCCTATGCGCAGGGTAACGTGCATCCGGGCTTCATGGGCTGGGTGAATGGCGGCGGTACTCCGGTGGGCGTGGTGGCCGAGATGCTCGCCGCGGGGCTCAACGCCAACCTCGGAGGCCGCGATCATATTCCGGTCGAGGTCGAGCGGCAAGTAACCGCATGGGTGAGGGAGATCTTCGGCTTTCCGCAAGGGGCGACCGGGTTGTTCGTAACCGGAACATCGATGGCGAACCTGATCGCCGTGCTGATTGCGCGCGACGCCGCTCTGGGCTTCGAGGTGCGCGCCAGCGGAGTGGCCGCGCAGCCACGCCGTCTCACCGCGTACACCTCGAACGCGGTTCATGGCTGCGTGCCCAAGGCGATGGACATCGCCGGCCTGGGCAGCGATGCGCTGCGGATGATTCCCACTGACAGCCATTTCCACATCGACCTGGCCGCGCTCGCCGAGGCAATCCAGCGCGATCGCGAGGCCGGCTTCACGCCGTTTCTGGTGGTGGGGACCGCGGGAACCGTGAACACCGGAGCCGTGGACGACCTGGCCGGACTCGCCGATTTGTGTCAGCGCGAGAAGCTCTGGTTCCATGTGGACGGAGCCTTTGGCGCGCTGGCAAGGCTGGCCCCCGATATTGCTCCGAAGCTCGATGGCATTGAGCGCGCGGATTCCGTGGCCTTCGACTTTCACAAATGGGGACAAGCGCCCTACGACGCGGGCTTCATTCTCGTCCGGGATGGCGAGGCGCACAAAAACGCCTTCACCCTTCCGGCGGCCTACCTGCAACGCGCCGAGAGAGGCTTGGCCGCAGGCTCGCCCTGGCCTAGCGACTTCGGGCCGGACCTCTCGCGCGGCTTTCGCGCTTTGAAGGTCTGGTTCACGCTGAAGGTCTACGGCATCGACGCCCTGGGAGCGTCCATCTCCCGGTGCTGCGTACTGGCCCGCGCTCTGGAAGAGCGTATCGCCGCGACGCCGGAGCTGGAATTGATGGCGCCAGTCGAGCTGAATATCGTCTGCTTCCGCTATCGCGCTGAAGATACGAATCGCGTGAACGATGCGATCGTCGTGGCGTTGCAGGAGTCGGGCATTGTGGCCCCATCGACGACCCGGATCGCGGGCCGCACGGCCATTCGCGCGGCCATCGTCAACCACCGCACCAGCCGCGCGGAGATCGATGCGCTGGTGGACGGCGTGTTGGCTTTAGGGCGTAAACTTTGATCGAAGAATTGTCAGGCTGGGTCTGCAATGCAATCAAGGAAGATTTGCGCGAATGCCGAGAGATTCGGCAATGCCCGCCAGACGCTTATCCTTCGTCCACAACAGCGTGGGCGGATTGAGAAAGATGGATGCGATCAGATGCGCATCGATCAGACCGATTCCCCTGCTATACAGAGAGCGCGTCTCGACCATCTCCCGCACCTCGTCGAGCCGCGCCACACGCACCCGTGGCAGCATATCCAAGAATGCCAGTATCTTTTTGCGCTCCCATAGCGACCCCAGAGCCAGTTCCCCGACGATGAGCGGATGCATTGCAATCTGCACGTCGTCAAGCAACTTGCTCATCTCTGCGTTTTCCGCACGTAGATGGTCAACCCAAACAGACGTATCCGCAAGAATCATTCTTCACTCATCCTATGGCGAGGAATATCTTCCAGCCCTGGCATTGTGCCTCCCAATGCCGCTAATCTGCGAGAGCTTTCCCGCTCGATGAGAGATTTAAGAGCCTCCCGCATCAGCGCCGTCTTCTCAACCACACCTGTGAACTCCTGGGCAGTGCGTACCAGATCATCGTCGAGCGCAAGTGTTGTTCTCATAAATCCTCCATACGTCTATTATAGCATCATTTGATGTCGTTATTGTATGCGTGTCGATTCTACGCAATTTTGTTTCATCTACGAGACCCGCCCCATGCGTGCATCAGGCATTCCCATCCGCCGCTTGACGAGCAGCAGCTCATCGATCTTGCCATCGGAAAGGAAGTTGAGCGGCCTGCCTATCTGCTGGGCGATGAGATAGGTCTTGCAATAGGTCTCGAAGGTCTCCACCAGCCACTCGGCATGAGTGACCGTGTCGGACCAGCAGACGATGCCGTGATTGCTGAGCAGGATGGTGTTGTGATCCTGGACAAAGGGCAGCACCGTCTCGGCAAAGGCCTTGGTGCCGGGCGTTTCGTAGGGCGCAACCGCTGCCGGGCCGATCGAGGTCTCGTACTCGGAGATCAGCCCGATGGGCGGCGCGGAGCCGGTCATCGCGAAGGCCGTGGCGTGCGGCGGATGGCAATGCACAATGGCGCGGGCGATGGAGTTGGCTTTGTAGATGGCCAGATGCAGCAGCACCTCGCTGGTCCTCATGCGGTCGCCTGCCAGGATGTTGCCGTCCAGATCGGAGAGGCAGATGTCGGCCGGCGCCATGTCCCGCTTGCTCATCATCGTCGGCGTGCAGAGCAAGTAATTCTCGCCCAGACGGACGCTGATATTGCCTCCGTTGCCGTCCACGTACTGCCGCTCCCACAGCTTGCGGCCCACCAGGATAATCTCCTCGCGCAGGGCTTCGGCCTCGAAAAGGAGCGCGGCCTCCAGCGGCGAACTCGCCTCGGGCTGCGCCGCGTGCGAACTCTCCGCCACGGCCTGCACCGCTTCCTTGCGCTGCTCCTCAAGCGCAACCCAACTCTGCTCCATGGATGACCTCACGCGGGGACTGCAAGACCTGCTTACGGCAAGCGCTGGCCCTTTCCTCAGATTATATAGAACGCCCTTCGCGGCCTGCTCCGGTGACTGCGGTCACGAACAAGCGGGCCGATCAGTCTTCACTCCGCCCGCACCAGCCGGCGCTGCAACGCTTCCAGCGTCTGCCCCTTGGTCTCCGGGTAGACCAACAACACCACCACGAACTGCAACCCGGTCATCACAGCGAAGAAGGTGAACGGAGCGCTGCGGCCGATTTGCGCCACCACCATGGGAAACGCCAGTTGAATCGCCGTGTTCATGAACCAGTGGCTGGCGTTACCTACGCCCTGGCCCTTGGTGCGGACGGCGTTGGGAAAGACCTCGCCGATGTAGACCCAGATCACCGTGCCCTGCGAGAGCGCGAAGAAGGCAATGTAGGTAATCAGCACCCAGACCAGCGCTCCGGGGTGTGAGTTTGTCGCGAAGAGCCACGAGACCGCCGCAAGGCAACTGGCCGTGCCTACCGCGCCGACGAGCAGCAGCGTCTTGCGCCCCAGCTTGTCGATCACGCTCATGCCGACGATGGTGAAGACGAGATTCGTGAAGCCGATGGCGATGGCCTGCTGGTCGCCGGAGATCTGGCTGAAGCCCGCCGAAGCGAAGATGCTGTTCAGGTAGTAGAGGATTGAGTTGATCCCAGCCAGCTGATTGAATGCGCCGATCGAAATCGCCAAAAACAGCGGATAGCGATACTTCCACTGAAAGACCGGCTCGTGTGCGGTGGCGTGCTCCTCGGCCAGCGCGGACTGAATGTCGGCCAGCTCGGCCTCGGGGTTGGGGTCGCCCATCAATTTCAGCACGGCCAGGGCTTCTTCGTTGCGCCCCTTCGAGGCCGACCAGCGCGGGCTACGGGGAATGCCGAACAAGAGCGCCAGGAAGCCGAGGGCGGGTAGCGCGGCGATGCCCACCTGCCAGCGCCACTCCAGAGATCCCAGATGCAGCGTGCGGATGAGGTAGTTGGAGGAGTAGGCCGCCAGGATGCCGAAGACCACGTTGAATTGAAAAGCGCCCACCAGCCGGCCGCGCCATTTGGCCGGGGCAAGCTCGGCAATATAAACCGGCCCCAGCACCGACGATGCGCCGATGCCCAGGCCGCCGGCAAAGCGGAAGAGCATCAGCATCGGCCAGTTCCAGGCCAGCGCGCTGCCGATGGCCGAGACCACATAGAGTACGGCGGTGATGCGCAGCGTCTCGCGCCCGCCGATCTTCTGCCCCACATGGCCCGCGCCCAGCGCTCCCGCCACTGTGCCGATCAGCGCGATGGCCACCGTCCAGCCCTTGCCCTGCGGGCTTAGATTGTAGAGCTTGACAAGGGAGTCGATGGCGCCGGAGATGACCACGGTATCGAAGCCGAAGAGCAGGCCGCCCAGAGCGCCGGTCAGAGTTGCCTTTATCAGGTTGAGGTTCGGTCGCATGGCGCGCGGCTCCTTGATTTCCAAACCATCCTACAGGCCAGCCCCGTCTTTACCAAACGCTGACCGCCGCGATAAGAACTTGGGCCGGTCAGCCTTCCGCGCGCGGGCCGACCGGCGTCACCGCCAGAATCCGGCAGCGGTGCTTGTTTGCCGCGCTCCAGGCCAGCGCCATCTCGCTCTCCATGTAGGCGCAATCGCCGGCTTCGAGCAACTCGTGCAGCCCGCCCGCGTCCAACTGCAACTTGCCTTCCAGCACGTACACCAGGCCGCTGGCCTCGTAGCAGGCATCCACCGCGCTGGAGGCGCCGCCGGCGGGAAATTCGATCATCTGCGCCACCAGCCGCGTTCCCTCCGCCAGCGCGTTCAGCGGGGTTGTCTTCACCGACTCCAGTCCGCGGCTATTGCCCTGCAAGTGGGCCTTGCGCGTGATCGAGAGCGTGTGCTTGGCGGGCTCGGAGAAAAAGTAGCTCATGCCCACGCCGTAGACTCGGCTGATGGTCGCCAGCGTGGGCAGCGTGGGAATCATGCGGTCCGTCTCCAGCTTGGAGAGCAGCGCCGTTGATAGCTTGGTCTCAGCCGCCAGGCGCGCCAGCGTGAGCCGCTTCTGGGTGCGCAGCGAGCGCAGTTTCATCCCGATGCAGTAAGGTTCCAGAGACCACTGAGCATAAGAAACAGTCTTGGTCATGAGTCACTCCCTTCTATCAGTTTGCCAGTCGCCGGTCTTGTTTCCCCTGACGAATTCATGAAGTTTTTCTGAACTCTCTTCGTCGTTGGTAATATCGTTTGGTTACTTTGCGCATGACAAAAGACAAAAAGATCCGGTGCACATTCTTCCCGTAGTCTCTCGAAGAGCAGATAATCTAGGGATCAAAGAAGATTCTGGGCTCATCGAAGCACAAAGATTCGCTGGAAGCATTGTTGTTCTTGTACCCCTGGGTTGTCCGCCACGCAGTTTCCCGCGACCACTGTATGCTGTTGCCTTTCTCTTGTCCGGACCGGCAAGAGATCGGCAAATCTATTGCCTAGGATTCGAGGAAGCGCGTTGGTTGCAACGATCGATCCCCGCTCAGGCTCACTCAGCACCCAGGACGATTCGTCCCCGGCGACCGATCTGAATCGCCGGCGCGGAGATACTGGCTCCGCGGAGGCAAGTCTTGGCCGCCGGCGCTGTGATACCGGTTCCGCGTCAACGGCTCTTGGCCGTCGGGGCAGGGTGTCGTCCTGCTCCTTTGCCGGCTTCAGGCTGGAAGCGGATGGAACGCTCTGGCGCGGTGAGACGGTGGTTCACCTGCCTCCCAAGGAGCTGGCGGCGCTGCGGCTTCTTCTGGCCTACGCCGGTCAGATTGTTTCGCCCCTGCAACTGAGACATGCGCTATGGGGCGATGTGCATGTGACGGCCGACAGTGTTCCCAAGTGCCTTTCTTCGTTGCGCGCGCGGCTGGAGCCGGAAAATTGCATTCAAACGGTCTACAAGCGCGGCTACCGCTTCACGGCCGAGGTGCTGCGGCAGGGCCTCCCGCCAGCCGGGGCGCTTCCGCGTCTGGCCATCCTGCCCTTCGCCACCCTGCACGAAGTTCCCAAACATCTCGGACCGGCTATCGCCGAAGAGACCATCGTCCGGCTCTCGAATGCGCGTTCTCCGGCCCTTTCCGTTTTGGCACGGGATTCCGTCTTCACCCTGGTCGGTCGCGGGTTTACGGCCCAGCAGATTGGCGAAACGCTCAAGGCCGACCTGGTCCTGACCGGAACCCTTCGCGCCCTTTCCTCGCAATACCGGCTGCGCGCGGAGATGATCCGCATCGAGGATGGCACGCAAATCTGGGTGGAAGATATGCTGGTGGACCAGAACCGGATCGCAGGATTGGAGTCGGAGTTGGTGCAGCGGCTGGCCTGGCGCCTGGGTGCCGGGTTCTCCGGCGGAAAGTCCTTGCGGCCGAGGTCGAGCGAGGGCGGGCTGTCCATCTCTGCCGCAGCCGAGGCCCTGGTCGAGCAAGAGAGCGGCTCGCAGCGCCGGGAGGCCTACGACATCTTCCTGCGCGGACGCCACGAGTGGCAGTCGCTTCATCGCCATCGTATGCAGGACGGACTGCAGCACCTGTTGCGGGCCATCGAAGTGGATCCCTCGCTGATCTCTGCCAAGATTGATTTGGCGAATCTCTGTGTTGCTCAGAGCTTCTACGGCTTCATGTCCCCAGCGGTGGCCGCGGAGCACGTGCATCGCACGGCCGAGACCATCCCGGATCTGCCCCGCCAGGCGGAAGCCATCCTGCCCGCGCTGGGCTGGGTGAACTTCCACTTCGACCGCAATCTGCCCGCGGCCCTCAACGCCTTCTCCCTCAGCGCCCATCTGCCCCACGGTCCCTGGACCACCCGCATCCGCGCCATGTTCACGCTCAGCCGGGGCCGCTTTGCAGAAGCCATCGAGTTGCTGCGCGCGGCCATCCAACTGGACCCCTATTCGGCCTGGCTGCACAGCCGTCTGGCCTGGGCGCTCCACCTGGATGGACAAGACGCCGAAAGCCTTGCGCAAAGCCAGAGCGCTCTCAGCCTCTTTCCCGAACATGAATTCACCATCTTCTACGGGGCGCTGATCCTCGCTTTCAATGGAGAGGCGGCACGCGCTACCGAGCTTGCCCAGAATCTTGCGCAGCGTGTGCCCTTCTTCGACCTGGCCAACGCCGCTCATGCCTACGCCCTGGCCTGCGCGGGCCGCAGCGACGAAGCGCGCACCATCCTCGAGCGCATGCAATGGCTTAGCCGCGAACGCTTCCTCCTCCGTTCATTCACCCCAGCGGTCCATATAGCGCTCGGCGACATGGATGCCGCGATCGAGGAGCTTCACGCCGCCAACGAAACCCGCTGCCCATGGTTCTTCCAGACGCTGGCCGATCCACGCCTGAAAGCCCTCCACGGCCACCCTGAGTTCGAGCGGATGCGCGCCATCCTCCCGACCATGGAGGCCGAGGCGGCGAAGAATGCGGAACAGGAAGATTGAATAACCCAACGGGCTTGGGTTAGAATAGGAACAGATGGGTTCGATCAGGCTCAGCGGGGTACGTTTCGCTGCATACACGATGGACCACGCGCCGCGCCACGTGCATGGCTTCTACGCTGACATTGAGGTGATCGTTGATCTTCGCCCAGACGGCAAGGTCTCGCTCGCCAACCGGACCGACGCCATCAGGCCGAGCAACGCAAGCAAATCGGATGTGCGCCATGTGCTCACGGTAGCCGCAGGGCATTTCGATGAACTGGTTATTCTTTGGGAGAAGCATCATGGCTGACCATGAAGTCATTACAACCGATGCCGAGATTGAAGCCGCCCTGAAGCGGGCAAAGCTCCACGACAGCGATCCGCGCGCGCTTGCGGTCGAACACATCCCCGGCCTCAACCTGCTCATCGTGGAACTCAGCAACGAGCGCCGGCTGGTGCTTCCCATCGAGGACGTGCAGGGGCTGGGCAACGCCACGCACGAGCAAATTCAGAACTACGAATTGCTTGGCCGCGGAACCGGCATCAGTTTTCCAGAGCTTGACGTTGACCTCTACGTTCCCGCCCTGATCGAAGGCGTCTACGGAAACCGCCGCTGGATGGCGCAGCTAGGCAAAAAGGGAGGAAGCGCCAAGACCGAGGCCAAACGTCTGGCGGCAAAGGCAAACGGCGCCAAAGGCGGAAGGCCGGCTAGAGCCGCCGCGGTCAGCGCCTGAGTCATGCGACTCAGAAGGTGTGAAATCTGCTCGCCAAGCAGTTCGCATTCGTTGAGTTTGCGAGGGCGAATTGCCGATGGTCCCGGCCACGTCGTAGACTTTCTTCTATGTACAAAATCGTAGACGCGCGCGGCGTCGGCCTCAACATCAAGCAGTTTGTGATTGAGGCGCCGCGCATTGCGCGCAAGCACAAGCCGGGCCAGTTCATCATCCTCCGCCTTCATGACAAAGGCGAGCGCATTCCGCTCACCATCAAGTCATCAGACCCGGTGGCCGGCACCGTCACCATTGTGGTGCAGGCTATCGGCAAGACCACTTCGCTGCTCAATTGCCTGGAGACGGGCGACTCCATTCTGGACATCGTCGGCCCGCTCGGCAAGCCCTCGGAGATCGAAAACTACGGCACGGTTGTGGTCTTGGCAGGCAGCGTGGGCACGGCGATGGCGCTGCCCACGGCCTACGCGCTCAAGCAGGCCGGCAATCACATCGTTTTCATAGAAGGCGCGCGCAGCGCGGAGATGGTCGTCTTTGAAGACGAGGTGCGCGCGGCCAGCAGCGAGACCTTCATCATGACCGACGACGGCAGCTATGGCGAACTGGGGCTGGTCACGAAGAAGCTTGATGAGCTGATTCAATCCGGGCGCAAGATCGACTTTGTGCTGGCCGTGGGCCCGGTCCCTATGATGCGCGCCGTCGCGCGGATGACCACGCCGCTGGGCATCAAGACCATGGTCAGCCTAAACTCGATCATGGTGGACGGCACGGGAATGTGCGGCGGCTGCCGCGTGCTGCTGGGCAAGCAGAGCAAATTCGCCTGCGTGGACGGGCCGGAGTTCGACGCCTCCATGGTCAACTTTGAAGTTTTGATGCAGCGCAACACCATGTACCGCGAGAAGGAGTGCGCATCGCTCAAGCAATTCCAGGAGAATATGGAAGAGCAACTGGCCGAGTTGCGAGCGGAGTTGGCCGCGGGGGAGAAACATTATGTCTGAGAAAAGTCCCCTTCCGCGCTCCGCAATGAATGTTCTTCCGCTCAAGGAGCGCATGAAGATCCTGCGCAGGCACATGCCGGAGCTGGACCCGCTGGTGCGCAGCCGCAACTTTGCGGAAGTAAATCTGGGACTGAACGTTCTGGATGCTGTCACCGAAGCCTCGCGCTGCATCGAATGCGCCAAGCCCGGTTGCGTTGTCGATTGCCCGGTGGGCGTGCAGATCAAGACCATCGTGGCCCTGATCCATGCCGGCGACTACCTGGCCGCTGCGGCCAAACTGCGCGAGGACAATGCGCTGCCGGCCATCACCGGCCGCGTCTGCCCGCAGGAGAATCAATGCGAGGGCGGCTGCATCCTCGGCAAGAAGGGCGCGCCGGTGGCCATCGGCAACCTGGAGCGCTTTGTCGCCGACTTCGAGCGCGAGAGCGGGCAGCTTGGGCTGCCGGCCAATGCTCCTAAAACCGGCAAGAGCGTGGCCATCGTCGGCAGCGGCCCGGCTGGGCTCTCGGCCGCCGGCGACCTTGTCCAGAAGGGCCATCGGGTGCGCGTCTTTGAAGCGCTGCACGAACTGGGCGGTGTGCTTGTCTACGGCATTCCGGAGTTTCGCCTGCCCAAATCCATCGTCAAGGGCGAGGTGGACAACCTGCGCCGCATGGGCGTCGAGTTCGAGACCAATGTGGTCGTCGGCAAGAGCGTCACCCTCGACGAGTTGATGCAGGAAGAGCACTACGACGCGGTCTTCGTTGCCACCGGCGCGGGTTTGCCGGTCTTCCTCAACGTTCCCGGCGAGCACTTCAACGGCGTCTACTCGGCCAATGAATTTTTGACGCGCGTCAACCTGATGCGCGCCTATAACTCTGAGTTCGACGAGCCGGTCTACGATTGCCGCGACAAGGACGTGATCGTGGTGGGCGGCGGCAACACCGCGATGGACGCGGTGCGAACCGCCCGGCGGCTGGGCGCGCGAACGGCGACGCTGGTTTATCGCCGTTCCGAGGCGGAGATGCCGGCCCGCAAAGAAGAGGTCAAGCACGCCCGCGAAGAGGGCATCGAGTTCCATCTTTTGACTAATCCGGTCGAGTTCCTCGGCGACGAAAAGGGCTGGCTGACAGGAGCGAGATGTGTGCGCATGGATCTGAGCGAGCCGGACGAAAGCGGCCGCCGCCGCCCGGTCGAGATCAAAGGCTCGGAGTTCGTTCTGCCAGCGAATGTAGCGATCATCGGCGTCGGCACCACCGCCAATCCGCTGATTCAGAGCACCACGCCCGATCTCGCGACCAACAAGTGGAATTACATCGTAGCGGATGAAAAGACTCTACGCACCTCCAAGCCGGGCGTCTTTGCCGGCGGCGACATTGTTACCGGCGGCGCAACGGTGATCCTGGCCATGGGCGCGGGGCGGAAAGCTGCTGCATCGATTCATGAGTACCTGACCAGCGGCGAGTGGTAGGAGGCGATCTCCCGGGCAGTTTTAGATGGCGTAGAATTCGGATATGCAGAGACCGCACCAAATGACGGCGATTCTTTCGCGAGAAGACGATGGTTTTGTCGCCTTGTGCCCCGATTTGGACATCGCAAGCCAGGGCGCAACGATTGAGGAGGCGCGCGCCAACCTCGTCGAAGCCTTGACGCTCTTTTTTGAGACTGCCTCTTCTTCAGAAATTGCGCGGCGGCTGCACAGCGAGGTCTTCGTCACGCAGGTTGAGGTGCCCGTTGGGTAAGCTGCGGGTCCTCTCAGGCGCCGAGGCCTGCAAGATCCTCGAAGGGCGCGGATTTATCGCAGTGCGCCAGCGCGGCAGTCACCGAATCATGCAGTTGCAAACGGAGGGGACAACCATCACCGTCCCCGTTCCGCTCCACAATCCCCTCATGCGCGGCACTCTCCAGAGCATCATCCGCCAATCGGGCCTCGACAGGTCGCTGTTTGAATACGAATAGCCGGTGTCTTGCGGGTCATCGAATCCGGGTGCCCCAGAGCCTTCACTGAGCTTGGCGGCTGGCTGTGAGATGCGCCACGACCCTGATCTCCGCTTCCAATAAGAAAAAAGCGAACCTCGTCAACTACACGAAAATAGTGTACACTGTTTTCGTATGAAGAACATCACCCTAAGCGCCGACGAGGACCTGATTGAGCGGGCGCGCTTGATTGCGCGCGGACAGCGCAGCACTCTGAATAAGGCCTTCCGTGAATGGCTGGCGCAATTCTCTCAGAGCGCGGGAGACGCCCAGGGCTTCGATGCGCTGATGAAGCGCTTGCAGCACGTCGATGCGGGCCGGCGCTTTAGCAGGGACGAATTGAATGAGCGATAGATTCTTTCTGGATACGAATATCTTCGTCTATTCCTTCGACCAAAGCTCCGCCGCGAAGGCCCGGAAAGCCACGGAACTCATCCGCGAGGCACTGACGACGCAGAAGGGCGTCATCAGCTATCAGGTGGTGCAGGAATTCTTCAATGTGGCCCTGAGACGGTTCTCCCAACCGATGCAGACGGCTGACGCCGAGCAGTATCTGAGCACGGTATTCCGCCCGTTGCTCGGCGTACATTCGTCCCAGGCGCTGTATGCGGAGGCATTGCATCTGCACGCGCAGAGCGGGCTTTCGTGGTACGACGCCTTGATCGTCTCAGCCGCAATCCAGGCGCGGTGCGACCTGCTTTATACCGAGGATATCCAGCACGGTCAGCGCTTCGGAAGTCTCCAGGTTCGAAATCCCTTCCTCTGAGTTCTCAGAATCGCCGGGAACCCCAGGTCGCGATTTGGAACCTGGGAGGTGCGCCACGGCCCTGATTCCTGTTCACTGACCACGGTAAAAAAACGGCGGCAAGAGGATCGCCTCCTGCCGCCACCGGTCTTTGCTGCAACCGCATTTGCTCTCTGCTTGAAACTTGCTCTGCAAATCCTTTTTACTGCTCGGCTCCCGCTCCTGGAACCGAACCCGGAGCCGGGGGCGCTGGCGGAGCCGCAACCGGAGGAGCCGGCGCCTGGTGGTGGTACTGACTACCCGGTCCCTGGCCGCCCTGCTTCCAGCCGACCGGTCCCTGGCCGCCATGTCCCGGCCCGCGCTCTTCCCGGCCCCGGCCCTCGTGCTCATGGTTGGCGCGGAAGACTTGCACTTGCTTCCACTGCTCCGGCGTCAGCTTGGCCCTGATCGCCAGCAGAAAGCCGGCATTCGCCTTTTCAAGCTCGGCCCGCGCCTGCGCAACCTTGTCGATCTGCGCCAGAATCTTCGCCTCATTCGGCGAATCATCGCTCATCAGCGGCTCCAGCGTCAGTTCGGCCTTCTCCAGGCTGGCGCGCAGGTCGATCAGCTTCGCACGGTGATCCAGTAGAATGCCGTCAAACGCCTTCCGCTGTTCATCGGTCAGCTTCAATCGCTCCACCACCTTGGGGTTGTTCCACCAGCGTCCATGAGCGCCCGGGGCTCCAAAAGCCCTCTCCATGGGAGGCCGATGCTCACCGAATCCTGCTCCTGGTCCCATTCCCGACCCAGGCCCCATACCGCCGCCCGGCCCCTGCGCCAGCGCCGTCCCTGCCAGCAAAACTCCCGCCATCGCCAATCCCATCGCCCTAAATGCCTTCATCGTCTTCTCCTTTTCCTCGATCTAGCCGTGGTTGTACTTCTGTTTCCCGATTTCTCTCTTACTGGGTCACGTCCCCGGCCATCATTTGAGCCAGCGGCTCCATGGCGCTCGGAACTCCTCGCGATACATCGCTGTCGACTTTGGCCAGTAAATCCTCATCCTCTTGCCGTGCCTGCTGATTCCGCTCATTGGCGGCCGGCCGCTCGTGCTCGGCTACGCGGGCCGCAGCCATCCTCATCTCCTGCCGATGATGCTCCCAGACTCCTGTCGAGACGCCGCCGGCAACCAAAACACCGCTCAGCGCCCATCCGGCCGCCAGCCGCCAAACCTGCTTCCGCCGAACTGCCGCGACCGCCGTCCGCGGCCGGCTATAGGCAGCCGCGCTCCAGGCATGAACGCTCAGGCGGAACTCCCGCAGCGCCAAATCCAGCTCCGGAGTCAGCTCTTCACCCGCCGCGCTCACCGCCTCAGTCTTATCCTTGAAGCTCATCGTTTTCCTCCCAGTTCCGCGCGCACTCTTGCCAATGCCCGCGAAAGGTGCGCCTTCACCGTGCCCTCATTCAGTCCGGTAGCCCGCGCAATCTCGCTCAACTCCTGCTCTTCCACGTAGCGCAGCAGGAACACCGTCCTCTGCCGCTCGCTCAGCCCCTCGACCGCCTTGCCCACCTGCGCAACCCGCTCCCGCGCCAGCAACTGCTGTTCCACGGACCGTTCTCCGCTGGGCAGCCAATCGCTGGCCTCGTCCAGTTCCACCGCGTTCGTCTGCGTCTTCCGCCAGAACTGCATCCGCCGGTTCCGCCAGTGGTCCTTCTGCAGGTTGATGGCGATGCGTATCAGCCACGTCATCGCGCTCGACTCGCCGCGAAAGCTCCCCCAGTGCCGGTGCGCCTTCAGGAAACAATCCTGCGTCAGCGTCTCCGCCAGGTCAACGTCGCGCGTCGACGCAAGCAGAAACCGGAAGATCTGCGGGCGGTGTCTTGTGACGACAGCCGAAAACTCCTCGGCGGCAATCTCCTGTGCCGTAGCCATGGTCATGGTCATCGCTTCCAATGCTGTGCCGGCTGCCATCACTCAGGTAGACGCCCGCACCGGCTGCAAGTTTACAGCCTCGGCGGCCTTTTTCATCTATATAAATAGCAAGCGAGGCGGCGGGCGCCTCCCTGCTTGCCGTCTAATTACGGCGCGGTTTACCTGGGTGCGCTCGTTCCAGCTCCCGGCTGTTCGGGATCTGGTGCGACCGGCACTTCCTTTCCGTGCTCTGGATCGTACTGGTACTTGACCATCCATTCTTTGAACTTTGCGGCTGGCACTTCGATCAGCATGCCATCTTTGCGCCTGCGAAAGGCAATGCCATCCTTCATCTCCACCTTCAGAGTGCAGGTTCCGGCCCCCGCCGGCAGCAGCATTTCCAATTCCGTGCCCTGCTTCTTCCACCGTGCCCGAAAAGTCTCATCCCCCGCCGAGTTCATCATCCGGCTTCCGCACTGGAACCGGAAGTCGAAGCCCCGTGGTTCGCCATTCTCAAAGAGATTTGCCCGGCCCTCCCCGTCCACTTCATTTAGAGAACGTATACCGGAAGGGCCAGCATAGTGCGAATAGGAACTGTGTTGAAAGATGTTTACCCGCAACGGATAATCAGCAGGATTATGGCTGGCCAACGCCGCCGTTGAAAGCAGCGCGCAAAACGTAAACACGGTCAAGCCGCACAAGAAAATACGGCGCATCGAAAATTCTCCTCCCAAGAGTGAATTCAAAACCTGGATTTCACATTATAATACAGCACGAAAATTGCTTTTGGCACTTCTACAATGTAAAGAGTTTCCCAGTAGGCAAAACGTTCGCATTCTCCGCATTTTGCCGCCGATCGAGGCGGGAGCGTCGCATGACCTTCCGCCGGAGGGCGGCAAGGAGGGTCAATTGCCTCAGAAGAACGGGATATTTTATTGCTACAGATTTCAGTAGTCTAATCCCTTTCGCCGTAGGCTGTCTGCTGTTTATTGTATATTTCTGAGCTCCGCCGCTGAATCCGGTTGAGCTTTCCCGGGGAAAAACGTCCATATCTTGCTTATTATCAATCGATTGCCTTTTGTTCCGGGTCTTCGGCAGATTCTTCACCCATGGCAACCGACGTGCTAAAGTGTGGAGAGAGCAGAAGAATGTAAGGTGTTCCCCCGCATGGAGACAAGTCTCATCAACCGTTTGCAGTTGACGCTGCTGGCCTTGGTCACGCTTGGCCTCCTAGCGCTTGCGAGCTTGAATTTCTGGCAGGAGCGGCATTCCCAACTGCCCGACGACGGCGTTTGGTGGCGCGAGGCAGCCAACGGCAGTGGCTTGGTGGCCGACAAGGTCTTGCCCGACACTCCCGGCGAACGCGCCGGCATCAAAGCCAATGATCTGCTGACCGGCGTGAGTGTTCTGCCTGTCGCTGGGCTGCATAGCAGCATCAAGCCGCAGGTTCCTCTCACAGCGGTCAAGGAACTGCCGGACGAAGCCGTCCAGCAACCCAGTGAAGAGCCGCTTGCCCTGCCGGCGGTCGAGGTTAAATACACCCCCGTCGCACGTGTGGATGATCTGGAGCGCGCCTTCTATCGCACCGGAAGCTACGGCAACATCAAGTACCGGATTACCCGCGGCGGCATTCCCCTGGACACTCCGGTCGAGGTGATTCCCGAACAGGCCGACAGGAGCCTCGCGCTCGGGATGCGCCTCATCGGGCTGATCTATCTGGCCATCGGCATCTACGTCCTATTCCGCCGCTGGACAGCGCCGCGCGCCACCCATTTTTACCTCTTCTGCCTGGTCTCCTTCGCCCTCTATGCGCTCAAGTACACCGGTGCTTTGGACGCCACGGGCCATTGGGACAAGCTGGACCAGGCGGTCTTCTGGTTTAATATTCTGGCGGAATCGCTGCAGCCGGCTCTTTTTCTGCACTTTGCCCTCAGCTTTCCCGAGGAGCGCCTGAAGAAATTCAGCCGCCGCATTCTGCTTCCGCTGGTCTACGCGCCCGGCGCCGTGCTGCTGGGTCTGTGGCTCTATGCTTTCAATTTTTGGCAGGCCACGGGTCTGCTCAAGCACCGCCTTGACCAGGTCGCCACCGCCTACGACGCCATCTTCTATGTTCTGGCCGCCTGCCTCTTCGTGCGCAGTTATTCGCTCGCCAACACCCCTTTGCAGCGACAGCAATTGAAGTGGCTCTATCGCGGCGCATGGCTGGCGGTGGGGCCATTCACCCTTTACGCGATCTTCTTCCTTTCCGATCTGCGCATTCCCAGCTTCTTTGAAGATCTGGCCGGCTTGTCGATGGTGGTTCTGCCGCTCACCTTCAGTTGGGCGATCATTCGCTACCGGCTGATGGACACTGACCTGATTTTCAAGCGCGGCGTGGCCTACACGCTGGCCACGAGCCTGATCCTGGGCGGCTATTTCGGCATCATCGCACTGATCACCCTGGTAGTCCACACCCGTCTGCCTGAAAATGTGCGGGAGGCGGGCCTGGTGATCGCCATCCTGGCAACGGCCGCCCTCTTCGACCCGCTCAAACGCCGGATTCAAAGCTGGGTTGACCGCGTCTTCGACCGCCAACGCTACGACTATCGCAAGGCGCTGATCGAGTTCGGCAGCGGACTCAGTTCGGAGACCGATCTCCAGGCTCTGCTGGAATCGATCGTCGAGCAGTTGCCGCACACCCTGCTGGTGGCCCGCGTAGCAGTCTTCCTGGCCCAGGACGCGGAAAATTCCAGCCCTCTTCGGCTGGCCGCCTCCCATGGGCTGACCGCCGAAGCCCTGGCCGCGCAGAACCGGACTGGCTGGGGCGCGCTGGATTTGGGCTTCCTGGACTTCGACCACGCCCAGGATCACAGCCATATCTTCCTCGAAAACGCTCAAGCCGCCTTGCATCTACCCAGGGATCAGCAGCGTACTGCCGCCCTGCTCGACCTGAATTACTATCTGCCCTGTCGCGTCGCCCAAGGCCAGATTCAAGCCGGTGAAGCCAGTCCAAATCGACCCGACACCACGCGTACCATCGCCGTCATCGGCCTGGGACGCACCATTGGCGGCGACTTCCTCTCCAGCGAAGATGTCGAGCTTCTCGAATCCCTGGCCAGCTATATTGGCATCGCTATCCAGAACGCCAGCCTTTATGCCCGCCTGGAAACCAAGATCGGCGAATTCGAGCGCCTCAAAGAATTCAACGAAAACATCGTCGAATCCATCAACGTCGGCATTCTGGCCGTCGATCTCAACGACTGCATCGAGAGCTGGAACGCGCAGATGGAGGCCATGTACGCCCTCAGCCGCGCCGAGGCCATCGGTCAGGCGCTTCCCGCCGTCTTCCCTTTGGAGTTTGTCGAGGCTGTGGACAGCTTCCGCAACGAATCCGGCGTCCATCACCTCTACAAGTTCCGCCTTACCACCAGGGCCGGCGAGCAGCGCACAACCAATATCGCCATCGCTCCCCTGCTCTCGCGCGATTTCGTCTCCGTCGGTCGCATTATCCTGGTCGATGACATCACCGAGCGCGTCTCTCTGGAAACCCAACTGGCGCAGGCCGACAAGCTCAGCTCTATTGGCCTGCTGGCCGCCGGCGTGGCTCATGAGATCAACACCCCGCTGGCCGTCATTTCCTCGTACGCGCAGATGCTCTCCAAGCAGCTCAAGGGCGACGCCCGCCTCGGCCCGGTCCTCGATAAGATCACCCAGCAGAGCTTCCGCGCCGCAGAGATCGCCAATGGCCTGCTGAATTTTTCTCGCACCTCGACCACCGAGTTCCGCGATACGGACCTGAACCTGGTCATCCGCGACACGCTCTCCCTGCTCGACCACCAGTTCAAGACCGCGCAGATCATCGTCGATCTCCAGCTCACCGAGCAACTTCCCCCTATCCTTGGCAACCCCGGCAAGCTGCAGCAGGTTTTTCTGAATCTGCTCTTGAACGCCAAGGAAGCCATGCCCGGCGGCGGCCACCTGCGCGTGGCCACTCAAGTCGCGATGCCCGACGGTCACGACCACTATGTCGCCGCGCTGGTCTGCGACTCCGGCAGTGGCATCGAACCGGAGAACCTCAAGCGCATCTACGATCCGTTTTTTACCACCAAGACCACCGCCAAACCCGGCGACCGCCGCGGAACCGGCCTGGGCCTTTCCGTCTCCTACGGAATTATCCAGGAGCACGCCGGCAAAATTCATGTCGAAAGCGCCATCGGCGCCGGCACAACCTTTCAACTCGAGTTTCCCTTGCTGAGGAATTCCGTTCATGCCTGAGGTCGAACTGCCCTTGAATCCGTCCGCAACCAGCGTCTCCGGCGACTCCGCTCTCGCCAGTGGCCTGGCCAGCATTCTGGTCATCGACGACGAAGCCGCCATTCGCGAGTCGCTCGAAGTGCTGCTCACCCTGGAGGGCTATGCCGTCACCTTGGCCGCCGACGGCGAAGAGGGGATGAAGATTCTCGATCAGGACAGCTTCGACCTGCTGCTGCTGGATCTGGCTCTGCCCGGCCAGAGCGGCCTCGAACTGCTCCCGCAGATCAAAGAGCGCCATCCCGAACTGCCGGTCATCATGATTACCGCTTACGGCACCGTGGACAATGTCGTGGACGCGGTCCGCGCCGGCGCGGAAAACTTCGTTCAGAAGCCCTGGGACAACGAAAAGCTGCTGGCCGACATTCGCTCCGCCGTCGCCCGCCATCGCGCCGAAGAGGAGAACCTCCAGCTCAAGCGCACTCTTAAGCAGCGCTACAACTTCTCCAACATCGTCGGCAAGAGCGAGATCATGCTCAAGGTCTTCGACCTGGTCGCCCAGGTCGCGCCCAGCCGATCCACGATTCTGATTCAGGGCGAGAGCGGCACCGGCAAGGAACTCATCGCCAAAGCGATCCACGCCAACTCGCCGCGCAAAGACAAGCCCTTTGTCCCCATCAACACCGGCGCCATGCCCTCTGAGCTGCTCGAATCCACGCTCTTCGGCCATGTCAAGGGCGCATTCACCTCGGCCGTAGCCTCTAAGAAAGGCCTCTTTGAAGTCGCCAACGGAGGTACGCTCTTCCTGGACGAGATCGTCACCATGGGCATGGACACCCAGGCCAAAATCCTGCGCGTCCTGCAGGACCGCCGCTTCATGCACCTGGGCGGAATCTCGGAGATTCAGGTGGACGTGCGCATCATCGCCGCCACCAACATCGATCTTCGCCAGGCCGTTCGCGACGGCCAATTCCGCGAGGATCTCTTCTACCGCCTCAACGTCATCACCGTGGACCTGCCCCCGCTGCGCGCCCGCCGCGAAGACATTCCCTTGCTGGCGCAGCACTTCCTCGACTTCTACGCCAACGAGAACGGCCTCGCCCCGCGCAAGCTCTCCTCCGACGCGATGCGCGCCCTGGTCGATTATGAATGGCCCGGCAACGTCCGCGAACTGGAGAACTGCATCGAACGCGGCGTCGTGCTCTCCTCGGGGCCGGTCATCAGCTCCGACCTGCTCCCCGGCCACATCACCGGACGCAGCTTCCAGGACGCCATGCTCCAGCACAACCCCAACGCCTCGCTCTTCGACATCCTCGAAGACATCGAGCGCCGCATTATCATTGAAAAGCTGGAGCGCTGCAACGGCAACCAGACCGAAGCGGCCGAGCAATTCCACATCCCGCTCTCCACCCTCAACCAGAAGATCAAGCGCCTCACCATCGAGGTCCACAAAAAGGGACGCGAGTAAGATCAGGGGCAAAGATCAGTCGGTTGGCGGGCGCTCCAGATCCCGCCTTTGGGACCTGGGATGCGACACAGCTTATGCGAGCGAACAGCGAGCGTCTGCCCCACCGCAGGTGGTTAGTCGTTGTAGTTGAGGCTTTCCAGTCCAAGGAAGACCGCTCCGCCGCCGAGTTCTTCTTCGATGCGCAGCAACTGGTTGTACTTGGCGATGCGGTCGGTGCGGCTTACCGAGCCGGTCTTGATCTGGCCCACGCCAGTCGCGACGGCGAGATCCGCAATGAAGGTGTCCTCGGTTTCGCCCGAGCGGTGCGAGATCACCGAGGTGTAGCCGTAGCGGCGGCCCAGATCGATGGCCTCCAGCGTCTCGGTAATGGTGCCGATCTGGTTGAGCTTGATGAGAATCGAGTTGGCTACGCCTTCCTCGATACCGCGCTGCAACCGCTTGACGTTGGTGACGAAGATATCATCGCCGACTAACTGAATGCGGCTGCCCAGCTTGTCGGTGAGAACCTTCCAGCCCGCCCAGTCGTCCTCGGCCAGTCCGTCTTCCAGTGAGACGATGGGATACTGGCGGGTCCAGTTGTCGTAGAAGGCCACCATCTCCTCGCTGGTCAGCTCGCGCTTGTCGCTCTTCTTGAAGATGTAGCGATTCTTTTCCTTGTCGTAGAACTCGCTGGAGGCCGGATCGAGCGCGATGGCGATCTGCTCGCCGGGCTTGTAGCCGGCCGCCTCGATGGCTTCAAGGATCAACTCAATCGCCTCGCTGTTGGACTTCAGCGAGGGAGCAAAGCCGCCCTCATCGCCCACGGCGGTGTTGTAGCCCTTCTTCTTGAGCACGCCCCTGAGGGTGTGGAAGGTCTCGGCGGCCCAGCGCAGCGCCTCGCTGAAGCGCTCCGCGCCCACCGGCATGATCATGAACTCCTGGAAGTCCACGTTGCTGTCGGCGTGCGCTCCGCCGTTCAGCACATTCAGCATCGGCGTGGGCAGAACAGAGGCGTTCACGCCGCCCAGATAGCGGTAGAGCGGAATCTCCAGCGTCTGCGCCACGGCGCGCGCCGCGGCCATGGAGACGGCCAGAATCGCATTGGCGCCCAGCTTGGACTTGTTCGGCGTGCCGTCCAGCGCGATCATCGTCTGGTCCAGCAGCCGCTGGTTGGAGGCGTCCATGCCCTCCAGCTCAGGCGCAATGACGGATTCCACGTTTTCCACGGCCTGCAGCACGCCTTTGCCCAGATAGTGGCTCTTGTCGCCGTCGCGCAGTTCCACGGCCTCATGCTCGCCGGTGGAAGCGCCCGAGGGCACGATGGCGCGGCCCAGCGCGCCGCTTTCCAGGATGACGTCCGCTTCCACAGTAGGATTGCCGCGCGAGTCCAGAACCTCGCGGGCGCGAATGGCAACAATCTCAGTCATATCGGTCCTCGCAATGCGGTGTTGCAGCCGGTCATTCAGTTGCGGACGGCGATCCACGGCAAGAGCTTCTCCGGCGGCGCTTTGAATCGTGCTCAGAAGCTCATGCACCTTCGTGATTCCTCTCCGTCCAAATGCCCAAAGGAATTGATGTCCCGCAAGGATTCTAGCAAATGGGGCTAAGGAGAACGATGAAATGCCGTTCACTCGGGCAAATCGCTGCCGGCATGGGAACGGAGCCAGAGCGGGTTGTCTTTGTTGATTCGTGCCGCTCAAGGCACGTCCCGGCTGCTCAGCAGGCCATCGGCGCTTGATTCAAGTTAGCCTTGAATTGGGTACATCTGTGCGCGGCGATCGCGCGGACGAAGGATTGTGGGCAACTCTAACCGCCCGGCGGGGTTTGAATTCACAGAGAGTCTTACCCTCGCATCGAATAAGGAGACTTGGATGAACCGGTCAATTCATGTGTGCGCCTTGCTGCTGATGGCTGCTGCCGCTCTGGGAGCGCAGGAGGCAAGCCAGTCCAGCCCTTACGAGGGAACCTCGACGCCTCCCCCGGACAACACCATCGTGACCGCTAGAACTCCCCTTGCCAAGCCGCCGGCCGGACGGCCAATGCAGCCTGCCGCCGCGCCTGCACAAGATCTGGCGCAGACGCCGGCCCAGCCTGTTTTCGCCGATCCCGCCGTGAACCCACCGAATCCAGATGGCGGAGTTGTTGCGGTCCAGCAGAGCGATCCAGTTCCGTCGCGGCCGGCACTGACGCAGCGCGACTACGACGCCGATCCGGATGGCGACATTGTGCACCCCCATCCGCTGCGTCCCGGCGAACTCCCCGAAGGCGCCACCATTCGCGTTGTGCTGCTCGATCAGCTCTCCACCACCGCCAGCGAGAAGGGCGAAGCCTTCCGCAGCCGCGTGGCCTCGGACGTCTTGCAGGGCGGTCAGGTGCTGATTCCCGCGGGCGCGGAGATTGACGGGCGGCTTGCCGAGGTCTCCAGCGGCCATCCCGGCGGTCATGGCTCCATGCTTCTGCGGCCGGAGACGGTGATTCTGGCCGATGGCACGCGCTACCAACTGCACGCCGAGATCACCGCAACCCCCGGCGCCAAATCCAAAGTCGGAAGCGAAGGCAAAATCCTGCCCGCCTCACGCCTCAAGCGCGACGGCATCGAGTACGGCGGAGCCGTAGGGGCCGGCGCAACGACCGGCGCAATTGTCGGCGGCCCGGTGGGCGCCATGACCGGCGGCCTGATCGGAGCCGGCGTGGTGACGGCTCACTTGCTCATCAGCCATCCACAGGCTACGCTTGAGCAGGACACCGTCTTGATCTTCACCCTCACCGAACCGCTGCAAATGGCCCCGGCCAGCGCTACTGGCAACTGACATCTTCCTTACCGAGAGTAATGAATGGGCTATTATGGTCCTTGAGGAGTCTCCATGGCTACCGCCGCTGTGACTTCTTATTTAAGGGCAGATTACGATTCCGCCCGAGGTCCGCATGAAACAAGGCACAGCGATCATCATCGGAGCAGGTCCGGCGGGACTTACCGCGGCGCTCGAGTTACAGAGGCATTCGGGCGTCAAGCCCATTTTGCTTGAGGCGAGCCAGGAGATCGGCGGTATCTCGCGGACGGTTCGCTACAAGGGCAACCGCATGGATATTGGCGGCCATCGCTTCTTCTCCAAGTCGGACCGCGTCATGCGCTGGTGGCTCGACCTGATGCCGGTCGAGGCCACCTGCGGTGGGGCGGAGGGGGAGTTACGTTACCAGGGACAACAGCGCGGACTTCCCGCGGCCAATGCAGCTCCCGATCCGCAATCGGAGGACCTGGTCATGCTGGTCCGCCAACGCAAGAGCCGCATCTATTTCCTGCGCCGCTTTTTCGACTATCCCATCAGCCTGACTGCGGCGACCTTCCAGAACATGGGCCTGGTCCGCACTGTTCGTTGCGGCATGAGTTATATGCGCTCGGCATTGCTTCCTCAACGCCAAGAGAAATCCCTCGAGGATTTCATCATCAATCGCTTTGGCAAGCAGCTATATCTCACTTTTTTCAAATCCTATACGGAAAAGGTTTGGGGCGTGCCCTGCCACGAGATCAGCGCCGAATGGGGAGCGCAGCGCATCAAGGGGCTTTCCTTGAAGGGCGTAGTGACGCATTTTCTCAAGAAGACCTTTGGCCCAAAGAACTCCGGCCACATCGCTCAGAAGACAATCGAGACTTCGTTGATCGAAAAGTTTCTCTATCCCAAGTTAGGCCCCGGCCAGCTTTGGGAACATGTTGCCGAACTGGTGAAGAAGGGCGGCGGAGAAATTCATTTCGGCATCCATATCGACCGCATCCACGTGGAAGAGAAGAAGGTAGTTTCGGTAGAAGGTTTGAACGAAGCGGGAGAGCGCGTCACCTACAAGGGAGATTATTTCTTTTCGACCATGCCTGTCCGCGATCTGGTTCGCGCTGTCTCCACGCCGGTCCCCGCCGAGGTGACGGAAGTGAGCGAAGGGCTCATGTATCGCGACTTCATCACCGTCGGCTTGCTCGCCAGCAAACTCGCCGTGACGGAGAAGGATGGCTCGCCGCTCAAGGATAACTGGATCTACATTCAAGAGCCGGACGTGGTTGTCGGCCGGCTGCAGATCTTCAATAACTGGAGCCCGTGGCTGGTGAGCGGCAAGGATAAAGTCTGGATTGGCCTGGAATACTTCTGCAACGACACCGATCCACTGTGGAAGCTCTCCGACGAGGAGATGGCGAAGTTCGCCGTTGCTGAAATTGCCAAAATCGGCATTCTAAAGGCGGGGGATGTCGAGGACTTCCACGTGGTCCATGTTCCCAAGACTTATCCGGCTTACTTCGGCAGTTATGGCCGCTTCGATGTGATTCGCAACTATCTTGATGGTTTTGAGAATCTCTTTTTAGTTGGCCGCAACGGTATGCATAAATACAACAATCAGGACCATTCGATGCTGACTGCGATGACCGCTGTCGAGAACATCGTCAACGGCGTTACGGCCAAGGACAACATCTGGGCGATTAATACCGAGATGGAGTATCACGAGGAGAAGGCGGAGAAGTAACGGGTTTCCCTATTTATTTCGTCGCAGAGTCTCACCAGAAAGAACAGCAGTTAAAACAGCGGCGTCTGGCGGCCGGGCATGGCGAGTCCAAAGTGCTCATAGGCGAGGCGCGTGGCTACGCGGCCGCGCGGAGTGCGATCAAGAAAGCCGATCTGAATCAAGAAGGGCTCGTAGACCTCTTCAAGCGCGTCTTGCTCCTCGGCCAGAGTGGCGGCCAGAGTGCTGAGGCCGACCGGACCGCCGTCGTATTTCTGGATGATGGCCAGCAACAGCTTGCGGTCGATCTCGTCGAAGCCGTGGGCGTCTACTTCGAGCATGGTGAGGGCGGCGTTGGCGGTGGGGCGGTCGATGATGCCGGAGCCGCGGACCTGTGCGTAGTCGCGGACGCGGCGCAACAGGCGGTTGGCGATGCGCGGTGTGCCGCGGGAGCGCAGCGCGATTTCGGCGGCGCCGTCCTGGTCGATGGGAATCTGCATCACCTCGGCAGAGCGCGAGACAATGAAGCGCAGTTCCTCTTCGGTGTAGAACTCCAGGCGCAGCAGGATGCCGAAGCGCGAGCGCAGCGGTGAAGAGAGCAGGCCGGGCCGCGTGGTGGCGCCGATGAAGGTGAAGGGGCGAATCTCCATCACGTGAGTGCGCGCGGCGGGGCCTTGGCCGATGATTATGTCGAGCTTGTAGTCTTCCAGCGCGGTGTAGAGCTTTTCTTCCAGGACCGGCTGCATGCGGTGGATTTCGTCGAGGAAGAGCACCTGGCGCTCGCGCAGGTTGGTCAAAATGGCGGTCAGGTCGCCCTGGATTTGCAGCGCCGGGCCGGAGGTCTGCTGGAAGCCCACGTCGAGTTCGTTGGCGATGATGGTGGCCAGCGTGGTCTTGCCCAGGCCTGGAGGGCCGAAGAGGAGCACGTGGTCGAGGGCCTCGCCGCGGGATTTGGCGGCTTCCAGGGCGATGGCGAGCTGCTCCTTGGCTTTGGACTGGCCGATGAACTCGCGCAGCCAGCGAGGACGCAGTTTGAGCTCAAAGCCCTGTTCTTCGTCGGCGCGCGAGGCGCTGACCAGCCGTTCCGGAGTGTTGTCGCGCGCGATAGCCATGCTGGAAGAAGTGTAGCCGCTGGCGGTGGAAGGGGGCAAAGAGCAGCCGTCGGCGGGGCGAGAAGCAGGCCGAGGCCGCTGGCCTGGCACGGGCAAATGCTTGAGCCGCCGGGGAATCGCATATTGACTCTTTTGATTCTGTTTGCCGGGGAACTTTTTTATGGGCCAGGAGTAGAGCGGCAGGTGTAAAATCATCAGGAAAAGCAAGGAGTCATTTATGCTTGACCGTTTTTCTCTCAGGGCGCTTGTACTCGCCAGCCTTTTGCTTCCGCTCGCCAGTTGCAGCGTGTCGCCTTCCCTGTCGTTAATCACAGTGACTCCGGCTACGATGACCTTTGGGGGGCCAGGCCTCACCACGCAGTTGACGGCGATTGGGACCTACACCCAAGGGAGCCATCCCGCGACGACCCGGGACATCACGAATGAAGTCACCTGGACGAGTTCCACGCCAGGTGCGGTCACGGTCAGCAACGCGGGACTCATCACCTCCGTTGCTTCCTGTTCCAACATTCCGATCACCGCCAGCGCACCCGGGTTTACAGGGATCATTACAGGTAGTATGACGGTCAATGTAACCGGGTCCGGCTCGGGATCATCGGAGCCCCTGGTTTCCCTGGCCATCGTTCCGGCCACGCAATCGGTTCTGGCGCTCAATCAATCCGTTCAGTTCTACGCCATCGGCACGCTCAGCTCCGGCGCCACGGTTGACCTGACCAGCAGCACTTGGACGGTCAGTAAAGGCTCGGTCATCTCCGCGGCCGCCTGGTCGTCGAGCAATACTTCGGTGGCCCAATTCCTCCCGGCCAATGCTTCCACACCTGGACTTGTGACCTCGGTCGGCGGCGGCAGCACGACGATCACCGCCAGGGCTGAGAATCCGGACGGCACCGCCGTTACTGCAACGGCTACCTTTACCGTGACCGTCTCGACCGCAACCGAGCCTTACGTCTCGCTGGCCATTGTTCCCGCTTCACAGACGGCCACCTCGGTGAATCAACCCGTGCAGTACGTCGCCATCGGCACCACTGGGACAGGCACAACGGTTGACCTCACCCCCACGGCAATCTGGGGTTCCAGCAGCAGCGCGGTTGCCAAGACAGGCACAAACCCCGGTCAGTTCATTGCGGTCGGCAGCGGCATAGTGGCCATCACCGCCAAGGTACTCAACCCCGGCATCGGCGGCAATCCAGCCGACGGCACTTCGGTCTCAGCCAGCGCCTTGATGAGCGTCAACATTTCGGCCACGCCCGAGCCTCTGCTTTCGACCACGATTTATCCCGGCGCTCCTTCGGTGGCATCGCCCGGTCTTACCAGCCAGCTAGCTGACATCGGAACCTTCTCGAGCGTTCCCATCACGCAGGATGTGACTGCGGGCATCGCTTCCTATCCGATCACAACCAGTTGGAGTTCCAGCACTCCCGCGGTGGCCACAGTGACCACCGTTTGTCCCACCGGCCTCACCGCATTGTCTTGCACGATCTCCGCTTGTCCGGGCACTTCCAACGCCGGAGTCTGCACCAGTTGCACGGGAGGCACAGTAGCCTCCGGCGCATCCTGCGCCACCCTCAATCCCACCACTCCGGTCGGGCTGATCACGGGCTTGAGCCAGGGCACGACCGCGATTATGGCGGTTTCGTCGAACCCCGATGGCTCGCAAGTGATCGCTTCGGTGCCCTTCTCGGTTACAGGGGGATCGACAGAACAGGTCACTGCGTTGACCATCATTCCATCCTCAATCTCGGCTACGTCGCCGGCTCAAAAGAACCAGTTGATTGCGCTGGGAACCGAGGGTACCCTACAGTACGACGTGACCAGCCAGGTTGTCTGGAAATCCAACACTCCGACGGTTGCTTCGATTTGCACGGCTGGTGATCCGTTACCCTGCACTGCGGCGACAGACGGCCTGGTGACGGCTGCTACGGCAGGTTCTACCATTATCACTGCGACGTGGACGAACCTGGACAAAAGCCAGGTGGTGGCGCAAGCGACGTACTCGGTTACCATCGGGGCATCGCCGGAACCTCTGATTTCGATCAATGTTGTGCCGCCGAGTGTTACGGTCTCCAACAAGGGCATGACCCAGCAATACCTTGCCTTCGGAACCTTCACGACCATTCCAACCCTTCGCGATATAACAGATTCGGTCACCTGGATTACCCTTGATCCAAATCTTGTATCCATCAACTCTGAAGGGACACCTGGGGAAGTCGCCGGGCTTGCTACGGCGATGGGTTATGAGGGTCTGGGTGTCATCTATGCAGAAGGGACGAACCCTGACAACACCATAGTCCTCTCCAATGCCGTTACGTTTACCTGCCAGGAGCCGGGCGTCTCGCCCCCCGTCTGCGATCCAGATGTGGCCCCTGCATTGCTGGCGACGCTGACCGTCTTTAACGCGGGCAGCAACGACACCAACTGGCTGATTACGGCTCCCTCCGATACCGGAGTGCCGAACCTGATCCATTGCGGTCCAGGCTCGGAAATCGCCGGCTTGGGGAACTCTGTTTGCACGGGAACCTATGCCGCGGGCACTGACGTGACGATAACTGCATCGTTGGCTGGAGGCACACTCGATAATACCTTTGGCGGCTGGACAGCGAACTGCGATACCATAGTAGACGTGCCAAATATGACTGCCACTTGCACGTTGCCGACGCCGTCAAACCCGATGGGAACTGGTTATACAACGGCCGCAGGCTTGCCCACCTCGACAAACGGCGTGGGAAGTGGTGCTGTGATTTCGATTACCGCCTTGGCGGGCAATCTGACATCCTGCACCGCAACGACGCCGGGCAGCGGTTACATAGTCGGCGATTTGGTCTATCCGACCCAGGCTGGAGCCACGGGCAGTTCTTGCCTGGTGGAGGCAGTGAGCGGAACAGGCGGCGTTTCGATGATGGCCGCCAGTATAGAGGCTAGTGGTGATCCCTCAGGACTCGTCGGTGATCAATCAGTTGGCGCTCTCTTCTACGGTCTGACTCTGAGCTGCTCCAAGGTGACGAGCGATCCGGTGGGCACTGCCTTCCCCAGCAACGCAATCACCGTGACAAATGGCACGACGCCCTACACCTTCTCGGTGGTGGGCACGCTTCCAACGGGGCTGGCGCTGAATACATCGACAGGCGCGGTGACCGGCACGCCCACGGCGGCCGGTTCCTTCTCGATCACGGCGACGGACGCGAACGGCACCACGGCCGGATCGGCCTGCGCGATCACGATCAACTAACCAGGACAAACTCGATTCCGCCAACGAAAAGCCGCCCTTCGGGGCGGCTTTCCTGCGTCTGGAGGAATACAGGCTCATGCGGGCAGGCATACCACCCCGGCCACCAGCTTGTAGTGGAAGCCCTCGAAGGGTTCACTGAGACTGATAGTGAGGAAAGTCTTTGCGGGTTTGCCGCCAGATAAAAGTGCGTGAGGGTAGATGCCCGCAGGCAATTGGTTCATCAGTTTGAGCCATGCAGGGTCGGTGACGGCCAGGTCGTAGCGGACGCGGCCAACGTGGCCGACGCGAAAGACGGCGCGATTCTTGCGCTTGCCGGTTTCGTCGCGAATCCACCACCAGAGATCGTCAGGGTGGATTAGCTCCAGGGACTTCTCGGCTGAGGCCCCGGCAAACTTACGACCGTAGACTCTGTCGCAAGATCCCTGCAAGATGGAAGGCCCCCTGTTCACGTATGCGGCGAGAAACTGCGCATCGCGCGGCTTATCAAAGCGGCGTACCGGCTGCCATGGGGTTCCTGTAACAAACACATCCTCAGGGTGGCAGTTGGTTCCGCATTTTTCGCCGAGTTCGGCCTCGAAGACATCGAGGAGCGCAACTTCATTTGCGTCGGGGTAGCTTGCTTCCTTTACGGTGAGACAGCCGGGAACCTGGTGGCCAACGAGCCGGACCCACCGCTTTGTAATAAGGTTGATTCCGGCCACACAGCGATGGTCATGCTTGTAAGAGTTGGCGAGGCAGAGGATACGATCCAGGCCCATGAGCTCACCTTCAGGACGAGAATTACAGATGATGAATTACTACACCTATCCATTGCTGTTGTAAATACTCCAGCGCCAGCCGCCGATGGCAGTGTTCCGCGGTTGGCTCGCTGCATAACAGAACGGTTTTCTTCTCAAAGCTCGATTTCGAAAGAACCGATTCCACCTTTCGAGAGCGAATCAGAGCGAGATAGGCTTCGGTGTAATCCTCCCAGCTCCCTTTTTTCTTCTTGAATGCGTCGAGCATCTCCTGCGTGGGAGCGAGCAATGGTTCGTGTTCGTAGGCAGCGCCGCAGATTTCGCTGAGAAAGTAGGCCAGGTCGGCCTGCTTGGCGAAGGCGGCAAGCTGGGAGGTGTTATTCAGGCGTACATCGAGCAGCCGCTCGATGCCATGAGCCTTCAGTGCTCCGAAAAACTCTGCGGCGCTTTTTTGGGTAAAACCGATGCTGTAGATCTCCATTGGTCCTCGTCGAGTTCCGCGAAGAGCGCGGGCTGTGCGCCGATGAGTGGCTTGCCGGCTTCAGCGGCCACCGTCTCGTCGGATTCCAGGCGGCCGTCGCCGCGAATGTGTTGCATGGTGTGGCCGCGCTCAATGAGTACGCGGCCAATGAGCAGGCGGCGATGGCAGTGGGCGGGATCTTCCTCGCCGCAAACCAGGGCCACGCGGTAGCGCTCCATGCCGCCTTCCAGCCGCGCGATCCCCGCCTGGAAGCGGGCATCGTCGCGCAGACGGCTATAGAGGACGCGGCCCTTGGCGTCGTAGTAGCCGGGATTGGCCGGACGGCCACCCAGTTCTGCGCCGAGGAAGAGATAGCGGATTCCCGCTTGCTCCAGCGAGCGCTGCATCAGCTCCTTGTCGAATTGCGGGACGTACTTCGAGTAGGGCGAGCTTCGCGTATCGACCACCACTTCGACCGCGTGCCGGCGGAGCAGGGCAAGCCACGCCGAAAAATCGTGGTTGGAGTGGCCGATGGTGAAGAAACTGCTCATGCGCAAGCCCTTGCTGAGGAGAATAGCACCGAAGAGGCTCTCCGGATGTGAGAAATGGGAAACTCTGCGAGATGAGCGTTTAGACTGGTAAGGTTCCCTGGAAGACGATGACCCACCGCTTTGCACGCATTCGCCGCTTTCGCTTCAATCTGCCGCAGCGCATTGCCGCCGGGCTGCTGGTGGTGTTTCTGGCGCAGGGGCTGTGGCTCACCGGCCACCAGACGCTGACCGATCGCGACTACCACTACGCCGACTGCGGGCGCAGAAGCTGGGAGCAGCCGGCAAACTTTGCCGCCGGATTGCCCCCTTGCGGCAGCACCCCCGATGGCATTCTGGCCTACCGGCTGGCCGGGCTGCCGCTGACGCAGAACCTGCTCGCTGAGCGCGTGTTGGACAGCTTCCGCAAGCCCGAAGATCAAGTTGTGCAAACCCAGGGCTGGCTGAGCACGTGGGAGCTGCGCCACCAGCTCACACACACTCTGCTGCTGCTGCGTCTGCCGTTTTTGGGCGCCGGGTGCGTGCTGGGCGCGGGCCTGTGGTGGGTGACGCGGCGGCTCTATGGCAACCTGGGCGGTTACACCGCTCTCGGGCTGTACTGCTTCTCTCCGGCGGTGCTGCGAGCCTGCGTTGCGCCCAGCCCGGAGGTGCTCGCGGCTCTGGGCGTCTATGGCGGCGTATACACCTGCATTGGCGTGGCTCACGCGATGCAGGGGCCAGGGCGCAAAGGCTGGCTTCGCATCGTGCTGCTGACGGCGGCCTTTGGCCTGGCGGCGGCCTCGCACATTGCCGCGCTGGGGTTGGTAGTGCTGCTGGGCTTGGCTGCCATGCTGTGGGTGGCCGAGGGTCGCAGGGCCCACGTGCTGCTGGTGGTGCTGATGGCCGTGGCCGGGGCGCTGGCGGTAGTCTTTGCGTGCTACGGCTTCTCCCCGAATGCCTTCAGCTACTTTTTCCGCTCGACGGCGGGTCTGGTGGCTCTCTCGCTCGATCCGGCCCGCCGCTTCTTCTCCACGCTCGCGAACGCCGGAATCACGGTAGCCGCGGCCGCCGCCCTGGTGCTCTACCTGGGGGTGCGCAGGTCGCGCTACTTCGGGAACTCCGTTCCTTTGATCTGCGCTTCGATCCTCGTGGCTCTGATCATGACCGGCGCCCCCGGCGCTCCTTTGCTCTGGGCGCTGCCGTTTCTGCTCACGTTGATCGGCGGAGTCTTTGCCGACGCCTACGAAGGGCCGAAGGGCCGTCTGGCGATGGGCGCTGCCGGGGCCATCGTACTACTGCAGGCGGTTTTCTGCGTGCTGAGTCTGCCGGGGCTGCTATAGGGTGGGCCAGTTTGGCCGATGAACACCTTTAAGGAACGAATTTCTTTCTGAACTCAAACGGAGGGCTGGGATGATCGATGAACTAAAGGACCAACAGGGCATTCCAGAGGCTTTGGCTGATGAGCCGACTCGAGAGATGTTGGCAAAGGCCCGCAAGCAAACGCGTGCCTATCTTGCGAAGAAGCTGAAGGTGACCAAGGGGACAGTTCGGCGCATTGAGAAGCGCACCGACCTCTATCTCTCCACGCTGCGCAGCTATGTGGAAGGGGTAGGCGGCGAGTTGACATTGCTGGTCAGGTTCCCTGACCAGCCGCCTGTATTTCTTGCCGGATTAGGGGAGAATGAAACCCGCAAAAAGGCAAAAAAGAATGCTGGAGAGAGCGCCAAATCCAAAGTAAAAATGCGCCGCGCGGCTTGAGGAAATCAGAGCTATGGAAGAAGCACATTAAGGAGTCTATAAATTCAAGCAAAATAAGGACTTATTTCTTTCGATCCGCCTTGCTAAAAGCCCCCCTGACCGGGTAAAATAGAAGCAGTGCCCACGCTGGGCCGGCCACTGCTTTCTCCGGTCCCTTTTTGCCGCCTTCCAGTGGGCCTGAAATGACCCCTATGCCAGACGATCAGAATCCTCTTCTTCCCCTTGAAGGCGGCACGCCGCCGCACAGCGCCAGTCTCATCCCCATCAACATTGAGGAGGAGATGCGCCGCTCCTATCTCGACTACTCGATGAGCGTCATCATCGGGCGCGCGCTGCCCAGCGCTCTGGACGGCTTGAAGCCGGTGCATCGCCGCGTGCTCTACACGCTCAACGAGATGGGCCTGCAGCACAACAAAAAATACACCAAGTGCGCCAAGGTGGTCGGCCAGGCGATGGGCGTTTATCATCCCCACGGCGACTCGGCCATCTATGACACATTGGTGCGCATGGCGCAGCCCTTTTCGCTGCGCTATCCGCTGGTCGACGGCCAGGGCAACTTCGGCTCGGTGGACGGCGATCCGCCCGCCGCCATGCGCTACACCGAGTGCCGCATGATGCGCATTGCCGGTGAGTTGATGGCCGACATCGAGATGGAGACCGTGGACTTCGTGCCCAACTACGACGAGTCCACCGTCGAGCCCACCGTGCTGCCCACGCGTATTCCCAATCTGATCGTCAACGGCTCGAGCGGCATCGCGGTCGGCATGGCCACCAACATTCCGCCGCACAATCTGACCGAAGTCGTCAACGCTGCCATCGAGCTGATTCAGAATCCAGAGGCGGCGCAGAACCGCGAGGCTGCGCTGGCCATCGTGCTCAAGCACGTGCAAGGCCCAGACTTCCCCACCGGCGGCTTCCTCTACGGCAAGTCCGGCATTCCGCAGGCCTACCGCACCGGCCGCGGCCGCTTCCTGATGCGCGCCAGAACGGCTCTGGAAAGCCTAACCAAGGAAAAGCAGGCGATCATCGTCACCGAGATTCCTTATCAGGTGAACAAGTCCAAGCTGATCGAGCGCATCGCCGAGCTGGTCACAGACAAGATCGTCGATGACATCAGCGATGTGCGCGACGAGAGCGACCGCGACGGCATGAGGATCGTCATCGAGCTCAAGCGCGGCGCGCAGCCGGAGATTGTGCTTAACCAGCTCTACAAGAACACGCAGATGCAGGAAAGTTTCTCGATGATCTTTCTCGCGGTGCTCAACGGGCAGCCGCGCGAGCTGGGACTCGATCAGGCGATTCGCTGCTTCATCGATCACCGCATCGATGTTGTGCAGCGCCGCACCGTCTTCCTGCTGAAGAAGGACCGCGCGCGCGAGCACATCCTTGAAGGCCTGAAGATCGCGCTCGACAATCTCGACACCGTCATTCGCCTCATCCGCGCCTCGGGTTCGCGCGTTGAAGCCCGCGAGAATCTCTATGCCTGGAGCAAGGGCAAAGACATTATCCTCAACCTGGACCGCGAGCGCCTGCCACACGAAGAGAAGGGCCTCACGCTGCGCCAGATCGACGCGATTCTCGAATTGCAACTCTATCGCCTCACGCAGCTCTCCATCGACGAACTGCTCAACGAACTCAAGCAGGTGCGCGAGCGCATCGCCGAATACGAAGCGATCCTGGCCAGTGAAACCAAGCTGCGCGCGGTGATCGTCAAGGAACTCGAAGAAGTCCGCGACAAGTACGGCGACGCGCGTCGCACGCAGATCGTCGACGAGAGCGCCGAGTTGCAACTGGAAGACCTGATCGCCGACGAGCAGGTCGCGGTCACGGTCAGCCACCAGGGCTACCTCAAGCGCACGCCCATCAGCATCTATCGCCAGCAGCGCCGAGGGGGCACCGGGCGCATGGGCATGAAGACGCGCGAGGAGGATTTTGTCGCGCAGTTGATCGTCGATTCGACGCACGCCTTCCTGCTGTGCTTCACCAACGCCGGGCGCGTTTACTGGCTGAAGGTCTATGAGATTCCCGACGTGGGCGCGGCCGGCAAGGGCAAATCAATGCAGAGCCTGCTGAATCTGCAGCCCGGCGAGAACGTCCGCACAATCCTTCCGGTGCGCGATCTGGAAGAAGAAGGCAAATACATCTTTTTTGCGACGCGAAACGGCATCGTCAAGAAAACGCCGCTCAAGGATTTCAGCAATGTGATGGCACGCGGCATCATCGCCATCGCCATTGACAAGGAAGACGATCTCATCGACGCCCGCATCACGGATGGAACGCAGACCATCTTCCTCGCCACGCGCGAAGGCATGGCGATTCGCTTCGAGGAGAAATACGATCCAGATGGCAGCGGTTCCGGCCTGCGTCCCATGGGTCGCAACGCCGCCGGAAACAAGGGAATCTCACTGAAGAAGGGCGACCAGGTGATCGGCGTCGCGATTACGGATTCGGATGAGGCGCGCGATCGGAACCGCGATGAGTGTGCCGCCAACCTCGGACTCACGGCCCGGCTTGAGAACCTGAGAGCGGAACACTTAGCCGCAAAAGATGCCCTTCAAAAGACCCGCGAAGAGAAAAGAAACGGCCGCGATGGGGACGAGAAATTGAAGGCCGCGGAAAAAGCGGCCGAAAAAGCCGTAGAGGATGCCTACAAGGCCTTGAAGGCGCTCGACGAACGGCTTGGTGTGAGCAAATTCCTCATCCTGACCGTGACAGAGAACGGCTTCGGCAAGCGCACGGATATCGATCAGTATCGCCTTACAGCGCGCGCAGCGCAGGGCGTCACCAATCTCAAGGCTACATCCAAGGTCGGCAAGTCCATGTCGATTCTGCTTGTGGATGAGACTTCGGAGTTGATGGCGATCAGCCAGTTCGGCAAGATCATCCGAATCGATACTAAAACCGTGCGTGCTGCCGGCCGCGCCACGCAAGGCGTCCGCCTGCTCAACCTCGAGGCCGACGACAAGGTAGCCGCCGCGGTCATCATTCCGCCCGATGAGCTGAACGGCAACAACCACGACGAGCCGACTCTGCTGCAATAGAGACTTCGGGTCCAGCGGTACGCCCAGGTCTCAGCAATGAGACCTGGGAAGTATATTATTGGGGGTGTGATGACTCAGGACGATCAGAACTCGCTTAATCACGATGCTGAAATTGTGGAGTCTATTTGTGCCGAAATCTCGAAGGCAGAGCCTTCGAGACGCAGTCGAATTCTAGAGAAGTTCATACTTGCTGCATTGAGCAGCATCCCATGGGTGGGAGGGGTGCTGAGTGCGGCAGAGACCTACCGTTCAGAGGGGGGTGCTAATAGGCTGACTCACCTTCAGACAGAATGGCTTAAGGAGCATCAAAAGAAAATCAACCTTTTAGGTCAAACACTACAGGACATTGGGAATCGTCTATGCAATCTTGGAGACGAGATAGAAGAACGCATCCAAAGCGAAGAGTATCTTGCTTTAGTGCGGAAGGCATTTCGAATCTGGGACGAATCTGATACAGAGGAAAAGCGGCGGCTGCTCTCGAATGTAATCACTAACGCAGCGGGTACCCGAGCCTGCTCAGATGATGTAATACGATTATTTCTGGACTGGATTAGACTTTATAACGAAGTTCACTTTGCGGTTATAAAAGAAATATTTCAAAATCCAGGATCTACACGATTCGATATTTGGTCTGGTCTATATGGCGATATACCGCGGGAGGACTCTTCAGCAGCGGACCTATACAAGTTTCTGATACGCGAACTGAGTACTGGTGGGGTGGTAAGGCAGGAACGCGATGTCAACGCCGTCGGCCAATTTGTGCGAAAAAGGGCACCTCATGTACGCCGCGGAGCGGCTCCAACAACACTAGAATCAGCATTTGAAGATAGTAAGCCCTATCTGCTTACAGCTATTGGTAAAGAATTTGTACATTACACGATGAATGAATTAGTGCCTCGGATAGCGGGCGAATCAGAAACGCAATAATGGAAAATAGTCTCGCTTTTAGACCTGGGTATTTACAGCGTCCAGTCCTCCACAACCAAGCCCTTCACTCTTCCGAACTCCCGCGTATTCGCCGTAACCAGAATCAGATTTCTAGCGTAGGCTTGCCCCGCGATCAACGTGTCGTACTCGCCGATGCGCTGGCCTTGACTTTCGAGCGTGGCACGAATCTCTCCAGCCGCCTGCGCATCCTGCTCGGTGTAGTCCAGCACGGCGACAGCGCTCGTAAGAAAGGCAACCAGTCGGTTTGAGTTCTGGGCAACACGGTCGCTCTTGGCCACGCCATACCAGAGTTCATGCGCAACGATCGAAGATGTTTGAGGGATGATCTGATGGGATGTGGCCTGGAAGTAGCGCCGTCGAGTCATGCTCGACGTGCCATTAATCAGCGCGATGCAGACATTTGTGTCCAGCAGGTAGTTCACTTGAAGTACTCACGAATGGGAGCGAGGTTCTGTTTGCGGCCCTCCGGGAAGATCGGATCACCGCCCATGGCATCCATCCGCGCAAACAACTCTTCCGGCGATTCCTTCACGACAATCGCAACAGGCTCAAGCAAGACCCCGGCACCCATGCGGCTTACACGCACCCGGTCGCCCTCGAAGCGAAATTCTTTGGGCAGGCGCACGGCTTGGCTGCGGCCATTCCAAAAGAGCCGTGCATTCGTCGGCTTTTGACTCGCTCCACCAACAGTAGCCATCGCACCCTCCAAGAAGCATCTATCAAGAGTATATACCAATTGACTCTGCCATCTTGCTGGTTCTCTCCGCCTTTCCGCGTCTATCTTAGGCCGGTCAAAATTCGTCTCGTCCATGGCAAGCCTCTGGTGCCGAGACTGTGTGATTTGGTAATGATTCCAGAACAAATGCGGGCGTGGACGCCCGCGCAACAGCCGGTCTGGAGACCGGCGCTCCATTCCAGACCGGCGCTACATTCCAGCGATTACACAATCACACGGTCCAGATACCAGCTTATTCGGCAGGTTCCGGCTCACGCGGAAACAGGTCCGGCTGCTCAGTTGGTGCTCCGGCGGCTTCGCCCCGCTTGCGTCCCGGCGCGCCGATCAAGCCGACTACTTCCAGCGATTGAATCGCTTGCCGCGGCAGGTAAATCCGCTGGGTGTTGGAGCGCGTATCGGGCGGGGTCAGCAGCAGCCCGGCGCCTTCGATCAGCGAGCGGTCGTTGGCGGCCAGGCCCTCCAACTCCTCGCCGTCGGTCAGCGTCATGCGCAGCCACAGGCCAGGTGCGCGCGGGCGGATGGCGAAGCGCTTGTGGATGAGCCGCTCCGGATTGGCGGTTTCGCCGGCAGGAAAGTCGCGGAGATAACAGACCCACTTGACCTGCTCCCAGGCGATGCGCAGCACCTTGCCGCCGAGATCCAGAATCTCCAGCTCGGCCGCATCCTGGCCAAAGCTGGCCCCCGCATAGCCGGCGCACCAGTCGCGGGAGAACTTGCGCACGATCACCGGTTTGCGTAAAGAGGCCATCGCTCTGGATTGTCGCATGAGAACCGGGGTCCCCGCGAACAGGTCTTCGTTCGTGGGGTGGTGAACCGGGGTCCCCGCGAACAGGTCTTCGTTCGTGGGGTGGAGGAACCTGCCAGTACCGGAAAGGGAAGCTTGTAACTTTGCTCTGTAGAGGTCTAGCCAAAGGGAGCCGCTTGTGATATTGTACTGCTTTGAAATCATTGCTGGAGTTTGCTGTAAATTCAACGGCATCAGTCACTTGGCTGCGGTAAATGACCAGCGGAAGCAGGAACACGAATGCCTGACTACATTTATCTTCTGGAAAACCGGCTGTCGGCCGACCAGCGGAACGCTTTGAGCCACTTGCGCGAGGCAGCCCGCGAAGCGGGCACCATCCTGTTTCTAACCGGCGACGCGGTGCGCGACCTGACCAGCGGCCATGCCGTCCGCGCGCTGGAAGTGACCGTGCATGGAAATGCGCTCAAGCTCAAGAAAACAATCGAGAACCTTGGCGGAACCGTGTGGGGCGAGGACGAAGTTTCCGGCGCTCTTTACCTGTGTTTTCCCGGCACGGTACGGGTGGATCTGGTCAGCGCCCACCGCGTCGAGTATCCCAAGCCCGGCAAGCCCGTCTATCATCCCGCCACCATTCAGGAGGACCTCCGTCGCCGCGACTTCACCATCAACGCCATGGCCATCTCCCTCAACGAGGGTTCTTTCGGCCTGCTGATGGACCCGATGAACGGGGCCGCCGACATCGAGTCCCGGACGCTGCGCCTGGTTTCGAATTACGGCTTTCTGGAAGAGCCTTCCCTGCTGATTCGCGCCACGCGCATCATGGCACGCCTGGGCTGGGAGATGGACCACAAGACCCATACCCGCTACACGAACGCCAGGGAAGAAGGCGTGATCGAGTACCTTTCCGCACAGGCGCGGAGGCAGGAGCTGGAGCAGATCGGCCATGAGGAAGAGGGATTGAAGGCTTTGCGGGCGCTCGAAGCCGAGGGCTGGATGGAAGTTCTCTTTCCTGCCTGGACTTCTGCCAAAGTCGATGAGGAGGGGTTGACGGCGCTGCACGATCTGGCCGTCGAGTTGCTCGTGCAGGGCGTCCATGCCGATATGTCCGCGGCGCAGATGCGCTTGCTGACCGCCCGGCTCGCCCCCAAAGAGCTGGCGGCTCTCAAAAAGCTGATGCTGCGCCCCGGCTTTGTCGAGGAGTGGAACAGCCTGGACGCGCTGGCCGCCGGATTTGCCAAGGCGCTCGCCGCCCCGGAGAACGCCACCCCCTCGGCCTGCTACAAGCTCTTCACCAACTATGATCCGGAAGCAGTTCTCTGGCTTGGATTCACCAGCAAGGATGAGGCTGTCAAGGATCGCTTCAATCTCTTTCTCAAGGTCTGGCCCGAAGTTCGCCAGCGCATGCCCCACGCTCTCTTGCAGGAGATGCGTATTACCGCCGAATTGCCCGCGTACCGCGAGATCGCGCAGTCCGTTTTCCTGGAACTGCTCGATGGCAAACTCGCTACGCCGGAAGAAGTCCGCGCCTTCCTCGAACCTCATTCTCCGCCTGCTCCGCCGCCCCAGGTCAGCGTCAAGCGGACGCGCGCCAAGCGCGGAGCCGAAGCCAAGCTGAAAGAGGACTCCTTCGACGACGAAGAAGAGGAGGCTGAAGACTCACTGGAAGGCGAGGACGATCTGGACGACATCGGCGGAGACGAGGATGACCTTGACCTGGGCCTGGGCATGAACCTGCCCAAGGTCAAACTGGACATTGACCTTCTCGATGAATCCGGCGCCGAAGACGAGGCCGAGGATGCGGATGAAGAGGTGAATCCGAAACCGGCTGCCAAACCGGAATCAGTCAAGCGCGTTTCCAAGCCACGCACAGCCGATCCCACGCTGCCCGCGGCTGCGCCCGTGAAGGCTGTGAAGCCGGCCGCTATCCCGGTTGAGCCCAAACTGGAAGAGGCAGAAAAAATTGCGCCTGCCCCTAAGTCCAAGGCTGAATCCAAGCCAGTTCCCTCGGCAAAGCCTGCGCTGGCAGCAGCCAAGCCCACCGCGCCTGCCGCCAGTCCCAAGTCCCAGCCGGCGCCGGCCAAGGCTGCCCCTGTGCAAGCCAAGAAGCCGATGCCCCCGGCCAAGCCCGCGCTCAAGAAGGCACCGGCGAAGACTTCGGCCAAGCCGTCCGTAAAGGCTGCTCAAAAGCCCCCGGCCAAGGCTGCCGTCAAGCCGCCTGTCAAGCCCCCGGCCAAGGCTTTGGCTTCCAAGTCCGCGCCTGCAAAGAAGAAGCCTGTTGTCGCTCCGAGTCCCAGGCCGTCCAAGGCTGCCAAGCCTTCCCAACCCGCAGTCAAGAAGCCCGCACCCAAGACGGCAAAGAAACGCTAGGTGCAATTCAAATGCTTCATTGCAATAATTGTTAGACAGTTGTAATAATGGTTGCATAATCGCAATAACGTTTAAGTACTCACTGAAAGCTGGGGGGAGAGGGGTGTAGGGTGTGCATTCGTTTGCCTGGGGGCCAGCGCTCATCGTACTCATCGTGGTGACCTCCACTGATTTGCGCAACCGGCGCTTTCTCAACAGGCTGTTGCTTCTTTTCCGGCTGGCGGGATCGCGGTTTCCGGTGGAGCTGTGGCGGGCACGGCATTCGCTCGTTGAGGGTTTACGCGGGCAGGATGTCCAGCACGCATTCAGCCCAACGGTTTTCGGTTAACCTGTAAGGAACGTTGTACGCAGCAGGGGGCGGTAATTCCGTGAATTCAGATTCTTCTCTTTATCTCGATGAGACATATACAGAGTCGCCAGGCGTTGATGGACTGTCGATTGCGCTGATTGGCCCGGACGAGGAGCGCCGCAAGGCGGCAGCCAGTACGCTAGCCGGATGCCAGGGTGGGGTTATCCGCGAGTTTTCCACCTATCCTCCCAGCATGAGCGATGTGCCCAAGCTGCTGGAGCAGCATCACGACGTCATCATCATCGACCTGGATAGCCGTCCTGAATACGCTCTCGAATTGGTGGAGAATATCTGCGCCAACAGCACGGCGACGGTGATGGTTTATTCGGTGAAGTTTGATTCGGACCTGCTGGTGCGCTGTATGCGCGCCGGCGCTCGCGAGTTTCTCGCCTTGCCCTTCACGCAGAGTACCGTAGCCGACGCACTGGCGCGGGCATCGGCTCGCCGGCCTGCGCCGCGCCCCGCGAAGAAGGCGGGCGGCCGGCTGATGGCGTTTCTCGGTGCCAAGGGCGGAGACGGCGTCACCACGCTGGCCTGCAATTTTGCGGTTTCCATGGCCCAGGAGTCCGGCCAAAGCACGCTGCTGATCGATCTGGATCTTCCGCTGGGCGACGCCGCGCTCAACCTGGGCGTGGTCGCCGAATACTCGACCATCAATGCTCTTCAGAATGCCGCCCGGCTGGATTCGAGCTTTCTCTCCAAGCTGCTGGTCAAGCATAGCTCGGGCGTTTCTGTGCTTGCGGCTCCGGGCAAATTTCCCCAGTTTGATGCCTCCCATGAAGCCATCGACAAGCTGCTGACCATCGCGCGACAGGACTTCGACAATGTGGTCATTGATATGGGGTCCAGACTCGATCTGATGGATACGAGCCTCTTCAAGGAAGGCTCCACGATCTACCTGGTCATTCAGGCCGGCATCGCTGGGCTGCGTAACTCCAATCGCTTGATCTCGCAGTACTTCGCCACCGAGGTTCCCCGACTCGAAATCGTGCTCAATCGGTTTCAATCTCGCTCCATGGGCGTCGCTGAAGACCAGATTACCAAGGCGCTCACCCGGCCGGCGCAGTGGAAGATTCCCAATGATTATGCCGCCGTGCGTCGTATGCAGCATACCGCCATTCCGCTGGCGCTGGAAGACTCGCCGATCTCTCGGGTGATCCGCCAGATGACCCGAGCCGCTTGCGGTCTGCCCGCAATCCCGGAGAAGGGAACAGGGGAAAAGACGTCCGGCTTCAGCCTGAAAAACCTTGGCCGCAGCATTTCGGCGAAAATTTCCTCGTCCGAACCCGAAGAGGCGTCGGCGATTGTGCAGCCGGAGTCTGAGTCCATCCGGCCCATTCTGGAGAAAGCCGTGGCTGCGCCGGGCGCGGCGCAGACTGAAGCCAATGTTGAGATCCCGGTGAACTCCGGCTCTACTCCTTCCTCAGAGACGCAGTCTGCCGCAGGTACGCCGGTCAGGCCAGCCGAAACCACGGACCAGACTGACCTTGCGGATGCGGAACCGGTGGAGGCCCCAGGCGAGAGCACCCCCAGCCAGCAGAACGAACCTGAAACCCGCACCTACCGAGGCGCTATCTACGAGAAGGGAGCGGATGGCAAATGGTACCTGCAGAAGACAGCGGCCAGCGCCCCGCCAGCCAGTGCCGAGCCCGTTAGCGTCGACCAGGCCAGTGCCAAGCCAGCCAGCGTCGAGGCGGCCAGCGTCGAAGCGGCCGCTGCCGAGCAGAATGGTGCGGTCGAATCCGTGCATCAGGAGACGCCGGCCATCGCCTGGTCGACGCCCGCTCCGATTTCCTATGGCGCCGCGCTCAGCGCCGCGCAGCTCAATGCCATGGCCTCGATTCCGGGAGCCTTTGTCTACACTCCCGCCGAAGGCGAAGTGCTTGCGGTGGGGATGCACACGCTTTCGGCCGCCTTCACGCCGGAAGACACCGCTTCCTACACCACGCCGCAGGCTGCCGTCTCGCTAACGGTCAGCAAGGCAACGCCGGTCATCACCTGGACGACGCCTGCTCCGATCACTTACGGCGCCGCGCTCAACGCCACGCAGCTCAATGCTACTGCCTCGGTTCCGGGAATGTTCGCCTACACCCCGGCCGCGGGCGTCGTGCCGACAGCGGGAGTGCAGACGCTGCTGGTCACCTTCACGCCCACTGACGCCGAGGACTACGCGACCGAACAGGCTACCGTCTCACTCACCATCACTAAGGCCACGCCAGCCGTTGCATGGCCGACGCCCGATCCGATTGCCTATGGCGTTGCGCTCAGCGCTGCTCAACTCAACGCCACGGCATTGGTTCCGGGCAAATTCGCCTATCTTCCGGGCGACGGCGCCGTCCTCGCGGCAGGAAAGCATTCACTCACGCTCACCTTCATCCCGAGGGATTCGACGAACTACACGGTGGCGCACGCCACCGTCTCGCTTTCGGTCACCGAGGCCACGCCGGCCATCACATGGGCGACACCCGCTTCGATTGCCTATGGCGCCGCGCTCAGCGCCGCGCAACTCAATGCCACCGCGTCCGTTCCGGGAAAATTCGTTTATACTCCTGCCGCGGGCGAGGTGCTCGCAGCGGGAGTTCAGTCGCTGTCTGTCGTCTTCACTCCCACCGACGCCGCGAACTACACAACAGCCGAGGCCATCGTGCAGATCACGGTCACCAAGGCAACACCCATCGTCACGTGGTCGAAACCCCAAGCGATTTCCTACGGCACCGCGCTCAGTGCCACGCAACTCAATGCCACGGCATCGGTTCCAGGAACCTTTGTTTACATTCCTGCCGCGGGCGAGGTGCTCGCAGCGGGAGTCCAGCCGCTTTCGGCGACCTTTACTCCGGCGGATGCCGCGAATTTCAGCGAGGCGCAGGGCGCTGTCTGGCTCACGATCACCAAAGCCACGCCCATCGTCACGTGGCCTGCGCCCGCTCCCATTCTCAATGGCGATGCGCTCAGCGCCGAGCAGCTCAATGCCACGGCATTGGTTCCGGGAACCTTCGTTTACACGCCTGCCGCGGGTGCCTCGCTCACGGCGGGAACGCATACGCTTTCGGTCACCTTCATGCCAAAAGCCGTCGCGAACTACACCGTGGTGCGGGCGACAGTGTCGCTCACGGTCACCGAGGCTGCTCCGGCTATCCCGCCGCCGGCTCCCGCTCAAGTTGAGTCGCCGGTTCCCCAGGCAACGCACGCGCCCGAAATGCCTCTTGCGGAGACTCCTGTCAAGCCGCCCGCCGAGTTTGCCAAGCCGCTTGTCGAGCCAGTTCAACAGACCCGGGCGGAGTCTCCTGCCGCGCCGCTGGCCAAAGCTGCTGCCGAGCCCCCGGTAGAGGCTGTCGCCAAGCCACCCGTCGAGACTCCGGCCAAGGCCATGGTCAAGGTTCCGCCTCCCCGGTTCGCGATCGAAGCGGGATCAGGGCTTGATCTGATGGGTACGGCTGTCTTCCCGGATGGCACCACGATCTACCTGGTCATGCAGCCGGGCAGCGGCGGCCCGCAAGACTCAAAACGCCTGGTCTCGCAATTCCTCGCCGGCGGAGATCTGAAACCGGAAATCGTGATCAACCGCTATGAGCCTCACCCCCTGGGCGCTGGCGAAGACCAGGAATCGCAGGCTCTCACCAGGCCGTCCTCTTCGCCCATCACCCGGCTGATCGGTCAGATGGCCCAACCCGTTTCCGAGTCGCCCGCTCCCCCGGAAAAGAAAAAAGGCTTCAGCCTGAAAGGTTTGAGGCGAAGCCTGTGGGCAAAGGTTTCATCAACCGATTCAGAGCATGGATTCACGCAGTTGGGGTTGGCTCCAGACCCTGAGGACGCCTATTCGACGCAGCCTGCCGCAACGGCTGAAAAGTTCGTCGATGCTCCTCGCGCGGAGGTCTTGCCGATGGCTGAAACGTCGGCGCCACCCGCACCAAAGCCTGTCACGGAGCCTGCGGACGTTAAGCGAACTGCGACCCCAGCCAGCGCGCCCTACATGCAGGTCGAAACTGAAACGCGCACCTACCAGGGAGCCACCTATGTGAAGGGCGCGGATGGCAAGTGGCATCTGCGGCAGCTTCCAACCAGCTTCGTGAAGACGGAGACGCCGGCCGCCGTTCCACCAACACCCTCTCCGATCGCTGTGGCCGCCGCGCCCATCACGACTGAACTCAGCCCCAGCTCCCAGCCAGAGCCGGTCAAGGCAGTTCCTGCTCAAGCCGGGACGCCTGTTCCCCCGGCAAAGCTCGCGCCCGAAATCTCCCTTGCGGAGAATCCTGTCAAGCCGTCCTCCGAACCTGCCAAGCCGCCAGTAACCGCTGTTGCGATGGCTCCTGTCATGCCGCCGGTCGAGGCTACCGCGAAGGCTTCGGTCAAAGCTGCTGCCAAGCCGCCGGTAAAGGCTGCTGCCAAGGCTCCGGCGAAGGCTGCCCCTGCACAAACCATGAAGCCCGCCTTCGAGGCAAAACCCGAGCCAGAGAAGACGCCAGCCGAGGCTCCGGCTGAAGCTGCCCCTGCCCAGGCCATGGAGCCAGCTTTCGAGGCAAAATCCGAGCCAGAGAAGACGCCAGCCGAGGCTCCGGCCGAAGCTGCCCGTGCCCAGGCCATAAAGCCAGCTTTCGCGTCGGAACCGGAGCCGGAGAAGACGCCAGCCGAGGCCCCGATCGAAGTTGCCGCCAAGCCGCCGGTCAAGACTATCAAGAAGCCCGCGAAGAAGGCCTCTGCTAAGCCGCCAGTCAAGGCTGCGAAAAAGCTCGCAAAGAAGGCCTCTGCCAAGGCTACGACGAAGACTGCCAAGAAGTCCGCTACGAAGGTTAAGGCCAAGCCGCCGGTCAAGGCTATCAAAAAGCCCACGAAGAAGGCCTCCGCCAAGGCTTCTGCCAAGGCTGACAAGAAGCCCGTTCAGAAGGTTAAAGCCAAGCCTTCGGCCAAGGCTGCCAAGAAGCCCGCAAAGAAGGTTTTGGTAAAGGCGTCTGCGAAGGCACACGCCAAGACAGCCAATAAGGCTTCGGCCAAGGTTCAGGCTCGCAACTCCGCTCCGGCAAAGAAAAAGCTGACTCCAACTGCGCGCGCCAAGCAGGCCAAGGCAGCCAAGCCGAAGCTCCGCAAGCCGGCTCCGAAGCCGGCAAAGAAGCTCTAGGATTTACTGAACGAAGCGGAGTTCCGAAGGATACGGGCTCTACGGTCTGCGGAAAACTTGAAAGTGCCCGGCATTGTTTTAGTGCACGACATCAGTCGTGCCGTAAATGCAACCACCAGCAGCCGCCCTACTCCGCCCCTTCAGACCCTCCACCCGCTTCGCTGTTACACTGGTAATGAACCCAAAGCGGTCTTCCGGGCCTCCATTCGCCCAGAATCCGCCCACTAGCGAGGCCAAACCCCATGTCAGAATCGAACGAAAGCCAGAAGATTACCGCCACCAGCCTGCGCCTCAAGATCGGCCTCGCCGAGATGCTCAAAGGCGGCGTCATCATGGACGTGATGAACGTCGAGCAGGCGCGCATCGCCGAAGAGGCCGGCGCAACCTCCGTCATGGCCCTGGAGCGCGTCCCGGCCATGATTCGCGCCGAGGGCGGCGTCGCCCGCATGGCCAAGCCCGCGCTGATCAAGCAGATCATCGCCGCCGTTTCGATTCCTGTCATGGCGAAAGCCCGCATCGGCCACTTTGCCGAGGCGCAGATTCTGCAAGAGCTGGGTGTCGACTTTATCGACGAGAGCGAGGTCCTCACCCCCGCCGACGAGGCCCACCACATCGACAAGCACGCCTTCACCACTCCCTTTGTCTGCGGCGCGCGCAACCTGGGCGAAGCCCTGCGCCGCATCGCCGAAGGCGCGGCCATGATCCGCACCAAGGGCGAAGCCGGCACCGGCGACGTCGTCCACGCCGTCCGGCACATGCGCCAGATTATCCGCGAGATGCGCGCCCTCACCGTCCTCAGCGAGCAGGAACTCTACGCCGCGGCGAAGGAGCACCAGGCTCCGTATGAGTTGATTCGCATGGTTGCCCAGACCGGCAAGCTGCCGGTGCCCAACTTTTCCGCAGGTGGAATCGCGACCCCCGCCGACGCCGCTCTGATGATGCAGTTAGGCGCCGAGGCCGTCTTCGTCGGATCGGGAATCTTCATGAAGGGCAACGCCACGCCCCTCGACGTGGAGAACGACCCCAAGGAGCGCGCCGAAGCCGTCAGCCGCGCCTGCGCCATCGTGATGGCCACCACTCACTACAACGACCCCAAGATTTTGGCCGAAGTCAGCGAGCAGGTCACTGGCACCATGAAAGGCCTGGCCGCCGCCGGTATCGAGTTAAAGGACCAACTCCAAACCCGCGGCTGGTAGCCACCTGCGGTGGGGCCAATCGCTCGCTATCCGCTCGCAGGAAGTTCGTAGCTTCCTATTCTTGCGCTAGAAAAATGCGCAAGGTTGGGGTATTAGGCGAATATAATGTGGAGCAATACCGGGTGGGGTCTATGCCAGAAGAACTTATCAAGCTGTTCTCCTCCATGTCAGAGCGATATCCACAGCCCACAGAAGCGGATGCGGTTTATGCGACTGCTCGGGGTCTTGTTTCCTTAATTCCGGATGCAGGCGTAATTGATCAGTTGCTTTCGTTAGTATTGACACCATCCTTAGTTCGACGAAGAGACGAATGGTTCAAAGATGTCAATACCCCCGGCAGAGCCGGGGGCTTGATTATGTGAGCCGCTCGAAGCGGCTTGTGCGGGGACGCTGACGCGGCCCCGGTTCGGTTGAGCCACCTTATCGGTGGCGGGTCATTTCCACATA
>Ga0224555_1000167_pt1 | contig 95101 bp, 87 predicted proteins | sample 714S23034metaG_FD_180687 | JGI IMG/M metagenome (GOLD analysis project Ga0224555, IMG submission 180687) | Peat soil microbial communities from Stordalen Mire, Sweden - 717 S2 30-34 | ecosystem: Environmental > Terrestrial > Soil > Wetlands > Peat | place: Sweden: Norrbotten County, Stordalen... | reverse complement strand
CCTGCACTACATCGCTCGGCAGTCCGTCGGCTGCCTGCCATAGTCGATGGCTATACGCCTCTTGCGCCCAACCCGCGCTGGCCAGCGTGAACGCGAATAGAATGATTGAGACTCTCTTCCAGCCTCTTGGCCCGCTCAACATATCCCACCCCCCTCCAGGGTCTGCCTGCGACGACCCGCCCGGCGAGGAGACATGATACTTTGGGCACATGCTGAAACACTACCAGCAGGAGTAGCTTTCTGGCCATGACTTCTCTGAACCTTCGGCAACTGTACAACGCTCGCGTGTTTGTGCTTTTTCTGGCCTCCCTGGCTTTCCCCCGGCCTTTCCTTTATTCGGATTTGCACGGTCTGACGGCAGTTGCGGGCGGCATTGCCCCGGACCGCCTGCAAGTCGACTCGATGACAAATCCAGTCGGTGTCGATGGTCAGACACCGAGTCTCAGTTGGGAATTGCGGGCGACAGTTCCGGGCACGTACGACTTGATGCAAAGCAGCTACCGGATTCTGGTCGCCTCTTCGGCGGAAGAGCTTGCGATGAATAGCGGAAGCCTGTGGGATTCGGGTCGAGTGCAATCCGGCCAACGTCTCTACGTCACCTACAGTGGCCGGCCGCTCTCTTCCTACCAGAGCTGCTACTGGAAAGTGCGAATCTGGGATCAGGCGGGAAAAGCCTCAGCCTGGAGCGCTCCAGCAAAGTGGACGATGGCAATCCTGCATCCGGAGGAGTGGAAGGCGAGTTGGATCGCCGCCGAGCCGGATGGCCCGCTTCAACCGCAGACGCTTGAAAACCAGGGCCAATGGACGGAGTCGGTGCAGCCGCTGCCCATCTTCCGCAAAGAGTTTCGCGTCAACGGCCCGGTGAAAAGCGCGGTCGTCCTCGTCTCCGGTCTGGGACAGTACGAACTTCGCCTGAACGGGGGCAACGTCACCGACACAGTACTCAATCCTGGCTGGACCAACTACCGAAAGACGGTGCTGTACAATACCTTCGATGTGACGCGGCGGCTTCGACCGGGCATGAACGCCTTTGGAGTCTTGCTTGGCAACGGGATGTATAACGTTGCCGGCATTCATGGCCGTTACACCAAGTTCCTCGGGTCATTCGGCCAACCAAAATTGATCCTGCAGATGCACATCGAGTATCGCGACGGCGCCGAGGAGATGGTGATCAGCGACTCCAGCTGGCGGACTGCCTCGGGGCCAATCACCTTCTCGTCGATCTACGGCGGGGAGGACTTCGACGCCCGCCGGGTGCAGAACGGGTGGGACCGACCGAATTTTGTCATGGACGCGGACTGGCGCCCGGCCCTCGAAGTGGCAGGGCCGGACGCAGGGCCAAACGGTCCGGCGGGTTCTCCGGGACACGAGCTGTCGGGACATTTGATTCCGCCGATTGCGATCGCCGAGAGGCTCGCTCCGCTTCGCGTCACCCGGCCGCGACCGGACGCGATCGTCTACGACATGGGCAAAAACTCCTCGGGCTGGCCGGAGATTCTTGTGCGGGGACGCGCCGGCGATCGAGTTCGCATGTTGCCGGGAGAGCTGTTGAATCCGGATGGAACCGTTACTCAGGCCAGCGCGGGCGCCGGCCCGGACGATCCGGTTCTTTTCGACTACACTCTGGCCGGCGGAGAGGAGAGATGGCATCCGCGCTTCACGTATTACGGTTTTCGCTATGTCCAGGTTGAGGCCATCCCAGCGATTGCAGGCGGCCAGAAGCCTGAGGTTCTTTCGCTCTGGAGCGACTTCACGCACGACGACGTCGCGGTCGACGGCCATTTTACCAGCGGCGTGACGCTCCTCAATCGCATCCATGCCTTGATCGATCGCGCCATCCTCAGTAACCTGGCCAGCGTGATCAGCGACTGCCCCACCCGCGAGAAGCTCGGCTGGCTGGAGCAAACATATCTGGCCGGATCTTCAATCATGGACAACTACGGCGTGCTGAAGCTCTACGAGAAGGTCGCCGGCGACATCGCGGAAGCGCAGCTTGCGAACGGCTTCGTTCCCGCCATCGCCCCCGAATACGTGGCCTTTGTCGACGCGAACGGCGACAGCACCAACTTCAGGGACACCCCGGAGTGGGGCAGCGCCAGCATTCTCTCTCCCTGGGAGGCGTATCGATTTTACGGCGACGTAGAAATTCTCAAGGATCACTACGACTCCATGGTCCGCTACGCCGGCTATCTGCGAAGCAAGCTGCAAGACGGAATGCTCACCTACGGCCTCGGAGATTGGTACGACATCGGCCCACGCCCACCTGGCGAGGCACAGCTTACGGAAAAAGGGCTGACCGCGACCGCGATCTACTATCAGGACCTGCGAACGCTTGCGACAATCGCGAGCCTGCTGGGAAACGAGACTGATACCGCCAGCTTTGGCAAGGAAGCCGCCGAGGTTCGAGAGTCGTTCAATCGCCATCTGCTCCATGCCGACACGGCGACTTACGATCGCGGGAGCCAGACCGCGCAGGCCATGCCGTTGGTACTTGGTCTGGTTCCAGAAAATCTTCGCGAAGCCGTGCTCGAGAATCTGATCAGAGACATTCGTGCGCATGGCGACCACGTGACTGCCGGAGACATCGGTTTCCATTACGTCGTTCGAGCGCTGACCGACAACGGACGCTCGGATGTGCTCTTCGACATGCTTTCCCGCGACGACTCGCCAAGCTATGGCTACCAGTTGGAGCGCGGCGCGACGACGCTCACCGAGGCGTGGGATGCCAACCCCGGATCGTCGCAGAACCACTTCATGCTCGGTCATGCGGAGGAGTGGTTCTATCGCGGTCTGGCAGGCATCGATGTCGACCTGAGCCGCCCGGAGTCGCGCCAGATAGCGATTCGTCCAGCCTTCCTCGCCAAAGTTTCGGAAGCACAGGCCGAAGTGCATACGGTACTGGGTACCGTTGAGAGCTCGTGGACCCGCGAGGGGGCGAAGGTAGTTTGGCGGGTCGTGATTCCGGCGGGAACGCGCGCCATAGTGGCTCTTCCCCAGGCAGCGGCCGAAGTCTCCATGAACGGGGGGACGCCACCGCGGGCGTCGCCCGCAGGCGAACTCTCTCTTGGGTCCGGAGCCTATGAATTTCGCTTCCACCTGCGATAGCAATCCCTGTGCCTCGCCAAAATTCCATCCGGAGTCAAAAAGCGGTTTCACCCGTGCTTCCATGAGCATCGATCAAATTCACACATTCGACACTGCGGCGGACGCTATAGACCACGAATCGAGCCGGAGTGCAATCACGGCATCTGATTTGGGAAGCTATTCTGTCGCCCAATCAATCGAGTTGATTTTTGTTTGCGTGTCTGGAAGTTCTGCCGGTAACAGGTAGCGCATCACGGTCGCCATGTCCGCGTGCCCTGTGTACTGCATAACTGTCCGAGCGTCGATGTTGGAGCGGAGCAGGAACGTCGTGTACGTCGCTCGGAACTTGTGCAGGAACCAGCGTTCACACTCACCCTGCTCCTTGCAGCCGACGCAGTGACCGCAATTGAGACCGGCTTTTCGGACGAGACGCTTGAGCGAGGGGAGCCACTTCCAATTTGGGGTGTCGTTGCTGGTACCGAGCACCAGCTTGCCCCCGTGCCCCTCTTTCCAAACCTTGAGTTGCTCAATCAGGTCGGCTGGAATCGGGAGCGTCCGTTCAGCCCTGTCCTTGATTTCGAAACCGTCCTCATTTCGCTCCGTCACTGTCAGAGTGCCCCGGATGAAATCTAGCTGATGCCATTCCAAGAACATCGCCTCCTGCATTCTGAGTCCGGTCTTCAGCAGCACCGCAAACACCATGCGGTGGTAGGGGGCGACAAGCGATGCGAAGAACCTCTTCAATTCCTCCGCCTTGTAGACCTCAACGGCCTTCTCAGTGAACGAGGGGGCTTTCTCTGCCAGCTTCTTTGTGTCCACCACTGCCCATGTCAGGAACCCGAAGACGGAGACGTGCTTGTTGTAGATTGTGCGGTCAGCGTTCTTCTTGGCACGGAGGGCGGCATACCAACGGAGGATGAGCGTCTCCGTGAGTTGGTCCGCGTATGGGACTCGAACCACCGACATGAATTCATCAATGGCGGTCTTGAAAGTGACTGCTGCTCTCTTCTTTCCACGAGCAATCTGTCACTCGGTGTACTCCTCAGCCTTGGCCTTGAGATTGATTCTGCCCGGAGCCTCGACAATCTTCGTGCCAGCGGCTTCTGCTGCGCCCTGTGCGGAGAGTATTCGTGCCGTGTGAAGCTGCTCTGCCCGTGCAACGGCGGCATCTTCACCGACGTTCTTCCACACTGTCTTGCCGTCCTCCAAATACCGGCACTCGTAATGGCCGACCTCGAAGAACTTCTGGGCATCACCGACCTGAGCATAGCGGGGGCGAATCTTGCCATTGCGGCCAACAGCTGCTGGGTAGCGTTTCCAGCCCTCTGGAGTCTTGCATACCCAGTAGAGTGTCACTTTCCGTTGAGCCATAGCCTTCCCCCCAAGAGCAGTACAAAAACTGCACAAAGCAGGGGTTCTATTTGTCAACGCACACAATATAAACGGCTTCTAAGTTCTAGTATGAGAGTCCCTCACTGCCCACCATTCCACTGTTTCAAGCCTTTAAAAAATCATTCCAGAAGTCGCGCGCCCATCCCGCGCTAATTTCCCGGCGCAGGGATGTAAAACAAATAAGCCTATGCGAGCGAAGAGCGAGCGGCTGGCCCCACCGCAGGTGGTCACCAGCCGCGCGTCTGCATTAGTTGCGATTCATCGAGAGCTGCGGCAGCCAGTCCCTTCATGGTGCCCGTAACCTGCTCGGAGACCTCGGCCAGAATCTTGGGATCGTTGTAATGCGTGGTGGCGATCACGATGGCCTTGGCGCGGCTGACGGCTTCCTCGCGCTCCTTGGGATCGTTTTCCACGTCCAGCGGCGTGGCGCGCTCCTTCATGAAGATCCCAGAGCCAACAAAGATCGCCTCGGCGCCCAACTGCATCATCAAAGCAGCGTCGGCCGGCGTTGCAATGCCGCCGGCAGAGAAGTTCGGAACCGGCAGTTTACCCGTTTGCGCAACCATGCGGATCAGCTCGTAAGGAGCCTGGTGATTCTTGGCCGCGGCATAAAGTTCCTGCTCGCTGAGTACAGTCAACTCCCGCATCTCCTTTACAATCTGCCGCATATGCTGAACGGCGTGGACGACATCGCCGGTGCCAGCCTCTCCTTTTGTCCGAATCATGGCCGCTCCCTCGGCAATCCGCCTGAGGGCCTCGCCCAGGTTGCGCGCACCGCACACAAAGGGAGTGGTAAAGGCATGCTTATCAATGTGATGCGCCTCGTCGGCGGGGGTCAGAACCTCGCTTTCGTCGATAAAATCCACGCCCAATTCCTGCAATATCTGCGCCTCGGCAAAGTGCCCGATGCGTGCCTTGGCCATCACCGGGATTGAAACTGCCTGGATGATCTGCTTGATGAGACTGGGCTTAGCCATACGGGCCACGCCGCCTTCGGCGCGGATCATGGCCGGCACACGCTCCAGCGCCATGACCGAGGTAGCCCCGGCCTCTTCGGCAATGCGGGCCTGCTCCACGTTCATCACGTCCATGATGACGCCGCCCTTGAGCATCTCCGCCAGGCCCAGCTTCAGGCGCAGGCTGGTTCCCGTCAAGCTCTTACTCCCATTCTTTTCCGACATACTTTCCAACCTCAATTCACAGCGGCTTCCCGGCGCGCACGGCCGCAAAAACCGTATTTTAAATCTCTTCTTCCAGTGTAACAGCGAAGTTGTTTCCAGGTTTCAAGCGGCGAAGTCTGTACGGCGCACTTCTTAAGCCATTCCAATTCTTCTATCCCGCATCTGGTCATCTTTCTGCATGATTTCTCAGCACATGGCTACCGCACATCCACTGCCGGCGCCGGCAACTGAGCTGCCGCGCAAGCCCGAGGCCGCCGGTGCGGGCCTGACCGCCGGCGCACAGTCTCTGGTGCCTTTCGTGCAGCAGCCTGAAGTGGATGATTTTATTCAGCTTAGAGCTCCGCTGGCGCGGCTGCCGATCGAGCTCGATGTGTGCGTTCCGGTGAATGAGTTTCGTGTTCGCGGACTGCTTGCCCTGGAGCCGGGGCAGGTGATTGAGTCGCAATGGACCCACGGAGAGGATGTGCCGCTGGCCTCCGGCAAAGTGCAACTGGCCTGGACCGAGTTCGAAGTAGTTGATGCGCAATTGGCGGTTCGGATCACTCGGATGGTGTGAAAAAGCAGAGACGAAGGGACGAAGGGACTAGGGACTAAGGGAATAGGAGAAAGCAGTTCGTCACAGGTTCTTAGTCCCTTAGTCCCTAGTCCCTTCGTCCCTGGCAAAGTGGGATAGAGATAGGAGCGAAATGAATGCGGACGTAAAGACGCTGCCGATGGGCGGGTTGGCCGGTTGGTTGCTGGGGAGAATGCGCATTGCACAGCGCGCAACTCCTCGTCTGGTGATGCTCGAGCGCATTACGCTGGCTCCTCGGCAGTCGCTGGCGCTGGTAGAGGTTGAGGGCCGGTGTTTGCTTGTCGCGACTTCGCCCGAGGGAGCTCCCGTCTTTTACCCGCTCGATGAGCCGGCTCGGCCTCGGTCCTGTTCCGCTCCGGTTGCGAGGGTCTCATGGTAACGCTCATGGCTGCGGCGCATCTGGCGGCCGCTGCGCCGGCACCTCTGATTCCCGATCTTAGTCAGCGCCTTCATCCCTCGGATTCGACTCCATGGACGATTCTTCTCGTCCTGACGCTGATCACCCTGCTGCCCGCGATTCTGATGTGCATGACCCCGCTGGTGCGCTTACTGGTGGTCTTTCACTTTCTGCGCCAGGCCTTGGGTACGCAGACCGCGCCCTCCAACCCCACCCTGATGGGGCTGGCCCTGATGATGACCTGGTTCCTGATGACCCCGGTGCTCAACCAGGTCGATCAGCAGGCCGTCGAGCCCTACCGCCAGGGCCAGGTGACAGGCTGGGAGGCCATCGACCGCGGCGCCCAGCCGGTAAAACTCTTCCTGCTCCGCTACGCGCGCGAGAAAGACCTGGCCCTGTTTACCGCCGCCGGTCAGATTCCGCGCCCCAATCAGCCCTCTGATCTGCCCATGCGGGTGGTGATTCCGGCCTACATTCTCTCCGAACTCAAGGCCGGATTCTCGATCGGCGCGGTTCTCTTTCTCCCCTTTTTGCTGATCGATATGGTCACAGCCGCCATCACCACCTCGATCGGCATGTTCCAGTTGCCGCCGGTGGTGATCTCAACGCCCTTGAAGATTCTGTTGTTTGTGATGGTGGATGGCTGGAACCTGCTGGCCAGTTCGCTGTTGAAGAGTTTTTGAAAGGAGTTTCATGACCCCCGACCTGGTTGCCGAACTGCTTCGCCAGTTGATGAAAGAGGCCATGATTCTGGCCGCGCCCGTGCTGCTGGCCGCCGCCCTGCTGAGTTTCATCCTGAGCCTCTTTCAGACCCTGACCAGCCTGCAGGAGCAGTCGTTGACTTCGGTCCCTCGTTTGGCTGCAGTGGCCCTGATTCTGCTGGTTGGAATGCCCTGGTTCCTGGGCCGCATGGCGGACTATACGCGGATGTTGCTGACTGATTTTCACCGATACCTGGGATAAAAAACAGCTTCTAGCTCTTAGCTCCTAGCTTCTAGCTGGACCTGGGGGATGCCAAGAACGATGGAAGACGCGAACAGAAAAAGCTAGAGGCTAGCAGCTAGCGGCTAAAGGAAGACTTGCGATGCCGGAGTGGACGAGCTTTCTGAGTGCAATGACGCTGGCTCTGGTACGAGTGAGCGGAATGGTGGCCTTTGCCCCATTTTTCTCCTCGACCTCACTGCCGCTGCGCACGAAAGCGGTCTTTGCCGGTGCGGTGGCCTACCTGCTCGCTCCATTGGTAGCCGCGCTTCCCCGTGCCAACCTATCGATCAGCTTCTCCGCCCTGCTGGGCGAGCTGGCCGTGGGACTGGCCTATGGCCTGACGCTGGCGCTGTTAAATGAGATGCTCCTCTTTGCCGGCCAGATCGCCGGCATGCAGTTCAGTTTTTCGCTGGTCAATCTCCTCGATCCCAACTCCGCTATTCAAACTCCGCTGCTGGGCGACCTCTTTCAACTGCTGGGCACCTTGGTCATTCTCGGCGCAGGGCTGGACCGCATTCTATTGGCCTCCATGGTGCGCAGCTTCCACGCGGTTCCGCTGGGCAGCTATGCCATGGCTCCAGTAACCGCGCTCGCCATCGTGCGCGCCGCCAGCGGCGTCTTTCTGGCCGCCGTCGAGCTGGCCGCGCCGGTGCTGGCCGCAACCATGCTGGTTGAGGTAGCCGTCGCCCTCCTGGGCAAGCTCAGCCCGCAGTTGCCGGTGATGAACCTGACCGTCCCCTTCAAAACCCTCACCGGCTTTGCGCTCCTCACCGGCTCGCTGGCCCTGTGGCCTCGCTTCATCGAAGCGCGCTTCGCAGGCCTGCTCGACCTGGCCGAGCATCTGATCGCCCCCGCGGGGCAGTTGGCGGGAGGATAGCCCATGCCCGGAGAGCGCACCGAACAGGCAACCCAGCATCGCCGCGAAAAGGCTCAAAAAGAAGGCGACGTACTGCACAGCCGCGAGCTCTCGGCCGCCGCCGGAACCCTGGCCGGAGTTCTTATGCTGGGGGCTCTGGGCACACATACTCTGATCGTCTGGCGGGATAGCTTTGCCGCTTTCCTCAATCTGGGCAATCCTGCCCGCTGGGAGCCCTCTGAGATTGAACCCACGCTCTTCGCCCTGCGCCGGCTCACTCTCGCCGTTCTTGGCGCCCCCGCGGTGGTGATGGCGGCGGTGACGGTTGCCGCTCTGGGAGCGGGAATTCTCCAAACCGGCGGAGTCAACTTCTATGCCGGGGCGGTGGGTTTCAAGCCGGAGCGCATCAATCCTGTCAGCAATGTGAAGAATCTCTTCTCGCTGCGCTCCGCAGCGCGCCTGGGCAAGTCTCTGCTTCCCGCCAGTTTGCTGGCCGTCTTTGCCGTCCAGCGCATCGGCCGGCAGTTGAGAATGCCTCCCTTTTCGACCGTCCGGCTGGAGCAACTCGGCTCCGACGTCTATGGCCTGCTGCTGGCCGCCGCGTGGCTGCTTTTCGGCTGGTCGGCCATCGACTACCTGGTCGAGTGGCAGAGCCGCGAGTCGCGGCTGAAGATGAGCCGCCAGGAGATGCGCGAGGAGTTCAAGGAGACCGAGGGCAATCCGCAGATTCGCGGCCGTATCCGCAATCTGCAGCGCCAGATGCGCCAGCGCAAGGTCAAGGCCGACGTTTCGAAAGCCGCCGTCGTGCTCACCAATCCCACTCACTATGCCGTAGCCCTGGGCTTCGACTTCGGCACCATGGAGGCTCCGAAGGTTGTCGCCAAGGGACGTAATCTGCTGGCCGAGGAGATCAAGGCCCAGGCCCGCTGGGCCGGAGTGCCGATCATTGAGAACCCGCCACTGGCCCGCTCCCTCTACCGTTCGGTCGAAGTCGGCCAGTCGATTCCGGTCGATCTCTATGCCGCCGTGGCAGCGATTCTGGCTTGGCTCTATCGCCAGCGTCTTGAAACCGAGATGCGCGAACGCCGTTCCCGCGAGGCGGCCGCGCGAGCCAGAGTGCAGGCGGCCGCGCAATCCGGACGGCCCGGCTCCGCCGATAGCGGAGGACCGCGATGAGCACCACAGCCCTGGCTGCCGGCACGCTGCCGGCTCAGTCCATCTGGCACCGGCTGCGCGAGGTGCTGCTGCCGCTGGCCGCCATCAGCGTCATCTTTGTGATGCTGGTGCCTTTGCCGGCTGCCGGCCTGGACTTCCTGCTGGCGCTCTCGATCGCCGCCTCCATCATCGTTTTCCTCACGGCGGTGCAGATCCGCCGCGCCGTCGAGCTGAGCGTCTTTCCCACCCTGCTGCTGTTGCTGACCCTCTTCCGTCTGGCTCTGAATATCGCCTCCAGCCGCCGCATCCTGCTCCACGGGCAGGAAGGCACAGCGGCCGCCGGCAAGGTCATCGAGGCCTTCGGGCAGTTTGTGGTAGGCGGCAACTACATGGTCGGCTTCGTGCTCTTTCTGGCCCTCATCGCCATTCAATTTTTAGTCGTCTCGCACGGGGCCGTGCGCACCGCCGAGGTCACCGCGCGCTTCACTCTCGACGCCTTGCCCGGCAAGCAGATGGCCATCGACGCCGATATGAACGCCGGCCTGATCGACGAGGCCGAGGCGCGCCGCCGCCGCCAGGCGATCGCCCGCGAGGCGGAGTTCTACGGCGCCATGGATGGCGCCGCGCGCTTCAATCAGCGCGACTCGCTGGCTACCATCCTGATCACCGCCATCAACATCATCGCCGGCCTCTTGATAGGCACTTTGCAACAGGGCATCGAACTGGGCGAGGCTGCGCGCACCTATACCGTGCTGACGGTGGGCGACGGGCTGGTCACCATCATCCCTTCGCTTCTGGTCTCCGTAGCCGGCGGCATCACCCTCACCCGCGCCAATTCGGCGGGACTGCTGGGCAGCGAAATCCAGCAGCAGCTTCTAGCCAAGCCGTCCACGCTCTATATGGCCAGCCTGGTCTCCGGAGCCATGTGCCTGATTCCGGGACTGCCCAAGCTGGCTTTTCTGTCCGTTGCCGCCGCGCTCTACTGGGGCGGCCGTCACGCCTCGGCACGCGTTCAGTCGGTCCCTCCGGCCGAGATGGGAACTGTCGAGAAGAAAAAGGCCGAGCAGACGCAGGGCTCCGACTTGGCTTCGCTCCTGCGCCTCGAAGAACTGACCCTGGAGATCGGTTTTCAGTTGATTCCGCTGGTGGACGAGAAGCAGGGCGGGCAACTGCTCAGCCGCGTCCGCTCCCTGCGCCGCCATCTCTCCTCCGAGATGGGCTTTTTGGTGCCGCCGGTGCATATTTCGGACAATCTCCGTCTCCGCCCCCGCGAGTACCTCTTTTCGCTGCGCGGCATCGAGATCGGCCGCTGGCAGACCGAAGGGCCGCAGCTGCTGGCCGTCTCCGGCGACTCTGGCCGCCGGCCTTTGACGGGGAAGGAGACGCGCGAACCCGCCTTCGGGGTCCCGGCCATATGGATTGCTCCGGCGCTCGAGGATCAGGCCATCGCCGCCGGCTACTCGGTGGTCGACGCGGTCACGGTCATCACCACCCATCTCGGCGAGCTCATCCGCCAGCACGCCTGGGAGCTGCTGGGCCGTGCGGAGACCAAGCGGCTGATGGATTCGCTCAACGATTCCCATCCCAAGCTGCTTGAGGAGCTGGTGCCCAAGCTGCTCACGCTGGGCGAGGTGGAGCGGGTTCTCGAACAACTGCTGCGCGAGCGGGTTTCGATCCGCGATCTGGGCGGGATTCTCGAAGCCCTCATCGAGGCTGCGCCAGTAAACAAGAGCCTGGTGGCCCTGGTCGAGTCAGCGCGTCAGGCGCTGGGCCGGCGCCTGATCCGCCCGCTGCTCGACGGGGAGGGCCAGTTGCCGGTCCTGCTGCTTGATCCGGGGCTTGAAGAGGAGATTCTCACCACCTTGTCTCCGGAGACCGGCCAGCGCCTGCTCTCCGCCCAGGCCAATCCCGGAACCCCTCTGGTTCGCCGCCTCACCGATTCTGTGAGGCAACTTATCGGCGCCAACTCCGCAGCGGTCCTTCCCGTGCTTCTCTGCCCTAGTCCGGCACGCTATCACGTCAAGCGCTGGCTGGAGCCCGTGGTGCCTCGTCTGGCGGTGGTTGCCGCCGGGGAGATTCCACCCGAGATCCGCCTGCGTCCGGTGGGAACGGTGCGCTGAGGGTCCTGGCAGTGATGTACCGCAATAAGTAGTTTGTAATCCAGCGAAAGGGACGGCAATGGGAGCAGAAACTACGGCCGCAGCGAGGAACCAGGGAACCCTGCACCGGGGTGCCGCCCGAGGCGAATCGGGGTATCCGCCCGTCGCTGCGTCGGTCCCGGCACTTACCGTCGAGCAGGAGCGGGTGCTGCTGGAGCATCTGCCCATCGTGCGCTTTCTCGCCCGCCGTATTCACGAGCGCCTTCCCCAGCATGTGGACATTGAAGATATGGTCTCGGCCGGAGTGGTGGGGCTGATGGATGCCTTCGCCAAATTTGACCCGGCCAAGAAGGTGCAGTTTCGCTCCTACGCGCAGTTCCGCATCCGGGGCGCAATTCTGGACAGCCTGAGAACGATGGATTGGAGTCCGCGCGAGCTGCGCCGGAAGGGTCGAGCCGTCGAAGAGGCAATCCGGGTTTTGATGGCCAGGATGGGCCACGCGCCGGGAGAGGCGGAGATCGCCGCCGAGCTGGCGCTGGAGTTGGACGACTACCAGCAGTTGCTCGGCGACCTGAAGGGCCTCGAGATAGGCACCCTGCATATGGTGCGCAACGAGGATTCAGGCGAGGAGGAGCTGGCCTATGTGCCCGGCCGTCCCGAGGAGGACCCGCTTTTTATCTGCCTGCGGGGAGAACTCGAAGACCGGCTTACCGAGGCCATCGCCAACCTGCCCGACCGCGAGCGTCTGGTCATGACTCTCTACTACTACGAGGAGATGACCATGCGCGAGATCGGCCTGGCACTGGGAGTGGTCGAATCCCGCGTCTCCCAGGTGCATGCCTCGGCGGTCGCCCATCTCAGGGCTGCGCTTAAAGATCTGGCCGCGCACGGGGCTTTTGACCGCGCCAACCCGCGCAGGACCGAGGTGCGGCGCGGTGCTGAGCGGGTTGCGACAGTAGGAGAAATCCGGCGCGCGAAATGAGGAAAGAGTACGACGACGGGAAAGCGATCAAGAGCAGCGGCAACAGGGGAGCAATCAAGATCAGAGCGGCAGGGAAGCGGTAAAAAGCGGTGGCGGGAAAACGATCGGTAGAATCTCTCCCGCCGTGCAATGCAAACGGCATCGGCGGTTGGAAAAGGAGCACGTTGTATGGAAAAGACGCTCAAGCAGACCGAGATAGACGCTCTGTTTGAGGCTGCGCGCAGCTCGGCGCCGGACGCATCCAAAACCGAGGTGCGGGCGCGGGTCGTGCCCTATAACTTTTCCTCGGCGGGGCAGATCTCGAACGAGCAGTTGCGCGCCATCAGCATGCTCAACGATCTCTTCGCCCGCAACCTGACCCACAACCTGGCCGCCTGGCTGCGCACCCGCTTCCAGGTCAACCTGGTCTCGGCCGAACAGATCCAGTTCAATGAATTCCTGCTCCGCATTCCCGAGATCAGCTACGTGGCTTCCGTCCGCCTGGAGCCTCTGGGCGCGCTCTCCGTACTGCAACTGGACCTGGCCCTGGCCCCTCCCATCATCGACCTGCTGCTGGGCGGCGAAGGCCGGGACGGACCCTTGCGCGAGCTTACCGATATTGAGGAGTCCATTCTGGGTTCTGTGGTTGAGATCATCTGCCGCGAATTAACCGCCGCCTGGCAGCAGGTGGGCCTGAGCTTCAACTTCGAGCGCCGCCAGATGCAGACTCAAGTGGCGCGCGTCATGTCGGTCACGGAAAAAACCCTCTGCCTGAGCTTTGAGATTCGCATGCCGCACAGCTCGGGCCTGCTCAACCTGGCCTTTCCTGCGGTGGTGGCCAATACCATCCTGCGGCGGCTGACCTCGGACTGGGGCCGTAGCCGCCGGCACGCCGGCGAAACCCGTGTGCGCATGGTGGCGGCGGCGCGCCGCATTCTCGTTGGCGGCTCCCTGCAGTTGCCCACGGTGCGCCTGGCGGCCAGCAGCATAGAAAATCTCGAACCGGGTACGGTTCTGCGTCTCGACCTGCCCGCCAACACTCTGCCCGTCTGGCGGGTGGGCGGACAGACGGTCTCCCATGCGCAGGCCATCCGCCAGGGAGCGCACCGCGGAGCCCGCATCGAGCGCAACATAGGGGAAGCTGAAGCATGAAGACCTATCTTGAGTGTTGGACCAGTGTGGCCACGGCCCTGTTCTCGCAGGCACTGGCCGGAGAGCCGCAACTGGCCGAGTCCCTGCCCAAACCGCTCGCCGAGGGCTCCTTCGGCTTTGCCGCAACCCTTGCGGGAGAGCGTGAAGGACGCTTCGCCGTGGTCCTCGACGGCAGCATCCTGGAGTCGCCCCTGGTGGGCGAGGGGATGGACCAGAAAGCCGGCTGGGGCGAACTGTTGCGCGAGGTGGCCGATGCCGCAGCCGGAGAAATGCTGGCCAAAACCGGCGTGAAGTGCCGCGTGGAGAAATTCGAGCCGACCGCAGGAGAAAGCAAAGCATCCTGCGCCTTCCTGTTGAACTCCGGCGACCGCGCCTGGCCGATTCTGGTTGAGGACGAGGTGCGCGCTCCCAAAGCAGCGCGGCCATCGAAGGCTCAGGCAGCCTCAGACCGGCCCACCGCCGCACCGGCGTCTATTGTAGCTTCGAATCCCCCATCAGACTTCAGCCCCGCAACGGCCTTTAGTTCCGGCATTGAACTGTTGCTCGATGTGGAGCTGGACGCTTCGCTGCGCTTTGGCTCCCGGGAGATGCCCCTGGGCGAGATTCTCGACCTCGTTCCGGGAGATGTGGTGCAGTTGGACCGCCATTTAAACGATCCCGTGGACCTGATTGTCGGCGACAAGATCGTGGCCCGTGGCGAAGTGGTGCTGGTCAACGGCAACTTCGGCCTGCGGGTCACCGAGGTCGCCGCGCCCAGAAAGCGGCTGGAGAGCATCCGATGCCTCTTCTGAACTCCAGGCCCGGGAAGAGAAACTCCCGCGAGGCTCGATTCGATCTGCTCACGCCGGCCTCTGCCGAACTCGCCGGCTCGCGTCCCACCCGGCCAGGCGTTCCCGAGAACTCGCGTCTGCGCATCTTTGAAACCTGCGCCAATCCCGTCTGCGGCTCGGGATGGCTGCACCTATGGCGGAGCCGCACGGCGCCGGTCTTTGAAGGCGGATGGAATTGCTCGTCCGCATGTACGGCGGCGCGGGTCGAGGCGGCGGTCGAGCGCGAGCTGGACGCCCGCGGCAGCGCGCTCGAGAACCACCGCCATCGTATTCCGCTCGGTCTGGTGATGCTCGAGCAGGGCTGGATCACCTCCGGCCAGTTGCGCCAGGCGCTGGACGCTCAGAAGGTGGCCGGATCCGGCCGGTTGGGCCACTGGCTGGTCCGCCAACAGGGGGTCAGCGAGCAGTTGGTCACCAGGGCATTGGGCCTGCAATGGACCTGCCCGGTGCTGCCCGTGGAGTTTCACGACGCCGAAGCGCTGACCGTGCTCCTTCCCCGCCTGTTCGTGGATGCCTTTGGCGCGCTGCCGCTGCGCATAGCTGCCGGCAAGCTTCTTTATCTCGGATTTGAAGACCGTCTCGATCCGGTGATGGCCCTGGCCATTCAGCGCATGACCGGATTGCGCGTCGAGAGCGGACTGGTGCAGAGTTCGCTCTTCCGCCCCGCGCACGCGCGCATGCTGAGCGCCAGGTTTCCTCCCGTGGAACTGGTCGAGGCCGGCTCGGAGCAGGCCGTGGTTCACGTGCTCGGAAAAGCGATTGAAAAGGCGCGCCCGGTCGAGTCTCGCCTGGTAAGGGCGCACGACTGCCTGTGGCTGCGTATGTGGTTGCGTCCCCAGAGCGGGACGCTGCCCGAGGCCGCCTTCATTGAGGACCTGATCTGTTCGCTTGGCTCGCATTAGCCGCTTTTCGGGGGACACTCAAAAACCCGCCTCATGATTTCAGCCGCAGAGACGATAAGCACAGAAGAGGAGCTTGGGCATGAGTGAAATTCGAACCCTGATCGTCGACGATTCCTCGGTGATGCGCAAGATTGTGGAGCGCGCGCTCCGCCAGGCGGGCCTTGACCTGCTGGTGGTGCACGAGGCCGGCAGCGGCGTCGAGGGGCTGGACGTGCTGAAGGTCAAGCAGGTGGACCTGATTCTCTCCGATATCAATATGCCTTCGATGGATGGACTGGAGTTTCTGCGCCAGATCCGGGAGCAGAACCTGGCCCCCGGAGTTCCGGTGGTGATGATCACGACCGAGTCCAGCGAAGAGCATGTGAAACAGGCCATTCAGGCCGGGGCGCGGGGGTACATCCGCAAACCGTTTACAGCCGAGCAGGTAAAGGAGCGGGTATTGCCGCTTTTGAATGCGGCCTAGCCGGGAGGCGGACGTGTGCTTTTAAATGGAGTGCGGGCAGCCGCCATCGCGTGCAAGCGAGAAGGCGGCAAGAACGAAATGGAGCGTACGATGACGGTCTCGTTGCGTGAATCCGTGCAACTGGTCTCCGATCCGGGGAACCTGGATGCGAGCGTGGAAGAAGTCTTTCAAACGATGCTGGGCGTCAATTGCCGGCGCGACTCCTCGCCCACCGTCGCCGAGCCGGAGTCGGTCACTGCGGTAGTAGGCTTCGGCGGACTGCTCAGCGGGGCCTGCGTCTTCCGTTCCGGAAGCAAGACGTCCATGAAGATCGCCGCTCACATGACGGGCATGGAGTTCTCTGAAGTCGACGATACCGTCAAGGATGCCATCGGCGAGATCTGCAACATGCTGGCCGGGAGCTGGAAGGGCAAGGTCCCTGACCTCTCCGCCAACTGCGGCCTCTCGATTCCAACCGTCATCACCGGCCGGGATTACAAGCTCCACGTCCAGGCCCCCGAGTTCCAGTTGAACCACGTCTACCGCTTCGAGGATATGAGCTTCGCCGTAACCGTAGTCTGCGACGGCCTGCAGTAACCTCCGGCATGGGTGAAAGAAGCATTGGCGCAGTAGACCTTCGGTATGGGTGCGTGAAACATTGGCGCAGTAGACTTCCGGCATGGGTGAATGAAACATAGGTCTGCAGCGGAATCTTCGGCATGGGTTGATGAAAGCTGTGCAGGAGTTTGCCGGATTGGGTCAAATTTTCCTCGCTTAGAGCCCGTCCTTCTCCATTTATCCCGTTTCAGAACTCTTCCATCCCCTTTCTTAATCTTGCTCTAATCCTATCCTCCGCTTTCCGGTCTTCCACCTGCATCTTCTATCTTCCTGAAGGAGATGCACACGATGGACAGCGGATACTATGCGGCGATGACCGGGCTGGTGGCGCGCACCCAGGCGCTGGATATCGCGGCCACCAATCTGGCCAATGCCGGAACTCCCGGCTATCGCGCCGAGCAGGAGTACTTTCGCTCCGTGCTTATGGGACCGGATGCCGGCGACTCGCAGTTGGGACGCACGGTCAACAACTTCGGCCTGCTGGGCGGCGACCGGCTGAACATGGGCCAGGGCGCGCTCGAGCAGACCGGCAATCCGCTTGATCTGGCTATTGAAGGCGAGGGTTTTTTTCAAGTGCAGACCCCCAACGGCCCGCGTTATACCCGCGATGGCGGCTTTCACCGCACTCCCGCAGGGATGCTGGTGACGGCCTCGGGCGACGCGGTGCTCTCCACCACCGGCCAGCAGATTCCAGTTCCACCCGGCGAGGTGACTGTGGGCTCCGATGGCGTTCTCTCGGTTGCGGGCGGCGTAGTGGCAACGGTGGGAGTCTTCACCTTTCCCCATGGCACCGAGTTGTCCCCCGAAGGCGCCAACCGCTATACCGCGCCCGCCGGTGTGACGCCGGTGCTTGAAAAGAATTCCGCTATCCATCAGGGCGCCATTGAGAACGCCAACCAGGGCGTAATTCCGGGAACCATGAACCTGATCCTGATCCAGCGCGAAGCGGAGATGATGCAGAAAGCCCTCACCGTCTTCCACACCGAGTTCAACAAGATCGCCAGCGAAGATCTGCCGAGAGTGTGAAGAAGCAGGGAATAGGGAACAGGGAATAGGGAATAGTTTTTTGAAGTCGGAAGTTAAATCTGAAATCTGCGGATAGGGGCATGGATTTGAAGTCAGCGGCAAGGGAGTCAGTGGATGTGATCGCGCACGGGTTTTTCTATTCCCTATTCCCTGTTCCCTATTCCCTCGAAAAGGAGTCCCAATGATTCGATCCTTGTACACAGCCGCCAGCGGCATGAGCGCGCAGCAGTTGAATCTGGATACCATCGCCAATAACCTGGCCAACTCTTCTACCACCGGGTTTCGCCAGTTGCGCCTTGAATTTCAGGATATGGTCTACCAGAACCTGGTCACACCGGGAGCGGCGCAGAGCCAGTCCACGGTCTCGGCCGGTCTGCAGGTGGGCTTGGGAACCAAATCGGCGGCTACCGAGGTCATTATGACCCAGGGCTCGCTGAACCAGACCTCGAATCCGCTGGATGTGGCCATCGAGGGCGCTGGTTTCTTCCAGGTGCAGCGCCCGGACGGCACCATCGCCTATACCCGCGCCGGGCAATTTCAACTCAATAACCAGGGAACCCTGGTGACCACCGACGGCGATCCCATCATTCCCACCATCACCATTCCTCCCAACGCTACCGCCGTCACCATCACCCAATACGGCGTGGTGAACGCAACCTTGCCAGGGCAGCAAAACCCCTCGCAGCTGGGTCAGCTGCAATTAGCCACCTTTCCCAACCCTGGGGGTCTCGAAAGCATGGGCTCGAACCTGCTCGAAGCCACGCTCAACTCCGGCAACCCGGTCACCGGCAACCCCGGAGGCAGCGAGGGACTTGGCACCCTGCAGCAGGGGTATTTGGAGAACTCGAATGTGGACGTGGTCACCATGTTTGTGCAGATGGTGCTCGCCCAGCGAGCCTACGAATCAAATTCCAAAGTGATCAAGGCGGCCGACGATATGTACTCGCAAGTCAATAACATGACCCACTAAACGAAAGAAGTTCATGAGGAATCAGGGGCGGCCAAAGGGATGAGAACGGGACTGAAAGTGCGGTTAAGCGCCTCGCTGCTGGCCTTGGCGGCTACGTCGGCGGTCCTCGGCCAGTCGGGAGATGCGCCGTATCCCTACCCTCAAACAATCCTCTCTTCGGGGTTGGAGCTTTCTCAGGGTGAAATCGTCCGCGAGATCGACGATCCGCACACCGGGGCGCGCTGGCTGCTGATGCGTAACCCCATCTATCCGGCCGGACCGGGCCGCCTGGTTCTGGTGGGAGGAATGCGCATCGCTGCTCTCCAGCCTGGCGCGCCGGTAGCTGAGCCGCCTCGCCCCATCATTCATGCAGGGGACCGGCTGATCGTCGAGGAAAACACGGCGGTGGTCGAGTCGCGCCTGGAAGCCGTAGCGCTGGGTCCGGCGGTCGTCGGATCGCCTCTCGATGCGCGCTTGAAGGTTGGCGGCAAAGTGGTGCGCGCCGTGGCTCTCGGGCGTGGCCGTGCAGCCTTTCTGGCAGAGGCGCGGCCATGAAAAAGGAACTGATCTGCTGCCTGATGCTGACGCTGCTTGTGTCGCCGCGGCTCGATGCGTCGTCGAAACAGAAGAAGTCGGCCTTGTCAGGCAAGCCAACCCCTCCCGAGACGGCGCTGCGCGCCTACATCGAACGTGTGCGTGCTCAGCAGGCTGCTGAGGTGCGCACGCCGGGTTCCATCTGGTCGTCTGAGGGCCGTCTGGTAAGACTGGGCACCGATGCGAAAGCCTTCCGGCTGCACGACGTGGTCTCCATCTCGGTCACCGAAAGCCTGGCCGCGACCACCACCGGACAGGTGCAGAACTCCCGGACGTCGAGTGCCAACTCGGCCATCACCGCGCTCTTTGGCAAGCTCAAGACCTCGAACAACGGGCAGAACCTGCTGGGCATGAGCGCGTCTTCAGGTCTGACAGCACAGGGGCAGAGTACCAGCAATTCAAGCCTTACGACTACCTTCGGAGGCGAAGTAGTGGACGTGCTGCCCAACGGAATGCTGGTGGTGCAGGCCACCCGGCAGTTGATCTTTTCGCAGCAAACGCAGTTGATCAAGCTGCGCGGCATGGTGCGTCCTGAAGATGTGAGCGCGCAGAACACGGTGCCTTCAACCGCCATGACCGATCTTGAATTAGAGGTAACAGGCAAGGGAATCGTCAACGACTCCACTTACCGTCAGAACCCGGTGGTGCGCTTCCTGGAGAGGATGCTGGTGTTTTGAATGCAGCTATTAGCTTTTAGCCTTTAGCTCTCAGCTGGTTTGGTGAGAGATTGGGCGTTGTTGGAGGAAATGGAGACTGGCAGCTAGGAGCTAAAGGCTAAAAGCTAAGAGCTATCGGTAACCAGGATCAGGAGTAAGAATGCGGATAGCGAGTGAGAGGCAGGCAAAGAGCGCCGGGGGTGAGAACCTCTGGTGGTGGGTAGCTCTCGCGGCGGCTCTGGCACTGGCTGTCGCGCTCACTCATGCCCAGCCTGCAGAGAAGCTGGCGCGCATCAAGGACGTGGCCAGTATTGAGGGGATTCGCGATAACCAGCTAGTAGGCTACGGACTGGTGGTGGGGCTGCGCGGCACGGGAGACAGCTCGCAGACCGTCTTTCCGGCCCAGACGCTGGTTTCGGCTCTGGAGCGGATGGGCATTACCGTTCCCCAGACCGGAGCAAACAGCGCCAGCAATATGCAGATCAAAAACATGGCCGCCGTATTTGTGGTGGCCACACTACCGCCCTTCAGCCGCCCCGGCTACAAAATGGATATCACCGTCTCCTCGGCAGGCGATGCCCGCTCGCTCGAAGGCGGCATCCTTCTGATGACCCCGCTCTACGGTCCCGACGGGCAGATCTACGCCCAGGCTCAGGGAGCTTTGGTGCTGGGCGGCTATATGGCCACCTCGGCGGGCAACACCAAGCAGTTGAATCATCCCACCACAGCCAGGATTCCCGGCGGAGCGCTGGTGGAGCGGGCGGTGCCCTTCGAGCTGAAGCAGATGCACGTCGTCAGCGTGGAGCTGAACGACGCCGACTTCCATACCGCCGAGCGCATGGCCGCGTCCATTAACCGCGCCCTCGGCTCGCCCCGCGCTCAGGCCGTCGACAGCCGCAGGGTGGAGATTGTTCCGGCTCCGAATGAGGACCTGGCGGCGCTGCTCGATAAGGTCGAGGCCGTCGAAGTGGAGGTCTATCCCCGGGCCCGCGTGGTGGTAAACGAGCGCACCGGCACGGTCGTCATCGGGGGCACGGTCCGCCTGCAGCCGGTCTCCATTCTGCACGGAGGGCTGAGCGTGAATGTGATCTCGGAGACCAAGGTCTCGCAGCCCAACGCCTATGCCTCGGGAACCACCGAAGTGGTCCAGCAGACCACAGTCCAGGCCCAGGATAAGCCGGTCAACCGCATCGATCTCAAAGAAGGCGCGACGGTGGAGGATCTGGTCCAGGAATTGCAACGCACAGGAGCGGGCGCACGGGACGTGATCTCCATCCTGCAGGCCATGAAGGAGGCCGGCGCACTGGAGGCCGACCTGGACGTTCTGTGATGGAGGCGCACGAATGATCTCGTCCTTGAATTCGCCGGCAGCAATAACAACAGCCGGCGCCGCAGACGCACCCGTGCCGCAGCCAAGGCTGGTGCGGGCGGCGCACGAGTTTGAAGCGCAGATGATGAAGGAATTGATGAAACCAATGACCTCCGCAAGCAGCTCGCTTACGGGCGACGAAGAGGATGCTGACTCCAGCACCGGCTCCAGCGGGGCGCTGGGACAGTTTGCCTCCGAGGCGCTGGCGCGGGCGCTGAGCGATCAGGGAGGATTGGGAATTGCTAATCAAATCGTCAAGGAGCTCTCCCATTCCGGTAACCAGGAAGTAACCGGAAATCCGCACGGCAATACCGTGATGAGAACTCTGAAATGACTAAAGTGATTAGCAGAAGCGCCGATAGACCCTGCAAGGAGCAATGTGTATGGATATTCGCAGTAGTCTTGATGGATTGAAATCGCTCTTGGGAGTCAATCCTCCCGCCCCGGCTGCTACTCAACCAAGGAACGCCGCCGCGGCTGGAGGGAGCGCTTTAGCCAGCGACCGGGCAACGCTGAGCGATGCCGGGAGCGAGGTTTCGCAGACGGCCTCCGAATCCGATGTGCGTACGGAGAAGGTAACCGCTGTTCAGGCGGCGCTGGCTGCGGGAACCTACAATGTGCCGGCCTCGGCGGTGGCGTCCAAAGTGGTAGACGCGATGCTGGGCAGCGATCAATAGTCTGGCCCAGTAGTTCGGCATCGAATCCGGTTGAAACTGGGGATGTCGTTGCGGGACCGGTGGAAGGTTTAGCCGGAAGTGGTTGGATGGTTAAGTAGGCCTGAAGATGCCGGAGGTTGTATGACTTCGCCGCGGCAGACGCGGCGGAAGAATGCACGAAGTGCCTGCTCGGATGAACGGAGAAAGATTGCAATGGAGTCGAGCCCGGCGGGAATGAAAGGAAAGCGGGGAATAGAGGAAAGTGAGGCGCGATGGGTGCATCCGAAGCTGAAAGAGCTGGTTGTGGAGGCATCGCGTTCGCTGGCCCGTCTGGATGCGGACCGTCTGGAGGAGTTGGCGCTCTCCTGCCAGGCGCTGAACCGGGATCTCGCGCCGGCATCAACAGCACAGCGTGCGGAGCTGGCTCGCCAGGCCAGGGAAGCGGCAGGCGATATAGCCACATTCTCCAGGGTGCTGGAGGTGACGCGGGCCAACCTGAATGTGATGAAGCGCCTGCGTGACTTGCGTGCGGGGCGGCTGGAATACGGCCAGGACAGATGGTCGCGGACGGAGACAGAGCATGGGGACAATTAACTCCGCATTCAGCCTGATTTCGCAAGGTCTTGATGCCGATCAAGCGGCTCTGAGCGTTGTAGCCAACAACGTGGCCAACGCCAGCACTCCCGGCTATACCGAGGAGATCCCCGACTGGCAGGAAAATCAGCCGATCAATATCAACGGCGTCTCCTACGGAGACGGGGTAACGGAGACGGGCTCCACATCCGTGCGGGATAACGTGCTCAATGAGCGGCTTGATCAGCAGCAGCAACTGGCCTCGGCTTCCAGCGCGCGACTCACGGCGCTGAATACCGTGCAGGCCCTGTTCACGCCCGATTCTGGTTCATCGAGTTCGAAGGCCGGAGACATTGGCAGCGACCTGACCAACTTCTTCAGTTCCTTATCTACACTGGAGAACGAATCCACAAACAATGCGGATCGTCAGGATGTGCTCTCCACGGCCTCCACGCTGGCAGGTGATATTTCGAGTGCCGCCGACAGCCTGAACTCGCAGCGCTCGGCCCTGGACCAGGAAGCCGCCGGCGTAACCAGCCAGGTAAATTCGCTTACCAGCGCTATCGCCCAGTTGAATCAGCAGATCATGTCCACCTCGCCCGATGCCGATGCGGGAACACTCGAGGATCAGCGCCAGCAGGATCTGAGCCAGCTTTCACAACTGATAGGAATCAACCAGGTTACGACCGAGAACAACGGGCTTGAGATCACCACTACCTCCGGCCAATTGCTGGTTTCCAATGACGCCAGCGTGCAGATGACCAACGGCACGGTAAACGGGGTCACCGACTTTTTTTTCGGCGGTGCGGATATCACTTCGCAGTTGGCCTCAGGCGGCGGTTCGCTGGGCGGGTATTTGACGGCGCGGGACGTGGACATTCCCAGCGTTCTCAATTCGCTCGACCAACTTGCCTACGGCATCTCCACCTCGGTAAATGCTCAGAACAACGCAGGAACCGATCTGGATGGAGTCAGCGGCACTCCAACCGCTCCCCTCAACATCTTCAATCAACCCACCGCTGTGAGTGGCAGCGCGGCTAACATGAGCGTGGTGATGACCGATCCCAACCAGATCGCAGCCGCTGGGTTGGGGGACGGAACGGGCGACAACTCGAATGCCATAGCGATGGCGAATCTCGCCAAACAATCGCTCTTTGAGGCATCGCCGACAACCGTCTTCAGCGTGACTCAAAACCTCAATGCCTCGACGCCTTTAGGCGGCTCCACGACTGGCAGTATGCAGCTCTATGACTCGCTGGGCAACAGTCATAACGCGGCGATAACCTACACGAACGAGGGAGCCAACACCTGGGGCTACAGCATCTCGATGCCGGATTCTCTGACGCCCGATACAAGCGTTGCCAAGCAGGTGAGTTACAGCTTCGGTTCGGGAGAGACGGTGAACCCGGAAACGAATCTGACGATTACCGGAAATACGGCTAACGGCACGGCTACCATCGCTGCGCCGGCGGTGACTGCCGGTGAGGCGGTCGGCAGCGCTGGTCCGCCGGCCACCGGCTACGTGGCGGCGCTTGATGCCGCGCTGACGGCGAAGGGAATCACAGGCGTCTCAGTCGCTAACACGGGCGGCGTATTGACCATCGCCGGCGCCACCGCTACCTCCGGCAACGTGATCGCCGATCCGGCCGCATCGGCCAATGCCACGGGAACGCTGACCTTCGATGCCAACGGCAAACTGGTCAGTCCCGCCGCGAATGTGAGCGGCATAACCTTTGCCGGGCTCTCCGACGGAGCGGCGGCGTTGAATCTCCAGTGGGCTCTGTATGCCCCCAACGGAACGGCAAGCATCAGCCAGACCGCCGCAGGCTCCTCGCAATCGGCGCAAAGTCAGAACGGATTTGCGAGCGAGACAAATGGCCCGACCCCAACGGATTACTACTCCAACTTTGTCTCCACTCTGGGCGCGACTGTCTCCGGCGTGCAGACGGAGAATACGGCGCAAACCGCCTCGGTCACCCAGTTGCAGACCCAGAACGATGCGCTCTCCAGCGTCAATCTGGACGACGAAGCATCTTCGCTGACCACCCTGGAGCGTAGCTATCAGGCAGCCTCGCAGGTCTTCACCACGCTAAATACCATCATCGCTTCGGCGTTGAACCTGGGAGAAGAAACTACAGTTTCGTAATTATCTGCGCCGCCGCGCAATAGAGAAAGATCGCTTCAACGGAGTGGAGGAATCGTATGCGAGTGGATCCGAACTACGTTACCAATCTGGTGAGTTCGCTCGATCAGAGCCAGGCCAGCGAGCAGCAGTTGACGGCTGAGCTCTCGAGCGGCGTGAGCATTACCTCCCTGAGCCAGAATCCGGTAGCCTCGGGAGAGAACGTACTGCTTCTCAACCAGATTCAGCAGGATGATTCCTTCACGCAAAGCTCCAGCCTGGTCACGGGCCAGTTGCAGGTGGCCGATTCGACCCTGGGTTCTGTTGTTACCCAGCTTACCCAGGCCATTTCGCTGGCCACCAGCGCCAACAACGGAACCATGAATGCAAGCGACGTAAAGTCCATCGGAAACCAGCTTTCCGGCATTCTCGACGAAGTCACCTCATTAGCCAACACTAGTTATCAAGGCCAGTACATCTTTGCCGGTGGCCAGACTTCCACCACTCCCTTCGCTACCTCAACCGCCTCCTCACCCGCCGCCACTTCCTACAACGGCGACGAAGATGTCAACTACCTGGAGACGCCCAACGGCCAGAAGATCCAGTTGAATGTCCCCGGCAATCAGGTCTTCCAGGGCAGCGGTTCGAACAGTGTATTCGGCGCATTAAACAGTCTCATCGCCGACTATTCCAGCGGCACTGTCGACACCAACCAGGCCGTAAGCGATACCGAGGCGTTGAGCACGTCCTTGAACTACGTCTCCCAGCAGCGCGTGACTATCGATAACTCCATCACGCAGGTCAGCACCGCCTCCGATGCCGTGACCAATGAGCAGACCCAACTGACGGCCGCGCAGACCAACCTGATGCAGGCCGATGTGGCCCAGGTCTCCACGCAGCTTTCGCTCTCTGAGACCCAGCAGACGGCGCTTGAAGACGTAATCGCCCAGTTGAATTCCACTTCCAACGACCTGTTCAGCAAGCTGCCGCAGTAACGCATCGCCGACACGCAGCCGTCTATAATGAAGAGAAAGGGCAACTCATGTTCGCTCCTCTCCGCTTCCTCTGGAATGCAACGCGCGGCAACCGGCTACATCCCTGGCGCAGCGAGTATCTGCGCTGGCGAGTCGAGACCTATTCCGGCATGCATGCGGAGACCCTGACCACCAAAGACATTCTGGGTTTTGTCTGGGCCTCCCGCTGGGAGCTTCTGTCCTTCCTCTTCTGGATCGGCCGCTTGGACCGCGAAGTGCGCAGGCGGGCCTGAATGCAGCGAACAGTTGAAAGTTAATAATAAACAGCAGGCAACTGTAAGCTGTAAGCTGAAAGCTGTATGAGATTCGGTTTATCCCCTTTTGCCCTTCCAGCGCTCATTGCAATTCTCGCCACGGCAACGGCCGCCGTAGCGCAGCAGTTGCCCCCAATTGAACCTCCGCAGCCGCTGCCCAAGCCGCAAACTGACTCCACGACCCTGCGCGTGACGGCCAATGAGGTACTGGTTCCCACTCTGGTGGAGAAGCGCGACGGCGACGTTGTTTACGGCCTCAAGCCACAGGATTTTGTGCTCGAAGATAACGGCGTGCCGCAGAAGATTCGCGTGCAGGAGGAGATGGATACCGCGCCGGTTGCTCTCGTCGTGGCCGTCGAGCTGGGCGGCATGAGCGTGCTCGAATTCGACAAGCTGGCCAAGCTCGGCCCGCTGCTCGATCTCTTCCTCGCCGACGACCGGAGCCTTGCAGCCCTGGTGGGCTTTGACTCCAAGCCCCATCTCATCTGCGACTACACGCACTCCGGCGACGAAATCAATCAGTCTCTCAAGCATCTTCAGCCCGGCGACGGAGGCGATGCAATTCTGGATACCGTCAGCTACTCCGTTGACCTGCTCGAGTCTCAGCCCAAGGAGTACCGCCGCGTTCTGCTCCTCATCAGCGAAGAGCGCGACCACAGCAGCAAGCACACGCGTCCTGACCAGTTGATCCGCAAGATCGGCCGGTCTGACGTGTTGGTGATGAGCATTGCATTCTCTCCCTCGCGCGCCGAGCTGATTCACGACACAAAAGACTCTGGCGACCAACGCACCATGAACATGGTTTCCGCACTCGTGATGGCCGTGAAGGGCTTTAAGAAGAACGTGGCCAAAGCAATCGCCCAGATGAGCGGCGGAGAATACGAAACCTTCACCGGAGGCAAGCGCTTCGAGCAGCGCGTGGTGGATGCGGCCAAGCATACGCGCAACCGTTACCTGATCACCTTCAGCCCCACCGACCCCACTCCCGGCCTGCATACCATCCGTGTACGCCTGGCCCAGGACTACAGCGCCCGCATCGTAGCCCGGGCCAATTATTGGCGAGAGCAGGAGCCTTAGATGCAATAGAGCAGTAAATTGCCGGATTAAATATCTTATTTTCGAGTGCGTTACATATTCAGGACATTTTGCCCGTAAAATTGTGGCATAATGTCTATATGGGTCCAGCTACTGCAAATCCCGTTTCCTCGCCGCCTGTCTTTCATCTAGATTGGGCGGCTGCGAATCAAGGCGTGCCTCTTTCCGCATTGGAGGACTTCGCCGCCTACTCCGGCATTGCAGTGAAGGATCTGCTGGAAATTGTGATTCCTGCCCGGACGCTCAAGCATCGCCGTCAACGCCAGGAACCGCTGAGCCTGGACGAGTCAGATCGTCTGGCACGTGTGGCGCGGCTTTATGATTTGGGCGTTCGAGTGTTCGGCAATCCGGAAAAAGCACGCCGATGGCTGTCGAAGCCAAAGATTCGATTCGAGGAGTGTTCACCGCTGGCGATGATGCGAACCGAGTTGGGTGGACGACAGGTAGAAGAAATGCTTTACCAGATTGATGAAGGGATGTTTGCTTGACGGTTTTTGAAGTGTCTGATGCAGGTCTGAGAATCCTTTGGCGCATTAGTAACTTCGTTGACTTGAGCGGTAAGGGCGGTCGCAAGTTCAGTGCCCGATGGCATAATGCAGGTTCGAGAATCGTCTACCTTGCAGAGTCCCCTATGGCGGCACTCGTTGAAACGCTCGTGCATCTCGACGTGGACAGTGAAGACACACCGGATTTTTACACACTGCTTAAGATTTCCGTCCCTGATGGCCTTGTCTTCAAACCGCTCGATCCGCCTGCCGGGGACGAATGGAAGCAAGACCTGGAATCGACTCGCCACATCGGCGATATCTGGCTGGCATCTCTTGAAACGCCGCTGGCTCGCGTTCCCTCCGCCATTGCCCCGCACACCTGGAACTACCTCCTTAACCCCGAGCACCCGGATGCAAAACAAGTGCAGGTTGCCGAAGTCATCCATGAGCACTTCGACAATCGTCTCTTCCGTTTTGGCACGCGTTGAGCAGGGCACGGTTTCCATATAGGTTCCACTCAGCCCGCAAATAGCCCCGGACCGCGCATTCATGGTAATCTCACATTAGACACTTAAAGAGTGGACCTGAGAAAACAAGAGGAGTAACAAACGCCGTGCTGGCGACCGCTAAGAAAACTACCCTGATTGAACGCTTCCGCACTCACGATTCAGACACCGGTTCTCCGGAAGTCCAGATCGCGATTCTGAGTGCGCGGATTGGCGAACTGACCGAGCATTTCCAGACACACAAGAAGGACCATGCCTCGCGGCGTGGCCTGTTGCAACTGGTCAGCAAACGCCGCCGCCTGCTGGATTACCTGAAGACGCACGATGCTGATCGCTACCGCGACGTCATCGGCAAACTCGGGATCCGCAAGTAATCGGAAAGCCCACTTTGAACTGGAAGCGCCCAGACCGAGCATTGGTCACGGCCCCCGTTCCACCCAGAACCTGGGGCCTTGGTGTACCTGGCGAAAACTACCCGCTGCCAGGGCCTGCGCACAGCTATCGGCTGCGTGCAGCCCAGGCATGCGAACTCACAAACGGGCCGGGAGAATCCGCTCCCCCGCGCACATCCCACTCTTTTGCGCGCAGCCTGTTTCTATCGCCGGTTTTCCCCCACCCTTCCGCGCATTCCCCCCACAAGATTTTCCAAGCGAACAAAATGAAACGAGGACAATATGTCTACCAAGCATGAAGTATCCGTCGAGCTTGCCGGCGGAAAGCGGCTGGTCTTTGAGACCGGCCGCATGGCCAAGCAAGCCTCTGGCGCCGCACTGGTCACCACCGGCGAAACCGTCGTTCTGGCCACAGCAGTCGCCTCTCCTGATCCCAGGGAAGGCATCGATTTTTTCCCTCTCACCGTCGATTACCGTGAGTACACCTACGCCGGCGGACGCATCCCTGGAGGCTTCATCAAGCGTGAAGGCCGTCCCAGCGAAAAAGAAGTCCTGACCTGCCGCCAGATCGACCGTCCCATTCGTCCGCTCTTTCCCGACGGCTTCCGCAATGAGACCCAGGTGATTGCCCTGGTCTTCTCCGCGGACAAAGAGAATGACCCCGACGTGGTCGGCATCAATGCTGCTGCCTGCGCACTGGCTCTCTCCGACATTCCCTTCAGCGCCACTGTTGGCGCCGTGCGCGTGGGCCGCGTCGATGGCCAGTTCGTCATCAACCCCACCTACGAAGAGCGCGCCGCCACCACCGTCAACATCATGGTCGTCGGCCACAAAGACGGCATCGTGATGATCGAGTCTGGCGCCAAGGAGGAGACCGAAGAGGTCATCCTGGCCGCCATCGAGTTTGCCCACGTTGAGATCAAGAAGATCGTTGTCGCAATCGACGAGTTGGTTGCCCTGGCCGGCAAGCCCAAGCGGGCCTTTACAGCGCCGGAGTTCGATGAGGCTTACTACGCTGAGCTGAAAGCCAAAATCGGCGACCGCCTCAAGGATGCGCTGGACACCAAGACCCACGCCAAGCTGGAAAGCCAGATACTGATCAAGGCGATCAAGGACGAACTGGCTGCCGAACTGCCCGCCGACGATCCTGCGGCCAAAAAGAAGCTGGCAACCTACTACGAGCATCTGCGCGAGCGGACCTTCCGCGAACAGGTCACCAAGGACCGCGTTCGTCCCGATCGCCGCGCCTTCGACGAAATTCGCCAAATCACCATTGAGACCAGCGTTCTGCCCCGTACCCACGGCTCGGCGCTCTTTACCCGCGGTGAAACCCAGGCCCTGGTTACAGCCACGCTGGGCACCGCCGACGAAGGCCAGCGCATGGAGAATTATGAAGGCGATAAGAAGAAGCCCTTCATGCTGCACTACAACTTTCCACCCTTCTGCGTGGGCGAGACCGGACGCATGACCGGCACGGGCCGCCGCGAAATCGGCCACGGCGCGCTGGCCGAGCGCGCCATCGCCGCCGTTCTGCCCACCCCGGAAGAGTCGCCCTACACCATCCGCATCGTCAGCGATATTCTCGAATCCAACGGATCATCTTCGATGGCCTCGATCTGCGGCGCCAGCCTGGCGCTTTACGACTCCGGCATCGCACTCAAGGGTTCGGTAGCCGGTGTGGCCATGGGACTGGTCAAGGAAGGCGATGACTACGCCATCCTTACCGACATTGCAGGCGCCGAAGACCACTATGGCGATATGGACTTTAAGGTAGCCGGAACCCGCAAGGGCATCACCGCGCTGCAGATGGACATCAAGATCGGCGGCCTGACCCGCGAGATTCTTCAGCAGGCCATGGAGCAGGCGCGCCGTGGCCGCCTCTTCCTGCTCGACAAGATGGATGCAGTGCTCGACGGCCCACGCACCGAGCGGTCGGCCTACGCACCGCGCATTGAAACCGTGATGATTCCCACCGACAAGATTCGCGATCTGATTGGTAAAGGCGGAGCAACCATCCGCGGCATCATTGAGCAGACCGGCGCAAAGATCGACGTGGACGATACCGGCCGGGTCAGCGTTGCCTCCTGCGACGCCGAGGGCTTGAAGAAGGCCCTCGAAATCATCGGCAACATCACCGCCGTGCCTGAGATTGGCAAGGTTTACCTGGGCAAAGTGGTGCGGCTGGCCGAGTTCGGCGCGTTTGTCGAGCTTTTCCCCGGCACCGACGGCCTGCTGCACATCTCCGAGATCGCCGAGCACCGCGTGAAGGAAGTGAAGGACGAACTGCGCGAAGGCGATCAGGTGATGGTCAAGGTTCTGGCCATCGAGGGAAATCGCATCAAGCTCAGCCGCAAGGCGCTCATCAAGGAGCAGAAGGCAAAGATGGCTCCCGCCGCTCCAGTGGAAAGCGAGGATGGAGAAGTCGAATCCTACGCGCCGCCGGCTGCTCAAGCCGCGCCCTCCCCAAGGCCTCCACGCAACGAGTTTGACGAACGTCAACCGAAATCCAACCAGAGCACCATCCTCATCGAGGGCGGGGACGACTTCGACGAAGAACCCAGCGAGGAATTCGACGAGGAGACCGAACCGAACTTCAATCGTGTTGACGGTGCGCCGGCCCCGGTCGGTCAGGCAGTGGGCGCGGGCCGTCCCCCAGCCAACAACAACAAACGCCGTCGGCGCCGCAGACCCGGTGGACCCAGTGGCGGCCGCGGACCAGGAGGCGGTCAAGGCTGATAGCCGATACGATACCAAGCAATAGAAATGCCCGGACTCAAAGTCCGGGCATTTCTATTGCTTGGTTCCCTGGCATGGAAGCCGCAAGCTTTTGACCAATGTAGTATCATCTGCATTACATTGAAGCAAGTTCTGAACAAGGCAAGAACAGGAGAGTGGCATGAAGACAAGCCTTAAGTTGATTTTGGCGTCGGCATTCTGTGTTCTTTGCGTGCAGAGTGCTTTGGCCGGCGCGCCTTTGAAGGGAATTGACGTAAAGTTGGGGCACAACCCTGGCGGAGGTTGCGCGGCGCGAACAACGAATGGCGCCGGGGAGGCCGACTTTGGCCTCTGGCCCAAAGGCAACTACACGCTGAGTTTCGCCCCGGCTGTTTCGCCGAATGGCGGAACAGAGTCAGCAAACCGGCAGAATAATCAGTTCAAGCAACTCAACGCTCGAGCCTCATCGGGAATGCATATCATGATTCAAGGCGCTGCCGGTGGAAAGATCGAGAGGGATATCGATGCCGGCGCGGATTCGGAGCGCGTCGCACCCATTCAGTTTTCTCTGAGTGGAACAGAGAAACTTATAGTCCTGGTGACCTCGTCGCAGTGAACCTTGTAACAGGAGTTTATAGATGACAGAAAGGCCCGGACTTGAAAGTCCGGGCCTTTCTTGCCTGGCAGCTTTAATCTTGTGCCTGGGCTGAAGTTAGGTCGGCTGGCAAAGAGAATACCTATGGGTGCGCTTGTGGATCCAGCTCATGCTTTGACTCGTACATACGCAAATCTGCCGCGATGCACAGGGACTCTGTGTCGTGAGCGTCTTCGGGGAAGACCGCAATGCCCACGCTGGCCCCGATATGCACTTTGTATTCTCCCAATTGCAGGGGTTCACTCAGCAGTTGCAGCAGAGAATTCCGCACCAGTTCGGCAGCGCTGCGGCTGGTGGGCTCCGCAAGAATCACTGAGAACTCATCGCCGCCCGTTCGCGCTACCGTATCGGAGCGGCGCACCCGCCCGATTAGAAGCGCGGCAACCTGCTTCAGCGCCAGGTCGCCTACGTGATGCCCCATGGAATCATTCACTTGCTTGAAGTAGTCCAGGTCCACCATCAGCAGGGCCACCTGTGTTCCATTGCGGCGGGCACGCTCCAGCGCGATACTCAGCCGGTCCTGGTATAGCCGGCGGTTGGCCAGTCCGGTCAAGTCGTCATGTAGCGCAAGAGACTTATTGTGCTCAATCTGGTCTTCAAGCAGCAGCAGGATCATGCCCACAGCCACTACGTAATACCCCAGTTTGGGCAGATTCCACACCTCGCTCTCGATGTGAACTGCGGGCCACAATGCCGTCATCAACGGCACCACCACAAACACCAGCGCCCACGCCAGGAATCCGGCAATGGTAATGAATGCGCCGGCCGTGGCGCGCCGGTAAGAGTACCAGAAATGAATGCAGCAGCCGAAGTAAACGGTAAACAGAATGGCATTCATAGCCAGGGCTGTTCCGTTACCGGGTCGATTCTGGATGATAAGCAGGAAGATCGAGAGCGGACAATACTGGAGTACATTCACCCAGCGCAGCGAAGGCTCGAAGTTGCGCATCGCTGTGAGAGCAACCGCAAGCGGCAATAAGCCAACGAGAGACGCAGCCAGGGTCAGAGCCCAATCGGGAGCGTGACCGGCAACAAGAAGGGGAATGTAGATTGCAATTGAGCCCAGTATTGCCGCCAGCATCCACGGGCTTGAGTTCTCCTGGCGGTCGGGAACCGAGGCCCACATAAACAGCGTCCCGCCCCAAGCCAGTGAAACCAAACCCACAACCCCTGCCCATGTTCCCCAAATTCCGGGTACTTTGGTGAAAAGGAATGCCGCAAAGTGCAGCACAATCATTACCCAGCCGATCAGCCAAATCCTCGAGATATGCGTGTGACTGCGCCGCGATATGGACGCGAAGGCGCCCGCCAACAGGACCACGGCTGCAAGGTCGGGAAGTTCACTCCAATTCACTAGGCCACCTCAAAGATCAAAGGCTGCTGTTATATAAATCGATGATTGTCTGCTCTGTCTTTAGCTCTTTTGTAGCATTGTTAGCGGCATCAGGTAAACTACGAATCCTCATGCCAATCATGGCGCACCGGTAATAGATCGCATTCCTGCTGTGAATATTTTGGTGTTATCAACCTATATCTCCACTAGACTCAGAACGATGGCTGCCAGCTTGTATATCGTCGTTCAGGGTGAGGACCCCGGATTCGACATCTTTGTGAACGGCCATGCCCTGGCCCGGAACGAGGATGCACTGGAGCGCCTGGCCGAGCGCCTGCATGTGGCCCCACTGCTCGAATTCTTCTCCGCGGATGAAAATTCGATGGCGTTGCTGGTGGACCAGGACGAGGAGCCCCTCGATTTGCACCTGCCCCTGCCGCAACCTCAATGGTACGATCCGGCGGACGGACTCGTCACAGTTCGTGCCCTGAAGGAGTTTCTTGGCCTGAATCCTGCCGCCCTGGGCGCCGAGACCCAGCCGATACTCACCGATCTGAGCGAGTATGAGCGCGTCTTGCGCAAGACTGCACAGCGCGGACTGCGTTGGCACGTAGCCGTCAGTTGGAACTAGGCTAGGCCGCGAAACCCTCGTCTTCTTTTGACGCGAATACATTTCCCATGCGCCGGATCTGAGCGCCCACACCGCGCAGTTTCTCCTCGATGCGCTCATAGCCGCGATCCATGTGATATACGCGGTCCAGAATGGATTCCCCATCGGCTACCAGCGCGGCCAGCACCAGCGACGCCGAAGCCCGCAGGTCAGAGCACATCACGGCCGCCGCTGAAAGCCTGGCCGGCCCGCGCACCGTGGCCGTGCTTCCGTCCACCTTGATATTGGCGCCCATCCGCACCAGTTCCTGCACGTGCATAAAGCGGTTCTCAAAAATATTTTCCGTCACCGTACTCACGCCTTCGGCCTGCGTGGCCAGCGCCATATACTGCGCCTGCATATCGGTCGGGAAGCCCGGAAACTCCTCTGTGGAGATATCGGCTCCGCGCAGCCGTCCGTCAGCGCGCACACGCACTGAATCCGGGCCCAGCACTTCCACGCGTGCCCCGGTCTCCTGCAGTTTGGCGATTACGGCGCCCAGGTGAGCTGCGTTGCAGTTGGAAACGATCAGGTCGCCGCCGGTAATAGCTCCGGCAACCAGAAATGTCCCCGCCTCAATGCGATCGGGATTGATGCGATGCCGCGTCCCGTGCAGTTTCTCCACGCCTTTTACCCTGATCGTCGATGTGCCGGCTCCGGAAATCTTCGCACCCATGGCGGTCAGTAGGGAAGCCAGGTCGGCCACTTCGGGCTCGCGTGCGCAGTTTTCCATCAGTGTCTCGCCGTCGGCCAGAACGGCGGCCATCAGCAGGTCTTCCGTGCCGGTTACGGTAATTCTGTCGAAGACCAGGTGCGCGCCCTTCAACCGGCTTGCCCGCGCTTCCAGGTACCCGTGCTCCTGGGCAATGATGGCGCCCATCTTTTCTAGGCCCCGGATGTGCAGATCGATCGGCCTGCCGCCGATGGCGCATCCGCCGGGCATGGCCACGCGCGCCATTCCGGTGCGAGCCACCAGCGGTCCCAGCACCAGCGAACTGGCCCGCATAGTCTTTACGATCTCGTACTTGGCCTCCGGGTCGGAGAGTGTGCGGCAACTGATGGTGGTGCGATGTTGCGCGCGCCCGTAGCCCAGCTCGACCTCGGCGCCCATCGACGCCAGCAGCCGCCGCTCGGTCTCAATGTCTCGCACCTGCGGAATGTTTTCGAGGATAACCTCGTCCTCGGTCAGAATCGCCGCGGCCATGCACGGCAGCGCCGAGTTCTTGGCCCCCGATACGCGAATGGTTCCTACCAGTGGATTGCCGCCGCGAATGACAAACTTATCCATGAGGAATGACCGGCTCCTGATCTTCTAGTCTAAATCGGAGCGGCGAATGGGGGAGAGGAAGTTCGAGCGCCAGTATCTACAACGCCAGCACATTATCCTCAATGGCCAGCCGCACATTGCCGTCGGATTTAGCCAGCCGACGCACGGCCTCCGGCTTATCCACGTTGGCTTTGAGCATCACCAGCGCCACCGGTACGCTGCGCCCGGCGCTCTTGATGGTATGCACTGCGGTATGCCGGTCGATCTTGCACGCACCCATCAGGATGCGGATGCCGCGCTCCACCAGCTTCGAGTTCTGCATGTGCACGTTGACCATCAGGTTTTCGTATACGTAGCCAAGCCGGGTCATGGCCCCCGTGGTAATCATGTTCAGCACCATCTTCTGCGCGGTCCCGGCCTTCATGCGCGTGGAACCGGAAATCGTCTCGGCGCCCACATCGGCAACAATGGCGGTATCGGCGGCTGCGGCAAGTGGCGAATCCTGATTGCAGGTAACTGCCGCTGTATGCGCGCCGCGAGCACGTGCATAAGCCACTGCCGCCACCACGTAGGGCGTACGTCCGGAAGCCGAGATTCCCACCACAATATCCTTGCGCGTGGGACGGCGGCGGGCCATATCCTGCTGGCCAAGCTCTTCAGAGTCCTCGTTGACCTCTACGGCCGAGGCCAGCGCCTTGGGTCCGCCGGCCATTATGTACTGCACCTGTCCCGGAGCAGTGGAATAAGTGGGTGGGCACTCTGACGCGTCCAGAGCCGCAATCCGCCCGCTAGAGCCGGCGCCAACATAGATCAGCCGGCCGCCTTCGCGCAAACATCGAGCCACCTGGTCGATTACCTGGGCAACCTCAGGAATTGCCTTCTTAACCGCCGCCGCCACCTTCGCATCCTCATGATTGATGATGCGTGCGATTTCGAGCGCGGATTTGGTATCAAAGCCCTGCGATGCCTCGTTTTGGCCTTCTGTTGTCAATTGATGAAGCAGGGAGGCCTGATCTTTCCTGGTCTCGTCTCGTTGGGTGCCGGCCGTCTCCTGAGTGGTCGAGCTGGTAAGCATCGTGTCAGTCCCCTGATTTTTAATTGTATCTGTAAATCAGTCAACCAAGAAAAAAATCTGCGGCTAAATCGGTATAAAGGAATCAGTTTTTAGCCCATCTATCCAATATCAAAAATCAACCGGGCATTATCCCCTGAGGAAGGTCATTTTATAAACTATTCCGTTGCGGGAATTTGCATGGCCTGACCCTCCGCCGGAAGCGCAGGGAAATGAATGATCTAGAGCGCATCCCGAACGGCGTCGTGAAAAGCGGGCCTGACTTCGCGAATCAGCTGGCTCTTTCGGTCGGGCCAGGTGCGGTTCGTGAGCAGTGCAACGGCTACGCGGGCCTCCCGATCAATCCAAAGCGAGCAACCGCTGTAGCCCAGATGCCCGATCGAGCGCGGCGAAAAATGATGGCCTGAGGAGGAATTCTCTGAGGGCGTATCCCAGCCCAGCGCGAAGGAACTGCCCTCCGGCCCCTGCCGCTCAGAAAACAGCTCCACCGTAGCCGCGTCGAAAATCCGGCGCGTTTCCGTCTCGGACTTCATTCGTCGACTGGCTTTGAGTAGCTCGCCGGCCAGGCGCAGCAGGTCAGGTACGTTGGAGAAGAGTCCCGCATGTCCGCTGATGCCTTTCATCACCCACGCATTTTCGTCCTGCACCTCGCCCTGAATCCGCCGCTTGCGCAAGACGGTATCCTCTTCTGTGGGCGGAATCGAAGAACTGGCTGCAGATGGCGGGCAGAATCCGGTAGCGCTCATCCCCAGCGGCTCAAAAATCTCGCGGCCGGCAAAGGTTGCCAGCGACTCGCGCAGGCTAACCTCCAGTGTCTTGCCCAGCAGAATGAAGCCCGGATCGGAGTACTCGGCGCGCGTCCCCGGCTCGGCCTCAAGAGGCAATTCCAGGCAGGCGCGCATCAGCTCCGCCGGCGTCCCAGCGGTGCGGAAGAACTCCACGTAACCCGGCAGCCCGGAGTTGTGCGCCAGCAGGTGCCGCAGCTTCACATGGCGAGCCCGCCCACCGTCACTGCGGCCCACTACAAACCCCGGCAGCAGCTCGCCCAGGGGAGTATCCAGGTCCAGCAAGCCTCTCTGATAGAGCAGCATAGCCGTGGCCGTAGTAGCTGCCACTTTGGTCAGGCTGGCTACGTCAAAAACGGTCTCCGCGCTCACTTCAGGCGCGCTTTCCTCATACGTAAACCGCCCCAGCGCATCCTGGAGCACGATTTTGCCTCCGGCCAGCACGCCAAAGGCGCATCCGGGAAAGGCGTGACGGGCGATTGCATCGCTCAGCACGCCGTATGCAGCGGCAAACCGGTCGCGGGAAGTGGCCGTTGGAATGGTTTTCGGCATCATGACTGTCTTGCATCGTAACTCGAATTGATCCCTATCGCACCCTTTACTCAACAGCAGACGTTAAATGCAGTAATCTATAAGAGATGGAACCCGTTCCCCAGGACAGCGCACTCCCCAAACCGTCCGCCAACCAAAACGGAAACCTTGACGTGGACCCCGGCCAGCGGAGTCTCGGCCCTGCGCCCCGCAAATCCGCGGGCATTGGGCTTTGGCTGCGCGATCTGCTGGTCTCCGCCGCAGCCTCGGTGCTGATCATCACCTTCCTCTACCAACCCGTGCGCGTTGAAGGCACCAGCATGCTGCCCCAGCTCGAAGACAGCGACCGCCTCTTCATCAATAAAATCGTCTATCGCTTCACGGCCATTGAGCGCGACGATGTGGTCGTCTTCCACTATCCCCGCGACCCGGAGAAGAGCTATATCAAGCGCGTAATCGCCCTGCCCGGCGACCGTTTGCGCATCGATCACGGCCAGGTCTGGCTCAACGGCAAGCCGCTCCGCGAGAAATACGTCCCCGAGGAGTATTGCGACAGCCGCTCCATGGCGGAGATCGTCATTCCCGAGGACAGCTACTTCATGATGGGCGACCATCGCTCCATCTCCTCTGACAGCCGCGAGTTCGGTCCCGTCGACCGCTCCCTCATCTACGGCAAGGCAGTCTTCGTCTACTGGCCGGCCCGCGATGTAGGAGTTGTACGGTAGGGAAGCCGAATTACCGCAAAGAGGTTGAGGAAGCTCGAAGGAAAGCCCTATTCGCAGACGAAAGGCTCTCGACTCAGCCAGTGGCCAATTTCGATTAGAACAATTCGATGGCGGGACGGTTGTGGTCGCTGTCGGAACTGCCTCCGGCTATTCCAAGGTGGGTGATGGTCTGGCTGGCCATCTTGTATTGACTGAGATGAGATTCCAGCAATGATTTGAAGTTTGTTTGGAATTGGCTGTCCCAACCGGGGCAAGCCGAGGTATCGCTCAACCGCATCAGGTGGTCTCGCATTTGCTCCAGAGCTTGCTGGACGTGTTCCATCCTCTGGCGCATCACGTCCTGAAATTGGATGTGCCCTAGTGCTTCGATGAGTCGGGTGGAGCTCTCCGCGTAGTTGGCGTCCACCTCGGTGATGGTTTCGAGAAGCAGTTGGCTGTTCTTGCAGAACTCCACTTGCATTTCACCCAGGTCGATAATCAACTGGCTCATAACGCTGCTTGTTTCGGAATGTTCCAAAGAGGCAAGAGCCTTGACTTTTTCATTCTCTACTTTCTTGCAAGTGGCGTGTATTTTTTCTGCTATGTCGGCAGCTGCATGAGTGGAGGCGACTGCCAGCTTTCTCACCTCAAAAGCCACGACGGAAAATCCCTTGCCGGCGCTGCCGGCGCGCGCGGCCTCAATTTCTGCATTCAGAGCCAACAAACTGGTCTGCTGGGCGATGAATGTAATGACTTTAATCAGCGGAGTCAATGCGCTCACTTCGCTAGCCATTCCTTGAATTCGCTCGAAATTGCACCTGATCTCCTCGATCTGCATTTTTAGTTGTATCTCTATTGCGGCAATAACCTCCTTGTTATTATCGACCCGAATCGTGGTTCTTTCTGCTAACTCCTGTCCATTCTTAACTGACTTTGCGATGTGTGCTCTCTGTGTATTGGCATTCGCGTTGAGAACGCCGATCTGCTCGATCACTCCCATGACCTCGCGCTCGGATTCGGCCAGCGAATCACCGATCTGATGGTAAATCACGTCGATATATGGCTTCGAGTCTTTGATATCGACCTCAATCGCTTTGCGGGTTGCCAGCTCACGCGATATTTCTTCGAAACTGCGTTGACCAAATGCCCACATTTCACTTACGGAGCTCTTAGCCTGCCTCCAGTTGGTATGGATAAGAAACATGCCTGGAAGAATAACGAACAACAAGAACAGCCCGGCATTCCGCTGCCAATGATCCCAGAGAGAGAATCCTTGCGCGGAGGATAAGAAATACCACGCCAGAAGATTGCAAATCAAACCAAGCGCCGATTGAGTAAGTAGCCGGCTTCTGATGCGGCGCAAACGTATCTTGCGATCCGTCATGACTCAACCTCCCTCGTTACCGGATGGTCAGGTGGGAGATCGGCCTGATGTGGAGAGATCGCCGGTCGATATGAATGACGCGCCGATGCCATCTTCTTACTCTCCAGGCAAAACTTGCTTGATGACTTTGACCCAATCATTGCCGGTGAGTGGTTTGACCAGCCAACCGGTCGCCCCAGGCGCTTGCCTTCCTCGCGTTTGGAGGTTTCGCTTTCGGTGGTCAGCGTCAGGATCGGAGGAAAGCGAAAGCCGGAAAGAGCGCGTACCTTCCCAATCGGTTCCAGGCCGGTCATGCCTGGCATATTAATGTCGGTAAGGATCAAATCGGGCTTGATTCCCAATTTCAACTTGTCCAAAGCTGCTTGTCCACAATTGGCCGATGCGTCATTGAAACCGCTTATGGACAGACCCGTTTTGAGGCTCATCAGCATGGTTGCCGAGTCGTCAACGTCGAGAATAGTCATTGCCATAAAGCCATCCTTACGATGTGGGTATGAGCACGTTTTCAAGCCAGGTGCGCAACTCCGGGTCCTGCGGCCTACTGGCGATGCCTGGTCTGGCCACCATGAGCACCTGAAGATTGGCGGTGTGCAAATGGGTACAGACGGCGAGATCCACCTTTATGGCGGGCTTCTTTTGCAGCACTTCGAGCAGAACCTCAGTCTCTTCCACTCGCACAACATCTCTAAATATCAGGCGGTTTTTCTTGAATTCGATAGACATCAGCCGATCTCCCGAATATTCACAATCATCAACACGGAACCATCTTCCATCAGCGCAGAGCCTGACCAGATCGACAAGTTAGACAGAAAACCTGCCATAGGCTTCTGAATCACTTCCAGGGTTTCCCTGAATCCGTCCACCAGGAGGCCCAGTACTCCGCCCCCAGCTTGAACAAGCAGTACAGATAGTTCATCGTCCGCATTGGCTATATGTTGAGCGGCGATTCCCGGCAGGCTGTTCAGAGCCTTCAAAGAAACGACGCGTCCACGTAAAACCGCCGTCATGCTCTGCTTGATTCGATGAATGGAATGCCTGGGAACCCGCACGGTTTCTATGACATTGTCCATGGGGACGCCAAAAAGCTGGCCGTCGGACTCAATGATCATGACTTGAGTCACGGCCATCGAGAGCGGCAGCGAGATGCGAATCGATGTGCCGTTGCCCAGTTGACTCTCAACTATCACCGATCCGTTGAGCTTTTCGACTGCGGTTCCTGATCCAGCATCTGATTCCAGCGCCATGCCTGGGCCTTGAGCCGGACAGCATCCTTGGCGGCCTCAGATTCTGCAATATTCTGCAATTTGGCTTTGACCGGATCCCGCTTGTCCCGTTCGGCCTGAGCAAGCCGCTCCGCTTGCTCCCAGGAACGCGTCTTGGCCGAAACGTAAATGGTCTTCCTGCCCTCGGGGATATACAAGGACTTGCGGCATTTGCACCGTTTCCACTGTGGATTGTCGAACTTAGGACACTCTGCGGAGGGGCGCGTAAAAACTGATATAGTGATGTAGGCAATCGGTTCAGCAACAGTCATAGCGTGATTCACCCTTCTGCAAATCTTCAGCAATTTCAGTTTTGTAATTGCCAAAATGCTGATTATACAGAGGATAGCGCACCTTGACCTGAATCTATTGAATCCACTCTCCGGAGCGGCAATGCAGGCAATCTTAGCGCTCGAAGACGGGCGCATCTTCCGAGGCCTTGGGCTTGGCGCACCTGGTGAATGCCAGGGCGAGGTCGTTTTCAATACTTCCCTTACCGGTTACCAGGAAATCTCGACCGACCCTTCCTATGCCGGGCAGATCGTAGTTCTCACCAATCCCCAGATCGGCAACTACGGCACCAACCAGGCGGACAACGAGTCCGGCAGGCCCTATATCGAAGGCCTGATCGTCCGCGAGTTCTCCGCCATCAGCTCTAATTGGCGCTCCGAGCAGGTCACCGACGAGTACATGGAGCGCTATAAGGTTCCCGTCCTGGCCGAGATCGATACCCGCGCCCTGGTTCGCCACCTGCGCACCTACGGCGTCATGCGCGGCGTAATCTCCACCAATGAGACCAATCCCGAAGCCCTCGTCCAGAGAGCCAAAAGAATCCGCAAAATGGACGGTACGGATCTCGCCAAAGTGGTCTCAACCAAAGAGTCCTACAAGTTCGATACCTCCGATCTGCTCAACCAGGCCGGCGACCCGCTGCTGCCGTCCACCTTCCTGCCCAATGAGAACCGTTCCGGGCAGATTCTTCATGTAGCAGCTTATGATTTCGGCATCAAACACAACATTCTGCGCATGTTAGCTCGCGAAGGCTGCCGGGTGACGGTGGTTCCCGCCGAGACCACTGCGGAAGACGTAATGGCCCTGAAGCCCGACGGCGTCTTCCTCTCCAACGGCCCCGGCGACCCCGAGCCGGTCGACTACGCCGTCAAATCCATTCGCGACATGATGGGCCGCGTCCCCATCTTCGGCATTTGCCTCGGCCACCAGCTCACCGGTCTGGCCCTCGGCGGCAAAACCTACAAGCTCAAGTTCGGCCACCACGGCGGCAACCACCCGGTCCGCAACAACTCCACCGGCAAGGTTGAGATCACAGCCCACAACCACAACTTCGCCGTCGATCCCGACTCCATCAACGCCAACGAGGTCGAACTGACCCACGTAGACCTGAACGACCAGACCCTTGAAGGCCTGCGCCACAAGACGCTACCGCTATTCAGCGTCCAGTACCACCCCGAAGCCGCCCCCGGTCCCCATGATTCGCACTACCTCTTTCACGATTTCCGCCGCATGATGGAGGAATGGAAATCATGAGCGGACTCGCAGCCAGAAAGGAGCAACCTGAACCAGGAATGATCATTATTCCGGAGATGGATCTCCTTTCTTTTCTGCGCGAACCGCTCCTGTCTGAGTCCCTCGATCAGACGGAAATCCCGCGGTTAGCTCGCAATCCAGCCGCAATGGACTTGTTGGAGCAGGTGCTGTTACGAATTCCAACTAGTCACTATCTTGTACGCGGCGATGCACGGCAAATGCGATCAATACCTCCAGAAAGCGCCCATTTGGTTTTGACCTCACCCCCATATTGGACGCTCAAGAAATACGACGATGTCCACGGGCAGCTTGGCCATGTTGGCGAATACGATAAATTTCTAGCAGAGTTGGCGAGCGTCTGGAAACGCTGCTTCGATTTGTTGGTTCCAGGCGGGCGATTGGTTTGTGTAGTCGGCGACGTATGCCTTTCACGTAAGCAAAACGACGGCCGTCATACTGTTGTGCCACTCCATGCATCTATCCAGGAGCTTTGCCGGAAGATTGGTTTCGATAACCTCTCACCGATAATTTGGCACAAAATAGCAAATGCTGTTTACGAGGTTTCGGGCGCGGGTGGTTTTCTAGGCAAACCGTACGAGCCCAACTCGGTAATCAAGAACGATATCGAATACATTTTGATGTTCCGCAAGCCTGGTGGTTATCGCAAACCAACCGCCGCAAAACGGCTACTTTCCATCATCAGCGCCGAGAATTATCAGAGCTGGTTTCAACAGATTTGGACTGGACTCACTGGAGCTTCTACAAAAGATCATCCGGCACCTTATCCGGTCGAGTTGGCAGAGCGATTGATTCGGATGTTCAGTTTTGCTGGCGATGTGGTGGTCGATCCATTCTCCGGCTCAGGAACAAATGCGATTGCCGCAGCCCGAACCGGGCGGCACAGCGTTGGTTATGAAATCAGCAGCAGATACCACAAAATGTCCGTTTCAAGGTTTCACCGCGAAACAGGTGGGCTTTTCTGGCAACCTGCGGTGACGGAGATCGAGGAGCCATGAGTTTGAAGCCTTATTGGGAAGACCGCCTCCATGCCGCAATAAAGAGCTTCTGGGGGACACGCAGCAGTCAATCCATACGCCAGGGAACTAAATCCGGTTCGCGGGATGCTGGTAATCGCACTGCAGTTACTGGCGGCAAGCAGATGGATGGATTTGTTGAGTTGGTCAGGGACTTTCTGATTGAATGCGGAATTGATCAATCCAGTATCTTTTGCAATCAAGCCGTCGAACTTCCAGGATGGTTTCGAGCGGAAAAGAAATGGGATTTGCTGGTCGTCGTTAAGGGCCAGTTGATCGCCACAATGGAATTCAAATCACAAGTGGGTTCCTTCGGGAATAACTTCAATAACAGGTCGGAAGAGTCCCTGGGAAGCGCAACAGATATCTGGACGGCATACAGGGAAGGTGCATTTGCGATCTCGCAGCGCCCATGGCTGGGTTATGTGATGGTCCTTGAAGAGGTGGCAAAATCCTTAAGTCCAGTAGGAGTGAAGGAACCGCATTTCCCGGTGTTCCCCGAGTTTCGTGAAGCTTCTTATGCAAAAAGATACGAAATTCTAATGACCAAGCTAGTAAGAGAGCGGCTATATGATAGCGCGGCCTTACTGCTTTCCAACCAGAGTTCCGAAAAAGATGGCAGCTATCGGCAGCCATCCAACGAACTCAGTTTTGAGAGCCTATTAATCTCGCTCAAAGCGCGAGCCATGGCAATCACAGGAGCTTCTAACTAAACCATGCGACGCAGAAATGACATGTTGAGTACGATGTTGCTCGTTCTGGCGGCGTGCTTGCTTCTATCCTCACACGTCTATGCGCAAATAACCTTCGAGGGCCCGCTTCATGTTGCGCGTTTTCAAGGCATCGTCGTGAACGGCCATGGAAAGCCTGTCATCGGCGCGAAGGTTACACTCGAGCGCGGAGAAAAGGTCAGATTCGAAACCACGACGGACAACTCGGGAAAATTTCGTTTCGATCATGTATCCGGGCAATACCTGCTGCACGTGGCGCGCACTGAAAATGCCGGCGCTTCCCGTGAAGTAATTGTCGAAGAAATCCTGCCCGTCCTGATGCTGAAAAATGCAATTTATGTGATCCTCGGGCCGGGAGCCTGCGCGGACGACTGTTCCTCGGTCCTCTCAAGCAAAGACGAGTTCGATCACATCATCAAACGAAACAACGGACAAAACTACTAGGAAGTCGTAGAAGAATATGCCACGCAGAAACGACATACAGAAGATCCTGGTCATCGGCTCAGGTCCGATTGTGATCGGCCAATCGGCGGAGTTTGACTACTCCGGGACGCAGGCCTGCAAAGCTCTCAAGCAGGAGGGCTATGAGGTGGTGCTGGTCAACTCCAACCCCGCCACCATCATGACCGATCCCGATCTCGCCGACCGCACCTACATCGAGCCCCTCACCCGCGAATACGTCGAAGAGATCATCCGCATTGAGTCGGAGATGCTCACTTCGAAGCCCGGTTCAGGCAAGTTCGCTCTGCTGCCCACCGTCGGCGGCCAAACGGCTCTCAATCTAGCCGTCGATCTGGCCGATGCAGGCATTCTCGATCGCTATAACGTCGAGCTGATCGGCGCCAAGCTTGAAGCCATCAAGAAGGCCGAAGATCGTCTGCTCTTCAAAGACGCAATGCTCCGCATCGGCCTCGAAGTTTCGAAATCCGCACTGGTCAACAATCTCCGCGACGGCCTCGACTTCGCCGGCAAGCTAGGTTTCCCGGTGCTCATCCGCCCCAGCTTCACCCTCGGAGGCACCGGCGGCGGCATCGCCTACAACCGCGAAGAGCTGATGGAGATTCTCGCCCGAGGCCTCGATCTTTCCCCGGTGCACGAGTGCCTGATTGAAGAGAGCGTTCTCGGCTGGAAGGAATTCGAGCTCGAGGTGATGCGCGACCTCGCAGACAACGTCATCATCATCTGCTCCATTGAAAACTTCGACCCCATGGGCGTGCACACCGGCGACTCCATCACTGTAGCCCCGGCGCAAACCCTCACCGATCGCGAGTACCAGAAGATGCGCGACGCCGCCATCGCCATCATGCGCGAAATCGGCGTTGAAACCGGCGGCTCCAACGTGCAATTTGCCATCAACCCCGTCGATGGTCGCATGACCGTCATCGAGATGAACCCGCGCGTCTCCCGCTCCTCCGCGCTGGCCTCCAAGGCCACCGGCTTTCCCATCGCCAAAATCGCAGCCAAGCTGGCTGTCGGCTACACGCTCGACGAAATTCCCAACGACATCACCCGCAAAACTCCAGCCTGCTTCGAGCCCACTATCGACTATGTCGTAGTCAAGATTCCTAAGTGGCAATTTGAGAAGTTTCCCGGCTCTGAAGAAACTCTGGGTCCGCAGATGAAGTCGGTAGGCGAAGTGATGGCCATCGGCCGCACCTTCAAAGAAGCGCTGATGAAGGCCTGGCGCGCGCTTGAAACCGGCAAGAAGACAGGCGCAGAGATCCTCGATCCGCGCCGACTGACGCAGCGCCTGGTCACGCCGCAGCCTGAGCGCCTGGGCTACATTCGCTTCGCCTTTGAGCGCGGCATGAGCGTGCGCGAAGTGGCCCGGCTCACCGCCATCGACCCTTGGTTCCTCTACCAGGTCCGCGAAATCACCCTTGAGCAGTCGGCCATCGCAAAAACGACTCCAGAAGAAATCACCGAGGAACAACTGCGGCGCTTGAAGCGTCTTGGTCTCAGCGATGAGCGCATCGCCATGGAGTGGAAGCTCGAAGGCCACGCCGGCATCCAGCAGGTGAGGGAACTGCGCGAGGCGAAGGGAATCAAGCCGGTCTTCAAGCTGGTGGATACCTGCGCCGCCGAGTTCGAGTCCATGACGCCCTACCTCTACTCGACTTACGACGAAGAGAACGAGGCGCCGCCCACCAAAACGCACAAGGTCATCATCCTCGGCTCCGGACCCAACCGCATCGGGCAGGGAATCGAGTTTGATTACTGCTGCTGCCACGCCGCCTTCGCGCTCAAGGAAGACGGCTTCGAGACCATCATGGTCAACTGCAACCCTGAGACCGTCTCCACCGACTACGACACCAGCGACCGCCTCTACTTTGAGCCCCTGGTGCTTGAAGACGTGCTCGCCGTCTACAACCACGAAGCGCAATCGGGCGCGGAGATCGGCATGATCGTCCAGTTCGGCGGTCAAACGCCGCTGAATCTTGCCCAGCGTCTTCGCGCCGCCGGCGTTCCCATCATCGGCACCTCGCCCGAGTCCATCGATCTTGCCGAAGACCGCAAGCGGTTCGGCAAGCTGCTCGACGAGCTGAAAATCCCACAGCCCGCAGGCGGCACGGCAACCAGCGTTGAAGAAGCTCTAGCCGTCGGCGAGCGCATCGGCTACCCGGTGCTGGTCCGTCCCAGCTATGTGCTCGGCGGACGCGCCATGGTCATCGCCTACGACGCCGATTCGGTTGCGCGTTACATGCGTCAGGCTGTCGAGTATTCCCAGGAACGCCCCGTGCTCGTCGATCACTTCCTTGAGAACGCCATCGAGGTCGACGTCGACGCGCTCTGCGACTCAAAAGACGTGATTATCGCCGGCATCATGCAGCACATTGAGGAAGCCGGCATCCACTCCGGCGACTCCTCCTGTGTGCTGCCCGCCGTCAGCATCCGCAAGGAAACTCTCGACGTTCTCCGCACCTATACCCGCAAGCTTGCCTTGGCGCTCAAAGTCGTCGGCCTGGTCAACCTGCAATTCGCCATTCAGCGCGACGCCAAGGGAGAGGACCACGTCTACGTAATCGAAGTCAACCCGAGAGCCTCGCGCACCGTCCCCTACGTCTCCAAAGCCACAGGCATTCCTCTGGCCAAAATCGCCGCGCGCCTCATGACCGGCCGCAAGCTGCGCGAACTGCTCCCGGAAAAACTAGCCTCCGGCGAAGACCTTCCCACCGGCGCGTACTACTACGTCAAATCCCCCGTCTTCCCCTGGAGCAAATTCGCCGGCGTCGATACGGTTCTGGGTCCGGAGATGAAGTCCACCGGCGAAGTAATGGGCGTTGCAGCTACCTTTGGCGAAGCCTTCGCCAAGGCGCAGCTCTCAGCCGGGCAGGTATTACCCACTGGCGGAACGATCTTCTTCAGCGTCAACGACCACGACAAGCCCGCCGCCGTTGAGCTGGGCCGCCGCTACATTCATCTCGGTTTTCAGATCGTAGCCACCGAGGGCACGGCCAATGTGCTTGAAGCCGCCGGCCTCACGGTCGAGCGGGTATTCAAAGTCGAGGAAGGCCGCCCCAACGTCGTAGATCTCATCAAGGGCGACCGCATCCAAATGATCGTGAATACCCCGCGCGGCCAGGACGCTATCTTCGACGAGAAGGCCATTCGCAGGGCAGCGGTGCTCAAGCGCATTCCCACCATCACCACCATCGCCGCAGCGCAGGCCGCAGCAGACGGAATTGCAGCCGTGCAGCAGCATCACACCACGGTCTACGCCTTGCAGCATCTGCATGCCGCGACCGGCGTCTAAGTTTGTTCTCCGGCTGCTGCTAACATTGGATGAAGCACTGCGACGAGGAGATTTGAATTGGATTTTGTCAGCCGGATCATCGATCTTGCCACGAGGCCTGTTCCGCTGCGAACTCTGATCATCCGTAAACTTTTAACACGATGGCCCATCGGTCCTTATCGTGCGCGCTTGACTGCGGGGGCGGTCGATCGGCCAGCTTACGGCTTTTGCATGTTCCATGCCGCGGAGCAGGCCAAAGCGCTCGGATTCAAAGCCATCTCCGCAATTGAACTCGGTGTAGCAGGAGGCAACGGCCTTCTATGCATGTGCAGGCACCGCGACGAGATCAAGAAAGCTCTCGGCATCGATATTCATATTTACGGATTCGATACAGGCGCTGGACTTCCATCAAGCAATGACCCTCGCGATGTCCTCTACTTTTGGGCTCCCGGAGCGTTTAAAATGGACCGCCCCGCACTGGAAAAGCGGCTTGTCGGGCGCGCCAAACTTATCTTCGGCAATGTTGCCGAAACGGCAGCCGAGTGGCAAGCGTCGCCCGATGCGCCACTGGGAGTCATCCTCTTTGACCTCGACCTCTACACTTCAACTAAGGCCGCGCTCAGCCTTCTTGACAGGGAAAATGTGCTGCCGCGCGTCTGGTGCTACTTCGACGACGTCACAGGAAGACCATTGATTGCGTTAACCGATTGCGTGGGAGAACGCGAGGCCATTCGTCAATTTAATCAGGCTCCCGAGCGCAATATTCGCCGCGATTCGATCTTGAAAGCCTACGTATTCGCCACCAAGCCCCCCGAGTCCTGGCACGATCGAATTTATCTCTATCACCGCCAAACCCATCCCGCTTACAACACACTGGTCACCGTAAATGACCCAAAGCAGACGCAACTCAATCCTGATTAGATGGTCAAAGATTGCCGCGTAGAATAGTGTTGCAATTTGTGTCTGAGAGATCTATTCGACTGGCGGCCGCCTGCGAAGCGCCAACCGCGCCCCAATCGCGTACCCGATCAGCGCGGCAGCTGGCCAGGTGCCCAGGAACGGCCCATCGTTATCGATCAGACCGCTGGGCCTGGGCAGGCTAAAAAACGTCCGCGTCAATTTTTCCGTAGCGTCGCACTGGAAACACTGGTTAGGCCCGGTGGGCATATCCAGTACCCAGAGGCTGACGATCAGGATCCAGATCAGGCCAATCAGCCAGACCAGCGGAGCTAGTTCGTCCTGTCGCAGGCGCGTCACCAAGAAGCCCACCACCAATGGCACAAGGATCGACAATAGAAGGATCATGATCTGCGGAACCCCTTGCGGATTCAACGCATAACCGATCATCATGAGCGCAAGCCACGACCCCAGAGCCAGAACAACGTGCATGAAGAACACCATTGCCTGCCCGGGCAGCGTTGCCGGGCTTCTTTCTTCTTCATCCGTGTGCATCAACGATTCCATTCCTGCCGCTCCTCAACTGCATTCGTACAGTTGCCCATCGTTCTTTAACATACACTTCGGCGCCCAAGAGAACAATTCCAAAACAGCCGTACGACCCGCTTCAGGCGCCGCACCGGGCTCTACAATAAAACCATGCTGATTGAGGGCGTCTTTGCCGCGGTGCCTACGCCGTTCTACTCCGACGAACGGGTTTATTACCGCAAGCTTGAAGCCAATATGGCCCGCTACTCGCGCAGCCTGCTGGCGGGAATGTTGCTCCTGGGCTCCACGGGGGAGGCGGTCATGCTCGACGACGTCGAGTCCCGCGATGTTCTGCGCGTAGCCGCCGAAGCCTCCGCGCCGGAAAAAGTGCTCATCGCCGGTGTTGGCAAGCAAAGCGTTAAGCGAACCCTCGAACTGGCTGAGGCGGCGGCCAAGTTCAACTACGATGCGGTCCTGGTCCGCACCCCAACCTACTACGCCGGCCAAATGTCTGCGGCTGCCGTTCTCCATTATTTCCGTAGCATAGCCGACCGTTCGCCGCTGCCCGTCCTGCTCTACAACATTCCCGTCTGCGTCCCCTACGATATTCCCATCGAGCTGATTGCCGAGCTGGCGCAGCACCCCAACATTATTGGAATTAAGGATTCCAGCGGCAGTATAGAACGGATTCGCTCTACCATCGCCTCCACGCAGACCGCCCCCCGTCGCACGGCCACCGTCACCCCCATCTTTGAAGCCGTAACCGCCCGCATGCTGGCGCCAAAACCAGAGGCAATCGGTTCCTTCGTCTCCTCCGGCGACCTCGGGAGCGGCGTAGCTGTAGCAACCGCGCCGCCCGCTTCGCCCATTAAGACGCGGAGCAGGGAAGTCGGCTTCCAGGTGCTCACGGGCTCGTCCTCGATCCTGCTCGATTCACTTCAGGCCGGCGCTGCCGGAGCCATCCTGGGCTTTGCCTCCTTTGCCCCCCAGGCCTGCCAGGAGGTTTATCTAGCCTGGAAGGATCACGACCTGAAACTCGCCACAGAGAAGCAACAGCGCATCGTCTCTCCTGCCCACCGCATCGTTGGCCAGTTGGGCATCAGCGGACTCAAGTACGCCTGCGACTTCAACGGCTACTACGGAGGCCGTCCCCGCTCGCCACTTCTTTTGCTCACAGCATCGGAAAGGACGGAAATCGAGCGTTTATTGGCCGGAATTCGGAACTAAAGGATCAGAACGCATGACTCGCAATGTCTGATAACGTATATTCTGTATACTGAAACCGCGGAATAGAAAATCAGTTAATCTATTGAGCGCCCTGAAGAACAATCCCCTATCCTTATGTCTTTGCTAAGTCTAAAGAGGCCTTCGCTACATTTTGTAGCGACCTAGATCCTCGTCGTTTAGTCCTTCAAGCCAGCCGCGCAATTGCTCAGCCGTAGGACCTTCAGGCGGACCGGTGGTATTCAGCCTGGCAGTCTGCATCACCTGTTCCGATACGTAGATCGGGCAATCTGCGCGCAGAGCCAAAGCCACGGCATCCGATGGCCTGGCGTCGATGGAGATCGGTTCGTCCCCTTGTCGCAACCACAGAACAGCAAAGAACGTATCGTCTTTAAGTTCCGTTATCACAACGCGTTCCAGTCGGGCATTCAAGTGATGGATCAAATTCCTGGTCAGATCGTGGGTCATGGGTCGCGGTGCGGCCATCTTCTCTATTTCGATCGCGATTGCGTTCGCCTCAAAGATACCTACCCAGATAGGCATCACCGTCTCTGAAGCAACGTCCTTGAGCACCACGATGGGCATATTGGTGGCCGGGTCCATCATCAGCCCGCGAATCCGCACTTCAACATCCATGGCAACCTTCTTCCGCACCCGATGCGTCTGCTTCCATCTTAGACGCTTTCGCCCACAAGACTGTTCGGATGCGCCGCGGTGATCTTTACCTGCAAGTAGTTGCCAGGCGCCGGAGCGATCGGCTGTGCGCAGGTGAAATTGACCGGCTTGTTCTGGCTGCTGCGCCCCGTCACTTGCCCACGCGCTGGATTCTGTCCTTCGACCATCACTTCAAGAATCTGTCCTATATGCTTGGCGTAATTCACTCTTTGGATTTCGCGCTGGCGGTCAAGCAGTACTTGAAGCCGAGTAGCTTTCTCCGTTTCAGAGATGGAATCGATCATCACCAGAGCCGGCGTATTGGGTCGCGCCGAATACTTGAACCCGAAGACGCAATCGTACTCAACTTTGGCCAGCAGGTCCATGGTCTGGATGAACTCCTCCGGAGTCTCCCCTGGAAAACCGATGATAATGTCTGTCGAGATGGAGATTTGCCTGCGCGCGGCCTTGATCCAGGCAATCCGTTCCAGGTACCATTCCGGCGTGTACTCCCTCGCCATTTGCCTGAGCACCCGCTCAGAGCCCGACTGTACCGGCAAATGCACGTGGTCGCAAAGTGTTGGAACTGCATCGATTGCATCAATGATATCGCGGGTAAAATCGCGCGGATGGCTGGTCATGAAGCGTACGCGGCGGATTCCGCCCACCTCACCCACTGCCGCAAGCAATTCAGCGAAGCTCCGCTTCCCTTCCGGGTCCTTGTAGCTGTTCACATTCTGGCCCAGCAGCTGAATCTCCGTATACCCCAGGTCGGCAATCCGTCGCGCCTCTTCCAGCACTGAGGTCGAGGTCCGGCTGCGCTCCTTGCCCCTCGTATACGGCACCACGCAGTAGGCGCAGAACTTGTCGCACCCTTCGATAATGGTGATATAGCCCCGGTAGGGGTTCTGGCGGGCGGTAAACTCAGTCTCGAAGGTCTCATCCGTTTGCCGGTCGTCGAGACCGGTAATGCGGTTCTCGCCTGCCTCCAGCCGGCTGAGCATCTCCGGCAGCTTGCGGTAAGAGGCCGACCCCGAAATCAGCGAAACGTACGGCGCCCGCTCGAAGATCTTTTCGCCCTCCTGCTGCGCCACGCACCCCAGCACGCCGAAGCGCTTGCCGGCCTTGTGCAGTTTTTTGTAGTCGTTGAGGCGGTTAAAGACCTTTTGCTCAGCTTTGTCGCGGATGGAGCAGGTGTTATAGAGGATCAGCCCGGCGTCTTCTTCCGACTCAACCTGCCGGTATCCCTCACGCTCCAGTGTGCCAATCACCTTTTCGGAGTCATGGGCATTCATCTGGCAGCCGAAGGTCTCTAGGTAAAAAGTTTTTTCGGTTGCCATGGCAAGCTCAAGTATACCGCGACCGGCGAAAATCAACCGATATTAGTAGCCGATGCCTGCCCGGCGAAGATCAGGCCTGCTTACCGCTTGATCCAGATCTCCACGCGCTGGTTCTTTGACTGCCCAGCTTCGGTATCGCTGGCGGCAAGCATCAGGTCGGAGCCATATCCTCGAACCACAGCCGGAGTCAGGTCCCGGAGGGCAAATTCATCCGCAACCGCATTGGCTCGATTCAGGGATAGCTCCCGGTTCACTGCGGGATTCCCCGCGGGATCGGAAAAACCGAAGAGCATCACCCTGTCTCCTCGAATCCTCAGGTCCGCAATCACTGAGACCACCCGGTCCAGATCGGCCCTGGCCTTGTTATCCAGGGTCGTTTTTCCGGGCTGAAACCGGAAATCGACCGTCAGCCGGTTGGCGTTATGCGTTAGTTGTTTATATTCTTCCGGCGCGTAAACCGGTGCTGTCTGCGCTACCTCGGTCACAGTCTGGGCAGCAAAGCCATTGGAGGCAACCACGTCTTGCCCGCGCCTGGAGAGTGCGAACTCAACGAAGGACCGAACGTACTTATTTTTGGGATACGATGCCGTATATAGGTAGAGCCTTCGCGACAGTAGATAGTCTTCCGTGGCCACGCTCAGTCGGGTTGGCAGTAGCGATCGCGTTCCCTGCTCTGAAACAGCGATTGGCTTGGCGCTCAGGATATAAGGCAGGCCAATGAAGCCGACGCCGTTCGGGTCGTTGGCAACTGCCTCAGAGATATCCCTGCTGTCCTCGAGCCTTTGCGCTCCCTTAGCCAGCGGCTTGCCCGCAAGCACCAGGTCCTTGAAAGTCTCATAGGTGCCTGAATTATCGTTTTTCGCGTAGAGCTTGATCCTTCCGTGATAGGGACCCACCTGCGACCAGTCGGTGATTTCTCCCGTGAAGATGCGCATGATCCGGTCTTTGTCCAGCTTATCGATGGGGTTGGATACGTTGACGATAACGGCAATGCCGTCAAGGCCCAGAACATGTTCGCTTGCTTCTGAAGTCATTTTTCCCAGCGAGGCAAGCTTGTCCGCTTCGTCATCCCTGATCTTCCGCGAAGCCATGCCAATGTCGCATTTGCCATTTTTGAGAGCGGTAAATGCGGTCGCGAAACCGTGAGCCGAAATCGTAATGAAGGAAGGCGTACTGTCATTCTGCAGCACTCCCTGAACGATCTTCTCCTGCGGATTGGCTCCGGGGAGTGTCCGAACGTCAGTCGCGCCTTGATTTTTCAGGAATGACTCGGCCAGTTCAGGCCCCAGCGTGTCTCCGATGGTATCGGAGCCGGCCAGGCGAAGGATCGTCCTTTGAGAATAGATTGTTGAAGCCGCTACCGATCCGCGCGACTTCTCCCAAACCAGTGATCCGGCAACAATCGCAATCATCAGGAGTCCGGCCGCAATGGCTATCTTGATGGTTTTCGGCTGAGCAGCAGCTATGGCGGCGCGGACCTCTTTCAACTCATGGGGGCTGTCTTTCATCAGTGCGTTGCCGCACTTGGGGCAAACGAAAGCTGTGTCCCCGGGAATCGAGATCGCCTGCAACCAATCGGCAATCTGGCAATTCCCGAAATTAGTGCATCTTCCCCGTCGCGTACTCAATGGATATCACCCGCCTTCCCACACCGTGCGCATGTGTGCAGATGTTGGGCTGCCTTTCGATAACCCGCGAAGATTTTTACTGCCGGCAAATTGCTTCCGCCTATCGCTGGAATCGAAAAGGAACCCTGCTATTGAGTCATCTCCGGTGACGCGAATTGAAGCTATACCGCAAAGCAAAACCTCGTGGTTCCTGATTCCTGAAACGTAATCAGAATATGTTACCTTCGAGTGCGAATCGATGACACATTTGTGGGATGCCGGAAGGCTATTGGGGTCAGTTACTGCCTGGCGGCTTCACAGGCTGCGGAAAAACTAAACCAAGAGGCTTTGTAACAAGGGTACGGCTTTACAGCTTGCGGAAAAAAGAACCAATGTAGTAATTTTGATGATTTTCGGGTGGAACAAGGGCTCGCAAGTCCTTTAATTTCGCTCCGAGCGATTGGTCGAATCTTGACGTGTAACCATGTTGGTTCTTTTTCCCGCAGGCTGTTTAGCCGGGCCAATAAGGTCAGCAGAATGAGTCGGGCTAAACAGGCTGCGGAAAAAGTCCCTGTGTAGGCACTATTTCTCCACAAGGGATCCGAACAATTAATACGAGCAAAAGTGGAAACCCTCTGCTCTGGGCACTCCATCGACTCGATATTGTTGATAAACATCGTCGAGTCCTTACCAGCACGCTCGTTCACCACAGCGTCTTTCTCCGAGATGCTCAGCGTCAATTGCTCTTGGATGCAGGATTCCCTGATATGCTTCCCTTCGTCAATTTACGACCAGCATTCATGAAATCCGCTAAGACTGGATGCACAGCGAAGGTGGGCGACATATTACTACTGCAAATTTCCGTGGCAATCTTATTTTGAACCCCTGCACTCATGCTTACCGGTCCATTGAAGACAAAAGTGGGATAGCATGAATCTCAACCGGAAAAATATGTCCACGACTCTAAAATCCATCCGCAAGCCCGCCGCAAAGAAGCAAGCTCCACGCGGCGACCTCGCTCCCGACCGCATCGCCGCCATCCTAAAAGCCCTCGACGAAGCCTATCCCAGCGTCGAGTGCGCCCTCACCCACAGCACTCCCTGGCAACTCCTCGTAGCCACAATCCTCTCCGCCCAATGCACCGACGTCCGCGTCAACATAGTCACCCCGGAGCTCTTCCGCCGCTTCCCCACTCCGCAAGCGATGGCCAAAGCGACCCTGCCCCAGCTAGAAGCCCTCATCCGCACCACCGGTTTCTTCCGCAACAAAGCCAAATCCATCCAGGGCGCCGCCCGCAAAATCATCTCGGATTTTGCCGGCCAGGTCCCCCAAACCCTCGCCGAATTAATCACCATTCCCGGCGCCGCCCGCAAAACCGCCAACGTAGTCCTCGGCGTCAGCTTCGGCAAAGCCGAAGGCGTAGTCGTCGACACGCACGTCTTCCGCATCAGCCGCCGCCTCGGCCTGGCCAAAGGTGAAACGCCCCAAAAAATCGAACAGGAACTGATGCAAATTCTCCCCCAGGACCGCTGGATTTGTTTCTCCCACCAGCTAATCCACCACGGCCGCCAGGTCTGCGACGCCCGCAAACCCAAGTGCAACCGCTGCAACCTCGAACAGCTCTGCCACTCCAAAGACAAAACTTGGCAGTCGTAGCAGCGTTTTTCCTTCCGCTGACTGCCGAGAATAACCCTCCGCCGGCGCAAAAAATTGGAAGTACAGGGACCAGGAAAGATAGCCCACATCCCCACAAAATCCGCTAACCCGCCAACTTGCCAACTCCGCGAAGCGGTACCAACTCGCCGTCTTTCTCTAAAACCCAAACCTCCTGCTTCGCTTTTCTTCTCTGCTTTTGCAGAAAATAACCACTGCCCAGCGCACAATAGAAACAGAGTCGCAGTCATCACCCAGGTTCAAAGTGTCAGGGATGTGGCCGGTCCGTACCCCCCACCCCCCCCGGGGGTCTCTACTCCACTTGTTCGCCTTTTATGGAGGTTATGTTATTGATTTCAATGAATAATGGGTGTAATAAATCAGGTCATTTTTAGGCCAAAATCGGGCCTTTTCAGGCTCAAAACAGGCCTTTTCAGGCCCATTTTGAGCGAAAAGTGACCTCCGGAAGTTCCTGTTAGGTGCTCAAAGACTCTCTGATCGGTGCATCCTAAGCTCAAGATACGGGAACTTGGTTGACCTAACGCCGCAGCAGTTTCTCCACCGCCGCAACCAATCCCGGAATATCGGAGGGATTCGCTTCAGCCTCAGGCGGCCAACCCAAACCGATCAGCGTCTCGCTGGTAATCGGCCCGATAGAAACCGCCGGAACCCCAGCCAATGGCCACGCAACCCCAGCCAGCCGAGCCGCCTCCGCCAGATGCGTAGCGCTCGACGAACTGGTAAACGTCACCGCATCGATTCGACCCGCAACCGCCTTCAGCAGCAATTCCGGCGCAACCTCCGGCAGAACATTCCGGTAGGCGTCCACCACATTCACCGCAATCCCAGCCTCCCGCAGCGCATCCGGAATCAGGTCCCGCGCCACGGCAGCCCGCGCCAGCAAAATTTTTACTCCGTTGGTCTGAAGATGAATGCCTTCCAGCAGCCCCGCAACCAAACTCTCCGCCACGTAAGTTTCCGGCACATACGCAACCTGCAATCCAGCCTTCCGCACCGCTTCCGCTGTCGCTTCCCCAACAGCGGCCACCTTCAACCGGTCGGCCTGCTCTAGCGCAATACCCAACTCCGTCGCCCGCTCATCAACCGCCCGCACCGCATTGGCGCTGGTCAAAATCAGCCAATCGTACCTGTCAATTTTCCTGAGAGCCGCATCCAGCGGAGCAAAATCAGCCGGCGGCCGAATCTCCAGCACCGGAACCTCTACCGGCTCCGCTCCCAGTGCCCGCAAACCATCGCACAGCTTCCCAGACTGGTGCAGCGCGCGCGTCACCAGAACCCGCCGCCCCGCCAGCACCAGCGAACTCACAGCGCACTTCCATCCGCAGCCGCAAGCAACGGCCCCGCGCCAGCTTCCATCAGCTTTTCAGCCGTCAGTCTTCCCAAAGCCAGAGGCTCCGATTCACTCCGCGGCGCAAGATGATAAACGCGCACCTCTTTACCGGTCTTCGGATCGGCGACAACGGCGAAAATCTCAACCCACCGCTCTCCCTCAACCGGCCGTTCCAACGAAGGCCGGCAATAAATCCCGATCGGCACCTGGCAACCTCCGCCCAGCGCCGCCAGCGCCGCACGTTCAACCGTCACAGCAAATCGAGTCTCCGCATCGTCCAGAAACCGAACCGCCGCAATGGTCGCCGCATCATCCTTACGCGTCTCAATCCCCAACGCTCCCTGCCCCGCAGCCGGACAAAAATCCTTCGGCTCCATTCGCTCCCTCAGCCACTCTGTCTTGCCAAGCCGCTCCAGTCCCGCCGCAGCCAGCAGAATCCCGTCCACCTGCCCTTCGCCCAGCTTGCGCAGCCGCGTATCCACATTCCCGCGAAATTCCACCGCCTCAATATCCGGTCTCAGCGCCATCAACTGTGCACGCCGCCGCTGGCTGCTGGTTCCCACGCGCGCGCCCTGCGGAAGCTCCTCCAAACTCCCATACTTCACGGCCACAAACGCATCCCGCGGGTCCACACGCCTGGGAGTAGCCGCCAGCGCAAACGGCTCCGGCAGTTCCGTCGGCAAATCTTTCAGCGAATGCACCGCCAAATCCACCCGTCCAGCCGCCAGCGCCTCTTCAATCTCCTTGGTAAACATTCCCTTCGACCCAACCTCGGCAAAGGTGACCTCCTGCAAGCGGTCTCCGGTGGTTTTAATAATCTCGATCTCAATCGAATGTCCCTGCCCCCGCAGCAACTCGGCAATATGGTTAGCCTGCCAAACGGCAAGTTGCGATCCTCGGCTCCCAACGCGCAGCTTCATCGGCGGCTCTCTACTTTGGTTTCGCTCACTGCTTCGCTCTCTGCATGCTCAGCCTCATCTTTCACAGTCTCACCATTCGTCGAGACCGCATGAGCCGCAGCAACCTCCTGTTCAGCCTCCAGATCAATGCCGGCCGAAACCTGCCATGCATCGCACAATGCATCGATTCGCGCCTGATTGTTCTCCCGCGCAGCCTGCTTCAGCGCCTGCATCGGCGGATGCAAAAACTTATTCACCAGCCCCCGCGTCAGTGCCTCCACCGCCGCCACCTGCTCCGCGCTCAATGAACCCAGTCGTGCGTGGATGCGCCTGATCTCCGCCTGCCGAATCTCCTCAGCCTGCCGCTGAATCGCCACAATCGCCGGAGCCGCATTCACCGTACGCTGCTTCTGCTGGAACCGCTCCACTTCTCCTGCAATCAGCGTCTCCGCATCCGAGGCCACGCGGCTGCGCTCGGCCATATGCGCCGCCGCCACCTGCTGCAGGTCGTCAATATCGTAAACAAAAATCCCTTCCAGCTTGCCCATCGCCGGGTCTACGTCCCGCGGCACGGCAATATCGATAAAGAACATAGGCTTGTTGCGCCGACGATGCATGAACGCCTGCCCATGCTCCCGCCTGAAGATCGGATGCGGCGCGCCCGTCGAACTGATCACGATATCCGCCTCGCTGGCCGCCTCATAGAGCGACTCAAAGGGAATCACCCGCCCCTGAAACTCTTCCGCCATCATCCGCGCCCGTTCCTGGGTCCGGTTGCTCACCAGAATCGCCCCGGCTCCCTGCTGCACCAGATGCCGTGCCGCCAGTGCGCTCATCTTTCCCGCGCCCACCAGGAAGACCGTCCGCCCCTCCAACGATCCAAAGATCTTCCGCGCCAGTTCCACAGCCACCGAGGCAATGGAGACCGAATTCGACCCAATCTCCGTCTCCGACCGCACCTTCTTTGCCGCGGCAAAAGCGCTCTGCAATAAATGCTCAAGCTGCCCGGCAACTGTCCCCGCAGTCCGCGCCACGGCGAATGCTTCTTTTACCTGCCCAAGAATCTGCGGCTCGCCCACCACCATCGAGTCCAGGCTGGCGGCCACGCGGAACAGATGCCGCACCGCGTCCCGGCCTCTCTGCTCATAGATGTGCGGCGCCAGCAGCGCCGGGTCCAGCCCAAAGTGCCGGTGCAGAAACCCCGCCAGATCCGCATCCGGCCCCTCGACCGTGGCCAGCAGCTCCACCCGATTGCAAGTGGAAACAATCATGCACTCCACCACTCCCGGCACGGCGGCCAGAGCCCGCGTCGTCTCCGGCAACTCCTCGCGGCTAATGGCGATCCGCTCGCGCACCTCGATCGGCGCAGTGCGGTGATTCACTCCGGTAATCACCAGCGTTGTGGCGGCCTGCGTCATGGGGCACCGAACCTGTGCACGTGGCTGAACATATTGGCCGTCCAAACCACCACCATCACCGCAAACACTGCTCCGGAAAGGTAAGCCGCCTTGCGTCCCCGCAGTCCCGCCGTCCGCCGCACCAGCAGCAGCAGCACATAGATCCCCCAACTAATAAAGGCCGCAATAATCTTGGGATCGAGAAAGTACGCCGCCCCCAGATCCGTCTCCTGCACCAGCACTGCGCCGATCACCAGCCCCACCGTCATGCATGGAAAGCCGAACTCCAGCATCGCCTCGGCCAGCCGCTCCAGCGTATCCAGGGGCGGCAGCCAGTCCAGCGGCATCCACCAGGAACCCCGTCCCGCCACAAACTTCGGCTTGCTCTTGATTCGCCTCTCCTGCACCAGGTAGAGGATAGAAGCCAGAAAACTGAACCCCAGCGCAACATAAGCCAGCAGCAGCGCCGCAATGTGCGCGATCAGCCAGCTAACCCTTACGCCTTGCGAGGGAAACATATACCGGTCCGGCCCCAGCGAAGGCACAAAAACCAGAAAGAAAGTAGCCGGTAAAGCAAACAATCCCAGCGAGATAGCATCGTAGAGCCACCACACCAGGAAGAACAGTCCCGCCACCGCCAGCCCCAGCAGCGACTGCACCTCCCGCACCCCCACCGGCACCCAACCATGTGGCTGAAGCATCTCCACCACCGAAACAAAGTGGAAGAACAGCGCCATTCCGCCCAAGTGGACGCACCACCTGCGCCACCTTTCCACGCCATACAGTACGGCCGGAAAAACAGCCACACCCGCCGCCGCATAGAGCACAGCCGCAACTCTCAGCCAGAAAAGATACATTTCGATCTTCACCTTAAGGCGTAACTGATTAGTATACTGTGACGCATATCACCAGCCGGAAAGACCGGAAACCCGCTAACAAGCTGAATGATAATCACTTTGAATTCACCGGGAATTGAGAGAGATACCCTAAATCAATATATTTTCAGATGGATCCATTAACTTTTGAGATTTTTAATTGAATGCCGTATCGAGTAAACGGGGACGTATTGGCCGTTTTATCTGTCGTGTCAGGCTGGAATCCCGTGGTTCGAAGGCGAGACCTGTGCACCCCGTCGTTTCTTCAGGCACAAGGTCTCGCTGGTCGCCCGGCATCGACGCCCGGGGCGCATCCCATTCGAACCTGTTGAGTTGCCGCGCCGAATTACTGCTGCGGTGGAGTCGTAACAGTCGTCGTGGTTTGAGTCTGATCCACGGGGTGATTGGTTGTTTTCGTCTTTTCCTTTGTCTTCGTTTCCTTCACGTGATCGTGGCGATTGTACTTCGTCTTGGTCTTGCTGCTATCTGTGGTTTTGGTAACCGGCTGATCAGGGGTCTGTACGACCGTGGTGGATTGCGTTGTATCCTGCGCCGTTATCGGCAGCGACATTGCAAGCAGGGCAAGCGACCCGAAGACAGCTGCAGTTGGTTTCATGAATTTCATTTGATTCTCCTTATGTTGTTTGGAATTTGATACTTAAGTCACGCGTGGATTCCGGCCGTGGCGAACTGCTTCCAATGCGGTCTCTCCAGCTTCGTTCATCCCCGGGCGCAATACTGTACTGTATGGCTCATCGCGTGAGCTATAGAGCAAGTCGAGCGATTTTGGTAAAACTATATCTGGTACTACTCTGGGCTGGGGAATCTAGCTCAAGCTCGGAAGATGGTTTTCCGCCCACGGCGTAAAATCAATACCGGACAACTTTATTAGGGAGTTAACGATGAAAAAATATTTTGCTCTGATCATTTTATTTGCCTTGGCTGCATCGCTCAGCACGAGAGCCCAGCAAAAGGCCACGCAATCCGTAGCGGAAATTCTGTCCTGGATCAGCACCCACTTTGAAGTAGCTAAAGTTTCAACGGTGGTGACGTTTTCCTCGGGAAATGTCGACTACGCCGACGAAAAATTCTCAACCGGCATTACCTTCGAGGGCTGCAACGTCTCCATCACACAAGTGGAAAACAACGAGTACAGCAAAGTCGATACAGGGCTGCCCGACTATACTTTGCTACAAACCGGCACGGCCACATTGGATCTGTCAAAGGGACTCCCCGACGCAATTACCGCCGGTAAAGGCTCCGATGGGCAACCCCCGGCGCATGTGATCCTCAAGTTCGCCCAGCCCTTCGCATGGCATCAGGAGCAGAAATTCTCAGCCCACCCGGTCCCTCAGGACGTAGTCGACGATTTCAACGTCAAACTGGTTGAGATCGACTTCGCCAACTTGGACATGGCCAATCAACAGGCCAAAGCCTGGCGCAACGCCATTGTCGCCTGCGGCGGAAAGTCTGCGCCGGACGATCTTTCCGCTAAATGAGGAATACGCAGACCGCTTCAGTTTCCTGCGCCCGCCGCACCTGTGCGTTCTTGCATCCGCCGCCTGGTCTGCCGGACGCGTTAAGCTGGAAAGCAGCGTGATTCGAGATCAGCTACAACCCGCCGCATCTACTTTGGACGAGAGCCCCGCAAGCGATCCTATCTCTTCGCTGCCGGAAAAGAGTGCAACCGATCTCACTCCCTTCATGCGCCAGTGGACCGCAGCCAAGCGCGAAAATCCCGATGCCCTCCTCTTCTTCCGCATGGGCGACTTTTACGAGCTTTTCTACGACGACGCCGTCACCGTAAGCCGCGAGTTGCAGTTGACCCTGACGGCGCGCGACCGGGAGCGCTCACAGCCCATGTGCGGCGTCCCCTATCACGCCGTCGAACCCTACCTCACGCGCCTCCTGCGCAAGGGTTACCGCATCGCCATCTGCGACCAGATGGAGGACCCCAAGCTCACAAAGAAGATTGTCCGCCGCGAAGTCACCCGCGTACTCACTCCTGGCACCGCGCTCGACTCAGCCCTGGGCCAGGAGCAGAACAACTTTCTCGCAGCACTCTACGAGACCGGACCTCAAAAGGAACTGGTCTGCGCCATAGCTCTGCTCGACGTTTCCACCGGCGAGTTTCGCACCGCCGAATTTCGTGGCCCATCTGCCCACCAGCAGGCCGTGGATGAACTCGTAAAAGCCGGCCCCAGCGAAGTTCTGCTCCCTTCAAGCGCCGAACTGCCCGCGCAACTCGAACGCATTCCCGCCCGCACCCGCATCGAGGACTGGGTCTGGACCCGCGATTTCGCCGTGCCCCTGGTCGAGCGCCAGCTCAACGTCCGCTCTCTGGAGGGCTTCGGTCTCGACCGGCATCCAGCAGCCGCCATCGCCGCAGGCGCCGTCCTCCACTACGTGCGCACTACGCAGAAGATCGATGCCCAGCACATCGACAGCCTCAAATTTCAGGAGCACTCCACCGCGCTCGAACTCGATCAAGTCACCGTCCGCAACCTCGAACTGGTCGAGCCGCTCTTTATGGGTCAGGACGACCGCGCCACGCTCTTCCACACCCTCGACGCCTGCCTGACGCCCATGGGCAAGCGCCTGCTCCGCTCCACCATCCTCCGCCCGCTCTTCGATGCGCAGGCCCTCGAAGCCCGTTATGAAGCCGTAGCCGAAGCTCATGCCAGCCTGGTCAAGCGCGAAGAAATTCGCCGCGCCTTTAACGGCATCCTCGACCTGGAGCGACTCCTCGCCCGTCTATCCCTCGATTCCGCAGGCCCTCGCGACGTCCGCGCCCTCGCCGCCAGCCTCGCCAAACTCCCCGCCCTCAAAACCGCGCTCCAAGCTATGCAATCCACGCTCTGGCGCTCGCTCACCGATCGCCTCGATACGCTCGAAGCGACCACCGCGCGCATTGAAACCACTCTGGTCCCCGAACCTCCGCTCACGCTCGTCGATGGCGGCGCGATTGCCGCCGGCGTAGACCCTGAGCTGGACGAATTGCGCGCCATCTCCACCACCGGCAGGCAGGCAATTGCAGCCATCGAAGAACGCGAGCGGCAGCGCACCGGCATCGGCTCCCTCAAAGTCCGCTATAACTCCGTCTTCGGCTATTACATTGAGATCACCAAGGCCAATCTGGCCAACGCGCCCGCCGATTACGAGCGCAAACAGACGCTGGTCAATGCCGAGCGCTTTACCACGCCGGAGCTGAAGGAGTACGAGCGCAAGATTCTCACCGCGCATGACCGCTCCATCGAAATCGAGAAGCGCATCTTCGTCGATTTGCGCAAGACCGTCCTCGAGTCCGCCGGCCTCATCCGCCGCAGCTCCGCCGCCGTCGCCGAAGCCGATCTGCTGGCCAGCTTCGCTCACCTCGCCGCGTTGCGCCGCTACGTCCGCCCGGTGATCGTCGCTGACCAGGTGATTGAAGCCGTAGCCGCGCGCCATCCTGTCATCGAGCAGTGGATGGAGGAGACGCGCGAGGGCCGCTTCATCGCAAACGACCTCTATCTGAACGCCGCCGGCACGAATGAAAATGGCGATGGCCCCAGCCTGCTGCTCATCACCGGCCCCAATATGGGCGGCAAGAGCACCTATCTCCGCCAGGCGGCGATGCTCGTTCTTCTCGCCCAGATGGGCAGCTTTGTCCCCGCCGACAGTTTGCGCTACGGACTGGTAGACCGCATCTATACTCGCATCGGCGCCAGCGATAACGTGGCACGAGGCCGCTCCACCTTCATGGTGGAGATGACGGAAACCGCAACGATTCTGAATACAGCTACAAATCAATCGCTGATCCTGCTCGATGAGATGGGACGCGGCACCGCAACCTTTGACGGCCTCTCGCTGGCCTGGGCCACGGTCGAGTATCTTCACGCCGAAACCGGCGCCCGCACGCTCTTTGCCACGCATTATCATGAACTGACCATGCTCGCCGAGAAGCTCAAGCGCGTGCGCAATCTGCGCGTAGGCGTGAAAGAGGCAGCAGGCGGTATTGTTTTCTTGCATAACATCGAGCCGGGCGCGGCCAGCAAAAGTTACGGAATCGAAGTGGCGCGTCTCGCCGGATTGCCCGCCGCGGTCATCGAGCGCGCCAAGCACGTCCTCCGCCAGCATGAAAAGCAGGAGCGGCAGAACGTGCAGGTAGAAACGGCCAACCCGGTGCAGTTAACCATCTTCACTCCGCTCTCGCAGCGCATCGTGGACCGCATCGAAGCCACCGACGTGAACGCGCTCACGCCGTTGCAAGCCCTGAATCTGCTCGAAGAGTTGCAACAAGAATTGAAGGAGAAGGGATGAAGAACCAGGAAATAGGGAATAGAAAATTGTCTTGCAGCTATTAATGAAGGAACAGGAATGAAGGAGAATTTGCGCCAAGCCGCTGGAAGTCTGCTGGTGGTGGGCCTCGAAGGCACGGAGCTGACCAACCTCGAACGCGCGTGGCTCAAGCTGCTGCGCCCGGCGGGCATCATTTTCTTTCGCCGTAATATCGAGAACGCCAAACAAACGCGGGCACTGCTCGACCAAGCGACCAACTTGTGCGGATTGCACAGTTTTCGCTGTGTGGATGTGGAAGGCGGCGCCGTAGACCGTCTGCGCGACGCTCTTGCGCCCATGCCCTCAGCGCAAGCCGTAATGCAGGCGGCAACGCACTCTCGAAAAACCGGACTGATTAGCGAACAAGGAGAGCTGATCGCGCAAAGCGTAAAGGCTTTCGGTTTCAATACGACGCTGGCTCCAGTAATGGACCTTGCACTGCCGGCCTCGGCACAGGTGATGGGCACACGCGCCGCTGCATCAACGCCTGAAGGCGTGGTGGAATACGCGCGCAACTTTCTGGCCGGTCTTGCGAAGCACGGGATAGTGGGATGCGGCAAGCATTTTCCCGGACTCGGCGGAGGCACGCTCGACTCGCATCTTGAAACTCCGTCGATCCATCGCACCCTGCGCCAACTCATGCGCGAGGACCTGGTTCCCTATCGCGAGTTGCGCCGCGAACTGCCCATGATCATGGTCAACCACGCTGCCTATCCTCTAATTCCAAGCGGCAATCGCCCCGCCAGCGCATCGCCATACTGGATCACAACCGTTCTGCGAAAGCGAATCGGCTATCGCGGCCTCATCTTTTCCGACGATCTGGAGATGGGCGGCATTTTGAAGTTCATGCCCATCGAAGAAGCTGCCGTCGCGGCCATCCGCGCGGGAATGGATCTCATTGAAATCTGCCACAGCCCCGATCTGATCCTGAGAGCCTACGAAGCGTTACTTGCCGAAGCAGAGCGCTCAGCCGCCTTCCGCAAACTTCTCCTGGCGCGAACGGCGCAGACCGCAAAGCAGCGCACCAGGCTCTTCGCCGGCGGAGTCTCCAGTTCGCTTTCCGCTCCGCGGTTCGAAGCGCTGCGAAATAAAATTTCCCGCTTCAGTCAGATCATAAGCACCTTCCAACCCAAGCCTCAGGAGAAGCAACTCGCATGAGCGCGAAGGCGATGACCGTAGCCGGCATCATGAGCGGCACTTCGGCCGACGGAATCGATGTGGCCGTGGTGCGAATCGCTCCCGGCAAAACGCGGCCTCGTCTCAAGCTCCTGGCGCATGAGAGCTGCAAGTTTCCTGCTGCGCTTCGCCGCGCCATTCTCACGGCAATGAACGCCGCCTCCACTTCAACCGCAGAACTGGCGCGGCTCAACTGGCGTTTGGGGTTGGCCTACACCGAGGCCGTTCAAGCCACGCTAATGCTGCACCCGATCAAGCTCGACTTGGTAGGCTGCCACGGTCAGACCCTCTTCCATCAGCCGCGTGCAGCAAACTATGCGGGCCGCAAATTTTCCTGCACCTGGCAGGCCGGTGAAGCCCAGGTCATCGCCTCCACGCTCGGCATTCCCGTGGTCTCGAACTTTCGTCCCTCGGATATGCTTGCAGGAGGCCAGGGAGCGCCGCTGGTTCCGCTGCTTGACTACGTGCTCTTTGCCCACTCCAAGCGCGGACGCGTGCTGCAGAACATCGGCGGTATCGCCAATTTGACCGCCATTCCCGCAGCAGCCACGCCCGACGCAGTGATCGCCTTCGATACCGGCCCCGGCAATATGGTTATCGATGCGTTGGCCCACCAGCTCTTCGGCAAGACCTTCGACCGCAACGGCTCGCTCGCGGCAAATGGCAAAATAATTGCGACGGCATTATCGGCTGCACTGCGCAATCCCTACTTCCAACTCAAGCCCCCGCGCACCGCCGGACGCGAACAGTTTGGCCGCGAATACGCAGCAAAGTTCCTCTCCTCCTGCCGGCGCTACAGCAACAAGCCGGAAGACGCGTTGGCCACAGCAACCGCACTCACCGCCGAAACCATCGCGCAGAGCTACAAACAATTCGTACTGCCAAAAATGAAAAGCAGCAGCAACAAGATCACCGGCGTAGACTACATCGTTTCCGGCGGAGGTGCGCGCAACCGCACCTTGATGGCCATGCTCACCGAGCGGCTCGAACCGATGAATTGCCTGCTGGCCATAAGCGATGCCTTCGGCCTTCCCATTGAAGCCAAGGAAGCCGCTGCCTTCGCCCTGCTCGCCTGGCAAACCTGGCATCATCAACCCGGCAATGTTCCCGCGGCCACCGGCGCTGCGAGAGCCGCAATTCTCGGCCAGGTAACCTATGCGTAAATTGCTCGCCCTCGCCGCACTGCTTGCACTCGCCGGCTGCCACTCGGCGCCGCGCGCCCCAATTTGCAGATAGAAGACGCAAGCGGAACGCAGATTCAGTACCTCGCCTTCAATCTCTGCGACCCGCTGCTCAAAGACGTGCGCGTCCGCCAGGCCATCGCCTGCGCCATTGACCGCAGCCTGCTCATCCAGACCCTGCTGCGCGGCCATGCGCAACCCGCCGTGAGTCTGTTGCCCGCCAGCCACTGGGCCTTCACCGCCGAGGTCGCGCGCTACGATTACGATCCTGCTCGCGCCGCACGCCTGCTCGACGAATCCGGCCATCCTCCCGGCAAGGACGGAGTCCGTCTCCATCTCACCATGAAGGCCAGCAATGATGGAGATACCCACCTCCTGGCCGCGGTGCTTCAACAACAATTGGCCAAAGTGGGCATTGCGCTTGACCTGCGCAGCTATGAGTTCGCCACCTTCTATTCCGACGTTACCCGCGGTGCTTTCCAGATGTATTCCCTCCACTGGAGTGACGGCAACGAGCAGCCTGATATCTTCAGCTACGTATTTTCTTCCTCGAATTTCTCACCCCAGGGCGCAAACCGCGGCCACTACTCGAATGTGCGGCTCGATGCCCTGCTCGACGACGCGTCCCAAAGCACGGACCAGTCTCGCCGCTGCGCGGACTACGTCGAGGCCCAGCGGATTCTCGCCCGCGACCTGCCCGCCATCAATCTCTGGTACCGGGATACCATCATCGCGCATAACCGCCGTCTGACCCATATGGTTCCTTCTCCATCGGGCAGTTACACCTTTCTGGAAACGGCCGAACTGACGCATTGAGCCTTCCCGCATGAGCCTTTTCCTGTGCTGCATGTCCGCAGTTATTCAGCATGTGCGCCCATCTGAAATGCACAACGTGCGCCATGAATGCACTGGCCTCTTAACTTCCGCATAATCAACCTGTTGCTTTCACGCCAAGAGCTATATTGCACACTCCGGCACATCATGGGACAGCCCTTGAACCTTTTGGCCCACTGCTCCGTCTACCAAAATGGAAAATCATACCGTTACCCCGGCCCACTGGAACGATCCTGTCCGTGGAGAAAAGGCTTATGCTCAGCAACTTAAAGATGCGAGTCCCAGTCACGATCGTGCGCGAGTCGCTATCGATCGCCTTGACAGCTCTTACCGGTTTAACCGCAATGACCGCTTTGATGCTTTTGGTCGCCCTGGCCGCCTGCCTGCATGGTGCGCCTCTGCTGCGAGCGCAGGCGTCTTCGCGCTTTCTGGGCACCATCACGGTCATCAGCGGCACCACAGTCACAGTAAAGACCGATGGCGATGGCGAACGCCAGTTCGACGTTCCTTCCGCAGCGGCCATCAAGCGCATCTCCCCTGGCCAAAAGGATCTGAGCGCCGCCGATACTCTTCAATTCAGCGATCTCGAAACTGGTGATCGCGTGTTGGTAAAGCTCGACCCAGCCTCGCCCGGCCCTCCAGCACAGGCTCTGCAAATCGTAGCCATCAAGCAGGCTGACCTGGTCAAAAAGCAAGAGCAGGAGCGCGAAGACTGGCGAAACCGGGGCGTAAGCGGCCTTGTGAAGAGCGTAGACAGCGCATCCGGCGTCATTCTATTAACCATCGGCACAGGGGCCACTGCCAAAACCATCACTATTCACACCACCAAGGCAACCATCCTCAAGCGCTACGCCCCCAATTCGGTGCGCTTCGATGAGGCAAAACCGGCGCCCATTGATGCCATTCATCCCGACGATCAACTGCGCGCGCGGGGAACAAAGAATGAACAAGGCAACGAGATCGCCGCGGAAGAAGTAGTCTCGGGCGCCTTCCGCAATATCTCCGGACCCATCCTCGTGCTGGATACGGCCGCATCAACGCTGGTGGTGAAAGACCTGGCCACCAAGAAACTGGTGACCATACACGTCACAGCGGAAGCGCAGATGCGCCGGCTGCCGGAACACGTGGCGCAGATTCTGGCTGCCCGTCTGAATGGTGCAGCAAACGGTGCCGGCGGCAAGGGTGGAAACGCTCATTCGCAGAACGCGGTGCCGGTAGGTTCATCGAACAACGGCGCAGGCGCCGACCCGCAGCAGATTCTCAATCGCGCGCAGGTCATTCAATTGTCCGATCTGAAAAAAGGCGATGCAGTTATGGTTGTTTCAACCGACGGCACTTCTGAGGTCACTGCCGTTACGCTGCTGGCGGGCGTTGAACCGCTGCTCCAGTCATCCGCAGCCACCCAAAGCCTGCTCAACAACTGGAGCATGGGCTCCGGCGCGCCGGATGTGGCGCCCGAGTAATCGCAATCCCACATTCATCCATAACAAGCGAGGTACTGGTGCATTCAAAGTTGCGTGTCTTCATTCTTATTACGATTTCCCTGGCGCTCGTCTGCGCCGCTGGACTGGCGGCAGATGCCCAAACCTCTGCGGCGCAGGCACAAACTCCGCCGTCCTTCGCGCCGCCATCGACAGCCATTCTGCGCGGCCACATTGCCGACCCCACCGGCGCGCTGATCCCCGGAGCAAAGGTCGCCATCACCACTCCGGCGGGAATCACCGTGAACACTGCCACGGCAGATGCGTCCGGCGCTTATGCGGTCAACGGCCTCAAGCCCGGTCGCTACATCATCCTGGCTACTTTTCCCGGCTTTGCGCCGTTCACTTCGCCCGCCATTCAGCTCGCCGCCGGACAGTCAAAGCGCGTGGATGTTTCGATGGCCTTGCAGGTGGAGCAGCAAAGCGTGACCGTCACCGACGATTCCCCCTCCGTGAGCGTTGAAGCCGGCGGCAACGCCAGCGCTATCGTCATCAAGGGCAAAGACCTTGAAGCGCTCTCCGACGATCCCGACGAGCTCTCCAACGAACTCACTGCGTTGGCCGGACCCTCCGCGGGACCGGAAGGTGGCCAGATTTACATTGACGGCTTCACCGGAGGGCAACTGCCGCCCAAATCGGCCATCCGCGAAATTCGCATCAACCAGAACCCCTTCTCCGCCGAATTCGATCGTCTCGGCTACGGACGCATCGAGATCCTCACCAAGCCCGGCACCGATAAGCTGCACGGCCAATTCTTTGCGCAAGGCAACGACAATCTCTTCAATACCGGCAACCCATTTGCAACTTCCATTCCCCCGTATCACAGCATCCAGTTCAACGGCACTCTGAACGGGCCTCTCTCCAAGTGGGCATCCTTTTTCATCAGCGTGGAGCAGCGCAACAACCAGAACGACAGCATCTACTCTCTGAAGCAAGCCGCGGTTCTCGCATCGAACCCCACCCAGACGTGCGGAGCCGGAATCACGGGAACGTGCGAGGTTAGTCCCGGTGCCCTTTCCGGCGGGCTCTTCGCCCCGCAGACACGCACCAATATCGCCCCGCGCATCGATCTGCAACTGGGGCAGAAGAACACTCTCACGGCGCGCTACCAGTTCTACCGCAACAACCAGAGCGGGAGCATCGGCTCCACGTCGTTGCCATCGCAGTCCTCCGATTCTATGGAGACTGAAAGTACCGTCCAGGCGAGCGATTCGTGGGTCATCAACGACCACGTAGTCAACGAGACCCGCTTCCAGTTCCTGCGCGACTACGAATCCACAACACCGGTAAGCCCATTAGTGCCGCTGGTCTCCGTGCCGGGAACATTTACCGGAGGCGGCTCGACCGGCCAGACGTCGACCGATCACACCACTCACTATGAGCTGCAGAACATCACCACCATGTCCGCGGGCAAGCAGGCCATCAAGTTCGGCACCCGCCTGCGCGACAACCGCGACGCCAATTCTACGAATTCCAACTTCAACGGCAGCTTCACATTCGGATCCATCGCCGACTACGTAAGCGCATTGAACGGCGCCGGCGCTCTGCCCACCTATTTGACCTATACCTCCGGCCCGCAATCCGCCCTGGCCAACGTCTTTGACGCCGCGCTGTTCTTTCAGGACGATTGGAAGGCAAACAAGAATCTGACCCTCTCCGGCGGCATCCGTTGGGAATCGCAGAATCATATCGCCGACCACGACGACTGGGCGCCGCGCGTCGCCTTCGCCTACGCTCTCGACGGCCACAAAGATTCCAAGCAGGCCAAGACTGTGCTGCGCGGCGGCTATGGCATCTTCTACGATCGCTTTAACATTAGCAATATGCTCTCGGCCGAGCGCTTCAATGGCAGCCCCGATGGCCAGCAGGTAACCACCATCACTAGTCCCACATGCTTCAATTCCGACATGTTGATCACTTCAGGCATCAATTCAGGCAACTGCGCTCCAGTAGGGGGCACCAGCACCATATACCAGATCGCGCCCGGCTACCACTCGCCCTATACACAGCAGACCGGGCTCAGCCTGGAGCGTCAGTTGAGCAAGACTACAACGCTTACGGGCACTTATCTGCACTCCTTCGGCGTGCACGAGTATGTCGTACGCAACTCGAATGCTTCTTACTCGCCCAACTATAATTCCGCCGAAGGCATCATAGATCAGTTCTATCCCGAGGGCGTCTTCAAACAGAACCAGGTCATCGTGAACGTCAATGCGCGCTTCTCTCCCAACTTCGGTGTGACCGGCTTCTACAACTTCACTGTGGCCAACTCCGACGGTGGCAACGGATCGAATCCATCCAACTCTTATGACCTCAGCCAGGACTACGGACGCGTCAGCTGGGCTTCGCGCAACATGGTCTTCCTCATGGCCAATTACCAGGGGCCCTGGGCCATTCGTTTCAATCCTTTCCTAATCGCGCAATCTGGCAAGCCCTTCAATATCGTTACCACCAACAACTTGACCGGTGACAACTTCTTCAATGACCGTCCTTCGTATGCGACAGCCGCATCCAACCCGGCCGATGTTGTCCAAACCAGCTTCGGAGCCCTCGATACCATTCCTCAAGCCGGAGAAACGATCATCCCCATCAATCTCGGCGACGGCCCAGCTGCCTTCGCATTGAATCTGCGCGTCAGCCGCGCCATCGGATTCGGTCCCAAGCTCGCGCAGGGGGAAACTAGTGGACCTCCTCAGGGCGGCAGCAGCGGCCGTGGGTTTGGTAATCCCTTTAGCACCGGTGGCGGAGGTCGCGGAATGTTCGGCCCCACCAATACGGGCCGCAAATACACTCTCACCTTCAATGCGCAGGCGTTGAACCTCTTTAACGACATCGACAGAGGCCAGCCAGTGGGCAGCTTATCTCTTGTGCCGACTACTCCCCCCGGCGGGCCCCCCACGCTTAGTCCCGCCTTCGACAGATCCACCAGTCTGGCAGGCGGAATCTTCTCCTCCGGCTCGGCGGCGCGCCGCATCTTCTTCCAAACCACATTTTCGTTCTGACCGAATGCGAGCAATCTTCAGCGGGCCGGGGCGCAAAGCTCCTGCCCGCGTTGCATCTACGGCAACGCCATCAGCGTAGCTGCCTGTTCATTATTTTTAAAAGCATCGGTCAGCGAGATCACCTTCATCTGCGTCTTCAGAGCTTCCAGTGTTGCCCCGCTCCTGGCCGCAATCTCCACCGTCTCTCCCGGCAGCAGATCAAAGTAATTGTCTGAAACCTCAACGTCCAGATTGCCGAAGGAGAGATAAACGCTGCGCGCCAGCACCGGCGAAGTGATTCGTACCTTATAGCTTCCGTTTCCGCCTGTGGTTTCCACCTTAAGCGCGGCCGGCTTCAAGTGAATCTCCTTAACCGGCGCCAGGTAGATAAGATTGCGCGAGATCTCCGCTCCGCCCGCGGAAAGATCGGCAACAATAAAAACGCGCGAAGTATCCGTCGCGCCCGCGATGGTTAAATTCTTAAGCGGCCAGTCAAAATAATCCTTACTCGCAAGCGGCGTCACATCCACGATCTTCGATTCCTCCAGCAGCACTTTGCCGTCGAAGTTCATCAGCCGCGCATGCAGTGTAGCCTGCTTCGCCTCCGTCTTGTCGGAAACGACATAAAACTTCACCGAACCATTTTCAACGTGCGGCGAAACCAGGATGGGCGCGTAGAAACGCCGCGCATAGTATTGCAGCGCCTTCCAGCGGCCGTAATAGTCGATCGAGGACCACGAAGCCACCGGCCAGCAATCGTTCAACTGCCAGAAGATGGAGCCCATGGTCTCCGGACGGCTGCGCCGAAAATGCTCCGCGCCTATTTTGATTCCTTCAGCCTGCAACACCTGGCTCACGTAGAGAAAGCTGGCGAAGTCCTTCGGCTCGGGATAATCCCGGAGCAGATAGGCGTGGATGATCGCATTGCCCTCATCGTTCTTCTGGTGAGCGAGCATCACCGGCGTAAAGATACTGGTGCGATCCTCAGGCTGTGTGAAGGCTTCAATCGTTCTCATCTCAGGAAACGATTGAAATCCATACTCCGTCACAAAGCGCTCATGGTGTGTTTCGTAAGTCGAGAACGGTACGCGCCCGTGCCAAACGTCCCAGATATGCGCATCGCCGCTCTGGAATTGGTCGGTGAGCGGCTCATAATCGGCGCTCGGCGAACTGGGCCAGTAGGGCGTCTCCGCATCCAGCCTTGCCACCACCCTGGGCAGAATGCCGCTGAACTCGGTCAGGTAATCCTGCCACATGTAATATCGGACTTCAGCCGGCAGCGAGGGGCGCGGAGCCCAGTTCATCGCCTGCTCTGTCTCATTGTTGCCGCACCACAAAACAATGCTGGGATGATTGCGCAGCCTGCGCACCTGGTCCTCTGCCTCAGCTTCGATATTGAGCTTGAATGCATAGGTTCCCGGCTGCCAGTCGTTCCCAAACTGGAAATCCTGCCAAACCATGATCCCCAGCTCGTCGCAGATCGCATAGAACTCGTCGGTCTCGTAGTAGCCGCCCCCCCAGTGGCGAATCATATTCATATTGGCGTCGCGCGCCGATTCCAGAATCCGTCGATAGTCCGCCGTGGTCACGCGATTGGGAAAGCTGTCAAAGGGAATCACGTCCGCGCCCTTGGCGAAGATCGGAATGCCGTTCACCACCAGCTCGAACGACCGTCCCCATTGATCCAGCACCCGGCGCAACTCGACGGAACGCAGCCCAGCCTTGGCCTTGCGTTCGTCCAGCATCGTGCCGCCGGCGCTCACCCCGGCGCCCGTCCCCACCTGCGCGGTGAAATCATACAAAGGCTGATCGCCATAGCCGGCCGGGTACCAGAGCTTGGGCTTAAGAATCTCCACGGGAAGATCGATCACGTTGCTGCCGGCATGAAGGCTAACCGACCTGCTCAGCGTCACCGACTTTCCGTTATCGCTGTATTGCACGCTCACTTTGACTGATCCGGCGCTTGCAGCCTCCACCTCAACCTCGGCGTCAAGGTGGGCCACTGCCTTGCTTACGTCGCGCTGGTGAATGGCTAAATCCGCAATGCGCGCCTTATCCCACGCCTCCAATCGCACCGACCGCCAGATGCCGCTGGTCACAAACCGCGGCCCCCAGTCCCATCCATACTCATAAGCCGCCTTGCGAATATAAGTCTTGTCCGCAGTCTTCGACCGTAGCCGGAACGCATCGCTTGCCGCCGCGGCAGCAGCAGCTTTGATGGGCGACGGAAAGACCACGCGCAGCAGATTCTTGCCCGCATGCAGATGGCTCTTTACTGGCACGCGCCAAATGCGGAACATATTGTTCGCATCCAGCACCTGTGCGCCGTTCACGTAAACCTGCGCCGCCGCATCCAGCCCGTCGAAGACCAGGTCCACATTGGACCGCGCCAGCAAAGCCGGCGTGACCTCAAGGTTCAGCCGGTACTCCCAGCTCTCATTTTCAATCCAATGCAGCTTAGCTTCGTTGGCGCCGAAGAATGGGTCGGGAATTTTCTTGTTGGCCAACAGGTCCAGGTGAACGTCGCCGGGGACAGTAGCCGGCATCCAGCCGCTTTCGGCATCCTGCGCACCCGCCGTAATTTGCCGGAACTGCCAGCCGTGATCCAGTACCAGGACCGCATTCTGCGCGGGTTTGGTCTGCGCGTGCGCCATTCCATCCCCCATGCCCATTGTCGCCGCAGCCACAACGCAGCACGCAACTCCCCGTGCAATTGCATTCAGCATGGCACTTCCTCCATGTTTCTTCATATGATTCGCTAGCGTGGCCATAATTGGCTAAGGGTAACTAAGAACCCTTCAGGTTTCCGTTCAGCACCGTCCGGTAGAGCGTCTCCCACTCATCCGCCTTGGTATCCATATTGAAGTTCCGGCAAATACGCTGCCGTTCCACCTGGCCCTGCTTGCGACGGTCTTCCGGAGTTCTTTGCATCAGTTCAATCATGGCCATGCCCAGCGCATCGGGAGCCTTTCGCGGCACAACCGCGCCTGCGTCTCCCACCAGCTCGCGCGTGCCGCCCACGTCGGTAGCCACCACCGGCGTCTCCATGGCCATAGCCTCGCCCACGACTAGCGGCATCCCCTCCCACGCCGACGCCAGCACAAATCCATCAGCTGCATCGAGCAGCGCAGGCAGATCGCGGCGCAATCCAAGCCAGCGCACAGAGTCACCCATTCCGCGTATTACCGACATATCGTGCAGCCGCCGGGTCTCTTCGTCTGTCGAAGCACCGGCAACCCATAGCTCCACATCGGGGTCAGCGGCCAGTACCCGCGCAAAGGCCCGCAGCAGATTCGGATAGTCCTTGGCCTTCACCACGCGGCCAGCCGTCATCCAGATAAAATTGCCGTTCACGCCCATCTGTTCTCTGATGAGTGCGCGGCGCGCCTGGTCCGGAGCAAACTCCGCGGTTTCAATCCCATTCGCCAGCACCACGCACTTGTGTTGCGGAACGGCCTTCAAATCCACAAAGCGCTTCGCGGCCGCCTCACAAACAGCGGTAGTCCGGCGGCTCAGTCTGTCGGTAAGGCGGTAGGCGAGCATCCGCAATCGGCCGCCTTCATACACGTTATGAACTGTGGAGAGCACCGCCGTCCCCGGAACCAGTATCTTCAGCAATCGAGCCACAATGTTGGCATGAAAGCTGTGGCTATGCAGCAGGTCCGGCTTGAACTCCAGCAGAAAACGCCGTGCCTGCGCCAGTCCCTTCAAAAAGCTGAAGGGAGTCTTGCGCATGTTCAGGTAGAACGTATCGAGCCTGGTAGGCCACTCTTCGGAAATACGAGTCCGCAACACCAGGATAGCTACCGTGTGGCCGCGCTCTGCCATTCTGTGAGCCTGAGCCAGCGCCTGACGCTCTGCTCCGCCCATGCCCAATGAATTGAGCACGTAAACTATCCGCATTTCTTACACTTCCCATCGAAAAGTGAGTGCCAAGCTATGATAATTCATTGTGCCTCTCACCTTATTGGCCTGAGGAATTATAAGAGACTGCAATATCCTATTGGGAAAACTCCGCCCACAATCCTGTTTGTATGGGAACTGCAGTTCTCAAAACCGCCTAACGCGTTGCCCCTTCTGAATATCGCCCCAGCCGTCCGAGCAAACGGTCCAAAGCATACGCTCCCGGCCCAAATACAAGAATCAACAGTGTCGCGAACCAGTAGGTATAAGGCGAAGCGCCGTAGAAATCGCTCGGATTTGAAAGGATGTGGCTGAAATTGAACCGGTCATCGGGAACGCTCAAATAAGCCACCGTCATATTGACAAACAAGATCAGCGAGACTAGCCGTGTTGCAAACCCGAAGGTGAACAAGGCGCCCCCGATCAACTCGACCAGGGCGACAAACAAAGCGGTCGCTCCGGGCGCGGGAAGGCTCAAGCTGGCAAAGAACTGAGTTACGCGCTCCAAATGTGTGAGCTTGCCCCAGCCGTCCTGCATGAACTGCCAGCCCCAGTAGAGACGGATCAGCAGCAGCAAAGGGTTCTGTGCATAGCTCGCCAGCCATACAAACCGCTGGTAAGTATCCTTCCCCAGATCGATGATCTTCCCCATGCTTTCCTCCCTGTTTTCAAATGAGAGCATCCAGATCGGGCGCACAAATCCAGCCCAGTTCGGCCCAGTTGGCAAACCACTCGCGCACCCGTTTCGGCCGGCGCGCCTGCGATATGCCCGAATCCAGAAATCCCGCCTCCAGCGCCTCACCCAGCGGCAATCCTCGGCCAAGAGACGCGAGTGTCAGAAACTCCTCCCGCTTGAGCCTGCGATAGTAGACCGTAAACTCCACGCGATGCGCCGCAACCCAGATTAGCTTTCTTCGCAATTTAGGCAACCTGGCCGGCGCTTCCGGTCCGCTGTCGTGCTCCAGACCGGCCTCGCTGGTCTCGCGCTTCTGCCGGACGTGCAGCGCCAGCGCCAATTCATCAGCCGCATAATCCAGCTCTATCAACCGCAGATGCGGTTGCAGCGCCAACCGCGATTCGCCGTCCAGAGTCGCGATCTGGTCCAGCGTAAGTGGTTCCCTCTCCGCGCTGTCGAAGGCCTCGATAAAAGCCCACTCAATGTGCGCAACATCGATGGCCAGCCACCGCCGTCGACCGGCATACTCCGGATTTCGAGCCAACCACTCCACCATCTGTGATCCCAGGTTGCGCATGGAGAATGATCTGCTGGGATGCGCCGCCAGGTATGCGATCGATAAAGCCTCAAACGCTTTGCCGCCCACCACGGCCCGCAGAGCCGTAAAGTCCTCAGCCAGCGCGCCCAGCACGCGAAACCAGTACTGGCGGTTATAAATTTCCAGCCGCTCGAAGGCGCTCAGCCGGCTGTTGGGCGCAATAAACGACTCAGCCACCGTGCTCATTTTCCGGCCATCCGCTGCCTCGGCGCGCATCTGTTCATCCGCAGCCAGCGGCAGCATCACGGCCGCGGCCATCTCACGCTGCAATTGTTCCAGATTCATAGCGCCGCCTCCGCCAAAGCCCCAGAGTTCGCCCGTAGATACCGTTCCGCCTTTTTCGCCTCGGCATGAACCTCATCGAAGCTGGGGATATGATCGTCCCACTCCAGCAGCGTAGGCGTAGGCCCGCAGCGTTCAATGGCCCGCGCATAAAGCTCCCACACCGGATCGATGACCGGATGGTCGTGCGTATCCAGAATGTACTTCTCATACTTCGAGTGCCCTGCAATATGAATCTGCGCCACCCGCTCGGCGGGCACTGCATTCACATAATCCATAGGCGCGAACTCGTGGTTCATCGCCGAAACATAAATATTGTTCACGTCCAGCAGAATGCCGCAATCGGCCCGCTCCACCACCTCGGTCAGAAACTCCCACTCCGTCATTTCCGAGCCGGTGAAGGCCGCGTAGCTGCTCACATTTTCCACCGCAACCGGAATCTCCAGGAAATTCTGCACCATGCGCACCCGCTCCACCGTCCGCTCCACCGCCTCCCACGTATAGGGCAACGGCAGCAGATCGTGGGTATAAGTCCCGTCCACGCTGCCCCAGCAAAGATGATCGCTGAGCCACGGAGTTCCCGTCCTCCGCACCAGTTGTTTCAGCCTGCGCAGATGCTCGGGATCAGGCGCCGTCACCGACCCGAAGTACATTGAAACCCCGTGCTGCACCACGCGGTACTGTTCGAGAATTCGATCGAGATTCTTGAGCGGCCGTCCGCCGTCGATCATGAAATTCTCTGAGATGATCTCGAACCAGTCCACCACCGGCTTGCGCCGGAAGATGTGGTCGTAATGCGGAATACGCAGTCCGATCCCCACCCCGTGATCCTGAAAGGCATTGAAACGATTGCCGGGCATATCTGTCCCTGCCGATGAAAAACGATGAATAGAATTCGCGGAAGGATGAATCAATGGCGCGGCGGAAATAATCTGGATCAACTCCCAACCGCGCCACCGGTGGGATTGCAGTCTAGACGGCCTTGGGCATCTTTGAGCCGTCCGTAGCGCAGCCGCCTTTGCCTTTGCAGCTGTTCTTTCCCTTGCAGCCGTTGTCGCTGGACTTGCAGCCACCGTTGCCCTTGCAATCGTTTTTGCCTTTACAGGAGTGTTTGGCAGGCTTGTCATCGCCGGTGTAACGCAGGCCGGCCTTGGCCGCGCTTATCTTCGCCGTGCCGTGTGTGGCCGGCTGTGCGGCCGCTACGGAGCTTCCGCCCACCAGGCCGGAAAGCGCCGCCGTCAAAAGCAATGCATTCAGTTGGTTCTTCATGATAATTTGACCTCGCTTGGGGATTGGGGCGGAGGGGATCCGCCGTTTGACGCACACAGGGCTAGCCTCTCTGGCCGGTCCCGCACAATGCTTGCACCATAGACTAGAACTTGCAGAAAAGGTTGCAGAAAATCTTCCTCCGGATATGAATTTCTACCCAGTCAACCTCTGCCTCTCTACAAAGGACTATAAATCCGCCCCCCGCAATTCTGGGCAAAATCTCGAAGTCACCCCCCTTCCCGGGTACATCCAAGGTTCCTCTTGCCGCAAGTTTCTTCAATTCAATCAATTCCTTATGTGCAAAACCGGAATTGGGCTGTACAATTTCCGCAAGGAGACCCATGGCCGGAGATATTCAACTTACGTGCAGTGACTGCGGGCAGGACTTTGCCTTCACCGCTGCTGATCAGGCGTTCTTTCAGGAACGTGGTTACTCGACCCCGAAGCGTTGCAAGAATTGCCGTATGGCAAAGAAGAACGATCAGGGGGGTTCCGGCTACCGTTCGGCTCCGGCACAGGGAACACCTGTGATTTGTTCGGGTTGCGGCCAGCCTACAACAGTGCCTTTTGAGCCGCGTGGCGATCGACCGGTCTATTGCCGGGATTGCTACCAGGCGCGCAAGGGCAGCAGCGGCGGCGGCGGCACTTCTCGCGGACGCGACCGTTAATAATTTTTCCGATTGCGGTCCGGTGCCCGCTAAAAACACCGGACCGTGGTTCCTCGGGCAAGTACGAGCAAAGCTGCCTCGCGGCGGTTGGATTGTCCATGTCCGCCTTCGAGATCTCTGCCATCTTTGCCCTGTGATCCCCTGCCCCCATTTTCCCAGCTTCGCCACTCTCCGAGGGAATCCTCCCATCGGTCCGGCGGTAGCCGCGTAAACTAAATTCAAATTCCGAGGGAATAAGGCTCCAGCCGCCTGGGAGTGCAAATAGGGCAACGCCGCATGAAAGTCGAAAAAGTCGCATCCCACGCTGAAGCGGATGTAGACAAAATTGTTCAGCAACGCTTTTTCCCCGGCCAGAATTCCGGCAAGAATAGGGATCGCCGGCCTCCTGGCTGGCTGTAGCGTGGACCTCCCGGTCCATGTTCGCTGTAAAGGTTCATCGTGAATTTCCCCTCAACTCAAAAAGATTGTGTAGACATTGCTCCCCCATGCCCGATACACTTCCTTTCAACAGCTTTCACCAAATCCGAATCTCTGAGGACTTTTCCCCTAGATTATGGCCTCCCAATTGTCCTTCACCGGATTTGCGTGGAAGAATCTCTGGCGCCGCCGTCTCAGGACGCTGCTCACCCTCGGCGGCATCGCCATGGCCATCGGTGCTTTTGTCGGCCTGGTCGGATTCTCCCGTTCCTTTGAGCACGAATGGCTGCGCATGTATCTCAGCAGCGGCACCGATATTGCTGTCGTTCAGCAGACCTTCCTGAACACCTCCATGGATGAGTCCGCCGGAATTAAGCTCAAGGCGCTGCCCGTCGTGGCTCAGGCTACGCCCATGATCCTGAACCTGATGGATCTCACCCCTGAGATCAACGCGCTGGCCTACGGTTGGAAGGCCGATTCCTATGAATTCGATTCCCTCCAACTCCTCTCCGGCCACCGTCTCCGCGATGGCCAGCCTGAAGTGATGTTGGGCGACCTGCTGGCCGGCAACCTGCACAAAAACGTCGGCGACACGCTGGAAATTCAAGGCTCCCCATTCACCGTAGCCGGCATCTATCACGGCGGCTCGGCTCTCGAGGCAGGCGCGGTCATCCTGCCCATCGACCAGATGCAGCAGCTCGGAGGATTGCAGGGAAAAGTCACTGCCTTTCATATTCGGCTTCGTCCTCCGCCTTCCGGCGAAGCGCCCGACCATTATCTGAAGCGCGCCCAAGCTGAGATTGAAACCGCTCTGCCCGGTCTGCGCGCCGTTCCCGCCGCCGAGCGCGCCAGCAACAATCAGATCGTCCAGTTGGCCCACGCTGCCGCCTGGGGCACATCCTCCATTGCTTTGCTCATCGGCATCCTCGGCATCGCCAACACCATGGCCATGTCGGTCTTCGAGCGCACTCGCGAGATCGGCATTCTGCGCGCACTGGGCTGGAAACGCTGGCGCATCATGCTGCTCATCCTCACTGAAGCTGCGGTACTGGGCCTGGCCGGAGGCATCATCGGTTTGGCTATTGGATGGAGTGCCTTGCATCTGCTCGCTTTCCTTCCTCAAACCGCCAGTATCGTCTCCGCTTCCTTCCCAGTGCTGCTTCTCGCTGAAGCACTGGGCATCGCAGTCCTGGCCGGGCTGGTCGCCGGAGCGTTCCCCGCCTGGCGCGGCGCGCATCTCTCCCCAGTGGAGGCGCTGCGCCATGACTAGCCCTCTGCTGGAAGTGCGTAACCTGACCAAGAGCTATGACGAAGGCCGCATTGAAGCCCTGCGCGGCGTCGATCTCTCCATCATCGCCGGCGAATATCTCGCCATCAGCGGCCCCAGCGGCAGCGGCAAATCCACCTTGCTTCAACTGCTCGGCGGGCTCGATACTCCAACCTCTGGCCAGGTCCTCTTTCAGAATCAGCCCCTCGGAACCGCCGTCGATCTCGACGTTTACCGCGCCCACCAGGTGGGTTTCATCTTCCAGGCCTTTTACCTGCTGCCCACGCTCAGCTCCCTTGAAAACGTGCAGGTTCCCATGCTCGGCGTAAGCCACCACGCCAACAACCGTGCCCAACGAGCCGAAGCCCTCCTGCGCGAGATGGGCCTTGCAGAGCGCCTCCATCAATATCCCAACCAGCTTTCCGCCGGAGAGCGTCAGCGCGTGGCCATTGCCCGGGCTCTGGCCAACCAGCCCTCCATCCTTCTGGCCGACGAGCCCACCGGCAATCTGGACAGCGTGAACTCCGCCCGCATCATGGAGATGCTCATCGGCATTCAGAAAAAGCGCGGCATGACCCTCATCGTGATCACCCACGAAAACGAAATAGCAGAGTCCGCGCCAAGGCACATCCGCATGCGCGACGGAAAGATCGCGCTATGATAAGCACCCCCATGCGTACGCAAAATAAGAACAAGAGTGAATCAGCTTCGGATACCCGCACAATCCTCCATATGAACAAGGATGAATCAGATTCGGATGCCCGCACAATCCTCCGTGCCCCATCCTTTCCGCTTTTTCCTGCGGAAAGGGTGGGAAACCCCATCATTCGACCGTCCCGATTCCTACAAACCACCGTAGCCTGCCTGACTCTCCTCCTAACCGTCCCCGCCAACGCGACAGATAGTACACAAACAGTCCTCGCAACCCCACGCCAAAACGTACAGTCAGCCGATTTCCGCGCCACCGGCCACCTGATCCGAGTCGACGCAAACGGCGCGCGAACCAGCTACGGAATCACCATCAAGGCCCACTGGTTTCCCGGCGTTCTGCGCGTTTTCCTCGCAATTACCCCTCCAAAAAGCACAAATCCCGGCGCGCGCGCAAACATTCTCCTCGAAATGCGTCCCGACGGCCAAAATGTGATCAAAATTGCTCACCCCGGAGATTTAGCTCCAGTTATTCTGCCGTTTAACAAATGGAACGACGGCCCGCTCGGTCCCGGTTTCAGCTACGAAGATTTCCTTGAACCCCAATACTTCTGGCCCAACCAGACAGTAGTGGAAAAAACCAAATACGGCGCGCGCGATTGCGACGTATTGAAAAGCACGCCGGGAGCTGCGGATCGCACCCATTACGCCGAGATCCGAAGCTGGCTTGACTCGACCATCGGCTTTCCTGTCTATGTGGAGAAAACGGTGAAAGGCACTGGGGCGGTTAAAGAATTCACTTACTTTGGCCTCCGCCACACCGGCGGCATCTGGTCGGCAAGCCAGGTGGAAGTCAAATCGCGCAGCAGCACCGGCTCAACCCTCCTCATCGTCGAACGCGGCAGCGCAAAAGCTAACCTCGCCCTCGCCGACTTCAGCACCGAACAACTCACCCATTTCTAGGATCATTCGTGAATATCTTTCTCTGGATTATTGGTTCAACGGCAGTTCTGATCGGCATTGGATTTCTCTATCAATTGATTGGCAGCCATTTCGACCGCAAGCGCTTCGCCGGCTCCGGACGCTGGGTTACCATTGGGCACAATTGCAGGCTCTACCTCCTCGAAAAAGGCTCCGGCGGCCCCACCGTTATCTTTGAAGCCGGCATCGCCGCCACCAATCTCAACTGGTGCCATATTCAAGAGACCGTCTCCCGCTTCACCGGCACCGCGTCTTACGATCGCGGCGGTCTCGGCTTCAGCAGCCCATCCCGCACCCCCCGCACCCCCGGCAACATCGCCGTCGAACTGCACGATATGTTGCAGTCCGCCGGTATCGAGCCGCCTTACATTCTCGTCGGCCATTCCTTCGGCGGCCTGGTCATGCGCCGTTTTGCGCTTCTCTACCCTGAAGATGTGCAGAGCATTCTGCTGGTTGACCCCATGCGTTGTGAAGAATGGCCCCCGCTCGACCCCAGCAAGCAATCCCAACTAGATCTCGGCAGCAAACTCACCCGTTTTGCAATTCCCATCGCGCGCGTCGGCCTCGCCCGCCTCGCGGTAACCTCGCTCCTCTGCCGCTCCGGACGCCTCTCAGGCAAGCTGGCAGGCGCAGCCGGCTCCGGCGGCCGCCATGTTTTGGATCGTGTAACAGAAGAGGTCCGCAAGATGCCCAGGGAAGTTTGGCCCATCATCGCCGCCCACTGGTCTCGGCCCAGCTATTACCGCGGAATGTGCAGCCACGTTGAAGCGGTTCCAGACACAGTCAGAGAGATGCACGACGCCGGCCCCATCCACGATATTCCCGTACTGGTGCTCACCCCAGGCAATTCCACGCCGCTCTCCCACGAGCGTCTCGACAGCATCGGCGACAACGTGCAACAAGTCATCGCCGCGGCCAGTGCACACTGGATTCATCTCGACGAACCCGACCTGGTCATCGATTCCATCCGCGAGATGGTGACAGCCGCAATCGCCGAACCCGTCGCCGCCATTGGCTGAGGATCTACTGCTTCTCCCCCGCCGAAAACGCCGTCCAAGGCCCGGAAATCATATCCTTGAGAATCGGCTTCAAATAGTCATATTCCGGATGCGCGGCCAGAAACGGCGCGGCAAGAAAATCCTCGCCGCAAGGATGCCCCGCATGCGCAACCAGCGCCATCTTCCCCGCCAGGTCTGAGTCCGTCACCTTGCCCGTAACCGATCCGCCGGGAAAATAAGGCCCCCAGTCCCACTGCGGAACGCCTAGCTTCGACCTATCCACGTGCCCGCAAAGCGAACGATCGTCCGCATCCACCTTGCCGGTATAACTATCGTCGTGGTCGGCCAGAAACTTCTCCGCCATTTCAATATCGATGCGCCCCTTGTTCTCCGCCATGCGCTTCTCCCAGGTCACGCGCCGCGCATTGGGCGAGTAGGAGAGATCGTTCAGCTTGAATCCATCCGTCTCGTCCTTGATCAGCTCCGGATCGCGCGCATAGTTCGAGCTAACAAAATATCCGTCCTTAGAGCGCCACAGCGGCGTATTTTTCAATCCCAGTTCCAGGTAAGCGATCTCCCCTGTCTTGCGGTCGCCGATCATCCAGTCGTTGGCGTAGCCCCCGTTGTTGCCTTCCTTGATCAGCGCCACATACTCATCGATCGAGCCTGCATACTGCAACGCCTTGCGCGAACGAACAAACTCAGGCTTGCCGTTCGGGTCCCAGCCTTCAAACTGCGAGATCGTCGTCTCGGTAATCATCAGCCCCGCGTCACTCACGCCAAAATCATCCTGGCTGGTAATCACGCCCGGCGCGCCATCCATCAGCATCCGGTGCCCGTGCTCCGGCTGAATATCAAAGATCACCTTCCAGCGCGACCCCTCGGCATACGTGGTCCAGTTATTGTGCGCAATCACAATCTTGCCGTCCTTGGTATAGCTGCCCGTGGCGATAAAGGCCGAGCACCGTCCCGAAGGCCTGATCTCCGGCGCATTGGCTGCGCGTTCATGCTTGTTCAGCCAGGGCACATAGTATTGCGGCAGCTCGATGCCTCCGTTCAGCGCCACAATATCCCACACGTCCAGCTTCACGCCTTTCGACTGCACCCCTTTGGCAATCCCCTTCAGCTCCCGCTGGTATTCGGCATCAATGTGCGGCCACAGCATCTTGCGTCCGGCCTCGCGGTAGAACTCCCAATTGCGCCCGGTATCGTGTGCGGTTTCGAGCTTGATTACCCCCACCAGATCCTCGATCTCGGCTGCAAGCAATTGCCCGTGCTCGTATCCGATCTCTGAAGGAGTGCCTTCCAGATGCACGTAGGTCCAACCGCCCTTTTCAAAGCGATAGCTGTGATGAATGCTTGTTTGAGAGCCGGCAGCGGGCGTCGAGTCAGCAGCACATGCAGCGGAAACAATGAAAATGGTCAGAAGGCTGAGCAGGCAAACAGTAAGAGCGCGGGGAAACAGACGCACCATCGTAATTCCTCCGGAATTCCTTGAAGATACCACGGAGGATTGCAGGGAATGCAAATGTCTAGCGCTTCTTTGTCGGCTTTTTATCGGCCTTTTTCGCTTTTGCTGCCTGCTTCACCTTCGGGCGAGCAGCCAGCGCCGGCTTACCTTTTGCCGGCTTTGATTGAACCACCGGCTTCTTTGCCGCAGCCTTAGTCCCAGTCTTGGCCTTAGCCTTTACCGGAGCCTTGACCGCAGCTTTCTTTGCCGCGGGCGCAGCCTTAGCTTTGGACTGCGCTGCAGCGGGCTTGCCCTTGGCCGTTGGCGCCGCATGTTTCGCATCCGGCTTCTGCGCTGGCTTTGCTTCCGCTTTTTCCTTTGTCGCCGGCTGTGGCTTCTCAACCTTTACTGGTTTAGGCGCGCTCGGCTTGGCAGCAGCGACAGTCGCGGCCGGCTTCGCGCCCTTTTGAGGCTTAACGGCGGCTGCAGCCTTCCCTGCCTTGCCAGGAGCGTGAACCGGTTTGTGCTCTGCATCCTCCAGTTCATCTTCCTCGGATTCAGCATCATCGGCTAAATCGGGTTCCGGATCGACCTTGGGAACGCTTATCCCCAGACCGATCTCCTCTTCATCGCCGCCGATCTCGTCCAGATCCTCCTCCGCGGCTTCCTCCGCCTCATCCTCATCCTCGTAGGAGCGTTCTTTCACCTTCGGCTCCGTGCCGCGCTTCACGCGCGGTCTCTTGATCGTCACTTGAGGCGGCGGCGCGGGAGGCGAATGCGGCTCCAGGAAGGCGCGTGCCTCCTCCGGTGTGGTCAAGCGGCCGTCAATCAGTTCCAAAAAGATCTTCTGCACCAGGTCGGTGTACCCCGGCAGCTCCGGCGTAATGCGCATCTCCTGCATCAGCGCATGCGGAATGCGCTGGCGAGCCTCGGGCCAGACCTTCAGGAACAGGTTATAGCGCTCCCGTACCGCCGCGTCCTTGCTGAAAAATCCAAGCCACAGAACCGCCTCGGGATCGTAACTCTTGAACAGCTTGAAACATGCCGAGGGCTTTGCATTCTCTTTGGAAAGCAGCACCTTGGCAAACTTCGACGCCAGTTGGTCCATGCTGCTCCACTCCTCAACAAAACCCTCGCGCAGCAGCGATTTCTTCAGCGACGCCACTTCCCTCCCGGAAAGTTTGGCGGTCAGCAACTGCATCTGCGCCGCGGAGATATCGGCCCGCACTCCCTCGGCCAGCAGTTCGGCCTCCAGAGTGTGCAGGGCCGTCAGCTTCTCCTCGTCCGCCTTGGCTTCAGTCCACGCCGGGAAGAGCGCCTTCATCCAGCCCTCAGCCTCTAGCGCCCTCAGCACCTTTAGCCCATTCTCCTCGTGGCCAATATGCTCCAGTTCCTCTCTTCGCGCCTGCTGCGACAGGTATTCAATCACTCCGTCGCCCTTGGCATTCTCATAGCGGGTCTGGGTCTTGGGCTCCAGCTCCCACCCCAGCCGCGCCAGGTACCGCGTGGCGCGAATCAGCAGGGCGGGCTCCTCAAGAAAACCATAATTTGAGACCAGCCGCAGCGTCCGCCCCTCAATATCCGCAGCCCCGTTCAACGGGTCCATCAACAGCCCAAACGACCCCTCATTCAGCGAGATAGCCATGGCGTTGACGGTAAAATCCCGCCGCCGCAGATCTTCGTGGATCGAAGTCGAATGAATCACTTTCTTGCCCGGCTTGGGATACTCCACCCGGTGCGTGCTGATCAGGTCCACGAGCACCGTTCCCGGAAAACACAGGTAAAGGCTGCGGGATTCTTCATCTTCGCCCCACACAACTCCGCCCAGCTTCTGTATTGATTTCTTGAGCTTAAGTGCATTTCCATGAACTGATACTTCAAGCTCACGTGCGACCTGGCCGTTGGTCAGGTCGCGTACCGCATCCCCCGTCATAAACAGAAGCGTTCCCGCTTCCCGGGCCGCTTCACGAATTTGGCGTAGTGCGAACTGCTGATCTGCCGTCAGCCGGTTTTCAAAAAGATAAATGTAGTCGGGCATTCCGTTCCCTGCTTCCGCCGTCTCAAGTCTCTGTCAAGTAACTGATGCCGTTACCCTTACAGCGCAAAGCCGAGACGTAACAAACCAGTACATTAACACAATCAAAGCCCGTTGGCTAGACCTGTTTTGCACCAGTTATGCTGCTCTATCCCTTCCAGGCAACAGGCGCATTCCCTCACCCAGGGTCAAAATTCACCGCAACCTGCGCCAGGGCCGCCCGATCGTGCGACAATCCAAATCGATGGCCTCTGTCCGCAAACCGGTGATTGTACGCAAGTTTTCACGGGACTGGTGTGCCGGATACGCGGGACCCGGCTTTGGCCAGGATGCGCCGGAGTTAGAGCTTCTCGACCTCAACGGCAAGGTCCTCCGCATCGCCTGGGACCAGGTCAAATGGGTCTGCTACGTCCGTGATTTGCCTGCCGGCGACTCAGCCAATCCTGAGCGCCTCCTTCACAAGCGCTTTGCCATCCGTCCTCGCACCGCCGGCCTCTGGCTGCGCATGACCCTCACCGACGGCGAAGAGTTGGAAGGATTGGCAGCCAACGACCGCTCCCTGGTCGAGGGCGCCGGCCTTTTGCTCACCCCCCCCGATACCCGCTCCAACACGCAGAGGATTTACGTGCCTCGCCAGGCGATTCAAACGCTGGAGGTGGTGAGCCTGATCGGCGCAGCCGGTCGCAAGCGGACCGCCGCAGGCGCTCCAGGCACGCAACAGCCGGATCTGTTTCCCAGCGATCAGGAGACAGAGTAAAAGCAGACCCCCGATCAGTTCCGCTACAATTCTTCCCATGAAGCTAGGCGAATTGGCAAGTAAGCTGGGCGCGGAACTCCGCGGCGACGCGGAGTTGGAAATCACTGGCGTAAAAGGTCTTGAAGAAGCCGGCCCCACGGAAATCACCTTCGTCGCCAATCCCCGCTATGCAGGCCTCGCGCGCACCACAAAAGCCGCCGCCGTAATCGTTGACCCTGATTTTCAGCGGATCGATGCGGCCACCCTGCGCATTAAAAACCCTTATTTTGCCTTCTCCCGCGCACTCGCCTTCTTTTACCAGCCTCCGGTTTACTCCCCTGGCATTCACCCCACCGCCGTCATCGACCCCACCTCTGAAATCGGAGAAGGCGCTCATATTGGCGCCTACGTCGTCGTCGGCTCTCGGGTAAAACTGGGCTCGCACGCCACTCTCCTGCCCCACGTCGTTCTCTACCCCGGAGTCCAGGCCGGAAGCCATCTCTTTGCCCACGCTCATGCCGTGGTCCGCGAAAACTGCATTCTCGGCGACCATGTAACCCTGGAGAACGGCGCCATTATCGGAGCCGACGGCTTCGGCTTTGCCAAGAACGAAGCCGGCCACTGGGAGAAGATTCCGCAGTCGGGGCCGGTGCGGATGGGCAGCCGCGTCGACGTCCAGGCCAACGCCTGCATTGATCGCGCCACGGTGGGCGCCACGGAAATCGGCGATGGAACCAAAATCGATAACCTGGTCCAGGTGGGCCACGGTTCCAAAGTGGGCGAAAACTCGCTCGTTTGCGCACAGACCGGTCTGGCCGGCTCCTCGGTCATCGGCAACAACGTCATTCTCGCCGGCCAGGTCGGCATCGCCGGTCACTGCACCGTAGGCGACGGCGTCATCCTGACCGCGCAATCCGCCGTCTCGCACGATGTGCCCCCGGGAAAAACCATCTCCGGCTCGCCGGGCTTCGATAACCGCGTCTGGCTGCGTGCAGTCACCATCTTCCAGCGCCTGCCGGAGCTGCTCAAGCGGCTTGACCGGGTGGAGAAGAAGGTAGCGTCTCAGGGCACGCAGGAAAGCGCACAGAGCGCCGAGGAGAACCGGGAATGAGCTCTCGAAGCGGAATTCATAAGGCGTTTCTGGTGGCAATTCTCCTGTCTGCGCTTGCGTTGGCCGCCGGGTGCCACTCCTATCACATTGAAACCACGGTCGAAAACCGCACCGGAGCCGCAATTCAACTCCTCGAAGTCGATTATCCCAGCGCCAGCTTTGGAGCCGACAGCCTGGCCGCCGGCGCCGTCTTCCACTATCGAATCCAGTTGCGCGGCAGCGGTCCGCTCAAAGTGCAGTACACAGCCGGCGAAGGCCATCCTGTTCAGATCGACGGCCCTACGCTCTCTGAGCCGCAGCAAGGCGGGCTTCAGATCGTGCTGTTACCGGGAGGCAACGCCGAGTTTCACCCCCAGCTCACTCCGAACCTCTGATTCGCGCGCATTCATCCCTTCCGAAAGTCATTGAAATCAGCAATAAAACCTCTCCCCGCACTATTCCCCGTTGAAATCTAACCGATACATCAGGCAGGAGGAGCGCGGTGCGCGGGATGCAAGCATCGATGAACGGTCGTCCGCCGATTCCGTGGCTGCGCAAGCACGGGTTCGCAGTGCGCCTGGCCAGGTGCTTTGTCGTCGTAACGCTGGCAACTATATTGGCGAACCCTTTCGCCCATAGCGAGTATGAAATCACCACCAATGTGATCTGGGTTACAAACGGAATCATGCTTGCCTACCTGTTGCTGGCGCCCCGCTGGCATTGGCTTGCCTATCTCAGTGTCGGATTAGCGGCCATGTTAGCCGGTAACGCGGTGATCGCAGGGCGTTTCCTGATGACGGATCTAGTAGGAAATGGGCTGAATATTTGCGAGGTGCTGATCGGCGCTCTGTTGCTGCGGCGCCGGTCGGCAGAACTTCCGCGATTTACCCAGAGCGGCTACCTGCTCCGCTTTCTGTGCTTTGCGGTTCTGGCTGCGCCGTTGGCAGCGGGTTCGGGATCGGCACTCTACGCTTTCTTCTCATTACACGCGGCTCCGGGACATACAATTTTACTCTGGGTAGTCTCAGATGGCATGGGAACTATCGTCGCCACACCCGCAATCGTGGCGCTCTTCCTCACGCGTTCCCGAAACAGCATCGATTGGCAACACTATTGGATCTATCCCGCAATCCTCGTGGGTGTCACGATCGGCGCCTGCGCAAAAGCGGCTTTCCCACTGGTCTTCTTGATCTTCCCGTTACTGGTTCTGATTCTTCTGCGCCTGGGGTTGAGATGGTCCACAATGGCGCTGCTGTATTTCGCCGTTGCATTCGATTTACTGACACTGAAAGGTCTGGGGCCGTTTGCGGCGTTTGCAGTGTTCAAATCGGTCGATCCCGTTGTGCTGCTTGAATTTTTTGTTGTGGCCGGCATGATTGTTCTTTACAGCGTTTCCGTGGTTCTGGAGCAGGAGAAGACCACGGAGCGCAAGTTGCAGAAGATCGTCGCGCAGCACGCCCTGGTTACTGAAAACTCTCGCGACGTGATCGTGCTCGCCGACTTCCATGGAAATCGCAGCTACGTCTCGCCCGCCGTCCAGGATTTGCTCGGATGGTCCGCTGAGGAGGTGGTGAATCAGGGAAGCTACATGCTGATCCATCCCGACGACCTGCTCAAGGCGCAAGCCGCTGTGCGGCAACTTTTCTCCGGCGCCGAAGGCCTCTTGCTCGAGTCCCGCATCCGCAAAAAAAACGGGGAGTATATCTGGATCGAGGCAAGCCTCCGCACGGTTCGTCATCCCACAACCGGAGCGCCTACCGGTATTCTCAACATGGTCCGCGACATCTCCGAGCGCAAGCAGGCCGAGCAGAAGCTCCAGGAAGCCTACAAAGCTGTCGAAACTCTCGCCATCACCGACGCGCTCACCGGGCTGGCCAACCGGAGGCAATTCGACCTGTGCATCACCAACGAGTGGCGCCGCGGCTTACGCGACCGCAATCCGCTCGCCATGCTGCTCATCGACGTCGACCTCTTCAAGTCTTATAACGATACCTATGGGCACGTGCGCGGCGACAGTTGCCTCAAGCAGATTGCCGAGGCTGCCCTCGATGTGGTGGCGCGTCCCGGTGACCTGGTAGCCCGCTTCGGCGGTGAAGAGTTCGCGGTGATCCTCCCCAATACCGGCTGCGAAGGTGCCTTGCAGGTGGCCAACGATATCTGTGATGGCGTGCGCCGCCGCAATCTGGAGCACAGTACCAATCCGCTCGGCGTGCTGACCATCTCCGTAGGGTGCGCCTCCATGGTGCCCAGTCTGGGGCAACAAGCGATCAACCTGATTGAGCTGGCTGACGAGGCCCTCTACACCGCCAAGCGCAATGGCCGCAACCAGGTATGCGTCGGCAATGCGATGGCCTCATCCGCAGCCGCAGCCCCAGCCGTCGAGCTTTCCGAACTCTCCATTGCCAAATCAGCCTGAGTTGCCAGACGAAAAACATCGTTCCGGGAATGCAATCAATTCCCAACTCCAATCAACACCACACCAACTATCCCCACAAAACTGTCATCCTGAGCGAACCCTGAGCGCAGCGAAGGGTGAGTCGAAGGACCTGCGGTTGCTTTTACAGCATTTCGCTTATAGGTATAGAGTGATTCTCTGCTGGGCTGAAGTTTACCGGTCCCGGCAAGAATAGGTAGCGCCGGCCTCCTGGCCGGCTGTAGCGTGGACCTCCCGGTCCACGCTCACTCTACGCCTTCAGGAGAACTGCTCTAGCATCTTATGGTTGAACTTTGCAGATCGGTACCATCAAGTCCAGCCTACGTGTTTTAATCAATGCTGAAAAAGGAGACCCTTCTGTGAACAGGCGAACGTTCGTTGAATCGCTGAGCGCATTGATTCTGGCTGCGCACTCCGGCCTTTTGGGCAGGGCCAGCGCCCTGAACAACGAAGACTCTAACGCATCCCGCGCGGCAAGGAGCGCAACTCCACGTCTGCATCCGGTTCCCGCCTCCGTCAGCGGGGTCCGCACCCCAGTTCAAAGCCTGGACGGCGAGTGGAAGTTCACCGCTACCCCGCAGCCCGAATTCTGGAAGCAGAACCTGAATACCTCCGCATGGTCCTCAGTGGATATGCCCAACGAGTTTGCCGCGCTCGGCTTTTCCATCGCCCCCAACCTGGAATACCCATGCGGAAGAAAGATTCGCATTCCCGCCGATTACCGCAACCAGCGAATTATTCTCCGTTTTGACGGCGTCTACGGCTATGCGAGAGTCTGGATTAACGGCGTCTATCTGCGCGATCACTTCGGCGGCTTCACCTCCTGGGATTGCGAGATCACCCCTCTCGTAAAGCCCGGAGAAGACGCTGACCTGGTCCTCGGCATCACCGACCGCAGCGACGATATATCGCGAGCCAGTTACTACGCCAAGCATTCCATCGCCGGAATTCTTCGCGGCGTGCGCCTCTTTGCCGTCCCCCCCATTTGTCTCTGCTCTCTCGATGCATCGGCCTCATTCGACCTCGAAAGTAAATCCGGCATCCTCGATCTGGCGGCGGAGTTATCGTCGCCCGCCACTCACTCCTCCCAGCTTCAACTCGTGCTGACCGACGAAACCGGCGCCCGCGTCCCCCTCCAACCGAACTCGATTCCATTTGCCCCCGGAGATTCGAAGGCCGCCCAAAAAATCGCGGTGCAGCCCGCAAAATCATGGGACGCGGAGCACCCCAACCTCTACAAGCTTCAAATCTCTCTCGTCGTCGATGGCCAGTCTGCGGAATCTCTGGAACGCAAGATAGGCTTCCGTACCATCCGGCGCGACGGTAACCGGCTCCTCGTAAATGGCCGTCCGGTCAAGCTCCGCGGCGTCTGCCGCCACAGCATTCACCCCATTCATGGCCGCGCCGTGCCCACGGAGTTCGATGAAATCGACGCCGCTCTCTTCCGCGCCGCCAACATTAACTTTGTCCGCACCTCCCACTACCCGCCCTCCGAGCAGTTCCTCGAAGCCTGCGACCGGCACGGCATCTACGTGGAAGAGGAATCCGCCGTCTGCTGGTCAGACGAGGAGAACGGCCCGTCCTCCAATCCCGAATTTACCTCCCGCTTTATCAGCCAGTTTCAGGAGATGGTCGAGCGTGATCGCGACCACGCCTCGGTTCTCTTCTGGTCGCTGGGCAACGAGAGCCAATGGGGCACAAACTTCGCCGCCGAGCGCCGCTTCGCCGCCGAGCACGATCCCAGCCGTCCCGTCATCTTCAGCTATCCCGATAACGTGCCCCTGGAAACCTCGGCCTACGATATCTACAGCCGTCACTACGCCGATGTGAACTCCGACCTGAGCAGCAGCACCTACCCCCTGTTCAACGACGAGTTCGCCCACATCTCCTGCTATAACCTTGATACGCTGCGCCGCGACCCGGGAATCCGCAACTTCTGGGGAGCGAGCATCCGTCGTTTTGGTGAGAAGTTTCTCACGGCCGATGGCTGCCTGGGCGGATCGATCTGGGCCGGCATCGACGAAGTCTTCCTCTTGCCGGATCGCGTGGCGGGTTACGGCCCGTGGGGCATCATCGACGGCTGGCGCCGTCCAAAGCCCGAGTACTGGCTCACCGCCAAAGCCTACTCGCCCATTCGCATCGAAGACCGTCCACAGCCTGCTCCCCCGCGCGGCGCCGCACTCTCCATCCCCATCACCAACGCATTCGATCACACCAACCTGAATGAGATTGAGATTCGCTGGGCTGCGGGCTCCGATTCAGGCCGCCTTTCGCCTGTCGATTTAGCCCCGCACCATTCCGGCTACCTTGAAATTCCACCGCGCGCATGGAACCCTGACGGCGAGTTGCAACTCGACTTTTCCGCAAAAGAAAAATTGATTGACCAGTTCCGTCTGAGAATCGATCCCACTCCCCCATCGCTTCCCCGTCCCAGGCCGGCCCCGGCAGTTTTGAGCCATAACGGCAACGACCTGCTCATCGCCGGACCAAATTTTTCCATCACCGTAAGCCAAACCACCGGCCTCATCCGCGAAGCCCAATTGAACGGGCAGGTCATTCTCACCGGCGGTCCTTATCTTGACCTAGGCACAGGCCCATTAACCTCCCCGTGGCTGCTGCGTCACTTTGAGACCGTCACCACCGGCGATACAGTTACGATCTTCACCTCCGGCGAGTGCAAGAAAAACGAAGGCATCGACGGCATCCCCGTCGATTTCGAAATCGAGATCGATGGCAGCGGCCTGCTCACCACCCGTTACCGCTTCCACGCCGACCCTGCCGAATCGACTACCTCCGGAGTCGCCTTTGTGCTGCCTGCCGCAATCGACAGGCTCTCCTGGCTTCGCGATTCTCTATGGTCCGTCTATCCCGACGATCACATCGGCCGCCCCAAAGGACTCGCTTTCAAGAAACCCGCCCATGCCGCGCTCGCTTATCGAGCGCAGCCGCAGTGGTCGTGGTCAGAAGACACAGAGGATGCATTTCTTTGGGGAAAAGACAGCGCAACTTCGCACGCCACCAACGATTTTCGATCGCTGAAGGAAAATATCTGGCATGCGTCCTGCACCCTCGCCGAAAGCCAGGTTAGCGCGCGCGCTGAAGCCAATGCGGATGTTGCCGTGCGCGCATCGGTGCTTCCCGATGGCCGGGTTTCGTTCAGTCTCTATAATGTGTGGTCTTATCCCGGCCTGGCATGGGGCAACTACACAGGCCAGTCTGCTGCGCCGGCCCAAAACAGCCGCGAAGTCAGGCTGCGGCTGACCGACCTCCATGAGTCGGAGTCATAACCCGCAGCCCGTTCCGTCATCCTCCGCAGCCCGTTCCGTTTAGAGCATGTTGCCTATAGGTATAGAGTGTTTCTCTGCTGGTCTGAATCTTACCGGTCCCGGCAAGATTAGGTAGCGCCGCCCTCCCCAGGCTGTTACGAAACCCTGTGACAAGGGGCGCGATGCATGGGAAGATGCGTTCATGGGCTATATCGTGGGTGAGGCACGGGGTCAGCAGACGCTGTTT
>Ga0224555_1000166_pt1 | contig 95323 bp, 63 predicted proteins | sample 714S23034metaG_FD_180687 | JGI IMG/M metagenome (GOLD analysis project Ga0224555, IMG submission 180687) | Peat soil microbial communities from Stordalen Mire, Sweden - 717 S2 30-34 | ecosystem: Environmental > Terrestrial > Soil > Wetlands > Peat | place: Sweden: Norrbotten County, Stordalen... | reverse complement strand
TTCCAAGCTCAACTTCTCTGCTTCGTGCACGCTGATGTTCAATCTCCAGCATGCCTAATCCTTCAGGCTCATCTTGTATTGGAATCAGACTCCCCCTTCAGGCTCTTCTTGTATTGGAAGAGAGTGGGACTTGCATGCGCCGCCGGGACGCGCTAAGATAGAGGGTGCGCGTCTTGGCGGTTTTGCCCACTGTCTCAAAAGGGCGAAGCGGCAGGGTGGCGCGAAATGCGGAGCGTGACGTTCACGCAAGCGGCCGCAATTCAGGGCAGCGATCTCTGGGGCGGGCGTTGAGATTTAAGTTCTTTTGGGTCAAAGGTTTTCCCGAGTTCAGGCGGGGTAGCCGTTGACGATGGTCGGGCAGCGGGCAATTCGCAGCGGAAGCGGATATTGCGATCGGCGAGGACAATGGAAGAAAATTCGAACGGGAGCACAGGTGTTGAGCTGCGCTCGTGAGGCATTGCGTCCTTACGGGCTTTTCGTGTCTTCCCGGGGTGCTGTGCAGGGAATTCTTTAGCCTCTGACAGCCCTACGCGCACAACTTCCCTTTACGGTTTCTCCCGTAATTTCGGGTCCAGCCGTTGTGCTCGCATCTTCCAATTGTGCGCAGTCTAGCGCACTTGCCCGAAGCACGCAAGATTCACCCAGCGTTTTTGACCGAGCTCTCACAGAACCCGCCTGATCCGGGTTCTTTCCGGCAACGGGAATCAGTTTCCCGGTTGCCGCCAGCAGACGAGCGGGGAATTGTTGCCCGCTCCAACATATTTTCGACCTCTTGCTGTTACCAAGCCGGCGCCACTGAGACTCGGGCGCCGGGCCGACGCGTGTAAGGCGCCGGAACGACGAGGCTCAGGAGTGAACATGCCCAACGAGATGCGTGCGATTCGCAGCCGGCTCGATTTTTCAAAGATCCCAACAGCAACCCAGATTCCAAACCTGATCGAAGTGCAGCGCCGCAGCTACGAGCGGTTCCTGCAGATGGACAAGCTGCCCAACGAGCGCGACGACTCGGGGCTGCAGTCGGTGTTTGTGTCGGTCTTCCCGATCACGGACTTCCGCGGCATCTCGCAACTGGACTTCGTCGACTTCGCCATCGGCAACTGGGAGTGCAAGTGCGGCCACCTGAAGGGACTGCACCACCTGCGCACGGCTTGCGTGCATTGCGGCGCCATGGTGATCACCGATCCGTTCATGTCGAGCGACGTGCTTTGCCAGAAGTGCGGCACCTACAACAAGAACACGCCGGACTTCTGCAACAAGTGCGGCGACCCGGTGAGCCTGCAGTTGAAGTACGACCAGCAGGAGTGCGAAGAACGGGGAATGACGTTCTCGGCGCCGCTGAAGGTTACGGTGCGCCTGACCATCTACGACAAGGACCCGGAGACCGGCAACAAAACCATCCGCGACATTAAAGAGCAAGAGGTGTTCTTCGGCGATATTCCCTTGATGACGCCGAACGGCACGTTCATCGTGAACGGCACGGAACGCGTGATTGTTTCGCAGTTGCACCGGTCGCCCGGTGTGTTTTTCGAGACGGCCAACAACCGCACCTACTTTCTGGGCAAGATTATCCCCTATCGCGGATCGTGGGTGGAATTCGAGTACGACCAGAAGAACACGCTCTACGTTCGTATCGACCGCAAGCGCAAGTTTCTGGGCACGATCTTCCTGCGCGCGCTTGGGCTGCGCTCGAACGAGGAGATTTTGAAGACCTTCTACACAGTGGACCGGCTGCACGTTGCCGACGGCAAGCTGATGTGGGAAGTGCAGCAGGACGCAACCAAGGGTACGCACCTGGTGGGCGCCAAGCCGGCACATGCAATTCTGCACGGCAAAGAAGAGATCGCTCACTCGGGGCGCAAGATCACGCACAATTCGCTTAAGGCGCTGCGTGCCGGAAACATCCAGAAGGTGGAAGTGGAAGCGGCCGAACTGGATGGCGCGCTGACGGCTTCAGATGTGGTGGACACGAATACCGGAGAAGTGGTGGCGGAAGCCAACGTGGAGCTGACGGCCGACCGGCTGCACAAGGTGATGGCCTCGGGCGCGACGACCTTTGAGGTGTTCTTCCCCGACCGCGACGACGTAGGCAACATCATCTCCAACACGTTGAAGCGCGACTCGGTACACAAGCCGGAAGAGGCGCTGATTGAGATCTACCGCAAGCTGCGGCCGGGCGACCCGCCGACGCTGGACACGGCGACGGCGCTGTTCGAGGGCATGTTCTTCGATCCGCGGAAATACGATTTTTCGCGCGTGGGCAGGCTGAAGTTCAACATCAAGCTCTACGAGAACCAGGACGCGACGCATCTCGATCACCGGACACTGACGGCGGAGGATTTCTACGCGACCATCCGCTACCTGCTCAAACTGCGCAAGAACATTGGCGCGGTGGACGACATCGATCACCTGGGCAACCGCCGCGTGCGCGCGGTGGGCGAGCTGATGGAAAACCAGTTCCGCATCGGGCTGGTGCGCATGGAGCGCGCGATCAAGGAAAAGATGAGCGTGTATCAGGAGCTGAACACGGCCATGCCGCACGACCTGATCAACGCCAAGCCGGTGATGGCGGCAATCCGCGAATTCTTTGGTTCGTCGCAGCTTTCGCAGTTCATGGACCAAACCAATCCGCTGTCGGAGATCACGCACAAACGGCGGCTTTCGGCCCTTGGACCGGGCGGTTTGAGCCGCGAGCGCGCCGGGTTCGAAGTGCGCGACGTTCACCCAACGCACTACGGGCGCATTTGCCCCATCGAGACGCCGGAAGGCCCGAACATCGGGTTGATCAGCTCACTGAGCTGTTTCGCGCGCATCAATGAGTACGGGTTCATCGAGTCGCCTTACCGCAAGGTGAAGGATTCGAAGATTCTGGATTTCGTGGAGATCGTGAACGCCGGCGAAAGCGGCTTGCGCGTGGGCGACCACATCGAGAAGGACGAGGCGCAGCGCCTGAACGCAAAGTTGAAGAAGGAGGGCAAGCGCTCCATCGACTCGATTCCCTTCAGCTTCTATCTTTCCGCGTGGGAAGAGGACAAGCACACAATTGCTCAGGCCAACATCGAGTTCAACGACAAGGGCGAAATCACCGAGGACCTGGTGAATGCGCGCCGGCAGGGGAACTTTGTGCTGGTGAACCGCACCGATGTCGATTACATCGATGTGAGCCCCAAGCAATTGGTGTCGGTGGCCGCGTCGCTGGTGCCGTTCCTGGAGCACGACGACGCCAACCGCGCGCTGATGGGAGCGAACATGCAGCGGCAGAGCGTGCCGCTGCTGGCAGCCGAGGCGCCGCTGGTGGGAACGGGCATGGAGGGCGTGACGGCTCGCGACTCCGGCGCGGTAATCCTGGCCAAGCGCAACGGCATTGTGGATTCGGTGGACTCGGAGCGCATCATCGTGCGCGTCGAGGGCGAACACCATCCCTTGCAGCTTTCGCGCGAAGTGGGTTCGGACATTTATCAACTCATCAAGTTCAAGCGGTCGAACCAGAACACCTGCATCAATCAGAAGCCGGTGGTCCTGCAGGGCGACCGGGTGCTGAAGGGTCAGGTAATCGCCGACGGGCCGTGCACGGAACAAGGGGAGTTGGCGCTGGGCCGCAATGTGCTGGTGGCCTTCATGCCGTGGCGCGGATACAACTTCGAGGACGCGATCCTGATCAGCGAGCAACTCGTGCGCGAAGACTATTACACGTCGGTGCACATCGAGGAGTTCGAGATTGAGGCGCGCGACACCAAGTTGGGCCCGGAAGAGATCACTCGCGACATTCCCAACGTAAGCGAGCACGCGCTGCGCGATCTGGACGAGAGCGGAGTAATCCGCATCGGCGCGCAGATCGGGCACGGTGACATCCTGGTGGGCAAAGTGACGCCCAAGGGCGAAACGCAGCTAACGCCTGAAGAGAAGCTGCTGCGCGCGATCTTCGGCGAAAAGGCCGGCGACGTGCGCGATGCTTCGCTGACCTGCCCTCCGGGAATTGAGGGCACGGTGGTGGACGTGCGCATCTTCAGCCGCAAGGGCCAGGAGAAGGACGAGCGCGCCAAGCTGATCGAAGGGGAGTATGTAGCCAAGCTGGAGAAGAACCTGGGCGACGAGATCCGCATTCTGACCGACGAGCGGTTGAAGCGGCTTGAAGCCATTCTGGGCGCCAAGGAGGTGTTGGCCGATCTGCACGACGAGCGGACCAACAAGCGCCTCCTGACCAAGGGCCTGATCCTGGACCGCGACACCATCGAGCGCATCTCGACGAAGAACCTGAAGCGCATCCGCTATGCCGACAAGGATCCGCGGGTGAACGAGCAGATCGACGAGATCGAGGAGATGACGTCGCGCCAGATTGAAGTGCTGCGCAAGATCACCAATGAGAAGGTGGCCAAGCTGCAAAAGGGCGACGAGCTGCCTCCGGGCGTGATCAAGCTGGTGAAGGTTTACGTGGCCATGAAGCGCAAGCTGAGCGTGGGCGACAAGATGGCCGGCCGGCACGGCAACAAGGGCGTGATTTCGCGCATTCTTCCCGTGGAAGACATGCCGTATCTGCCCGACGGAACGCCGGTGGAGATTGTGCTTAACCCGCTGGGCGTGCCCTCGCGTATGAATGTGGGGCAGATTCTGGAGACGCATCTTGGCTGGGCCGCTCACGAGCTGGGCAAGAAAGTAGCAGAGTTGTTGAAGGCGAACTCCGGAGCCGAGTATGCGCGCGAGATGGCGAAGAAAGAGTTCGCCGGTACCGCTGTGCTGCGGCAGCTTCTGGAGCTGGACGACGAGATGCTTATCCGCGTGATGCAGGGCATGAGCAAGGGCATCTGGTTTGGGACGGCGGTGTTCGATGGCGCGCAAGAAAGCGAAATCAAGGCGCTGCTGGCATCAGCCGGCCTGCCGTCTTCCGGCAAGACCATGCTCTTCGATGGCCTCACAGGTGAACAGTTCGAGCAGCCGGTGACAGTTGGCTACATTTACATGCTCAAGCTGTCGCACCTGGTCGACGACAAGATTCATGCGCGGTCGATCGGGCCGTACTCGCTGATCACGCAACAGCCGCTGGGCGGCAAGGCACAGTTCGGCGGGCAGCGTTTTGGCGAGATGGAAGTATGGGCGCTGGAAGCGTATGGCGCCGCGTACATCCTGCAGGAACTGCTCACCGCAAAGTCCGACGACGTATATGGCCGCACCAAGCTCTACGAGGCCATCGTCAAGGGCGAAGCGGCGATCGAGCCGGGCGTGCCGGAGTCGTTCAACGTATTGATTCGCGAGTTGCAGTCGCTGTGCCTGGACGTGGAATTGATCAAGCGCGCGGACCTCATTAAGAAATTGCCGGCGCCGGAAGTGGCAGCGGTCGCGGACTAAGAGCAGCCTTCAGCTGATCGCTGGTTTTTCAGGGTCCTTCTTGAAAGCGGTAAACGCCGCTGCCCGGGAAGGAAGGATCCCAAGATAATCCCGGGAGTAACCGCGGCGGGCAACAGAGAGCTCGCCAAGGAGGGTCGCCTTGTTCCGTTCGAACCCGTTTGAGCTTACCAGCCCCATTACCGACTTCGACGCCATCCGCATCATGTTGGCTAGCCCAGAAAAGATCCGCAGCTGGTCGCATGGCGAAGTCACCAAGCCGGAGACCATCAACTACCGCACCTTCAAGCCGGAGCGCGACGGCCTCTTCTGCGCTCGCATCTTTGGCCCGGTGACGGACTGGGAGTGCCTGTGCGGCAAGTACAAGCGCATGAAGCACCGCGGAGTGATCTGCGACAAGTGCGGCGTCGAAGTGACCGTAAGCAAGGTGCGCCGCGAGCGGATGGGCCACATCGAGTTGGCTTCGCCCTGCTCGCACGTCTGGTTCTTCAAGGGCCTGCCATCGCGCATCGGCCACCTTTTGGACATTTCACTTCGCGATCTCGAAGGCATTCTCTACTTCGAGTCGTACGTCGTGATCGATCCGGGCGACGCGCCCGTGCGCGAGCGCGAGATCATCAAGGACGAGACCAAGTTCCGCGAGCTTGATCAGCAGTTCCGGCCCTCCGGCTTCAAGGCCATGATGGGCGCTGAAGCCATCAAGGAATTGCTGAAGCGCGTAAGCATTGACGAGCTGGGTGTGGAACTGCGCGAGCGGATGAAGACTGAGACCTCGGCGCAGAAGAAGATCAAGTTCGCCAAGCGCCTGAAGGTGGTTGAGGCGTTCCGCAAGTCGAGCAACAAGCCGCAGTGGATGATTCTAGACGTGCTGCCGGTCATTCCCCCAGAGTTGCGCCCGCTGGTGCCGCTGGACGGCGGCCGCTTCGCCACGTCTGATTTGAACGACCTCTATCGCCGCGTGATCAACCGCAACAACCGGTTGAAGAAGCTGATGGACCTGCACGCGCCGGAAGTGATTGTGCGCAACGAGAAGCGCATGCTGCAGGAAGCTGTGGACGCGCTGTTTGACAACGGCCGCCGCGGCCGCGTGCTGCGTGGCGCCAACAATCGGCCGCTCAAGTCGCTCTCCGACACGCTCAAGGGCAAACAGGGCCGCTTCCGCCAGAACTTGCTGGGCAAGCGCGTGGACTACTCGGGCCGCTCGGTGATCGTGGTGGGTCCGGAGCTGAAACTGCACCAGTGCGGCCTGCCCAAGAAGATGGCGCTCGAACTGTTCAAGCCGTTCATCTATCACCGGCTGGAGCAAACCGGGCAGTGCACCACCATCAAGCAGGCGAAAGAAATGGTGGAGATGCAGGAGCCCGTGGTGTGGGACATTCTTGAGGAAGTCATCAAGGATCACCCCGTGCTGCTGAACCGCGCTCCAACGCTGCACCGTCTGGGCATTCAGGCGTTTGAACCGGTACTGGTTGAGGGCAAGGCCATCAAGATTCACCCGCTGGTCTGCACAGCGTTCAACGCGGACTTTGACGGCGACCAGATGGCGGTGCACATTCCGCTGTCGCCCGAGGCGCAGATTGAAGCCAGCGTGCTGATGCTGGCCTCGCACAATATTCTGTCGCCCGCCAGCGGCCAGCCGATCACCGTGCCCACGCAGGATATGGTGCTGGGACTTTACTACCTGACCAAGGCCAAGAAGGGCGCCAAGGGCGAGGGCCGCGTCTTTTCGAACACGGACGAGATCCTGATGGCGCTCGAAGCCGGCGAAGTGGAGACGCTGTCGCCCATCCGCGTGCGTTACACGGGCAAGGTACTCGACATGGCCAACGCCTACGACGATCAGGACCTGACCCACACCGAACCGGTGGACTTCGACAAGGAATATTTGGTGACCACCGTAGGCCGCGTGATCCTGAACGATGCGCTGCCGCCGGGCATGCCGTTCGTGAACGGACTGATGAAGAAGAAGGGCATCGGGCAACTGGTGAACTACTGCAACCAGAACCTCGGGCTCGAGGTGACGGTGGGCATGCTTGACCGCATCAAGTCGCTGGGCTTCCACTTTGCCACGCGGTCCGGCCTTTCAGTGGGCCTGGACGACATGGTGATCCCGGCGAGCAAGTACACCACGGTCGACGCTGCCGACAAGAAGGTGATCGAGGTCCAGAAGCAGTATATGGACGGCGCCATCACCAACGGCGAGCGGTCGAACAAGGTGATCCAGATGTGGTCGGCGGTGACGGATCAGGTTGCCGACGAGATGTTTTCGAACATGAAGAAAGCGGACGACGAAGGGGCTATGAACCCGATCTACATCATGGCCGATTCCGGCGCCCGCGGATCGAAACAGCAGATTCGCCAGCTGAGCGGCATGCGCGGACTGATGGCCAAGCCTTCGGGCGAAGTGATTGAGACACCGATCACGGCGAACTTCCGCGAAGGGCTGACGGTGCTCGAGTACTTCATCTCGACGCACGGCGCGCGCAAGGGCCTGGCCGACACGGCGCTGAAGACTGCCGACTCGGGCTACCTGACGCGGCGGCTCGTGGACGTGGCGCAGGACGTGATCGTAACCGAGCCGGATTGCGGCACGCTGGAAGGCATCTACGTCGGTTCTATCGTGGAGTCGGGCGAGATTATCGAGCCGCTGCGCGACCGCATCATCGGCCGCGTGTCGCTGGAACGGATCAAGGACTACGACGGTAACGTCGTGGTGGAAGTGAACCAACCTATCGACGAGGACATCGCGTCGGCGATTCAGGGAGCAGGCGTGGAACGGGTCAAGATCCGCTCTGTGCTCACTTGCGAATCGCGGCGCGGCGTTTGCGCATTGTGCTACGGGCGCAACCTTGGCTCAGGCCGCATGGTGGAGCTGGGCGAAACCTGCGGCGTGATTGCAGCGCAGTCGATTGGCGAACCAGGAACGCAGTTGACGATGCGTACCTTCCACGTGGGCGGCACAGCCAGCCGCGTGCAGGACAAGTCGCGCCTCGACGCCAAAAACAACGGCTTCGTGCGCTTCATCAACCTGAACACGGTGGAAAGCAAGGAAGGCGAACTGGTGGCCATGAACCGCTCCGGCTCGCTGGCCATCGTGGATGAGCGCGGGCGTGAAAAGGAGCGCTACCAGGTGGTGTATGGCGCGCGCCTCCGCGTTCGCGAGGGCTCCGCGGTCAAGCTGGGCGAGTTGCTGGCCGAGTGGGATCCTTACACCTACGCCATTCTCACTGAAATCGGCGGCACGGTGCAGTTCAAGGACCTGCAGGAAGGCATCACGCTCAACGAAGAAGTGGACGAAGTGACGGGGCTTTCGCGCTGGGTGGTTGCCGACTCGCCCGACGAAAAGCGTCAGCCGGCCATTGCCATGAAGGGCGCCAAGAGCAGCAAGCGGTATCTGCTGCCGCGCGGCGCTCACCTGATGGTGCAGGACGGCGATGAAGTGGGTCCGGGCGACGTGCTGGCGAAGATTCCCAAGGAGAGCACGCGCACCAAGGACATCACCGGTGGTTTGCCGCGCGTTGTGGAGCTGTTTGAGGCGCGCAAGCCGCGCGAGACCGCGATCATTTCGGAAATCGACGGCGTGGTCCGCTTCGGCGAGGTCTCGAAGGGCCAGCGCAAGATCTACGTGACGGCCGACAACGGCGACGAGAAGGAATACTCGGTGCCGAGGGGCATTCACGTCAACGTTCAGGAAGGCGAGCGGCTGCGCGCAGGCGATCCTCTAATGGACGGCCCGCTGAACCCGCACGACATTCTGGCCGTGCTGGGCGAGAAGGAACTGCAGGCTTACCTGGTGAACGAAATCCAGGAGGTCTACCGGCTGCAGGGCGTGGCGATCAGCGACAAGCATATTGAAGTGATCGTGCGCCAGATGCTCAGGTGGGTGCGGATCGACGAAGTGGGCGACACCACCTTCCTGCTCGAACAGCAGGTAGACCGCTTCCGCTTTACGGAAGAGAACGAGCGCGTGCTGCAGAACGGGGGCCGTCCGGCCATCGGGCGTCCGCTGCTGCTGGGCATTACCAAGGCATCGCTTTCCACCGACAGCTTCATCTCGGCGGCCAGCTTCCAGGAGACTACGCGCGTGCTCACCGAGGCCAGTATCAACGGCGCGGTGGACAACTTGCGCGGGTTGAAGGAGAACGTGATCGTGGGCCGGCTGATTCCCGCGGGCACGGGCCTGGAGTACTACCGCAACGTGCAGCTCTCACCGGAGCTCGAAGAGGCCGCGGCTCGCGTGCAAGAGGAAGTGCATGCCGAGATCGAAGCCGCCGAGCGCGAGCTGGAACTTATGAGGCAGGAGGGCGAGGCCGAGGAAATGGCTGCCGAGTAAGCGCGCAACAGCGAAACCTTCACACCAACAGGCCCGGCGCAAGCCGGGCCTCTCTTTTTATGCGCATCTTTCTGAGACGAGCTCTGAAGTTGGGCACGCCGCGGTCGCGGCCTGTCTGCTGTTCCTCGATTGCTTGACGGCATACATGGCGGCGTCGGCTGATCGGAGCAGGCTGTCGGCGGAGTCGGCATCTTCAGGATAAAGAGCGATGCCAAAGCTGGCCGAACCGTGCAGAATATACCCATCTCCGATAAACGGTTCATGGAAGCAACTCTCCAGGCGCGACGTGATCTCCTCGACTTCGGTGCGGTTGCGCACCTCAGAGACCAGCACCGCAAATTCGTCGCCGCCCAGCCGTGCCAGGACGTCGCTGGGCCGGAGCTGACGTTTCATGCGCCGCGAGACTTCCTGCAGATACTGGTCGCCGACCAGGTGGCCGTGCAGATCGTTCACCTGCTTGAATTCATTCAGGTCGATATAGATCAAGCCAAAGATTCCCGCGGTTTCGCGCGCGGCTTGAATGATTGCACTCAGCGTCTTCTCCATGGCGAAACGGTTTTGCACGTCCGTCAGCAGGTCGAACTCCGAGCGGTGTACGAGATCGAAGTAGAGGCGCGAAGTCTCGATTGCCAGCGTCGCCAGACCTGTTCCCAGAATCAGGGCCTCGGACTCTTCCGCGCAGGGCTTGTTGAGCCGGTGAATGGCAGCGAAGATAGTCCCCAGGACGGTTCCAGAACGTCCGGGAATCTCTTGCCGGATGATCCTCTGCGAGGTGATCTTTGGTGGGCGCGTGCCCAGGGATGCCGCATTGGCGATCTCGCACCAGCAGGCCGCACCGTGCAACCGGAAGGAAACAACTTCCGTGATGTTCTCGAGGATTTGGCTCAGCGGACGGGAGTTGTTGATGTCTTCGAGGATGCTGCTCCGTCGATGTTCGAGGTAGGCCAGTGCCGCGGTCTTCTGGCGCATCCGCCGCTCGAGGGCCCAGCTTCTGGCGCCGGTCGCGGTAAGCACGCCAAGCAGCAAGCCGACAATCAACATCAAATGGCGCACATTCAGCCAAGGAGGGCGGGCGACGACCACGATGTCGTCGACGCTGCGCATGAGGATGTCGAACGGCACTTCGCCGTTGAAGGGATTCGCGTCAGTGAGCATGCAGATGCCGGTTACGCGGATGCGCGCTCCGACGGGAATCTCGCGCATCGGGTTGAGCGGGACCGTGCTTGCTGTGCCGGGATGGCGAATGATGGCGGAGAGCAAGTGGCCGTCGGAGTTGAGCACGTATTCGTCCTGGGTGGCCTGCCGTACTTCGGTGACCACCTGACCCTCCACGGAAACCAGATCGAAGACGTGGCTGTGGCCATCGTTGCCGCCCCGGGGCCAGTTGACGCCAGGTGAAGAGTGTGGGGGTGACCGGCGCCTGCGTCGAAGATTGGTGCACTTCGCCGTGGGTAAGGGTCAGGAAGCCGTTCTCCACGGCTGGAAATCCAATCGCGTTGGCTACGTTGCCCAAGTGGAGTGGACTCCAACTGTTGGTTTTGATCCAGATACTTTTCGATCCGTCCTGAAGGACGAGAGCGGTTCCGGGCTGATAGTAGGTGATGATTCCATGCACACGCTGGCGGTCACTCTGGTCGCGGTCGCGGTAGCCGGCCAAGACTCGGTCCATCGGCGTTACCGCGATGGACCATGGGTCGACTGCGGCGCGTTTCAGAATCTTCACATCCGCCAACGATCGGACATGCAAGAGGACGCCGGTCTGCTGCATTTTGTTATCGAAGCGGCCGGATTGGACGCCGATTATCTCTACTTCGGCGTCGAGCAGGTCCTTGATGGGGGTTGGGTCGTCGCTGTCGACGGTAGCGTCGACATGCCCTCCGTCCACGAGGATGCCCAGTTCGGTCGTCGAGATTGGCGCTTGTGAGTTAGCCACAAGATCGGCAGACTGGATGATGGCTCGCACGGTGACGAGTTTGCAATCGGTTTCGGCGCGAATCATCTGGTCAAAGCTGGGTTGAAGGGGCTTGGGCAAAGGGCCGTGGCTCAGGAGCGTGATTTCGGCCCCTTCTACAAACGGACGGAAACTTTCATGCATAGTTCCATGCACGCGGATGCGATCGCCTGGGACAAGTTTGTACATGGCGGTGGGGTGCGCATAAATCGCTGCATCCTCATCCTGAACAAAGAGGTTTTTTTCATAAGAGCGGTAGTAGGTGACCGTGGCTTCGAAGGTGACCGGCTGGTGTTGGCTGGCCTGGGCGTTGGTAAGGCGAACCGCAGCCTGCAATGTCGTCATTTGGCTAGGCTGCTGCGTCCACGCGCCCGAAGCGCACAGGCAAAGCATCGCGAACGGGGGGACCACCCTTTTCATTAACGCGGCTCACGAGGGCCGGAATACGCGGGATCCTGCCCTAGGAACCCTTATCGGCACGCGACCGAGAACAATGAACTGTACGCGTGGAAATCTCATCTGGCCAGGGAGTTGCGGGCAGGGAACAGGACAGGCTAGGAATCGGCTTTGGGCGTCAATTCAAATTCCGGCTGTTGTCCACCCTCGCTGGAATTCGACATGCGGGTGTACTTTACCACATACATGGCGGCGTCGGCAGAGCGCAGCAGACTGTCGGCGGAGTCGGCGTCTTCGGGGTAGAGGGCAATGCCAAAGCTCGCCGATCCGTACAGGATGTATCCATCTCCGATAAACGGATCGTGGAAACAAGCTTCCAGCCGTGACGTGATCTCTTCCACGTCAGTGCGGTTGCGCACCTCGGAAACAAGGACTGCAAACTCGTCACCGCCCAGCCGCGCCAGCACGTCGCCAGGTCGTAGTTGCCGCTTCATGCGCTGCGAAACCTCTTGCAGGTACATGTCTCCGACCAGGTGCCCGTGCAGGTCGTTCACTTGCTTGAATTCATTGAGATCGATATAGATCAAGCCAAAGACTCCAGCGGATTCGCGCGCGGTTTGAATCATCGCGTCCAGAGTCTTTTCCATAGCGAAGCGGTTCTGTACGTCCGTGAGGAGGTCGAATTCGGAACGGTGAACAAGGTCGGAGTAGAGGCGCGAAGTCTCGATCGCCAAGGTGGCCAATTCGGCTGCCATGCCCAGTGCCGCCATCTCCTCGGTGTCGCATTCTTTGCGCACGTCGAAGGCTGCGAAGACCGAGCCCAGAGTCGAACCGGAACGGGAAGCGATCGGGTGTTCGACGATGCGCAGCGACGAAGAGGAAAGTTGAGCCGGGCGATTCCCCAAGGTTGCTCCGTCAATTACCTGGCACCAGCAGGGCGCGCCGTTCAGCCTGACCGAAACCAACTCTGTCACCCGCTCCAGAATCTCGGCCAGGGGCTTGGAGTGGTTGATGGCCTCGAGGATCCGGGCGCGCCGCTGCTCGACGTAGGCGAGCGATCCAATGCGGCGCCGGTTCCGTCTTTCCATAAACCAGGCACGAATACCGATGGCGATGACCAATCCAAAAAGAATGGCGACGATCATCAAGAGGTGGCGCACGCTCAGCCATGGCGGCTGGGCGACGACTACCACATCGTCGAAATCGCGAATGAGGATATCGAAAGGCACTTCGCCGTTGAAGGGATTGGCGTCGGCCTGCATGCAAATGCCGGTGACGCGAATGCGCGAGCCCAGGGGAACCTCTTTCATGGGTGACAGCGACACCGGATTCAACGAAGGGGAATGACGCAGGATCGCGGAGAACAAGTGGCCGTCGGACTCGAGAACATACTCGTCCCGTGTGGCCTGCCGCACCTCCGCAACCACCATACCTTCCACAGAAACAAGGTCGAAGACGTGACCGTGGCCATCGTTGCCGCCAAGCGCGAGATCCCGCCAGGTAAAAAGGGAGGGGACCACCGGCGCTTGTACGAGACTGTCTTTGACTTCGCTTCGCGTGAGCGTCAGGAAGCCGTTTTCAACGGATGGGAATCCAATCGCATCCACAACATCGCCCATGTGCAATGGGTTCCAACTGTCGGTATTGATCCATAGGCTTCTAGGCCCGTCCTGGAGCACCAGCGCCGTGCCTGGCTGGTAGTAAGTAACGGTTCCCCGAACACGCATCCGCTGCGCAAGGTCCACGGCGTGATAGCCAGTGATGATGTGGTCCATGCGCGTAACCGGAAGCGACCAGGGGTCGGAGCCAGCGGGCTTGAGAATCTTCACCCCGTCCAGGGACTGAACGTGGAGCAAGAGGCCGGTCAGCTGCATCTTGTTGTCGAAGTGCCCGGAAACCGTCCCCGTGATCTGGACTTCGGCGTCGAGCAAACCTTTAAGGGCGCTCTCGTCGTCGTTGTCGACGTTCGCGTCGATCATTTCGCCATCTACGAGCATGCGAAGGTAAGTGGCCGGGGTGGTCGATCCTCTGTCAGGCACCAAGTCGGCAGAGCGGATGACTGCACGCAGCGTAATCAACTTGCAATCGTCCTCGGCGCGGATCATCTGGTCGAAGGTGGGCTCTGCCGGTTTGGGCAATGGTCCGTGGCCTACGACAGTGATGTCCCCGCTTTGCACATAGGGGCGGAAACTTTCGTGCGTGGTTCCATGCACCAGGATGCGATCGCCGGGTACGAGTTTGATGTTTGTGTGGGGACGTACATAGATCGCGTCGTTGCCGTCCTGCACGAAAAGGTCTTTGTCGTACCAGCGGTAGTAGGTGACGGTAGCTTCGAAGGTAACAGGCAGGTGCTTGACGGCCTCGGCGTTGGAGATAATGGCCGCGGCGTGCAGCGTCATCGCCGGCGCGGGCGCAGGCGGGGCTGCCGACGCAGCCGGGACGGTTGCCAGGAGAATGGCAACCGCGAAAACGAATCGTCCTATCGGCACGAGCTTCACTTCGCCTTCGCGATCTTTCCGCGCTCACGGGCTCTTTTGGGGGTCCTGGGCCGCGCCACTTATCGGTTGCGCCAGATGGGTTGGGACGCCGTGAGCAGAATCCTGCTGATGAAATAACTATCACCTATCCTACGTAGACTGAGGTGGTTGGGAATAACACTTTCGGTGCGTTGACCCTCCAGTTTTTTCCTCGCTGATCTGGCCGCCAAAATCGACCTCGGCAGCTAAAATGCGCACCGCAAAAAGGTGGATTTTGGGGTTTTGGTGAGTTGGCTCGGCGCGGGGTTCTACACTCAAAGTACGCCGTTTTGACAGGCGAACAGGTCAATTTGACGAAATCATGGCAAAGAAACTCAGGGTTGGCATTCTTTTTGGCGGGCGTAGCGGCGAGCACGAGGTGTCGCTGCTGTCGGCAGCATCGGTCTTGGGGGCAATCGATCGCGAAAAGTTCGACGTTACGCCCATTGGTATTACCAAAGAGGGCCGCTGGCTTGCGGCTGCCGATGCCCGGGGCCTGCTGAATGGCGATGCCGGAGCTGTCGCCCGGCGGCTGCGCGCGGGCGATCCCAAGACCACGCCTGGAGCCAGGCTGCTCCACGAGGGCATTCCCACGCTGATGGCGCCGGAGCCTGTCCCTCAAGGCCCGGAAGGAAAGGCCATCGAAGTCGTGTTTCCGGTGTTGCACGGAACCTTCGGCGAGGACGGCACCATTCAGGGGCTGTTTGAGCTGGCGGGTATTGCCTATGTTGGTTCGGGCGTGCTGGGCTCGGCCGCAGGCATGGACAAGGACGTGATGAAGAGGCTGTTTGCGGAGGCCGGGCTGCCCATTGTCAAGCACGTCACGCTGCTCCGCGCGGGGTGGGAGAAAGCGCCACGCAAGGCGATCGCGCTGGTGGAGCGTTCGCTCAAATACCCAGTTTTTGTGAAGCCGGCGAACCTCGGCTCGTCCGTGGGTATTTCGAAGGCGCATGATCGCGCTGAATTATCGCCGGCGCTCTCGCTCGCCGCGAAATACGACCGCAAGCTGATTGTGGAAGAGGGGGTTGGTGGCAAGGCGCGGCGCGGCGACGGTCCAGCGCGGGCCCGCGAGTTTGAAGTGGCCGTGCTTGGCAACGACTCGCCCAAGGCAAGCGTGGTGGGCGAAATCATTCCCGGCAAGGAGTTCTACGACTACGAGGCGAAGTATCTCTCCGAAGGTTCCGTGCCGGTGATCCCGGCGCAGATTTCGCGCGACCAGAGCCGGAAGATTCGCGAGATGGCCGTTGCCGCATTCAAAGCGTGCGATCTTTCGGGACTGTCGCGCGTCGACTTCCTGATGGAACCCGGCGGCAGGCAGCGCATTTTTCTAAACGAAGTGAACACCATGCCCGGCTTCACGCAAATCAGCATGTACCCCAAGTTGTGGGAGGCATCCGGCCTTAGCTACAAAGAGCTGATCACGCAGCTGATTGAGCTGGCGCTGGAGCGGCAGACGGAGAAGAACAAAACGACTTACAGCAGGGAAGAGTGAAGAAGCAGGGACCAAGGGAACAAAGGATCAGGGGAACAAGGGAACAGGGAACAGGGAACAGGGAACAGGCTTTCGGTGTCTAATGGAAAGCGCAGTATTCACCATTGTCTGCTCCCTGTTTTTCAGCCGTATTCTAATTCTGAGGAACGATTCCGATGACTTTGCTCGATGCTCCGCAGTTCGACGCCGCGCGGTCCAAACGAAAAGCTTTGATTGTGCAGTTGAGCGCGGCAGCGCTTTTCGTGCTGTTGGTGGTTTACTGGCTTGTCGCCAGCCGGCCTGTGGACTGGACGTGGAACTGGCACCGCTATCTATTCGGACGCGCCGCAGTGAACAATTTCCTGGGCGCTATCGAGGCCAACGATCTGAACAAGGCGTACGGCATCTGGGTGAACGACAAAAACTGGCAGCAGCACCCGGCACAGTACAGCACCTATCCCTTTGCCCGCTTCCAGGGCGATTGGGGGCCGACGAGCCCGGACAATGAGTATGGCCCCATTCGCAGTCACAAGATTGCGCTGGCCGGCCGCTACGGCAACGGCTTGCTGGTGGCAGTGCTGATCAATGGCCGCAAGAGCGATGCGCTCAACCTCGATTACGACCCGAAGACAGGCCAGTTGAGCTTTGCGCCGCCGGGCGTGAGCTTGTATCTGGGGCCGTAAGAAAAGGATGCAAAGGCGCCACGGTGACGTGCCTGCTTCGAGCTCGTTTTGCTGCGAGAAAAACAAAAAACTCCGCCGAAAACAAAAACCTCAAAACCAAAACTGTGAAACTGTGAAACTGTGGACAGAAGTTGTTGATTCTAAAGGCTCCACAGTTTCACAGTTTCACAGTTTCACAAAACAGGTAGGGGGGGTGGGTCTGTTGGCTATGGGGGGGTGGGGTCTGGAGTATGGGGGGGTGGGTGTAGGAGCAGGGTTCAGGGGTCAGGGTTCAGGGATCAGAAAGACAGGGAACGAGGGAGCAAGGGAGCGAGTGAATCGATGAATGAGTGAAGAAGTGTACGAGTGAAGAAGTGAAAAAGTGAATGAGTGAAGAAGTGAATCGGGGAGCTGTTTTTCGTGGACCGTGAGATGGCGAGGCAGTGAAAAAGTGAACGAGCGAACAAGCGAACGAGTGAATGAGTGAAGAAACGAATCGTGGGTTGTGAGTCGCGGACTAGCGGTCGGAACTGGCGGGGCAATTCGCCGGCACTTTGAACCGGAAACATCTTTCACGAATTGAGCATGGACATGACCGACGACACTTCGGGCAGCGGGATCAGCGCAGGTGCGTCCGCCGGGAAGAATGTCTGAACTCAAGCTCATGCAATGAGTATGCGCCGGAAGGCGGAAATAATCGGCAAACTTGGTGAGAAAAGTGAAAGAGTGAAAGAGTTAATAAGTGATTGAAATGGAGGTGGTTATAGTGAATTCGGCGCTCGCGAATCGGAGGAGGGGGCTTGACAAGGTTTGGGTGAGGCCAGGAGTCCGGAGAAAACCACGCGGAACGTCCAGTCTGTCCCCGGTTGTCGTCCCCGGTTGTCCGGTTGTCAATTTCAAGATGCCTAGCTAAAATATTTATACAGTGCTTAGCTGTTTCCGTGATATCATGCTTGGCATGGAAACCCAGCGCGCACTTACCCACTCGGAACGCGGCTCTAAAGGCGGGGCATCTAGGGCTGCGAATCTTTCAACGGAAGAGAAGAAGGCTCAAGCCCGTCTAGCCGCGGAAACTCGGTGGGGGGCAGACCTTCCCCAGGCGACGCACGATGGCCCGCTCCCCATCGGAGACGCAGTGCTAGCCGCCGCCGTACTCCCGAGCGGAAAGCGGGTACTGAGTCAGGCGACGTTCTTGAGGGCACTTGGAAGATCACGCAGCCCGAAGGCCGGAACGGGCGTGTTAAGCACGGTCGGCGCTCTCCCGTTCTTCTTGCAGGCAGACGCGCTTAAGCCATTCATAACAGATGATTTGAGAATGTCGACCACCCCACTCTTTTTCCGGTTTAAGAGCGGACGGCGAGCAGTGGGGTATGACGCGCTGTTATTGCCAATGGTTTGTAGAGTTTACAAGAGTCTGCACGCATCGCTGACTGAGCGGTTGGCTGGGTCAGACGAAGCTGAGGTCGCACGAGCGCGCCGCACTTATGAACAGTACAAACACATCATTGCGGCTTGCGCGGCTTTGGAGAGCGGATTCGCGCAGCGCGGCATCATTGCCCTCGTTGATGATGCGACCGGCTATCGAGGGGACCAACTCAAAGAAGATGTACTGCGCGTCATTTCGGCTTATATGTCGCCTATCTTGATCCCGTGGACGCGGAAATTTGAGCCGGAGTTTTTCGAGGAAATCTACCGCCTCCACGGATGGGAATACAAACCCGGAAATGTGAAGCACCCGCAGTACACAGGAAAGTTCATTACAAAGTATGTCTACGAGCCGCTGCCTCCTGGCGTTTTGGAAGAGATGAAGACCAGACTCCCGAAGAACGAAAAGGGAAATCGGCGCGCAAAGTTATGGCAAACCCTTAGCACCGACACTGGACTTCCCCATCTCGATAGGCAGATTGATGATATTTACCTGATGATGCGCCTTGCGGACGGAAACAAGCCGGAATTCGAACGGAGCTTTGGGAAGATTTTCGGTAAGCAGCTTCAATTGCGTTTAGAGGTCCTCAAGCAACTGCCGGAGCTGACGGCTTGACGCACCGCCAGCCTTGCCTCCCAAGGCCACCACCGAGGCAGCAACGCGGTGTAAGGACGTTCCGATGCCGGGCTGAAATCTTCCCACTCGTTCGAAAAGCCGGAGAACCAGGAAACCTCCCGTCCGGAACCTGTGAAGAAATTGTGCCCAAGTTGCTTCTTGCGGATTTCGCGTATGTGGGTACACTCCGGTTGTGAGCACACCGGCATCATCTCCCCGCCTGGTTTCGATTGATCGTTCTCAGTTGCTGCTGCGCACTGTGGATGTGGAGCGGCTGATCGACGAAGATCATCCTGTTCGTGCCATCTGGCAGTTGGTAGGACGGCTTGACCTTGGTCTCTACTATGCCGAGATTGCTTCGGTCGAAGGGCGGGCCGGGCGCGAGCACACCGATCCGCAGTTGTTGATCAGCCTGTGGCTCTACGCTTACAGCCGGGGCATCGGTTCGGCGCGCGAGTTGGCCCGCCAGTGCGAGTTCGAGCCTGCGCTGGAGTGGCTGTGCGGTCTGCGGCCTGTCAGTCACAAGACGCTGTCGGACTTTCGCTGCGGCCACAAGTCGGCGCTCGACGATTTGTTTAGCCAGGCGCTGGGCATGTTGAGCGCCGAGGGGCTGATCACGATGGAGCGAGTCACGCTGGACGGCACCAAGATCAAGGCCAACGCCGGTGGCAACAGCTTCCGCCGGCGGGAGAAGCTGGAGGCGCATCTTGCGCTGGCGCGCGAGCAGGTGGAGCAGATGAATGCGCAGGCGGCGAACGAAGAGAAACTGGCGCGGCGTCAGCAGGCCGCGCGGCGCCGTGCGGCCGAGCAGCGCGTCAGCCGGCTGGAGGTTGCCGTGCGCGAGGTGCGGCGGCTGCAAGAGGAGAAGAAGCACGATCGGGCGGCCTTCGTGGCACGCGCCTCGGCCACCGATCCGGAGGCGCACGTGATGCGCAACGGCGAGGGCGGCACGGTGCCCAGCTACAACGTGCAACTGGTGACCGACACCGCGCATGGTTTCGTCGTCAACGTGGAGGCTACCACCGACGCCATCGACTACCGCCAGATGGAGCCTGCGCTGGAGCGTTGCAAGCGTACGCTTGGTCTGCCGCGCCAACTGGTGGCCGACGGCGATTACACCAATCATTCGTCGGTGCAGGCTGCGGCCCACAGTGGCGTGGACTTCTACGGCTCCTGGCAACAGAGCTGGCGTCCTGTGGAGCGCGACGCGCAACGGCGTCGGGGCCGATTCCTGGCCGGCGCGTTTCCCTACGACGCAGAGCGGGATTGCTTCACCTGCCCGGCCGGAGAAACGCTCACCCATCACGCCACACTGACCCGCGGAGCGGGTGGCGTCTCCCGCGTGTACCGCGCTCCTAAGACCGCATGCCCGCGTTGCCCGCACCGCGACGAGTGCTCCTCGAAAAATGCCCGCCCGGACTGGCGGCGCTCCATCACCCGCAGCGAAGAACCGGCCGCAACCACCGCCTTCAAGGCCAAGATGCAAACCGGCGAAGCGAAAACCATCTACTCCGAACGCTCCCGCACCGCCGAGTTTCCGCACGCCTGGATCAAAGAGCGATGCGGACTGCGACAGTTCCGCTGCCGGGGAAGGCTGAAGGCCACGATGGAAGCCACATGGGCCTCGCTCAGTTACAACCTCTCACGCTGGTTCGCCATACGACGAAGCCGAAGCAATGAACATGCGCTGGCAATGGCCTGAACCGCTCACGACAGAGATGCGCCCATCAGCTGGCTGCGGGGGCGCGATGTTTAGTGCATCAAGCCAAGCATGGGGTAATCCTAAGAGCAAGGCACAGGAGAGCGGAGGCGAAAGCAATTTCTTCACAGGTTCCTGTCCCCGGTTGTCCCCGTTGTCAGGAGAGGCGGCTGCCGGTGGGGCATCTTCTAATTTCGGAAGATCGCGAAACAAATGTCTTATTCTTCTCCATGAGCGCCTCGTCGCGTTTGGAGACTCAGGAGTCCAAGTCGCCTCTTTGTTGCCTAGGAGGATGGTTCAACCAATTGTCTGACATACTGATCCCAACGGAAGGCCCGATCAATACTTGACGCATCACCTATGACCTGGGGGAAAACCGATGATCACTGATCGCTCCATACGATTGGCAATGCTGTTCGTAATTGCACTTACGACAATCGCACTCAACGCCCAAGATTTTCATGCCGTGTCTTCTGAGATCGCGCAGCGTATTCTTGCCTCTGGTCGGAAAACTGTGGCTGTAACGGATTTTACGGATCTCGAAGGCAGGCCGACTCAACTCGGACGTTATCTCGCCGAAGAATTCTCCACATCGTTGCTTTCAAATGCCAAGGGGTTCGAAGTAATCGATCGGACTCACTTGGGCAGCATATTGCAGGAGCACAAGCTAGCCACCACGGGGCTGATTGACCCCACCACAATCCGGAGACTAGGCCAGATCGCGGGTGTCGAGACCATTGTCACCGGGACCATGACTCCATTTGAGGAGTATGTCCACTTGACTCTAAAAGTGCTTGACACGGAGACCGCACAATTGGTTGCGGCAACTACTTACGATGTACCGAAAACAAAGACAATCAGCGACCTGATTGGGCCGGAGGAGCCTGTCGCGTCGAGCGTAGCTAGTTCGACGAATGAACAGAAGGGGACGCAGCCAGATACTCCCACGAAGATGCCGCCGGCAGTTAGTAGCGACGAGATCTCATTTACTCCGAAGGGCTGTCGCAATACTGGGAGCAGCACAACGTGTTTTTTCAGTATTACCAACAAAAGTGAGGCTGCTCATCATGTAGCATTCGAGTGGATGACGTTCTTGGTCGACGACCAAGGTAATCAATTTCAAATGCCACGAATTACGTTTGGAAGTGGTGACCTTATCCCCGATGTTGCCATGAACTTGTCAATCGAAACACAAGGCAACGTGCCAAGCTCATCGAGGGAAATGAATGCCTCACTCTCGTACCAGATTGACTGGGGTCGCAAAGAAGGGAAAGTGATGATCCGAAGCATTCCGATTTCACAACGGTGAAATATGCGCCTATATATTGAGAGATTTGCGATACCTCTCCTTGCGACGGCATTTTTTGGCATCATCACTGGCCAACTCAAGCTTCAACCAGAAATTCGCGTTTCCTGCGCGGTCTTCATTGGCGTATCTGCCTTAATTGTGGCCATTCTTATCGATAGGAATCGCGGGGATGGAAAGCTGGATAAGCCTGGTTTTCCAGTTCTTACTCTATTGGCCGTGGCGGTTGCATCGGGGGCAATTGGGTGGCTGATTCACAATCGCAACCCTGACGCCCCCCAAGAAATCCCGGCCGCGACGGAGACCCGTTCGCCCAATTCACCGACGGAATCACAGCCAATAGCCGTTACACCGACGTCGTCCCACAGCCCATCGCCAGGGGAACCACAGAAAGGAGTTGACGTACCGAGGTCCGCGCCCACTCCAGTTACCGAGAAAGAGGCGCATTCGGCCAGATCCCTTGAATTGCAGAGCAAGGCCAACGTGCTCAAATACATCAAAGCTCCAACTCGGTCCGGTCACACTGGCAATGCTTGGACGGTATTGATGTTTGGTGTGGACGGCAGTGATTATCCAGTACTTCGCGCGCGCGTAGAGTTAACTCTTCAGAAGAATGGAAGTTCTACACCTCATATCTTCACTAATTACATTGATCCTGACGAATACAAGGACCTTTTCAATGCTGATGTTTTAACCATCTCCGTCTTACGTGACTACTGCGATGGTGTCGTTCTCGGTAGGATTAGATCAGCCACGTCATCGGACGGACAATTTGACGGACTTTATGATACCCGTCTCACTGCCGAAGTGAAGCTGGTATCGACCGCTGACAGCATACCTCATGAGTTCAGTGTGGAAGAGAGTGGAGCTGGCTTTAGTGCAGAAGTGTCGATGTCGGAGGCCGAAAAACGCTTATCCGACAGGCTCGACATTGAACTCTCGAAGTTTTTACAAAGGTGAACCGCCCTGAAGCCATTGTGCCGAAAGCAAAGACACAAAACGAGCACAGGTAAGTTTTCGGATCCGCAACATTTCCTTGGAATGATCTAAAGTCGCGTGTAATTCGATGTGGTTCATAGTACTTGCGCTCTGTCACGGCAAAGGCTACAAACGGGGCGGATTGATCCCGACTAACGCCGGGGGGAGGGCCAGGGATCAGCGGGCGACTTCCGTCAATATCTCGGTATTCTTGCTCATTTGGGCGGTGCGCTCGATCTTGTCCCAGTTGAAGGGCTTGCCGTCAATGGCACGCTTGAGTGTTTTAAACAGGACAATCGAAAACACCTGCCGATAGGCGAAGCGTTGCAGCCAGATGTGGAAGAGCAGCCAGCCGTCGCCTTTATTGGCGGGATGCCGACGCTCGAGCGAGAAGGCGGCCGACGAGGTGATGAAGTCGATGACCAGAAAGCCGAGGAAGTAGACCACGAGCTTTTCGAAGCTGGCCGCGGAGGCTGCTTCGGGGTGGTAATGGCGGTCGACGAGGAAGTTAACGACGCCGGCCAAGAACATGATGTCGATGAAGGGCGAGACCAGCGGAAGGAACATCTGGAAGATGAGAATGTTGGGCAGCGCGAAGAGGCCCATGGCCTTGTTGCGGACAAAGGCGGCGCGATGCTTCCAAATGGCCTGCAAGGTTCCGAAGGACCAGCGGAAGCGCTGGCGCATGAGGCCTTTGGCGTTGATGGGCGCCTCAGTGTAGGCTAAGGCGCGGTCCTCGTAGTCGACCCTGAGTCCCTGTTCGAGCAGGTTCATGGTCAGGTCGGCGTCTTCAGCGACTGTGTTGAGCGGATAGCCGCCGGCCGCTTTGACCGGCGCGGTGCGCCATGCGCCGATGGCACCCGGCACAACGGTGACGACGTGGAAGAGGTCGAGGGCGCGGCGCTCGAAGTTCTGGCTGGTGATGTATTCCAAAGCCTGCCAACGCGTCCATAGATTGACGCGGTTGCCCACTTTCGCGTTTCCGGCGATAGCGCCGATCCGGGGATCCGCGAAATGAGGAATGAGCTTGGAAATGGCATCGGCGGCGATCACAGTATCGGCGTCGATGCCGACAAAGATTTCCTCGTTGATGCGATCGAGAGCGTAGTTGAGCGCCGCGGCTTTGCCTTCATTGCGCTTGGTAAGGACCTGGACGTGGACAGCTGCGATCTCTTTTGCGAACGCCGTGGCGGCCACTTCAGCGGTGCGATCCTGCGAGCCATCGTCGATCACGATGACGCGGAGATTCTTGTAGTCGGAGTTGAGAACCGAGCGGATCGTTCGGACGATGACCGATTCTTCGTTGTAAGCAGGAATGAGAACAGCCACGCGCGGGTTGAAGCCGGGCGAGGCATCGCGACGCCGCCTGGTGAGGCGGTCAATGACGGCGAACAAGCCCACGATAATGAGTCGCGCGCTCATTAGAATGTCGCCAAGGAAGAAGACCATGACGATGAAATTGCCGATCAGGTCGAGCGCAGAGAAGGCGATGGAGTCGGGGATGGTGCGCATGCGCTGCCAGAAAGTGAGGGGCGGCATCACCTGGGCACGGGTTTTGTCCATGAGCGCCGAAACCGGGACAACCGTGTAGCCATGAGCGCGCAGGGCGTCAATCAGAGGCCCGAGGGCGGCAACTGTTTGCGAGCGCTCGCCGCCGCCGTCGTGCATCAGGACGATGGAACCGCGAAACTGCGGCTTGGCCTTCATGGTCTGCAACTGGGCGAGCACTGAGGCGATAATCTCGGCGTTCGTCTTGCGCGGATGCTCGTTCCAATCGTCGGTGTCGATTTTGCTACCGATGATCGTCAGGCCGTCCTGCTGGATGTGCCAGACGGGCGCGGCCTGGTCGTCTGTTTCGGGCTCTTCGTCGTTGTCGTAGGGCGGGCGGAAGTAGAGCGGCTGCACGCCGAGCTTGCTTTCAAAGAGGCGCTCGGTCAGGTTCACCTCGAGATCGAGCTGGCGCGCTGAGATTTCGCTGATATCCGGGTGGGTCCAGGTGTGGTTTCCGATCTCACTGCCTTCGCGGACGATGCGCCGCATCAGGCCGATGTTGTCAGAAGCCTCGGCGCCGATGAGGAAGAAAGTTCCCTTGACGTTCTTCTGCTTGAGGACGTCGAGAATCTTCGGGGTCCACTTGGGATCGGGGCCGTCGTCGAAGGTGAGCGCCAGCTCGTTGGGGTGGTAGCCGTATTGCTCGACGGTGTAGGTGCGCGGATAGACATCCATGTGCTCGTCGTCGATGAGCTTCTTGCGCGGGTCTGGCTCGTCGGTGTCAACTTCGACGGTGCGCTTGCCGGGTTGCGGCAGCCCGGTGACGCGCAAAATGTCTCCGTCACCCTCGGTATCGACAGCATGGCCGGGCTGAACCGTGCCCAGCGCTTGCAGAGCGGCAGGATCGCTGGGGTGGTCCCAGATGTTCCATAGAGATGAATCTTCTTCGCCAAGACGCCACAGGACGAAAGTCTGCAGACCGAGCTCGCGCGCCGCTCGCAGCTCATTCAGAATAGTGACGGCGTCAAGAAACCACACTACGTGGCGTTGATTGTTGTCCTCGTCGATGTATTCAAAATGAGGATTGCGCGTGTCGTAGTCGAGGTCGAGATCGGCGTCGGCGTCGGAGGCACGCTCCCATGCATCGGAGACCGATAGGACATCGGTATCGAGAACCTGCGGCTTGGGACGGCGGCGATCTTTTGGATTGGGAATGGAAAGCGTCCAGTCGTAACCGTAGCTACCCATCGCGCAGATGATTTTCTCCTTGGGCACGACCTTAAGGACACGGACAAGATTGGCGATGAACCATTGCTGGCTGGCGATTGGGCCCGGATCGCTGGTTATCTCGTGTTCGTCGTAGTTCATGAGAATAATGCCGTCGGAGTTAGCAGCGATGACCTTCAGGTCGTTGTCGCTGGTGGCAACGGCCACGTTGACGTAAAGGCGAAGATTGCGGGGATGCATTTCGGCATAAAGCGCTTGAATGAACCTCAGATAGGCCGGATCGTCTGCGTCGGGAATGCTCTCGACGTCGAATGAAATGCCGCGATAGACCGGGTATGTTGCGAGGAAGCGCATGATCTGCTGCAGCAGAGAGGCGCTTTTGCCGGAATCTATGAGCACGTTTCCAACGCCGGTATCCCATTCCTGGGTATGGGGGTTGAAGTTGTTGATGGCAGGAAAGATTTCGGTATCCACCTTCGCCGCCTGAATCACGTGCTTGACTTTATTGAGGTCATCGGGATCGTGGACGGCGGCTCCCTGGATCACCGGATACTCGCTCAAATTGTCGCCGCTCATCATCATCAGCGTGCCGTTCGGGGAATTCACGTGCAGCCACTGCGGGAACAACATGTCGATCTGTTGAATGTGCTCTTTGAGCGAGGAGTAGCTGCCCGGGTCGTCCTGTACGTAATAGGCGGCGCGTAATCCTTCGCCGGTGTTGAGCGGAATCTCAGAAGGCTTGCGTTCGGTCTTGCGCCGTGCTGGACGCTGGTTCTTGCCGTTGCGCTCCAGGATGGATGGCTCAGGCAAGGCTCGAAAGTTATGTTTCGGATTGGGAAGCAGCAATTCGGGCAGTTGCTGGTTGCGGATCACGTTGAAGATGAAGCCGATGACGACAAGGGTCGAGAGCGCCGCGATCGCATCGAGGATGCGGCGAAGGCGCTTCCAGCGCTTTCGTTCAGGGTCGAAGAAGATTTGGTGGTCGGGCATCTTGTGCTGTCACAGCTCCGCAACGCCAGCGCAAAAAAAGCAACCGCATCGCCTGAATGCGGCGGCCTTGGCGGGAACGGGCAAGGGCGCGGAATTCCTGGACGTGCTGAACGCTGTACATTAAAAATCGTATGGAAGCTGGCCAAGAGAGTCAATTGACGGCGAAGAGTCCTTTGGGCGGACGCGCAGGTGAAGCGCATGCCGTGTGGCCAGTTGCGCTGGCGCTTGCCGCCGGACTGGCTCTGCGATTGTGGCTGCTCCGGAGTCTCTTTGAAGTCAACGGGGACTCGCTGATCTACGGGGGACTGGCCAAAAACCTGCTGCTGCACGGGCGGTTTGACCTGACCCTGCCGAGCGGGGAGGTTTATCCCACGCTGATCCGGCTGCCCGGCTATCCGATCTTTCTCGCCTTCTGCTTCCGGCTGTTCGGGATGGAGAACTACTATTCCGCGGCGTGCGTGCAGATTGCGCTCGATCTTCTGGGCTGCCTGTTGCTGGCCGAGTTTGCGCGGCGCATCGCGCCGTCATCGGTGAGCCGCGGCGCGGCGCTGGCAACATTGTGGCTGGCGGCGCTGTGCCCATTTACCGCTTGCTACACAGCAGAACCGCTGACCGAGACGCCGACGCTGTTTGTGCTGGCATTGGCGATGTGGGCGATGGCGCGATTCCGTGACGAGCCAAACTGGCCGAATACGCTCTGGTTTACCTCGGCCGTGACGTGCGCCACGCTGTTGCGGCCGGATGGAGCGCTGGCCGCCATCGCTTTCGCGCCTGCGTTTGTAATTGGGTTGCCGCGCGGCGATGGACCCGGCGAGATTCCCCTGCGCAAGCTGGTGCGCATGACAGCGGCTTGCGTTTTGCTGGCGCTGGCTCCGTTTGCTGTTTGGACGGCGCGAAACTGGAGCGTCTTTCAGGTCTTTGAGCCGCTGGCGCCGCGCCTGGCCACCGATCCCGGCGAAAGCGCTAACCCCGGATGGGAGCGTTGGGTGAAAAGTTGGTGCCTCGACTTCATTTCGACCTACGAGATTTACTGGAACGTGCCGGGAGACAGGCTGGACGTAAGCGAGTTGCCCGACCGCGCGTTCGACTCGCCCGCGCAGTTTGCCGAGACAGCCGCGCTTGCCGCGGACTACAACAACCACGGCATGGACCTTACGCCGGAGATCGACGCACGCTTTGGGCGGCTGGCTGAAGAGCGCATCGCTGCTCATCCGGCCCGTTCTTATATGTGGCTGCCGCTCGGCCGCGTGGCCGATATGTGGCTGCGTCCGCGCGTGGAGAACCTGCCCGTCGACCTGGATTGGTGGGTCTACGCGCACCATCACGCGGAGACGGAGTTCAGCTGGGGCTACGCTGGGTTGAATGCGCTTTATCTGCTGGTGGGAATCGCCGGCCTATGCATGCGGCCGCGCTTCTGGGTCGCGCTGCTCGCCTATATCTTGCTACGCAGCGTGTTGCTGCTCACCGTGGAAGCGCCGGAGACGCGTTACACGCTGGAGTGCTTTCCCATGCTGTTTGCGGGAGGCGGAATCGCGTTCTCGTTGCTGGCGCGGCGCTTTCACCGGGCGGCGTCGAAGCTGAAGGCGCCTTTAGGCAACGGCTGATTCACTTTGATGTTGGTGTAGTGGCATGTGCGTGTCGTGCCATCGGGTTCATCGAAGACTTGCTTGAGGCTTACGGCGTGGGCCGTATCGAGCCAGATGGTGACTTTGGGTAGGTTTTTGCGGATCGTCTCATCCTTGGCGACTAGTTCGAGCTTATCGGTCTTAACGCCGTCGATGATCTCGCTACCGAGGTATTTGATGGTCCATTTGTCTTCAAGGTCGTGGCCGCTGGCGCCGAATCCGAGCATCAGGTAGCTCTCGTACTTGCCCGCCTGGGTAATCGTGGTGGCGTCTTTTTCCTTGCCAGTATCGGACTCACGAAGCACGCCGCCGGAGAAGATGTACGCTTTTGCCGCAGGATGCTTGTTGTCGCTGGTGATGTGGGCGGCCATCTGGAAGTGATCGCCCTTGCGGTTGTAATAGGCAATTCCGGCCATCACGTCCTGATCCGGAATCGGGTACGTCTGGATGGTGTCGAATTCGAATGCGGCGGTCGTGGTGTGAAAATCCTTTGCCGCGGCGTCTAGTTTTGCGAGGACGCTGTCGAGGTCGTCGGCGCGCACCGGTTGGTTCGGCAGCAAAGCCATCAAAAGAACCGCACAACAGGCAAACTTCACAGTCCGATGCATGATCTTCCTTTTGTTATTTGACTCTCGGTCCGGGCCTGAGGATTCGTGAATTGAGATTAACGATGCGCCCAGACCTTCCAGGTGAGGTTCCCCTGGGCGTCGGTGGCGGTCTCCCAATGCTCGATATAGACGTCGTCTCCAGTGACGGGCTCGACGGCTTTGCGCAATGCCCTCTTCACTTCAAAATGCGAAGCGCCCGGGGGAATGTTCACATCGGAGGCCTGCACGGTGATGATGACGCCGTGGCCGCTGCCGACAACCTGGAAAGGATGACCGGTGGCGGTAATTGGGGATGGCTTGGCGCCGAAGTCCCACAAGTGCGGAGTGATGAAGATGAAGAGCAGAATCAGCGTGACCATGATGTCGTAATGAAACGACCCGCGGGAATAGGTCCAGTAGAAATAACTTCCCAGGATCTGCTTGAAGCCGCGTTTGGGTTGAGCGACGCTGCCGTCTGAAGCGGAAGATGCCATCACGACTCCCTAACAATTCTATCGAGTCCACCCATGTATGGACGGAGGGATTCAGGAATGAGCACGGAGCCGTCGGCTTGCTGGTAGTTTTCGAGGATCGCCAGCCAGGTGCGGCCGACGGCGAGGCCGCTGCCGTTGAGCGTGTGCACAAACTCGGGCTTGGCCTTGGCTCCCTGCGCGGCAGACGGCCGGTAGCGGATGTTGGCGCGGCGGGCCTGGAAGGCGTCGAAGTTCGAGCAGGAAGAGATTTCGCGATAGAGGTTCTGGCCGGGTAGCCAGACCTCGAGGTCGTACGTCTTCGCAGAGGAAAAGCCTGTGTCGCCGGTGCAGAGGAGGACGCGGCGATACGGCAGGCCGAGCGTTTCGAGAATCTCTTCGGCATCGCGCGTGAGGCGCTCGTGTTGCGCGTCGGATTCATCGGGCCGCGTGAACTTGACCAGCTCAACCTTTTGGAACTGGTGCTGGCGGATGATGCCGCGCGTGTCCTTGCCGGCCGCGCCGGCCTCGGCGCGGAAGCACGGCGTGTATGCCGTGAAAGAGATAGGCAGGCGAGATTCATCGAGAATTTCGTCGCGATAGAGATTAGTGACGGGGACTTCGGCTGTGGGGATCAGCCAGTGGTCGCTGTCTTTATATTCGCCGCGCGTGGCCGCTTCGGCGTCGGCATCGGAGCAGCGAAACAAGTCCTCTGCAAACTTCGGCAACTGGCCCGTGCCGAAGAGCGATTTGGAGTTGACCATGAAGGGCGGGAGCACTTCGGTATAGCCGTGCTTGCTCGTGTGCAAATCGAGCATGAAGCTGATAAGAGCCCTCTCAAGGCGCGCGCCAGCGCCCATGTATACCGCAAACCGCGCCCCGCTGAGCTTGGCGGCGCGCTCAAGATCGAGAATGCCGAGCGCTTCGCCGATCTCCCAGTGAGGCTTGGGTGTGAAGTCGAATTTCCGCGGCTCGCCCCAGGTTTTGACTGTCTTGTTGTCCGATTCGGAGAGGCCGACGGGGACCTCGTCGCGGGTGAGGTTGGGAACGCGGGCGAGGGATTGACGCAACTTCTCGTCGAGATCGGTCGCCGACGTATCCAACCCCTCCAACATTTCTTTCCGTGTTCGCGTTTCAGCTCTCAGCCTCAGGGTCTCGGCCTGAATCTTCTGAGTCTCTTCCTTGAGTCGCTGCGTCTCAGCCTTAATCGCTCGCGTCTCTTCCTCTATCCTTCGGGTGTCGGCCTGAATCGCCCGCGTCTCTTCCTCTATCCTCCGCTTCTCCGCCAAGACTGCTCGTGTCGCGGCCTCTAACAGCTCCGCGTCCTTTTGCTTGCCAACTCTGTTGAGCTCGCCCACCTGCTGGCTCAGCTGATTGAGGAGAGCCTTCTCTTGCTCGGCCAGGGTGATGGCTTCGCGACGGCTCTTATCAAGAGCGCGGAAATCTCCCAGCAGAGCGGCGGGATCGGCTCCACGCGCACGCAACTTTTCTTCTACCAATTCCAGGTTGGCGCGGACGAATTGCAAATCGAGCATACCGTCTCATTTTAGATGAACGGTGCAGGAGGCAACTGCGGCGGGGCTAAAGTGCCGCCTAGAATGAGGGGATGCGTTGCGTGCTCATCTGCAATCCGGCGGCGGGAACGAGGCGGGAGCGGCGAATCGCCGAGATTGACCGTGCGGCCGCGCGGCTGCGTTCGTTGGGACATGAGGCGTTGGTGATCGCCACGACGGGGCCCGAGTCGGCCGCCGATCAGGCACGCGATGCAGTGCGTGACGGGGCGGAGGTTGTGTTCGCTTGCGGCGGCGACGGGACTGTGCACGAGGTGCTTCAGGGCTTGGTTGCCGATGATGGAAATCCGCGTGCGGCCCTGGGCATTGTTCCGCTGGGGAGCGCGAACGCTCTGGCGAGGCATTTGCGCATTCCGCTCGATGCGGAACAGGCCGTCGAAGTGCAAATCCGCGGAGAGAGGATCACGATCTCTGCCGGCAGGCTGGAAATTGGAGGGCAGGTGCGGTACTTTGCCGTGATGGCGGGAGCGGGGCCGGACGGGGCATTGACTTATGAACTGCAAAGCGCACATAAGTCGCGACTGGGGCGGCTGGCCTACGCGTACCATGCCGCGAAGATCTTCGCGACCCACAGATTCTCGCGCTTCGCAGTCGAGTACGCCGACCTGAATGGAGCGGCTCGAACGTTGCCGGTGGTTAGCGTGATGGCGTCGCGCGTGGACTGCCTCGGGGGACTTTTCACGGGGCTGGTTGAGCGTGGAGACCCGCTGGACAGGCTGAGTCTGCGCGTTTCTCTGCTGCGCCCGCCGGGTCGGCTTTCGCTGCCGCTTTGGTTCTTGACTGGTTGGCTGGGGATAAGACGAATCAATCCGTTTTTAGTAGAAGTGAGGGCTCGCGAGTTTCAGTGCCGGCCGCTGACGGACAGCGATGTGTATTGCGAAGCCGACGGCGAGTGGCTGGGGCGAATTCCGATGAGGGTTTCGGTTGTGCCGGCTACACTTACCGTTCTGGCGCCTCGGGGGGTTTGTTCTGCCAGCCGGGAGAGTCTGATCGCCGGTGATGAGGCGGGCGCCACGCGTGAAGGTGAAGTAGGTCCAGGCCCAGTTGGCAAGCACCGAAAGCCGATTGCGGAAACCGATGAGAAAGAAGATGTGGATGGTGACCCATATGAACCAAGCCGGGAAACCACTCATGTGCGCCTTGAAGGGCCACTCGACTTTGCCGATGGCGGACATGCGGCCGATGGTGGCCATGTCGCCTTTGTCGAAGTAGCGGAAAGGTGGGCGCGGCTTTCCGGCGAGGTCGGCGGAGATCATTTTGGCTACGTGATCGCCCATCTGCATTGCGGGCTGGGCGACGCCGGGGACTTGATGGCCGTCCTGCTCGAAGTGCGCGAGGTCGCCGAGGACGAAGACATTGGACAGGCCAGCCGGGTTGAGCGTGCCGTCGACGAGGACGCAGCCACGGCGGTCGAATTTGACCTCGGGGTTGGCGTTGGGCGGCGCGCCGAGCATCTTGCCGAGCGGTGAGGCCAGAACGCCGGCGGCCCAGAGCGTGACGGCGGCGTCGATGTGCCGGCCTTGCGCTTCAACCCAGCCGGCGCCAATCCCCGTGACCTGCGTACTGGTGTGTACTTCAATGCCCAGACGCTTGAGCGTGGCTTCGGCTTTGGCAGAGAGGTCCTCAGGATAGGCGGCGAGCACGCGCGGCCCGCTGTCGAGGAGGAGCACGCGGCTCTTGGCGGGATCAATGTGGCGAAAGTCGTGGCGCATGTAGAGCTGGGCAATGTCGCTGATGGCGCCCGCAAGCTCGACGCCTGTTGGGCCGGCGCCGATGACGACGAAGTTGAGCGGGGGGTGCCAGCCCTGCTCAACCATCTGGCGCTCGGCCAGCTCAAAGGCCAGCAACACGCGACGGCGAATCTCGATGGCATCTTCGATCGTCTTGAGGCCTGGCGCAAGAGGCTCCCATTGGTCGTGGCCGAAGTAGGAGTGGGTGGCGCCGGTGGCCAGAACGAGGTAGTCGTAGTCGAGGCGTGCGCCGCTGGCCAGCGCGACGCGCCGCGCGGGGGTGTCGATGCCAACGACTTCATCCATGATCACTTGAGTGTTGCGCTGGTGGCGCAGGATGGAACGGATGGGCTGAGCGATGTCGGCCGGGGAAAGCACGGCCAGCGCGACCTGGTAGAGCAGCGGCTGAAAGGTGTAATGATTGCTGCGATCGACAACCGTGACGTCGACCGGCAGATGCCGAAGCCCTTTGGCGGCGTTAAGGCCGGCAAAGCCTGCGCCGACGATGACGACGCGGGGGCGGTGGGCCCGCTGCGGCGCCGCGCTGGCGGGTTCGGCCTGATGCGGCTCGGTCGATTCGGTGGTCGATTCGGACACGGAACGCCTTTCCGACGCAGATTTGGTTTCAATGTCCCTACCTTAAGGATGCGCGAAGGCGTGCGAAGGTGGCAGTGAATGATTGCGGAGTGAACCGGCATGCGAGCCATTCGGCGATCGTTTACGACAGGCGGGATCGCGGGGGCGGTGATCCTGCGGCCGTGCTGTAGCATCCAGCTATGATTGCGGGCGCGTCAATTGCGGGCGAGTCGATTTCGGGCGCGAACATTGCGGGCGAGTCTTGGGCTTGGTGGGTGGGTTTTCACGCGGTGGTGGCTGCGGCGCTGCTGGCGGACTCGCTCCTGCCCGGTCACCGGCGCGAGTCACGCCATGCGCAGGCTTTCGTCTGGGTGGGAACGGCTGGGTTGGCGTTGGCCGCGGCTGGATTTGCGTGGTGGATCGCAGTAACGATGGGTCGGCAAACCGCGCTTGAGTTCGTGGCTGGATATACGATCGAGACTTCGCTGAGCGTCGACAACCTGTTCGTCTTCATGGTGCTCTTTGAGGGGTTCCGGATCAGTGCGCAGCGCCAGCACACGGCATTGCAGTGGGGCGTGTGGGGCGCGTTTGTGCTGCGTGCGGCGTTTATTGCGGTGGGCGTAACGCTGTTGCAGAAGTTCGAGTGGGTGACGTGGATCTTCGGAGTGATTTTGTTGTACGCGGCGTGGCGGCTGGTGCGCGGCGGCTCGGCACGGGCGGCAATTCCGGAATGGATCGTGCGCCTGCAGCCGGCAAAAGGATCGTTGCTGCCCGTGATTGTGGCCGTCGAGGTGACCGATCTGTTGTTTGCCACGGATTCCATTCCAGCGGTGCTGTCGATTACGCACAATCCGTTTGTGGCGTACACGTCGAATGTGGCGGCGATTCTGGGATTGCGCTCGATCTACTTCGGTTTGGCAGCGATGCTTGAGCGCTTCAAGTACCTGCACTACGGACTGGGCGCGCTGCTGGCCTTTGCGGCGCTGAAGATGCTCGCTGCGCGTTGGGTCGATGTTCCAGTGACGCTTTCACTGGCGGTGATCGGAACGATTCTGGCGGTGTGCGCGGCGGTATCGTGGAGCGCAGGAGTGAAGGAGCAGCGAGCAGAGGACCGTGAATCGTGAACCGTGAATCTATTGGCGGCGAAAGAACAAGTCAGCGGGGCAAAAAGTCAGTGATTCAGAAGGTCAGCGAGCTCACAGCGACCCATTCTCAGTGATTTTTTGGAAATCGGTATTTTCAGCGATTTTCAGCGATTTTTCATCAATCGATTTTGGGCAGTCAGCCTGCTTCTATCCGTTTTAGTTTGAGCAATTTGGACGCCATTTTACGGTGTTTTTTGCGTTGCTCCACAGTTTCACAGTTTCTGTGAAACTGTGGAGTTAGTGGCTGTAAGGCCATGATTCCAAAGACTTCACAGTTTCACAAAACAGGCAGGGGGGTGGGTCAAAAGAAGGGACCAGGAAGACAGGGACCAAGGGAACAAGGGAGTGAGAAAGCCAGTAGCCAATAGCCGGTAGCCAGTAGCCGGTAGCCGGTTGCCAGTAGCCAGTCGGCGGTAGCCGGTCGCTCGTGGATCCTTTTGCTTCGCTGATGTAACTCTCGATCTCTGCTTGGCGATCATGGGACTATTGTGCGCGCAGACGGCCTAATGATCGGCAGACTTTGGACAAGAATTCTTGTGCGGGGATCGGCTTTGGAATTAGCGAGTTAGCGGGTCGGCGAGCCAGCGAGTCGGCCTCGGAGTGCTTGACACGGCGGCGGCGATGGCCGGTTACCCGGGCCGCTCGGCCGTTTTTGACGACCCCACGCCCGTCGATCCCGGCTGCTTCGCAGCCTTTCCCAAGGTGCTCGCGGCCCGGAAAACCGGCCACCGCTTTACCGGTAACACAGTGCTCGGAATTGTTACTGAGGGAGCACGAATTTGATCTTGACTGTGCTCTCGAATCGAGTTGGGATTCCATTGATCATGGCGGGCGCGTAACGCCATTTCTTCACTGCCTCGACGGCATTTTCGTCGAGGCTCGGCTCGAGGCTCGTGACCACGTGCACATTCTGTGGTATGCCCTCGATGTCGACGGTGAGATCGATGACGCACTCTCCGCTGATGCGATTCTTTTGTCCGTAGTGAGAGTATTTCGGCTTGACGTAGTTGAGCAGGTTGGGCGGCAAGACGTTAGCCGGCACTGTGTCAAAGCCGGGGGCGTCGATCGGGACGGGTGCAGGTCCGCCTGGTTTCTTCCAGTGATAGCCTCTGAAGGCCACCTCGATTGTGATCATGACTGGAACCGGAGTGGTTCCGTCTTTCAGAGCGGGCTTGAACTTGTACTGCCGGATCGCTTCGATCGCATTTTCATCCAATCCCATGCCAAGCGCGCGCACGACGCGAATATTCTGCGGGTTGCCCTCGGCGTCGACGATCAGCGAGATGACGCACACGCCTTGGTAACCGGCGCGCCGTGCCTCGTCTGAGAACTCTGCCTCGACTGAATGGAGGACAACCGGAGCACTGATGTTGGCTCCGATTTTGCAGGTCCCGGATGTGCTGTCAGGGCTTGGCCCGGATCGGTCGGTTGGGGCCGGGGTTGATGCGGGCGGTGGCGGAGTAGGCGGCGCCGATGGCGGCGCGAGGAGGGCAACTCCGAGGAACGGGTGAGATCTGAGAGTCAAACTGGTGTTCTCTTCGGCGAATTTCTTTTTCGTGGAAAGCGCACAGGTATGTAGAGCGGCTATTACGGCAATCGCGACGGCGGCCGGACTGTTGTTGTACGCGCCCGGCTTGAATCGCTGTTCGGCAATGAGCGCAGCTGCGAAGTCGCTCAGGCGAGCGTCGTCCGATTGGAGCGTCTGAATGTCGCGTGGAACGCCATTCTCGTCTACAAGAGCGGAGAGCTTGACCACGCCGTCGAGATCGATGCAGCGCCGGGGCACGGAGATCGAAACAGTAGGCGGATACAGCTCCGGCGCGGTGACGCCGGGGCCGGCATAATGGACGGTGACGCTTGGGGGTTGCGCGAGCGCCGGCCGGGGAGTGGGCGTGCCAGGCTGTTGCCCGGTCGCGAGGGCGGCGAGGAGCAGTAATGGGAGTGCGAATCCGAATTCGCGGCGCATAAAGATGCTCCTGGGATGGCGGAAAAAGTCTAGCACTCAAGCGGGGAAGTAGCGGGCGGTTTCCCGGGCCGCTCGGTCGTTTTTGGCGACCCCCAGCCCGTCGATCCCAGCTGCTTCGCAGCTTTGCCCAAGGAGCGAGCGGCCCGGAAAACCGCCGCAATCGAGGGCTGGGGTGTGTGGTTTGATTGTATGTACAGAATGTACATATAATGTCGAGATGAAGCAGGGATTCGATTTCAGCCGGGGGAAGCGGGGATGGATTGCGCCCAGGGAGCCGGAGCCGCGCGGCAAGACGCGGATCACGATTCGATTGGATGAGGATGTGGTGGACCACTTTCTGAAAGTGGCCGATGCCTCGGGCGGGACGACGGGCTATCAGACGCTTATCAACGAGGCGCTGCGGCAGCATGTGGAAGGGACGGCTCCCAAGTTTGAGGACACGTTGCGGCGGATTGTGCGGGAGGAGATGAAGGCTGCGGGGTGAAGTAACAGGGAACAGGGAATAGAGATCAGTAGCCTCTTGGCCGAGTACGCTACAATTCGCCCAGATTCTGCAGAGAGAGAATTGCTGTGGCATATGTTTCAAACAGTCTGACCCACTTCGTCGGTCGTTCGCGCCCCTCTGACAAGGATCGGTATGAACTTCTCTGCGAGGTGATTCGGGGTGGTGTGCTCATGGACCCCTCGCACAAGGGAAGAAGGGACCCAATTTTTCGCCTAAGAATGCTGGGCAAATCTGGTAGTCAGGCGGACATCTCGACATGCCCGGGGCTAGATTATTCCTCCTATCCGAATGTTCGGCACGACGCGAAATCCAACCTCAGCGACAACTCGCTCCTTCGATTTGAGATCGTGTGCTTTTGCGATATTCCGGATAACGAACTCGCCATCCATTGCGCAAAATACGGCCATTTTGGTTTGGCATTCTCGAAGCAGTTTCTTGTCAGCAAAGGCGCATCACCTGTTATGTACGTACCCAGACCTGGCTGGTATGAGATCGTCCTGCGCTCGCATGACAGAATCACTGGCAAGCTGGATGAGGAGATGAGGGGGGAAGGTTCCCGAGCCAGCCTGATGGACGCGGCTTTTGATTTCCATAACCATGAGCTTGCGATGAATAGGTTCATGGAACAGCAGGAGCGCATGCGAGAAGCCTTTCGCCAACTCAAATCGTTTGATGATGTTCTCTCGGTCAAGAAAGACCTCCACGCGATGCTTCTTTATCAGACCACAATCGAAGCATTTATCTTCGGCTATTTGAAATTCTTTGATCCAACGCTTCCTCCGGAGGACATTGACAACTACTATATGGAGCGCGAATGGCGTGTAGCTGGAAAGGTGGAATTCGGAATTACGGATATTGAAAGCGTCTATGTTGCTCCACCATTCGTAGATCAGGCACTCAACGATTTCCCAGCATTGGTCGGCCGCGTCAGACCCCTGATCTCCAATCCGTGATCTCTGTCTTGCCGCACCTCAAACCGCACTCGTCCATCGCGATCGATGATCGAGTGCTTCTGGAGGCCCCGGTCGTTGTTGCGGGGCTCGTAGGATTTTGGGCAAATTTCTCTGTCTCGCTCCGGGAGCTGGTTTTGTGGCGGCGTGAGCGATTGTGCGGAGCGATGATGTGGGGATCTGGTGATCCCCACTACAGCCGGCCAGGAGGCCGGCGTTACACATGAGGATCGTGCGATCCCCGGTCCCTCCCGCTGGAGCGGGACGATGGACCGGGGGCACCCGACGCCAGCGGCAAACTAGAATGAAATCACTGTGCAGACGATACGGGTAGAGACACCTTCGGCGAAGTACGACGTGTTTGCGGGGAGCGGGTTGCTTGCAGAGCTGGCGCCGCGGATTGAGCGAGTGGTGAGGCGGTCGATTCTGGCCGGACGAGGGCAGCGCGTGTTTGTGGTGACGTCGCCGGAGATTTGGGCGCTGTGGGGAAAGAAGTTTTTGCGGTCGTTCCAGGAGGCGAAGATCGACGCGCCGGTGACTTTGTTTCTGCCTCCCGGCGAACAACACAAGACGGTGAAGAGTGTCGAGCGGCTGCTGCGCGAGATGGTGCGGGCCGGCGGCGACCGCGGATCGCTGCTGATTGCCTTTGGCGGCGGGATTGTGGGCGACGTGGGCGGATTTGTGGCCGCGACGTTCATGCGCGGGATCAACTATGTGCAGGTGCCGACGACGTTTCTTGCGCAAGTGGATTCGAGCGTGGGCGGCAAGGTGGGCGTGAACCTGCCGGAGGGCAAGAACCTGGTGGGGAATTTCCATCAGCCTCGGGCGGTGTTTGCCGATATCGGCGTGCTGGGGACGCTGCCCGATCGCGAGCTGCGCGCGGGACTGATGGAGAGCGTAAAGGCGGGTTTCATTCGCGACCGGGCGCTGGTGCGGTTTATGGAAGAGCACGCGGAGGAGATTCTGGCGCGCGATCCAAAATCATTAGAGCGGGTGATTGCTTCGTCGATCCGGATGAAGGCCGACGTGGTGCGGAAAGACGAGCGCGAGAGCGGGTTGCGGATGATTCTGAACCTGGGGCACACGGTGGGACACGCGCTGGAGCAGGCGACCAGGTACAAGGCGATGCTGCACGGCGAGGCTGTGGCGTGGGGCATGGTGGCGTCGCTGGCCGTGGCGCGGAGACGGGGAACGATTACCGGCGGCCAGATGGAGCGGATGGAGAAGTTGATTTATCGCTACGGGCCGCTGCCAAAGCTGAAGGTGACAGCGGCGCGCGTGATAGCGGTGACGGGGCGTGACAAGAAGAATGTGGGCGGGGTGAGGCGGTTCGTGCTGCCGGTGGGAATTGGCGACGCGGGGGTGGTGGAGGATGTGACTGCGGCGGAGCTGGAGGCGGCGGTGAAGTACATGCTGGTGAGGGCGAGGACGGCGGGAAGATAGGGTTCAGGGGTCGGCAAGTCAGCTAAGGGCTCTAGGGGTGAGGGGCGTGCTATCCCACCCTTGGCGCAAATACAAATACGCGCCAAGGATGGGGCACCCCTAGGTCAGCGGGTCAGCGAAAGCAGCGTGGGGTGAAAGTCGTGCTATCCCACCCTTGGCGCAAATACAAATACGCGCCAAGGATGGGGCACCCCTAGGTCAGCGGGTCAGCGAAAGCCGCCTTCGTCGGATGTTTTGAATTCCCGTTGACAATCTGGGTGGGGCGAAGGAATTAGCATCGATCTGCGGGTAGGATGCGTCGAAACGAATAGGCAGTGTGCGGCTTCCCCCGGCAATTACACGCTTTCTTGTTCTTTCCATCCCCAATGACGACGAATTCTGAATTCCAGAACACAACAATCGGCAGATACGCATGAGCGATCAGACCATGTACCGGTGGCTTGAGCAGCAGGGCGAAGCCTTTGGCGCGCCGGGCCTGGAGCCGCGCTGGACTTCGAGCGTGAAGGATGCGGTGGTGACGGCGTATTCGGGTTCGAGCCGCATCTGGTTTACGTGCTCGCACGGAATTCTGAACGAGGTGTATTACCCCACGATCGATCGTGCGCAGGTGCGGGACATGGAGTTCCTGCTGACCGATGGGGAGACGTTTGCGCACGAAGAGAAGCGCGACATGCCAACGGCGTTCGAGACCATCGATACCAACGCGTTGGGGGTGCGGTATGTGAACCGCGATCCCGATGGTCGCTACAGCCTGACCAAGGAGATGATTTGCGATCCCCACCATGGGGTGGTGCTGCAAAGGGTTTGGCTGGAGGCACGCGCGGACCTGATGCCGCGGCTGAAGTTGTATGCGCTTCTGGCGCCGCATCTGGATAGCGGCGGGGCGGGGAACTCGGCTCGGGCGATGGACCTCGCCGGGCACAATGTGCTGCTGGCGTGGAAGAACGAGTGGTCGCTGGCGATGACGGCGAGCTGCGGGTTCACGCGGATGAGCTGCGGGTTTGTGGGCGCGAGCGACGGCTGGCAGGACCTGATGCAGAACCTGAAAATGAATTGGGAGTTTGGGTCGGCGACGAACGGGAATGTGGCGGTGATGGGCGAGATCGACCTGGGGTGCGTCGACGACTTGAGGAGTGCGCGGGAAGGCGCGGCCGGCGAGGTTGTGGCGAAGGTTGAAGGCGAAATGGCGGTTCGGGAGTTCACGCTGGCGATCGGGATTGGCGAAGGGCATCACACGGCGCTGCAGAAGACGATGGGCGCGTTGTCGGTGCCGTTCGAAGAGCAGAAGAAGCGGTTCATCGAGCAGTGGAAGCGGGCGGCGTATCCGGTGGGGCTTGTCGCGAAGGCGCAGGATGACGGGAAGCTGATGCGGGCCAGCCACGCGGTGCTGCTGGCGCACGAAGACAAGATGTTTTCTGGAGCGTTTGTGGCTTCGGCGTCGATTCCGTGGGGACAGGTGAAGGGCGACGACGATTTGGGCGGCTACCACCTGGTGTGGACGCGCGACATGGTGCAGACAGCGACGGCACTGCTGGCGTGCGGACGGGCGGAGACGGCGCGGCGCGCGCTGGTGTACCTGGCATGCACGCAGCAGGTGGACGGAGGGTTTGCGCAGAATTTCTGGATCGACGGAACGCCGTACTGGAGCGGCAAGCAACTGGACGAAGTGGCGTTTCCGGTGATTCTGGCGTGGCGGCTGTGGAAGGCGGGCGGGCTGGGCGAGCTGCACATGTTTCCGTTTGTGGAGCGGGCGGCGGGGTTTCTGGTGCGTCATGCGCCGATCACGCACCAGGAGCGCTGGGAGGAGAATGCGGGGTATTCGCCGTCGACGCTGGCGGCGGTGATCGGCGGGCTGATTTGCGCGGCGGAGATAGCGCGGGCGCATGAGTCGGATGAGCTGGGCGAGTTTCTGGAGGAGTTTGCCGACTGGATTGAAGGGCACCTCGAAGATTGGACGGTGACGAACAACGGCGTGCTCGACAAGGATGTGAAGCGGCACTACATGCGGATCAGGCCGCCGGAGTGCGGCGAGGCGTACGCGCACGAGAGCTGCGGGAAGGAGACGATTCACCTCCAGAACCGGCCGCCGGGAACGAGGACGGAGTTTGAAGCGCGCGAGATTATCGATGCGGGGTTCCTGGAGCTGGTGAGGTACGGCGTGCGGCGGGCGGACGATCCACTGATTGCGGATTCGCTGAAGGTGGTGGACGCGGTGCTGCAACGCGAGTTGCCACAGGGGCCCGGATGGTTGCGCTACAACTTTGACGGCTACGGGCAGCGGCCGGATGGAGGGCCGTATGAGGGATGGGGGCAGGGACGCGTGTGGCCGATGCTGACAGGCGAACGAGCACACCGCGAACTGGCGGCAGGGAACGACATCAGTGCGCTGATCAAGACGTATGAGCAATTCGCGAGCTGCGGGCAGTTGTTGCCGGAGCAGGTGTGGGACGAGGACGACAGGCCGGAGCGGAGCTTGAAGAAGGGTAAGCCGGCGGGGTCGGCGGTGCCGCTGGTGTGGGCTCATGCGGAGTATTTGAAACTGTTGCGCTCGGCTGTGGACGGCAAGGTGTTCGACCGCATCGATCCGGTGTTTGACCGGTACTGCGAGCAGGAGGGGCGGAAGAAATGCCGGCGGGGCGTGGAGATCTATAGCCACATGCGGCCGATCCAGCGGATGGATGCGGGAAGCACGCTGCGGATTCTGGACGAAGGGCTGTTTGAAGTGACGTGGAGCGACGATGGGTGGAAGACGGTGAACAGGACCATGAGCCGGGGATTGGGCAGCGCGGGATTCAGCGCCGATGTGAGGCCCGCGGACGGAAGCACAGAGCTGGAGTGGACGATGCGCTGGACGGAATCGGACACCTGGCTTGGATACAATGTGAAGGTCAAGATTGTGTCAGAGAAGGTGGAAGCGCCTTCAACGTGATTCAGCAAGTGCGTTGGGCACTTCAGGGAAAGGAACTTCAGGAAAAATTATGGCTTCCAGCATTGCGTCACTCTCACTCGACCAGCTTTCGATCGATACATTGCGTTTGCTCGCCCTGGACACGGTAGAAAAGGCCAAGAGCGGCCATCCGGGGGCGCCGCTGGGCTGCGCGCCCATCTCTTATCTGCTGTTTCACAAGATTATGAAGCACAATCCGGCGCATTCAAAGTGGGCTGACAGGGACCGGTTTGTGCTGTCGAACGGACACGCGTCGGCGCTGCTTTACGGAACGCTGTTTCTCACCGGGTACAAGCTGACGCTGGATGATTTGAAGGGCTTTCGGCAGTGGGGATCGATCACGCCGGGTCATCCGGAGTACGGATTGACCGACGGCGTGGAGGCGACGACGGGGCCGCTGGGGCAGGGATTTGGGATGGCGGTGGGTATGGCCATCGCGGAGAGGCACTTGGCGGCGACGTACAACCGCTCCGGATTCAATGTGGTGGACCATCACACGTTCGCGCTCTGCGGCGACGGCGATCTGATGGAGGGCCTTTCGCACGAGGCGGCCTCGCTGGCCGGGACGCTGGGGCTGGGAAAGCTGATTGTGCTCTATGACGACAATTTGATTTCGCTGGACGGTCCCACGAATTGGAGCTTTACGGAGAATGTGTACAAGCGCTTCGAGGCCTACAACTGGCACGTGCAGCGGGTGATAGACGGCAACGATCTGGACGGAATTGAAGCGGCGATTACGGCGGCGAAGGAGGAGACGGGCAGACCTTCGCTGATCGCGGTACGGACAGTGATCGGGTACGGCAGCCCGAAAGCGGGGACGAACAAGGTGCACGGGGAGGCGATGGGCCCTGCGGATACGGCGGCGACGAAGAAGTTCTTCGGCTTCCCGGAGGACCAGAGCTTCTATGTGCCGGAGGACGCGCTGGCCAATTGGCGCGAGGCGGTGAAGCGCGGCGCGGGCCAGGAGGTGGAGTGGAACAAGCTGTTTGCCGGCTACAAGGCGGAGTTTCCCGAACTGGCGGCGGAGTTCGAGCGCACGCAGGCGGGCAAGCTGAAGGCCGACTGGGAGAAGGTGATTCCCAGCTTCCCTGTGGACAAGCCGGTGGCCACGCGCAACGCGGGCCAGGTGGTGATGAACGCGATCTACGACAGTGTGCCGGAGTTGTTCGGCGGGGCGGCGGATCTGACGGCGTCGACGAAGACGATCTTCAAGGCGAGCAAGCACTTTGCCGAAGATCCGGCGGGGCGCAATGTGTTTTTCGGCGTGCGCGAGCTGGGCATGTGCGCAGCGGTGAATGGAATGGCGGTTCACGGCGGATTGCGGCCATTCGGGTCTACATTTTTTGTCTTTTCTGACTACGCCAAACCTGCGCTGCGGATTGCTGCCATCATGGAAGCTCCGTCGCTGTTCGTCTTCACGCACGACTCGGTCGGGGTGGGCGAGGATGGACCGACACACGAGCCGATCGAGCACCTGATGGCGCTACGCGCGGTGCCGCACATGACGGACTTTCGCCCGGCCGATGCGAATGAAACAGCGGCGGTGTGGCGGCTGGCGCTGGAGCGTAAAAGGCCATGCTTCTTTGCACTGACACGGCAAGACGTGCCGGTGATCGATGCGGCCACACACGATGTGTTTGCGGGCGTAAGCAAGGGGGCGTACGTGCTCGAAAACGCGGCGAATCCGCAGGTCGTGATCATCGGGACCGGTTCAGAAGTTCAACTGGCGCTGGGCGCGGCCAAGCTGCTTGCGGCGGAGGGAATCAGGGCGCGCGTGGTGAGCTTCCCGAGCTGGAGGATTTTCGAGGAGCAATCGGCCGCATACAAGTCGAGCGTGCTGCCTGCAAACGTGCCCAAGCTGGCGGTTGAAGCGGGCGCAACGCTGGGGTGGTGGAAGTATGTTGGCACTGACGGCGACGTCGTTGGGCTGGACCGATTTGGCGCCTCTGCGCCGGGGCCGGTAGTGATGAAGGAATTGGGATTCACTGCGGAGAATGTGGCGGGAAGAGCGAAAGCTCTTCTCAAGCGGGGTTAGCGGAGCTAGCGGCGTTAGCGGAGCCAAATAAACCGCCTTGAGATTCTCCTAACTCCGCTAACTCCGCCGACACCGCTAACTCCGCTATTGAAAGGACGATCTTGAAATTAGTTATCGCGTCGGATCATGCGGGATTTGCGTTGAAGGAAGAGGTGCGCGCGAATCTGTCGGCGGCAGGGCACGAGGTCATCGACCTGGGGGCGTTCAAGTGCGAACCCGAAGACGATTATCCCGACTTTGCGGAGAAGGTGGGCGAGGCGATCAAGGCGGGCGTGGCGCCACGGGGAGTTTTGATCTGCGGGTCGGGCGTGGGTGTGTGCGTGGCGGCGAACAAGATTCCAGGAATCCGTGCGGGGATTTGCCACGACACTTATTCGGCGCACCAGGGCGTGGAGCACGACGACATGAACGTGCTGGTCCTGGGCGCGCGGATCATCGGATCGGCGCTGGCGTTCGAGCTGGCGCACGCGTTCGTCGGCGCAAAGTTTCAGGCCCAGGAAGGGCGCTTTGAACGGCGGTTCAAGAAGGTGCTCGCCATCGAGGCCAAGTGCTGCCGCTGAGGTGGTTCCTCTAACCCGAAGTTGCGACACGACAGGATTTCTGGCTTCTGGGTTTTCATCGCACTGCGATCGAAATGATTTCAGATGCGGGGTACATTGACGTGTTCGCGGATCGAGATTGACTCGTTTCTCCGGACGCTGCAAAGGGCATACCATTTTCCCCTTCGATTTGTTGAATAAGAACGCGCGCAGCGCGGGAAAGAGTCGCCGATGCTCCCCTTCGACGTGATCCTGTTCGATGTGGGCGGTGTGCTGCTGACCAATGGATGGGACCACGCCGAGCGCGCGGCCGCGGTGGAGCGCTTCGGGCTGGACGCGGCGGCATTCGAGGCCAGGCACCTTGCTGCTTACGATGCATGGGAGCGGAGCGCGATCACGGGCAAGGCCTACCTGAACGAGACTGTTTTTTATGAGCCGCGCGGGTTTTCCCGCGGCGATTTTTTTTCCTTCATGCTGGCGCAGTCGAAGCTGCTGCCGGACGGGGCGCTTGAAATCCTGAAGGAGCTTTCCGCATCGAACCGCTATTTGCTGGGCGCGCTGAACAATGAAGCGCGGGAGACGAACGATTTTCGCTTTGGCAAATTCGAACTGCGCCGGTATTTCAAGGTGGCGCTGAGCTCGTGTTACGTGGGCCTGCGCAAGCCGGAGCCGGCGATGTACCGGCGGGCGCTGGACATTCTCGGCTCCGCACCCGAACGGACGCTGTTCATTGACGACCGGCAGGAGAATGTAGACGGCGCGGTGGAAGCGCGGATCAAGGCGATTCGGTTTACGGGCGCGGAAGCGTTGAGAGGCGAGTTGGAGAAGCTGGGAGTCCTGTAGATTCATCGACTGAATGATCGTGGTTCGTGCTTTCCCACCCTTGGCGCAAAGACAAAGACGCGCCAAGGATGGGGCACCCACTTCTCGAATGTGCTCCAAGCTCAGTCGCATGAAGATTCTTGGGCGCACCCTCAGATTTTTGTGCTAGTTCTGTGCTATACCGTCAGGGGCAATTCTGTTTGCTGCGGAGTGACTTCCGAATAGGCGACCAACCGCCCAGAGCTAGAACGATCGGGCGTATTATTAGTTCATACGCAGAGCACGAACATGTCTAGATTGTGGTTATTTCTAGCCGGAGCACTCGGCCCCTTCCCGATCTGGGTGGCCATTTACCTAGCTGCGCGACAGAACACATTTACGCTAGATTCGATGTTCCGCATTCTGCGGGTTTGGCGGTGGATCACGTGGATTGCAGGAGTCGTATTGTGGCTACTTTTTCTTTTGCCCCCTCACATTCGCTGGCAATACGGCGCTTGTGTGAGCACGTTTTCCCTCGGCCTTTCCTTTCCTGAGTCCTGGCTAAAGGCACGCGTCAGCCCAGCTCCCCGATAAACGGCTATGCTCCAGTAGGAATTTCGTTAACAGTCTGCTCAGCCTACGCAAAGGATCATGCTGGTCGACTTTGTCGGAAGAACTTGTGCTAATTTGTGCTAGTCATGCAATCATTTGGGCTGTCTTGGCTATTTGGGCTATTTTAGAATCAATAGCTTATTTGTTTTCAATTCATGCTGACGTGGGGCACCCACAAGTCAGCGAATCAGCAAGTGAGCGGGTCAGCGAGCTTCGTAACTCTTTTCGCCGATGCGTGTCTAATCCAGTGGGGAGTTCGAAATTCACGTGCGTCGATTGAATCTGTTCCCGCTTGCGGGAATTCTTTTCTCGGTTTTGGTTCTGAATGTCGCGGCGGTTGACGCCGCAGCGCAGTCCGGCGACTTCGAAATCGCGCAGCACGGTCAAGCGGTCGGCTCGGCCAGCTTCCAATTCGCTGCGACGAAGGATGGATACGATTCGACGTCGCTGGTGAAGGTGGCCATGCAGGAGCTGGACTACGCGCTCTCAAAGAACGAGGAGCTCGGCGCGGCCAATCAACTGAAACACGTGATGTTGAGCGCTACGGTGAACGGGGAGGCGGTGAGCGTGGTGGCGGCGCCCGATTCAGCGCAGTTTCTCTTGAATATCTCAGCGAACGGCAAGAGCTCGACGACGCGGCTGGCCCCGCACCCCGGCGCAGTGTTTCTGCCGGACTTCGACGCGGGTGCGCTGGAGACGCTGCTGGCGCTTGCAGTGACCCAGAATAATCGCGACCTTTGGGCGATTTTGCCGAAGGGGGCCGGGTCCATTGAGCCGGTGCAACTGGCTACCTATCCGGATCAGGAGGGCACGCTCGACGGAAAGGCCGTCACGGTGCACCACCTGGTGGCCACAATCGCCGGGGCAAACACTGAGTTGTTTTCCGGGCCGGAGAATCAACTGCTGCAGGCGGAACTGCCGCAGGAGGGGTTTGCGCTGGTCAGGAAGGGTTTCGTGCTGAGCCCCGCGGCCAAACCGATTGCGCCGACTGGCGATTCGGGGGCCGTTCCGGCAGCGCCGGCAAATTGAGACCGGTCAGGCCGGGCCGGTAAACCCGAAAGAGCGCCTGGCGCGTCTAATTATCAGACAAATCCGAATCCGCGAAGGCACTCGGAGAAAGCTGCGGATCGACGTAGACTGGAGAAGCTCTCGATTGTCCGCACTCCTTCCTATGTGCCGCTCCGCATTCGCGGCGTTTGCGCTGGCTGTGCTTGCGATGGCCGGCGTTGAAAGCGCCCAGGCAACGCAACAGGCCAAGACGCAGCAGAGGCCTGGCGCGGTGACTGGCTCACGGACGGCGAAGCGCCCGGCGCTCAATCGCAGCGAGCGGGTCTCGCGCGGCGCGCATCAGACCCCGCTCATCCATTCAAATGCTCATCCCGGCAGCCGTGCGAACTTGAGCGCGACGGGTAGTAAGCGCACTCCAGATGAGGTAGGGCGCGCGGCGGGGCTCGCGATCCGGCGGCAACTTGCACGAGGGCAGATGGAACGTGACGCCGCTTCGGCTCGCGCAGGGCGTGCACGCAACGCTCGGCGGCCGAGGCTGGAGCGAATCGCACTTCGATCGACGGAGAGCAGCGCCCGGCGGGAGTCCGAACCGGATGAGGCGCGGACGGCCGAACCGGTTCCAGACACAAGACAGCCGGAGACCGTCGAGAATGCGCCGGATGGGGACCAGGCCGCGGTATCACGGCCGATGGATGAGGCGCGCGAACGAAAGCCGGTAGCAAGCGCCACTGAAGAGAAGGAGAGCGCGGACGGTTCGGACACGGTGCCGGCGCCGGTTAGACGGATAGCGCCGAGCGACGGCGGAGCAGAAAACAGAGCGGCAGAGAGAAACAACGATGCGGCGGCGCAGGCCGGCGATGAGACCAGCGCGACAACGCCGATCGAAACCGGAGAGGAAGCGGGGTTCGCGGGAGCGAAAACGAGGGGCGCTATCGCTTCGCTAGTAATGCCGAGGCACGGAATGCCGGCGTCGCTGCGCGGGTCGCTCGCATCACTCCAGCGGCAAAACGATCGGCTCGATGCGGAGGGGCTGGAGCGGATTGAGAACGAAGCCGATCTGGCGGCGCGCATCGCCGACAAGCTGCTTGTGCCGATTCCGGCGTCGAGTGCGCTAGCGGTGAACGCGGAGCTCGAGGAGAATCACCGTTATTGCCGGCCTTGGACGGCGAAGTTCCTGGCCGATCTGGCGCGGGCGCATGAGGCGGCGTTTCATCGGTCGATCAAAGTCAGCTCGGCAGTGCGGACCGTGGAGTACCAGAAGCGGCTGATGGAGACCAACGGCAATGCGGCTCCGGCCGAGGGCGATCTGGTCAGTCCGCATCTGACGGGCGCGACAATCGACATCGCCAAGAAAGGCCTGACCCGGGCGGAAATGGCCTGGATGCGGAAGCAACTGGCGGGACTCGAGGCGGCCGGGAAGATCGATGTGGAAGAGGAATTCAAGCAGGCGTGTTTCCACATTACTGTGTACAAGAACTATGCGGCGGTGAAGGCCGGTCCGGCGACCCCTTCGAAGCCCGCGACGCATAGCACCCCGCGGCAGACGGCCGCACAGGCTGACGAGGCGCAGGGAACGTAGAGCGGAAACGGCGCCTGGCCGCGCCAACCACCACCAGAAAATTCATTCGATTGCGGATGCCCGCCCAGAGTACAATCGCGGGCAAATGCAAGTTGCTCCACAAAGGCGAGATGGAATTTCCGTGACCGATCGCGTGTGCGAGATGGCTGGGGCCACTCGCAAGGCGGATGGTATGCGCCAGAGAGCATTTTCGCAGGAATTCCAAGTTTGCATCCGAAAGGCGAAATCATGAGCGATATGGGAGTTCAACCTGTGGCCGAAGCGGCGCCAGGGGGCGGTGGATTGACGCAATGGCAGCGCGTGACGAACACGTTTGCGGCGCCATCGAAGACGTTTGAAGACATCAAGCACGGGAACAGGAGTTGGTGGCTGCCGCTGATCATTGGCGCATTGTTTACCTACATTCTGTTCGGCGCCATTGTTCAGAAGATCGGGATCCAACAGGCGATAGACAATCAGGTCCGGATGGATCCGAAATCGCAGGAACGGATGGCGGAGGCAAATCCGCAGCAGCGCGAGATGGGCAACAAGATCGCGCTTTATGCCACGGAGGGAGCATTTATTGGCGGGCCTGTAATTGCGATGGGGGTTGTAGCAGTTATGTCGCTCGTGCTGATGGCGACGATCAACTTTGGGTTTGGGGGCAGGGCGAAGTTCAGCGAAATCTTTGCCGTTAGTTACTACGCATGGCTACCGGAGATTTTCAGGGCGATTCTGGGGACAATTGTGATTTATTCGGGGATGGCGCCGGAGTCCTTCAACATCAAAAACTTTGCCCCGACGAATCTGGGCGCATTCCTCGATCCGGTAGAGACGAACAAGGCGCTGTACACGCTGGCGACCTGGTTGGACGCGGTGACTATCTGGAGACTGGTATTGCTTGGCATGGGCATCGCCATCGTAGCCGGCACGAAGCGCAGCTCGGGCTACATTGCGGTGTTTGGATGGTGGGTGCTGATGCTGCTGATCGCCGTGGGCTGGGCCGCGGTGATGGGATGATTCCGGCTTCGTTTTGAAGGCCAAGTTGCGCGGGTTCGAGCGAGAACCCGCGCTGCTACAATCGAGTAGGCTGCTAAGGCAACATGTACGCGCGTGATGAGCGGGTCAAGAGAGACTCAACGCGCGCTTGCACGAGCCGAGCAGTGCACGAGCCGCCGAAGCGATGACCCTCCGCCTTTTCAATACCCTAACGGGACAACTTGATCCGCTGGAGCCTGCCGATGGCAAGGCGCTGCGGATGTACGCCTGCGGGCCGACGGTCTACGACTACGGCCACATCGGGAACTTCCGCACGTTTTTGCAGGTCGACGTTCTTCGCCGCTTCCTTCTGCTCAGCGGGATGCGAGTGCGTCACGTGATGAACATTACCGACGTGGACGACAAGATCATCCGCAACTCTCTCGAGGCGGGAATTCCCATCGGCGAGTACACGGCGCGTTACGTGAAGGCGTTTTTCGAAGACATGGAAGCGCTGAGGATCCAGCGGCCGGAGGAGATTGCGCGCGCGACGGAAAATATTCCGCAGATGGTGGCGCTGGTAGAGAAGCTGGCCGCGGCGGGGGCGGCGTACAAAACCGAAGACGGGTCGTGGTACTTCCGGCTGGCGGCGTTTCCGGAGTACGGCAAGTTGAGCAAAAAAGATTTGAGCGGCATGGAAGACGGCGCGCGCGTGGACGTGGACGAATACGAGAAGGATTCGGCGCGCGACTTTGCGCTATGGAAGGCCGCCAAGCCGGGAGAGACTTCGTGGGAGACGGCGATCGGAAACGGGCGGCCGGGCTGGCACATCGAGTGCTCGGCGATGGCGATGGAGTATCTGGGCGAGAGCCTGGACCTGCACGCGGGCGGCGAAGACCTGATGTTTCCGCACCACGAAAACGAGATTGCGCAGAGCGAGACGGCGACGCACAAACAGTTCGCGCGGCACTGGATGCATGTGCGGTTTCTGCTGGTGGACGGGCGCAAGATGTCGAAGAGCGAGGGGAATTTCTACACGCCGCGCGATCTGCTGCTGAGGGGCTTTAAGGCGTCGGCGATCCGGCTGGCGTTGATTGCGGTTCCGTACCGAAGGCAGTTCAACTTCACCTTCGACAGCCTTACCGACGCGACGAACGCCATCGACCGGTTGCGGACGTTTCGGGCACGGCTGACTGCGGGCAATTTCGCAACGGGCGAGAACTCCGCCATACAGGAGGCCGCGAAGAAGACTGCAGGCGAGTTCAGAGACGCGCTGGACGACGATTTGAATACTGCCGAAGCACTGGCGCCGGTCTTTGAGCTGGTCCGCGCGGGAAATACCGCCATTGACCAGGGGCAGTTTTTTGCGGGGGACCGCGATGCGATTCTGCCGTTGCTCGAGGACTTCGACGCGGTGTTCGATGTGCTGGAGGACCGTGACGCAGAAGCGACGCGCCGCGCGCTCGAGTGGGCGAAGGAGACCGGCAGGATGGCGGATGTGGCGCCGGAACTGCTGGCCGCGCAGTCGTTGACCGATGAGGCGATCGAGACGCTCGTGGCGGAGCGCACCGCGGCCAAGAAGGCCCGCAACTTTGCCCGTGCCGACCAGATTCGCAACGAGCTGGCGGAGAAGGGCGTGGTCATCGAGGACTCGAAGGATGGGGTGCGGTGGAAGCGGAAGTGAGTGAAGCAGCTCTTAGCTGCTAGCTCCTAGCTGCTAGCCTCATCGTGCTGGGCCGCCGGACGCGCTCACCTGGGCTTCACAAAGATTTAAACGACCCCGTTGCACAACTGATGCAGCGCACTGCTGCGTGGGATCGTATGATGAGTGCAGGTTTCAAAGCTGCAGGTTTCCCCGAAAGCCCCCAATCCAACAAATGAGAAGGCTCAAACTTATGGACGCGAGCGATGTGCAGGACCTGAAAGAGAATGTTCAGCAGGCAGCGAACGAAGAGCCACTGCGGCCTGTCGCCTTTACGATGAGCGTGCTGGCCGTGCTGCTTGCCGTGACCACGGTGTTGGGCGGGCGTACGCACGAGGATGCGGTGCTCAACCAAAACAAGGCGACCGACCAGTGGAATGAGTATCAGGCGCAAAAGATTCGCGCCAACGATACGCAGTTGGCGGCCGATCTGATGAGTGTTGTTGCGCTCGACAATAAAGATGCAACCGCCAAGTTGGTCAAGGCCTACGCCGACCACGAGAAGAAGTGGGCGGAAGAGGTGAAGCAGGATCAGGCAACGGCCACGGCGCTGCAGACCAGCGTTGACCAGGGAGAAGCCAAGGCAGATCGCTTCGATCTGGGCGAGGTGTTGCTGGAGATTGGCCTGGTGATCGTGTCGATCACGCTGCTGACGCGGAGCCGCGTCTACTGGCACATAGGTCTTGCAGTTTCGGCGCTGGGAGTGGTGGCGTCAGCCTCGGCGTTTTTCCTCAAGTAGGGAAGTTTTGCGTGAGGATCCATTTGGCGCCGGCTGGCCAGCTATAGACTGACCGGCAAACAAGAGGCAACCGGATGCGAACTCTCGTTGCAGCTGCAATTGTTGCGTTTGGTTGGGCGCCGCTCTTTGCGCAGGAGCCGGGGCCCCCGGCAACACCCGCGGGCAAGGCTGCGAACGGGGCCGCAACTCCTGCAATCCCTGCTTCGAGTTCTGTTCCAGCGGCCACGCAGGCTGTTGCGCCCGCAACTCCGTTGGCTCCCGCGTTGCCGCCTCAAGTGCAAAGGGACGATGTCGGCTTCAGCTACAGCCTTCCCGCGGATTGGGAGTTTGTGGCTCCGCCTACGGCTCCCAAGGCCGCGATGCCTTACCCGACAGTCGCCGCTCCCAGGAAGGGAGATGCGTGCGTGGAAGTGGCTTTGACCGCCAAACATGGGACTCCAGTGTCAGTGGTCGTGGTGCTGGCGCTGCCTTTTGCGTGCTATGGGCAGACCATGACCGCGAAGGATTTGGCGAACTTCGGCGCGGGCGCGGCGGGGGGAATGAAGCAGAGCTTCGAAATTACCGAGCCGGTTGAGGCGAACTACTCGCTGGGAAGCCACACCATGTGGATTGAGCGTGCCAAAGGAACCGTGAAACACCTTCCCGAAAGCCCGTTCACCTTCGAGATTGCGTGCACGGTGCTCAAGAAGGGCGCTGCGTGCTGGATGACGATGGCCGCCGATGCAGCGAGCTTAGAGACATTCGAGCAGAGCGCGGTGTCGCTCGAAGGCGAAGCTCCGGCTGCGCTGGTTCCGGCATCAGCGTTTCTTCCCAACAAGCCTTAGTGGTTCGCGGGCGGGACGAACTCATTCGTTCACCGTGATGCGCTCTGGTTGAGTGGGGGGCCCGGCTGCGCGCCTGGCTTCGAACTGCGAGGTAGTGAGAAGAAACACCGCGAGCAAAACTGCAGCCATGCCCACGAATTCCTCTACCGGCGGCCGCTCATGAAGCAGGAAGATGCCGAGCAGCACCGCGACAACAGGGTTGACATATGCGTACGAGGCGACCTTGCCGACAGGGACATGTTCCAGAAGATAGATGTACCCGGTATAGCCGAGCAGCGAGCCGCAACCGATGAGATAGGCCTGAGACCAAAGGGCTAAGGGGTTGACATGGAACCGTGGCCATTGACCGAGAAATGTGCCCAGGAGGGTGCTGCAAGCTCCGGCAGCAAGCATTTGCCAGGCGGCAGCCACAAAGCTGTTGACGCGGAGGCGCGCGCGGCGGGAAACGATGCTGCCGATCGTCCAACAAAGCGCACCGGCCAAGAGCGCGGTTACGGCCCAAAGGCGGGCTCGATCGCCGGCGAAGCCATGACGGAGCGAAGGCCACAAGAGGGCAACCAGCCCAGCGAAGCCGAGGGCCATGCCCAGCCATCCTCGCGTGGGGAGCGGCTCGCCGCCGGGCAGGAACATCTCAATGAGCGCGACGTAGAGGGGGATGACCGCGTAAATCAGCGAAGCGAGGCCGCTGGGGACCGCTTGCTCCGCGTAGACGAGGCCGACATTACCTGCGCCCAGAAGCATGAGGCCGATGAGGACGAGAAGGAACATGTCTTTGGGCGGCCAAACCAGGCGAAGGCCACGCCCGCGGCACCAGGCCAGCAGGATTGCGCCAGCGATAAGGAAGCGCGTACCGGCGAGCAGAAGTGGCGGCATTTGCGCGACGCCAACGCGGATGGCCGTATAGGTCGAGCCCCAGAAGATGTAGACGCTGGCGAAGGCGAGAACAATCCGCGCAGTGGTTGCGGCAGGATGTTTCGCGGCGCCGGAATGGAGCGAGGCTGCGGACATGGAACCTGATTCCATCGTAGCCCGGGATCAAGTACTGGCGTGGCAGCGGCGATCCGGGGCGTGATATTCTCGACTTTAGCGGAGAATCCATGCAAATGCGCGCCAACCGGGAGTTGCCGCAAGCACCAGCCACTAAACGCTGGTCGCGGTCGCGCGCTCAGCGCATGTGCCCGCGGAAACACCTGCGCGTGCTGCCCACCCGCACTCGACCTAGCCTCTTCGGCGGCGATTAGCAACACTCCGCCGAAGACCCTCGCCTGCGTTGGACCCCGAGAGGTCCGCAGAAATGAGCGAACCCTTCGCCGGGATCCGTGGCCGTGCCGCATCCGGAGCGCCATGCGCGGAGCGAATAGGCGCCAGGCCGCCCAAACCGAATCCGCCGAGGAGAATGTGCGATGAGTCAACATGCGATGAACAGGCAAGAGATGCATGCGCAATTTGGACCGAAACTGGTTTGTCCGCTGCCGGGACCGAAGGCCATGGCCGCTGTTGAAGCCGACCGGCGATTGATCTCACCGAGCTATACGCGGTCCTATCCACTCGTCGCCAAGCGCGGCCGGGGAGTTCGCATAGAAGACCCGGATGGAAACGAGTTTCTCGACTTCGCGGCGGGAATCGCCGTGGTTTCGACGGGCCACTGTCATCCCGAGGTGGTGGCGGCGATCCAGAAGCAGGCGGCGGAGCTGATCCACATTTCAGGCACGGATTTCTATGATGAGCATCTGACGGATCTTGCGGAGCGTTTGTCAGCGGTGGCGCCGATGCCGGGACCGCACCGGTTCTTCTACGGCAATTCCGGGGCAGAGGCAATCGAGTGCGCACTGAAGGTGGCGCGCTACCATACGGGACGCCAGCAGATCATCTCGTTCTTCGGTGCGTTCCATGGGCGCACGATGGGCGCGCTGTCGCTGACCGGCTCAAAGCCGCAGCAGAAGCGCAGATTCTCTCCGCTGATGCCGGGCGTGACGCACGTGCGGTATCCCTACGTGTATCGCGGCTGCACGGGTGGCCCAAAGGAGCAGGAGGAGTTCAGCCTGGGGTGTGCACGATACATCGAGGAGAAGCTTTTCAAGACGATTTTGCCGCCGGAAGAGGTGGCCGCAATCTTCGTTGAGCCGATCCAGGGCGAAGGGGGATTTGTGCCTGCGCCGGCGAATTTTCTGCGCGAGCTGCGGGCGATCTGCGACCGGCATGGCATTTTATTGGTTTCGGACGAAGTTCAATCGGGTTGCGGGCGCACCGGAAAGTGGTGGGCCATCGAGGACTCGGGCGTGGAGCCGGACATTGTGTGCATCGCCAAGGGCATTGCGAGCGGGATGCCGCTGGGCATTTGCATGACGCGCGCAGAGATTATGGATTGGGCGCCGGGATCGCACGCGTCGACATTCGGCGGCAATCCGGTGTCGATTGCGGCTGCGCTGGCGACGATGAAGATTATCGAGCGCGAGGGAATTGCGAACGCCGCGAGCGTGGGCGAGTTCATGCTGGAGCGCGTACGCGGTTGGGTGAAGAGCCATCCACTGGTAGGTGACGTGCGCGGGCGGGGCCTGATGATCGGCATCGAGATCGTGAAGGACAAGGCGACGCGAGAGCCAGCGGTGGAGCTGCGCAATCGCATCGAGACTCTGGCCTTCGAGCGCGGATTGATCATGCTGGGCTGCGGCGAAACGTCGCTGCGGCTTTCGCCTCCGCTCATCGTGAGCAAAGAGGAAGCCACCGTTGCGCTCGACATTCTGGAAGATGCGCTGACCATCGCGGAGAAGGAACATGAGCAAAGCGCGGTGGCGGCGGTGACGGCGTAAGCACGGCCGTTTGTTCGCCGAGGTTCCTTGCCTGGGCGGTCGTGGCCCCATTTTTGCGAAGCGATTTGCCTGGAGCGAAATTCGGGCAGACAATGGTTGCCGATGGAACGAGCGGCACACATGCGAGCGGGAATATTTGACCGAGTGCTGGCGGGCCTGGACTGGATCGCCGAGCGCAGAGGCCGAACCGCGGCGAGCCCCGCCCATTTACGAACCGGGATTACAGGTGAGGATGCGGCTTGTTCGTACCTGCGACGCAAGGGCTACGTTGTGGTGGCGCGCCGGTGGTCGAGCGGAAACCTGCGCGGCGATCTGGATTTGATCGCGTGGCGGGGATCGCTGCTTTGTTTTGTCGAGGTGAAGACGCGGACAGCGCACGATATGGCGCCCGCCGAAGCCATGGTCGACACTCACAAGCGCAATGTGCTGCGGCGGCTGGCGCGGCAATATGTACGTCAGCTACCCGGTGAGACCTTCCCAAACGCGCGCTTCGACGTGATCAGCGTGTATCTCTTGCCGGGTGCGGCGCCCGAATTCTTCCATTTCGAGAGCGCATTTGGCTGGAGCGAGCGGCCCTGGGAAGAGCGTTCGGGCTGGCGATGAATTCGACCCAAGAAGGCCTCGATTACCCGATTTGGTTGCCTCGCGATCTCTCCGCGATTCACGTCACTGTCGAGCAGCCCGAGGGTAATCCTGTGATCAGCATCGGCGAAGATGGAGCTGTTCATGCGCTCCGCAAGGGGAAGGCGACAATCACAGGGGAATTCGGCGGGATGACCGATCAGGTTATTGTGCTTGTCGAGTGACTGTGACAAGCCTTCATCGATCAAGTTCGCGGGGATGCGCTATACTCCAGGGCAGTGCGAAACAGGAGGATCACAATGCGTTTACAGGCAATGACTCGAGTTCTGGCTGGCGCGGCAATCATGGTCGCGATGGGAAGCTCAGGGTGGGTGGCGGCACAGTCCGGGACCACGACTGTCCTGCAACCGGCCGACCTGGAAAAACTATTTCCGGCCACAGTGTTTTACAGTGGGCAGAGCGCGCCAACGCAATTGCGAAACTCCGGCGGCGTGAAGTTCGCCGACGGCCATTACGTGCTGGCCAGCATGGTGGACACGAGCGGGTACTCGACGGGAGTGGCGGCGAAGTACCAGGGGTACCTGATCGCCGAAGTTCCGCTGAAGATTGAAGGGAAGCTTTTGCCTGCGGGAGCGTATGGCTTTGGCTTCCTGGACGGCGATCGGTTTGTGGTGACCGATCTGGGGGGCCACGACGTGCTTACGGCTCACTCGGCGAAGGACACTGACAAGGCTCGGCCCCGCCCCTTAGAAGTGAGCGATGATCCAGCCGGCGGCTTCCGCCTTTATGCCGGGCGGAACTACGTGCACTTCGGCCGGTAAGGCGAAGAGCCGTGGGCTTGCGAGAGCCGAATCTCCGCGACAAACGTCATCTGCGGGCCGCCGCGAGCAGAAAGCTGCTCCCGGAAATCATTTGGTGCACCGCCGCTCTGTTGCTCCTAAGCGGGGCGGCGTTCGCTGCCGCGCTTGAGCCCTCTACACCGCCCGCCAATTTTGGGCGGCAGGCCTGGGCCATGGAGAATGGCCTGCCGCAAAACACTGTCCAGGCGCTGGCACAAACCAAGGATGGATTCCTCTGGTTAGGCACAGAGGCCGGCTTGGTGCGCTTTGACGGCGTTGAATTCGAAACATACGACCGTAATTCCACTCCTGCGTTGCCGGGAAGCGACATCCGCTGCCTGCTGGTAGCCCGGGACGGAGCGTTGTGGATTGGGACGAACGCGGGACTGGCGCGGTGGAAGGACGGAGGAGCAAGGACGTTCACGACGCAGGATGGGCTGCCGAGTAATGGAATTCTGGCGCTCAAAGAAATGGGTGAAGGAAAGGTCTCGGCGTGGACGGAGCAGGGGCCGGCGCAGCAGGAGGGTGACCGATTCGAGACGGTGAGAAATGTCGATGCGTTTCCGCACACCGCGCTGCCTTCGCCGGGAGAATACCCTGGTGCGATCGCATTTGAGGATGAATTGCCCAACGGCCTGCTAGTGACTGGCAGTAGAACAGCCATGAACCTTGATCCCCGTTTGGCTGTGGGCAAGGAACTGCCCGGTAGCCGGATTCAAGTCGTATTCGCCGACCAGGAGGGAACGCTGTGGATCGGCACCAATGCCGGGCTGGTGCGCTGGGTCAAGGGCAACGTGGAGCGCTTTCCGATTACCGATCCTCTTTCGACGGCGTCGATTCTGGCGGTCACGGAGGACAGCGAGGGCAATCTGTGGGTCGGGACCGAAACCGGCGGGCTGGATATTCTGCGCGATCAGCGGTTCCACACGATCGACACACGAGACGGGTTGACCTCAGACCGCATCACAACCGTGGTGGAAGACGCAGCCGGCACGCTGTGGGTGGGGACGCAGGACGACGGGCTGAACGCGCTTCGCCGTGAAGCAGGCTCTGCCGGCATGCATGCCGCGCGCAGCCTTACCGTGAACAACGGCCTCGCGAGCAATGTGATTCTGTCGCTGGCCGCGGCGCCGAACGGCGATCTTTGGGTGGGCACACCGGACGGGCTGAGCCGCGTTCGCGGAAACAAGGTGGACACCTTTACCTCAGCCGACGGGCTGCCTGACGATTTTGTGCGCTCATTGCTGATCGACTTGGATGGGACGCTTTGGATCGGCACCAGGCGCGGGTTGACGCACTGGGCGGTGGGCAAGAGCGAGCTGAGCCGGTCAATTTCCGGCGCAGCAATGGAGACCTATACGCATGCGAGCGGATTGGGCAGCGACCTGGTGGGCGCGATGGCTCGCGACAAGAGCGGCGACCTTTGGGTGGCGACGCTGGCCGGGTTATCGCGGCTGCACGGCAAAACAATCTCAAATTTCACGGCTGCGAATGGGCTTTCGAGCAATGTCATAACGGCACTGCTGCCACGCGCGGACGGGACACTGCTGATTGGCACGCAGGGCCACGGCTGGGACGAGTGGGATGGAAGCAAATTCTCCAAGGCGATGAGCAACGGTCTTGAGGAGACGACAATTCACGCCATTTTGGACGATCGCGATGGACACCTTTGGTTTGCAACGGGCGACGGCATTGCGCGCTGCGATTGCAATGGGATGGCCGGCGCAGGCCCCGCGGGGAGTTGTTCGCACTGGATAGAGTTTGGGACAGCCGACGGTCTGCACAGCCGGGAGACGGCGAACAACAGCCATCCTTCGGCGTGGCGCTCGCGTGACGGACGATTGTGGTTTGCCACGGCAAAAGGGCTGGTGGAAGTGGACCCGGCGCACTTTCCCGTAAACGAAGTGCCGCCTCCAGTGTCTTTGGAGCGCTTTCAGGTGGACGATGTGGCGCAGCCACTCCGTGGAACGGACTCTCGGTTGAGAGTTGCGGCGGGTCGCGTTCATTTTGAGTTCGACTACGCCGGGTTGAGTTTTGTGGCGCCGCAAAAGGTGCGCTACCGCTATATGCTCGAAGGTTTTGACCGAGGCTGGACCGATGCCGGAACGCGCCGGACCGCTTATTACACGAATATTCCGCCGGGCCGGTACACGTTCCGCGTGCAGGCGGCAAACAATGACGGCCTTTGGAACACGACCGGCGCGGCGCTGAGCTTCGAACTCCGGCCGCATTTCTATCAGACCCTGTGGTTTTATGCGCTGTTGTTGTTGGCGCTGGCGGGCACGGTCTTGCTCGTGCTCAAGCGGAGATTGTACGTGGCAGAGCGCGAGTTCAAGGCGGTGCTGGGCGAGCGCAGCCGGATTGCGCGCGAAATTCACGATACGCTGGCCCAGGGATACGTGGGCGTTTCAGTCCAACTGGAGGTTCTGGCGGAGCTGTTGCGCCAGCAAAAAACGGACGATGCGGGCAAACAACTGGACCAGACACGCGACTATGTGCGCCACGGGCTGGCCGACGCGCGACAATCCATCTGGGCCCTGCGCACTCAGGATACGGGCGAGACGACGATGCCGGTGAAGTTGCGGCGCATGGCGGAAGGGGCCGGAGGTGATGGACTAACAGCGCGGTTCAGCGTCTTTGGAGCCTATCGCCCGCTGCCGGTGGAGACGGAGCGTGAGGTTGCACGCATCGCTCAGGAAGCAATCCAGAATGTGAAGAAGCATGCCGGGGCCAGTGAACTTTCGGTTCAATTGGAGTACGGACCTGAAGCGGTTACGCTCGAGGTCACGGACGATGGACGTGGAGGCGCATTGGAGCGTGCGGCGGCGGCTTCTCCGGGTCACTTTGGCTTGACCGGTATGAGAGAACGCGCGGTTGAAATCGGCGCAACACTCAAAGTGAGTAGCACGCTGGGTGAGGGGACTACGATACGGTTGAGTGTACCGGCGCGAAATGAAGCGCGCGAACAGGCGGGGGTACAAAAGTGACTGCGGAACCGATCCGAGTGCTGGTTGTCGAAGATCACAACGTGGTGCGCCAGGGGCTGGTGGCGCTGCTGAATGTGGCAGGGGGCCTGGAGGTGGTGGGCGAGGCCGCGGATGGCGTGGAAGCCATCGCACAGTATCGCAAGCTGCAGCCGGATATCACGCTGATCGACCTGCGGATGCCAAGGATGAGCGGCGTCGACGTCATCGAGCGAATCCGAATGGAGACGCCCCAGGCGCGGTTCATCGTACTGACGACCTACGACGGCGATGAAGACATTTACCGCGCCCTGAAGGCCGGCGCACGGGCGTACCTGCTGAAGGGGATGACCAGCGAGGAACTGATCAGCACGATTCGAACGGTGCATGAAGGGAAGTCGCATATACCGCCGGCGATCGCCGAGAGGCTCGCCGAACGCATGGGCGCACAGGATCTGACTCCGCGCGAGTTCGATGTGCTGGAGCAGATTGTCTACGGCAAGAGCAATCGGGAGATTGCGGCCGAGTTGGAGGTTTCAGAGGCGACGGTAAAAACGCACATCAACAGTCTGCTGGGCAAGCTGGGCGTGACTGACCGTACGCAGGCGGCAACGGCCGCGATCCAGAGGGGAATTGTTCCGCTGGAATCACTTAAAAGGCCGAAATCATGACGACAAAAACTTTAGCGGTCGCGGTTTTTTGCGGTGTTTTTCTGTCCTTGCTGGCGCTTGCAGCCGCGGCGGAGAAACCAGCCTGGCGGCAGGCAACGCCGTCTGAGCTGGCGGCGGTTCTGCCGTCGCGGGCGCCGGTCGAAAGCGAGCACATTGAGACGGAGATGCGCACCGCATCGGGGATCGTGGATGAGCGCGGGCGATTCATCGCGGGCGTCGTGCTGATTACAGCCGGCTATTCGGCGGAAGGGAAGTACTCGCACTACCTGATCGTGCAAGCGCCGGTAGAAATAGGCGGCGTTAAGCTGAGGCCCGGCGAGTACGCCTTTGGATGGAGCCGCGAGGACGGCGGAGATACGCTGACCGTTCATTTCAACCAGGCGGCAACGGGAGCGCTGGTGGGGACCGCGAATGCGCATAGGATTCCCGGCGCAAGCAGGGTAGAGAGCCTGCACATCTGGCCGCCGGGCGACAAGTCGCTGATCCAGATTGGGCGGTTCGAGATTCCTTATAAAGTGGGTGACCGATAGACGAGGTTTGAGGGGCTCCCCACGGGAGTTTTGCGAACGGAGCTTGAGCTTTCGCAAATGGTTTCTGAAATGAGCGTTTGACGGGCCCGGCTCGGAGACGCCTTCCAACTTTTGGTCGATACTTCCCTCGATCCCGCCCCGTATACTTGCAGCCATGTTCGAGACCCTGCGCATAGCCACACTCTGCGGATTGCTGGCGGGAGGGATTCCCGCGTTGGTTTCCGCTCAAGTCACAAATCCTGCCACTCTTCCCTCAGGCCAGCAGCCCCCTGCAACATCGGCGCCCGCCTCAACGCCTGCGCCGGGCGGCATGAGCGGCGGTCCTTCGCAACCGGCCCTGTTCGATGAGCAACACCGGCCGATCACTGCGGGCGGCTTTGTGGCGAGTGGGCCGGTAATCTTCGAAGATATTTCGGAGAAAGCCGGACTGACTCATTGGACCCACAAGATGGGCACCAGGGAGAAGAAATACATTATCGAGACCAAAGGCGGGGGCATTGGCCTTATCGACTACGACAACGACGGCTGGCTCGACATTTACGTAGTGAACGGCTCGACCTTCGACGCGCTGGACGGGAAAGAGACGCCGCCCCATGCGGCGCTGTTCCATAACAATCACGACGGAACCTTTACGGATGTGGCAGCGAAGGCCGGCGTGACGAACGACCGTTGGGGCATTGGCGTGGCCATTGCAGATTATGACAACGACGGCTGGCCGGATATCTATGTGACCAACTGGGGCCAGAACCGGCTGTATCACAATAACCACGACGGAACGTTTACCGATGTTGCGGAAAGAGCCGGCGTGCAGTTGGGGAATTGGTCAACTGGCGCCACGTGGGGCGATTATGATGGCGACGGGCGCCTGGATTTGTTTGTTCCGGGCTACGTTCATTTCGACCGCGACCATTTGCCCTCGGGCGGCGACAATGGCGTCCCCGATACTTTCTGCACCTTCCGCGGAGTGGGTGTGATTTGCGGGCCGAGAGGCCTCAAAGGCGAGCCAGACCATTTGTTCCACAACAAAGGCGATGGAACGTTTACCGATGTGAGCGAAAAGGCCGGTGTGGCCGACAAGCCCGGCTACTACGGGCTCGCCTCACTCTTCGTTGACATGAATAATGACGGCAAGGTGGATCTGCTGGTGGCCAACGACTCCACCCCAAACTATCTCTATATCAACAAAGGGGACGGGACGTTTGAGGACGACAGCTACTCGTCGGGCTACGCGCTGGACGAGGCCGGGCGAGAGACTGCGTCGATGGGCATCGCAGCTGGGGATTTTGAAAATAACGGCAACGAGGATATCTTCAACACGACTTTCTCCGATGACTACAAAGTGCTTTACCGCAACGATGGCGACGCGAACATGACGGATGTCAGCTACCAGATGGGGATCGCGGAGATTTCGGTGCCGTTTCTCGGATGGGGCGATGCGTTCCTCGACTACGACAACGACGGGTGGAAAGACTTGATGATGGCCGATGGGCACGTTTATCCGCAGGTGGATCTGCACCCTTGGGGGACGAGTTGGGCAGAGCGGCCGATGCTCTTCCACAATATCGGCGGCAAGAAGTTTGAAGCTGTGCCGGCCGTTGAGGGTTCCGGACTTGCAGACGTAATTACAGGGCGAGGGATGGCGGAGGGCGATCTCTTTAACGACGGGAAGCTGGATGTCGTGATCAACGTGATGGACGGCCACCCGGTGCTTCTGCGCAATGTGAACCCGGACCATAATCACTGGTTGGAGCTGAAGCTTGTGGGCGGCCCCAAAAGCCCGCGCGACGCGGTTGGCGCCACGGTATATGTGACGGCCAACGGAATGAAGCAGCGCGGGGACGTGCTGAGTGGCGGCAGCTACGCGTCAACGAACGATCCAAGACCGCATTTTGGGCTCGGGCAGGCGACAAAGGTCGACGACATCGAAGTGCATTGGCCGAGCGGCAAGGTCGAGCACTTCACCGTGCCCGGCGTGGATCGGATTGTGACGATCACCGAAGGATCGGGGAAATAGTGCGAGAGGTTTCCGGTCAAGATGTTTCTGGCAGGGAAACCTCTCTTTTCGAATCCGCAGAAGGAAACAAAAACAACTTCAAGCCGTGCAGTGACGCTCGATCCTAGAACGACAGACGAGCGCTTAACTGGATCTCCCGTCCAGGCGTGGCAACCTCAGTGATGCTGCCAAAGCTGGACGTGTTCACGAAGCGATTTGGGGTTCCAAGGTTGGTGTGGTTGAGGGCGTTGAAGAATTCGGCGCGAGCCTCAAACCTGGCCTTCTCCGCGAGACTGAAACTGCGGTCCAACGCCAGGTCCATGGTCTGCAATCCGGGGCCATACACCGTGTTGCGGCCAACGTTGCCGAAGGTATAGGCGGGCGGCGCGGCGAATGCACTGGGGTTGAACCAGGTAGTCGCATTCCGCGTGCCCGACGGGAAAATCTTCTGGCCGGTGAGGTTGGCGCGGATGGGGTTCTCGCCCACGACGGTTCCGGCATTGGCTGTATCGCCAAAAACGGAAATGGTCATGGGGAAGCCGGTCTGTACCTGATAGACGATGGAGCCGCGCCAGTCTCGGGTCAGATCCTGAACCAGGTGGTTGGCGCCAACCGTGGGTGAATTGTAAACCGCGCTGACGGCGACGCGATGGCGGATGTCGCAGCCGGGACCTTTCTCTGCGTTCAGGTCGTAGTTATTCTGCGGAGTTGCGGCCTCGAACATGGGCGAGCGAAAGTCGGGGGCGTTTTCGAGGGCTTTGGCGAAGGTGTAGTTGGCCAGGAAGCTGAGGCGATTGGTGGCGCGGCGCCGCACGTTGACGTAGCCCGCGTCATACCAGCTCTGGGATGTGTTCTCAAGCAGGTTGATGGTGGTGGCTGGGAATGTCGAACTGGTCATTGTGCTGGCTACGGCGGCAGGAAAAACCGTGTTGCTGACAAAGCTGATTTTCGGAAACGGACGGCGGGGCTGGATCAGGCCGGCTCCGGGCTGCGCGTTGTTGATGAGATGAGAACGCTGCAAATGGAAGCCGCCCGCGCCCAGGTAACCGATCTCGACCGTGGTTTCGGCTCCCAACTGCTTTTCGATCGAAGCGCTCCATTGCTGGACGTATTGCGCCGGCGCGTGCAACTGAAGCGCGGTGAAGCTGACCGCCGTGGTGCCGAGCACGGGAGTGGGAAGATTCAGAGTGGTGATCGAGGGAATGTAGGGATCGCTCTGCGCGGTCTCAGGGAAGACATAGGGCACGTTGTGGCGCTGGTTGCACCAGGTGTTCATATCGACCGGCGTATAGAAAATCCCGTAGGCGATGTGCGCGACAACGCCCAATCGCGGAAAGCTCTGCGCCAGTCCGAGCCGCGGAGCAAACTTGGCGAGATTTGGATACATCAGTCCGCGGGGATAGCCGTTTTGCCCGCCGATAAAGACCTGGGGCTTACCGCTGGAGAGGTCGAGGTTACTGTTTGTATAGTCGAGATCGACCAGTGGGCTCATGAACTCGTAGCGGAGGCCGTAAGTCAACGTGGTCTTATTGGTCAGTCGCCAGGCGTCTTGCGCAAAGCCGTCGGCATACCACTGGCGTAGCTGCATCTGGGGCACGCCTGCCTGGCCCTGCCGCGCCGCCGGCAGCCCAAGGAGGAAGCTGGCAAGAGACGATCCGGTGGCGTGGTCGTTGAGCGCGTATTGGGTGGTGTAGCCGTTTGTGTACTGGTAGTAGCCGCGGTTCTGGAAGAAGCCCCACATGGGCCAGATGAATCTCTGATACACGGCGCCGAATTTAGCGCTATGCCGGCCAATCTGCCAGTTCAGCGCGTCCCGGCCTTCGATCACGGTGTCCCAGGCGTGCATCGGCGTGGCCAGGTAGTTGTCGCCAAACGGCGAATATCCCTGCACCGTGAAGTAGGGGGCGCCCCAGGCATTGGGACCGCCGAAGCCGGTTCCGGTGATGCCCAGTTGGTCTACGATGTCGTTCTTGCCGGCGCTTTCGGTGGAGTGCATCATCACCAGGCGCGAGATGGCCGCAGTCGCCAGGTTGACCATGTGCGGCGAGAGAACACGGGTCCAGGCCAGGACGCCCTGCTGCGAGAGATTGTCGTGATACAAACCGAAACCGGGGAGCCCCTCCGGCATAAAGCCGTATTCGCTTCCCGCGGAATAGCGAATGAAGGCGGTGTCGCCGTTGGCGAAGCTGTGATCGACGCGCGCAGTCCCCTGGTCGTCGGTCATGTGTTCCTTGCGCGTGTCCAGATAATTGTTCGCGTCGTTGCCCGCGCCGATGACGGTGGGCTGGCCCATCATGGTCATACTGCCCATGTCCATGGTGTTGGGCTGCGGCGTGTACTTATTCAGCATGATCGATGCAGCCTGCGTTAGCCGGTTCGGCGGAATCACGTTCAGCACTCCGTTGTAAGAAAACTGCTGGCGGATGTACTGCGGATTCGATGTGCTAGCCGGCAAGCTCGGATTGTAGCTGGGGTTCGCAGTTGTGGTATTCGGGTCGTAGATGTTCACGCCGCTCTGGCTGAAATCGCCGGAGTCTTCGGCCGTGGTCGGCACGGTGTCGACCATGTCGTCAATCTCGACGTGCCGCAGGGCTTCATAGTTCATGAAAAAGAAGGTCTTGCCGGCAAGCTTGACGGGGCCGCCGAGCGATGCGCCAAAGTTATTCTGCACCAGGAAATTCGAAGTGCCCATTTGGTTGAAGGAGTGGGCGTCCATGTCGCCGTTGCGCAGAAACTCGTAAGCCGTGCCGTGGAAATGGCTGGACCCGGAACGCGTGACGATGTTGATTTGGCCGCCTCCGGCGCCGCCCATATCGGCCGAATAGCTTCCGGTCTCGACCTGGAATTCCTGCACCGCGTCGGGCGAGGGGCTCAGATTCTGAGTGCTGAATGTCGGGTCGGTGTTGGTGGCCCCGTCCAGCAGGAAATAATTCGCGTTGGGCCGGCTTCCGCCGATGCTAACCGCCGACCTCTCACCTGGTCTCCAATAGAGCGAACTCATGTCGCCGGTTGAGGCACCGTGGCTGATGTGAGCTCCGGGCACGGTGAGTACCAGGTCGATTAACATACGGCCATTTAAAGGGAGGGAATCGACAGAGCGCTGATCCACTACCTCGCCAACGCTCGCATCCTGCGTTTTGAGCAATTCACCGGAGGCATGAACCGTGACGCTCTGGTTTTCGGAGCCGAGGCTCAATTGCCAGTCGAGTGTGGCCTGCTGGCCCACTTCGAGGTTGATCGACTGCGTGGCCTCCTTGAATCCGGCGTGGTCCACGGTGAGCGTGTATGCGCCCGGCTCCAGACCGGCGATCTCGTAAAGGCCTACGTCGTTGGAAACAACATCGCGCGTAGCGCCGGTTCCTCGAGTCAAAATGTGGATATGCGCCCCAGCAATCGCGCGGTGCTGCGGATCAAGAATCGATCCGTTCACGACGGCGTAATTGCTCTGGGCTTGAACGGCAAATGCGGCCGTGAACAGGCAGGCGAGAACGAGGAAAATCTTTCTGGTCATTGGCTCTCCTTAAGGTTGCAGTCATCGGCCGGACGTGTGCGAGTCGTTTCCGGCCGGATTTCGATTCATGGCGTGCGAGGCTTTCGCGTCTTGTGGTGCGCTGTTTTCGTTTTATGCAGCTTCAAAATGCTGTGACGCTGGGAAAAGCGGCGGCCGAACTGTGCTCAGCACCTAAAAGACCGCTAACCCCAACCAAAATCAGGGGAAGCACTCGAATGGCGTACAGATCATCATTCTCGAATGGCGTACAGAACATCATTGATGACGGATCGTAGTTTGTCTTCGTCCCATGGAAGGATTGCGGCATCATCCGTTCGGTGGAGGACACTACTCTTCGGCCCACGGACGGATGCAGGGTTCCGTCGAAAGCTTATAGAATTGTTAGCGCGATGCTTCCCCGCCTCTTCGCCGATCGAACCCTGCGCGCTTTTAGCAGTGTTCTGCTGATGGCTGCGGTTGCGTGCGCCGTCATTGCGTGGCGGACACGGACGGCCTATGCGGTCGACGATCCAGCTGCGCAACGTGCGCAGTACTCGCAGAGCACCGCTTCGCATTACAACTTCCGCTTTGGGGCGGACAAGCCGTTTTTTCCTTCCAACGCCACGACGGATACAGGAGAGTTCATTGATCCGAACAGCTTTCTCACGGCAAAATACTGCGGCCATTGCCATCAGGCTGCATATGCGCAATGGCGGCAATCGGCCCATGCGAACTCATTCCGGGCGCCTTGGTACGTCAAGAACGTGAACCTGCTGATAAAGGGAAAAGGGATCGAGTATGCGCGCCACTGCGAAGGGTGCCACAACCCCATCGCGCTGACGTCCGGGGCGATGACCCAGAATTCTCCGGTGAATCGGAAGTTCGACGCGGACGGAATTACCTGCACAGTATGCCATTCAATCCAGAAGGTGGATACGCGCGGGACCGGCAGCTACGTGATGGGCGTACCGGCGGTGCTGGTGGACGCAGACGGCAAACCAATCTACGGAGAAGTTTCGGATAAGGAGATCCTCGCGCATCTCGATCGGCACGCTCAAGCTGTGATGAAGGACTTCTATAGCACGAGTGAATTCTGCGGTGCTTGCCATAAGGCTGCGTTGCCCAAAATGTTGAATGACTATAAGTGGCAGCGCGCGATCTTTCTTTCCGACGAGTGGCAGCAGGCTTCATTCGGGAAGCAGTCTCCGCTCCCGTTCTACGTGAAACCACAGGTGTCCACGTGCCAGACCTGCCACATGGCCGAGGAAGATATCGAGCAGCCGGATTATGGATCGCAAACTGGCAAGCTCATGTCGCACCGCTGGCTGGGCGCGAATACGGTCCTATCCAAGTACTACGGTTACGATGAGCAACTGCAGAAGACCATCGCCTTTCTGCAAAATGGAGTTCTCAACGTCGATCTGTTCGGAATCGAGCGCAATGGCGGCAAGCTGATTGCGCCTCTCGGAACCGAACCCTTCGACATTGCCGCTGGGGATGTTCTGACTGTTTCCGTCGTGATCCAGAACAAGGGAATCGGCCACACACTCGTGCCTGAGCAGCGCGACTTTTACGAATGCTGGGTGGAGTTCCAGGCCAAGGACGCGGCCGGGGACACGTTGATGGACTCTGGCGCGGTGGGGCCGGACGGTGCGCTCGATCCCACGGCACACAGCTTTACGAACCGGCTGGTGAATGTTCGCGGAACACTGAACGATCTGCATCAGGTGTGGGACACGCGGGTGATCGCCTATAACAACACCATTCAGTCGGGCCGCTCGCAGATCGTGCGCTACGAGTTCAAGGTGCCGGAGAATGCCGCCGGGCCGATCACAATCACCGCCAAGGTCAACTATCGGCGCTTCAACCAGCATTTCATCGACTTCGGCCTGGGTAAGCACTACGAACTGCCGGAGGTGGAGATGACATCGCGTATGCGGACGCTGGCGATTGGCTCGAATCCTGCGACGCCGCCCGATCCCGCGGACAATCCGGTGTGGATGCGTTGGAATAACTACGGAATTGGGCTGCTCGATGCGCAGCAGTACGCGGAGAGCGCTCGGGCATTCGAGCAAGTGGCTCAGTTGCGTCCGGATTATGTCGACGCATACACCAATGTCGCTATCGCCGACTTCTCCTGGCAACGCTACGACAGTTCACGAACTGATCTGGAGAAGGCGCTGCAGCTCGCTCCGCACAACGCGCGCGCGCTTTACTATCTGGCATTGGTTGACCGCATTCAAGGCCATCCGGACGCAGCGATCGCCGATTTGCTCGACGTGATTACGCAATTCCCCCGCTCCCGCGATGCGCACCGGGAACTGGGCTTCTCGTTCTATCAACAGCACAAATACCAGGAGGCGCGGACCGAGTACGAGACCGTGCAGTCGATCGATCCCGATGACCTGTCCGCGCATTACATTCTTTCGATCGTCTATCGCCGGCTGGGCCTGAAGGACGATGCGGCGCGCGAGGCAGCGGCTTTTGCCGACGAGAAAGACGATCCGACTGCGAACAGCTATGCGCTGGAGTTCCTCGGCAAGCACCCCGAGGTCACGTCGGAGAGCGTTCCCTGGCATATTCATCGCAACGTGACGGCGGACAGCAATGCGCATGGCGGCGGAACTGGTCAATGAGATTGCTGCTGTCTGTCGCTGTACTCATTCTGGCTTTTTCTTCTTTCGCGATTGCTTCCTCGCGCAGCCAGCGGGCGCACGGCGCGGCTGTCTTCAGCGCGAGCGGATGCCAGCACTGTCATAGCATAGGAGGCGTCGGCGGGCACAAGGGGCCCGATCTGTCGGGCGTGGGAAGAAGGAAATCCAAGGCCGAAATGCGACAGCAAATCGTTTTCGGCAGCAAAGTGATGCCTGCATTCGGAGACGATCTTGAGCCGGGCGAACTGAAGGATCTGATCGCCTACCTGAAATCGTGCCGTGAGAAGCCGGCAAACACCCAGCACGTCTCCACCCCAAACTAAGGTCTAAGGCGGTCAATTCAAGCAGCGCAGGAAATCGCCTCGCGCAGTGCGTCTGCTACCTCCCGCTGCTGGCCGGGCGTGATGCGGTTGAAGAATGGAAGAGCCAGCGTGCGCCATGCGATGGATTCAGTGAGAGAGAAATCGCCCAGATCGGCCGCGCTCGAAGCGCGCCATGCAGGCTGCAGATGGATGGGTGCGAAGTAGCGGCCCGTGGCTATTCCCTGCCGGAGAAGTGCGGCCTGGACTCTTTCGCGGCCGGCGCCTTCAGGCAGGCGAACGACATAGACAAACCAACTGAGCTCGCGGCGCGGAAGCAGGAGAGGCGGACGCTCGAGACCGGGCACATCCGCGAGAAGGGCATCGTAACGCCCGGCGGCCTGGCGACGGAGAGGTAGGATCTCATCGATTCGCCGCAACTGAACGCGGCCAAGAGCGCAAGCCAGCTCCGAAAGCCGATAGTTGTAGCCGGGCTCGGCGTGGTCGAGCCAATCGATGTTCGAATCGCGGCCCTGGTTTCTGAGCCGGCGCAGGCGCGCGGCGTGCGCTGGATCGCGGGCCAGTATCGCACCGCCCTCCCCGGTGGTGATCTGTTTGTTGGGGTAGAAACCGAGAACGGCGAGATCGCCGAAGCTGCCGGCGATGCGCCCATCGAAGCGCGCACCGATTGCCTCGGATGCGTCTTCAATGAGCGCCAAATGATGGCGATTCGCAAGATCCTTGAGCACGTCCATTTGCGCGGGAATGCCGAAGGTGTGAACTGCAAGAATGGCGCGCGTGCGCGGAGAAATGGCGTGCTCGACGGCAGCGGGGTCAAGGTTCAGCGTGACGGGATCAATCTCGACAAGGACGGGCGTGGCGCGCACCTGGAGCACTGAGTTGACCACGGCCACGAAAGTAAATGAAGGAAGGATAACCTCGTCGCCCTCGCCAATCCCGAGCGCGAGCAACGCCAGATGGAGGCCTGCGGTGCCGGAACTAACGGCTACTGCATCCTCCACGCGGTGATAGGCGGCTAGCTTCGATTCGAAGGCGGCGAGCTCCGGCCCCAGGCTGAGATGCGGCGTGCGCAGAACGGCAGTGACTGCCGCGATCTCCGCCGAGGTAATGTCAGGCGCCGAGAGAGGAATGCGTGCGGTCATGAGCGTTCCTGTTGGGCCGATTCGGCAGGGGAGGGAAGCGGCGCAGGCTGCTTGATGAGAAGGCCGTCGAGCGGAACGGAAGCTAGCACGCGAGCGATGGTCTCAGCAGCAGTGCCATCGCCATAGGGATTAACCATATCGGCAAGACTCTCGCGGAAGGCAGGACTGAGAGCGCGATCGAGCGCAGCACGGATGGCGGAAGTTTCAGCGGGAACATCGATCACGTTTCGCGCTCGTTCACGGCCTTGCTGGCGAATGCCCGCGTTCACGACAGGTAAAGCGAAGGATGCCGCCTCCATGATGCCGCTGGAGGAGTTGCCAACGAGCGCGTCGGCGTGCTTGAGAAGACTCCAGTAGGTAACAGCGTCGAGATTGACGAAGACGTGAGTGTGCGCGCGCGCTGCCGCAAGAGATCGGGCGCGCTCAATGAGCGCGAGACCGCCGGCATCGGCATTCGGGTAAACGAAGATGATTTGCCCCGGCGCATGGGTGAGTGCGGCGAAGAACGCATCCGCTTCAGCGTTAGTGTCGCGGAGGATGGTAACGGGATGCCACGCGGCGACAAGCGTGGGCGGCCTGAGCGAAAGGCCCAGGCGCGCTTCCAGAGTCGCGCGATCGAGCAGCGTTGAGCGGCGCAGGTGATCGAGCGAGGGAGCTCCAGCGCGGTGCACGCGCCAGGGCTCTTCGCCCATAGCGATGACGCGGAGGCGCGCGGTTTCTGTGGACGTAAAGTGAACGTGCGCTAGCTTGGTCAAAGCGTTGCGCACTGCGTCGTCAATGGCGCCCTGGCTTACCTCGCCGCCTTCGATGTGGGCGATGGGAATACGCAGAGCCAGAGCCGTCGCGGCAGGGGCCAGCATTTCGTAGCGGTCGGCGATGAGCAGCAGCAGGTCGGGCCGCCACGCGGTGAGTGCATCGGCAAGGCCCAAAATGGCCACGCCAATCGTCTTGGCCATTCCAGTGTCAGTGTCGGAGCTGAGCAGGCATTCGATGCGCGCCCGGATGGGAAAGCCATCGCGCTCGATCTCCTTGAGCGTGTTTCCGAATTGCGGCGAAAGATGCGGTCCGAGAGCGAACACGCCCAGTTCAATTTGAGGGTGGACGGCAAGCTCGCGCAGCGGCCAATAGAGATGGCTGTAGTCAGCGCGCGAGGTGGAGACGACGCCGATGCGGCGCCGCGCGCCAGGCGTTGCAGGCTGCCCGGGAAATCCGCGTCCGTTCACTTGATTTTGGGGCGCAAGCACAGGAGAAGTATAAATTGATTGCTCGACAACGCCTGCTTGCACGGGATGCGAGCCGCTCAGCCACAGGGCCTCGCGCTCGCGTACACTGGATGGTTCCGCGATGAGGGGAGAGTTGCATCCGTGAGTGGAAGAACAATGCGGGGAGTTGGGTTGTGCGCGATTGCAGTTCTTGCGGGCATGCCGGCACTCTGCGCGCCGCAGAAGCACTTCGACGCAGAGGCGATCCAGTTGAACAATCGAGGCGTGGCGCTGATGGGCCAGCAGTTCACCGAGCGTGCCGCGGAGAGCTTTGCCGATGCATTCAAGAAGGACCCGGGGCTGGCGCAGGCGGCGATCAACGAGGGTATTGCGCTGCTGTCGGAACAGAAGCTGGACCAAGCTAAAGAGTGGTTCCAGAAGGCCATTGCGGTTGATCCAAAGAATCCGCAGGCATGGTACAACCTGGGACTGGCGCAGCACGGGGGCAATGAGCTCAAGGGTGCTCTGGCCAGCTTTCAAGAGGCGGCGAAGCTCGATCCCCGAGATGCGGACTCTTGGTATTTTGAAGGCGCCTGCTACCAGGAAATGCGGCACTTCGACGAGGCCATCGTGACCTTCGAGAAGACCCTGGAAATCAACCCGCTGCATGCGTCGGCGGAGTTCGGACTTGCGCGGTTGCTGCAACGCACGGGTCGCACAGCAGAGGCGAAGGAGCACTTTGCGCGTTTTCAACATTTGACGAGCACCAAGATTTCATCCGCATTGGGGCTGTCTTACGGCGAGCAGGGGCATTATTCGACAGTGACGGCAGTCGAAGAGCCGGAAACGATCCAGCACGCGATGATTCCGGTGCGGCTTGTGGCGCAGCCAATAGTCGCGCCTCGCTCTGCAGGGGCTTCGTCGTGGACCACGACCGGCGGGGCATGCATGATCGATGCGATGGGCTCGGGGCAGATGGACCTTGTGCTGATGCAAGCGGGCGCACAGGCCATACGCATCCTGCACAATCGTGGCGGCGGCAGCTTTGAGGAACTGGATACGGCGACAATGGGTCTGGCGGCGCACGGCCATGCAGTGGCATGCGCCGTTGGCGATTACGACGGCGATGGATTGAACGACCTGGCTGTGGCTCTGGAGGATCGAGTACTGCTATTTCACAATCTCGGTCACGGGCAATTCAAAGACGTCACGGCCCAATCGGCACTTTTGCCGCGCAACCGCCCATCGGGCATTACGTTTGTGGATTATGACCACGATGGCGATCTGGATCTTCTTCTGACTGGTGCGCCGTTGAAGCCGGGCGATGCGTCCAATGTTCTGTGGCGCAACAATGGCGACGGGACGTTCACCGAGCAAACGGAGCCGACCGGGCTGGGCGGAAGCGGCAAGACCGCGGCAGCAATCCTGACCGATTTCAATAACGATCGCGCCGTGGACCTTGCGGTGACCGGCGATGGACCTTCGCCTCTGATCTACGTGAATCCGCGCGAAGGCAAGTATCCCCAGCAGCCGCTGTACGCGAATGTGAAGCTTCCGCCAACAGTTGGCATTGCGGTCCTCGACTACAACAAAGATGGCTGGATGGACATTGCGGTGACGCACGCCGGTGCGCCGGGGCTCACGCTGTGGCGAAACGTTGAAGGGCCGGATCACATTGGGCGGCGCTTTGAGCGCGTTGCGTTGCCACTCATTGGAGCAGTGCGCGGATGGGGCCTGACGCCGGTCGACATCGACAACGATGGCTGGATTGACCTGGCAGCGATTGTGGAGACAAAGGCCGGCCCGCGGCTGAAGGTCTTCCGCAATCGCGGCGATGGCAGTTTCGAGGACGTGAGCCATGCGCTTGGACTGGACAGCGTGCGGCTGGCGGCGCCGCGCGGACTGATTGCCGCCGATCTTGACGGCGATGGCGCGCCCGATTTGATCGTGACCCAGGAAAATGCGCCTCCTGTCCTGCTGCGCAACGAAGGCGCAAACAAGAATCACGTTCTGCGCCTCGACCTGACCGGCTTTGCCGACAACAAGACGGCGCTGGGAGTGAAGGTGGAGGTATTTGCCAACGGACTTTGGCAGAAGTGGGAGCTTGCCGGCGCGTCGGGCTACCAAACGCAGGCGCCGCCGCAGATTCTTGTGGGCCTCGGCGACGCGCCAGGCGTCGACTTGCTGAGAATTCTGTGGCCCACTGGCGTGTTGCAGGACGAGATCGACCTGCCTCATCAGCAGGTGATCGCGATGAAAGAGGCGGACCGTCGCGGCAGCTCGTGTCCCGTACTGTTCGCGTGGGACGGCCATCGCTACAGATTCGTGACCGACGTGATTGGAGCGTCTGTGGTGGGGCACTGGTTCACGCCCACGCGGCGGAACACGCCGAATCCCGGCGAGTGGGTGAAGATCGACGGTGCGAATGCCGCGCTGGTGAACGGCAAGGTCAGTGTGCGCTTTATGGAGCCGATGGAGGAGGTGAACTACATCGACCAATTGCGCATGGTCGCGGTCGATCATCCGGAAGATGTGGAGGTGAATCCCGACGAGCGATTCCTCGACGATCCGCCCTTTGCTTCGGGCCACGTTGTGGCGAGTGAAGCGACCCGTTTGCCAGTAGGCGCGTGGGATGGCGACGGGCGCGATGCACTCGACCACCTAAGCCGCCGCGATCACGTGTTTGCCAGCGGATTTACGGCGCTGCCTTACGACGGATTTGCCAACCTGCACGCGCTGACGCTTGACCTTGGTCAAATCAAACCGGAATCACCGCTGCGGCTTCTGATGACCGGCTATGTGAACTATTTCAGTGCGACTTCGCTCTATGCCGCGTGGCAGGCGGGGTTGAAGGAAATTCCGCCGTACGTCGAAGCGCAGCTCCCCAACGGCACCTGGCAGCGAATCCCGGGCGATGCGGGATTTCCGGCCGGGTTGGAGCGGACGATCGTGGTGGACCTGACGGGCAAACTGCCGGCGGGAACGCGGCGCATTCGGCTGATGACGAATCTGCAGATTTTCTGGGACCAGGTGCTGATCGACCAAAGCTCGGGCGCGCAGACGCGGACAACGGAGATTCCGCTGGCAAGCGCCATACTGCGCTTCCGCGGCTATCCAAAGCAGATTGAAGCCGCGAGCCCGGGCGATCTGGACTACGACTACAATCTCGTGAGCTTGACGGGACCCTTTCAGCGAGAGCGTGGCGACTACACGCACTTTGGCGACGTGACCCCGCTGCTCAAGACCATCGACGACAGGTTTGTTGTGTTCGGCAGTGGCGAGGAGATTGCAGCGGAATTCGACGCAGAGAAGCTGCCCGCTTTGCCAGCACATTGGAAACGCGATTACTTTTTCTACGCCAATGGGTTCGTGAAAGACATGGATTGGTGGGATGCGTCGCCCTTCACAGTGGCACAAATGCCGTTTCACGGCATGAGCACGTATCCGTATCCGGCGGGCGAGAAGTATCCCGACGATTCGGCCTCGCTCGACTACCGGTTGAACTGGAACGACCGATTTGAGTCGGGGAATCCTGTGCGATCGTATCGATTCAACTATCAACTGCTGCCGTCGGCTCCTCCAGGAATCGGAACGCCGCAATCGCCACCTGGAACGCAGCGATGAACGATCTGGTGCTGGCCCCTGCGGCGCGACAACTTGAGCTGGTTCGCACGGGCGAACTGTCCGTGACTGAGCTCGCTGAAGCGCATCTCCAGCAGATCGAGCGGCTGAATCCGGAACTGAACGCATTTGCTGACTTCGACGCAGACCGTGTGCGCGCACAGGCCCGGCAGCTCGACGCGGCACGAGAGACGCGCGGCGCACTACATGGTCTGCCGGTGACCATCAAGTCGTCGATTGCGACCGCGGGTTACCGATGCGAGATTGGCAGCCTGCTGCACAAGGGCGAGGTTCCTGTTGAGGACGCCGTGGTCGTGGCGCGGCTGCGCGCGGCGGGAGCGTTGATTCTGGGCACGACCAACTGCCCGGAGTTTCTGATGGCGTATGAGACCGCGAACCTGCTCCATGGGCGCACGCGCAATCCCTGGGACCTTGACCGAACGCCGGGCGGATCGAGTGGCGGCGAGTCGGCCGCCATCGCGGCGGGAATGTCCGCAGCGGGCTTAGGCAGCGACAGCGGAGGGTCGGTGCGAGTTCCCGCGCACTTCACGGGCATCTGCTCACTGAAACCCACGCCGGGACGAATACCTGGAAGAGGGCATCTGCCGCCATGTGTGGGTCCGTTTTCGATCCTCGGTGCAATCGGACCGATGGCCCGCACAATTGGCGACGTTACGCTGCTGTTTCGAGAGCTCTGCGGCCATGATTCGCTGGATCCGGTGAGTCCGCCGGTGGCTCTGACAGACCCGAGCCCCGTTGAATTGCGAGCGAAAGCGATCGGATTCTTCGAGGACGATGGCCTTGTTCCGGTGACTCCAGAGACGCGCGCGGCAGTGAACGATGCTGCGCGAGCGTTGCGCGAAGCGGGCTTCCGAGTGGAGCCATTCCGCCCGCGGACCCTGGAGCAATTGCGCAAACTTTGGTGGAAGTTCTTTGTGCAGTGCGGGGCCATGTTCTACGAGCCGGAGATTCGCGGCAAGCGCGGGAAGCTCAGCTCCATCTTCAATGAGTTTTTGGGAATCGCGGAAGCAGCCGGGCCGCTAAGCGCGTCGGAGTTACTCAACGCGTGGGCCGAGTTGGATCTGCTGCGCGCGAAGACTCTGGCAGAGATGAGCGAATATCCGGTTTTGCTTTGCCCGGTGGCCAGCATTCCCGCATTTCGCCACAATGAGCGCGCGTGGACGATCGACGGCAGATCCGTCGAATACCTTGATGCCATGCGGTACACGCAGTGGTTCAACGCGCTGGCTTGTCCGGCCGCAGTGATTCCTGTGGGCACATCGCCCGAAGGGTTGCCGATCGGCGTGCAGATTGTCTCGCGGCCCTTCGAGGACGAGGTTGCGCTGGGCGTTGCGGCGGTCGTAGACGCGGCATTCGGCTATCGTCCGCCCCCGATGGCGCGAGCGTAACTCGGGTCAGGCTGTCCAAGTCTATTGGGCACAATCGTTTGCGAGCCCCACAGAATGCAGCATCGGACGCCCCGGCGCACCTGCGCGCATCCACCTTTCGATTGAGGCGGATCCCCAACGATCGCAGTACACTTAGGCTTCCCCGAGAACTGGAGGCCGGATGGAGCGCTCGGTGTGCGCGAAAACTGGCAGGAACACTTTGCTGAAGCCCCCGATGTTCTGCTAGGCGCAGGGCGCCAGCGGACGATTGTGCGGGTGCGCGATCTTGCTGTCGGCGGAGACGAGTTCGTCACCATGGCGGGACCGTGCTCAGTGGAAACCGAGCACCAGCTTATGGCCACCGCCTATCGCGTGCGCAACGCAGGGGCGCGCGTTCTGCGTGGCGGCGCGTTCAAGCCGCGCAGTTCTCCTTATTCATTTCAAGGGCTGGGCCTCAATGGTCTTAAGTTGCTCGCCGCGGCGCGCGAAGAGACAGGGCTGGCCATCGTGACCGAAGTGATGACGGAGGACGACGTCCCGTTGGTCGCCGAATATGCAGATATCCTCCAGATCGGATCTCGCAGCATGGAGAATTACACGCTGCTGGAAGCGGCAGCGCGATCGGGACGGCCGATTCTGCTTAAGCGCGGCATGATGGCGACGATTGCAGATCTTCTGCGCTCGGCTCAAGTGATCCTGAGCAACGGCAACCCTAACGTGATTCTGTGCGAGCGTGGCATTCGCACCTTTGAAACGGCGATGCGCAACACCTTCGATTCCGCCGGTATTGCGCTGCTCAAGCAGGTCACACACCTGCCGGTGATTGCCGATCCCAGCCATGCGGCCGGACATCGCGAACTGGTTCCGGCACTCGCGCGTATCGGAATCGCCGCCGGTGCGGACGGCCTTCTGGTCGAAGTGCACCCCGATCCCGACCACGCATGGAGCGACGGCGAACAGTCGCTGGACTTTGACGGGTTTGCTGCCATGATGACGGCGCTCGAGCCTTGGATTGCTCTGCGCGGAACGTCGCTGCACGAAGAAAAGCTGGAACAGCGCGAAAATGCCGGCACTCGTCTCGCGGAGGCCGTGGCATGAGGTTTCCCCTTGCGGCGCTGTCGATTGCGGCGCCGGTTGCGTTGATGCTTTGTCCAGTCTGTGGGCTCACCCAAAATGCGGAGCGCGCCGCTCCTCCGGATTTTATTGTGACCGCCGCTCCCGCCTACGTACCACTGGCAGAGTTGCACGGGCAGGAGCGATTCCCCAAGGGAGCGCAATTGCTGCTTGTTCACGCCGGCAAGGCGGAGCCGCTGGTGACCGGCTTTCGAGCTTCAGCGGACGCTAACGTATCGTTCAACGGCGAGACGGTGCTGTTTGCTGGCAAGCGGTCTGCAGGCGATCCTTGGCAGATTTGGGAACTTGCCCTCAAGGATCACTCCGTGCGACAGGTGATGGTGACGGCGACGGATGCGGAGCGCCCCCTCTATCTGCCGGGCGGGCGGATGGTCTGGGCGCAGCGGACGCCCGCGGGATTCCAATTGCAGTCCGGCGAAGATGGGCATCCGACCCCCGAGTTCCTGAATCCGACGGCGGGGCCCGGGATGTTGCCGCTTGCGTACACACGGTCGAGCACCTTCCCCGCGGATGTGCTGCGCGACGGGAGGATTCTGTTTGAGGCGGGCTTTCCTCTGGGCAACGGGTCGACGCCTGAGTTGTATCTGGTTTATGCCGACGGCTCGGGCGAAGAGTCGGTGCGCTGCGATCATGGGCGGCCGCGCTGGGGCGGAACGCAACTGGCTTCGGGGGATGTGGTCTTTACGCATGGAACGACGCTGGCTCGCTTCACCTCGGCGATGGCGCATGAAGAGCTGATTCAAGCGCCGCGCGGCAATTATGCCGGCGCGATTGCAGAAACCGCTTCAGGTGCGTGGTTGGTGAGTGCGCGAACGGCGACAGATGCGAGATATGCAATCAAGATGTGGACGCCAGGCTCGGCCGGAATGGACACCGTTTTGGCGAGGAGCGGAGAGGATCTGGTCGAGCCCGTGCTGGTCGCGCCGCGCACACGGCCCAATCGGCACCCATCGGGTCTGCATCCATGGGACTACGCAAACCTGCTCGCGTTGGACGCACGCGTTAGCCGCGACGGAGATGTAAAAGGAAAGCCCGTGTCGGTGCGCCTGGAGGCTCAGGACGCCGCGGGCCACGCGATCGCGATGGGGACCGCGCCGGTCGAGCAGGATGGATCGTTCTTCGTGAAGGTGCCGGCCGACAGACCGATCAGGTTTGAGCTGCTCGACTTCAAAGGCACGGTTCTGCGGCAGGAGCATGGATGGCTCTGGGCTCGCGGCGGCGAGCAGCGCATTTGCGTGGGCTGCCACGCGGGGCCGGAACGAGCCTCGGAGAATCGCGTGCCGGCCGTGCTGCTGCGAACGACCGAACCTGTGGACTTGACCGGCAATAAGTCTGTTGCGGCAGCGCCGGGAGGCAATTGATATGAAGTCTGCTGTTCTTGTTGCACTTTTCGGAGCGGTCTCGATCACGGGATTTGCTTCCGCCGCGCAAACAGCGCCAGCCGCAACCCAAGTGCCCGCACCAGCAGCGGCTGCCAGTGCGAAGGCGCCAGTCCAATCCGCCATACGCTTTGAAGACGCGACGGATAAATCAGGAATTGAATTCACACACAGCTTCGGGTCAGCCAAGCTGGGATCGCTGCTGGAGGGCACGGGAGCGGGTTGCGTCTGGTTCGACTACAACAACTCGGGGCGGCCTTCGCTTTACGTGGTGAGCGGCAGGTCGCTCGACGATTCGATGCACCCCTATCCATTGAAGGACAAGCCGAACCCTCCCGCGCACAATCATCTCTATCGCAACGACGGCAACGGCCACTTCACCGACGTAACTGAGCAATCGGGCCTGGATCCGGATATGTATTCGATCGCAGTGACGGCAGCGGACTACGACAACGACGGCTACGAAGACCTGCTGGTGACCGGATACGGAAAGGTTGTCCTCTACCACAACGACGGCAACGGCCACTTCACCGACGTGTCCGAAAAGGCGGGCATCAAAGTCAACGGCTGGGCGATCAGTTCCACCTGGCTCGACTACGACAAGGACGGTTGCGCTGATTTGTTTGTTGGGCGCTACGTGAAATTCGATCCCAAATACCGCGCCTTTTACGCGGCGGACAACTATCCGGGGCCGCTCGACTATGCGGGCCAAACCAACATGCTGTTCCACAACAACTGCGATGGAACATTTACCGATGTGACGGAGAAGTCGGGCATTGGCGCGTACGTCGGACGAACGATGGGAGTAACCGCGGCGGACTTCGACAACGATGGATGGGACGACATTTACGTAGCCAACGATCGGACGGAAAACTTCCTCTTCCACAACAAACACGATGGAACGTTTGAAGAGATTGCCAACGAAACCGGGACGGCGTTCGGGCAGAATGGCGAGGCCACCTCGTCGATGGGGCCGGTAGCTGCCGACTTCGAGGGCAGGGGAGTGTTGGATCTCTGGGTGACCGACGGGAGCTATAACCGATTCCTGCGAAACATCGGAGCACCGGAGAGCGGCTCGCCTGTTGCGCCGCCGGATTCCGCTAGGGCCGGATTTGAAGATGTGGGCGCGGCCAACGGCATCTCACAGACCGACGCGCAATACGTGAGTTGGGGAAGCGGCGTATACGACTTTGACAACGACGGCCAGCTCGACATTCTCGTCTTCCATGGCGGGCTCATTCATTTAATTCCGCAAGAACACACGCTGTTTCGCGGACTGGGCAGCGGCAAATTCCAGGACGTCTCGCGCGAGTCCGGTTCCGTGTTGAGCGACAGAACCGTGGCGCGCGGGGCCTGCTTCGCCGACTACGAAAACAACGGCAAGGTGGACGCCTACGTGGTGAATCTCGGCGCTGAGGGCAAACTTCTTCACAACGTCTCCACCGGCACAGGCCACTGGATTGAAGTAAAGCTCGTGGGCACAAAAAGCAATCGCGATGGAATTGGCGCGCGGGTGGAAGTGATGGCCGGAGGCAGGAGATGGACGGCCGAGCGCGTGGCAAGCTTAGGCTATCTTTCCGAGAACGACGGCCGCTTGCACTTCGGGCTAGGCGCGGCTGCCACGATTGACAAGCTAATTGTTCACTGGCCAAGCGGACGCGAGCAGGCGATCGGCAACGTCACTGTAGATCGCGTGCTCACTGTTGAAGAGCCGAAATGAAGAGGCAAAGGGAAGCGATGCGAGACGCGGGAGCAGACATGAGAGCGAGCAGCCGGCGAGTACGGCTCGGAGCGGCTGCGCTCGCCGCGGGAGCCGCGGCCCTGCTTTTCCTCGCGTTATTGCCGGGTCCGGAGCGGCGAGTGTACGCCGGGTCAACGCCGGCAGCCTCGCAATCGCCCGCCGACGAACAGGAATACGCGTCGCCGCTGGAGATTCTGCTTTCGCCCGACGGCACGCGGTTGTACGTGCTCTGCCAACAGAGTGAAGATGTGCGCGTGCTCGACACGGGCAGCTACGAGGTGATCGGAACGGTCGCTGTCGGCCGTGTGCCGCGCGGGATGGCGCTCTCGCGTGCGGGCGATCGGCTCTTTGTTACGAACTCCTGGGACGACACAGTTTCCGTGATCGATACGCGCACACTGACCGTCGCTGCCACCTGGCCCGTGGGCTTAGAGCCCTCCGGAGTCGTCGAGGACGCGGCGGGCAAGCACGTCTTTGTTGCCAACCGCATCTCCAGCGACATTGCTGTTCTGGATGCGCGGACGGGCGCAGAGGAAAAGCGTCTGCTGGCCGGGCGCGGCGCGAGTTATCTGACGCTCTCGCCCGACGGCGCGCGGGTTTACGCGACACACATCTATCCAAATCTTCCTCCGCTGCGAACAGGCCTGGAAAACCGCACGCCGCCGGAGTCGGAGATCACGGTGATCGACGCACGAAGCTCGGAGGTTGTTGATCGCATCCCGCTGCACTCGATCGCGGGCGTCTTCCACCTGGCCGTTTCCGCCAACGGCCGCCTCGGCGTCGTGGCCGAGTTTCACCCGAAGAATCTGGTGCCGCTGGCGCACCTGGAGCACGGTGGTGCGTTCGCGTACACGCTTACGCTTTTCGGAGCGGATGTGGGCAAACCGGTAGAGATTCCGCTTGACGAACTGGATCGCTACGCTTCGCAGCCGTTCGGCGTGGCCATTGCGCCCGACGGATCCCGTCTCTACGTCACTCTTGGCGGCTCGGAGAGTGTGCTGGCCGTCGATGTGCCGCGCCTGTTGCGCTTCATTCATACGAGGCCGCGGCCAGAGTCCGGATCGTTCGCGCAGGATCTTTCGGCCAGCGGCAATTATGGGTCCGCACGCATTCCCGTGGGTCACAACCCGCGAGGGCTCGCGCTCAGCGGAGATGGCCACAAACTGTTTGTCGCCAACCGGCTCGACGACACAATTAGCGTGATCGATACGAGCACGCTGCGCGTGGCCACAACCATTGCTCTGGCGGGACCAAAGACCGTCAGTGCGCTACGCCGGGGCGAGCAGACATTCTATTCGGCGCACTATTCCTTCCAGGGGCAGATCAGCTGCTCCAGTTGCCACATCGATTCGACTTTTGACGCCCTGACCTGGAACCTTGAGCCGAATGGCTTCGGTAGAGACATTGTGGACAACAAGTTGCTCGAGGACATCAAAGACACCGCGCCCTACAAGTGGAATGGGGGAAACCCGAACGTTCCCACTGAGTGTGGCCCAAGAACGGAAAAATATTTCTGGCGGTCGGAGAACTACGATGCGCGAACCCTCACGGATCTGGCCTTTTACGTTCTTAGCCTTCCCTCGCGGCCGAACCGCTGGCGGCAGCCAAGCGGTGAACTGACGGCGGCGCAAGAGCGCGGGAAGTCGCTCTTCGAGCGGACAGCGGATAAGTTCGGCAATCCGATTCCACTGGAGAATCGCTGCAACAATTGCCACAGCGGGCCCAAGGGCACCAATCAAAAGCTATTCGATGTAGGGACAAGAAAGACGACGGACAACCCGGGACCGCTGAAGTCGGCGCCGTTGACGAATATCGCGCTCACGGCGCCTTATCTGCACGATGGCTCCGCGCGTACGCTCGAAGAGATCTGGACCATTTACAACCCGGAGGACAAGCATGGGCGCACCAACGACCTGACCAAAGACGAACTGAACGACCTGATCGAATACCTGAGGACACGATGAAAACAATTGCCGACGAGAGACGGTTTGCGATGGCGCTGCTGGCAGTCGCGTTCTTTGTGGCTGGGGCGCGGTCTGGATTCGCTCAGGCAACCCAGCATCATCCTCACGTCGCGTCAACGGCGGCAGCGGTTCCACAAATGCCGCGCTTTCGTTTTGAAAACTACACCACCGCCAACGGCCTTCCCGCTAATCATGTGTATGCGGTGCTGGTGGATGGTGCCAGGATTTGGGCGGGCACGGACGATGGCTTGGGTCTATACGAAGACGGAAAGTGGAAGACCTACTCGACGAAGGACGGCCTGGCGCACCGAGCCGTGCTCTCGCTGGCTCTGGACAAACGCACGGGCGATGTGTGGGCCGGCACGATGGGCGGGCTGAGCCGGATCTCCGGCGGGCGCATCGTCAGCTATACGCAGTTGAACTCGGGGCTGAGCAACAATGTGGTGTACGGCGTATCAGTGGAAGGCGAAAATGTATGGGTGGCCACAGCCTCCGGCGCTTGCCGGCTCAATCTGCACACCGGCGAGTGGTCGCTCTATAACGAGCGCAACACGCCCATGCGCGAGATTTGGGTTTACGGGGTTTCCGCTACCGCGACCAAGGTCTACTTCGCAGTTTGGGGTAGCGGCCTGCTCGAGTTCAATCAGAAGACCGAGCGATGGGACTTGTACGACGACCCCGACGGCGAAACCGAACTGGTGCTCTTCAAAGACCAGGGCCTGATTCACGACATCGTTTCTTCGGTAAGCTACGTTGACGGCATCGTTTGGGCGTCGACGTATTTCGGCGATAGCCGGTACGACGGCCGCTACTGGCACAATTTCCTGACGAAAGATAGCGGACTGCCGTCGAACTTCACGAACTACGTGAAGGGCGTTGACGCCAATCACGCCTGGTTCTGCACCGATAAGGGACTAGCTTATTACGATGGCGCAAACTGGGCCGTCTACACGCGCTCGCTCACCTCGCACAAGCCGGCGATGACGGTGCGCGATGCAAAAGGGAATGTCACGGAGATTCCCGTGACCAGCGGGCCTGCGCACAACTACATTCTTGGCATCGATTTTCAGGGTAGCGATATTTGGGTTGCTACCGCCGATGGCCTGAGCCATGGAGTTCTTCAACAGTAGAGAAAAAGGAGCGAACGCTATGATCGCATTTGCAGAGATTTTGGAAACAATCGGACGCGCGCCAGTGAGGAAGCGCGCCATCACTAATCACGATGTACTCAACGAAGCCCACGCTTACGCTAAGCCAAGCTCGTTCTCGCGCGGAATGAGGATCGATCTGAATGGCTTGACGATTCTTCTCATCTCCGGCACTGCGTCGATTGACGAGAACGGCGAAAGCGTGCACATCGGCGACTTTCGCCGGCAGATGCGGCGCACGCTAGAAAACATCACCGGACTGCTGGCCAGCGAAGGCTGCACCTGGCACGATATCGTCCGCACCAGTTGCTATCTGCGCGACATCGAGCGCGACTACGAGGCCTTCAACGAAGAGCGCACGAAGTTTTTCGATGAGCAGGGACTCGACCCGTTGCCCGCATCGACCGGCATCCAGGCGATTCTATGCAGGCCGGAGCTGCTCGTGGAGATCGAAGCGATTGCCATGTTTCGGACGGAAAAGGCCGGCAGCGGCAAGGAGTAAGCATCATGCGCCACGGATTGTTACCGATTGCGCTCTGCGCGCTGGCAGCGTGCGCTGCTGTGCCTCTTTTTGCGCAGAGTGGCGGCGTGTGCGAATGCGGCAAGCATCCGCCAGGACCGCCGCGCGACCGGACTGTGGCGCCATATGCAGGTGAGCCGCAGGATTTGAGGCCATTCGCCAAGTTTGAAAAACCGTACGACGAAAACTACCTCGAACCGAATATCTACACCGGCGCCGGCCGCGATATTCCCGAACCCAAGGATATCTCCGAAGTTAGAATCGGCTTTTTCGGCCCCGTCAGTCCCAGCCCGGATCAAGCAGACGGTTTACGCATGCTGCACGGGGCGCAAATGGCCGTGGAAGAGGCGAACGCGCGCGGCGGTTACGGTGGCAAGCCATTCAAGCTCATGGTGCACAACGACTACAACAACTGGCAGGCCAAAGCAGTTTATGGTACCGGCCGCCCAACTGACTCGACGATCTGGGGTTCGGCGGCGGACGAAGCCGTGAAAATGATTTACGACGACCAGGACTGGGCGATCTTCGGGTCGATCAGTTCCGAGTCGACCCATATTATTCTTCGAGTTGCTCTGAAAGCTGAGATTCCGATCGTCAATTCCGCCTCGACTGACCCTACTATTCCTGAGACGTATATTCCCTGGTACTTCACGGATCTGCAGGATGATCGCGTGCAAGCCTACACCCTGGCTCGTCGTATCTACACTGAGCTTGGCCTGAAACGGATTGCGCTGCTCAGGCTGAACAACCGCTATGGCCGGCTGGGCGTTCCAAAGTTCCGGAGTGCGTCAGTCCGGCTGGGCCACCCGGTGGTGATTGAACAGAAATTTCTGCCGGGCGACACGGACTTTTCGCGCGAACTCGAGATCATACGTGACTCGCGCGTCGACGGCATTGTGGTTTGGGCGGATGAAAGCGAGACGGCGGGCATCCTGAAGCAAATGCGCGCCATGGGAATGAAACAACGCGTCTTCGGTTCCTACCGCACGCTGGGGCCCGATCTGCTGGCACAAGCCGGCGCCGACGCCGAGGGCTTCGAAGCCGTTTTTCCGTACGACCCGACACGCCAGGATCCGCGCTGGCTCGACTTCAACCGCCGCTTCGAGGCTCGCTTCCATGAGCAGCCGGAGCAATTCGCTTCGCTGGCCTATGACGCCATGAATGCGTTGCTCGACTCCATCTGTAAAGCCGGATTGAATCGCGCACGCATTCACGACGCGCTCGCGGACATCGAAGAGTATGACGGCGTGACCGGGCACATGGTCTTCGATCCCCTGCAGAAGAATGTCGCGCCGATGTATCTGGGCTCTGTGCACAACGGTGCAATTACGTTCCGACTTGCGACGATGGAGAAACATCCAGCGGCGCAGCACGCTGCCGATGGACAAATGTCGCCGGCTTCGCCTGGGACGCCGTATGCTCGCGTAGGCGAAGATGGGGTGAGCTATGCGGGGCCGCGATCTGCCGAACTTCCGCCGGGGCCGGTGCGCGTGATTCTTTTTGGACCGAACGCCGCGGAGATTGCGCAGTCGCCAGAGGTTTTGGCAGCTCTCCACGCTGAAATGCCAACTGGCCGGGAGTGGCTGGTGACGCCAGTGGAGAGCAAGCAGAATTGGGGCACAGCCTCAACTCAATTGGTTCACGCCTTGATGGACGAACATGCCCTGGCGATCGTGGCGCTGGATCGGGACGCCGGCCACCTTTCGGAACAACTGGCATTGAAGTGCTTTGTCCCGGTGATGGCGTTGAGTGCCGACAAGTCGCTGACTTCAGCCAATGTGCCCTGGATTTTCCGGCTGCCGCTCGAGGCCACACCGGCTGGGGCACTTCGCTTGTTGCGTCAGGCTGCAGCGCGAGCCGGCTTCAACTCGATGAGAGTCAGGGATGAACTTGCGTCAGGAGATGCGATTGATGGAATGGCTTTTCTGCCTACAGGCGAGCCGCGCAGCCAGTAACCTGAGGTCATTTCCACGGTGAGAGGATCTACCTAGCGATCGTAGAGCGCGGTCAGGGCTCGCAGTCTGGCGCTCAATTCGCCGCTCAATGCACCTGGACGATAACGCCACTTCCAGTTTCCGCTCACCGTGCCGGGAAGATTCATGCGCGCTTCACTGCCCAGTCCCAGCACATCCTGCAAGGGAACAATCACAACGCCGGCGACGGAAGCCGCCACCGCGCGGATCATGATCCAGTTGATCTCCGCATCGCCATGGAAGTTGAGATAGGCGCGCGCGAATTCATGCTCCTGGCGCACATCCTCCGCAGAACGAGTGCTGTCGGCCGCCCCCGAACTCGACCACCAGCCGACCACGGTATCGTTGTCGTGGCCGCCGGTGTAGGCGACCAGATCGTGGCTGTAATGATGCGGACGGAAGGACGCTCCCTGCGGATCTGTGCCAAAAGCAAACTGCAGGATGCTCATCCCTGGAAGGCCGAACTCTTCTCGCAGTTGCTCCACCGGCGGAGTGATCACTCCCAGGTTCTCGGCCACAATCGGCAGTTCGCCAAATTCATTTTGCAGCGCCGAGAGAAGCCTGTTTCCCGGCGCCTTGACCCAGCGACCGTGGATGGCTGTCGCCTCGCCTGCCGGAACCTCCCAGTAGGATTCAAAGCCGCGGAAATGATCGAGCCGCACCAAATCGAAGAGGGCGAGCGAGGCGCGGAAGCGCTCAATCCACCACTTGAATCCGTCAGCCTCCAGCAAATCCCAGCGATAGATCGGATTGCCCCAAAGCTGCCCGGTGGCGCTGAAGTAGTCGGGGGGCACGCCGGAAACCACGGTCGGGTTGCCCCGATTGTCAAGATAGAAGAGTTCCGGGCGAGCCCAGACGTCCGCGCTGTCGTGCGCGACGTAGATGGGGATGTCGCCCATCAAGCGGATGTCGCGCTGCCGGCAATAATTCTTGAGGTCATCCCACTGGCGGAAAAACTCGAATTGCCAATATTTGATGGCATTCAACTCGCGCGCAAGCCGGATCGTCCACTCCCTGACGGCGCGCGGGTCGCGGCGGCGAACCTCTTCGTCCCAAGTGGTCCAGGCTGTTCCGTTGTGTACGTCCTTCAGCGCCATGAAGAGCGCGAAGTCATCGAGCCAGAGTCTGGCGCCTTCGCAAAAGCGGTCGAAGTCCGCGCGATCCGCGCGAGACGCATCGGCAAAGAAAGTCTCTGCTGCCCGGCGCAACGCCGGTCTCTTGAACTGAATCGTCGCCCCAAAGTCGATCGAGTTCTCTGGAAAGAGCGGCGCCTGAGCCAAGTCCGATTCCTGGAGCAGTCCCTGATCCCGCAGGCGCTCAAGGCTCAGCAAAAGCGGGTTGCCGGCAAAAGCGGAGAAGCATTGATAGGGAGAATCGCCGTATCCAGTGGGATTCAGCGGCAGCACCTGCCACAACTTCTGTCCGGCAGCGTGCAGGAAGTCAGCGAATTCGTAAGCGCACGGCCCGAAATCACCGATGCCAAAGCGGCCAGGCAGAGAAGTGCAATGCAACAAAATGCCGCTGATCCGTGGTAGCTTCAAGCCGCAAACATACGCTGGCAGCAGTTGTCAGGTCAAGCTCAGTGCGGCGCCCGTACATCCTCCGAGTTCTTTCAGCGTTCGTTCAGGTCGACTTGAAAGTGGTTGACAGCAGCGGTGCGTGCGGTAACGGCGGGTAGGTCACTTGGGGCAAGACAGATGCGTGGCCGAAGTCGGCCATCTCGCTTGAAATATCAATAAGTTGATTTTGGTCGGGGCGGAGGGATTCGAACCCCCGACCCTCTGCTCCCAAAGCAGATGCGCTACCAGGCTGCGCTACGCCCCGACAACCACCTTCGATTGTAACGCGCTTCTCGCTTGTCCTGAAGCAGGTCCGCTCTCCCCTGAAGCGTGCCCGCTTCCCCCTGAAACAGATCTGTTATGGGTGCAGCAGCCACATCATCAGCCACACTATCAGCACCACGGGGATGGCGAAAACCAAGCCAAGAACCGCGGCCAGGATCAGGAGAAAGGCCCAATCGCGCCAAGTATGCCGCCGCGGTTCGCCGAGGTGACGCGTGAGCAGGCGATAATTGCGGCGGTTGGCCTTCCACGCGATATCAAAGGCGTCGCCCAGGATCGGAATCGTGCCGACAAGCACGCCGATGGCGAGGTTCGCCGCCATGCGGACCAGCGTGACGTAAGGGACGCCGCGAATCCACGCAGCGAGCGGAATCACCAGCGAGGCCAGCCCCGCCAGTACGTCGCCGACGCCGGGAACCAGGCCGATGATCGCATCCAGGCCAAAGCGGACCTGAGTTCCGGGAACGCGAAAGGCCTCATCGAGCAGAATCTCAAGCTTGCGCAGCGTCTCGTCGCGGAAGATCCACGCGCCGCGATTCCAGCGGTCTGAAGCGGCCGCGCTTTGCTGCGGAGCGGCGTTTGCGTAGGGCGCATCTGGTTCGCGCTGCGGCACTTTCGCTCCCCTCCGGCCGGTCTTTCGAGATCTGTTTAGATGCTACAATCGAAAGGGTAGACGGCGGCTATAGTTCAGCGGCAGAACGCCTGACTGTGGCTCAGGATGTCGTGGGTTCGATCCCCACTAGCCGCCCCAAAGTAAAATCAATAAATTAGGGGATTCACTCCTCTACAGCGTGCAATCAGTGCCAGAATCGTTCCCAACTTTAAAGGGGAACATACATGGCGCTGCAGCTCTACCGCCGCCACCGCAAGGAGTGCAAAGCCGGGCATCCGGAGGACTCCAAAAGCGGACAATTCGAGGAGGGCCGCTTCCGCTACGCTCCAGCGCCCCTCCTCCCCCGAAAACCCTGCTCTCAGCCCTCTACTGGCTCCCTTTTGCTCCGCCACAGCGGTCTACTTTTACTCCGCCCTTGACAACGATCAGAACGAGGCTGCTGGTGCTGGCGAGAGGATACGCGTTCCTGGCTGGAGATCAGGCCGACATTTCCGGCTCTTGAATCCGATGATTGTGATGGTGCTGACGCATTTGGATTTCGTTACCTTTTGACAATGGCATTCATCATGTTCGGAGCGGACAGATCTATTCCGTCCTGAGCTGCCGGATGGTGCCTCATCGCAACTGAGTTTACTGCGCTACCTGTACCGAAGTTTGGGCCACGCCACAGCCTAACGATTTCCGAAAGCATGTTTTTCTGTACTCATTTGTCCCCTGGGGTCGAATTGGTCGAACGCATCGCGGAGTTCTTTTTCTTTCGCAACCGGGTTCCAAGAACTGTTCTGGCTTGGCGATCCTCTGGGTACAAGAAAGTGTGCATTACGCGCCCCAGCGTCGAAGCACCGTCTATTTGTACCTTGGGCACATATGGGCCTTCGAGGCCGAGAACTTCTTTGGTGGAAAGCGAAGTGCTTGATTTGACGCGTGCGGGCCGGCTCACGATGAGTCCGGATACTGTTCGGGGGGGGCGGATGTGAGTCACCGCGGCGTTTTCCATTACTGATCAGCTTTTAGGAGATAAGTCATTGTCGACGTGTGCATTGGCGCCACATGAGAGTCGCGCGCACACCTGTTCGATTTTTCAGAAGATGATTAACCGCTTTGCGAATCGAATTGCTTTGTTCGTGTTACTGTAGGCCCGCTGCTTCAGCCTTAGAGGCGGCGATTCTCTCTGGAAAACCGAAGGCGATCTCCACCTTTGGATGGATGCTCGAGAAGGTCTCGGCCACGTAGGATGCTTGCAGAAGCACCAAGGTTCGTTCCGGTGCGACTGACCGTGGCTGTGTCTGTCGTCCCAGGTGAGCCAATCAGTCTTAGCATCAAATGCGGATACCTCCTCCCCTTGAAGGTGACCCACTATGCCTCACATTGCACTACTAGAAGGATTACCCGGAATTCGTGGAGCCCTGGCTTTCCGTCCAGAGACGGCAAAACCTTTGAATGAGCTTGTGGAAGTCTTGATGCGTGGCCCGCATACGCTTTCGCCCGGGGAGCGCGAGCTGATTGCCACTTATGTTTCCGCGCTCAATGAATGCTATTACTGCCAGACCATTCATGGAGCAATCGCCGCAGCGCATCTGAACGGCGACGAGGACTTGGTGAAGCGAGTCAAGGCCGACTTCCAGCAAGCCGACATATCGGGCAAATTGAAAGCTCTGTTGGTGATCGCCGCCAAGGTGCAAAAGGGCGGCAAGAATGTGACCGGGGAAGACATCTCCCATGCGCGCAGCAAAGGCGCGACCGATCTTGAAATTCACGATACGGTCCTGATCGCGGCGGCGTTCTGCATGTTCAACCGCTATGTAGATGGCCTGGGTACAACGCAGCCGCGCGATGAAGCCCTGTACCGGGAACGCGGCAAGCAAGTGGCTCGCGAAGGATACATTGCAGTGAGCAAAACGTATATGCCCGCCAAAGCCGCGGCTCGTTGAAGGGAACCACATGGCGCACATCGCACTTCCTGAAGGGAATCCCGGCATCAGCGGCGGATTCGCGTTTCGTCCGGAGACGGCCACGCCCATGCGTGAATTGGCGGACATCCTGCTTTACCAACCGGGCAGCCTCTCACCGGGCGAGCGGGAGCTGATCGCGACCTATGTCTCTTCCCAAAACGACTGCTACTTCTGCCAGACCAGCCATGGTGCGGCGGCGGCCGCGTACTTAGGCGGCGATGCAGTGGTGAAGCAGGTGAAAGCGGATTTCCAAACCGCGTCCGTAACCCCCAAGCTCAAAGCATTGCTTACCATCGCAGGCAAGGTGCAGCGCGGCGGAAAAAACGTGACCGGTGAAGATGTGGCCCATGCCCGCAATCTGGGCGCAACCGACGTCGAGATTCATGACACCGTGCTGATTGCCGCGGCTTTCTGCATGTACAACCGCTACGTGGATGGCCTGGGAACTTGGCAGCCTCACGACCAGACGATGTATGCCGAGATGGGCAAGCATCTGGTTGAGCACGGCTATCTTAGGCCTTCCCGTTGAAGTGGCGTAACTGGAGCAGACGTTCCTTGAATCGTTCCGATCCGGCGCAAGCTTATCCCGAGGAGAGCCTGTTTTATCCGGGCTGGCGTGTGGTTCTAGTCTGCCAGCTTGGTGTATTAAGCGGTGTTGCCACCATTTTCTTCACCATCTTCACTTTGTTTATAAAGCCGTGGCAGCATGATTTTGGATGGAGCCGGGAACAGATTTCGCAGTCGTTCAGCCTGGCCGCTATTTCGGTTGCCATCTGCTCTCCTTTCATGGGCAGGCTTTTCGATCGCTTCGAGCCGCGAAGACTCATCACCGGAATGATGGTGGCCTTCGGACTGGGACTCGCTTCGCTGGCCGGACTTACTCCGCATCTTGGGCGGCTCTGTCTCACCACAGTCTTTATCGGCATCGCCGGAACAGGGACTTACCAACTGGGTTACGCTCGCATCGTAGCCAGTTGGTTTGAGCGCCGGCTGGGCACGGCGCTTTCGGTCGTAGTGGCGGGATCAGGCCTGGGCTCGCTCTTCTTTCCGCCGCTGGTGCAGCATTCCATCACCGTCTATGGATGGCGGCACACTTATCTGATCCTTGCTGCACTGCCGCTATTCATCGGTGCACCGCTCACATTTTTCTTCGCGCCATCGTTGCGCGTCCCATCCATCCCAAAGCCTGCCGACGCCGAACCCAATGCCGCAACTGGGCTCGGCTGGCGGCGGGCGCTCGCCACCCGCAGCTTCTGGCTGATCGCTTTAGGCGTGTGCTCGATGTCGCTCGCCGAAAACGGCGCGCTCGTGCACCTCGCGCCGATGCTGAGCGACCGCGGTCTGAGGCTTGAAGACGCTGCGCTCATCGTTTCCGTTCTCGGCGCCGCAAGCGTGGCGGGACGCTTGTTGCTCGGTTGGATACTGGACTTTTCGGAAGGCTCGTATATTGCCGCAGGGTCGCTTTTGCTGGCGGGCGCCGGGCTTTTCCTTCTGAGCCGCAGCCAGTCCTTTCACTCGGCTGTAGCCGCTGCAACCATTGCCGGACTGGGCTTGGGTTGCGAGTTCGACCTGATGCCGTATATGCTCAAGCGCTATTTCGGCATCCGCTCATTTGCAACCCTGTACGGCCTTGTTTACACCGTCTACGCCGCGGCCGGAGCCGTCGCTCCGCTGATCTTAGGTCACATCTACGACGTTACAGGGTCGTACATTTGGATCATGTCGATCTTCTCCGGGTTCACAGCGGCTGCGGGCTTGTGCATGTTGACGTTGCCGGCCTACCGTTATGCCGGCTTCGCGCCCCTGTCTTCAAATTCCCGTTCTTCCTTAGAGCCAGCAGCAGAGGCAGCTATTGAAAGCATCTAATCTGCCAGCGTAAGGTCGGTTGTTGCTAAATCGCCTAGGCGCGAAATGAGCGCGCTTAGGTTTCGAAGTGTCTGCTACTTTTCGCTGATCACAGCAACTGCCGTTGCCCGTTGATGTTGTTCTGTATGCGAAGGTATAGGTTTTGGAACGGCTCTTTTCGTCCAAAATTACCTTTCGTTTTCAGTGAGATAGATGGCACAATTTGCGAGGGCTTTGCAAGCGGAATTGGTAGCTATTCCAGGGTCTTGGCCGTTTCAAAAGGCTATGGCGGCCGATCGATTTTCACCACCCCTTTTGAAACATGACCTCTGAGGATGCTGCCAGAGCTTGAATTCCGGGAGTATCACCGGCTACCGCGCCAGTCCTCGACCCGACCGGCCAGTGTTTACATATCCAATCCACCTGGACGTAAAACCGGCTACCGAGAGAAGTGAATTCCCAGGCTAAGCACCGGTTCAAAACCATGTGGACGCGTAGCCGACTATTCGCCCATGTGGAATGCGCTTCCTCGATGAGTGATTAGGCGATAAATCATCAATTGACCCTAGTTGGCGGCAATCACCACCAGAGTTGCGTCGTCCTGGAAATGGTCTCCGCAGAAACTCGAAACACGAGCGATCAATCGGTTATTCAGTTCGCCAGCTGAGCGGATGAAGTTCGTTCGTGCAAACTCCGCAACGTTTGCTTCACCAAACTCCTGCTCGTCCGCGTCGGATGCTTCCGTGATTCCATCCGTGAAGAGGAATAAGCGGTCTCCCGGCCGCAAGTCGACCGTCGCATCCTCATAGGTCCACGAGGGAAAGACGCCCAGGACAGCGCCACCCTCTTCGAGCATCCGGGTCTGGCCACGAGAGGAGAGGACCGGGCAAGGATTTCCGGCATTGCAAGATTGCAGGGTCCGTGCACTGCCATCGAGCACCCCATAGAAGAAGGTGACGAACTTCCCGACGGCAATGTTTTCATAAAGCAGTGCGTTTACCTTCCCGCATAGCCATGCCGCGCTCTCCGATTCACTCGCAAAGGCGTGAACGGCAGCCTGCACGTTCGCCATCAACAGTGCAGCCGAGACTCCTTTGCCAACAACATCTGCTACGCAAATGCCCAGTTTATTTCTGCCCAGCTTGAAGACGTCATAGTAGTCGCCGCTGACCGCGCGAGCCGGACGCCATATTCCCGCAACCTCGAATCCAGGCAGTTGCGGAATCTCCTTGGGCAGAAGCGATTGCTGTATCTCCCGCGCGCGTTGCAGTTCCTGCTCCTGCATTTCAAGCTGCGCTGTACCGAGATCCACCGAGCGCTGCAGTTCGGTATTACGCCGCTCAAGCTTCTCCTTTGTGGTCTGGTAAAGAAAAAACAGCACGCCCGCAACAAATGTGACCAGTACTGGAAATTTCCAGCCTGTTCTGAGCAGATGCTCCAAAGTTTGTGGCGTCGGTGGCGCAAAAATCCAAACGACCACCGACGACACGACGTAAACCGGTATCAGGAGAACGAGCAGGATCGCGAGAAAGAACAACCAATTGTAAGGAAATGGCTTTTCAGAATAGTACCGGCGCAACCTCTGCGTTACAGGCACCACAGTATTTCCAATCGCAATCGAATAGACCAAGACGGTGAGCGGATTGATCTGCTGTCCAATGGCCCAGAAGACGGCTCCCGCGATTGCAGAGATCGCGAGGTAAACGGCTTGCTGTCTAAGGAAACGTACAAGAGAAGACGGTGTTACCCACATGTCGACACGCTTTCAAAACCTTGCGGAGGTTGACGAACTCGTTTCCAGGCTCTGCACGGCAACATATCCAAAGCAGAATAGGAGGACAGCAAACCCCAGCGGGTCTAGGATCTCGGGCGGACTCGGGAGCCTCAGTGGAAGCGACAAGTTGCCGTAAACCGCCTCCAAAGCGAATACAAGGATGCCTAGAGAAAGGACAGTGCGATTGGGCAGGATGAGGAATCTTCGACTGAGCTTTGGCACAGCCACGACAATTGCCATCGCCGTGATCGAAATTGCTGCAAGCAGATGGTTGTAAGGCATGATTTTGAACGAAGAGCCGGTGAACAGGAAAAGGGCAATGCCTATCACAGCAATCGCGAGACCCGCCAAAATCGCTCCTTGAAGGAAGAGTCGTAGTTTGTCCCGGCTTAGGTCGAGAAAGGCCAGCAAAGCAATCACCACGACCGAGAACGACAAAACATTGCCGACGTATGGAAGGCTGGCCAAAAGCCAATGCGGCAAAAGTCCGAGGTCAGCCAACGAACCAAACAGGTATTCGGTTCC
>Ga0224555_1000164_pt1 | contig 95617 bp, 94 predicted proteins | sample 714S23034metaG_FD_180687 | JGI IMG/M metagenome (GOLD analysis project Ga0224555, IMG submission 180687) | Peat soil microbial communities from Stordalen Mire, Sweden - 717 S2 30-34 | ecosystem: Environmental > Terrestrial > Soil > Wetlands > Peat | place: Sweden: Norrbotten County, Stordalen... | reverse complement strand
GTGTGCGCAATCCACAAAAGCTCCTGCGTTTGCTGATCTTCCCGCCTGCCCATCGCCATACTCGTTAGACGCTTTGAATCCAGTCTTGTGCTGCATCAACCGCCGACTTTAACCACGGGCTGCTAAGCCCGGAATTGTAGCCTAACGGCACATCGCATGTCTCGACGTCTACTCCAACTAGTCGCGGACGACCCGCAAACTCCCCGGCCCGGCCAAAATGACACGGTAAGCAACCGTGCAAGTGAATGGAAGCACACATTTTCTCCCCGGGTCGACGTGCTGCGATAACCGGCACATGGATATGCGCTGAATCGGCCGCTAGGCATGAAGTTCCCTCAGAGGGATCGCGCGAACCAACCGGGTACGCACCCAATGCCCAAAAGTTCCTTTGTGCGCAGTCGAAACGATGCGACAATGGAACCGGAAAAAGGATGCAAAGAAGCGGTTTCCGCCGCGGGGAGCGAGCCTGAGGCAGCGCTCTCAGCCGACTGGATGACTTATCAGCGCTGAGTGACGTATGTCCCCGAGTGAGCGTTCCGTAACTCGCTGCCCTTGGCTTGTCAAGGACACCCGAATATGATGACGATCATTATGCTCGGACTTGCGTGGTCGCTTCTGGCGGCCCTGGTGCTGGGCCTTGTCATCTTTTACAGATGGTCGCGCGGGATCTACAAGCAGTCCAAGGTGAAGGCGGAAGAACGCAAGAAGGAAGAGCTCCGGCTTTGGGCGCAGCGCCAGATAGCCTCCCATGCAGAGGACGAGGAAACGTGGCACCGCAACCAGGAAATGAAGATGCCCTGAACCAATCACTGGTGCGAAGTCTGGCGAGAGAGTGTCGGACGCGAAGCTTGATCATCCGAACGAGACTCCCGTAAGCCGCTCGCACTCGCTCCACAGCCGCGCTGCAGCCGCTTCATCCAGCGCCTGCGCGGCCACCTTGGCCGGCCCCACATCGCCTCCGCGTGTCTCCAGGAAGCCCTGCGGCCCGTAGTACCCACCGCTCACCGCATCCGGCGCGGTCGCCGCGAACAACGTGGGCGCCGCTCCCTGCGCCCCGGAGTTCAGCAGCCCGCCGATGGCAACGCCGAACCCCCGCCGCACCAGCCTCTCAACCGGAGAAAACTCGCCCACCTGGAACAGGTTCGTGTTGGCCACGCCCGGATGCGCTGCCACGCTCAACACGCCCGGCGCCGGAGGCCCCGCAGCGCGCAAACGCCGGTCCAGCTCGAACGCGAACATCAGGTCGGCCAGCTTCGACTGCCGATACGCGCCCATCGGACTGTAACTTTTTGTCGATTGCAGATCCTCGAAATTCAGCCGCCCCATCTTGTGCGCAATCGAGGCGAGAGTGACCACGCGCGGCCTCTGTCCCTGCACTTTAGCCGCCACGCGCAGGAGCGCGGGCAGCAGCAGCGCCGTCAACGCAAAATGGCCCAGCACATTCACCCCAAACTGAAGCTCGAAACCATCCGCCGTCTCCAGCCGCTGCTTCGGAGCCATCACCCCGGCGTTGTTGATCAGCAGGTCGAGCGGCACTCCGCGTGCAAGCTCCGCCGCCGCAAATGCCCGCACCGACTCGAGCGACGCCAGATCCAGTACCACCACCTCTGCGTTGGCTCGCGGGTCCAAAGCCCGCATCCGCGCCAGGGCCGCGTCGCCCTTGCTTTGGTCCCGGCACCCGAGCAGCACATGCGCGCCTTTGTGCGCGAGTTCGGCTGCGGCATAGAAGCCGATCCCGCTGTTGGCTCCGGTGATCAGCACGCGCCGGCCCGCCTGGCTCGGAATGCTCTTCACCGTCCAGCCCTTCCCCACTGCTTCATTCATTGCGGTTATCCCACCGTCTCATCATTTTTTTGACCCGGACCTTCCCCCCTCATAGCCGCCGCACATCCTTCAAAAAGATGCAGTGGGTCTCCAGGTACCAGGAGGCCAGAAACCAGGCCGCCATCAGGCCTACGGCCCAGCAGAACATCTGAATTGGCAGCGTGCGTGTCAGCGATTCGGCCCCGGATTGCGTCGGCTCGCGAAAGAGCATTCCGCTGGTCAGGCAGATTCCCGCCGCCAGCGAAAGCAGAATCAGCGAATCCCAGCTCCTCCGCTCCAGGTCGCTCGCCGGAACCAGAAACGCAGTGTAGAAAACAGACCACAGCGCGAGCATGCATAACAGCAACGCAATCGGTTTGGCGATCTCCAACAACATACTCCGCACCTCGCACGCGCCTTTAGTCTAACGCTTTGCACGCAGCCCGCCCCTCGGCCGGGCGGCGCGCACGGAAATCATTTTGCTCCAGACAACCTTTCCCGCGAATCCACTTGTCGCCGGCCAGCACGATTCGTGAGTACCCTTTGCTGTCTCCCCGGCATCCCACACCACAGGCCCAACTCAGGGCATTCATTAAACCGCTCTTCGCACATGCGACGTGTAAGAGGCCCCATGCAGCAAGCAGATCGCAAGGAGATCGAAATCATGCCAACCCTTAGAAGGTTCATGGCGCCTCATTTGGCGCAAACGCGAATCTGTTTCCTTCACAGTCTCTTGGTTCGTTCCCTGGCCGGCGCCGCCACGATGGTTGTGCTTGCCATAGTTCCAGCGGCATTGACCGCCCAGGAGCCGAACCCGACCGACCAGGCCGCGCCTGCGGAAGCCAATCCGATCACCCTGCAGAACGGCATCTACATCTATCGCGTCAAGGTGGTGCAGCACAATCTGGATTGCGTGAACTATCTGCATCGCAGCGGTTCCACCACCATCGGCTTTCAAGGAACGCCTTTGCTGGCGGGCGCGAAGGGCGAAGCCAAGGTGACCAGCGAGCGCGGTGCAATTACCGTCGAGGCCAGATTCGAGGGCCTGACTCCCGCAAACGGCTTCGGCCGCGAGTATCTGACTTACGTATTGTGGGCGATCTCGTCCGACGGCCGTGCCCAGAACCTCGGCGAAGTGCTACCCGCGGGCACCCGGAACAATATCCGCGTCACCACCGCGCTGCAGTCGTTCGGCATGATCGTCACCGCCGAACCGTACTTCTCGGTCACCGAGCCCAGCGACATGGTTGTGCTGCAGAACGTAATCCGCCAGGACAAGACCAGCGGCGTTCTGGAAACAGTCAACGCCAACTACTTCCTGCTTCCGCGCGGCACCTATGCCGAGACGGCGGGCCCGCACTCCGTGGCGAATCCAATCACCCGCAACGAGCATTCGCCGCTCGAACTGTACGAAGCGGATAACGCGGTGCGAATCGCGCAGGATTCGGGCGCCGACAAGTACGCCCCGGAGATCATGAAGCAGGCGCAACTCGATCTCCAGAACGCTTCGAGCCTGGACGCCAGCAAGCATCGCGACGAGAAGATGGAGATTACGGATGCGCGCGAGGCTGTGCAGCGAGCCGAAGATGCGCGCATCGCTTCGCTGCGCAAGCAGGCAGCGGAGCAGCAGGCCGCCACCGTAATGGCAAAGGAGCAGGCCCAGGCAGACGCGGCACAATCGCAGCAGCAGGCGGCCCAGTCGCAGCAGCAGGCAGCCCAGTCGCAGCTGGAAGCGCAGCAGGCGCAGATGCAGGCACAGCAGGCGAAACTCCAGGCGGACCAGGCGCAGGCGGCCAAGGCACAGGCCGACGCGGCTCGCGAGTTGGCTGAAGCCCAGGCGGCCGAGGCGCGGGCCAAGGCGGCCGAGGCCGGCAAGAGCGCCGAGGATGCCAACGCCGTTCGCGAAAAGCTGCGGCAGCAGTTGAACACTGTGCTCGCAACCAGCGAGACGGCCCGTGGGTTGATCGTGAATATGTCGGACGTGTTGTTCGACACCGGCAAGTACACGCTCAAGCCGGGAACCCAGGTCAGCCTCGCGAAGGTCGCGGGAATTCTACAGTCCTACCCTGGCCTGAAGGTGCAGGTGGAAGGCTATACCGACTCGATTGGATCCGACGATTTCAACCAGAAGCTGTCTGACAATCGGGCCGCGGGAGTGAAGAATTTCCTCATCTCCCAGGGCGTGTCGTCGGGCAACATCACCTCCGAAGGGTTCGGCAAGAACGATCCGGTGGCGGACAATGCAACTTCCAGCGGGCGCACGCAGAACCGGCGCGTCAACATGGTGGTGTCGGGGGATGCGATCGGCATTGTCGAAAACCCGGGTGCGAGCGCAGCGCCGCAGGGCCAACCATCCCCGCGGTAAGATCCAGGCGCAGCGAAAACAGAAGGGCCGCGAAAGCGGCCTTTCTGGTTTTCGAGATCACTCACAGATGGATCGTCCAGCCCAGTTCGGCCAGCTTCTCCTCGATGTCTGCCAGCGCGTTGGTCAACGCTGTCCGCCGGTGCGGGTTGGAGGTGCGCTCCGACAGCACGCGTTCGCGCTGCAGTTCCAGCGCCTGGCGTTGCCGCTTGCGCCCGGCTTCCTCCGCATGGGCCATCTTGGGGTCTGGTTTGGGGACGGCGGCCTGTGCCTGCTGCTCTTCCACGGATTTGCTCTCCCATCCACGTGACATGCCTCAATTTTACGCCCGGCGCCGCGAATTTCGCTTTTTCCCCGCAGACACTCCCCCGCGCAACTCGTTCGCCCCGGACCTATCGTGCACTCGGCGATTACCCCGGGAACTTCTCTGTGGTCTATCCGACCTTCGCATGCCTATAATCGGATCACCGCCGAGAATTGACGTAGTCGACTGGGGAGAAGTTTGGCTTCCATTGTCCAGGTCCAGGGCCTTCGCAAGGTCTATGAAGGCAAGCAGCGCGTCGTCGCCGTCGACGGCATCTCGCTCGGCGTTCGCGAGGGAGAACTGTACGGGCTGCTCGGCCCGAACGGCGCCGGCAAGACGACTACCATCAGCGTCTGCACCACCCGCGTTCTGCCCACCTCCGGCACCGCCTGCATCGCCGGCATCGATGTGGTCGCCACGCCCGCGTTAGCCCGCAGGTTGATGGGCATCGTGCCCCAGTTCAACACGCTCGACCGCGCCTGCACCGTCTACGAGAACATCTACTTCCACTGCCTCTACTTCGGCTTCTCGCACCGCAACGCGAAGCAGAGGACCAATCAACTGCTGGATCAATTTCTGCTCGCCGAGCGCGCGGAAGCCTACCCCTCGCAGCTCTCCGGAGGCCTCGCGCAGCGCCTGCAGATCGCCCGCGCCATCGCGCATCGCCCCAAGGTGCTGTTCCTCGACGAACCCAGCGCCGGACTCGACCCGCAGAGCCGCATCGCCATGTGGGACGCCGTCCGCGGCCTGCGCGAAGAAGGCATCACCGTCGTCCTCACCACCCACTACATGGAGGAGGCCGACGAGCTCTGCGACCGCGTCGCCATCATCGACCACGGCAAGATTCTCGTTGAAGATACGCCCGCCGCACTCAAAGGCTCCCTCGGCGCACAAAAGGTATACGCCCTCGACCTCGCCAGCCACGACCGCACCGCTGCGCTGATTGGCCAACTGCAGCAGATGCAGGGGGTTCGCGGCGTAGAGCCAACGCCCGGCGGAATCCGCATCCTGGCCGACAACGCCGATGGCCTGCTGCCCGAAATCGTCCGCGCCAGCAACCCCTACGGCCTGCGCGACCTCACCATGACCGAAACCAGCCTGGAGACCGTCTTTATCCGGCTCACAGGTCGCGACCTGCGGGAGTAAGATGCCCATGCTGACAATGGAACCTGAAGTCGAAGTGGCCACCGCGCCCCAAGCCGCGCATCCGGCCGCCCCATCCAAGTGGATGCAGTACGCGCGCGCCTTCGCCGGCCTCTTCCTGCGCGACCTGCACGTCCTGCGCCGCGAAAAGTTGGCCTTCCTCATCCGCGTCATCATGAATCCGCTGCTCTTCCTGTTCGTCTTCACCTACATCATGCCGCACATGAGCGGCGGCGCCGCCATGAATCCCACTGCCCAGATGGCTGGCGCCAACTTCTCCACCGTCCTGCTCCCCGGACTCATGGCCGTGGCCATCATGTTCTCCGGCATCGCCGCGGTCGCGCTTCCGCTCGCCCAGGAGTTCGGCATCACCCGCGAGATCGACGACCGCGTGATGTGTCCTCTGCCCGTTGCCGCGGTCGCAATCGAAAAGATCGTCTTCTCCGCCGTGCAGAGCATGATTGCCGCCGCGTTCGTCTTTCCCCTTGCCTACTATGTGCCCGCCACGCCGGTCTACGCGCATGTCAACAGTTGGCCGTTCCTCATCGCCGTGACCGCGCTCGCCAGCCTCACCGCCGGAGCGCTCGGCCTGGTCATTGGCACCAGCGTCAAGCCGCACCAGATCAGCCTCATCTTCGGCACCGTGGTCATGCCCATCACCTTCCTCGGCTGCGTCTACTATCCCTGGTCAATGCTCGGCCGAATACCGTGGCTGCAGCGCGCAGTCCTCATCAACCCCATCGTCTACATGAGCGAGGGCCTGCGCGCCGCGCTCACCCCGACGCTTCCGCACATGGACTCAGGCCGCATCGTGGCCATGCTCTGGTTCTTCTTCGTGCTGCTCACCTGGCTGGGCGTCAAGGGCTTCGTCCGTCGCGTGATCGGCTGAGGCTCATGCCTCACAGCTGATAGCTGATAGCTGATAGCTGATAGCTGATAGCTGATAGAAGAATACGACTTCACCTCGCCGCCAAACCCAAGGCCGCGCCCTTATACCCGCTCCATATCCATAAACAAATAGTCCATCGGCCAATCCGGCTTCACTCCATGCTGCCGCACCAGCGTCGCCAGTTGCGCATAGTGCCGGATCCCGTGAAGCATCGCATGGAACAACACGCTCTTCCGCGAAGATCGCATCGGCCCCATCGACCGTGTGACGAACTCGAACTTCGCGTCCCAATCCCCACCCGCGGCCAATAGCTCCCGCAGCATCTTCATCGCCCGCTCATGTGTCGCGTAGATCGCCGCCGCCGAATCGAACGGGATCGCCGCGTACTCCGTCGGTGGCAGTCCGGAGAGTTGGTCCGCGTAGCGCAGCTCCACCGCAACAATATGCTGCAGCAGTCCGCCCACGGTGGAAACACCCATCACGTCGCAGGGCAGGTTGAGGATCTCTGGATGCTCCTCGATCAAAGCGCGCCAATTGGTGGAAGTCTTGTCCAGCCAGGCAAGCACCTCTTCCGCAGTCAGCGCAGGTTGTGTCATCGCATCTCCTTTTTTTCTTTGAGTTCAGAAGAGTAGATGCCCGCCCCTCACAATCCGTCGCGCAAAGCTCGCCAGCCAATGTCGCGCCGGAACTGCATCCCCTCAAACGATATCCCGCCCAGCGCCGCATACGCCTTGCCCAGCGCATCCTGTAAGGCGGAACCGCGCGCCGAACCCGAGCCCTCCGAACCCGAAATCGCCGTCACCCCCAGCACCCGTCCGCCCGCCGTCACCATCGCTCCATCCTTCTCGGCCGTCCCCGAATGAAACACCACCACGTCCGGGTCGCGAACCGAATCCAGCCCCGCGATCGGCAGCCCCGACGCATACTTCCCCGGATATCCGCCGCTCGCCGCAATCACGCACACGCTCGCCCCCGGCCGCATCCGGATTTCCAGCTGGTTGGCCGTCCCGTCGATCGCTGCCTCGAAGAGGTCCACCATATCCGTCTCCAGCCGCACCAGGATCGCCTGCGTCTCCGGATCGCCGAAGCGCGTGTTGAACTCCAGCACCATTGGCTGTGTGGTTGCATCCTTCTGCGGAACCATCATCATCCCGCAGAACAGAATCCCCTTGAACGGCGCGCCCTCCAGCGCCATCTCGTCCACCACCCGTCGGGCCACGTTCTTCAGCAACCACTGTTCCATCGGCTTGCTCAGCAACCCGTCGCCGGTATACGCGCCCATGCCTCCGGTGTTCGGCCCGGTGTCGCCCTCGCCCACGCGCTTGTGGTCCTGCGCCGCCGCCAACGCCACCGCATGTTTGCCGTCGCACAGCGCAAAGAACGAAACTTCCTCGCCATCGAGGAACTCCTCGATCACGACCTCCGTCTCTTCCGCGCCCAGCAGCACGCCCGAAAACATCTGCGCCGCCGCCTGCTCCGCCTGGTGGTGCGTCTGGCAGATCACCACGCCCTTGCCCGCCGCCAGCCCGTCGGCCTTCACCACCACCGGCACGGCAAACCGCGGCAGCTCCTGGCGCACCTCATCCAGCGTTGTGCACACCGCATGCGCGGCCGTCGGAATCCCATGCCGCTGCATAAACTCCTTCGCAAACGACTTGCTCGTCTCCAACTGTGCCGCCGCCTGCGTCGGCCCAAACACGCGAAACCCGCGCCGGGTCAACTCATCCACCACCCCCAGCGACAGCGGCAGCTCCGGCCCCACCACCGTCAGCTCTGGCCGCTCCGCCTCCACCACCCGCACCATCGCCGCCAGATCGCCAACATCCACCGGCACACATCGCACTGGCGCGCCATTGCCGCCGGCGCTCTGCGCAATCCCCGCATTCCCCGGCGCGCACACCACCTCCGTCACCCGCGCCGACCTGCCCAGCGCCCAGCAGATCGCATGCTCGCGCCCGCCCCCGCCAATCACCAGCACCTTCATCGCAAATCTCTCCATGGAGCACACACTCGCTCGTCCCGGCAACCGCCTTCAATGCTAGGGCTTTTTCACCCCGGACAATCTCTGTGTTCTCTCTCTTCCCCTGTGTTCTCTGTGATTCGCTTCTACTTAAGAACGCCCCGCCTTTGGCTGCGCCACCACCAACCCCCTTGGCGTCGGCAGCAGCACCACCGAAATCAGCCCCTCCGCCTCCATCTTCTTGGCCGCCGCCCGCACCACCTGCAAATGCGAACTCGCGTCGTGCATCAAAATCACGCCGTTCGGATTCATCTGCGGCAGAAACCGCTTCACCTCGGCCTCGCGAATCTGAATGTCCGAATCCGAAAACAGCAGGTCGATCGTCCCCTCCACCTGCATCTCCAGGCTCGACTCGTTGCGCAGCTCCATCCACTGCTTCAGCGGCGACGCCTCCAGCCGGGCTTTCGCTTTTTCATAGACCACCGTGTCGAACTCGCAACTGACCACCTTGCCGAACCCATTCCGCTCCAGCCCCCGCGCAATCCACTCGGTCGACACCCCCAGGAACGATCCTGTCTCCACCACCAGCCGCGGCTTGATCGTCGTCACCAGCGTGGCGATGAACTCCAGCACCTCGACCTCGGCCGTCATCGAGTCGATCATGCTCCAGCGCTGCGGTTCCGGACACTCCGGCGTCGCCCGGTGGTACTCCGGCTGCAATGCGCCCGCCGCGCGCTCATGCTGGAGCATCACCTTATGCTCCTGCTTCATCTTCTTTCTGAATAATCCCATCTCGTTAACTCTATAGCGAACCGCACCGCGATAGACGCAGTGAAGCACAACTCTGTGCTCTCTCTTTTGCTCTGTGTTCTCGGTGATTCGCTTTTGTTCGAGCCCCCTGAGCCACTCGCATCGCCGCCCCAAACAGAAAAGCGCTCCCCTCCACCCGGAAGGCGGAGAAGGAGCGCTCGTATCTTGGCTAGGCTAGGTAAGCCAAGGCTGGTAGCCTGAGGCTTCAGCCTCAGGTCTCCTTGGCCCTCTACGCGTTGTGCTGCGCTGCGTGACGCTGCACAAAGTGGTACGGCGGCCACGGCCCGGAGAGTTGCATCCGGCACTCCTTCAACTCCAGCGTCGCCGACGAATACTTGTTCTGGTACCGTTCCACCGTCTTGTTGTCGATCAGGTGGGCGATGTCCAGCAGCATCTTTCCCGAGTCCATCCGCTTGCAGGTAATCTCCTCCGCAATCGGCAGGAACATGCGGTGCATCTGCACCGACAGCGCGCGCGCCTTCGACTGCCGCTCCCGCTGCCGCATCGCGCTCTCCCTCAGGCTGGTCAGGTACTGCTGGCCGACCGTCATGTCGCGGTGCGCGTTGCCCGGGGAGGTGTCGTCCACCAGCACCTTCAGGTGCATCTCCGCCTTGCCCCGCAGCCGCTCCACGTTCGCCGTAAAGTGCCGCTGGTTCGATCGCACCGACCGCCGCAGCGCATCGTCGTCAGGAAAGCTGGTGCCGAAACGGAAAGGAAGCACCGTGGAAAGTTTGAAGCAGTCCGCAATCACGCGGGCGTGGTCTTTGGCTGCGTTCTGGTCCATCCGGGCCGCGTCTTCCGGTGTGTGCTCGGAGACGATGACCGCCAAATCACTTGCTGGAAACAGGAAAGTTTGGTTCCCGAAGAGCCCTGTGACCCCGGTCAGGGGCATTGGGCGACGGTGCCGGCAAAGTTCCGGAAATGCGTTTCGTTCTGCAATGCAGTAGGCGTACCATGCCATCGTCGTATCACTCCAAAGCGCAATAAAATCTAGCCCTTCTTGTGGGAAAGGTGGGTCAGGAACAACTCAAGGTGCCCGATTGTCGTGCGGAGCAGGCCCGGTAGATGCTCAGGAAATTGCAACTTTGCCTCTGTTCTGGCGCGGGCGCCGGCCAATGCGCTCTGTACCGAACCGAAACGGATAGTAAGCCTATCGCGCAACGATTGGCAAGACCAAACTTGGAGCAACACGCAGAGTGGATGGGCCAATCAAGCACACTGCATTCATAGGCTTGGCTTTAGCAAGCTGAAGCAATGGAAGAGATGTGGCCGATAACCGATCACTATAGCCGATCGAGCCAATCAACGCAACTGGCGCGTGAAAAAACCGCGTCCCTTCTAGTCTTCCGCCACACCCTCCCTCAGAACCGTCCCGGAGCAAAAGCATCCAGCGCCACATCCGGCCTCTCTCCGGCCATGACCTGCGCCATCACCTGCGCCGTCACCGGAGCCAGCAATATCCCGTCGCGATAGTGCCCGGTCGCGTGCCAGCAATGCTGCTTCTCTGCGGCGCCCAGGATCGGCAAATCATCCGGCGTTCCCGGCCGCAGCCCCGCCCACATATCCATCAGCGGCGGCGCCTCCGCCTCCGGGAATAGACTCAAAGCCGCCTCCGCCATTCTGCGAATCGACGGCTCCTGCACCGTCTCATCAAAGCCCACATGCTCAATCGTCGCGCCGATCGTCACCCGGCCGTCTCCGCGCGGAACCAGGTAGATCCCCGGCGCCCGCACCACGCACCGCAAGCGATCGGGCTGGCAGCGCAGATTCGCCATCTGCCCCTTCACCGGCACCACCGGCAGCCCGCCCAGCCCCCGTTCTGGCGCGCCCGCCCACGCCCCGCAGCAATTCACAAACATCCCCGCCGAGACCAGCTTGCGCGACGTCCGCACCACCACCCCGCCGGTCACGCTCTCCACGCTCAGCATCTCGGTCTCTTCCAGCAGCGTTCCCCCCGCCGCCACAAACGCCGCCGGCAGCGCCTCGCGCACGTCGTTCGGATCCAGGCTCCCCTCTTCGAGCCACTCAAACAGATGGCCACACGCGTCCAGTCCCGGTGCAAACTCTCGAATCTCCGCCGCCGTCACCAGGCCGCCGGCACCACTCCGGACTCCGTTTCCGGCCCAGCGGTCCGACTCCACATACTGCATCGCCCGCCGCGTCCGCAGCGGCACCTTCCGCCCCGAAAGCTCTTCCACGCGCTCCAGCCAGGACGGATAAAGCTCCCAACTCCGCAGCGACAGCGGCAGCAGCGCTGGAGGATTCTGCGGATCGTGCACTGCCAGCATTCCCCCCGCGGCCCACGACGCCGAGCTCATCGCCTGCTGCCGCTCAATCACAACTACTGAGAGTCCCCGCCGCCGCAGCTCCAACCCCAGCGACAAACCGATAATGCCCCCGCCAGCAATGGCGACATCCACAACCGACCCATTCATGCCGCAATTCTAGCCCCCGGATTAAACCGCCGCTGTGCTCGCGAACACCAAAGACGGAGTTGTTAGTTGCCGGTTGTTAGTTGTTAGTTGAAGGGCAAAGACCAGGGCAACGGCAGAGGCAACGACGGAGATTCTGATTCGGCGAGTCAGAATGACGCTTCATGAAGAAGTCAACGTCCACGCCACCGCCCATTCGGGCCCGGCTTCGCTTCCTCCACTCCCCCCAGTTATAGGACAATCAGGGAGCAACCTACGGATGGCAGAAGTTCATCGGCGGTCTGGAGCAGGTTCTCCGCGGGCTCGAATAACGTCGGTATCGAAAAGGAGACTTGACTATGAAAGCAAAGAGCATTGCTTATTGGACTACGACCGCACTGGTAGCGTTTTCGATGAGCGGTGGCGTCGCTCAGTTGGCGCGCGTGCCAGGTGTTGTGGATGGCTTTGTGCGCGTCCTCCACTACCCGCCGTACTTTGTGTCGATCCTGGGGTTTTGGAAGGTGGCTGGGGCCATTGCCATACTCGTGCCGCGCTTTCCGAGGCTCAAGGAATGGGCGTATGCCGGCATCTTCTTCGACCTGACCGGCGCGGCCGCATCCTCCGCTGCGGTCGGGGGTGGCGCCTTTCACATCCTCGCCCCGCTGGTCGGCGCCGTACTTGCTGTGGCATCGTGGGCGCTGCGACCGCAAAGCCGCACCATCGGCATTCTCTTTCCCGCGACAACGGTTAAGGAGGGGTACTGACCATGAAAGCAAAAACCGTGAAAAGCGCCGCAACCACCAGCGGCGAATCCCCCGCCCGGCTGATCGACGCGAGGATCGGGGAACTGGGCGACTGGAGGGGCAAGACGCTCTCCCATATCCGCGCTCTCATCCAGCAGGCTGACCCCGAGATCGTCGAGGAGTGGAAGTGGCGAGGCGTTCCGGTCTGGTATCACGATGGAATGATCTGCACCGGCGAGACCTACAAGAGCGTCGTCAAGGTGACGTTCGCCAAGGGCGCTTCGCTCCCAGACCCATCGCGCCTCTTCAACTCCAGCCTGGAAGGCAACGCCAGGCGCGCGATCGATTTCCATGAGGGGGATGCAATCGATGAGCATGCCTTCAAGACGCTCATACGCGCCGCGGCAGCCCTGAACAGGTCATCGGCCCGATAGTCGAATCCGGCGGCTCATGAGTCGGCGCGGCTGTGAGCCGCTCCCGTGAGATGTCCACCAACGCGGAAACTCGGGTCCGCATCCGGTGAGGCTCAATCCTCAAGCGAATTCAGCTCTTGCGGTCCTCCGGCTTGGCCGCCTGCTGGTCGCGCCACGACGGCGGACCCCCCGCTGACTTCGGCTTCGCGGCCGCATCCTCCGGGCTCGAAATCCCCACCAGCCGAAGCACCTTGCCAAGCGCGCGCACCACAGGGTTCATCCCAAATGCCTCCTGTGCCTAAGCTACGCTATCCTTAACCTACCTATGCGACTCTTTGCGAAAAGCTTGCAGTTTCCGGCCCTCCTCGCCCAAATCTCCTTCGCAGCCCTCCTTCTCACCCTCGCGGCATCTCCCGCGCGCGCCCAGGCGAAGGCCGCCGATCCAGCCGCCCCCGCGCCCAAGCCGGCTCCCGACGTCATCCTCTTCACCAACGGCGACCAGCTCACGGGCACGCTCGAGCGCGGCGCCGGCAACTCCATCGTCTTCAAAAGCGACACGGCCGGCGAAATCACCGTCCCGCTCGACAAGGTCAAGGAACTCCATACCAGCGGCAGCTTCGCCGTCCTGCGCAAGGACGTCCCCATCACCAGCGTCGCCGCCGCCCGCAACATCACCCCCGCCCCCATCGCCTACGCGGACGGCAAACTGACCATCGCCCATCCCTCCGCCGCGCCCGAGGTTGTCCCCACCGTCCAGATCGCCTATCTCATCGACCAGGCCACCTACACCAAGGAGACATCCGGCAAATCCAGCTTCTTCTCCGGATGGACCGGCGCCCTCAACGGCGGCGCCACCATCGTCCGCTCCACCGACTACGGCGAAACCCTCACCGCCGGCATCAGCATGGTCCGCGCCATGCCCACCGTCTCCTTCCTGCCCTCGCGCGACAAGACCTCCTTCGACCTCCAGGAGACCTACGGCAAGCTCACCTCGCCCGTCATCCCACCGCCATCCACCCCCACTCCGGCCGCCGTCACCGAGACCAGCATCTTCCACGCCGACGCCGAACGCGACGAGTACTTCTCCGCCCGCTTCTTCGCCCTCGGCCAGACCGCCTTCGATCACAACTACTCGCAGGGCCTCAATCTCCAGCAGATCTACGGCGGCGGCATTGGATGGACCACCATCAAGGACGCCAGGCAGGAACTCGACCTCAAGGCCACGATCCAGTACGAAAAGCAATCCTTCCAGACGGCGAGCAACAACGATAACCTGATCGGCTCAACCATCTCCGAGACCTATCACCGCACCCTGGCCAGGAAACTCGCCCTCTCCGAGTTCGCCAACATCATTCCGTCGTTCAACATCCCCAACGCCTACTCCGCCAACGTCTCCGGCACGCTCACCCTGCCGGTGTACAAGCGCCTCGGCGTCAGCTTCACCGCCACCGACAACTACCTCAACAACCCTTCCGCCGGCTACAACAAGAACAGCTCCCAGTTCGTCGCCGCCGCCAGTTACACGCTGAAGTAGTACGATTCTCGTGCAGTTCAGGAACCGTTGTTATGTTCGGTCGAAGTTTTCTTGCGGTCACATTGGGAAGATTATCGCCTTGGCACAAGGTTGGCCCCGGTTGACTAAGGGGGCTGTGCCCAAATTGAGGACGATCCGGCGTCGTGTCTATCTCCGACTTCTACGGTGGAGGATCGCCACTCGGTCTCATCCGCTTCGCACGGTGCTAGTGGAAGCTTCTCTGGCGATTGCCGCGATTGGTGCGTTAGGCGGTCGGTATTTAGCGGAGCATGTCCCTCTGTGGTTGGGGTACATAACCCGTCCCATCTCCCAAGCTATGCAAACTCATCCACTTTTAGCCAAGTGGATGCATGTGCTGATAAATGCGGTGCCCGATCTGGCATACGCGCTCTTGGCTCTGGCTGGATTGGCGTACCTCGTGCCTGAGGTCACAGCCAAACTCGAATCGAGGCGGCCTGTCAGGATATTCCTCTTCGCCTTGTTTGCGTTGATGGGTCTGTCAGCAATTCTCGTAAATGCCGTGAATCGGGCAGACCAAGAGGATAGGGATAGAATGCAGAGCACGGAACAGACTAAGGTACTAGGTTCGGTACTGGATATACAGGCAATGCTTCACTCGAATAAGACGCTGACCGAAGCTCAGAGAAAAGAAGCTCTATTTGAGTCCCTAAGAGATGAGTACATCATCACCCACAATCCGATAGACCCCGATATTCTAGCCAAAACCAAGATGCCGCCGGATGATTGGACGAATATGCGGTTGGAGCAAATGGGAGAGGGTATTAGGGTTGCTACCGTGAAAACCTCTCCTACGCCGGCTGTCATACAGGAAGCCCCACAACCAGAAGAGGCGCGGCTAACATTTACCCTTTGGGATGCAACCGCAAGCACAGAACATGTGGTTTTATCGAAGTTGGTCCGTCCAAATAGCGACGGAAGTTACCTGGTTGAATTCGCCACAATGAACGTATCTGATGTGGCAGCAGATTCTCTTGAAATGTGGCTAAAAATCTGCGACGGGTGCTCGTTTGTTGGAGAACCAAACGGATTCACTAGGCCTGCTGGAATGGAGGATAGAGCCCGTTATAGATCCTGGGGCAATCTCAATGCAGGTGCCTTCACTGAGAAAATGAGCGCCTTCGTAAAGGGGCCATCTGAAGGAGGAGCATTTCAGGTTGGAGTTCGTTATGCGTGTAAAAACTGCGCTAGGTCGTTTGATTTTCAACGGGCGACGATAACTCCAATTGGACTTATTCCTCCTCATGTATTCAAGCTGCGGTCGCCGTCAACTTTCGGTATTCCAAAACCGGGGCCTCAATAAGCTTCATCATGGTGTCGCGGAACAGAAATGGATTATCGCGGTTGTTGAACCGGAAGGTCATTTCGTCGAGGCAAGCAGCTAGATGCTTTGCAGAGACTTTATGCCGCGTTCCGACGATCCCGCGCCCGAGCAAGCTAAAGGCGGACTCGATCCCGTTCCCACCTCAAGGCCCCGTCTTCTTAATCGGTCCCATCGGTGCAAATCGGTGCTAAGCCTTTGCCCTACGGCCCCGTCAGAATCTTCATCACCGGATCGGGCAACTCCTGGTCCGCATTCTTCAGCAGCAGCGTCACCTGCCACATCTGCGTATCTGTCAGCACGTGACTGAATGCCGGCATCCCCGTCAGCCGAATCCCGTTCGCCACCTTCCAGTACGTCTCGCCCGGCTCATCGTCGCTCACGCCCACTACATTGCCCGTGGCGTGCTTCTTCCACAACGGCGGCGGCGGCGGATACATATACGCCGCATACGGCACATCGTGCCCCGGAGTCCCATGGCACGAAGCGCACTCCGCCCGGTAAACCTTCGCCCCGCCCTCGTACACGTCCTCGCCAATCCCGAACGGCGCAGTCTGCATCTCGCGGTCGATCCGCGCATTCAGCGGCACGCTCACAATCGCCTCCTCATACGGAAACGGCTTGTCCGCCGTCGCCACCGGAGGCTTGCCCCATCGCAGATACACCCCAGCCCCAACGATCACCACCACAAACGCCAGCACAAACCCAAGAAACACCTTTCCGTAACCACCGCCCGAGTCCTTGCTCATCGCCATTGAAATCCTCTCTTTCTTGTTTCCGTCTTGCCTCCCGAAGAACCGCGCCGGATGTTCTAATAGGGAGATGGGCCGTGGCAGATCGCCTCTTCACGCCCGCCACGCCTAACGGTGCTATGCAGTAAGGTACGCCAGTTCCGAAAAGCAAGTATGCGCAGGAGCCCTCGTTGATGTTTCGATCGCTGTCCGGTTTCAGAGTGAGCACGCAGTCCTTAGCAGCCGTTTTGATATTGACGCTCGCCGCGTTGGCGAGCTCCACAGCGCAGGCGCAGACCACGCGCAAACCCGGCCACGAGACCAATGCAAATCGCAAGGCCCGCGTCGCGCGCCAGATCACGGAAACCTACACCCACCGCTGGGAGGTCGGCGGCGGCGGCGGCTGGCTCCGTTTCCGCTCCGGCGAGTTCACCCAGAAGAACAGCGAAATCGCTTTCTGGATGGACACCACCTACTACTTCAACGAAAAGCTCGGCCTCACCGGCGAGATTCGCGGCGGCTACGGCAACGCCAAACCGCTCGAGGGCAGCCCCGACATCAACGTCGTCGGCAATCCCCAGATCTCCGAGTACCCTTTCATGGCTGGTCCCACCTATCGCCTGCGCACGCAACTGCGCTACGCCGTCAGCGTCTTCGCGCTGGGCGGCACCGCCATCGGCAAATTCGACGGCGACCTCCATAACCTCCCCGCCTCGCAGTTCGGCTTCTGGCCCTCCACCAACGCCCGCCCCGCATTCTCCGTCGGCGGCAACCTCGACCTCAACGTCTACCCCAACCTCGCCTTCCGCATCGCCCCCAGCTACCTCGGCACCACCTTCGGCGGCAGCCTCCAGAACAACCTCGGCTTCGAGATGGGCCTGGTCTACCGCTTCGGCCGCCAGAAATAATTCGAACGAAGTTCGATCCGGAGGGAGCAGGGGCCTTTAGGCCCCTGAAAATACGGCTCGGAAGACAACGGGCTTCAGCCCTGGGCCTTCGCCCCTCCATCCCTCACGCCCTTGCGAACGGCTTTTCTCCGTTTTCTCTCTTACCCTCTGTGATTCGCTCTTCTACGCCCCCGTCATCTTCCCCACATTCAATATCTCTCTGATCTGCTCCTCACTCAGCACACCCCGCTCCCGCGCAATCTCAATCACGCTCCGCCCCGTCGCCACCGACTCCTTCACCAGCTCCGCCGCCTTCGCATACCCGATATAAGGATTCAGCGCCGTCGCCAGCGCCACCGTGCTCTGCGCATAGAACTCGCACCGAGCCACATTCGCCGTAATCCCCCGCACGCATCGCGTATCCAGCTCCCGCAGCATATTCGTCAAAATCGTCACCGACTGAAGCACGCTATACGCCATCGTCGGCATCATCACATTCAACTCCAACTGTCCCGCCTGCACCGCCATCGCCACGGCCGTATCGTTCCCCACCACCTGGAACCCCACCATCGCCGCCAGCTCCGCCAGCACCGGATTGATCTTCCCCGGCATAATCGACGACCCCGGCTGCAAACTCGGCAGCGCAATCTCGTTGAACCCCGTATTCGGTCCCGACGCCAGCAGCCGCAGATCGTTCGCAATCCGGATCACCTCCAGCGCCAGCCCGCGCAGCGCCGCGCTCACCTCCGCCATCGGCCCGCACGACTGCATCGCCCAGCGCATGTCCTCCGCCGGCACCAGCCGCTGCCCCGAAATCGCCGCCAGCTTCGCAATCGCCAGCCGCCGATACTCCGGATGCGTATTGATCCCCGTCCCCACCGCCGACCCGCCGAGGCCCAACTCCCGCAGCCCTGCACTCGCACGCTGAAGGCTCTCGCCCGCTTTACGCATGGCCACACCATACGCCGCAAACTCCTGCCCCAGCCGGATCGGCGTCGCGTCCTGCATATGCGTCCGCCCCGCCTTCACTACCCCATCGAACTCCACACCCTTCGCCCGAAAGCTCCCCGCCAGCGAATCCAGCACCGGATACAGCCCCTCCAGCGCCAGCAGCGTCCCCAGCCGCATCGCCGTAGGAAACACATCGTTGGTCGACTGCCCATAGTTCACATGGTCATTCGGATGCACCCACTCATACTTCCCCAGCGCCGCCCGCTCCGCCGCCCGCGCCTCCTCCTCGCCGTCAAGATCCCCCTCCAGCCCGGCCCCGTGATACTCAAACCTGGTCTTCTCTTGCTTTCCCTCGAACCTCGAACCTAGTACCTCGAACCTTGCCGCCGCAATCAACTGGTTCGCCCGATTCGCAATCACTTCATTGCCATTCATGTGGAAGCTCACCCCCGCCCCCGCCTGGAACACGTCCACCACAAACTCCGCATCCCACCGTCCCTCAATCACCTCCTCGGCCGCGCGCGCAATCGCCTCCGCCCGCTCCTTCGACACCACCCCCAACTCACCATTCACCTCCGCCGCCGCCTTCTTCACCATCCCCATCGCCCGAATCAGCGCCGGCGCCGCCCGCATCCCGCTGATCGGATAGTTCTCCACCGCCCGCGCCGTCTGCGCCCCATACATCGCCTCCGCCGGCACCTCCACCACCCCCAGCGAATCCTTCTCAATTCGAGTTGTGGGCATCGCCATCACCTCCTATGCTAGAGTCTGCTGCAAACGTGGGACGCGCAAGGGGTGATGAGTTGCCTTTGAACGTGGATAACTGGCTCAAGAGAGCAGACGCATTCGAACCTTCGATGGCTAACAACATGATGGCAGCGGAGGCTCTTCAATTCGCGGTTTCCATGGCTGCAGCCTTTTACGGTCAAAACAGCCCTCAGCTCGACGTAATTCAGTCCCGCTATACCAAGAACACCAAAGACTCGCCCTTCATGATCCACCAATTTGCGGTCGGCGCAATACGCAATATGGCTGCCGAAATACGCGACGGACTTGTCGGTAGCATACGGCTTCAAATCACAGGCGAGGTACTCGCAGACCTTGTGACCTTGGCGCGCGACGCCCTCGCAAAGGGGACTATATACGTCGCAGCCGTACTCACTGCCGCGGCGTTCGAAGATGCACTGCGAAGCATTGCTGCCGCGAAGACTGGGCTCACTACCCGCGACAAACTAGATCAAGTGATAATCCAGTTGAAGGACAAGAATGTCCTGCAGGGCGGCGAACCAGGCGTGGTTCAGAGCTTCTTGAAGTTCAGAAACGACAGCTTGCATGCCGATTGGGCGAACGTCCAAGAATCTCAAGTCAGCAGTTGTCTGGGCCTCGTAGACACCCTAATCCTGAAACACCTGAGCTAGCCAGGGATCCAGGGTGCGACACCTATCGGTGATCGTCCCTGTGGTCCGGCGGAGGTGGCGGCGGCTGGTTGTGATCATCATGATGATCATCCCGATGATCCTGCTGCGGAGCCTGCTTCTCGATCACGGTGGTATGGCACCCAGTAAGGACCAGCGTAGCCACGCCGGTCAGTAGAAGAGCTGTTAGGGGCTTGGATCGAGTCATCTGCGTTTTCCTCCTTTTGCTGCTGCGTTCGGTCTTAGGTAAGATGCCAAACCCCGCCGCCGCGAGCGGAGCACCTTACACCCACCCCCCACGCAACTCCGCGCTGTGCCTCCCATCACCACCCCCAGCCCCGCTCAGGTCTAAAATTCAACCAGCAACTCAAGAGGACCCCGCACACCCATGCCCACCATCCAGCAGGACGACGTAATCCGCAGTGTAGCCGACGCGCTCCAGTACATCAGCTTCTACCACCCCGCCGACTACATCGCCAACCTCGCCCGCGCCTACCAGCACGAGCAGTCCCCCGCCGCCAAGGACGCCATCGCCCAGATCCTCATCAACTCCCGCATGTGCTACGAGGGCCATCGCCCCATCTGCCAGGACACCGGCATCGTCACCGCCTTCTGCAAAGTCGGCATGGAGACCCGCTGGGCGCCCTCCGCCAAGCACGGCATGATGACGCTGCAAGAAATGATCGACCAGGGCGTTCGCGAAGCCTGGCTCAACCCCGACAACGTCCTCCGCCCCAGCGTCCTCGCCGACCCCGCCTTCTCCCGCAAGAACACCCGCGACAACACCCCCGCCATGGTCGTCGTCGAAATGGTCCCCGGCTCCGGCCTCGACATCACCGTCGCCAGCAAAGGCGGCGGCTCCGAGGCCAAATCCAAGTTCGCCATGCTCAACCCATCCGACTCCATCATCGACTGGGTGCTCAAAACCGTCCCCACCATGGGCGCCGGCTGGTGCCCTCCCGGCATGTTGGGCATCGGCATCGGCGGCACCGCCGAAAAAGCCATGACCCTCGCCAAGGAGTCGCTCATGGACCCCATCGACATGCACGAGCTCCTCCAGCGCGGGGCGAAAACGCCCATAGAGCAACTGAGAGTAGACCTCTACAACAAAGTGAACCAGCTAGGCATCGGGGCTCAGGGCCTCGGCGGCCTCACCACCGTCCTCGACATCAAGATCAAGGACTTCCCCACCCACGCGGCTAATCTCCCAGTGGCGATGATCCCCAACTGCGCCGCCACCCGCCATCTCCACATTCACCTCGACGGCAGCGGCCCCGTCCAGGTCGCCCCACCCGACCTGGCTCTCTGGCCCAAGCTCGACTACGCCCCCACCAACGCCCGCCGCGTCGACCTCTCGACCGTCACCCGCGAGGACGTCCATAGCTGGAAAACTGGAGAAGTGGTGCTGCTGTCAGGCAAGCTCCTCACCGGCCGCGACGCCGCCCACCAGCGCCTCACCGACATGCTCAACCGCGGCGAAGCCCTCCCCGTCGACTTCCGCAACCGCTTCATCTACTACGTCGGCCCGGTCGACCCCGTCAGGGACGAAGTCGTCGGCCCGGCTGGTCCAACTACAGCTACCCGCATGGACAAGTTCACCCGCCAGATGCTCGCCCAGACCGGCCTGCTCGGCATGGTCGGCAAATCCGAACGCGGCCCCGTCGCCATTGCCGCCATCAAGGAGTTCGAAGCCGTCTACCTCATGGCCGTCGGCGGCGCCGCCTACCTCGTCTCCAAAGCGATCAAGAGCAGCAAGGTCCTCGCCTTCCCCGACCTCGGCATGGAAGCTGTCTATGAATTCGAGGTGGTCGACATGCCCGTCACCGTAGCCGTCGACAGCCAGGGCACCAACATCCACGCCACCGGCCCCGCCGAATGGGCCGCCCGCATCGCCCAATCCCTCCCCGGCACCGCCGTCTTGCAATAGCCCTGTCCGTTTGTGTAATAGTCTCCTTATCTGGGGGGCACTGTGGATCAGAGACGCATTCGAGCGATCCTTCTCTTCGTTCTCTTGCCTGGCGGCTTGGCGGCACAGGCTCCACAGACGGCCGCGAAGCCGGTCGCGTTTGTGGCGGCGGATATTCATCCGAGTCCGCTTAGCTGGTTCGGGAGCTACTTTCATACGGCTCCTTTCACGGGGGATCGCTTTGTGGTGCACCAGGCGACACCGCTCGACCTGATTACGACGGCATATCGCGTGGAGGCGGACGCGGTCACCGGAGGGCCTCCGGGGCTGGAATTCGACCACTATGACATCGTGGCGAGTACGCCCCCGGGCACAACCGAGAAGGACACCGCCCAGATGCTGCAATCGCTACTGGCGGACCGATTCAAGCTGGTCGCCGTGAGCCAGACGAAGCCGCTGCCTGCCTTTGTGCTGAAGGCCAGCAGTGGAGCGGCGAAGATGAAGCCGACGGCCGATGCCACCGGCGACTCGGACTGCCAATTGTCAGATCGGCCTGCGCCGGGCACTCCCTTTCCCCCGACCGTCACGCTGAAGTGCTCGAACATGACGATGGAGCAGTTTGCCGAACAGCTGCAAGGATTTGGATGGCAGTCCCTCAATCATCCCGTGGTCGATATGACGGGGATGAAGGGAGCGTGGGACTTCGACTTCCGCTTTACCTGGCAGCCGGGAACCCCTGACGCCATCACCATCTTTGAAGCGGTGAGCCGGCTTGGACTGAAGCTGGAGGGAGGTACGGTGCCGCGGCCGGCGCTCGCGATCACCAGCATGGCCGATGCACCGACTCCGAATGCGGCGGAGATCGAAAAGCTGCTGCCGCCTCAGCCGCTACCATCGTTTGAGGTAGCGGTGGTTCGGCCGAGCAAGAACGAGTCGAAGGAGCCACAGGTACAGTTCCGCGGCCTCGACCAGGTGACGATCAGCGGGAGCGAGCGGCGGCTCATCTCGCTCGCGTGGGACATCAGCGAGAAGACGATCTTCGATGCACCGCCGTTCTCCGACGACAAGGTCTGGGATATCGATGCAAAGCTCCCGACTCCGGATACTCCGCAGGTGCCGGGAAGGCGGCAGGGGATCGACTTCGATCAGGTGCGGCTGATGCTGCAGTCGCTGATGGCTGAGCGCTTCGGACTAAAGGTGCACACTGAGGACAGGCCAGGGAATGCATACTCTTTGCTGCCAAGCACACCGAAGATGAAGACGGGCGATCCGGCGAATCGCGCATCCTGCACCGACAGAGTTCCACCCGAGGAGAAGGATCCGCGCACTGTGAACCCGATGGCGACGCAATACATGCGTTGCACAAATGTGACGATAGACCAGTTTGCCCGCGAGCTGAAGGGGTATTCGGGCGCCATTATCAAGACGCCTGTCCTCAATAAGTCCGGTATTGAAGGCCGCTACGATCTGACGCTGAGCTTTACAGGAATACATCAGCTGGAGCTTCTTGGACTGGCCCAGGGCGGCGCTACGCCGAAGCAGTCCGTGAGTGGCGGCGACAAGAGCGGAGGCGGGGGCACTGGTGAAGTATCAGATCCCGGTGGCGTGCCGGTGATGATGCAGGATGCGGTCGCGAAGCAACTCGGCCTGAAGCTGGTACTCGAGAAGCGACCGATTCCGGCGCTGGTGATAGACCACATCAACGAGATGCCTACGGAGAACTGACGCCGCAGGCTTCCCCTGTCTGTGCTGAGCCGATTGCCCCATTCATGCGCATCGCGCATGAGTGGGCGCCAACCACCTCGCCCAACCCCTCACCCTAAGCCGCCCCAACCACCCTCACCCGCCCCGCACCCTTCTTCACCACCCCACGGACTTGAGACCTGTCCGCGCGCACCCCGCCTCTCCGCCCCACGAACGAATCTCTCGCCTAAGCCGCCACTCCGCGCTTTTCTTTGCCCCACCGGTACTCCAGAAAATCCGGCAAATAAAGCCCGTCGTCCAACTGCGGCCACCACACGCCGGTAGCGGTCGGCACAATGAACAGGTCCGTCGCCTGCTCCGGCGTCGCATTCTTCAACTCGCCAAGCTCCTCGCGGGGAATCAGCAGCCGCCGCCCATTACTCAACTTCAGCATCAGAAACTCCAGCCCTGGCTCACCACGGTACGCCGCCTCCACGATCAGAGGCTCGTCCGGAGCATTCCGCGCCTCTTCCAAAGCGGCTTCAATCTCTGCATCGGTCGGCATTTTGCAATCAGCCATGAGTGGCCTCCCACAAAGCTTGTAATTCGTCCCTGTGCTTCGCCGCAATCGACATGATCTTCTTCACGTCCGACATCTTCGCATTGCGTGGTCGAGTGTGGTCCCGCCTGCGAGCGAACCGGACCTCGTTTGGGCCTAATTCAATAACGACCTCAGTCTCCGCATACGATCCATGCACATGCGGTGGCGGGTGGTCATGCGAATACGCGACAAACCACACGCCATCAAACGTCTTCGAGCCCACACCCTTACTTTAGTCCACTCATCCAACCCGGCAAAGCAAAATCAGCATCGCGCATGAGTGGGCTCCAACCTCCGAACCCAACCCCTCACCCTAAGCCGCTCCAACCACCCTCACCCGCCCCGCACCCTTCTTCACTCCCCGCGTACGAATCTCAATCACCACATCCTGCCCGAGTATGCTAAAGTAACCCTAGGTAACACCTTGGAGCACCGCCATGCCGACCACCTCTACAACCAGCCTCAAACTCGACCCCGAAATCAAAGACCGCATCCAGCGCCTCGCTGCCGCCCGTCGCCGGTCGGCACACTGGGTCATGCGCGAAGCCGTCGAGCAATATGTGGAGCGCGAGGAAAAGCGCCAACAGTTCCACCAGGACGCCCTCGCCGCCTGGGCCGACTACCAGGCCACCGGCCTGCATGTCACCGCCGCCGAAGCCGACCGCTGGCTCGCCAAACTCGAAGCGGGTGAGGAAGCCGCGCCCCCCGAATGCCACAGCTGATCTGGACACCGCCAGCGCTCGCGGACATCGCTCGTCTCCATTCCTTCCTCGCCACCAAAAGTCCGGACGCCGCCAGCCGCGCCGTCAAAGCCATCCGCCAGGGCGTCAAAATCCTCGCCCAGCACCCCGAGATCGGCCGTCCCATCGAAGACCTGCTCCCCGAGTTCCGCGAGTGGATCATTGAATTCGGCCAAGGCGCCTATGTCGCCCTCTACCGCTGCGACGGAAAACAAATCGTAATCCTCGCCGTCCGCCACGGACGCGAAGCCGGCTACTGAATCGCGCATCAGCCTCTGTATTAAACCACCGCTACGCCTTCCGTCCCGACATAAAGCGAATACAGAGACTGGCTCGCGGCCATGAACAACCGGTTTCTCTTGGCGCCTCCGAAGCAAAGATTGGCGCACGTTTCCGGAAGATGAATCTTGCCAATCAGAGTGCCGTCGGGGGCGAAGATATGCACCCCGTTGTAGTCTTTCCCGGCCCATCCCGCGGCGGACCATACATTGCCGTCCACGTCACAGCGGATGCCATCGGAGGTACCCGGCGACATATTCGCAAACATGCGCCCATTCTTCAGTCTTGCGCCATCCACAACGTCATAAACCTGGATCGGACGCGGGTCGTTGGGCTTCTTCGGCGTCCCGCTATCCACGAGGTAGAGCAACTTCTCGTCAGGAGAGAAGCACAAGCCGTTGGGCTTATCCAGATCGCTGACGACCACGGTCGCGACGCGCGTCTTCGGGTCCAGCCGGTAAACAACGGCGGGAAGCTCGAACGCAGCCTTGTGCCCTTCGTAATTCGACATAATGCCGTAGCCGGGGTCGCTGAACCAGATGGCCCCGTCGGAATGAACCACCACGTCATTCGGGGCGTTCAGCTTCTTGCCTTGAAAGCTATCCATCAGCACGGTGACGGTGCCATCATGTTCGGTGCGCGTCACCCGGCGCGTGTCATGCTCGCACGTGATCAGCCTCCCCTCACGGTCGCGGCAGTTCCCATTGCTGTAGTTCGAGGGACTGCGGAATACCGTGACCTCTCCCGTTTCCTCAAGCCACCGCAGCATACGGTTGTTGGGAATGTCGCTGAAGAGAAGGTATCCTCCCTCGCCAACCCACACCGGACCTTCCGCCCAGCGAGCGCCCGTATATAGCCGCTCTACCGCAGCACTGATAATCTGATATTTCGCAAACCGGGGATCGACGACCTCAACCGCTGGATCGGGATAGGGGACCAGACTCTTCGCTTCCAGCTCACTGGCAAAAGCGGCGGGTTCGAAAGCCAAGGCCATAGTCGTTCCGGCCGCCATACTCACGAATGTGCGTCTCTCCATAGGGCCTCTCTCTGGGGGACTACCTTATCACGGCCTCCTCATTCGGCGAGTCGCCAACCCACGAACCTGGAAGAGAGGGGGTTCCCCTAGTCCCAAACCGGCTCCAGATACACCCATTGGCTGGAGTCGCACCAGCTCGTTTCCATCTCCGGAACGTTCAGCCGCCCGTGCCCCCGCTTGCACGCCAGTTCGGTGCCGTTCCACTCCAGCAAATTATGCGATGGCCGCCCCACCCGCGCCGGCCCCCCCAGCGACCGCAGGCACTGCTTGCACCGTCCCTCCTGGTCGCCGAACGCCCACCGCAGCCCAATCAGCGCGAACGGCACAAACATCAACAACTGCAACGCGTACGCCCAGGTCGGAAACACCGCATATATCGGCCGGCAGATATCCGCGCTCAGCAGAATCGCCAGCAACAGCACCAGCACCGCCTTCGCCGTGAAGAAAACGTGCCGTTTCAGCCCGTAGATTCCCTTGCTCGTCGAACCCTGTTCGATATGCCCGCGCGACGCCATCGCAAAGCTCACAAACACCACCAGCACCGCCGCGAACGCGGACCGCTCGAACGGCCCGCGCGAATACGTCGCAAACGCGTGCCAGCTTCCATTCAGCGCCAGTCCCACCAGCGTCGACAGCAAACACAAGCCCAGCAGCGAAGCCAGGCACAACGTCGGCGTTCCGTTCAGCGCGCGTCCCCAGCTATCCGTCCGCAGCCACAGCGCATCGCAGATCAGCCCAATTGACAGATCGACCGTGATCCCGACATCCTTCCCCCGCTCAGTCCGCTTATTCCGAACCGCCCGATGGTGCATATGCCACAACTCGGCCCTCCACGTCCTCGACCACTCCCCGCGTTCCTCCGCGGGCACAATCTTCTCCACGGCGCGCAACAGATTGCGATCGAAGAACGGCAGAGGCGGCGCGGCAATAGGGCTCATGATCGCTTCTCCGATACCAGATGTGCCAGCAGCGGATAGCGCTGCGTGGCCGCGAGTGCGGCAGCCTTGCCCGCGCGTGTGACCTCATAATACCGACGCGCCGGCCGCTGTTTCGCCGCCGCTTCTTCTTCAGGCTCCCACTTCGATTCCACCAGTTCGTCGCGCTCCAGCCGCCGCAACGCAGGATAAACCGTTCCGCTGGGCAGGCCGGTCGCTTCCATAACGTCCAGGCCGAAGCAGTAGCCCAGGCTCAGCGCCTTCAAAATAAGAGCCGCACTATGCGAGAGACGAGGCATGTTCATAAGCTATGTAGTATGCTATCACAAGTAGTATGCTGCATAGGGGGTGAGACCATGCTCCAGGTCGATCACGTCACCAAACGCTATCGCGGCATTCCCGCCGTCTGGAACGTCAGCTTCGCCCTCAAAGAAGGCGAAGTGCTTGGTTATCTCGGCCCCAACGGCTCTGGCAAGTCGACCACCGTCAAGATGATCATCGGCATGATCCAGCCCACCAAAGGCAAAATCTTCTTCGCCGGCCGCAACATCCACGACGACCTCGCCTCCTATCGCACCCAGCTCGGTTACGTCCCAGAGGAGGCACAGGTCTACACCCATCTCTCCGGCCTCGAGTACCTGCAACTCATCGGCCGCCTGCGCGGAATGCCGGAGCAGCTCATCGAGCACAAAGCCCGCACCTTGCTGCAACTCCTGTCCCTCGAGACCGCCCAGTACGCCGCGCTCTCCGACTACTCGAAGGGCATGAAGCAGCGCGTCCTCATCGCCGCTGCCTTGCTGCATGACCCCAAGCTGATCATCCTCGACGAGCCGCTCTCTGGCCTGGACGCAATCTCCGCGCGCCTCTTCAAAGACCTCCTCATCCTGCTCGCGCGCGAAGGCAAAGCCATCCTCTACATCTCGCACGTGCTCGAAACCGTCGAGCGCGTCTGCGACCGCGTGATTGTACTGTCGGCCGGTGAGGTCGTCGCCGATGCCGCGCCGCATGACCTCACCGAGCTGATGCAACTGCCCACACTGGAGACCGTGTTCGCGCAACTGGTGCAGCAAACCGACACCGAACAAGTCGCCCGCGACCTGGTCGACGTGATGAAGGTGCGTCATGGATAGCCAAACCCGCATAGTCCGCGCCCTCGTCGATCATTTCTTCCGCCGCTTCTTCGACAACGACACCGTCCAGGTCGACGCCGACACGCAGACCACGGTGGTGCGCGCGCTCGCCATCGTCATGGTCCCCGGCATGCGCGTCGCATTTTTTCTGCAGAACCGTTACCCCACCTCCGCATGGCTCGCCATGCACGACCAGTACTTCTTCGTGCTCACCTCCTTCGTGGTCATGGGCGCCGTCTCCATCTTCGAGTGGGAGATGCTCTTCCCCGACCGCCTCGACTTCCTCGTTCTTTCGCCTCTCTCGGTCAAGCCCGTGCAGATGCTCGCCGCCAAAGCCGCCGCGCTCGTCGCTTTCCTCACGCTCTTCCTCGTCGCCTGCAATGCCTTCGGCATCGTCATGCTGCCGGCGGTCAGCAAAGGCGACTTCTTCCGCCAGATCTACGCCCACGCCGTCGCTGTGCTGATGGCAGGAACATTCGCGGCATTGCTCATCCTGGCCCTCGGCGGTGTGCTGCTCTGCGTACTCGACGCCGCGCGCTTTCGCGTGGCCTCCTCGATTCTGCAGATGCTCGCGGTTACGGGGCTCGCGCTGCTTGTGCTGCACTATTTCATTTTTGGCGATGCCATGCTGGCGCTGCTTTCTCCGCCGTTCCGCATCGCGCGCTGGATGCCGCCGGTCTGGTTCCTAGGCGTCTATCAGATTCTCCTCCGTGGCAACGCCGCACCCGCCTTCGCCCAGCCAGCAGCACACTGCGCCCTTCGCGCCACGGCAGCGGCGGCAGCAGTCGCCGTCCTGACGTACCCCCTGGCCTGGATTCGCATGCGCAAGATGGCAATCGAAGGAACCCCGCGCCGAAGAAAACAACCCTCCCGCCTTCTCGCCCGCATCGTGCATACGCTGGTCCGGCGTCCGGGAGAACGCGCGGTCTTCCACTTCATCGGCCAGACCATCGCACGCAACAATCGCTACCAGGTCTATCTGGCTATGTACGGCGGAACCGGCCTCGCGCTGGCAATCGCCTGTGCAGTCACGTTCCGCGTCAACCACGGCAGCATGCATCCCGGCCTGTCCTACCCCGGCCTGCATGCTGTGTTGCCTCTGCTGTTGTTCTGGTTGATTGCGGGACTCCGGGTTGCCTTCGCCTTCCCCCAGAACCTCGCTGCGGGCTGGGTCTTTCGCATCACCGGCGTCTACACCGGCGAGTGCGCATCCGCAGCTCGCAAATGGGTCTTCCTTTGCGCCCTGGCCTTGACGTGCTCCATCGTTGCTGCTTTGCGAGCGGCAGGTTGGGACGCTCGGCATCTTCTGGTCCAGATCGTGTTCGGGCTCTGCATCTCGATCCTCCTAACCGACGGGTTCTTCTTTTCGCAACAGACCGTGCCGTTCAATCAGCCCCGGATGCCGGGCAAGACCAGCTTCCCTTTAATGCTGACGCTCTATCTGGGCGTCTTTCCCCTGTTCGTCAGCTTGACCATCGTGGCCGAGATGCTGATCGAGAAGCACCCGGCGAAACTTCTGCTGCCCGTCCTCATCACCATCGCGATCCACACTGCACTGACCCTGCTGCACCGAGGCCCCGGCGAGGTCGAGGAGGAGATGGAAGGATACGAAGGCGAATTTCAACTTCTGGGTCTGAGCTGACAGCCGCCTCAACAGGTATCTCCTGCACCTCCCCGTGCAGGAGTTGGTATCCTCAACCTGCGATGCCGAACGACCCAAAAGCCGCAGCCAGCAGCAGCGCCGATACCGGCGAGCCGCCCATTTATCTGCTGGACTCCATGGCGTTCATCTTTCGCGCCTACCACGCCATGCAGCGCCAGCGCCCCATGTCCACGCGCACCGGCATTCCCACCGCTGCCACCTACGTCTTCGTCAACATGATCAACAAGCTGCGCAAGGACTTCAGCCCGAAGTACCTCGCCGCCGTCTACGACCTCTCCGGTCCCGTCTTCCGCGACCAGCGCGCCCGCGAGATGAAGCCTTTACGCAAGTGGAACGTCAAGACCCAGCAGTTCGAGCAGATCGACTACGCCGGCTACAAAGCCAACCGCGCCGAGATGCCCGCCGACCTCGCCCAGCAGCTTCCCTACATCCGCCGCGCGCTCGAAGCCTTCCGCATCCCCATCCTCAGCTACGAGGGCTTCGAGGCCGACGACGTCATCGGCACCCTCAGCTCGAAGCTCTCCGCGCTCGGGCACCGCGTCTTCGTCGTCAGCTCCGACAAGGACATGATGCAGCTCGTCAACACCGACGTCAGCATCCTCAACCCCACCAAGGAGAACCTCGTCCTCGATCCTGCGGGCGTCGAAGCCACTCTCGGCGTGCCTCCCCAGCGCGTCATCGACGTGATGGCCCTGCGCGGCGACTCCATCGACAACATTCCCGGCGCCCCCGGCATCGGCGACAAAGGCTCGGTCGAGCTGATCCAGCAGTTCGGCACCGTCGAAGCCGCCCTCGACGCCGCCACCGCCGCGCCCGATTCCATCAAGCGCAAAACGTATCGCGAATCGTTACAAAACAATCGCGACAACATTCTGCTTTCGAAAGAACTCGTCACCATCCACACCGCCGTTCCCATCGAGTTCTCCGTCGACGACATGCGCACCCAGCCCGTCGACAACGCCGCCTGCCGCGAACTCTTCTCCGAGCTCGAATTCACCACCATGCTCAAGGAACTCGCGCCCGCCGCCGACAACACCGCCTTCGATTACAACCTCAAACCCACCGCAGCCGAGATCGCCGAACTCCTCGCCGCCGCACGATCACCCGCCAACTTGCAACCTGCAACTGACAACCTGCAACTTCCCAGCGGCCTCGCCATCGCCATCTTCGAAGACGCCCGCGCCCTCGCCGAAGAGATCGCCGCCGAACCCGACGCCGAATCCGCCGAAGCCGAGCCCGAACCGCCTCCCGCCGAAACCATGGACCTCTTCGGCAAGCCCAGCACAACCGTCGCCTCTCCTGTCCCCTGTTCCCTGATCCCTGTTCCCTCGCCGTCCGACCCCGCCTGCCGCCTCGGCCTCGCAGTCGAAGGCAACGCAGCCATGGAAGTTGCGCTTGACGCACCCGGCGTGCGCGCGGCCCTCGAAGACGCCACCCTCCCCAAGCTCGTCCACGATCTCAAAGCCGTCCTGCGCGCGCTCACCCCACACAACGTCACCCTGCGCGGCGTCGAGACCGACGTGATGCTCCAGAGCTACCTCGTCAACCCCACCCACGCCTCGCACACGCTGCCCGACATCGCCGCCCGCTCCACCAATCGCGCGCTCGAACATCAGCCCACCAAAACCAACCCCGCCGACCCCAAGCGCCTGCCCGAAGCCGCCGCCGCCATCGTCCGCCTCGCCCGCGTCTTCGCCACGCAGATCGCCGAGAGCGACGCCACCGCTTCAACTGCAACCTTGACCGCAGGCCCAGTCCAGGGCTCGCCCCTCCAGCACATCTACCAGACCATGGACCTGCCGCTGGTCCCCGTCCTGCTGCGCATGGAGCAGGCCGGCGTTCGCATCGACCCCGAAATCCTCTCCGCCATGTCCACGCGCCTCGCCGTCGAGATGGATACGCTCGCCGAGCGCATCTATACCGAGTCCGGGAACCGCTTCAACATCAACTCGCCCAAGCAGCTCGGCGACGTCCTCTTCAACAAGATGCTGCTGCCCAAGCCCATGAAGTACGGCAAGGGCAAGGTCATCTCCACCGCGCAGGACGTGCTCGAAGAGCTCGCCGAGCATCACCCCGTCCCCGCGCTCGTCCTCGAATACCGCCAACTCGCCAAGCTGCGCTCCACCTACCTCGACTCGCTGCCCTCGCTCGTCGACTCCGAAGGCCGCGTGCACACCACCTTCAACCAGGTCGGCACCGCCACCGGCCGCCTCTCCTCCACCAACCCCAACCTGCAGAACATCCCCGTCCGCACCGCGCTCGGCCGCGAGATTCGTGCCGCCTTCATCCCCGCGCCCGGCAACCTGCTCATGTCCGCCGACTACTCGCAGATCGAGCTGCGCCTGATGGCCCACTTCTCGCAGGACCCGCTGCTGCTTAACGCCTATCGCACCGGCCAGGACATCCACACGCTAACGGCGTCCGAAGTCTTCGGCATCCCCGTCGCCCAGCTCGACAAGGAAACCCGCAACCGCGCCAAGGCCGTCAACTTCGGCATCGTCTACGGCATCTCCCCGTTCGGTCTTGCGGCTCAACTAGGAATAGCCCAGAAGGAAGCGGGCGCCTATATCGACAAGTACTTCGAGCGCTACGCCGGCGTCCGCCGCTTCATCGACGAGACCCTCGAAACCGTCCGCCGCGACCAGGCCGTGCGCACGTACTTCGGCCGCGTCCGCCCCATCCCGGACATCCAGTCGCGCAATCCCAACATGCGCGGCTTCGCCGAACGCACCGCCATCAACACGCCGCTGCAGGGCACCGCCGCCGACCTCATCAAGCTCGCCATGCTCCGCATCGACGCCGAAATCCTCGCCCGCCGCCTGCGCTCCCGCATGACCCTCCAGGTCCACGACGAACTCCTCTTCGACGCGATACCGGAGGAAGCAGCCGAACTCCGCACTCTCGTCCAGCACGAAATGGAACACGTCGCCGAATTCAGCGTCCCCATCGTCGCCGAAGTAGGCCTAGGCCCCAACTGGCGCGACATCAAGTAACTGTCGAAATCCCGTCAGTCGTAAGTAGGGAGAAATCCGTTGAGAAAACGCTGTTGGGTCTACGGAATGATCGCCTGCGTCCTCACGTTCAATCAGAGCTATACGCAGACCAGCGAGAGAGACTTCGCACCCTATTGCACGCTGTACTACCACACGGTCGCCGCACCGTTCGACATCATCGTCGGCGAAATCAGGCCAACGATTTCTGCGACGTATACGTACTTCAATGCGTTGAGCTGGACGCGAGGGTATACAGGGCTCCAGATGACGGATCATGGGCCCGGCTTCATCTTCTCCCTTTGGGATCCTCCCGCAGAAACCAGGTCGCCGCGCGCCTTATTTGCAGCTCCAGGTGGAGCAATCAGCCGCTTCGGCGGCGAGGGTACTGGCCTGCATTACATAAACACCGCTACAAAATGGGATCTGAACCATTGGTATCGATTCGTCGTGCGCTGCTGGGACTCGGGTACGGAAACGTACTTCGCTCTTTGGTCGCAGGATGAGCAGACCGGCGTCTGGATTCACCATGTCACGATGGCAACACCCGACCCTCACTTCCGTTTCGACAAGAATATCGGCTCCTTCCTGGAAGACTGGAATGGCAACGGAAAACTCAAGCGCGCCGCCGAGTACCGATTTCCCTGGGTCCATTCAGAGGCCACTGGATGGTCGGCCGTTACCACTGCCGACTTCGTGGCGTCGCGGAGGAGCGGGGACTCCGGCAAATTTGCCAAGGCCTTCAACACTGGTGGTAACGACGGCGTGTTCTTTCTTCAGAGCGGAGGCGACAGCAAGCCAAGCCTGCCTGACAAAGTGCGGTTGATCGTGCGGCATCCTCCTGTCCCAGCAGAGGGACCAGGTGCGGGACCCGATGTGCCTCCGTTGATCATCTCGGAGGCACATGCAGAACTGAAGGACGGAATGATCACCGTGCTTTGGTCCCTGGACAAAACATCGACGCCAGAGTTCCTATACAAAATACAGGTCGCTACCAGCGCAGACGGGAAGACGGACTCGTTTGTGGATCAACAAAATATGGGGACTGAAACTTATAAGGCATCAGTAAGACTCCCTCCCGTGGGGAAGCTGCCGCTATATCTCAAGTTGACGGTGACCGACATCCTCGACCGCAACGTCACGATCACGATTCCGGTCTCTGATCACAACTCGGATTCATCGACGCAATAGCGATCCGCCGGCGTCATAAGCAGCGTACCGGCTCTGCATCAAGTAACCTGATTCAGCACATTCTTTCTTGGCCAACGCCCATGCCCACTCCCAAGACCGCCATCCTGCTCATCGATTGCCCTGACCGCAAGGGCATCGTCGTCACCATCGTCAACTTCCTCGTGCAGCAGTACGACGTCAACATCCTCAACGCCGACCAGCATCAGGACGTCGAGGCCGGCCTCTTCTTCATGCGCTTCGAGTTCTCTACCAAAGCCGAGTGCCCGAACCAGCACAGCTTTCGCGTCGCTGTCGACCAGACAGCCCCGCGCAGTTGCTGATATCATGCCGCAACTACTTCAGGAGGAACTCTTTGTGGGCGAAGAAGGCGTGAAGTGTCCGAAATGTGGCTCAACCCAGATCCAGGCAGGCAAGCGCGGCTGGAGTTTTTGGACTGGAATGATCGGAATGAACAAGATCACGCTGACGTGCCTGAGCTGCAGCAACAAGTTCTCGCCTGGCGAAGGTATCTAAGCGGATTTAGATCCCAACTGTCATGCCTACCCCGAATCCCAAGACCGCCATCCTGCTCATCGACTGCCCCGACCGCAAGGGCATCGTCGTCGCCATCGTCAACTTCCTCGTCGACACCTACGACGTCAACATCCTCAACGCCGACCAGCATCAGGATGTCGAGCTTGGCCTCTTCTTCATGCGCGTCGAGTTCGCCACCGACGCGCCCGGCTTCACCGAGCCCGCCTTCAACGCCGCATTCGAGCCCATCGCCCGCGAGTTCCGCATGAACTGGCGCATCGAGTTCGCCGACGTCGCGCAGAACGTCGCCCTCTTCGTCTCGCAATACCCGCACTGCCTGGTCGATCTCCTCCACCGCCATCGCGCCGGCGAATTCCACTGCAACCTCGCCCTCATCGTCAGCAACCACGAAGACACACGCCCGCTCGCCGAGTTCCACGGCATCCCGTTCCACTACATGCCGGTCACGCCCGCCACCAAGCCCCAGGTCGAAGCCGCGCAGCTCGCGCTCCTCGCCGCCAACTCGATCGACCTCATCATCCTCGCCCGTTACATGCAGGTGCTCTCGCCCCGCTTCGTCGCTGCCTATCCGCGCCGCATCATCAACGTCCACCACTCGTTCCTGCCCGCCTTCACCGGCGCGCGGCCCTACCACGCGGCCTTCGCCCGCGGCGTCAAGCTAATCGGAGCCACCAGCCACTATGTCACCGAGACCCTGGACGAAGGCCCCATCATCGAGCAGGACGTCGCCCGCATCTCGCAGAACGACCAGCTTCCCTCGCTCATCCAGAAGGGTCGCGACCTGGAGCGCATGGTGCTCTCGCGTGCGGTCGAGTGGCACCTCGACCACCGCATCCTCTCCTACGCCAACAAGACCGTCATCTTCGCCTGAACGTCTCTGCCACCCACACCGCACGGCTCGGCTTAGAATCGCAGCGAAGGAGATCGTCCCATGACCGCTCCCGCATCCGACCCCTTCAACCTCCAGCGCTTCGTGGACGCGCAGGCCGGCGTCTTCCCACAGGTGCTCGCCGAGCTTCGCGCCGGCCGCAAGCGCACTCACTGGATGTGGTTCATCTTCCCGCAGATTGCCGGGCTTGGCTCGAGCCCCATGGCCCGGTACTTCGCCATCTCCGGCCGCGCAGAAGCCGAAGCCTACCTCGCGCATCCCACCCTCGGTCCGCGATTGCGCGAATGCACGGAGCTCGTCAATCAGGTGCCCAACCGCACCCCCAACTGCACCATAGCCGAGATCTTCGGCTACCCCGACGACCTCAAGTTCTGCTCGTCCATCACCCTCTTCGCCGCCGTCGCTCCCGGCGAAGAAGTCTTCCGCGCGGCACTCCTGAAATACTTCGCCGGCCAGCCCGATCCCGCAACGCTCGCGCGTCTCTAAGCCGACAGCCTGCTCGGCCCAACCTCTGCCGCAACCCCATTTTCGATCTGCGCAGGTACCACCGGCCTTCGCTTCAGGTGGTACATGCGCTGGTCGGCGAGTCGCAGCAACTTCGTCGCGTCCTTCGCATCCCTGGGATAAATCGCGAACCCGAAGCTCGCTCCCACCACCATGGCCTGTTCGTTGATCGTGATGGGGCGCTCAATCGCGCTTTGCAGCGAGTCGGTAAAGCGTTCCACCGATCCCTCGTTGGCCATGTCGGTGGCCACGATGATGAACTCGTCACCGCCCAGCCGCGCCACCGTGTCAGTCGCGCGTATGCTCTTGCGCAGCGTGGCCGCGACCTCCCGCAGCACCTGGTCGCCCGCAACGTGCCCCATCGTATCGTTGATCTTCTTGAATTCGTTGACATCCAGCACCACCAGGGCCAGGCTGGTGTTCCTTCGGTCGGAGTATTCGATCGCCTGGGTCAGCTTCGCCGCAAACAGGCGGCGATTGGGCAGCCCCGTCAATTCATCGTGCAGCGCCAGCCACTCGTTGTTCGATACCTGCTCTTCCAGCATCACCAGAATCATGCCGATCGAGATCAGCGACTTCTGCATGTTCCACACATGCGAGGCGATGTCGGCGTGCGCCGCGTAGTGGTCCATGATCCACGGATGCGTAAGAAAGAACAGCGCCCATATCGAAAAGCCGGTCACGATCGCCAGTCTGCCGGTGCTCCGGCGCTGCAGGCGGCGCTGGAAGTGCAGTGCCGCAATGGCATACACGCAGCCCAGGCTCCAGTAAACCGCCGCTCTGAAGTTTCCTTCGCTCACCAGCAGGCCGATCAGCCCCCAACCCACCAGGTACATCAGGGCATATCGCCAGTTGCGGCGCAGGAAAAGCGAGCTGGCCACTCCGACAATCGCGCCGATCACAACTGCCGGAACATACACGCTCGCATAACGGAGGTTCCAGCCATAAATCGTTGTCAGCGACAACAGCGTCAGGCCATTCAGCCCGAGGTAGAGCAGCCGCACGCGGCGGTTCACTCCCTGGTCCCCTGACGCCCAGATAAACACCAGTCCCGCAAGCACGTAACAGTCCAGAACGATAATGTGCAGCACCCGGTCGGGCACGCCCGTCGGCGCATAGAACGTGTGGGCCAGCGACTCTATCAGCGTAAACGAAAGGCCCAGCAGCCACGCATCCGCCCGCGCGTCGGAGTGGCGCCGGCGCACCAGCGCGAGGATGACGACCAGGATTGCCAAGGCAAAAATATCAGGAAGAAATGCAAGGTTCATGGTGCCTCCGGGCCCTGGTCGTTCTACGATGACCTAGGGTCGGCCAATTCGGCCTGATTTCTTTGGGGCGCAAGTTTTTATAGATTACCCCGATCGCACGCAAAGCGGAACAAGAAAATCCCCCATCGAAATAATTCTGCTGGAATTTCAGCTTCCCCCTCCGGCGGTCCGGTAGGCGGCATCCCGCATTGAGTTATATCTTGGGATTCAGCAACTTATCCTGCGCTAGGAGCCTTCATGCCCTTTGCCGTCCGCCCGCGTTTCGACTGGCGCCTTCGCACCCGCAGCCTCGCGCTCGGCGAGCGAACGCTCCTCATGGGCATCCTCAACGTCACGCCCGACTCCTTCTCCGACGGCGGCCGCTTCCTCTCGCCCCAGGCCGCCCTCAGCCACGCGCTCCAAATGCTCGATGACGGCGCCGACATCCTCGATCTCGGCGGCGAATCCACCCGGCCCAACTCCGTCCCCATCGCCCCGGCCCAGGAGCAGGCCCGCGTACTGCCCGTGCTGCGCGCTATTCTCGCCGCGCGGCCGGACGCGATCCTCTCCATTGACACCTACCACGCCGAAACCGCCCGCCTGGCCGTCGAAGCCGGCGCCGAGATCGTCAACGACGTCAGCGGACACCTCTGGGACCCCGCCATGTCCGCAACCTGTGCCGCGCTCGGCTGTGGCGCCATCCTCATGCACACCCGCGGCCGCCCAAACCAGTGGCGCACCCAACCCGCGCTCGCGCCCGGTGAGGTCATGCCGCTGGTCCTCGGCGACCTCCACGCACGCACGCACGCCGCACTCGCCGCCGGCGTCGCCCGCGACTCCATCGTCCTCGACCCAGGCTTCGGCTTCGGCAAGATCCTCGACGAGAATTACCCGCTGCTCGCCCACCTGGACGCCTTCCACGCCCTCGGCTTCCCCATCCTCGCCGGCCTCTCCCGCAAGAGTTTCCTCACCGGCGCCGTCGCCGCCACTTTGTTGTCATCCCGCAGCGTCCCTTTGTTGTCATCCCGCAGCGGAGCGGAGGGATCTGCTTCTTCCACCCCCGACCCCACCACCATCGCCAACACCGCCGCCATCCTCGCCGGAGCCCACATCCTCCGTGTCCATGACGTCAGCCCAGCCCGCGCAGCAGCCGACCTCGCCGACCGCCTGCTCGCCCCCGCAAGGTTTTGAAAAGCTGTTATCCGGTTTGCATAGGTCGTACGGGAATTAGGGCCGAAGGCCCGGCATATACCAGCCTGGGTCGCAGGCCCAGGTAGGCGAAAATGTGGAACGGTCGAGGGCTGAGGGCCCGACATATAAGAATCCGGCGCGGGCGACCCAGCATTTCACCAACCCTAAGTTAACTCGCTAACCATCTCCCGACGTTTTCCTCGATACCTACCGCACGGCCTCAGTTCAGCAAGAAGTCGCCCAGAGATATCACTCGTCGCTTTCGTCCTCGCCTGAAGCAGCAACTAACGCGAGTTGTTCCTGAACTTCAGTTTGTTTAATCTCGTCCTCATCTGCTCCAGCAGCTTTGAGGATGTTTGCGACCTCGCCCGCAACCTTTTTTCCCTTTATTAGGGATAGCCGATTTTTCGCACCGAGGTCCGTCAGATTTAGCGAGCTTCTTGCGATCTGGTTTTCAACTCGTCGTCTACTGTTTCCGAAGGCTTCATTTACAGTGTCGAGGGCAAGACTCAGCTTCGCAAAGTCTGCGAGAAATGTAACGATCTCGCCGTTCAACTTCGAACCTTCATCGGCTATTCGTTGCGCATTTTGCGCTATTTTTTGTTCGCTCCAACCAAACTGGACGACTTTTAGGAGCCCGATGAGCGTTCCGGGCGTCGCCACCAGGACCTTCTTCTTCAATGCCTCCTCCATGAGCGCGGGCTCCTTCTCTAGCGCCATCGCCAAGAACGACTCGTTCGGGAGAAACATCACGACGAAATCCGGACTCTCAGCTAGTCTCTGCATGTAATCCGTCTTCGCTAAGTCACCAACGTGTTTCCTGACGGATCGTCCATGGTTCACAAGAGCAGTTTGTCTGTCGTCATCTGTGGAAGCATCGATGTAGCTCAGAAAATGGACCATTGGAGTCTTCGAATCCACTGCTATTTTGCGCCCGCCAGGCATTCGGACAATCATGTCTGGCCTAAGTGCCTCATCTTCCGCGCTGAGCGAAGTTTCTTGGAATTCAACATCGCAGTGCTCTTCCATACCGGCAAGTTCTACACATATCTTGAGTTGGACTTCGCCCCACCTTCCTCGCACGTTCGGCCTTTTTAGCGCGTCCTTTAGAGCTCCTGCCTGCTTAGCCACTTCCACAGCGGAGGCAACTGACTGTCGTAGTTGTTCTTCGATTGTTCCAAAAGCCCTTCCTCGCGCCTGCTCCATTTCCCGAGCCGCGTCACTCACAGCCTTGATGCCCTCAGCGATGGGCTTTACCAAATTATTAATCTCTTCTTGCCTCTTACCGAGATCGCCCTCCGCCGCTTGGTGTTGTAAGGCGAGCACTCGCTTAGCGGTATCTAGGAATGCTTCGCCATTATCTTTGAGTGCTTTTGCGGAGAGTTCAGCAAATTCCGCCCCGAGTGCTTTCCTGGTTTCTGCGAACTGTTCTCGTTCATTTTTTAAGGCAGCCTCTCGCTCCGCGATAGTCGACGACATCGCTGCGCGATCCTTCTCCGCGTCAGTCAGTTTTTGCTGCTTTGTTGCCACCTCTTCGGACAATGCGGCAACCTGGAGCTTGATCTCGTCGACGCGGGCTGCTTCAGCCTGATATCTGGCTTTCTCCTCCAGCGCTCCTCGCAGCTCCGTCGCCAAATTCGCGGCCTGCGCCTTGGACTCATCCTCACGCGTGCGAGCGTCGCTCGCTACCCGGCTCTGGTCAGCCACGCGACCGCGGCCAATCAACCACGCTACCAGCGCACTTGCCAGGGCACCCGCTAAGAACCAGATCATCATCTGCATCCCACCAATTTACGCTGATTCTTCGCCAATCCCAATATCCCGACATCTTCACCCGTGTGGATAACTCGGCTCGCTCAGACGCTACCCCTCCCTTTGCTTTACACTCTCCTAGGCGCTCGGTATCCTTGAGACTTGCGCGTACAACTCGGGGACATCCCTGCAACACCCGTCCGGCCCGCAGCGAATTTTGAACCAGAAGGCAAACAGGAGAACGAAATGGCAGCAGTAGATGAAAAAGTAAAACAGATTATCGTCGAGCAGCTTCAGGTGGATGAGGCGGAAGTAACCCCCGGCGCAAGCTTCCAGGAGGACCTTGGCGCCGACTCGCTCGACGTGGTCGAACTGGTCATGCAGTTCGAAGAAGCCTTCGACATTCAGATTCCCGACGAAGACGCCGAGAAGATCAAGACCGTCAAGGACGCCGTCGACTACATCGAAAAGACCCAGAAGGCGGCTAAGTAGCAATGGACGTAACAGGATCGATGGAGCAGCAACCCTGGCGGCGTCGCGTCGTCGTCACCGGTCTGGGCCTGCTCTGCGGAGTCGGCAGGACCGTCAGCGAAGTCTGGGAGGGCCTGCTCGCCGGCCGCAGTGGCATGGCCGAGATCAAAGCCTTCGACCTCACCGGCCATCCGGTGCGCTTCGCCGCCGAGGTGAAGGACTTCGATCCGCTCCTCTTCATCGACAAAAAGGAAGCCCGCAAGATGGGCCGATTCATCCACTTCGCCATTGCCGCGGCGCAGGAGGCGATGGACCACTCCGGCCTGAAGATCGACGACTCGAACCATGATCGCGTCGGCGTCCACATCGGCTCCGGCATCGGCGGCTTCGACATCATCGAGCGTGAACACTCAGCCATGCTGGCCGGAGGTCCGCGCAAGATCTCGCCGTTCTTCATCCCCGGCTCCATCATCAATCTCGCCGCCGGCCACGTCTCCATCCGGTTCGGCGCGCGCGGCCCCAACGAGGCCACCGCGACCGCCTGCACCTCCTCGGCGCACTCCATCGGCGACGCCTTCCGCATCATCCAGCGCGGCGACGCCGACGTCATGATCGCGGGCGGCACCGAAGCCGCCATCACTGCCATGGGCGTCGGCGGCTTCGCCGCCATGAAGGCGCTCTCCACCCGCAACGACGACCCCACCCACGCCTGCCGCCCCTTCGACAAGGACCGCGACGGCTTCGTCGTCGGCGAGGGCGCCGGCATCCTCATCCTGGAAGAACTCGAATCCGCCCGGGCCCGCGGCGCACGCATCCTCGCCGAGATCATCGGTTACGGCATGTCCGCCGACGCCTACCACATGACCGGAATGGCCCCCGAGGGCGAGGGCTGCCGCCGCGCCATGAACGCAGCCCTCAAGGTTGCGGGCATCTCGCCGGACAAGATCGACTACGTCAACGCCCATGCCACCTCGACGCCGCTCGGCGATGCGCTCGAATCCAAGGCCATCGAGAATGTCTTCGGCGAGCATGCGCTCAACCAGACCCTGCTCGTCAGTTCCACCAAGTCCATGACCGGCCATCTGCTGGGCGGCGCCGGCGGCCTGGAGGCCGGCATCACCGTCATGGCCATGCTGGAGCAGACCGCCCCGCCCACCATGAATCTCCAGGAGCGCGATCCCCAGTGCCGGCTCAACTACGTGCCCAACGCGCCGCAGCGCGCGAAGATCGACTACGCGCTCTCCAACTCCTTCGGCTTCGGCGGCACCAACGGCTCCCTCGTCTTTCGCCGCTGGACGGAGTAGCGTCGGCCTCTCATCAAGACCTTGCCCTTCATCGGTTGCATCGGTGCCAATCGGGGTTAAGCCTTTGCTTCACCCCGCTCTAGCTGAACGCCGCTGTCGTCGCCACGGACACGACGATGATCAGCAACCACCACCCGATCACCACCGCAGCCGCCTGGCTCACCTTCACCTTCGCCACAATCGCGCCGCCGACGATCAGCAGCACCAGCACCCATATCCCGATCACATCTCCAAAACCAAGCAGCGACCGCAGCCACGCCGGTGCATCGGGCAGGTAGTAAGCCAGGTTTGTCCCCACCGGCTCTTTCAGGTTGAAGCTCTCCGGCGACCCGCCAAAGCACAGCATCACCACCGTCACCAGCGACGACAGCAACCGCGGCAGCGAGCAGTACACCCACAGGCAGAAGAACTGCCCGTAGGTCGCCTTCGCTCCCAGGCCGAAGTTGAAGGTTCCCCAGAACACCAGCGCTGCCAGCGCCGTAAAGATCAGCACAATCACCGGAGTTGCATACGCCGAATACCGGTAGGCGAGGGTCATCGCGTGCATTCGCTGTGCCTGCGCATCCGGCGTCAGGTTAGCCATCTGGCTCTGCATACTTGGGGTCATGTGGATCTGCGTCTCCACCACCTGCTCCCAGCCCACCTTCTGCTGGATGGCAAGTATCACCCCCACAGCCGCCACCACCGTCAGCACAAATGGCAGCCACCACGATGTGCTGCGCAGAATGTCCTTGAACGTCGCCGTGGGCGCGACGAATGTATTCACCACCCGCTCCAATTGGCTTAGGCCGCGCGCCCCATCGCCACCAACCCCAACTTCTTCAGCAACCGCATTCTCGTTCATCGCGTTCCTTTCACTCGCAACTGCCGCAGTCGGATTGTATCTCCCTCTGCCCGCTGGCCCGAATAATCTTCTCGCACCCACTCCGGCGCCAACAGAAAAGCCTCCCGCAGTGCGCCGGGAGGCTTCTCCTCATGCTCTTGCAGCAAACGGCCATTACATCGTGACGCCGCCGCCCAACTTCTTCTCCTTGTTCAGCTCGTTGGTCTTGCGCGCGCCCATGTCCCTCTGGATCCACACGTCCACCTGCTGCATATCGGCCTTCTGCGCCGCTACATTGCCGCAGTCCACGTCGGCCTTGCGCCGGTATGTCAGTTGCAGATACGTCATCGCATCGTCGTAGTTCGGATTCAGGTCCACTGCCTTTTCCAGGTACTTGATGCCCTCAGCCACCAGCGCCGAATTGGCGGTCTGGAGCTTCGCGCAGGCGCCCTTGGTCATCTTGGCGTTGCCGTCGCCGGCATCGGTCAATCCGTCCGCCGCCAGGATCGTGATCGCATTGTTGTACGCCTGCTTCCAGTCCACAAAGCCGACAATGTAGTAGGCCTCCGGCTCGTTCGGCGCAATCGAGATCACCTTCAGTTCGTCCGCCTTGGCCTGGTCCAGCTTGCTGATATTCCGATCGATTGAGGCAATCTGCTTCAGCGCCGTCAGATCGTTCGGGTGTTTCGAGAGCACCAGGTTGAACTCGTCCAGCGCCTTCTGCGCCATCGCCAGGTTGGCCGGATCCATCAGGTTCGGGACCACCTGCGACGCGTAGGTCGTGGCCAGGTACAGTTTGGCGTTGTCGTTCGACGGGTCGAGCTGCGCCGCATTCTGGAAATAGTTTGTCGCTTGCTCGTACTGGGCGTTCTTGAACGCCGCAATGCCCTTATTCAACTGGTCGCGCGACTTAAGAAAGTTACATCCGGTCGCAGTCCCCAGCAATATCAGCAGTGCGACCAACAGTGGAAAACGTGCATTCAATTTCATGGCGGCGGTGTTTCTCCTTCGATGAGGCGCGTTGGTCAGATGCTGGAACGCGAAGTTAGGGTGTGTGCTAGTCCCCTCGATTGTAATGTGAGAGTGCCCGCCCTGACCAGCGATAGCACCTGCTTTTCACCGCAAACCTGCGCGGCTTTCCTGTATTTTGGGGCAAATCCGGCCCCGGCGGCAACTCCTTCTTGGGGACCGGCTCCAGCCCGTCCCAAACTGATTCGCATTGCCGGCAATCTATCGGTGGACGGCCCCTGCCGCGACAAAGTTTCCCGCGCCGTTTATCGTCCGCCCGGCGGATTTCCCGTCTCTCTGCCGCCATGCGCGTGCCTTTCATACGATTCGCCCGTCCCGGATGTGCACCGTCCGGCTGGCGTACGCCGCCGCCTCCGGGTCGTGCGTAATCATCAAAATCGTCTGCCCCGTCCGCTCGTTCAGGTCCTTGATCACCTCCAGAACCGCGGCCGAATTCTTGCTGTCCAGGTTCCCCGTCGGCTCATCCGCCAGCAGGATGGCCGGCTGGTTCACAATCCCGCGCGCAATCGCCACCCGCTGCTGCTGGCCGCCCGAGAGCGCCCGCGGCTTATGCTTCAACCGGTCGTCGATCCCCAACAGTTTCAGCACGTCTACAAACTCCGGACCAAAGGTGGTCGACCGCCCGCCAATATACTCCACAATCTTGATGTTGTCCTCCGCCGAAAGCGTCGGCAACAAATTGTACTTTTGAAAGACGAACCCCACCGTCGTCTTCCTCAGGTCGGTCAATTGCCGATTCGACATTCCCGCCAGGTCTTTCCCGTCGATCACCACCGTCCCTGCGGTCGGCGGCGTCAGGCCGCCCAGAATATGGAACAGAGTCGATTTGCCTGAGCCCGACGCACCCACGATCGCCACGAACTCGCTCCGCGCAATGTCCAGGTCCACCCCGCGCAGCGCATGCACGTCCACCTCGCCCACATGGTAGACCTTGGTCAGCCCGCGCACCCGAATCATCGGCTCCGCCCCCGTTGGCTTCGTCGTCGTCGCGACCACCCCTGCCCCGCCTTCACTCATACGACAGCGCCTCGGTTACATCCTGCTGTACCGCTTTGATCCCCGGGACCACCGCGCCCAGCATCGAGCCCACAACCGCAATCGCACCCGCAATCGGCCACCAGTAGTACACCGTCTCCTGCACCAGGCTGCCCGGCACAAAGTGTTTCATCATCCACTGCGCCCCGTACGTCAGCACAATCCCCACCAGCGTTCCAGACACCGCCAGCAGCACCGTCTCGCGCAGCAGGATGTTCAGCACCAGCCCGGACGAGCCGCCCACCGCCTTGATGATTCCGATCTCCCGCGTCCGCTCCAGCACCGCCGTGTACATCGCCATAAACACCACGATGAACCCCACGATCACCGCCACCGCGATCACCACCCAGATAAAGTCCCTCAGCATCCCAATATTGCTGATCGAGTACGCATCCATCAGCGCGTTGATCGAGTAGATCTGGGTGTCGTTCAGCGCGACCTTCAACTGTTCCGCAACCTGGTCCGCCAGCCTGGGATCGTCCAGCTTCACATACATCAGAGTCAGATGCCCGGGCGTCCCTTCATACTTCTGCAGCGTCTTCAGTTTCACGCAAATGCGTGCCAGCTTTCCGCCCTCTGCGATGCCGGAGATGGTCCACTCGTGCGCGATCAGTGTGATCTTGCTGCCCACACGCAAGTGATGCTGCTGCGCATAGTCCTCGTCCACCACCATATCGTCGTCGTTGACCGGATCGCCGCCCTTGATGTACTGGAACCCGCCGCTCATCTTGTTGAACGCGGCAAAGTCGAGTCCTGTGATCGAGTCCGGAAACGTCAGCGACTGCACCACCGTCCCCGTCGCCGCCACCACGTGCGGCTGCTGCATCACCAACGCTAAATATTCGTCGGGCATGGGCGCCCCACTCAGGCTCGACATCACCGACGACCCCTGCGGCCGCACCATAATGTCTGCGCCGACCGCCTTTGCGCGGTCCTTGGTCGAGTCTAGCGTCCCATGGCTCACGCCCACCAGCGTTAGGATCATGGTCACTTCCACCGCAATCGCCAGCACGCTCAGCAGCGTCCGTACTGGCCGGTGGGTTAGATTGGCGAAAATCAGCTTGTTCAACACAAGGAATCAGTTTATCGCACCGGGCCCCTTTGTCCGGCCTCGGACCCCATCCACTGTGTCCCGCGTCACAAGAATTTCTCAAATGCACTTAGAATGGGCCATGCGCGTTGCCGCTCTCATCGCCGGCCTGCTCTTCTGCCTCAGTGCGGTCCTCGACGCCTTTCAGACCATCATCCTGCCGCGCCGTCCCGTCGGACGCCTGCGCATCACCAAGCTCTTCTATATCGTCACCTGGACGCCATGGTCGGCGATCGCCCGCCGCACCCGCAACCCCAAGGCCCGCGAGCAGATCTACAGCACCTTCGGCCCCGGATCGCTGCTGCTTCTGCTCATCGTCTGGGCGCTGCTGCTGGTCGCCGGCTTCGGATTGCTCTTCTTCGGCCTGCATACGCCATTCGCCGATGCCATGGCCGACACCTCCGCCCTGGCCCGCCTGCGCACGGATTTCTACGTCAGCGGGACCACCCTCTTCACCCTCGGTATCGGCGACGTCCTGCCCCGCTCGCTGGTCGCGCGCGCGCTCATCGTCATCGAGTCGGGCACCGGCCTGGGGTTCGTCGCCCTCGTCATTGGATACGTCCCCGTCCTCTACAACTCATTCTCCCGCCGCGAGGTCTCGGTCGCGCTGCTCGACGCCCGCGCCGGCTCGCCGCCCACCTCCACCGAACTGCTCCGCCGCCACGCCTTCCCCGGCGGCCAGGAGGCCCTGGTTGTCCTGCTCTACGAGTGGGAACGCTGGTCCGCTGAAATCCTCGAGTCCCACATCTCCTACCCCATCCTCTGCTACTACCGCTCCCAGCACGACAACCAAAGCTGGCTCTCCGCCCTCACCGCCATGCTCGATAGTTGCGCCCTGCTCATCTCGGTCGTGCCGGGAGTCGCATCGCGTCAGGCGCAGCTCACCTTCGCCATGGCCCGCCACGCGCTCGTCGACCTCGGCCACGTCTTCCACCTGGAAAAATGTGAGGCCGCATGGCGCGCCCGCGGCGGCCCCAACCGCCTCCCTCCGGAACACTTCGACCGCGTCTGCAGCGCCATGACCGAAGCCGGCCTGCGCCTCTGCGGCGACCCCAAAGCCCCGGCTCGCCTCCACGCCCTGCGCGCCCTCTACGAGCCGCAAGCCCAGGCCCTCGGCGACTACCTCGGCATGTCCCTCCCCGGCTGGGTGCCCGAACCCCGCGCCAAAGACCAGTGGAAGATCGTCGAGAACGTCCGCTCGCAAGCCGCGTCGGTGTTCAAAGACAAGGACTCCGTCATCAGCGATCAGGCCGTCGCTGTCCGGCTTCAGTCCGAAGACCACCACTAGACAAGAGATTCTGCCGCTCAAAACGAAATCCGGGATTGCGATTCCTTACCCAACGTGGCTGACTTGCGCTTATACTCTCCACGCGCCTTGCTGACGGACGCCTGATTGTTCGCAAAGGGAAGTGAACTATGAAAATCCTGGTAGGAGTTGATGATTCCAAGTACTCCGGAGATATCCTGCGGGCGATTGTCTCCGAACGGCGCGCCGACAACACTGAGGTCCTGGTCCTGCACGTCCTGCAGCCGGTTGGGCCGGCTCCTCCGCAAATGCACCAAGGCTACGCCCCGGAGTTGGAAGCCGAACGAGAGGCCGCCAAGACGCTGGTCGAACGAATTGCGACGGAGCTGCGCAGCGCCGGATTCAAAGCGGAAACCCTGGTCGGGGTCGGCGATGTCCGGGAGGGCATCATCGATACCGCCGCAGACTGGCATGCCGATCTGATCATGGTCGGCTCGCACGGGCTCAGAGGCATGCAGCGGTTTCTGCTGGGCAGCGTGTCGGAGTTCGTCGTCCGCCACGCCCCCTGTTCCGTGGAGATCGTGCGCACGCCGGCGAGAGCTTGAACCCCGCTCCGAACTACTGGGGCAAGCCGGCCGGTCCAGTTGGCGCCGGGTTCAGCTTCTCTTTCGCCATCGCGCCCGCCGTTCCTTTCGCGTCCTTGTCCTCCAGGTCCGCATACACCTTTCGGGCTTCGTCGGTCTTGCCTTCGGCGGTGTATAGATCGGCAAGCTGCAACCGCGCCAGGCCATAGGGAACCGTAGCCGTCGGTTTGGCGCTGAGCTGGTTGTAGAGGTCAATTGCCTGGGCATCGCGTCCGGTGTCGCGATCGAGCCCGGCCAGTGCAATCTTCGCCAGCCCGGCCAGGTTGCTGTCCCACCCGCTCGCAACCTTCTTCAGCGTGGCCTCCGCCTGCTGGTTCTCCCCCGCCTCAATCTCGGTCAGGCCGGCAAAGTAGCGCGCATTCCTGCCATCGGGCGTCATGCCGTACTTGTCGGCAACCGCCTGGAACATCGCGTTCGCGGCTTTGGCCCGCTCCGCGCCGGAGGAATACGTCTTCACTCCAGACGGCACGGGTTCGCCCGGCTGCGTCAACGCCGACTGGTAAGTCTGCATGGCCGCGCCGAATGCAACCGAAGCGGCCTCCGACCGGGCGTTGTAGATCACTGCGCTCAGGATCACCACCGCAATTACGCTGAGAATCGCCGATCCGGTGACCATCACCGACTGGCGATTCTCGCTGGCCCATTCCAGGCCGTGGGTGGTGGTGCTGACAAACTTGTCTTTCTTGAGGGCTTGCCTGGTTCGCTGATCCACTGGGTCTCGTCTTCCTTTTTGCTTCGGCTGATCCTCTGAAGGCTCATTCCGGTCAATTTTCAAAAAACCTGTCTACGACTCGCTTCGGGTAACAGGCTCAATCCCGTAGCGCCAATTCGCCCTGGTCTTGTTAAGGGCCCGGCTGGTAGCCCAATGCTTTAGCCTTGGGTCTCCGCTGAGGGCGTAGCGCGCGGGAGCTTCGCATGCGCCCATACGCGGCGCAACCCTACAAGTCTATCAGCCCCCGCGCGTGAAGTGCTAGACTGCGCGCATGATGCGGCAAAACCTCCGCGCAGCACTGTGCCTCGCGGCAATGGCAACCCTGTGCGCCCTCGCTACCGCCCAAAACGCCCCCGCCAGCGACGCAACCCCGCCATCCACCCAACCGCCCGTCCAGCCGAACCCGCAAGCCACACCCGGCGTCCTCGGCCCGTCTGAGCCCAGCCCGTCTGAGCCCAGCTCGCCCGCGCCAACCCCATCCCTGCCCGATCTCCCGCCCGCCTCGCTCCCGGCCCAGATCGCCGCGCTGCTGGACGATCCCGCCGTCTCCCGCGCCCACTGGGGCATCATGGTCACCTCGCTCAGCGGCGCCCTCATCTACGGCCTCAACCAAACCCAGCTCTTCCAGCCCGCCTCCAACACCAAGCTCTTCACCACCGCCGCCGCCCTCGCCCTGCTCGGGACCGACAAGCGCTTCACGACCCAGGTGATCGCCGAGGGCAAACTCTCCGGCCACTCGCTCAAGGGGAACTTGCGGCTGGAGGGAGGTGGCGACCCGAGCTTTGGCACCCGCGACCTCCCTTACATCCCGCCGGCGCAACGCGCGAAGTCAACTCCAGGGGCTCCGCCGTCGATCGCGGATATCGAGGAGCTTGCGGACAAAGTGTATGCGTCAGGCTTGCGCGTGGTGAAGGGAGACATCGTCGGGGACGACTCGCAATTCGAATGGGAGCCCTACCCGCCCGACTGGGCGTTCGATGACCTGGTGTATGGATATGGTGCGCCAGTCTCAGCACTGAGCGTGCACGACAATCAGATCGACGTGCAGGTCTCGCCAAGCACGCTGAAATACGGCGGGAAGGCAAGGATCCGGACCGACCCGGACGTGCCTTACTACGCAATCGAAAACAACGTCAACACGGTGGACTTCGGGATTGGGCCCCGGGGCTGCGACGCCCGACTGGGTTACCAGCGCGAGCAGGGAACCACGCACCTCGTGGTGTTTGGGGATATCCCGCCAAGAGCAGCTCCCTGCACCCAGGCGGTCGCGATTGCCGATCCCGCGGAGTATGCGGCAATGGCCCTCAAAGCCGCCCTGGTGCGCCGTGGCGTGCGGGTGACGGGGATGGCCAAGGCATATCATCAAGTGCCCAGAACGCTCGGACCGGCGATCCGCGACGATCCGGGAACGAGCTTCATGATGCAGCACGCAATTCTAAGCAGACCTTACTCGGCCAATGCAGAGCCGCTTCAATGCGATGCCCAGAACGTCGCCGGCCCGAAGCAACCCGAGCGCACAACGCTGGGGACACATAAATCTTCTCCGCTGTCGGAGGATGTGACATACACGTTGAAGGTGTCGCAGAACCTCCATGCCGAAGTGATACTGCGAGATACCGGAGCGGCTTACTCCTGCGAGCACACCCAAAGTGCCGGAATAACGGTGCTTCGCGAGTTCCTACTGCACCTGGGGATTGAGAAGGGCGATTTTGCATTTGTCGACGGCTCCGGCCTCTCGAACCACGACCTCGTCACCCCCCGCGCCACCGCCAAACTCCTGCAATTCGCCGCCACCCAACCCTGGTTCGCCGACTGGAAAGCCTCGCTCCCCGTCGCCGGCGAGGACGGCACTCTCGAATCCCGCTTCCCCAATCCTCCGCTCAAGAACCACCTCTTCGCCAAGACCGGAACCCTCGGCGAAGCCCGCGCGCTCTCCGGCTATCTCGATGCGGCAAGCGGCCGCACCGTCATCTTCTCCATCATGGTCTCGAACCACCTCCCCGGCGACACCGCCGACCGCGACGCCATGGACAAGATCGTTGCCGCCATCCAGGCCGCGGAATAAGAGGTTGGAATCATTGATTTGCAATCGGTTGGTGGCCGCCGGCGAATAGCACATTAAGTACGCTTGTATATGCAAGTTCTTGCACATAGATTGCACAAGGCTGCACCCAGCCGATTCAAAATCTGGAAGGGACGCAGCTCTAGGAAGTCGCTAACTCATGCAGAATGTGATACTTCTCGCCCTCAAGCCAAATCGACGGGAAACTGCGCCCCCTTCCCGTCCACGGCCAGCAAATTGCTCCAGTGATTGGCAGAAGTCAAAAAGAATGTCCCGAGGTTAGGCCCATGTTTAGTTCCCGCTTGAAGTACTTTCTGGCAGTTGTTCCATTTCTTGCCATGACATCGGTTCCCATGCACGCCTCAACCATCCTCTCTGAGAACTTCGACGAGCTAACCCCGGCCCTGGGCGTCACTAGCGCAGGCGCGTTTACAGCCATCGATGGCACGAATATAGATATCGTCGGCGGCACAGCAGCCCAATTCGGTTATCTGTGCACTGGCCCGGAGTCGGGCAACTGCGTCGATCTCGGAGGTACCAACGGCAATGATCCTGTCGGCAACATCGATCTCACCACCTCCCTGACCCTGGCGGCCGGCGTCTATGACCTTAGCTTCGACCTGATCGGCTCGCAACGCGGCGAAACGACTTCGACAACGGTGGATTTTGGCACCTACTCGCAGACCTTCGTGCTCACAAGCGGCGACATCACCTCTGGCGTTGTGATCAATCAGGCTGTGACGGTCACTGGTGGATCGACCCAGCTTGAGTTCATCGATAACGGCACTCCAGATAACATCGGCGCACTGCTGGACAACGTGCTCATCACGACCGCAACCCCGGAGCCTTCGAGCCTCCTGCTCCTTGGAACTGGAATCCTGGGCGCGGCCGGTCTTCTGCGCCGTCGTATCACCGCCTAGAACGCCGTAACGATTCTCCTCGAATCGGTAAAAAGCCTTCGCCGGGTGTGCTGCATACCGGCGAGGGTTTTTTTGGGCGGTGCGGACGCGCTCCCTTCCCCGCTGCCCCCGTTTTCAGGCATACTTTCCAATACCGAGCAATTCATCCTCCCCAGGCCCCTGAATTAAATCAAGCTTCAGGAGGTTCCAGGTGGCAACAGACGCGTTGCGGCAACAGGCTGTGCCTCGAGTGCGGGTCAACCCCAGGGCGGACCGCATCTTCTTCTCGACGATGGTGCTCCTTCTCTGGGCCACCGTCCTCTTCGGGTTTGCCAGGACCTACTTCCTTGCCGGTATGGTGGAGGCCCCGCTCCCCAACAAGCTCATCCATGTCCACGGCGCCATCATGACCCTCTGGATGGTGCTTCTCTTCGTCCAGACCGCGCTCATCTCCGCGCGCAAAGTGAAGTGGCACATGACCCTCGGCCTCTTCGGCTTTGGCCTCGCAACCGCAATGGTCATCCTCGGCCCCATCGCGGCCACCAATTCGCTGCGGCGCGGCGTCGGCGTGCTCGGATTGGACCCCAAAACCTTCTACGTCATCCCCCTCAGCGCCATCTTCATCTTCGGCGTGCTGGCCTTCTTCGCGTATCGCTACCGCCGTCAACCCGCCGTCCACAAGCGGCTCATCCTCATCGCCACCATCGGCCTCATCGATGCCGCCGTCGGCCGCTGGCCTGTCGCTTTCTTCCAGAGCAACCCCAAGGCGCAGGACCTGGTCCCGTTCGCATTCCTGTTGGCAGTGATGGTCTTCGACCTCGCCACGCAGCGCAAAATCCTGAAGACCACCCTCTTTGCCTCGCTCTTCCTCATCGCCATTCATCTCGCCCGCGTCCCCATCGCCTTCACGCACCCGTGGCAGGCCTTTGCCACCAGGATGCTGGGCCAGGGATAGGCCGGTTCCACCGTCGAATCCCCTTCCGGATGCGACAATAGAGCCATGAAACAGATTCGAAGGGGATTGTTTGCGCTCGGCGTGGCCATGATCTTTGCCGCCGCCGTGGGATGCAAGCAACTGCCCCCGCCCACTCCGCTCGCGGAGCTCAATCCGCAACAGATGCGCGGGCACGACGTGTACCAGGCCCGTTGCGCCCGCTGCCACAACGACCGCACCAACGAGCCGCTGCAGGGCCAGTCGCTCCGTGGCATCTTCAAGAAGCAGTATCTGGATAGCGGCGCCCCGGCCAACGACGACCGCGTCATGGACGCCATCCTCTACGGCCGCCCCATGATGCCCGCCCTGGGCAACACCATGACTCCCGGCCAGCGCGAGGACCTGCTCGCCTATCTGCACACGCTGTAGCCGCTGATCGCTGACAGTTGGAAGCAGACCGCTGGTCATCGATCGCTCTTCGCCGCTTGTTGTCGTGAGGAATAAAATGAGTGATCCAGAGACCGGGAGCAAGGACGTCAAAGGCCGGATGCTGCCCGGCATCGCCGGCGTCTGCCTGTTCATGATCGTCATGACCACGGCGAACGTCTATGCCGCACTCGTTGGCACCTACGGGTCAGGTGTGGCGAAGGTCGGGATCCTGGCCCTCTGCACGCTGCTCGCCGCCGGCATCTTCGGCCTGTTGCGCCTGCGCAAGTGGGGCTGGGCCCTCGTCACCGCCGGCTGCCTGCTGTTCGCCGCCGGCGACTTCTTCTACTTCTCGCGGATTCACGCTGGCTTCTTCCTGGTCCGCGGCCTCTTTGTGCTCGTGTTCTTCCTCTACCTCGTCCGCCAGGAGACCCGCGAGCGCCTGCGTTAGGCAATCTCCCATTCTGGAGCGGAGTGTTTTGAAGGGGTGCGGCTTCAGCCGCGCCATCAATACCCCACTAAACATCTGGGCTTCAGCCCAGAGGGAATACTCCGCTAATCGCGCGCCCCATCGCAGGAGATACAATTTAATTCAGATGACGCCGCCCACCGCAGAAGCACTCAATTCGGATCTCGTCCAGATCGACCTTGCGCCTCAGCGCCCCGTGCGCAAGCCCGAGTGGCTCAAGGCCCGCGCCCCCGGCGGCGAAACCTTTCACAATCTGAAGAAGCTCGCCCGCGACCTCAACCTCCACACCGTCTGCGAGAGCGCCCACTGCCCCAACCTCGGCGAGTGCTGGAACCAGAAGTCCGCCACCTTCATGATGCTCGGCAACCTCTGCACCCGCCGCTGCGGCTTCTGCGCGGTGCCCAAGGGCAAGCCCGAACCCATCGACTTCGACGAGCCTCGCCGCGTCGCCTACGCCGTCGCCCAGCTTGGCCTGGCCCACGCCGTCATCACCAGCGTCAATCGCGACGACGACAACCTCGGCGCCGCCCGCGCCTTCGTCGAGGTCATCCGCGAGATCCGCCTGCAGTCGCCGGGCACGCGCGTCGAAGTCCTCACCCCCGACTTCCAGGGCGTCGAGGAATCCCTCCGCATGGTCGTCGCCGCACGCCCCGAGATCCTCAACCACAACATCGAAACCGTGCCGCGCCTTTACTCCATCGCAAAATCCGGCGGCCGCTACACCCGCTCGCTCGAATTCCTCCGCCGCGCCAAGGAGCTCGCCGCCGAATCCGGCCACACGCAGATCACCAAGACCGGCATCATCGTCGGCATGGGCGAAGAGATGCACGAGCTGCTCCAGGTCTTCCGCGACCTCGCCGACCGCCAGGTCGACATCCTCACCATCGGGCAATATCTCCGCCCCAGCCGCGACCACCTCGTCATGCAGCGCTTCTACACCCCCGACGAGTTCGCGTTCCTCAAGCACGAAGCCCTCGCCATGGGCTTCCGCCACGTCGAAAGCGGCCCGCTCGTCCGCTCCAGCTACCACGCCCGCGAGCAGGCCCAGTCCACCGGCCTCGCGTAGGCCGTGATATGGCATATCCTAAGGTTCAGGCTCGCTGGAGTAGACTACCCTCATGCCAAGCGTGACCCAATCCGTTTTCGATACGCCGGCATATAGCTGCCTGCAGGCGGCCCACTATACTGGGCTCCCGTATCAGACATTGAGGGGATGGATAAGTCGTGATGGTCTCATCAAGACCCCTGAGCCCAGCGCACTTTCCTTCAACAACCTCGCAGAGGCTCATATCTTGAAGTCGATGCGAAGGGTGCACAAATTGTCCTTGCAGGGGATCCGCAGAGCGCTGCTAGAACTCGCGAAGTTTCATAAAACGGATCACCCGCTTCTCGACGAGACGTTTGAGACAGATGGCGTAAATCTGTGCATACGCTTCAACAACGAGGTTATTAACCTCTCGCAAAGAAGTCAGAGAGAAATTCGTGAATTTGTTGCTCTCTATCTTCGGCGAGTGAATCGCGACGATTCGGGAAGAGTAACTCGCCTTTATCCGTTTGTTGTAACCGAAGACGAGAGCGAACCAAGACACATCTCGATCAGCCCCACTGTATCTTTCGGCAAGCCGGTCTTGGCGGGCACCGGGATTTCAACGTCGGTTATCGTCGGCAGATTCAACGCGCGCGATTCTGTTGCCGACTTGGCGCGCGAGTACGACGTGGCTCCTGCCGTCCTTGAGGATGCGATTCGATGGGAGATGAACAGGGGCAAGGCGGCTTAACCAGGCTCGTTCTCTTCCTTGACGAGAACCATTGTCGCAACCCGCACATGATCGAAGTCATTGAAGAACATGGCGCCGTGTGCGAGAAACATCTGGATCATTTTCAGCCAGGCACCGAGGACACCGAATGGCTGCCCCACATCGGTCGGCGCGGCTGGTGCCTTGTGACAACAGATGCCCGAATTAGAAGAAACACCCTTGAGAAGGAGGCCGTTCGCGCGAGCGGCGTACGCATGTTCTACTTTTCGCGTAATCAACTCTCCGGGAAGGAAATGGGTGCTGCTCTGAAGCGTGCCCTTCCTCAAATGGAAGAACTTGTAAATGTCCAACCAGCCCCATTCACCGCGTCCATCAATAAGAAGGGCGATGTTACTTTGCGGGACACCTTCGACATTGCACGATCAGAAAAGATCGAGCAGCCCTGACGCTCACGCAGAAAGGATTTACACTCTTCGCACGCGAGGTGTTGGCATGAGCAGCAGTCAGTTCGGCGATCGAGTGAGTACGTCAGAGATCATGCGGCCCGGCGCGGCGTGCGCGCTCGCGCTGGCACTCCTGTTCGCACCCGCCCGTCCCGCGCCTGCGCAGGACGACAACCCCCTCCATACCGCCACCCGCACCGAGCTCGACGTCGTCAAGGTCGTCCTCGCGCAGGAAAAAGCCTGGAACGCCGGCGATCTCGAGGGCTACGTCAAGGGCTACAAGGACTCGCCCGACACCATCTTCATCGGCAAGGATGTTTCCAAGGGCTACGCCCAGATCCTGGAAGAATACAAGCGCAACTACTACAATCGCGCCTCCATGGGGACGCTCACGTTCTCTGAGTTGGAGGTGCATTCCTTGAGCGATACCTTCGCCGTTTGCATCGGCAAGTACCACCTCGAACGCTCCAAGAAGGACGGCGGCGCGGCCGACGGCCAATTTTCCCTCGTCCTCGAAAAAACCGACCAAGGCTGGAAGATCGTGTTGGACCACACCACGTAGTAAGCGGGCTTTCAGAATTATCCCGGCAAGAGGTAGACTGAATTTGAGAGGGCAACGATGATCTTCCACGTCACAATGGAACCCGTCGAAGATGGCTGGATCATGGTCGAGTGCCCTGCGCTGCCCGGCTGCATCTCACAAGGCAAAGACGAACAGGAAGCCCTGGCAAACATCAAGGAAGCCATCACAGGATGGCTCTGGGCCGAGGATCAGAAAGCCATGCGAGCCATGCCGCAGGACCGCGCGTCTCTCGTTGTTGCGATCTAGCCTTCAGCTGCCGCGTTTCCCAACATTTGTCCCGGATTTCCACAGGAAAACCACGGCACTGCACTTGGACGGGTGCAACGAAATCAGTGCAAAATACTGTAGCCTTGGTGCATGGGCACACTCGCCAACATCTCCGGCAAAGAAGCTGTAAAGGCCCTTCTGCGTGCCGGCTGGGTTCGCGAGGGTCAGACCGGCAGCCACGTCCTTCTGACCAAAGAAGGCCATAGAGCGACGCTTTCCATCCCGCAGCATCGTGAAGTGAAGCCGGGCACGCTTCGCGGAATCATCCGTGCAGCCGAGATAACCGTCGACGAATTCCTCGACCTCCTCTAGCCAGCCGTACCACCTCACACCGTCAATATTTCTTTCTCCTTCGCCGTGAACAGCTCGTCCACCCGCCGGATCTCCGCGTCGGTCAGTTGCTGAATCTCCTCGTTCGCGCGCTTCTCGTCGTCCGCCGAGATCAGCTTGTCCTTGGCCGCCTTCTTCACCTGTTCGTTGCCATCGCGGCGGATGTTCCGGATCGCCGTCTTGTGGTCCTCCAGCACCGCCGAAAGGTGTTTCACCGTCTCCCTGCGCCGCTCCTCGGTCATCGGCGGCACCGGCACGCGGATCACCTTGCCGTCGTGCATCGGATTGAATCCCAGGTTGCTGGTGCGAATGGCCTTCTCGATCGGCGCCACCATCGTCATCTCCCACGGCGACACCAGGATCATCTGCGCCTCGGGCGTCGAAATCTGCGCAACCTGCGAGATCGGAGTGTCCGTCCCGTAGTAATCCACCTTCACCTGGTCCAGCATATGTACACTCGCGCGGCCGGTGCGGGTCGAGAGCAGGTTCGCCCGGAAGTCCTCCACTGTCTTCTCCATGCGCGCCTTCAACTGCGCATGCACACCCTTCAACGCCACAATACTTGTCATCGTCGATGCCATCCTGTTTCCGTCCTCTCCAATTGCAATTCAAAGTCCGCCATTAACCAAGCGCCTTCTGACCTCGCTATTCTACAGAGGTTCAGGGCGATTGAGACGCTCCCCGCTGCCCCTGTCACTTACCAGACCAAGCCGTTGTTCTCCAAAGCAACGCGGCCATGCCAGCCCGGATCCTCTCTTGGGAAGGCCGCGGCGGTTACCGCGCAGGTTACCAGAGTTCGATTGACATCCCCGGGACCAGGCATAGCCTTGACCCATGGAAGTCGATCTCACTTACGAACAGCGCGCTCGCATCGAGCTCATTGCCATTCACACCGGCAAGTCGCCGGTCCGCGTGCTCGTCGACGCAGCGCAGTTTCTGTTCAATTGCGAGATTGACTACTACCCGCCGTCGCAACCGGTTCCGTCCCAGCAGTTCCTCCCCGAGGAGGAGATGGCGGCGAGGCTGGCGCGTCTCCTCGGCCGTTGAGGCCCGCCGCTAGGCCCTCGCGCCGCCCGGCGCCCGCTTCCCACCGACCCTGAACCCTGCTGGCAAACTCCGGCGGCGGACACAGCCTTCAGCGCTCCCCCGCCACTCCACCGTAAAATACATCCACGCGCCGGAATCGGACCACCCGCGCGCAATCGCAAAACGAAAGGCACGGCTTGAAGGTCTTCGCATCCCTGCTGCTCGTAGCGCTCGTCTGCGCCGCCCTCGCGGCCTATGCCGTTTACGCCCCCATCGGCCCTCCCGCAGGCATCTCCGACCAGCAAGCCATTTACGTCGACATCGCCCCCGGCACCGGGACCCAGGCCATCGCCGCTCAGCTCCAACGCGCCGGAGTCCTGCGCAGCCGCTTCGCCTTCCTCCTGCTCCGCGCCGTCAAAGGCGGCAAGCTCATGGCCGGGGAGTATCGCTTCAACCACCCCGCGCCCGCCACTGAGGTCTACGCCCGCATCCTCCGCGGCGACGTCTACACCATCCCCCTCACTATCCCCGAGGGCTACAACATCTTCGACATCGCCCAGGCAGTCGAATCCGCCGGCCTTGGCTCCCGCGACGCCTTCCTCGCCGCCGAACGCAGCCAGACCGCCCTCATCCGTGACCTGTCGCCCAACGCCCCCTCGCTCGAAGGCTACCTCTTCCCCGACACCTACCGCTTCACGCACCACACCACCCCGGCGCAGATGCTCGCCGCCATGGTCAAGCGCTTCCGCCAGGTCGCCGCCCAGATCGGCCTCACCGCCAACCCCGGCCAGGATCCTGCCTCCACCGTCATCCTCGCCTCGCTCATCGAGAAGGAGGTCAATCAGGACTCCGAGCGCCCGCTCGTCGCCAGCGTCTTCACCAACCGCCTCGCCCAGGGCATGCCGCTCGCCACCGATCCCAGCGTCATCTACGCAGCTCTGCTCGATGGCCGTTATCGCGGCGCCATCTACGCCTCCGACCTCCAGTCCGACTCGCCCTACAACACCTACCGCCAAACCGGCCTGCCTCCGGGCCCCATCTGCAACCCCGGGATCGCCGCGCTCAAGGCTGCCCTCGCCCCCGCCACCACCAGCTACCTCTATTTCGTCGCCGACGCCCAGGGCCACAGCCGCTTCTCCGCTACCCTCAAGGAGCACTCCCAGCAGGTGCAGGTCTACCGCCGCGCCCTCCGTCACCCAGCCCACTGAAAGCGCCCCTAAATTACCGCGAAGCCCGGCAGCCCCCAATCGCATCTAATTCATATAGGAGGACGTTTTCATTTCTAAGACGCGGAAAGTGGCTAGCCGCCAGATATACTTAAAGTTTGTGCCAATGAGGATCAGACAAGCCGCCGCCATAGGTCTACTCGCGCTAACTCCGGCTCTCACCGGATGTTACAGGCATACGCACAGCGTCCTCAAGACGCGCCTTCCCGACATCGTCCTAAGCACCTCCCTCGATCATTTGCTCGATCAGGTCAATCAGCGCAACCAGGCCATCCAGAGCATGACCGCCTACATCCAAATCGTCGCTACCGAGGGCGGGAGCCAAAAGGGCGAAGTCACGGAATACACCTCCTTGAGCGGTTATATCGTCATCGGCAAGCCGGAAAACATCAACGTCATCCTCAAGTTGCCCTATGTGGGCAGCGATGCGCTGGACATGGTCTCCGACGGCAAGACCTTCAAGATGCTCATGCCCCCCAAAGATTGCGCATTCCTCGGATCCGACTCAGTTCCCTCCACCCAGACGGGCCTCTACAGCCTTCGCCCCGCCGTCATCCTGGATTCCCTGATGATCCAGGGCCGGCAAGACGACCAGGTCGTCGCCATGAACCAGGACAGCCGGACTCTGCCCGACCCCAAAACGCGCAAAGACGTCATCGAAGAGCCGGACTACGACATCGAGTTCCTGTCCCGGCCCGACGGCCAGGTCGCCCACACCCTGCGTGTCATTCATATCGGCCGCGCCACCCTGCTGCCCTACCGCCAGGACATCTACAACGCCGACGGCAAGGTAGAAACCCAGGCCGATTACAGCAGCTACCAGAAATTCGGCGACATCAACTTCCCCAGAAAGATCGTTATCCAGCGCCCGCTCGACGAACTCAGCCTGACCATCACTATCTCCAAGGCCACCTTCAATCAGAAGCTGCCCGACGACCAGTTCAACCTCGATATTCCCCCAACCACGGCCCACGTCACCAACATGGACGACCCGGCCGTCGCCGCTACAAACCCGTGCGCCGCGCATGCGCCGCAATCGCCGCATTGATCTCCAGCGCCAGCCCCAGCGCCGCCCGCCCATCCTCCACCGTTACTACCGGCTGGGTCCGCGTCCGCACCGCATCCAGAAACGCCTCCATCTCCAGCCGCAGCGGTTCGCCCGCCTCCACCGGGACCTTGCGGATCGACATCCCCGGCGAAGCATGTCCAGCGCCGCCCGCCGCCGCTGCCAGCGCCGCCAGTTGGGCCATATCCATCCCCGCCGCCGCCGTCACATCGATCAGCAGCAGGTCCTGCCGCGCGAAGTCCAGCGACAGATACTGGTGCGGCTGAAAGAACCGCATCTTCCTCACTCGCTCCGTGCTCACCCGGCTGGCCGTGAAGTTCGCCACGCAGCCGTTCTCGAACTCCAGCCGCACATTCGCGATGTCCACCTTCCGCGACAGCACCGGCAGCCCCACCGCGCGCACCTCGCGCACCGGCTCACCCACCAGCTTCATCACGATGTCCAGGTCGTGGATCATTAAATCCAAAACCACATCGACATCAAGAGAACGCAGCGTAAACACGCTCAGCCGGTGTACTTCAAAGAACATCGGCCGGTTCAGCAGCTCGCGCACTGCCCGCACCGCCGGATTGAACCGCTCCAGGTGCCCCACCTGCACCACGCGGCCCAGCTTCCGCTTGAGCCCGGCAATCTCATCCGCCTCCGCCAGGTTCGTCGCCAGCGGCTTCTCAATCAGTAAATCGACGCCCGCCGCCAGCAGGGTCCGCGCACACTCCGCATGGGCCACCGTCGGCGCACACACGCTCGCCGCATCCACCTTCCCCGCCGTCAGGCATTCCTCAATCGTGCGAAAACCTGCAACGCCATACTGCGTCTCCGCAGCCATCCGCGCGCCTTCATTCGGATCGATCACCGCTGCAATCGCGACCGGATACCCCGCCTGCTCCAGTTCGCGATACACCCGCAGATGGTTGCGCCCAAACGCTCCCGCACCCACCACCGCCACCCGCAGCTTTTCATCCGGGCCGATCGCAGGAACACTCATCGGCAGCCCTCACCAGGAACTTGCCGCCGCCTGGTCCTTGCGTAGCCTTCGACGCCAGTCGATGGCAGAAGAGTCTGCCTCTGGTTCTCCCTCGAACCTCGAACCTCGAACCTCGAACCTTGCCCCACTTACTTCACCGGACCCTCAACCGCCTGTCGGCACCGCCCATACAGCGCCAGCAGTTCCGCAACCTGATCCTCCGGCTTGCCCGAGGCCGTCACGCCAAAACCCGTCGAACCCGCCGCCTTGGTCCCAACATGCGTCGTCGCCGCCACAAACTTCAGCAGATCCAGCGCAATGTCCTCCGTGCGGCGAGCCGCATTGTTCCCTTCACTCATTTTGCGAAACCTCTCTCATTCCAGACCCGATCTTAACGGCCACACCCACCCCGAAGCAAATCCAGGTCGTTGGCGCGCATTCACCGGCCACGCATCCCCAACTCCGCCTCGTCGGAGATTGTTCTTTTGAACTGACAACTAGCAACTGACAACTAACAACTGCCCTTCCCCACTTCGCACAGAATCTCATACGAAATCGTCCCCGCCAGCCGCGCATGGTGGTCTGCGGTCACCCCGTCGCCCAGCACCACCACCTCATCCCCCACCCGCACGCCCTCGATCCCCGTTACATCCACGACTGTCAGGTTCATCGAAACCCGCCCCACAATCCCCGCGCGTTCGCCCCGAATCATCACCCAACCCCCGGGCCGCTCATTCGTCCCCCCGAGCTCCCGCCGCAGCCCGTCCGCGTACCCCACCGGCAGCAGCGCCAGCCGCATCGGCTCCGCCGCCGTGAACGTCGCGTTGTATCCCACCGTCTCGCCCGCCGCCACATCGCGCACATCCAGCACCCGCGTCTTCCACGTCATCACCGGCCGCAGCGCGCCACGCAGCTTCGGCTCCGCCCCGCCCTCAATCGGCAGGCAATACCCATACAGCGCAATCCCGCACCGCACCATCGCCCGTGCCCCCACGCTCTTCGCCAACTCCACCAGCCACACCCCATCCCCCGCCGGATTATCCACCGACGAGGAACTCCCCGCATGCACCCACTTCGGCCTCATCCCCTTCCCCCGCACCTGCGCCAACGCCGCCGCAAACCGCCGCTGCTGCTCCAGCGTCTTCTCCCCGCCCGCCACCTCCGCCGCGCAGAAGTGCGTCATCACTCCATCCAGCACCAGCCCCGCCGTGCCAATCAAGTCCAGCACTGCATCCAGCTCCGCGCCCGGACGCGCACCCTGCCGTCCCATGCCGGTGTCCACCTCCACATGCACCCGCATCCCCGCTCGCCCGCCCAGCCAGCCCACCTGGTCCGCGGTCCACACCACCGGAGTCAGGCCATGCTCCGCAATCGCCTCCACATCCCCCGGCATCAGCCCGCACAGTACCAGAATCTCCGCGTCCACAAACTCGGGGTCCCCAGCGATCTTTGATCGATGGGGCGGAAACCCCGCCGCATCCAGCGCCCGCCGCACCCGCGCCCCCTCGCCGGCGTCCGCCACTCCAAACCACCGCGCACCCGCCCGCGCCAGCGCCACCGAGCACACCTCCGCCCCATGCCCGTACGCGTTTGCCTTCACCACGGCCAGCACGTCCGTCCCCGCCCCGAACGCAGCCCCAACCGCCGCAGCGATCGCCCGGTAGTTCCCCTTCAGCCGTTCCTCCGACACCTCAATCCAGCTCGTCACCGCCACCGCCGTCCCGCGTCCGCGTTCTCAGAAACTCGCGATATCCGCCGCCTCCAGCACCTGCTTAGGATACCCGCGCTTCGCCACCGCCAGCATCGCGCGCCCCAGCTGCTCCGTGGTCGTCACATGCTTCGGAAACATCCGCAGCAGCAGCGGCAACACCGGCCGCATCGCCGTATACACGCCCTGATACACCCCCGTCTTCGACCGTATCCCATCGATCGGCACAATCAGCCCCGGCCGAAACATATACGCCGCCTTGAACCCCATCCCCAGCAGCGCGTTCTCCGTCTCGCCCTTCACCCTGGCCCACATGGCGCGTCCGTTCGCATCCGTCCCTGCGCCCGACACATACACAAACGTCCCCACGCCCGCCCGCCGCACCGCCCGCGCCGCGGCCATGGTAATGTCGTACGTCACCCGCCGGTACTCCGCCTCCTTCATCCCGACCGAAGACACGCCCAGGCAGAACAAGCACGCATCGTAGCCCGCAAATGCGTCCTCGATCCCCGAAAAATCATAGAAGTCATTTACTACCAGCTCGCGTGCCTTCTCGCTCCGTCGCCCCAGGCTTGGTCCGGAAGCCCGCCGCACCACTTCGAGCACCGCCTCCACCTCGCGGTCCTGCACACACTCCCGCCGCACCCCCTGCCCCACCATCCCGGTCGCGCCAAACAGGATTACTCGGCTAGTAGCCACCCGCGTCGTCCTTCTTCAGGTTCTCGAACCGCGTAAAGTCCGCGCGAAACGCCAGCTCGATCGACCCCGTCGGCCCGTTCCTCTGTTTGGCGATAATAATCTCCGCTTTGCCCTGTACCTCCGGATCGTCGCGGTTGTAGTACTCCTCGCGGTGGATAAACGCCACCACGTCCGCGTCCTGCTCAATCGATCCCGACTCCCGCAGATCGCTCAGCAGCGGCTTCTTGTCGCCCGTCCTCTGCTCGCTTCCGCGCGAGAGCTGGCTCAGCGCCAACACCGGAATCTTCATCTCCTTGGCCAGCGCCTTCAGCCCGCGCGAGATCGAACTCACCTCCTGCGTCCGGTTCTCAAAACCGCGCTTCCCGCTCGGGTTCACCCCTGTCATCAACTGCAGATAGTCCACCACGATCAGGTCCAGCCGGCCCTCCTGCTGCTTCAGCCGCCGCGCCTTCGCCCGCATCTCCGCCAGCGTAATCCCCGGCGTGTCGTCGATGAACATCTTCGACTCCATCAGCCGCTCCAGCGCCTTCATCAGCTTGCCTTTGTCCTCCCGCAGCATGGTGCCCGTCTGCAGCTTGCGCGAGCCCACCAGCGCTTCGCTCGCCAGCATCCTCCGCAGCAGGCTCTCCTTCGACATTTCCAGCGAGAACACCGCGACCACCTTGCCGTCATGCACGGCCGCATTTTGCGCAATATTGATCGCCCACGCCGTCTTGCCCATCGACGGCCGCGCCGCAATGATGATCAGCTCCGAATCCTGCAACCCGCTCGTCATCCTGTCGAACTCGGTGTAGCGCGTCGCGAGGCCCGTAACCTCGCGCCCCTGCTCATACAGCGCGTCGATCGACCCGAAGCTCTGCGCAACGATCTCGCCAATCCCTGCCAGCCCGCGCTGGATCGCCGAGTCGGCCACATCCGCCAGCAGCGCCTCCACATCGCCCAGCACCGTAATCGCATCTTCGCTCTGGTCCGACGCCCGAATCTGGCCGTCGTGGAAGATCGACATCAACTGCCGCAGCAGGCTCTTGTCCTTCACAATCCGGACGTAGCTCTCGATGTTGAAATTCCGCGGAATTCCCTCGCTCAGATACGCCAGGTACGCCGGCCCGCCCACTGAATCCAGCTCCCGCCGCCGCGCCAGCTCTTCCTGCACCGTCAGATAGTCGATCCCGTGGCCTTTCGCCATCAGCTCGACCATTGCCCGGTAAATCCGCTGGTGCGAGTCCAGCGAAAAGTCATCGGACTTCAGCTTCGACGTCGCATCCGAAATCGCCACGCCATCCAGCAGCATCGCGCCCAGAATCGCAACCTCGGTGTGTACCGACGAAGGAAGCCCGTCAGCCGGATTCAGTTGAGCCAGGGAAGCCATACATGAATTATCCTCCGTAGAAGCCTGAGTAAAATTGGCAAGTATCGTGGAAACCAGGACAGGCCCGACTGACGCGCGTGGTTCTGTCTTGCTTAAGGGCACGCGTTTACCCGTGCCGTAAATGGCGTATTTGCACAACGGCTTTAGCCGCTGAGGTCACCTTCTACCGAGCTGCCATTTCTCAGCTCTTTTTTTCGCGCGATATGGAATCTTGAGCCTGCTACGCCCCATACTGGAGCCACCCATGCCTCCCGCCAAACACCTCGACATCCCGCCCGCCGCCGCCCGCGACCACGCCTCCTTTGAAGTTCTCCGCGTCTGGATCGCCGAGCAGGGTCAGCACGTCAGCATCCGCTCCGGCGCCTGGGAGGACCCCTTCGCCTGGGGCATCGTCCTCGCCGACCTCGCCCGCCACGTCGCCCTCGCCCACCACCTCCAGCACCCCGACTCCGACACCGGCATCTTCGTCGAGCGCCTCCTCGAGGGCTTCCACGCCGAAATCGAAAACCCCACCGACGAACCCGAAGGCGAAGTCACCCAGTAGAATCGCGCAGGTGTAACCTTTTCTTTGATCGCATCCAGCATGTCGAAGAGGTCTTGAATGAAGGCACTCCTGCTCACCGCCATCCTCTGCTGCAGCGCCGCACTCCCCGCCGCAACTCCCCGCGCAACCCTCACCGGTACCGTCCTCGATGCGAACGGCAACCCCCTCGTCGGCGTCACCGTGATGGTCTATCACGCCGGCGTCAAAGTCGGTTACAGCACCTATTGCCCAAGCTGCTACCTCGATTGCGGCAAGCGCGTCCTCACCGACGCGAAGGGCGCCTTCGAGATCAAGGACCTCGCCGGTGATCTATGGTTCACCCTGCTCGCCGCCCGCGCCGGATACGTCCCCCAAATTACCAAATCCATCGACCCGGCCAAAAATCCCACGCTAACCCTCAACCTCGCCGCCAAGCCGCCCACCACCAACTTCAGCGGGACCGTCCGCGGCCGCGTCGTCGAGTCCGACGGCTCGCCCGTCCCCGATGCCATCATCACCCCCACGGGCCTCAACCTCAATGCGAAAGAGTTGAGCGCCGTCTTTCCCGCAGGCACGCCTGTGTCCGAGGGAGAACACAGCATCTACGGCACCCTCGACGGACTCCAGCCCATCGCAACCACCAACAAGCAGGGCGAATTCGAGCTCTCCTACAACCAGCCCACGCCGAAGATGCTTCTCGAAGTCGAAGCCCGCGCCATGGCCCCGAAGTTCGTCGTCATGGAGACAGGGCCCCAGCGCCACTCCGTTACTCTTACCGACGGAGCCACCATCACCGGTCGCCTCTTGGCGAACGGTAAGCCGGTCCCCAACGCCCAAGTCGGCCTCATCGCCAAGGATCGCGGCGGGTTCCAGGACAACCTCAAGATAGCCGGCGATCCCTACGCGGAGATCCGCATCGGCACTGGCGCCGACGGCCGCTTCACCATCCCCAACGTCCCCGGCCCCGTCGATTGGTACCTCTACGCCGAGATGGACTCCATCTCCAGCATGGGAGCCACCAGCCCAATCGAAGTCAAGGTCACCCACGACGGTCAGTATCTGCAAACTGCCGACCTCGTCGTCAAGCCCGGCTACCGCGTCCGCGGAACCGTCCTGGTCAGCGACAACAAGCCCATCCCGGAAGGCATGCGTGTCACCATCAGCTCCGACACCGTCTGGGACTCCCAAACCGTCCCACTCGCCCCGGACGGGCACTTCGCGTTCGTCAATCTCCCGCCCGGCAAGTACAGCATCAACGCGTCCGTCAAGGGCTACCGCGAGAAAGAGAGCCAGTACGGTCCCACTCCCTTCACGGTCGACCACGACATCGACAACTTCACCACCACCGTCTACCCCAACGCCCGCTGAGCAATCACTCCACCCCCATCTCCTTACATTGCCCGGCGAGCTATCTGTCTCCCGCAAAAAGCCTAGACTCTCACAATGGCCTCTGCTATACCGGGTACACCCATGCGTCTCCCGGCCTTGAAGTTCTGCGTTTTCGTCACCGCGATTACAGCAATCGCGTTCATTCTTCCTCATCGTTCCTTTACCCAGACCACCACACCTGCCACCACGCCCGCCGCGACGAACTCCACACCGCAGGCTGCTGTCCCGTCCCCGGCAGCGAATGACTCAGACTATGCAGCCGAGCCCATCGTCATCGAGCATTCCGACAGCATCTTCAGCATGGCCGCCGACGGCACCGGCTGGATAGAGCACACCCTCGTCGCCCGGTTGCAGTCCGACGCTACGTTGAAGAAGTATGGCGTTGTCTCCGTACCCTACGCTTCCAGCTCCGAACACGTCGAGTTGCTCTACGCCCGCGTGCGCCATACCGACGGCGCCGTCGCCGAAACCCAGACCTCCGACGCCATGGACATGCCCAGCCCGGTCACGCGCCTCGCCCCGTTCTACAGCGACCAGAAGGAGTTGCAGCTCCCCATCCGCAGCCTGCGCGTCGGCGACACGCTCGAGTTCAAGTACCGCATCATCCGCACCAAGGCTCTAGCTCCCGGCCAGTTCTGGGGCCAGGAGATCTTCAGCGACGCCGCCGTCGTCCTCTCCCAGACCGCCGAACTGCGCGTCCCTGTGGGCATGTACGTCAACGTCTGGAGCCCCACCATCAAGCCGGTCGAATCCAGCTCCGGCGCCACCGCCGATGCCCCGGCGCAGCACATCTATCGCTGGACCCACTCGCAACTAAAACCCACCGCCGGCAAGGAAGCCGAAGCCGCAGCCGCAGCGCAGAAGAAGATCCTGTGGACCGCCGATCAGGAGCTCGACCTCGAGCAAGGCCATCTGCCAACCATCGCCTGGACCACCTTCAAATCCTGGGAAGACATCGGCGCATGGTACCGCTCGCTCGAAGCCGACCGCATCGTCCCCGACGACACCGTCAAGGCCAAGGTCGCGGAACTCACCGCCGGCAAGTCCACCGACGAAGCCAGGGCGCAAGTGCTCTACCACTACGTCGCCACCAACATCCGTTACATCGGCGTCGCCTTCGGCATCGGCCGCTACCAGCCCCACACCGCCGCCGAGATCCCCTCTAACCAGTACGGCGACTGCAAGGACAAGCACACGCTGCTCGCCGCCATGCTCTCCGCCGTGGGCATTCACTCCAACGCCGTCCTCATCGGCGCGGGTATCCGCTTCAACCCGGATGTCCCATCGCCCGCCGCATTCAATCACGTCATCACACGCGTCACGCTTTCAGCAGAGCACGTCTGGCTCGATACCACCGCTGAGGTCGCACCCTGGGGCATGATCACCCTCGCCACCCGCGACAAGCAAGCCCTGGTCGTCTTCCCGACCGCTGGCGCTTCCACCGCTTCAGGCGCTCCGCCCACCGTGGCCGCTGCCATCGTGCACACTCCAACCGATCCCCTCGTACCCGATGCCGTCACCGTCGACGCAGTCGGCTCGCTTGACGCTACCGGAGTCTCCACCTCGCACATCGCGATCACACTCCACGGCGATGGCGAGATCGTGGCCCGGGCGGGGTTCCAGACGCTTTCCCCGGACAAGTACGACACCATGGTGCAAATGATGGCGAAGCTGATCGGGTTCGCAGGGACGACCAGCAACCCGGACATTACGCGGCCGACGGACATGACTCAGCCCTTCAAGATGGCGTTCGACTACAAGCGCGAGAAGGCGGGCGACTGGGAACACCTGAGGACGGTTCCGGAGGTGGTACCGGCGATGTTTCCGCAGGTGACGGAGATGGAGCCACCGGTGCACGCGGTACAGTTGGGAACGCCGCGCACGGAGACTTCGACCTCGGCGATGAAGCTGCCGGAGGGATGGAGCGCGATCTTGCCGCCGGCGGTGCATGCTCAGTGCCCGTATGCGACCTACGACATGACTTACCGCCTGGAGAATGCGACGGTGTACGCGGACCGGAAGATCGTGGTGCTGGAGAAGAAGGTTCCGGTGAGCGACTGGAAAGCGTACAAGACGTTTGTGGATATGGTCAACCCGGGCAAGGAGCGGTATATCCAGCTGTTCACCGCTTCCGTTCCTAGTCCGCCAGAGAAACGGACAAAGGAGATTGAGGACGCGCTGAACAGCTCCGATCCCATCATCAGGAACACGGCGACCGCTGCCGAGGATACGAGAAACGCAGGCGTCGCATCAGGGTATGTGACGCAATTGGCTGGAGCGGGCGATGTGGGGGCAACGAGGCTTGCGGCAGGTCGCGCGGCAATGACGGCGGAAACAGCGGCGGCGGCGGCGGAAACAGCGGCGACCGCAGTGGAATCGGACGCTTCTCAAGCCACCGCGGCTTCGGCCGCCGGTGACAGAGCGTCGGTGAAGAATGCGCGTGACAAGGCAGCGTCGGATTATTCGGCCTTGCTGGCGGCGGACAATAAATTGGCAAAGGCTGCAACGGGTTTAGTAGCCGCGGCGGCGGGGAATGCCGCTTTCCTTGCCGCAAATCCCGTGAGCGCAGCAATCAACGATATGGGGGCTCAAGATTCTTCTGCCGCAGCTAACCTGCTGTCCGCAGCCACGAAAGGCGGGACTGCGGGATATAGCGCGGCTGCAGCCAATGAGGCGACCGCTATCAAAGATGCCAATACCACCGCAGGTCTTGATCCCCCTAGAGCCAAGGCCTTCAAGGCCGTGGCCAAAGCGGAGGCAGAGGCACAATCCGCCGCTACGGCTGCCGCGGCGGGGGGGAGCGCATCAGCCGCGGCGGCTGCGGCGGCTGCGGCGACCGCCGGGGCAACCGCGGATGGACCTGGAAATCCTTATGCGGGGGCCGTAGAGAGTGGGGCGGCGGCTGTCGCAAATGCCGCATCGGCCACCATCTCGGCCCAGCATGCGATGGACGGGCTGAAAACGCTCAAATGATTCAGTGCTCATAAACCCCGGCTGACTCCGCTCGTACGTTCTACCGGATTGCACTCATCTCTCCCACCCCCGCCGCCGCCAACCCCAGCCCCGCCAAACCACACACCACCCGCATCGCAGTCATCGCCGTCACCTCGCTATGCCCGCAAATATACCGCGCCGCCATGACCGCACGCCACCTGCGCAGCTAGCACTAGCAACTAGCAACTAGCAACTAGCAACTGAAAACGATCACTTGCCCTTGTACTCCTGAAACAGCTCCGGAAACTGCTCCTTCAGCGCCTTCACCTTTGGAATATCGCACACCTGGATATACGGATTATCCGGATTCTTCTCCGCATAATCCTGGTGATACTCCTCCGCGTCATAGAACGCCTTCAGCGGCGCCACTTCAGTCACAATCTTCTTCGGAAAGGCCTTCGCCGCATCCAACTGCGCAATGTACGCCCGCGCAATCCGCTCCTGCTCCGGCGTCGTAAAGAAGATCACCGACCGGTAGCTCGTCCCCACATCCGGCCCCTGCCGGTTCAACTGCGTCGGATCGTGCACCACCGAGAAGAACACCCACAGCAGCGTCCCATAACTGATCTTCTGCGGATCGAACACCACCTTCACGCTCTCCGCGTGCCCCGTCGTCTCGCTTGAGACAGCCGCATAGTTAGCAGTGTTTTCAGACCCGCCCGAGTAGCCCGCCCACGTCTTCTCCACGCCCTTGATCCGCTCGAACGTCGTCTGCACGCCCCAGAAGCACCCGCCCGCAAACACCGCCGTCTCCGTACGCGCGCCTGTCTTTGCCTCATCCACCACCGGCGCCGGCAACTTCTCCGTCCGCACCTGTCCAAAGACCATAAGCTTCACCCCCATCGCCACCGCCACCACCAACGCCAATCCCAGCACCGCCGCACTCAGCTTCGACATCATCGCCCACCCCGCCAACCATTTAGATAGCATCGCCAACAAAACGATCCGCTCAGCTCCAATCCGTGTTCATCCGTGCAAATCCGTGGTCGTCATTAAGCCGTCTGTCTCCGTGCCTGGATGGCAATAAAGCAATTCACCAAACTCACCGCCGCTGGCGTCACTCCCTGGATCCGGCTCGCCTGCCCCAGCGTTCGCGGCCGTACTTTCCCCAGCTTCTCCACCATCTCCCGCGACAGCCCGCTGCACGCCGCATAGTCGAACCACTCCGGAATCACCCGCCCCTCATCCCGCTTCAGCTTCTCCATCACCTTCTTCTGCTGCTCCAGATACCCCGCGTACTTTATCTCCGTCTCCACCGTCTTCATCTCGTTCCGCACCCACGCCGGCAATCTGAAATCTCGGGTGCGGGTGCCCCGTCCTAGCTCCGCTAGGGCGGGTTCACCGACCCACTCGCGCAATTCCGCAACCTTCTCCATCAACGGCACCAGCATCGGCCACAAACCCTCCACCGTAACCTCCGGCCGCTTCAGCGCCTGCGCGTACGGAATCCCCACCAGCCCATTCACCCGCTCGCTGGCCGCCTCACCGCCCTCGGCTCTCGCCGCTTCGCTGACTTGCTGACTCGCTGACTCGCTGACTCGCTCTTTCCGCAGCAACTTCTCAAACGCCGCCGCCCGCGCCATCTTCGCCTCGTACGCCGCCCACGCTGCATCGTCGATCAGCCCCAGCCGCCGCCCATGCGGAGTCAGCCGCCGGTCCGCATTGTCAATCCGCAAGTGCAGCCGGAACTCCGCCCGCGACGTAAACATCCGGTACGGCTCATTCGTCCCCTTCGAAATCAAATCGTCAATCAGGATCCCCGTGTACCCCTCGGTCCGGTCCAGCCAGAACCCTTCCTCGCCCTTCACGCTCAGCGCCGCATTGATCCCCGCCATCAACCCCTGGCACGCCGCCTCCTCATACCCGCTGGTCCCGTTGATCTGCCCCGCCAGGAACAGCCCGTCATACTTCTTCACCTTCAGCGTCCGCTCCAGCTCCGTCGGGTCGATCGCGTCATACTCAATCGCGTACCCCGGCCGCAGCATCTCCGCGTTCTCCAGCCCGGGAATCGACCGCACCATCGCCGCCTGCACCTCCATCGGCAGGCTCGTCGACATGCCGTTCACATACACCTCGTGCGTATTCAACCCCTCCGGCTCCAGGAAGAACTGGTGCTGCGTCTTATCCGGGAACCGCACAATCTTGTCCTCAATCGACGGGCAATACCGCGGCCCCACCGCCGAAATCTGCCCCGTATACATCGGCGACCGGTGCGCATTCTCCTTGATCAGCCTTAGCGTCTCCGGCGTCGTCTGCGCAATATAGCAACTCACCTGCCTTAGCTCCGGCACCCACGACCCCGCGCCATCTTGCGAACCGCCGCTAAGATGCGTCATCTCGACCGGAGCCCTGAGCGAGCCGGCGGCGAGTCGAACGGGCGGAGTGGAGAGACCCCCGCATCTGTCTTCGCCTGCTTTTGTCTTTCCCTCGAACCTCGAACCTCGAACCTTGGCCCTGAAAGAAAACGGCGTCGGATCAGCATCCCCCGGCTGTTCCACAAACTTCGTCCAGTCGATCGTCCGTCCATCCAGCCGCGGCGGAGTCCCCGTCTTCAATCTGCACTCCCGCAGCCCCAGCCGCTTCAGCGCCTCCCCCAACAAAACCGAAGCCGGCTCCCCACTCCGCCCCGCCGCATACTGCTGTTCCCCGCAATGGATCAGCCCGTTCAAGAAAGTCCCCGTAGTCACCACCACCGCGCCCGCATGCACCACCCGTCCATCCCGCAGCCGCACCCCCGTCACCCGCTGCACCGTCTCACCTGGTGCCTGGCGCCCGGCGCCTTGCACCTCTAAATCCACCACCTCCGCCTGCTTAATGAACAGTCCCTTCTGCCCCTCCAACACCTCCCGCATCTTCACCCTATACAGAGCCTTGTCGCACTGCGCCCTCGGCGACCACACCGCCGGCCCCCGGCTCGTATTCAGCAGCCGAAACTGGATCCCGCACGCATCCGCCACCTCGCCCATGATTCCGCCCAGCGCATCCACCTCGCGCACCAGGTGACCCTTCGCAATTCCGCCAATCGCCGGATTGCAGCTCATCTGCGCAATCAAATCCAGGTTCAACGTAAACAGGGCCGTCCGCAGCCCCATGCGCGCCGCCGCCATCGCCGCCTCGCATCCCGCGTGCCCGGCCCCCACCACCACCACATCAAACTGTTCCGTAAATGCCATCCCTCCCATTTTACGTGCGAATATCGCATCACCACCGGGCCAAAGCTCTTGGTCCCGCCCTTTGTTTGTCATTCCCGAAGCCGGGGCCCCCGACGAGCGCACTTGCTCGTTGGGGTGGGAAGGAAATTCGCTGTTGTCTTCGCCCCCTTCAGCCTACAATGATCCCGCTCGCACTCACTCCGGAGAAGCAATGCGACTCGGCAAGCTGGCCCTCATCTCGTCCTCTCTGCTCATCACTCTGTCAACCTCCATCCCCAACGTGGCCCAGGCAGCCCAGAACACTCCCACTTCCGGCGCCCCGCCCGCCCCAGCCTCAATCGACGTCCCCGACATTCAGACCCTCCACGTCACCGCGCGCGAGGTCGTCGTCGACGTCATGGTCACCGACGCCCAAGGCAATTCGGTAAACGGCCTCCAGCAATCCGACTTCTCTATCGAAGAGAACGGCCATCCCCAGACCATCCGCAGCTTCCGCGAATACACCCCCGCCACCCAGCCGCCCGAACCCCCGTTCGTAAGGCTTCCTCCCGGCGTCTACACCAACAGCCACTCCACCCCCGCCACCGGCCCGGTCGACATATTTCTGCTCGACGCCATGAACGGCGGCATCTCGGTCTTCCAGGCCAAACGCCAGGTCCTCCAATACCTCCGCACCATGCCCGGCGGGACCCGCGTCGCCATCTTCTGGCTCGCCGAAACCGGCCTCCACACCCTCCAGCCGTTCACCTCCGACCGCGCCGCCCTCATCCAGGCCGTCAGCACCGACCGCGTGGACGTCGGCGCCATCGGCAACGCCTTTACTCGCCAGATGACCACCATGAAGGCATTCAACCAGCTCGCCGCATTTGTCTCCGGCATCAAGGGCCGCAAGAACCTCTTCTGGTTTACCCCCGGCATGCCCATCAACCTGCTGCGCGACGGCGGATACGGCTGGGGCAACATCGACATGACCATGGTCCATCACCTGATGGACACCTACGAGCTCCTCACCGCCGCCCAGGTCGCCGTCTATCCCGTCGATCCCCGCGGAATCGTCGGCCTCGGCAGGACCCAGCTCAAGGACGAGGCCGTCGCCGAGCAGACCGGCGGCGAGGCCATCTACAACACCAATGACCTCACCACCGCCGTCGCCAAAGCCATCGACAAGGGCTCGCAGTTCTACTCCGTCTCCTACATCCCGCCCAACCAGAAGGACGACAGCCACTACCACACCATCAAGGTCGAACTCGACCGGCCCGGCCTCACCCTCGTCTACCGCAAGGGCTACAACGCCGAACGCCTTCCCACCGTCGACAATCCCGAACCCGGCCCCGCCTTGATGAAGGCCTCCATGGAAGGCCACGCTCCCGCCGCAACCCAGCTCCTCTTCGACGCTTCCGTCCAGCCCGCCACGGGCCTCCTATCAAGCAGCCAATCCTCCCTGCCCAAACCGAAGATGCCGCCAAAATCCGCCCCACGCACCATTCCCTACGACATCCTCTTCGGCCTCCCCGCCAGCCAGATCGCCTTCGCCAAAGATGAATCCGGCAAGCTCCACGGTGCGCTCGAGTTCGACGCCGTCGCCTACGACATCACCGGCACCCGCGTCGCCCTGCTCACCCAGACCGTCAACATGCCTCTCAGCGCCGGCCAGTACAACGCCTTCGCCGCCGCGCCCTTCCATTTCACCCAGCAGATCGATCTGCCCCTCGGACAGCTCTCCCTCCACGTCGGCATCTACGACACCATCTCTCATAAAGTCGGCACCCTCGAAATTCCCCTCACCGTTCGCGAAAATGCGCGGTAGCACGCATCCTCGCCTCCGTCTTCTGAGCCTGGTAGAGTCCGAGACACCGCAGTCACGTCCTCCCGGTAGGAGCCCGCCATGCTCGCAACCGCCAGCCTCGTCGCCTTCATCCCCACCCGCGACGCCGCAAGCGCCCGCGCCTTCTACGAAACTACCCTCGGCCTCCGCTTCGTCTCAGACGACAACTTCGCCCTCATCTTCGACTCCAACGGCACCATGATCCGCATCGCCCGCGTCCCCGAATTCACTCCCCACCCCTTCACCGTCCTCGGCTGGCAGGTCCGGGACATCGACGCCGCCGTCGCCGGCCTCACCTCCAAAGGCGTCCAGTTCAACCGCTGTAGCTTCCTCGAGCAAAGCCCGAACGGAGTCTGGACCGCGCCCCCCGATCCGGCTGGCCACGCCGCCCGCGTCGCCTGGTTCCCCGACCCAGACGGCAACATCCTCTCCCTCTCGCAACACTAAGGCCGGCGGCCCGTTTTCCACAAAAACCTTGTCAAGCCCAAAAATCGCCTATCTCCAACAAAACACTACGAAAAGTCGATGCAGATGAGTTATGGTCAATCCTATATAATGGTATCAGTAAGCTAAACCAAGAAGCCCGGCATCCAGCCGGGCTCTTTCACTTAACCCACACCGTCATAGCGGACGACCCCAGAGACCTGATCCAGTCCGAGGTCCAGACCTAACTCATTTACTCACTAGACTTTGTCAAAAAGAGTATACCCAAAGGAAATCTCACCCATGCCGACCGCCATCCGCTCCATCCACGCCACCGCAGTCCCACCACAACCCGCCGTCCCGCCAACCACACCCCCGCCCGCCGTCACCCCAGCCCCCACTCCCGAGCTCGTCCACCAGATCTTCCCCTTCACCCCGCTCGCCAACATCGCCGCCAACCTGCCCCATGTCCTCGCCGCCCTCGCCGCCGCCTCGCTCGCCGACAAGCCCATGCTGCTCATGGCCCTCGCCACCATTTGCGCCGAAGCCGAATCCTTCCTCCCGCTCACCGAGGCCGAGTCCCCCCTCAACACCTCACCCGGCGGCCAGCCCTTCGACCTCTACGACCACCGCCGCGATCTCGGCAATCTGGCCCCGCCCGACGGCGCCAACTTCCGCGGACGCGGCTTCGTTCAGCTCACCGGCCGCGCCAACTACACCCACTACGCCCAGGCCATCGGCCAGCCGCTCGTCGCCAACCCCACCCTCGCCGCCTCGCCCGCCATCGCCGCCCAGCTGCTCGCCTGCTTCCTCGCCAGTCGCGAATCCTCCATCCGCCGCGCCCTCGCCGCCAACGACCTCGCCACCGCCCGCCGCCTCGTCAACGGCGGCTCGAACGGCCTCGACCGCTTCACCAGCGCCTTCACCATCGGCTCACAACTGCTCAAACCTTGAACCTTGAACCTTGAACCTCGAAAAACCTACTTCAGCACATACGGCGTCTCAGGTGCCGCCACCACGTCCGGCGCCTTCGGCGGTTTGCTCGTATCGAACTTCGCCGCCCCCGCCAGTCCCGTCCCGGTCGTATCCGCGGTCGACAGCAGCGGTCCCTCGAACCCCGTCACCTTAATACCGCTCAGGTGCGCGTTCTTCACATACGCCAGTTGGATGCCCTTTTTGCATGTGCCGGTAATGTTCTCCAGCCAAAGCCCGTCCAGCGGCTTCAGCGGATCCATCCGTGTCGCGTCCACCAGCATCGGCACATCGGTCACGCGCACGTTCGAGAAGCGGAAGTTCTTGAACAGCGGAATTCCCGCCTCGCCAATCACCGACGCCGCATCGTCCGACTTGCCGGTACTTGTGTTTGTAATCTGCAAGAATCCCTGCCCCATGCCGGAAACATCCAGGTCGGTCGCCGTGATGTCTTCCACGAACGCCCCGCGTCCCACGCGGCTCTTGATGAAGATCGCATGCGACCGCGCGTGGATGAACTTGCATTTCTCAATCCGCACATTCCTCACGCCTGCCGATGTCTCGCTGCCGATGCCGATGCACGCGAAACCGGAATCCGACAGCGTGCAGTTCGTAATCAGCGTGTCCTCGCACACGCGCCCGATCATGTTGCCCTCTGCGCCGCGCCCGGACTTCAGTGAAATCGAGTCGTCGCCCGTATCGAACGTGCATCCGTCGATCACCGTGTGCTTGCACGAGTCCACATCGATCCCGTCCGCGCCGCTCTTGATCGCCACGTTCTTGAACGTAACATTCTCGCAGTACACCGGATGGATCGACCACATGCTGTAGTTCTGGGTCGTCAGGTCCTCCACACGGACATTCCTGCAATTGTTGAACTCCAGCAACGCCGGATTGCGATACCCCGTGCCCTGCTCGTTGCGACGCCTCTCAGCCGGCGACCCGATGATCTTCCCCGGCCCCACAATCCCGATATTGTCCGCATCCGTCGCGGAGATGAAGCCAATGTAACCCTTCGTCCAATGGCCCTCCCACCGAACCTGCGCCAGCGGATAGTCCGCCATATCGGTCGACCCGTTCAGCGTCGCACCCTCCTCGATCCTCAGGGTCACGCCGCTCCGCAGCACCACCGCGCCGGTCAGATAATCGCCCGCAGGCACCACCACTTCCCCGCCGCCGAACGCCGAGCAGCGCTCGATCGTCTGCTGAATCGCCAGCGTATCCTTGGTCTTCCCATCGCCGGTCGCGCCATAGTCGCGCACGTTCAGCTTGACCTTCGCCGCCGCCGGGGCAATCGCCGGCGCCGCCACCGGTGCCGAAGCCTGTGCCGGCCGCCGCGCCGCATCGCAACCACTCAACGCCGACAAGACGGGCGCAGCCATCATCGTCTGCGCAGCAGCCTTCAAAAAGCTGCGCCGTTCCATTCGCACACGGTTCATCGCGGACCAACTTCGCATAAAAGGCAATCAATTGCGAAATAACAATATCAGAGGAGCGCATCGCTTTTGTTGTTTGTCATTCCCCAAGGGAATCTGCTTCTGCCTTCACGCGAAGCGTCGAGAACGATACGAAGTACCGTCGAGAACGGCACGAAGTGCTTGTCATTCCCGCAGGGAATCCGCTTTTGCCCTTGCTTACCACTTACCACTTACCACTAGCCTTTATCCCGGCCACTTCCAACCCGTAATCTCCGGCCGGTCGATCCCGTTCTCGTGCGCATAGTTCACGCTCTCGATGATCTGGTCCTTCAGCCATTCCTTGGTATGTGCGGCCGTCGCCTGCAGCTTCTCCACGCGGTCAATCACGTCGATCGCCTGGTTGAACCGGTCCACCTGGTTCAGGATCGCCAGCTCCAGCGGCGTGTTGATGTTCCCCTTCTCCTTGTATCCGCGCACATGGATGTTGTCGTGATTCGTCCGCCGGTACGTCAGCTTGTGAATCAGCGACGCATACGCATGGAAGTTGAAGATCACCGGCTTGTCCACCGTAAACAGCGAGTCGAACTCCTTGTCGCTCAGCCCATGCGGATGCTCGCTCTCCGGCATCAGCCGGAACAGATCGACCACATTGATGAACCGTATCTTAAGTCCCGGGCACCGCTCCCGCAGGATCGCCACCGCCGCCAGCGACTCCGACGTCGGAATATCGCCCGCGCACGCCATCACCACATCCGGCTCCGCGCCGTCGTCGTTCGACGCGAAGTCCCAGATGCCGATCCCCTTGGTGCAGTGGTCGATCGCTTCGCCCATCGTCAGGTACTCGAGGTGTGGTGCCTTGTCCGCAACAATCACGTTCACGTAGTCCACGCTGCACAAACAATGGTCCGCGACCGACAGCAAGCAGTTTGCATCCGGCGGCAGATAGATGCGCGTCACCTCGGGACTCTTGTTCGTGATGATGTCGAGGAACCCCGGGTCCTGGTGCGTAAATCCGTTGTGGTCCTGCCGCCACACCAGCGACGTAATCAGCAGGTTCAGCGAAGAGATCGGCGCCCGCCACCTCAACTCCAGCTTCGACTTCTCCAGCCACTTCGCATGCTGGTTGAACATCGAGTCGATGATGTGCACAAACGCCTCGTAGCTGGAGAAGAACCCGTGCCGCCCCGTCAGCAGGTAGCCTTCCAGCCAGCCCTCCAGCGTGTGCTCGCTCAGCATCTCCATCACCCGCCCCGAGCGCGACAGGAACCCGCCGTCCGCATCCTCCGGCTTCAGTTCCTCCATCCACGTCTTCGGGCTCGCGGCGTAGATCCCATCCAGCTTGTTCGACGCCGTCTCATCCGGCCCGAACACGCGGAAGCTCGTCATGTTCCGCCGCATCACCTCCGCCAGGTAGTTCGCCAGCGTCGCCGTCGACGAAAGCTCGATCTGCCCCGGCTTCTCCACCTTCACCGCGAAGTCGCTGTAGTCCGGCCGGTCCAGCGGCTTCCTCAGCAGTCCTCCGTTCGCATGAGGATTCGCCGTAATCCGCCGTGTCCCCTCCGGAGCCATCGCCGCCAGCTCCGCGATCAGCGTGCCCTGCTCGTCGAACAGCTCCTCCGGCCGGTAGCTCCGCATCCACGCTTCCACCATCTTCAAATGGGCCGGATTTGTAACCGGATCGGTGATAGGAATCTGGTGCGCCCGCCACGATCCCTCCAACTTGTGCCCATCCAGTTCCTTCGGACACGTCCATCCCTTCGGCGTGCGCAGAATAATCATCGGCCAGCGCGGCCGTTCCGGCTCCGCACCCGCATTCGCCCGCGCCGCCTCCTGGATCGCGCGAATCTCCGTCACGCAATGCTCCATCACCGCAGCCATCTTCTGGTGCATCACTGCCGGATCGTCACCCTCCACCACGTACGGCGTCCAGCCCAGCCCCTTGAACAGCATCTCCAGCTCTTCCGGCGAAATCCGCGCCAGAATCGTGGGGTTCGCGATCTTGTAACCATTCAGGTGCAGGATCGGCAGCACCGCCCCATCGCGCACCGGGTTCAGAAACTTGTTTCCATGCCAGCTTGTCGCCAGCGGCCCGGTCTCCGACTCGCCGTCGCCCACCACCACCGCAACAATCAGGTCCGGATTGTCGAACGCCGCGCCAAACCCATGCGACAGGCTATACCCCAACTCGCCGCCCTCGTGGATCGAGCCCGGCGTCTCCGGCGTGCAATGGCTGCCAATCCCGCCCGGGAACGAGAACTGCTTGAAGAACTTCTGCATCCCCTCCAGGTTCTGGCTCTTGTCCGGATAGATCTCCGAGTACACACCCTCCAGGTAGCTGTTCGAGAGTGTCGCCGGCGCCCCGTGCCCCGGCCCCGAAATGTAGATCAGGTCCAGCCCGTACTTCTTGATCAGCCTATTCAGATGCACCCACGTAAACGTCTGTCCCGGGTCCGAACCCCAGTGCCCCAGCAGCCGGTTCTTGATGTGCTCCACCTTCAGCGGCTCCCTCAGCAGCGGATTCGCCCGCAGATACAGCATCCCCACGCAGCAGTAGTTGCACGCCCGCCAGTACGCATCCATCCTGCGCAACTCATCCGCCGAAAGCGGCCCATCGGTCAAGAGCGTCGGATCAATCTGCAACGCGGACGCTGTGCTCATGGTTCCCTCCTGTGCCTGTAGCAATGGCTGAAGTCTTTCCGGATTAGCGTGGGGTTTTAACCCCACGAATAAAGCGCCCAAAACCAATCCGGGCTTTAGCCCCGGGCCTTGGCTCGGTGTGTCACAGCGGTCTTCAACAAGCCCTGTACCAACTCAGATGCCAGTATCCCGCCACAAGCCGCTCTCCCGCATTGCCGCCGGAACAATTTCATCGGATCATTGATCTCGGCCACTTTACGCCGGCGTCTCCAGCGCCTTTGGTGACCCCTGGCACATCTCCGCCACATGTCGCGCAATCATCAAATCTTCCTCCGCCGGCGCCACGTACACCGCAACCGGCGAATCCTCATCGCTAATTCGCTGCACCGCGGAGCCGCCCGCCCCCACCTGCTCCAGCCGGTTCGCCGCATCATCCAGTTCCACGCCCAGCCCCGCCAGCCCGCCCGCAATCTCCGCTCGCGAAGCCGCATCATGCTCCCCAATCCCGCCCGTAAACACCAGCGCGTCCGCACCATGCAACGCCACAAATCCCGCAATCGCCTTCACCACGCTGTTCGAGAAGATCCGGATCGCCAGCCGCGCCTGCGCATCCCCCGCTGCCTCGCGCTTGCGCAGCTCACGCATATCGTTCACGCCGCCCAGCACCTTGATTCCCGAATGCCGGTTCAGCATGTCCTCCACCGAATCCACGGTCGCGCCTGCCTGCCGCAGCAGGTAGATCACCAGCCCTGGATCGATGTCGCCCGGCCGCGTCCCCATCACCACGCCGCCCATCGGCGTCAGTCCCATCGTCGTGTCCACCGACTTGCCGTCAAGGCACGCCGTCACGCTGCATCCGCTGCCCAGGTGCGCAATCGCCATCCGCCGCGGAAACGCAAATCCCGCAGCCTCCCGCATCTGCGCCACAATCGACTCGCACGACAGCCCGTGGAACCCATACCGCCGCACACCTTGCGCGCGCACCTCCGCCGGCAGCGGATACACCGTCGCCTCCTCCGGCATGGTCTCGTGGAACACCGTGTCGAAGCATGCGAAGTGCGGCACGTCCACGAACCGCCGCATCATCTCGTCGATCACCTCCAGCGCCTCAGGGTTGTGCAGCGGCGCGTACGCTACCGTCCGGTGCAGCTCCGCCAGCACCGCAGGAGTCAGCAACTGATGCCCGCGCAGCCTCGGCCCCGGATGCACTACGCGGTATCCAACCGCGTCCGGCGGCGGCAGCCCCTTCAGCCCCACATCGCGCTCCACCGTGCCGATCGCCTCTTCCATCGACGAACCCTTAACCCCGCCGGCCTCCGCGCTTAGGTCCTTGCCGCCCGCGTCGCGGAACTCCAGCGCAGCAGAAATCTCCCCAATCCCGCTGAACTCGCCCTCATACAGCAGACGAAACCCACCCGCTTCCTCCGCGAACATCGAAAACTTGATCGACGACGAGCCCGGATTGATGACCAGGATATGCATACGCAGTTCCAGCAGATTCCGCTCCGACCCACCTTATCACCCTCGCGTGAATCCATCCGCCTGCCGGATATCCATTCGGATGGCTGGTCGGTCCGCTTCACCGCCGTCCTGCGCCCGCCGCCTCCGCCACACGCGAACACAGCTCCTCAACCTCGGACATCTGCCCAATCATCCCCTCCAGCTTCGCGGCCCCGATCCCCTGCTCCACCTGCCGCTGCATCCGGTCCAGAATCCCCACCACCCGCGCCGCGCGCCGCTTTCCCTGCGGCTGCAGCACCAGTTGCACCGCCCGCGCATCGTCCGGGTCGATCCTGCGCTGCACCAGTCCCTTCGCCTCCAGCGACGAGATGCAATGGCTCACATTGCTGCGCGTCGTCGCGAATGCCTCCGCCAATGTAGAAGGTTTCACCTCGCCGCGCCTCTCAAAGAAAATCGCCGCCAGCACCAGCGCCTCAAACGCCGTCATCCCCTCGTCCTTCAGCACCAGGTTCAGCGACGCCTCCATCCGCCGCGCGATCCTGCTGGTCTGCACAATGGGACTCTGCCGCAGAAACGTCTCGATCCGCATTCGCACTCCTATCCACTTCCAGATGATTGACCAGATCAACTATTTATAACAGGATGAAATTAGCCGTCGCGAAACAACGCAACCGTAGATGATGGAGGTATCCCGTAAGAGACAGCAAACACTATGAAGAAAATACTCCCCAGCCTCGTCCTGCTCGTGCTCTCCTGCACCGCCGCGCTCGCCCAGCAACACCCTGACCCAGCGCCGCAGACCAGCACCCAGCCGCAAACCGCCGCACGCACGCAAGCTGCCCCGCCGCAGCCCAAACTCATCGAAGTCGACAGCATCCAGGTCACAACCACCATCGAGCCCCTCCCGCTCGCCGAAAGCGACCGCTCCGTCGATGTCATCGCCCCTCGCGATCTGCCCATCGGCACCGACAGCGCCGTCGACCTCCTCCGCGCCGACCCCTCCCTCAACGTGCAGGCCCGCGCCGCCGAAGGCGTCCAGGCCGACCTCTCCATCCGCGGCACCACCTTCGAGCAGTCCCTCATCCTCGTCAACGGCCTCCGCGTCAACGACCCCGAGACCGGCCATCTGAACCTCGACATCCCCGTCCCGCTCGACGCTGTCACCCGCATCGACCTGCTCCACGGCTCCGGCTCCACCTTCTACGGCTCCGACGCCATCGGCGGCGCCGTCAACCTCCTCACCGGCAAGCCGCCCGCCGGCCTTGCCATCACAGCCCGCTCCGGGGCCGGCAACTACGGCTCGCTCGAAAACCATCTCCGCGCCTCTTACTCCACCGGCCCATTCGCGACCCAACTCACCGGCTCCCGCGACACCTCCGACGGCTTCATCCCCGACCGCAACTACTCCTCCAACGCCCTCGCCAGCGAATCCTGGCTCAAGCTCAAGCCCGGCACCACCGACATCCTCCTCGCCACCAGCGACCGTCCCTACGGCGCCAATCTCTTCTATGGCCCCTACCCATCCTGGGAGCGCACCAAGGCCTGGCTCGGCAGCATCCAGCAGCAGCTCGGCTCTCGCACCGCCGCCAGCTTCGGCTACGTGCGGCACACTGACGAGTTTGTGCTGTTTGTTGCCCAGCCCGCCATCTACGAGAACAACCACATCACCACTGCCTACGAAGGCGCCCTCCGCCGCGCCGACTCGCTCGGCCGCAACACCACCCTCACCTACGGCCTCGAAGCCGACGGCGACACCATCCACTCCAACTCGCTCGGAGTCCACGCGCGCAACCAGGAAGCCGGCTACGCCAACCTCAGCCTCCGCTCCCTGCGCCGCTTCTCGCTCTCCATCGGCGCCCGAGAAGAAGTTCTTTCCAGCCAGGGCTCGGTCTTCTCGCCCAGCGCGGCCGCCGCGTTCACGCTCACCAAAACCCTCCGCCTGCGCGCCTCCGCCGGCCACGGCTTCCGCCAGCCCACCTACGTCGACCTCTACTACTCCGATCCCGCCACCATCGGCAATCCCGCGCTCAAGCCCGAATCAAGCTGGAGCTTCGAAGGCGGCGCCGACTGGACGCCATCGAACGGCCGGCTCCGTCTCACCGCCGTCGGCTTCCGCCTCAACCAGACCAACGCCATCGACTACTCCAAGCTGCTGCCCCTCACCTCCGGCGAAAAGTGGCAGGCCGTCAACGTCCCCACCCTCGACATCTCCGGTGCCGAAGCCTCCGCCCGCATCCGCCTCACTGCAACCCAGCAGCTTCAGCTCAGCTACACCGCCGCCCACTCCGGCAACCTTCCCCCCAACTACCTCTCCGAATACGCGTTCAACTACGCCGCCCAGAACGCCATCTTCGCGTACACCGGCTCCTTCGGCCAGCTCACCGCCCGCACCCAGGTCAATATCGTCCAGAAGACCACCCAGACTGCCTACCCGCTCTGGGACATCTCGCTCGCCCGCAACGCCGGCCGCGTCCGCCCCTACCTCCGCCTGCTCAACCTCGCCAACACCGGCTACACCGAAATCCCCCAGGTCCCCATGCAGGGCCGCACCATCATGGGCGGCATGGAACTCGCCTGGTCCAAGCGATAAAAATGCCACCCTGCAAATTCTCCTCTTGACCTTAACGCTGCGTCAGGGCCGACTATTGTCATCAGAGCAATGAGCGGCACCTATCGCATCGGCGAATTCGCGGAACTGGCCGGCGTCACCGTCAGGGCACTGCACCACTACGACCGCATCGGCCTGCTCAAACCGCAGCGCAGTATTTCCGGCAGCCGCCTCTATCGTCTCCAAGACCTGGAGCGCTTGGAGCAGATCGCGGCACTGAAGTTCCTCGGCATCCCTCTCCAGGAGATCAAGTTCCTTCTAAAGCACGGATCGCCGACGCTCATCGATTCCCTCCACGTCCAACTTCAGGCGCTCGCCGAAAAGAAACGCCTCATCGACCGGGCCATCGTCGCAATTGAAGCGGCGGAAAAGGCGATTCAATCGGGGCAAATAACCGACGCATCTATTCTTCGCAAAATCATCGAGGTGATCGACATGCAGCCACAGGAAAACTTCATGCGGAAGTACTACACCGAACAAGCGTGGATCGAGAGGGCACAGCTCAGGGACCACTGGGACCACACGCCCGCGGAGACCCGCGAAAAATTTAAGCAAGCTTGGCAGCAGCTCTTCACTGAAATCGAAGCGGCGATCGACCTGGACCCCGCAAGCGAGGCAGCCCAGGCGCTCACCAAGCGGTGGCTGCAGTCAGCAGAAGCCGCCAATGGCGGTAACGAAGCGATCAGGGCCGGCAGCATCGAGGCATGGGAAGATCGTCACAACTGGCCGAGGGACCAGCAAGACAAGCTTCTGGCCGGTTTTGGTCTCGACCCCAACGACAGAACCGCCTCCATGCAGCGCGCGGAAACCGTAATCGAATTCATCGGTCGGGCGATCGGCCACAAGGTCCAAACGAATCTCCGCAGTCTCTACGGACTCGACCGGCCATCATCCAACTAACCGGTAAAGCTCAGGCCGCCGTCCTGTCGACTACTTCCAGCACGGTTCCTTCAATCTTCTGCAAGTAGGCAACAATCTCAAACAGGTTCTTCGCCTGCGGATTTCCCGTCGGCCCGAACATCCGCATCAACACCTTCGGCGAGCGCCCGAGGTCAGCCCCAAGCTTCACAAATCCAACCGTGCCGTTGATGTACTTGCGCAGTACGGACTTTCCGGTCTCCAGATCGCCCGTCAGCATACAGCTAACCGCCTCGCGAAGAAGCGCTCGACGAAACCCTTCGCTCTTCGCAAGCTTCGCCTTCACAGTTTCGTTGAAGCTCTTCGTCAATGGCATCATCCCTCCCGCTTTCGCTTCTTATATTCCTGCCACAGCGCCTGCGCCGCAACGATATCCGCCTGTTGCCGCTTCTTGGTACCGCCTCCAAGCAAGATCACAAGGGTGTCGCCGTCCTTGCCGAAATAGACTCGGTATCCCGGCCCGAAATCTAGCCGCAGCTCGAAAACACCTGTGCCCACGCCCTTCGCAGCCGACAAGTTGCCGCGCTCGACACGGTCAAGAGCTACCGTGATTCGAGCCTGCGTGCTGTCGTCGAGCCTCTCCAACCATCGCTCGAAAGGATTGCGGCCCAAACGGTCGATGTATTGACGAACCTCGATCACGCTCTCAATGGTAGCATAAAAGACACCACCCTATTGAATGATCGTTGTCTCGGACGTGCTCGACATCGTGATCGATTTCTTCGGCACAAACGGCATGGTGATCTGGAAGGTGTAAGACACTGTGACCTGCACATGGGTGCCCACCGCTTCGTTGCCGTCATAGACCACACTCGGAGTGACTGCGCCGCCCCCGACGTTCGGCCAGGCAAGCCCCGAAACATATGCTTTCACCTGGGCTACCGTCGCCTCGCAGGTCGGGTTGGCGGTGCTTGGACAGGAAGCCCCGCGGACCATTGCGTACCGGGTGCCTTGCCGCGCCGAATCCGAGATCGTCTCGTACGTGTACAGCGCCATGCACATTTCCATGAAGCAGAAGATCAAAGTGAATAGAACCGGAAGTGTGACCGCGAACTCAATCAGCGAACCGCCCTCGTCCTCGCTTACCCGGCTCCGGCTGCGATCATCCGGCCCATGCCGTCGCCGGGAACTCCTTATAGTCATCGCTATTTCTCCACTTCCATCCCCGCTTGGCCGGTCAGTGTGTATGTTTTCGGAAGTCCCGGGCAATGGATCAACGGCGTAACCGTCGCGCTGGTATTCACCTGGACGAACTGGAGCGCGTGATTCCCCGCACCGGTGCACGCTGCGGTGGCATTTTGCTGGGCACTTGAGCCGGTATATTGAGTCCCATTCACCGCCAGCGCGCAAACATAATACGAAGTTGGCGTCACGCTCAGTTTCGTGCCAAAGTCAGCCGCGTCAGCCTGTGCTGCGGTGGTCATTCCCGCGTTGTCCGCGGAATACGTCGAGCTCCGCATCCCGTACAGCGCTCCCGCGTTTGCGGCATCGGAGACTTCGATGGAGTTGTAGATCAGGAACCCCATCTGTGCCGTCCCCAGCAGAAGCGGCACACCCAGCAGCGCAACCACCAGCGCAAGCTCCACCAGCGCGCTCCCGCTGTCGCCGCCGAGGGCCCGATAGCGGGCCGCAACCTCGGCCCACAGTCTCCGGATTCTGCGCAAATCGGCTCGGCGCCATGCTTCCATATCTATCTCACTGCCTCACTGCACCAATTTGGGAGAGCCGATCGATACCGACCCCTCGTTGGTATCGTTGCTGACGTTCAGAACCGCGCCACCGCCAAGGGACCCCATGTTCAGCGAACTTGCGACCAGTCCCCCAATGGGGACTGTCATCGAACTGCCATTTCCAAGATTCACGGGTGCCGAAGGAGCGTAGATAGCCCCGCGGATGCTGCTGCTGGAGCCGCCTTGAATCGTCACCAGATTGGTGTTCCCCAAAGCCTGGTAGATGGCGATGCCGTTATAAACTCCCAGGCTCGGAGCTGTGCCTCCCCCTGCCTCAGTGGTACCACCTGCCACCAGGTTGATGCTCGCCCCATTGTCAATGATCAGATTCGCAGTTGAGGTCAGATAGAAGAGCACTCCATTGCCCCCTAGATTGCCTTGGCTATAAAAATGCAGCGTTCCTGTAATCACGTAAATGCCGGGGTTCAGCGTGCAGGTCGAGCCGTTTGCTCCGACGCTTAGATTCAGGTAACACTTCGTTCCGCTCGGCGTCGCCGGGCCGAAGGTATACGTGCCGTAATTCACGCCAGGGTCTGCCACGCAACTCGCAGGGGAGTACGTAGGCGCAGGTGGCAGAGTCGGAGCGCAACTGCCGACTCCCGGGACCGGAGCACCATTCGCGACACCATTCAGGGTCACGCTCGAGCCGCCAGTTACCTCGGTCGTGTTCCAACTCGATATGTTGGACGCGTTCCAGGTCGATGACGACGACAGGCCCAGCGATGACGCGGTTATCGATGAGCCGCCAGTAACTGCAACCCCATTGCTGCCGCTCGAGTTATCGACAATCCCACAGCCGTTGGCAACCAGCTTGTCGCCATTGCTCAGATTCAGCGTCGATCCTGAAGCGCCTTCGAGGCACACACAGGTCTGGCTCAATTGACCGCCGCCCGCGGTCGCCGTGGCTAAAACCGTCTCGGTGGCCAGCTTGGAAGAAAATACCCCCATGAAAAAGGTGGAAACCGGCTTCTTTACCGTAACCGCGACATAGCTCCCGCCGGTGAAATTCCCCGACGGCGTCGGAAACGTAACCACCGCCGGATTCTTCGCAAGCGTGGTGTCAAAGCCATTCAGTTTGGCCACGGCATTTGCGACCGTCTGTTCGTTCCCGGGATTCCCGCTGGCAACCTCCTCGGCAGCCGCAACCGCCGCGGCATCGGCCGCCGTCTGTACCATTTGTCGCTCGCGAAACAGATAGCCCACGTCCAGCGCCAGCGCCAGGAAACCCATCGCCACAATGCCCAGGAAAACAGCGACCACAAGCACCGTCTGCCCACTCTCGTCTTTGATTGCCTTCATCTTCAGAGTTCCTTCTGCTTCGGCCTGGGTCGAGGCCGCTGGGGAGCAGTGCTCTACCGGGAAACGCCCCGACCGGATCGTAGCCCTCCAGTTTGCTTCGGTGTCTAACCCAAACGGTGAGTATCCAGTTCTTCTCGCGAACACGCTGCTGTGCGTCGGAATTGCGCGAGCCGGCGCAGTCGGACCCATGCGGCCCCTCGTCAGATCGCTCCAGCGACACTGCTGCTGAGAAGACTATCGGCCACTTGAGCGGAGTACCTTAGTACCGCCCGCAATTCTCTTCCGCGTCCGTCGCCCCAGGCTCCGGCCTGTGCGGCCAGCTCAATCGCCATTGCGGCATCCGCAGCCGCTCCCCACCCTCTAATTCTCCGCCGGCTCCGCACCATCCGAGGGCGGAGCGGCGTGCCGCACCCGCAGATTATCGATCGCGTAGTTCAGGAATCGCAGCTCAAGACTTGCGGCCTGTTCCGAGAACCGGCACGATGCAACCACTTGTTCAAGGATGAATCTGGGCTGAAACGCGGCCAGCTCAAGCTGCTTTTCCTCCTTGATCTTGCGCACCACCAAATCGAACACCTCATCCGTCAGCGCCAGCCCCTGCAACTGGCACTCTTTTTCGAAGATGCGCTTATAGACCTCCATGGAGGGCGTCCCAATCTCGATCTTGTACGGCATGCGCCGCAGGAATGCCGGGTCCATCAGGTCCTCCGGTGCAAGGTTGGTGGCAAAAATCACCAGCTCGTCGAACGGTATGCTGAAGCTCTTGCCGGTATGCAGCTTCAGGTAGTCCACCCGGCTCTCCAAAGGCACAATCCAGCGGTTCAGCAGGTTGGCTGGGCTTACCAGTTGCCGCCCAAAATCATCAATCACGAAGCACCCGCCCGAAGCCTTCATGTGCAGTGGCGCCTCATAGAACTTCGACGTCGCGTCATAGCGAAGATCCAGCATCTCCAGCGTCAATTCGCCGCCGGCCACGACGAATGGCCGCTTGCACGGCACCCAGCGCGCGTCAACTGCCTGGCTCAGCAGGATCGAGGGCCCCGTGTCCTTGCTCGCCGGGCTGGTGGTGATCGGAATGTGAATGCTCGGATCGAAGACCCGGATGATCTGCCCCTCCACCACCACCGCATAGGGGATATAGATCATGTCGGAGAAGACATTGGCCAGGCGCAGCGCAAACGTAGTCTTCCCGTTGCCCGAAGGCCCGTACAACAGAATCGCGCGACCCGAATTCAACGCCGGCCCGGATTGCTCGATCATGCTGTCTTCCATCACCAGGTCGGTGATGCTCTGCCGCACCCGCTCGAAGGTCACAACCTCATTGGTAATCTTCTGCAGGCCCACTCGTTCGGTGTATTGGTCCAGCGTCACCGGGGCCGGACCGGTGTATTGCGATCGCTGCAGCGCATCGTTCACCCAGCGCCGGCCCTCATCGGTCAGTGCATAGTTCATGGCCGCGGGATTGTCCGGGCGCACGCCCCGCGCATACAGAAGCTTCTGCTCGGTCGCCATGCGAACCAGCTTCGCCACGATCGCCGACGGCAGCTTGATCGCGTCCGTAAACTCCCGGTTGGACTCGAGCCGCCCGCTGTATATCTGCTTCATCAGCAGAGCTAAAAGCTCCTGCTCGTCGATTCCGGTCGCCTCGACGCTCTCCGGCTCGACCGGCGTTTTATAAATGAACGCGTCCAGCGCCTCCTGGCTCATGTGGCCCAGGGCAACCAGGTGGTCCCCGAAGCGTCCGCCCTGTCCCGCCTGGCGTTTCAGCGCTTCGTTCATCTGCTCCACGGTGATCAGCTTCGCCCGGACCAGAAGATGCCCGAGTTCCATTCGCAGTGCGATGATGTCCTCCTCAGCAGTTTCCCTGATTCTCGCACGAGAGAATGTCCGTTTCCGCCAACTCGAATCTCTGACGCCAACTCACACTGCTCCGGGCTCTGCCACCGGCAGTATGCCGCGCCATCCGATCCGGCCGTGCCCCCCCGGGCAGCGGCGATGGGCGGCCACCGCCATCCGCATATAGAGTGGTAAAGTCCTTAGACCCTCATGAACCTCTACGCCATCATCCTCGCCCTCATCGTCCTCACCCTGCTCACCGTCTCGCTCACCCGCCTGGGCAAGGTCCACACCCGCGCCGACTACCTCGTCGCCGGACGCTCCCTGCCCGCCTTCGTCCTCGTCTTCACCCTGCTCAGCTCCTGGATCGGCTCCGGCTCGCTGCTCGGCGGCGCCGAAAACGCCTACCGCCACGGCTTCGCCGCCCTCTGGCAGGCCGCCGGAGGCTGGGCCGGCCTCGCCCTCATTTACTTCATCGCCCCGCGCGCCCGCCGCTTCGCCCAGTACACCATCCCCGACCTGCTCGAAGCCCGCTACAACCAGACCGCCCGCGTCCTCGGCGTCCTCGCCGTCCTCTTCACCTACACCGCCATCACCAGCTACCAGTTCATCGGCGGCGGAGACATCCTGCACCTCATCTTCCCCACCACCGTCTCCGCCATCCACGGCCGCTACCTCATCGCCGCCTTCGTCATCCTCTTCACCGCCATCGCCGGCATGTCTTCGGTCGCCTACATGGACGTCGCCATCGGCCTGCTCGCCACCTTCACCCTCTCGCTCGCGCTGCCCGTCCTCGTCCACAGCTTCGGCGGATGGTCCGCCGTCCGCGTCGCCCTCCCCGCCACTCACTTCCAGGTCTTCGGCGACATCTACCCCATCAACAGCCATCTCGGATCGAACCTTCTTCCCGACGGCTCCCGCGAGCGCATCTCCTCCGCGCTCGAACTCTTCCTCCCCACCTGCCTGCTCATGCTCGGCAACCAGTCCATGTACCAGAAGTTCTTCTCCGCCCGTTCCGAGCGCGACGCCTCCCGTGCCGTCGCCGGATGGATCGTCGGCACCCTCATCCTCGAGACCGTCATCGTCGCACTCGCCGTCGTCGGCTCCGCCGTCTTCCCCACCGGCGAGGTCCACGACCACCCCCGCGAGATCCTCGCCTACACCGGCCTCCACGGCTTCTCGCCCACCCAGACCGTCACCACCATCCCCAATCCCACCGGCCCCGCCCCCGCAAATGCCCGTCATTCTGAGCCGCAAGACTCAGAATCTCCGTATTCGCCTTCTCCCAGCCCCAACGTCCCCAACTCACCCATCGTCATCACTACTACGGAGGTTCTTCCTCCCTTCGCCGCCGATCTCCTCCAGCTCCTCGGCGCGCTCCTCGTCGGCGCCATCTTCGCCAAGATCGTCTCCACCGCCAACAACTACCTCTTCTCCCCGGCCACCAACCTAGTCAACGACCTCTTCGTCCGCTACCTCCGCCCCAACGCGTCGAACCGGCAAACCCTCCTCGTCTCCCGCCTCATGATCGTCCTGCTCGGACTCTGGGCGCTCTATCAAGGCCTCCACACCGAATCCGTCCTCAAGAAAGCCCTCTACGCCTACACCATCTACTCCGCCGCGCTCACCCCGGTCATCTTGGCCGCCTTCTATTGGCGCCGAGCGACAGCCAGCGCGGCGGTAGCCAGCATCTTCACCGGAACCTTCGTCACCGTCTTCTGGGATTCAGCCTTCATCCACACCCACGTCCCCGCCGTCCTTAGCGACCGCGACGCCATCTTCCCCGCCCTCATCGCCAGCCTCCTCTGCCTCATCCTCGTCAGCCTCCTCACCCCCCGCCCCAACCTCGCCCACCTCCAGCCCTTCGCCGAAGATTAAGTCCGAGCAAAGCGCTGATTGCCGCGTCTATTTGATAGCATCAAACACCAACGACTCCAGAGGCTCCATGAAGCGAACGATTCTCTGTGCGATCGGCCTCTTCGCCCTCACCACCACTCTCCATGCCCAAACCATCGCCGGCACCTGGCAAGGCACGCTGCCCATCGCTGCCACCGGGCAAGGATCGACCGGCGGCTCCGGCCTCCGCATCGTCTTCACCGTCGACAAGAAACCCGACGGCTCACTCCACGGCGCAATGGCGCTGATCGACCGCGGCAACTCCATGCCGCTCACGTCCACCACCTTCTCCGCTCCCAACGTCACCTTCGCGCTGAGCGAAGAAGTGAACTTCCGGGGCAAGCTCAGCGCTGACGGCCAATCCATCGCCGGCACATGGAAGGCAGGCGTCCAATCTTTCCCACTCACCCTGTCTCTCGCTACGCCCGACACCCTCTGGAAGCGCGAAGGCCCCGCCGCGCTGCCGCCCATGGCCGCCAATGCCGATCCCTCCTTCGAGGTCGCTACCATCAAGCCCGCCAAGCTCGACGAGCAACACGCGCTCTTCGACCTGCACGCCCGCCAGTTCAACGCCACTGGCATGACTGCCACGGAGCTCATCAAGATCGCCTACAACGTCCGCGGCCGCCAGGTCCTCGGCGGTCCCTCCTGGCTCAACCAGACCAGATACGACGTCGTCGCTGAACCTGACACTCCCGGCCGGCCCAGCGAGGACCAGAGCCGCCTCATGGTCCACAAGCTCCTCACCGAGCGCTTCCACCTCGTCTCCCACACCAGCCAGCAGGATTTTCCCGTCATGGCCCTTACCCTTGATCCCAAAGCCCCGCGCCCGACGCCCAGCGACGCCAACCTCAACCCCAACAGCGCCATGAACGCCCGGCGGGATGGCGACGACATGGTCCTCCAGTTCTCCGGCACCACCATCCACGACTTCCTCGCCTTCGTCATGAACACCTTCCAGGACAAGCAGCTCGTCGATGAGACCGGCCTCACCGGCATCTACGACATCACCCTCCGCCTCGCCGGCGTCGCGCAGGGCCCCGTCAGCTCCGACGACATAGGAACCGCGCTCGTCCTCGGCGCGCAGCACGCCGGCTTCAAGTTCGTCTCCAAGAAAGAGCCGCTCACCGTCGTCATCATCGACCACATCGACCCACCCACCCCGAACTAGCTCCTAGCGCTCCCACAAAAGTCCCATCCCATAACACTCACAGAATCACCGCCCCACCATCTACACTGGTGCCATGTGCGGAATCGTCGGATACATTGGCCCCAATCCTCCCGTGCCCATCATCATCGAAGGCCTGCGCCGCCTCGAGTACCGCGGCTATGACTCCGCCGGCATCGCCATCGCCGGCGCCCCCGACGGCATGCTGCAACTCCGCCGCGCTCCCGGCAAGCTCCGCAACCTCGAAGCCCTCATCGCCGACGACCCCCTCGCCGGCACCTTCGGCATCGGCCACACCCGCTGGGCCACCCACGGCCGCCCCACCGAGGAAAACGCCCACCCCCACCGCGACTGCACCGGGACCCTCGTCGTCGTCCACAACGGCATCGTCGAAAACTACCTCGCCCTCAAATCCGAACTCGCCGCCAAGGGCCACCACTTCGTCACCGAAACCGACACCGAAATCATCGCCCACCTCATCGAGCAGGAGTTGAGCGATGCATCGATCAACGGAAGCGGCAAGGACAGCCACGCCGAAGGCTCGGCGCCCGTGCGGCAAGCACCAATCAAACTCGAAGAAGCCGTCCGTCGCGCCGTCAAGCGCCTCACCGGGGCCTTTGCCATCGGCGTCCTCTCCGCCCGCGAGCCCAACAAGCTCGTCGCCGCCCGCTTCGGTCCGCCCGCGGTCCTCGGCCTCGGCGACGGCGAATACTTCCTCGCCTCCGACGTCCCCGGCATCCTCCACCACACTCGCAACATCCACTTCCTCGCCGACGGCGAACTCGCCATCCTCACCCCCTCCGGCATCCAGCTCACCGACTTCGACGGCGCGCCCCTCCCGCTCAAAATCCAGCGCATCGCCTGGGACCCCATCCAGGCCGAAAAGGCCGGCTACAAGCACTTCATGCTCAAGGAAATCTACGAGCAGCCCCGCGCCATCCGCGACACCATCCTCGGCCGCGTCTCCGCCTCGACCGGCCAGGTCTTCCTCGCCGAAATGGACATCTCCGACGCCGACCTCCGCGCCGCCACCCAGGTCACCATCGCCGCCTGCGGAACCAGCTGGCACGCCGGCCTCGCCGGCAAGTTCATGATCGAGCGCATGGCCCGTCTCCGCTCCGACGTCGACTACGCCTCCGAGTACCGCTACCGCAATCCCATCCCCGACCCCAAATCCATCGGCCTCCTCATCACCCAGTCCGGCGAAACCGCCGACACCCTCGCCGCCCAGCGCGAGCTCATCGCCGCCGGCTCCCGCACCATCGCCATCTGCAACGTCGTCGGCGCCGCCATCTCCCGCGAAGCCCTCGGCACCATCACCACCAACGCCGGCCCCGAGATCGGCGTCGCCTCCACCAAGGCCTTCACCGCCCAGCTCACCGCGCTCTTCCTGCTCGCCCTCAAGCTCGGCCAGGTCCGCGGCACCATCTCCAAAGCCGAATCCATCGCGCTCGTCGACGAACTTAACAAAATCCCCGCCAAGCTCGACGCCATGCTCAACCTCAACATCCCCGGAGCCACCGGTGGCGGCGAAGGCTCCGCCGCCCTCATCCCCACCACAAATCCGGGTGCCCCATTCAAGACGGCTTCATCGTCTTGGGTGGGAACGGATCGCCGCAAGACCTCGCGCCTCTCTCTCACCGACCAGTGCTGCGAGCTCGCCAAAATCTTCCACACCTCCAACGACTTTCTCTTCCTCGGCCGCGGCATCCACTACCCCATCGCCCTCGAAGGCGCGCTCAAGCTCAAGGAGATCTCCTACATCCACGCCGAAGGCTACCCCGCCGGCGAGATGAAGCACGGCCCCAACGCCCTCATCGACGAAACCCTCCCCATCGTCTGCATCGCCACGCAAGACCCCTCCGACCCCACCAGCGTCCTCAAGTACGAGAAGACCCTCTCCAACATCCAGGAAGTCACCGCCCGCTCCGGCCGCGTCATCGCCATCGCCATCGAAGGCGACCAGACCATCGCCCAGCTCGTCGAACACGTCATCTACATCCCGCAGTGCCCCGAACTACTTCTCCCCATCCTCGAAGTAGTCCCCCTCCAGCTCCTCGCCTACCACATCGCCGTCCGCCGCGGCTGCGACGTAGACCAGCCCCGCAACCTCGCCAAATCCGTCACCGTGGAGTAGGCGGTTGGTTCTCATCGGTCGTCGTCGTCGTGGCCTTCAGTTCTGAACCCTCGGTAGCAACCGACCTCTTTTTCGCCCTTGCCTTTCTCTTAGGATTCTTGACCTTCTTAGGCCGCCACGCGCCATGCTTGAGGTCAGTTAGAACCTTCCTTTGATCACCTGAGAGGAACCAATCCAGGCAGGTGTTTAGATCATCCGTCCAAACGTCATTCGGCTCCTTAGCAACCGGCTGATGAATCTCTATTAGCGAGCTGTTTTTCGGTCTGGAGAGCAACCAAGATGCCACCGTATAACGGAAGTTGCTCCAGTCCCGCGTCGAAGGGTGCATATTTACGGCTAGGATGTCGAAATCGGTGAATTTGTAGGGGCGTGTGTCCTCGCTTTCCATCACCGCCTCGACTAAAGCGTCTCCAGCTTTCGTTTTTCCCTTGGTTCTCTTTTTGCCCCCTCGGGTCTTCTGAATCTCAACGTCGTACAGCACTTCTGAATAAACGGACGGATTGAATCGCTTCGGTTCTAGCTTTTCGAGCCGTTGCAGCTTGAGCTGAATCCGCACCTCTTCGGCGCTTTCGAGAATTGACCCGGGTCCGCTTTCCAAAAGTGACCCGCCTGACCGGTAATCAAGCTTGCAACTGAGCATGTGCAGAGGGCATGGGGATGATGGTTCATCATGCCTGTTGCCC